>CACRWZ010000019.1_pt1 | contig 429204 bp, 371 predicted proteins | sample 5377041 | NCBI WGS metagenome assembly CACRWZ01 (sample SAMEA6061846, study PRJEB28556) | metagenome | reverse complement strand
ATCGATGAAAAGTTTCAAGCCCTCATAGGTACTGTCGAAACTTCCTGCGCTATTCGCCGTGAACGTCACCCACGAGTTTCAAGCCCTCATAGGTACTGTCGAAACTTCCTGCGCTATTCGCCGTGAACGTCACCCACGAGTTTCAAGCCCTCATAGGTACTGTCGAAACTTTTCATCGATGTGGCCGACTTGGTCTCGGCGATAGTGTTTCAAGCCCTCATAGGTACTGTCGAAACTGGAAAGAGGTCGTCGAGATCACGATCGAGCAGGGAAGTTTCAAGCCCTCATAGGTACTGTCGAAACGGACATCGGCGGGATCTCTGCAGTGTCGTTCTATGCGTTTCAAGCCCTCATAGGTACTGTCGAAACGCTTGCGCGCGCGCACGGGTGTGCAAAAATGCGAAAGTTTCAAGCCCTCATAGGTACTGTCGAAACCAGTGGCACCAACTGCGCGAACTCGCGCGTGCAGTCGTTTCAAGCCCTCATAGGTACTGTCGAAACACCATGCCACCAACAACGATCGTGCTCGAGCTCACGTTTCAAGCCCTCATTCAAGCCCTCATAGGTACTGTCGAAACCGCTGCTGCTGATTCCGCCGACCGCATAGAGCACGCGTTTCAAGCCCTCATAGGTACTGTCGAAACGCTCAAGAGCTTCGTCGCGGTCGCGACGATCGTCCCGGGTTTCAAGCCCTCATAGGTACTGTCGAAACCAGGCTAGCTTCAGGATCAGGCCCAGCCGCTCGGCGTTTCAAGCCCTCATAGGTACTGTCGAAACGCGTGCAGTCCGGCACGTCCGCGGTGACCGCCTTAGTTTCAAGCCCTCATAGGTACTGTCGAAACCGTGGCAGGTCGGGATCGAGGTAGCGAAACGCCTCGGTTTCAAGCCCTCATAGGTACTGTCGAAACGCATCGGAGAAACGTACGTACGCATCCGGAATCGCAGTTTCAAGCCCTCATAGGTACTGTCGAAACCACGCCGTCAAACGCCACCTGATCAGAATCGTGTAGTTTCAAGCCCTCATAGGTACTGTCGAAACCTGTTCGGGGCGTTGTGCGACGCGGAGGGCGTACATGGTTTCAAGCCCTCATAGGTACTGTCGAAACATCGTGGAACGGAGCGACGGCCTGCACGTGCGCGTGGTTTCAAGCCCTCATAGGTACTGTCGAAACACGAGACGCGCTCGCCGACTATCGCCGAGACCAAGTGTTTCAAGCCCTCATAGGTACTGTCGAAACGCCACGAACGAGGCGTACAACCCGTCCACGAACACGGTTTCAAGCCCTCATAGGTACTGTCGAAACTTGTTCGTCACAGCGACGCGTGTGTACCCACCACCGGAGTTTCAAGCCCTCATAGGTACTGTCGAAACCGTTGCCAGGGCCACGACCCAGCGTGCCGCAGCTTCGTTTCAAGCCCTCATAGGTACTGTCGAAACCTCATCATCGAGAGACCCCCTCTCTCTGGAGGCGAGGTTTCAAGCCCTCATAGGTACTGTCGAAACGATACGACGCTCCGCTGCCGCCACGACGTCCTGCTCGTTTCAAGCCCTCATAGGTACTGTCGAAACCGCCATATCGGTCTCCGCGAACCGTCGCACGACATGTTTCAAGCCCTCATAGGTACTGTCGAAACTGTCGGTGCCGTTGCTCTTCTGCCCACTACTCGCCGCGTTTCAAGCCCTCATAGGTACTGTCGAAACGGATCGGGACGCTCACCGTTTTCCGCGATATCCTGAAGTTTCAAGCCCTCATAGGTACTGTCGAAACAGGACACCCGGATCGGGTTCGTCCCCGGCACGATCGTTTCAAGCCCTCATAGGTACTGTCGAAACGACGGTCACCAGTTCGCTCGGGCAGTCCACAACTACGTTTCAAGCCCTCATAGGTACTGTCGAAACGCAGTTTCATCCGGGCCTGGATGAGCCCACACAGAGTTTCAAGCCCTCATAGGTACTGTCGAAACACTATCTCCCCGAGCGCATCATCGACGAGGTCATCGTTTCAAGCCCTCATAGGTACTGTCGAAACGATCGCGCAGATCATCCCGATCTGGGCCCCGGCGAGCGAGTTTCAAGCCCTCATAGGTACTGTCGAAACAGTGTTCCGTTGGGACGACATCCGCGCCGCTTACGAGGTTTCAAGCCCTCATAGGTACTGTCGAAACGTGACCGTCACGTCAGCGTCACGAGACGCTGACGTGCGTTTCAAGCCCTCATAGGTACTGTCGAAACTCTGGGATGAGGGAAGTTACATCGCTGCCTATGACGTTTCAAGCCCTCATAGGTACTGTCGAAACAGGTACCAGCGTTCCGTGATCTCGACATGGATCAACGTTTCAAGCCCTCATAGGTACTGTCGAAACGAGCGGGCCGCCCGCATGCGCGACCTCGAGTTTCTCGTTTCAAGCCCTCATAGGTACTGTCGAAACCGCGCCTCGGTTCCGACCACGCACTGTTCCGGGGGCGTTTCAAGCCCTCATAGGTACTGTCGAAACGGAAACCCGACGACGCCCATGACCGCTGTCTGCCACGTTTCAAGCCCTCATAGGTACTGTCGAAACCGCCAGAAACCAGTCGAACCAGCCGACGAGAAACTGTTTCAAGCCCTCATAGGTACTGTCGAAACACGGCTCGACTGGCACGGGCGCATACCGGTACCAGGTTTCAAGCCCTCATAGGTACTGTCGAAACGCAATCTCGAGTTGTCAAGCGATGGCGGTGGGTAGCCTGTTTCAAGCCCTCATAGGTACTGTCGAAACCGGTCATGCCGTTCACCTCCCCCGCACCTGGTACCGTGTTTCAAGCCCTCATAGGTACTGTCGAAACACCGCTCTCCTCGATGAGGCGTTGCGCGTCGTCGACGGTTTCAAGCCCTCATAGGTACTGTCGAAACGAGTGACCTCGCGTACTCGATCTTGGTCTATTTCTAGTTTCAAGCCCTCATAGGTACTGTCGAAACGCGGCTGATGCCGAGCCGGACGACCGGCCGGTGCTGGTTTCAAGCCCTCATAGGTACTGTCGAAACGGCTGTGAAGCGCGCGGGCGGCGCGCTGAACATGAGGTTTCAAGCCCTCATAGGTACTGTCGAAACTGGGGTTCGTGCTCGGTCGTGCGACGCTGACGAGCGGTTTCAAGCCCTCATAGGTACTGTCGAAACGACTACTGTGAAGCGTGCCTGATCAATCTCAACGAGGTTTCAAGCCCTCATAGGTACTGTCGAAACTACCGTCCCGGCGACCTTGTGCTCGGGGCACAGCGGTTTCAAGCCCTCATAGGTACTGTCGAAACACCTGGCTATTGCCGAGCGCTGGAGTGCTGTCCAGGTTTCAAGCCCTCATAGGTACTGTCGAAACCTGTGAGGGTCTCGACAACTCGGTCAGCCATTGCCGTTTCAAGCCCTCATAGGTACTGTCGAAACAAAAACGATCTGCCACGGCTTGACGCCCAGAGCCGGTTTCAAGCCCTCATAGGTACTGTCGAAACGGTATCAGGAAATGGTTCCTCCTTCCTCCCCGAGGGGGTTTCAAGCCCTCATAGGTACTGTCGAAACACGACCTCGACGACCCGTTGTGCGTGCGGCTCGATCGTTTCAAGCCCTCATAGGTACTGTCGAAACGCGATGACTTCGTGCGCCGGCTTCAGCAAGACCCCGAGTTTCAAGCCCTCATAGGTACTGTCGAAACGGTTTGCCTGCGCGACGCGCTAGCCGAACTCCTGCCGTTTCAAGCCCTCATAGGTACTGTCGAAACTCGTGCCGGATCGTCGTCGACCCCGCCGAGTAGATGACGTTTCAAGCCCTCATAGGTACTGTCGAAACGGTCGAGCCGGGAGCCGATGAGGTCTCCCGACACAGGTTTCAAGCCCTCATAGGTACTGTCGAAACGCGCGTCCTGGTTGACTGGGACGTGACCGACGACGAGTTTCAAGCCCTCATAGGTACTGTCGAAACATGTAGAGTCGGCTCAACGTGAAGTCGGGAACGGCGTTTCAAGCCCTCATAGGTACTGTCGAAACATGGGCAGGGCGAATTGGTTCCCGCCCGCCTCGTAGTTTCAAGCCCTCATAGGTACTGTCGAAACGACTGCTCGAGCTACCGCACCCAGCGCGGTGCGCGGGTTTCAAGCCCTCATAGGTACTGTCGAAACACCGCCGCGGCGAGCATGGTCGCGGGGGGCTGGGGCGGTTTCAAGCCCTCATAGGTACTGTCGAAACGTGACCGTCGCCCTCGAGCGCGGCACGTGTGCGAAGTTTCAAGCCCTCATAGGTACTGTCGAAACTGGAACGCGAGCGATGGTTGACGGTCGCGGAGATCGGTTTCAAGCCCTCATAGGTACTGTCGAAACATCACGTGCCCACCCGCGACCACGAGACCGATCGCAGTTTCAAGCCCTCATAGGTACTGTCGAAACCCGACTCGCCGAGCAGGGTGAGCGCTCCAGTATCGCGTTTCAAGCCCTCATAGGTACTGTCGAAACTGAAGAGGCGCGCCATGCCGATGCCGGCGGTGTCGGCACGTTTCAAGCCCTCATAGGTACTGTCGAAACTGAGTCGAGTCCGCCGAGCGTCGTCGCCATGTAGAGCGTTTCAAGCCCTCATAGGTACTGTCGAAACGAAGTGGCGCTCGCGCAGGCAGCCCACGAGACGGGGGTTTCAAGCCCTCATAGGTACTGTCGAAACTCACATGTCGTCGTGCTCGTCGATGGCGCGAACGTCGTTTCAAGCCCTCATAGGTACTGTCGAAACCAGGCGATCCCCTTCCTCGCGCGCGTCCTGGTTGACGTTTCAAGCCCTCATAGGTACTGTCGAAACGCGATCGTCGCGGAGTTCATCGAGGAGGAGAGAACAAGTTTCAAGCCCTCATAGGTACTGTCGAAACACGTGACCGACGACGAGGGGAAGCCGCTGCCCATCAGTTTCAAGCCCTCATAGGTACTGTCGAAACAGCCCCAGGCGACAATCCTCGTCGTCGACGACAGTGAGTTTCAAGCCCTCATAGGTACTGTCGAAACCTTCCTGGCCATCCTCGAGGACGCCAAGGAGGAGCGCGTTTCAAGCCCTCATAGGTACTGTCGAAACTCGTAGACGGGAGTCGCTGTCGGACCGCCTCAGCAGCGTTTCAAGCCCTCATAGGTACTGTCGAAACGCGAGCACTCGACCAGACGAATCAGGCGCTCGCCGAAGGTTTCAAGCCCTCATAGGTACTGTCGAAACTGCGCATCGTGCTGCAGGGACCGGTCATCTACTCGTGTTTCAAGCCCTCATAGGTACTGTCGAAACTTGAGTTGCTCGGCGATGCGCGCCTCGCGCTCGCTCAGGTTTCAAGCCCTCATAGGTACTGTCGAAACTCGTGGTGTTCGCCTTCCAGTCCGGTGCCGACACCGCGTTTCAAGCCCTCATAGGTACTGTCGAAACGGTCGTCGTCGCGGCCGATACGAGGCAGCTCGAGTCGTTTCAAGCCCTCATAGGTACTGTCGAAACGCGCGTCAGCGGCCGCCCCCGCCAGATCGTAGGAAGTTTCAAGCCCTCATAGGTACTGTCGAAACTGGCGCGACGCGGACCTGGTCGGCGCTCGAGTGCATGTTTCAAGCCCTCATAGGTACTGTCGAAACCAAGGCCGACCGCATCGGGACGGGATTCGTCTGCGGCGAGTATAGCCCGAGGAGTTCGCTGGATCAAGCCAGACTGACCCGACGATTTTCCCGCCACGCTGGGCAGCGTCGCCAACCATTTCGCTCCGTCGACCCCCTGGCTTTCGTGCACGACCGGAGGTCGACGCGCCCGATGCCCACCCCTCCCTCCCCACACTGGACACGGCGAACCAGCAGTGCTCCCACCATCCTGGCTACCACGTCCACACGTTCCGCAGCATGACGGGAAAACCTTCACATCCTGGGACCACCCGGCACGCTTCCCATCGACTGTGCATACACCCCGCACGTCTGTCGAATGCCGTCGACCCTCCGTTCGGTTTCCCCGCGTAACCCGCGAGGCAGCCAACCAATCCAGCCAATCGTGGCTATTTGGTTGACTTGGCTCGCTCGGTCGGTGCACAATGGCCGTTGGCACCGCGCATTCCGCCAGCTACGGTCTTCCCGGCTGGCGCTGCAGGGAGGAACGATGCAGATCCGGCTCGACCGTACGACTCGCGTCCCGCTCTACCGGCAGCTCGCCGACCAGCTCCGGCGCCGCATCCTCAGCGGTGAGCTTCCCCCTGGCACGAGGCTCCCACCGGAGCGCCGGCTGGCCGCCATGCTCGGCATCAACCGGTCCACGGTCGTCAGCGCCTACCGTGAGCTCGCGGCCGAGGGACTCATCGCCGGCCATGTCGGTCGCGGCACGGTCGTGGTCGACCCGAACCGGGTCGACACCGCCGATGCTCGCGCGAACGGTGTTCCCTGGCCCCAACTCTTCGCTCCGCTGGCAGCTGCACTCTACGACCCAGCCCTCGAGGACGCGATGGCGGCCTCTGCTCGCCCTGACGTCATCTCCTTCGCAACGGGCCAGCCAGCCCCGGAATGCTACCCGATCCCAGTGGTCCGCCATCTCCTCGACGAGGCACTCCACCGCGAGGGGCCTCGTCTCCTGCAGTACTGCCCCACCGAGGGCTATCCGCCGCTGCGCGAAGCGATCGCTGCCTGGTCACGCGCAGCCGGTCTCCACTGCACGCCGGACCAGGTGCTGGTCGTCTCCGGATCACAACAGGGGCTCTATCTCATCGCTCGTGCCCTGCTCGAGCCGGGCGATCTCGTCGCGGTCGAAGCACCGACCTACGTTGGTGCGCTGCAAATTTTCCGCGCGCTCGGCGCCCGGCTCCTCCCTATCCCGACCGACGAGTTCGGCATGCGGGTGAGCGTCCTCGAGCAGGCACTCCAGCACCGCCGGCCGAAACTCATCTACACCTTGCCGACCTTCCAGAACCCTTCCGGCATCACCCTCTCACTCGATCGGCGCCGCCGGCTCCTCGAAGTGGCCGCGCGAGCCGGTATCCCGGTCGTCGAGGACGATCCCTATCGCGAACTCTGGTACGAGAGCCCACCGCCACCACCGCTGGCCGCACTCGACGATGCCGGCATCGTCATCTCGCTCACCACCGTCTCCAAGATCCTCTTTCCAGGCTTCCGCATCGGTTGGCTCATCGCCCCTTGGCCGGTCATCCAGCAACTCACGCTGGTCAAACAGCTGGTCGACCTCGATACGAACCCGCTCATGCAGTGGGCCATCTGGGCGTTCCTGGAGCGCGGATTGCTCGGACCGCACCTGGAAGAGCTCCGCACCACCTACCGCGCGCGGCGTGACCTGCTCGCCGAGGCACTCCGGCGCGAACTCGGCGAGACAGTACGTTTCGCCGTCCCAGCCGGTGGGCTCTATCTCTGGTGTCAGCTCCCGGACGAGGTCCGGGTACGCGACCTCCTTCCCGAGGCAGCCCGCCGCGGCGTCGCGTTCGCGCCCGGCGAGAGTTTCTTCGTGGATCCCACCGCCGGGCGGCACTGGTTGCGTCTGAACTTCACCTATCCCAACCCACCGGCGATCGTCGAGGGCGTGCGGCGACTCGCCCAGGCGATCACCGCTGTCCGCGAGACGCGGACTCTCGCTCGGCATGCTCCGGCACCGATCGTGTAGCGGAAAGGAGGTGACGAGATGCACGAGACGAACAGTACGATCGAACAGGCGACCTGGCGGACCAAGGTCGGCCTGGCCCAGATGCTAAAAGGGGGCGTCATCATGGACGTGGTGACGCCGGAACAGGCTCAGATCGCCGAAGAGGCAGGGGCCGTCGCCGTGATGGCGCTCGAACGCGTGCCGGCTGACATCCGCCGCGAGGGTGGTGTGGCCCGCATGGCCGACCCGGAACGGATCCTGCGCATCAAGGAGGCCGTGACGATTCCCGTCATGGCGAAGGTCCGCATCGGTCACTTCGTCGAAGCACAAATTCTGGAGGCGATCGGAGTCGACTTCATCGATGAAAGCGAAGTGCTCACCCCGGCCGACGACCGCTACCACATCGACAAGCACCAGTTCCGCGTTCCCTTCGTCTGCGGTGCTCGCGATCTCGGGGAAGCCTTGCGACGGATCGCCGAAGGAGCCGCGATGATCCGCAGCAAAGGCGAGGCGGGCACCGGGAACATCGTCGAAGCGGTCCGGCACCTGCGCGATATCCTCGATGGGATCCGCCGTCTCGCCGCGCTTCCGCGCGAGGAACTGGTGACGGCGGCCAAGGAACTCGGCGCACCGTACGAGCTCGTGCGCGAGGTCGCCGAGCAGGGACGGTTGCCCGTCGTGCTCTTCTGTGCTGGTGGCGTGGCGACGCCGGCCGACGCGGCACTGGTCATGCAGCTGGGCGCCGAGGGCGTCTTCGTCGGCTCCGGCATCTTCAAGTCGGAGAACCCGTTCGCCCGTGCCAAAGCCATCGTCGAGGCGGTCACGCACTATCGGGATCCGGAGGTATTGGCGCGCGTCTCGCGCGGTCTCGGCGAGGCGATGCCGGGGATCGACCTGGCGACCCTGGCGCCCGAGCAACGCCTGGCACCGCGCGGCTGGTGAGGAGGGAACCGATGAGTCTGACCATCGGCGTGCTCGCGCTCCAGGGCGACGTCGCTGAGCACTGCGCCGCGTTGCGGCGGCTCGGTGTGCCGGCACGCGAGGTGCGGACGGTACGCGACCTCGACGGCGTGGCCGGGCTCATCATCCCGGGCGGGGAGAGCACGACGATCGGCCGGCTGCTCGAGCGCTTCGACCTGGTCGAGCCGATCCGCGCCTTCGCCCGAACCGCGCGACCGATCTGGGGCACCTGTGCTGGTCTCATCGTGCTCGCCCGGGAAGTCGACCCGGAAACGCGTGCCCGGCACCAGCCGCTCCTCGGCCTGCTGGACATCACCGTGCGCCGAAACGCCTTCGGCTCGCAGCGCGAGAGCTTCGAGTGCGACCTTCTCGTCGAGCCACTCGGCCCGCCACCGCTCCGGGCGGTGTTTATCCGTGCACCGGTCGTCTCCGTCGTCGGTCCCGGTGTCGAGGTGCTCGCCCGCTTGCCGGACGGCAGGCCAGTCGCGGTGCGCGCAGGCAACGTGATCGGCACGGCGTTCCATCCAGAACTCACCGAGGATCTCCGGTTCCACGCCTGGTTCTGCTCGCTGGCTGAGGCCGGCAACGTCCGCGCTGCCTGAGTGCAATGCCACCCCACGCTCGACGAGCAGCGTGCACTGGTCTGGTGCACGCTGTGCTGTTTCCCGTCGCTCTGCACCCGCGGGCATCTCTGTGTCAGACTTGTCTGCTCTGCCATGAGAGCGGCAGCAGGAGAAAGGAGCTGCACCATGGGGCCTGAACTCCCGACGCTGGGGAAGATCTCGCGCGAGGTGTTCGACCGCATCATCCTCCCCAACCTGGGTGCGCGCTCTCCCCGGGTCCTCGTCCCGCCGCAGCACGGGGTCGATGTCGGCATCGTCGATCTCGGCAACGGGCAGGTCATGGCGATCACCACCGATCCGGTCTTCATCGTCCCTGCCTACGGCTGGGAACGGGCAGCCTGGTTCGCCGTACACATCCTGGCCTCGGATGCTGCGACCAGCGGACTGCAACCGACGTTGATGGCCATCGACTTGAACTTGCCGCTGTCGATCACCGCCGAGGAACTGTCGATCCTGTGGACGACGATCCACCGCGTCTGTGCGGAACTCGGCATCACGATCGTGGCTGGGCACACCGCCCGGTACGAAGGGTGTAACTACCCGATGGTCGGAGGTGCGACGGTGATGGCGATCGGGCCGGCCGACCGCTACGTGACACCCAAGATGGCACGGGTCGGCGACCTCGTGGTGGTGACGAAGGGAGCAGCGATCGAAGCGGCCGGGCTGTTCGCGGTCAGCTTTCCGGACCGCATTGCGGCGGCCTACGGGCGGGACTTCGCCGAGCAGGCGCAAGCGCTCTTCTGGCAGATGAGCGTCGTCGAGGACGCACTGACCGCAGCCAGCATCGGTGTGCGCGACGAGGGCGTGACCGCGATGCACGATGCGACCGAATGCGGGGTGTACGGTGGGCTGGTCGAGGTCGCTGAGGCGTCGGGTGTCGGGCTGCGGATCGAGCAGGAGCGGATCATCCTGCGTGAGGACGTGGCGAAGATTTGCCAGTTGTTCGGGATGAACCCGTATGCGGCGATCAGTGAGGGGACACTCATCATCACGGTCCGGCCACACAAGGTCGATGCCCTGCTGGCAGCGCTGGCAGCGAAAGGGATCGCGGCGAGTGTGGTCGGCAAGGTGGTGCCGCCCGAACAGGGCCTGACGCTGATCGTCGATGGGAAGGAACGGCCGCTCGAGCACCCCCGCGTCGACCCCTTCTGGGCCGCCTTCAGCCGCGCGATGGGGGAGGCAGACTAGCCCGCCGAGAGCCCTCGCTACACCGGCGTCACGTTTTCGCGCACTGCAGCGTCGATCCGCTCGCCAAGCACGACAACGATGCATGTCGTTCCCATCACACCCACAATCGCGAGTGCGATCACGAGAAGGATCGATTCACTTGGCAGCAATGCATCCGCGATCAGGCTCAACGGCACGGACAAACCGATTCCAGCAAGGGCACTGAGCAGAATGACCAGCAGCGCTGGCACGAGCACCTGCACGAAATCGATACGGCGCCGCTGCCCTTGGGTGAGCCCAATACGCCACAGGACGAGTCTTGCCCAGCGGACCAACAGCACGCGATCCACGAGGCCGAGAAGCGCACCGATACCCAGAGACAGTGTGACCGTATCGATCGCAGCATCAACCCACTGCATGACCTCCGGATGCAACCGAGTCAGTCGGTCGAGAAGGCTCAATCGCGACGGCGCGACCAGTCCGGTGGCCCAGGCTGCATCCGCGACACGCCGATCCAGTTCATCGATGGATATCGGCGCAACGACGAGAGCCGCATCGGCAGTACTGACTCGCTCAGCCGGCACCAGACGGAGGGGAACGCCCCCGATCAGAGCAACCAGATCTTGCGCCAGGGTATCGGGCAGCGTGAAAGGCCCGGTCGAACAGAGAGTAGGATCAGAGCGGAACTGCTGGGCCAGATCGTAACAGGTGACTCCCAGCTCGATGCCATCCTCTGCGAACCGGCCAGGGAAGACCGCGATACCCGGCAGCCGTGACCGGAGGGCAACGATATCTTCAGGCTGCGGATCTGACCAGCCCAAGAGGACGACAGAAACCGGACCGTGCGGCAGATCGGAACGTGTTACTTCGACGCGTGTCTGCAAAGCACGATAGGTGACCAGCGTGATGCCGAGGAGCACGACCGTTCCTAGCGCTGCATAGGGTCTGGTCAAGCGCACCGGATCCCATGCCAGTTGGCGACCAGCCAGCCAGACCTCCGCGGTCCGCGCCAGGGAGAGGAGCGCACCGATCGCCCGTACGAGGGCCTCGTAGAGGATTGGAACGGTCAGCATGCAAAAGACAGCCGAGATGACGAACCAGACGAAAGCACCTTCCTGCCCTCGACCGAACGAGCGGGCGCTGAGAGCAAAAGACGCGAGTGCCGCGATCGGGAATGCGAACCGGACGACCCGCCCCTCGCTCCGTACCAGACTCGGCCGCCCAGCTGGTCGCGACCAGGCGAGCGAGCACGAGGTCGAGAACAGGCTCATCGAAAACACACCGAACAGGAAGGCCAGCGCACCACCTGCAGCGATGGGCAGGGGAAGGGAGAGATCACCAGGGAACACCGGTCGATCGGTCAGTGGAACGTGGTCGAGGTGTCGAGTCAAGAGCATCCAGCTAGCCGCAGCGGCCAGGATACCAGGAGTGGCGAGTATCGTCGCCTCATACGCCGCGAGTACCGCCAATCGAAGGCGCGCAACACCGAGCGCCCGCAAGAGTGCCAGGCGCCGGTCACGCGAACGCGATGCTGCACTCAGCACGACCGTGAGCACGATAAGTGTAGGGACGCCGAGACAGAAGACGAGGCCCATGACGAAGGCCCGGTTCGCTTCCATGTGCAATGACGGCGGAAACGTGCCATCGGGTCCGCCGAATCGTGCGATGCGGACAGTCCGGATGTCTCCTTGAAGCGTCCGGCCCGGCCCTGGTCGCACATAGGCGAACAGATCGCCCGCCGAAGGAACACCCGAGGCATCGAGTACACCCGCGACCCGGAATCGCGCACGCAACGCCTCGTCCCGCTCGATCAGCTGGGCCAGTGCCGGGGACACGATCATCGTGCCGGGATCAGGAAGTGTCTCGAGTCCAGGAGGCAGGACAGGCGGCTCGGACGTGGCTGGCTCCACCCAGAGGAGCATGATCGACTGGCCATCGGCGTTCTCGAACGACAACTGCATCAAGAGATCGGTCGGAGCTGGTGTTGACGCGACTGTACCCAACCGATTCCGATCCCGCGCGTCCTCGCGCACAAACAGCTGCACGATACTCATGCCCCCGAGAAGGAGCACGGTACACAGGAAGCAACCTGTCAGGAACGCCACCTGCCTCCAGCGGTAGTCGATGTGACGGCTCCAGGCGAGACGCACAGCCAGTGTCAGGAGCATTGTGAGATCTCCTGTCGCTCTTCAGGCGCGATCGGCCAGAGGCGGCCGTCTCGGAGTCGGTACGTAACGTCGCAGGTTCCGGCCACGATCGGATCATGCGTGGCAATAATGACGATGGCACCCTGCTGGCGTGCGATCGAGACGAGGAGCTGGGCAACCACTCGCGCCGTCATCTCATCGAGCATCCCGGTAGGCTCATCGGCCAGCACGAGGGCTGGCGCTGTTGCGAGGGCCCGGGCGATGCCGACGCGCTGAATCTCGCCACCGGAGAGCTGTTCCGGATGAGCAGTGGCGCGATGCGCAAGGCCGAGTTCTTCCAGCAGCTGATGCGCGCGTTGTTCCGCGCGCGACCGCTCCCAACCGAGGAACCGGAGCGGAAGCATAACGTTCTCGACTGCCGAGAGTTCAGGCAGGAGTTCACCGAACTGGAAGACCAGACCGACGCGGGCGAGGCGAAAAGCAGCGCGCCGATCCTCGCGGAGACGCCAAATCTCTGTCCCATCGATCACGACGCGGCCGCTCGTCGGTCGTCGAATACCGCACAGACACTGCAAGAAGGTTGTCTTCCCTGACCCCGAAGGTCCCATGATCGCCGCTGCAGTCCCGGGAGAAACGACCAGATCGACGCCGTCGAGGAGGCGACGTTCAGGTGTCACGAAGGTCAACCGCTCGACAACCAGACCTGCGGACATCGGACCCCCTTACCGGGAAGGTCGGGCTCAGCCCCAGCGCCAGAACCAGCACCGGGGCTGAACCCACCGAGCTACGCGGACGCCCACGCACTACAGGGATCGGGCTGGAACGCTACATCTTCGCAGACCTGAAGAGCGAGAATAGAGTAGATTGGGTTCGTCTGACCGCAACCCGCTGAGGAGCCATTGGGGTCGTCGATACGAGAGATGACACTCGTGCCGCTTCGGGTGTAGCGCGCGTACGCACCGTTCCCGTCCGTTTCCATGTCGCACACCGTCACGAGGGTATGTGCACTGTTCACGTACGCAAAGTCCGATCCCTCGAAGACGTAGACGACGTGGGCAGCACCGACAAGAGGCAAGGACGCGAACAACGCGATCGCAACGAGAAGGGCCATGATCCGAACCATGCTCGTACCTCCTCTTCCGCACGCCGCGAATCACGGAAGGAAGCGTTTCGGCACGAGAGGTGGATCACGCCCCCCTGAAAACTTGTTCGAGAATGGACCAGGTTAGCCGGGGCACCATGTGCATTCCACTTGACACGATGTACCTTCAGGTTAGCAAGCTCCGTATCGGTTGTCAAGCAAGTTCGCCTCTGCGGTGGTTCGCATGCTCGGCGCCCGACCTTGGCGAATGGAACCCGGGCTAACCGTGCGCGCTACGGTACCGGGCAGCATGTCCCTGACCTGGGTGTGACGCCTCCTCAGATCACCTGTGACGGCTGGTTCTTCACCATCCCCAGCGTCACCCGCTTGGCGACCGAAGCCTGGGGCAAGATGTAGAACTGCACGCTATCCGCTTCTTGGTCGATGACCCGTTCCAGCTCGTGCTGGAGACGGCGAAGTTGTGCTGGCGTCAGTTCTCCCTCCAGCAGCGAGTTCTGGACCCAGGTCAGGTACTTGCGACAGATCTTGAGGACACGCGCCACCCGCTCCACCCCGACGTCGTACGCCACGATGACGTACATCCCCGCTCCCGCTCGACCTGCGCTTCGCTGACACCTCGCCCAAGGATAACGCGAAATTGCGCGGTCAGCTGCGCAGCGCGAACGGTACGTAGGCCTGTTCGCCGAGGAGATGCTTTTCGATCTTGTACAGCTCAAGGCGCAACGTTGTCCGATAGGAGACCGAGCGGTTGAGCGCCGGGTGCCGGTAGGTCTCTTGCAGCGTCTGTTCCCAGGCTTCGACGACCAGCTTGCGTCCCTCATCGTCGAGGAAGACACCCTCGGCGCCGGTGACGAAGTGACGACGTTGCAGCTGCCCCCGGTTGACCAGACGGAAGATCAGCCGGTCGACGAGGACGGGCTTGAAAATCTCCGCGACGTCGAGGTTGAGCGTATGACGCCGGAAGTTCGTCTCGTGCAGATACCCGATACGCGGGTCGAGATGCGTCTGATAGATCTGAGCCAGGACAGCCGTGTACAGGAGCGAGTTACCGAACGAGATGAGCGCGTTCGTCTCGTCCCGTGGCGGTCGTCGGGTACGCGGGCCGAAAGGAAACTCCACCTCGATAATGCTCGGCCACGTCGCGTAGTAGGCCTCGCGCGCCTGCCCCTCGAGGGCCATGAGTGCTGCCGGCGAGGCTGCCCGGTCGAGGGCTTCCAGCGACTGGTCGACGACGTCCACCGCGCCCTGTACGTCGACGCCGCGCCGGCGATAGTAGAGGAGAACCGTCCGGATGTTCCGGAGGGAACCCCGGACGAACGCGCGGGCGAGGGTGAGACGTCGCTCCTGGTCGAGGTAGTGCTCGACCTGGCGGAGGATGAGCGCACCGCTGGCCAGATATTCGCGCGGATAGAATGTACCGGTGTAGTAGCCGTACCGGTTGAAGAAGTGGAGCAGGATACCTTCCCGAGCGACGAACTCGAGGAAGCGCTTGTTCAGATCGACTTCACCGAACACGTACAGCTCGCTGACCTGCTCGACTGGAAGGAACCGCTTCCCCTCCTCGGTTTCCAGGACGATCGTGTTCTGGTGTCGGGCGAGTCGGCCTGAGGAAAAGACATAGATCGGCTTCACCGAGCTGGCTCCTGGCTTCCCTTTCGACCACGACGCCGAACAGCTGTCTCGCTGGGAGCGTCTTCCGCGATCCAGCAGAATTCATAGTAGGCACAGTTGCGACAGGCTGGGATATGCACGGGCGGCGGTGGCTGGGGGAGCTGGAGCAGTTCTTCGACTTGCTGGATTGCCTGTCGGACCGCCGCTTCCAGTTCGGGAGTGAGTTCGACCGGTTCGACACGACGCTGCTCGGGATAGCGGAGTTCCCCACGGACGTGGAGACCGGCCTCGCGGAGTCGGAGGAGGTAGTAGCCGAGCTGGAGGCGCTGGGCGTGCTGGGCACGGGGCGACCGCTTCACCTCGCCAATCACCAGTGCTTCGTCCTCGTCGGCATCGGCCGGGCGCCGTCGGAGAACATCGACCTTCATGCCGGGTAGTGCCAGTTCCTTCCGCTCGCGCACATAGGCAGTTTCAGCGAGCAACCGCCCCAGCGCGAGCAGCTCGTGGTCACGGTAGCCCTCGATCGCGTGCCCCGCGAGCCAGATCTTCCGATCGCAGATACCGACATAGGACATGAGCGTACCAGTGACGAGCTGCTCACCTGACACCGCGCGGCCCTCCCTCACACGAGGACGGCATCGATATCCGCTTCGTCGGGCAGGAGGCCCAGTTCGTCGTCGTACTGCACTGCAGCGACGATGGTGCGATCCTTCAACTGCTGCAAACGACCATCACGCTGGAGCTTCCAGACGGTGCCGTACGGTATTGGGACCAGGAACTGGTTGGCGAGGAGATGTCGGCCCTCCGCTACCGCACGCGTATACGCTTCCAGAAATCGACTCGGTAAGACCTCCGTGCCTTGGAACAGACGGTAGAAGTCCTCGAACGCCATTTCGGCATGCTGCAGCGGTCGCAGTCCTTCGACGACAGCCCGAAACGACGATAGTGTTTGCTCGAACCGCTTGCCCTCGCTCGTCGTCCAGCCCAGGCGATAGACCCGCTCGACCCACTGCTCAGCGTCCCGCGCATCCAGCGGATGACCATCTGGTGGAGCCTCGGCGAGGGTCCGGTCGATCCGCTCCCGGTCATACACGCGCAGGAGCCCTTCGTCGTACGCCTTGCTCACCATGACGGGACGCGGTGCTCCATGCTCGTTGTAGCGGTTCACACGGCCGAACCGCTGCAGCAGATCGTCGACCGGCGCGACTTCGGTGAACATGAGGTCGAAACTGATATCGAGCGAGACCTCGATGACCTGTGTTGCGACGAGCACGCGCACATCGAGGGTGCGTTCACCGCGCAGCGCTTCGAGAATCGCCCGTTCCCGCTCGATCCGATCGCGACGCGTGAGACGGGCATGCAGCAAATGCAAGCCAGCCGGGACTCGCTGCTTCAACGCCTGGAACAGCACCTGCGCCTGCTGGACGCGATTGGCGACGACGAGCACCCGCTGCCCACGTGCAGCAGCCTCGGCGATCGCGTCGACTGCCTCCTCGAGCATTCCCGCTGACCACTGCAGCTGGTGACGTGCGGTGAGCAGGAAGGTTCGAGCCCAATCGTCCGACGCGGGTGGTTCCGCGAGATGGAACAGCGGCAATGGTTCGCCGAAGGCACGCTCGATCTCGAGTCGGAGAAACGCCGGGAACGTTGCCGACATGAAGAGACAACGAGCGCCCAGTTCCCGCAAGACCCGGACGAGCTCGAGGATCAGAGCGGTTACATGCGCGTCGTAGGCGTGGATCTCGTCGAAAATCACGAGTGCCCCAGTCAACTCGGCGATCCCGAGTTCGAAGCGGGGCACACCGAAGAGCCACTTCAGCAGCTGGAACGGTGTCGTGACCTTGATCGGTTTGTGCACCAGCCGGTTGAGCTCCGCTTCCCGGCGTGCCGCTTCGTACGCCTCCTCGTAATCGTCTCCCTGGAAATAGCGCTGGAACGCAACCTCGAGCGTCCGTGCATGGAGCGTTCCGACGGCATCGCGACCGAAAAGCTGCTCGAGGGTGCGACTCATCGCCTCGATACTCGCCTGATACGGCAGGACGTAAAAGATCCGCTCTCCCCCCTCGCGATTGCGAGCGATCCAACGAAGCGCAGCATCGGTCTTCCCCGATCCTGTCGGCGCCACCAGCATGGCGCTCCCGAGGTGTTCCCCGAGAACACGCTGGAACTCACGCAACTGTCCAGGGCCATGCGCCTGGGACTCAGCAAGCCGCCGCCGTTGTCGCTCACTCCAATCCGCTGGCAGCTCCGCGAGAAAGGACGCGACGCCAGCGCTCGCAGCATGATCGGCCGCCAGCAACCAGCCCCGACAGAGCGTGAGGAGTAGACCTTCTCGGGAACGAAAGGCATGCTCTGTGTCGCAGATATCCTGCAACTCGCGGAGAAAATCCGCAGGCACTGGCAAATCCTGCAACACCTCCGGGAGTGGAAAGTCACGTGTATACCCGTGCTCGTTCCAGAAGGAACACAACCAGTCCCAATACGGCACAAGTTCCTGCGCCCGGGTCAGAAATTGCTGTCTGGCCTTCTCGAGAAATGCTGGCTTGGGAAGCTGTGGCCACCCGGCATCGCGCCAGAGGCGTTGCTCACGGAGATCCCGATGGTGGGTCAAGATCGCGGCGAGCGCGAGCCGGCCATAGGCGGACCTGGCGAGTCCCGCCGCAAGCAAGATCGCACACGAGAGCACCTCATGACGGAACTCCCAGCGAGCGCTGCGCTGCTGGAGCGACCGCTGGAACCCGCTCGCAGCCTTACCCAGATCATGGCCGAGCGCTGCGAGCGGGAGGGCACGTGCCAGTACGGTCGTCGCATCCGCACCGAGCATGTGTTGCCAGAGCGGTCGATACGCCTCGACGGCCTGCTCGGCGTACGCCAGAACCTCCAGCGTGTGCTGCCGAAGGGTGATGGGTGGTTCGCCTGACTTCGCGAGCGGCTCACGCTCCATGGAGGATCCACTCCTGCTGGTATACCGGCACGACGAGCCCGGAGCGTCGGTCCCGAACGAGCCACCCGCCACCATCGGTCAGCATCGTCGACCGGACCCCAAGCGTTCCGCGCTGTCCGTCGATCAAGCCGAAAAGAGCGACACGATAGGGCTTCCGGTCGGGATCAGGAGTGAAGGCGACGGGCAAGTTGTGCAGGACCGCGGTCACCCCGTTGCGCACCACGACATCGATCGGCAAAAGCACACCCGCGACCGCGCCACTTTCCACCGGCTCGAGTTCAGCCGGTTCGATCGCCTCGACCATCGCGATGTCCTGACTGCGACCGAGCACGAGCTGGTAGCGCGGCCGTTCGAAAATCGGTCGCCAGTCCGACGGAAGAAAGAGGTCGAGTTCCGGCTGCACGAGGAACTCCCGCTGGACGATGTTCCGCTCGGCGAACCGGGGCGTGGCGGCAGGGTCCTTTCGCTCGACAGCGTAGATCGCCTCGAGATCCATTGCCCTGGCAGCGTAGGTCAGACGATAGGCGAGCCAAGAGACATGCTCCGGCGTTATCCAGCGCCCGCTCGCTGCCGAGAGCAGCCCGAATACAGTCGCGAGAGGCGGGACGACGAGCGAGAGCTGGTAGGCGACAAAACTCGGTGCGCGGAACGACGCAGTCAGCGCCGTGATGCGAATCCGAATGGCTGGGTCGACTAGGCCGTGCATCGTGACCACCATCAGGACACGTACGTATAGGCCGTTGCTACCAGTTCCGCTGCCCTATCGAGGGCCGCCTTCGGCGACGACACGAGTTCGACTCGATCGAACGGCGGTTCACCGCTCTCGATCGTTCGACGAATCTCCGTTTCGTTGGCCAGCACAGTCGGATGCCAGCCGACGAGCACCGGCTTGCCGCCATTGAGCGGGAGAAGGCGGTCGGTATAGTCTGCCAGCACGGAGCGGAACCGCTCGAGATTTAGAACGACTTGCTCAGCTGCAACCGGATCCGCCGCGAAAAGGTTCTGGAACGGTGCATTCCCTCCATCGACGAAACCCACGATCACGGCGACCGGTGCCACATCGGACAGGTTCCGCGCCAGCCGCGCGCCACCGCGGAGCTGGGCGAGCGCCGCGAGCGCTTCCCGAACGCGCCGGATTCGCTCCTGAGCGGGCAGGCGATAGACCTTGCGACCGTTCCAGTCATCGGCAGCCTCTTCCAGCTGCGCATTTCTGGCGAGGTCCTCAGCGATATCCGCCATGGCACCAACAGCGAAGCGGCCAACTTCGTTCAAGACGATACTGAAGGAACCCTGAAGATAGGTCGAGTAAACCTCCGACTCGAAGGGGATGATGTCAGTTCCGGGCGGCAAGTTGCGTGAGAAGTGCCCGAAGTCGTTCGCGATCACGTTCGGGAAGACGGAGACCAGCAAGCTCGCGCGCAGTGGCGATATGCGCCGGTAGGTATCCGAATCCTTCCCCCGCTTGCGGGCAGCCATGTAACCGAAGAGGTCATCTTCCGCATAGGTGATCGGATCTCCCGCCGTGTAGGCACTCTTCGCTTCCCGCGTGACTGGGCTCGGCTCCCAACCGAAGTGCGTGTACAGCACCTCCCGCCACCACCGTCTCCAGGCCTGGCCCGAGACGTAGGGGTAACGCAGGCGCCCGATCTGCAGCTGCTTCACCACAATCGCGTTGTCGGTACGGCGTCCCTCGTCCTGGCCAGCGTTGTTAAGTGCTGCACCATTGGCCTCGATGAGGACCGTTCCGGTGACGACTGGATAGGCGATACGACTCTCCATGCGATCCTCCCCTTCACTCCGCGCACCAAGCTGCTCCGTCTGCGAACGTCACGCTTCGAGCGATCCGACTATCGTGACTGTTGCCTCGTCCCCCGCCTCCTCCCCTTCCGCGATCTCCACATCCTCCGGCACTGCTTCACGGTCGTACTCGAAGAGAAAGGCCAATAAGTAGTCCCGCAAAACCCAGGCCAGCCCGGGCTGCCTCAACGGGGCCAAGAAGAGAAAATCGTCTAACCGAATCGCTCCGCTCCGGAGCGCTCGAAGATAGCTCGCCCGTATCTGCGCTCTCCGGCGCGTCGCCATCAGATCGACGATCCAGCGCGTCCGGTTGGGCAGTGACGCAACGAGCCGTTGCGCGATGCTGGCAACCCGCTCGATCGTCTCGTCCGGATCGAGCTGCCCGGTTGTCATCGTGAGCTGCGGGAACGGTTCGCCCGCCTCCTGCGCCCGCTGCCACTCGTACACGATGCCCAGCGTCACGTCCCGCACCAGCTGTGCGTGAGCAGGCTCGTTCGGAGGCAGCAGGGCAGCCAGTTCCCTGGCGCTCAGCAAGCCCTCGCGTACCATATCGAGGAATACGCCGCGGATATCGGCGGTACGTGCGCGTTCCAGCCGGCTGACCAGTTGCTTCGACCGTTCGTGCTGGGCGAGCGCGATCCCTGTCCGCTCGAGGAGCGCCAGTACCGCTTCGTTCATGCCGATGACCTCCTGTAGATAGATCCGGTGAGCGAGCCATCCACCGAGCAAGCGACACGATCCGTCCGAAAGCGCGACGAGGCAAGATCCCACAATCGGTTCGGCCCGGATGATCCGCCCTGCGACGTTCGCGACGAATCGCGTCCGCTGTTGCGTCTCGTTCTTGGGAAGACCTGGCTCCACCGCCAAGAGCTCCCGCTCGAACTGGTCGAAGGCATCGACCGACTCGAGATACAAGCTCTGGAGGAAGTCGAGCACACTCGTCGGAACCGGCACGCCTTCGACATAGCCGCCTCGATTGTCGTTCGAGAACACGTAGGCCACCGCGGGCACGCCACGCTGGTACAAGGTGCGCAGTTCCTGCCCGAACTCGCGGAGGAGCCGGCACAGCAATCGGAGCACCACTCCCCCGTTCCCAGCAGTCCGCCAGTCTCCATAGAAGTCGGCCGCTTCGCCCGCCGCGATCAGTCGCCGGAAGTGCTCACGCCCGAACCGTTGCGCGATACGCCGCGCCACCGCTTCGGCGGGGCAGTGCAGGAACCAGAGCCGTCCACGCTCACCGGCTCGCAAGACCGAGAGGGGAACGAAGCGAAGCGCCAGTCTGCATACCCCACACAGCTCGACGCCATAGGTCAGACCGGGATAGAAGTTCACTGCGCCGGAAAGGAGCGGAAAATGATCGCGTCGCAGAGGAACAAAGCTCTCGCCCGGCCGCGGCTCACCGCATACCAGGCAGACACGGTCGGCCGGTTCACCACTGAGCGCCTGCTTGGCACGCTCCAAGTCAGCGCGCAGTGCCGCGCGATACTTCTCGCGGATCCCCTCTGCTCCCTTCCCCCAATTTGACGGATTGACGAGCTCGCTGTTCGGAAAGACCTGCGAAAGCGCCCCCTTCGCGAACGACTTGTCCAGCCCCACCCCAAGCGCCTGGTCACTGAGCAGAATCTCCTCGAGCTCCCGGCACGCCTCCTCGAAGTCCGCTGCGCTCAGATCTTCCAGACGCTGAACCCGTGTGCACGCCAGCAGGGCAGCAAGCCCTGCATCGACGAACGGTTGTCCAGTCCAGTGCAGCGTCATTCGTCAGCTCCTCTCGACTCCTGTGCCCGCCGAGCATGACCGAGCTCCGTACGAGGCTCGACCTCCACCACGTACCCGAACCCCTGGCTGTTCTTGGCGCCGAGGCCTGCCTCCAGCGCCAGCCGCAGGAGCTCGGCCGGTCCTTCGAGAAGAAAGTCACCGACCCAGCCTTCGATCCATGTCCCCTTGTAGCGCTCCAGCCGCTTCGCCCGCGGCGAAACCCGCAGCGGACGAATACGCAGCGTGCCTCGCGCGCCCGACACCGCGCCCTCGCCACCGGCAGCAGCCGCATCCTCGCCCGCTACTCCCTCGCGCACCCCGATGACCCGGGCCTTCCGCTCCAGATTCGCGGCGACCAGCTCGCCGAATTCCTCGTTGAGCGGGTTGTAGTACTGTGTCCGCCGCTTCCCGTCCAGCTCGACCGTCCGGTACACCGTGATCGGCGAAAGCGCGCGCACGACGAGCCGGTCGCCGACCTCCGGCACCGCGAGCGTCGCGATCTCGCGCACGGCGAAATCGAGCGACGCGATGCGCACCCGCCCGAACTGGAGCAGCCCTGCCGCGAGACCTAAGGCCAGGTTTCGGTCCGGCGAGGCGAAACGGAACCAGACCGGCCCGGTCACTTCCACCCCTTCGCCGGGGCGATAGCGCACCCCACCATGGAGCTGCGAGAAGACGAACAACTTGAGCGGCCGCTCCGCCGCCCAGTACTGACCGTCGTGCAACGGTTGACCGATCTCCTTCGGAAGGTACCGGTAGATGACCGCCTGGAGCGCTTCGCGGTAGTGGAGCGGGAGCATCTCCAGGCGCTCCGGTTCGAGCCGTATTTCCAGCCGCACACAGCCCCCTGCCCGCTCGTATCCGTATCGGAAACCAGTTAGCCCTACCATAGCCACCGCGTCGCGCTGCGTCAAGGTCCAGTAATCAGGCTTCTTACTTCCATCATCGTCGGACGACGGGAATAGAGGTATTCCCGCTCGATCCGGCTGGTGCCGGATCGAGCGGTTCTCGTCGGAGCCTCCTCGAACTGTCTCGGTGCGACAAGCCTGCTGCAGGAGGTCACGAGTTCATGGAGAATGGGAAAGAGGCACCTCCAGTGCGTATGCTGAGGCTGGCCCAGCATACGCACTGCACCGGGCGCGCGAACACAAGCCTGCGTGCAACCCGGACTGCACGCCGTCTATCGGAGGCGCGAGATGCTGGCCAGCCTCAGGTACCGGAGCAGCCGCCAACCGACTGCCCCGGACGAGACGCGCGCCCCATCCACCGGCAGGGAGCACGCGGCCCAAAATGTCGCCCCACCGGTCGATTCCCGATGGGGGCATTGCGCGACGCGAATGGACCTTCGACCCTACTCCGACTCCACCTGGCGGGAAGGGTGGGATTCGAACCCACGGGGGCGGTTTTAGCCGCCCCAATCGCTTAGCAGGCGACCCCTTTCGACCTCTCAGGCACCTTCCCGTATCGCTCAGCCCCGGCGGAGAGGGAGGGATTCGAACCCCCGGGGCTCATCGCCCTGCCGTTTTCAAGACGGCTGCCTTCGACCACTCGGCCACCTCTCCGCACAACACGCTCGACCGCCCTCGTGCACTGCGCTCGAGCGTGAGGCTCACTCCAAAAGTATACCAGCACCGACCCGTTCCGAGCCACTGACTCCACCCGCCTGTCACTCCACCCCCGCACGCGCGTGACGAGAGCCCCCCCTTCACCGATCGGCCGGCACGGTCTCCTCCCTCGCTGCCGCAACCGCTGCCAGGGGACACGTTCGGCACACCGCCGGGAGCTGCGCGGGCGGCGGGAGCGCACAACCGCTCCGCACCAGAAGCCGCCAGGCCAGCCAGATCGAGAGACCGACGACGTTGCAGTAACAGCCACGCCATGCCGCGACCGGCTTGAGATCCGGATCCTGGATCGCGTACCCACCTGCCTTGTCGTACGGCGCGCCACGCGCGATGCTCGCCTCGATCTCTTCGTCGCTATACGCCCGGATCCGCACCCAGGTCTGTGCATGGTCGACTCGGAGGCGCTTGCCGTGCGCGACGGCGACCCCGGTTATGACACGGTGCCAGCGGTCCCGCAGCGACCGGAGCATCGCCCGCGCCTCTTCCGGTGTCTCCGGCTTCCCGAGCAACCGCCCGCGCAAGACCACGACGGTATCGGCCGCCAGGATCCAGTCCTCCGGCCGACGCGCAGCCACGACCTCCGCCTTGTGCCGCGCCAGCCGGCGCGCGACCCGTTCCGGGTGCGGATGCCGCTCCGGCAGGGGCTCCTCGATCTCCGCCGGGTCGACTTCGAACGGGACACCGAGCGCAGCCAGGAGCTCGCGCCGCCGCGGCGAGGCCGATGCGAGCACCAGTCCCACGGTTCACTCCACAGCCAGTTCCAGCGTGGCGACCGACTCGATATGGTAGGTCTGCGGGAACATGTCGAGCGGCGTCACGTCGAGCAGGCGGTAGCCACCGTCCACCAGTTTGCGCAGGTCCCGTGCCAGCGTCGCCGGATCACAGGAGACGTACACGATGCGCGATGGCCGGAGCATCAGGACACCGGTCAGCGCCTCCGGCGCGCACCCGACGCGCGGCGGATCGAGGATGACGACATCCGGTCGCACCGCTAGCTTGCCCAGCACCTGCTCGACCTTCGCCATGACGTACTCGACGTTGTCGAACTGGTCGAGGTTCACGCGCGCATCGTCGACCGCCGATGGAGCTTCCTCGATACCGATCACCCGCGCCACCCGCGGCGCGAGGAAGGCAGCGAACGTCCCGACGCCCGCGTAGGCATCGACCACCACCTCTCGTCCGGTCGGTGCGATCCGTTCGAGCACGAGTTGCACCAGCCGTTCCGCGACACCCGTGTTCGTCTGGAAGAACGACGACGCCGAAATCCGGAACCGGTGGCCGAGCAGCGACTCGTGATAGAAGCGTTGCCCGGACGGGATTTCGGGATCGATCGCGCTCACATCAGGATGGACGAGGAGTTCACCGGTATTGATTCCATACCGCACCATGAGCTGGTGCTTGACGAATGCCTTGCCCTGGAGTCGCCCCAGTACCTCGTTGATCTTCGGATGCATGATGAGACAACGATCGATCCGGATGAAGCGGTACCCATGCCCCGGCCGCGAGATGTAGCCGAGATTCCCTTTCCCATCTACCGAAAAACGCGCATGGTTCCGATAACCGAACTGGTTCGGCGAGGGCACGGTCGGTGAGACCGGCGGATCCTCGAACTTGCCGATCCGCCGGAGTTGCTGGCGCACCACGTGCTGCTTCAGCACGAGCTGGTGCTCGTACCGGATATGCTGCCACTGACACCCACCGCAGACACCGAAGTACGGGCAGGGCGGATCCACCCGCTCCGGCGAGGGAGTCCGCACCGCGACGACCCGACCCAGCGAGTGGTCCTTGCGGTCACGCTCGATGGCGACAACAACGTCCTCACCGGGAATCCCGTACTCGGCGAAGACGACACGCCCGTCCTCACGGCCGATCGCCGCCCCCTGATACGCCATGTCTTCGAGATGGAGTTCGATCGTTCGCACCGTGCGTGGTTCCGGCATCGTCCCGGCCATCGCATCCTCCTGACTCGATAGTGTAGGGAATCGGTCGGAGCACCAACCAGTCCGTTCCCCCTTGACAGCGGTGAAGGGAAGCGCCGAGTATCGGTCAGCTCAGCCGGTAGACGAGAGGATGGCCGACGATGAGTGACGGGTTGACGCAAACGGTCATCGCGATGGACCTGGTACCGTTCCGTTTCGGCCCCGATGCCACCAGCGAACTCCCGTCCGAACTCGAACGGCTCGGGGCCCGACGGGTGCTCCTGGTCGCCGACCGGGCACTCCGCCCTCACGGGCTGGTCGAGCGCGTCGAGCGCCTCATCGCCGACACCGGCGCGGAGGTCGTCACCTTCGACCAAGTCCATATCGAACCGACCGATCGCTCGCTCCGCGAGGCGATCGCCTTCGCGCAGCGCGCCCAGCCCAACGCCTACGTCTCGCTCGGCGGAGGCAGTACGATCGATACCGCCAAAGCGATGAATCTCTTCACCACCTACCCAGCCGACCTCTTCGACTACATCAACAAGCCGGTCGGCAAGGGGTTACCGGTTCCCGGCCCGCTGAAGCCGCACATCGCACTGCCGACGACGGCCGGAACCGGGAGCGAGACGACAGCGGTCATCGCGCTGGAACTGTCGGAACGGCGCCTCAAGACCGGCATCTCGCACCGCTTCATCCGGCCGACGATGGCGATCGTCGATCCCCTGAACACGGTGACGTGCCCGCCGATGGTGACGGCGTTCGCCGGACTCGACGTGCTCTGCCATGCCATCGAGTCGTATACCGCCATGCCGTACCATGTCCGGCCCCGTCCAGCGAGCCCAGCCGAGCGACCGGCCTACATCGGCGCGAATCCCATCGCCGATCTCTGGAGCGCGCAGGCGATCCGCTGGGGCGCGCAGTATTTGCGTCGGGCCTTCTTCGCGCCGCTCGACTTGGAGGCGCGCACCTTCATGGCGATGGCGAGCCTGACTGCCGGGATCGGCTTCGGCAATGCGGGTGTGCATGTCCCGCACGCGATGTCCTATCCGATCGCCGGAATGGTGCGCGAGTACTTCCCACCCGACTACGAGGTCGACGAGCCGTTGATCCCGCACGGCCTCGCGGTCATCGTCGGCGCGCCAGCTGCCCTACGCTGGACAGCCGCAGCGTGGCCGGAGCGGCATGCCGAGGTCGCTGCGATGCTCGGCATCGACACACACGGTATGCCGCTCCGGGAAGCAGCTGAGGCGGTCGCCGACGGGTTGCTGCAGCTCATGCGCGATCTCGGCCTTCCCAGCGGGCTGGAAGCGTTGGGGTTCAGCGAACGCGATATCCCGGCACTCGTCGAAGGGACGCTGGCCCAGCAGCGGATTCTCGTCAATAGCCCGCGCCCGGTCGATGAGCGGGCACTGCGCGCGATCTTCCAGCAGGCGATGCGGTACTGGTGAAGCCGCCCCCGGTTGGGGTGGTGACCAGGGTCTGTCTGCTGGTCTCCGCAACGGCTTGACAGGATGGTCAGTTCGACCGGAGTGATCGCCCTCTTGACAGCCGGGTCGCCGATACCGACAATGTGGGTGGCCGATCGGCCACTGGGTGCACCTTGACAGGACGTCTGAGACGGCGGCGAGTGCGAGTGCGATCGCCACGTCGCGATCCGCTCGTCCACACGGGGGAACACCGGTGAAAGTCCGGGGCTGTGCCGCAACTGTGACGTCGCGCCGCATGGCGCGGCGAAGCCAGGTCTACCGTCGCCGCCGTGTCCGACCCGCCTCGAGCCAAGGGGGGAGGACGCCAGTGATCCGCTGTGCCTCATCACAGTGAGCCACCGGCAGCCCGCCCCGCGCGGGCTGTTCTCGTTTTCCCAGCAATCGACGAGTGCGGTTCGGAGGAGATCCGACCTCGGACGAGGGAGGAGGGGTGGAGCATGCGTCGTGTGCTCGCGTTGTTCGTCGTGCTCGTACTCGCGCTGGCGCCGGTTGCCGGGGTCTCGGCGCACCAGCTCGATACCGCGCGTGCGCTGGCCGGTGCAACCGCCTGGCTGCTCACCCAACAACGAACGGATGGCGGCTTCGCCGGCTTCAGCGGCGAGAGCGACCCTGGTATGACCGTGGATGCCGTTTTGGCGCTCGCCGCTGCCGGACTCGATCCAGCCAGCGTGCAGGCTGAAGGCGGTCAAACAGCCATCGCCTATCTCGAATCGGTCGCCGCCGACTACAGCGAGACGACCGGCGGAGCTGCTAAGCTCGCCCTGGCCGTCGTGGCCAGCGGCCGCGACCCGCGCGCCTTCGGGGGAATCGACCTCGTCGCACGGATCGAGCAGGCGTACGATCCGGCGAGCGGTCTCTACGATCAGCAGCTGTTCAGCAACGCGTACGCACTCCTCGCACTCGCGGCCGTCGGCGCCAGCGTCCCCGAGGCAGCGATCGATGCCGTGCTCACTCGCCAGGCGAGCGACGGGAGCTGGGCCTGGGACGGGAGCACCGAACCGGGAGCAGGGGACTCCAATACGACGGCTCTCGTCGTGCAAGCACTCGCCGCGCTCGGTCATGCGGACGATCCGGCTGTCACCCGGGCCATCGAGTATCTCCGCAGCGTGCAGGCACCGGACGGTTCCTTCGCCTATCAACCGGCCGAGCCGCTCACCGGTGACGCCAACTCGACGGCACTAGCCGTGCAGGCGCTCCTCGCTGTCGGTGAGGAACCACAGTCACCGGCCTGGCGCTTTGCGCTCGACGCGCTGGCACGGTTCGCGAACCCCTCCGGCGCACTCCGCTGGCGGGACGACGCCCCGGACGACAACCTCTTCGCCACCGTCCAGGCCATCCCAGCCCTGGCACGCCAGCCGTTCCCGCTCCGCGGTGTCGTCGAACCGCGAGCAGTGGCTCGCCAACCGCTCGCGATCGAGGAGACCGGCTGCCGCCTCTTCCCGGAGACCGGGCACAGCCTCTGTGGCGCATTCCTCGAAACGTGGCAGCGACTCGGCGGGCTCCCGAACTTCGGCTATCCGTTGACGCGTGCCTACTACGATCCGGACCTCGGCCTGGTCGTCCAGTACACGGAGCGCGCCCGGTTCGAGCTGCACCGGCTGCCGGACGGGAGCGCAATCGTCCTGCTCGGTCGGCTCGGCGCTGAACGTCGACCAGCCGAACCGAGCGCGCCGTTCGCACCGGCCGAGCCACGGAAGACGAGCGAGTGCGTCTACTTCCCGGAGACGCAACACAATCTGTGCGCCGGCTTCCGGGCCTACTGGGAGCACTTCGGCGGGCTCGCCGCCTTCGGTTATCCCCTGAGCGAGGAGTTCGTCGAGGACGGCACGGTCGTCCAGTACTTCGAGCGCGCCCGCTTCGAGTGGCACCCCGGCGTGTGGCCGGAACGGTTCGATGTCCTGCTGACCCGGCTCGGTGCTGAGGCTATCGAGGCGACCTCGTGAAGAGCCGCCGTCGCTGGCGCCACCTCTGGCTCGCCCTGCTGCTCGCGCTCGTCACACTGGCGAGCGCGGGCAGCAGTCCCCTTGCAGCCGAGCGCCCGAACGGCGCCGGTCTGGTGATCCGTTTCGGGGACGGGCGCATCGTGACGGCCTATGTCGAGTTCGACGAGCCAGCGATCACCGGAATCGAGCTCCTCGAGCGGTCCGGCATTCCCTTTACCGTCGCCCCGTTCGGTGGGCTCGGCCTGGCCGTCTGTGCCATTGCCGGCGAGGGGTGTCCAGCCGAGGACTGTTTTTGCCAGGCCAAGAGCCAGCCAGCCTGGTTCTGGCACTACTACGGCCTGACTCCCGACGGCCGCTGGGTCCTCCATTCGGTCGGCGCCTCCAGCCGGATCGTCCGCGACGGTGACGTGGACGGATGGTCCTGGACGGCTGGAGAAAGTGGTCTTCCCGCCATCACGATCGACGAGATCACTCGCGCCCACGGCGTCGAACGGAATCCACCGCCCGCACCGACAGCGACTCCTACGCCGGTACCGCCGCCACCGATCGCACCTCCGACGATCGCACCGTCACCAACACCGTCACCCAACCCCACCCCGCCGCCCACACCACCGCTTGTGGCACGGGCGAACGAGGTTACCGTGACCGCCGCACCGACGCGCCTGGTGGTTCCGTCGCCGACAGCTGGACCGACTCCCACACCCGTTCCGACCGAGTCCCCGGCAGCGACACCGACCGCCACCGCGGTGCCGAGACCAAGCCCGACCGTTTCACCTGAAGCGGCCAGGAGCAACCCCGGCTCACCGTGGAGCGGACTGGCCTTCGTCGGGCTCGCTGCTGGCGTCGTGGTGCTCGTGCTCGTCCTGCGCCGACGAGGTGGGCCGGCATGAACAGCGTCCTCTGGTTGCTGTGGGCGGCACTGCTGGCCGTGAGCGTCTCGCTCACGCGCAATCCGTTCTATCTCGCGATCGCGGTGCTCGCACTGGCCAGCGTCTGGCTCGCGGTGGAGAGCAGGCGGCCACTCGGCCGGCCGGCGCCACGCCTGCCGCTCCTCGCTGCTGTCTTCCTCCTCCCCTGGAGTACGGTCGTCAACGCGCTCCTGGCACACGTCGGCGACCGCGTGCTCGTCCGCCTGCCCCCCTGGCCAGTCGTCGGTGGACCGATTACCTGGAACGCTGTCCTGTACGGCGTGTTGACCGGCACAGCGCTCACCTGCCTGCTTATCGGTATGAGTATGCTCCATGCTGTCCTCGACCGGCACGAGTTGCTGCGCCTCGTGCCGCCGCGGCAGCGCGCACTCGCGCTCACGGTCGCGATCGCGCTCAACGCGCTCCCCTCGTTTGCGGCCGCTGCTCGCGATACGGTCGACGTGCTGCGGTTCCGCGGCCAGTGGAGTCCGCTCGCGATCCTGCGTACCGCCGTACCCGCGGTGTTGTACCGGGGAATGGACTACAGTCTGGCCCTGGCCGAAGTGCTCGAGGTACGCGGTTTCGGGACACCGGAACCTGACCAGCACGGTAGGCCGTTCGGCTGGCTGCTTCTTCTTTCTGGCTGGTTCCTCGTCGTCGGAGCAGCGATCGCCAGCGCGGGGTCGCTGCTCCTCGTCGGCATCGTCTGTCTCGCTGCTGCTGGTCTACGCAGCGCTCGGCGGGCCTGGCCTGGGCTCCGGACGCTTCCATGGTCACGAGCAGCCCGGCTCGTGGCTGCCACCCTGCTCCTCGCCGGTAGCCTCTTCGCGCTCAGTCTCCGTCTTCCGGCGACCGATCTCGCATACTCGCCCTATCCGGCCCTGCGCTGGCCCGGTTTCGCGCCTCTCGCTGGTCTGGCCTACCTGGCACTGGCCATACCTGCTCTGGCGCTGGGAAGAGTACGACGGTGATCGAGATAACGCGCCTGCGCTACCGTTACCCCACCGGAACGACGACGGCCCTGGCGGTGCAGCACTGGAGTATCGGGCCTGGCGAGTTCGTCGTCCTCGCCGGGCAGAGCGGTTCGGGCAAGTCGACGCTCCTCCGGAGCCTGGTCGGCCTGGTCCCGCACTTCTACGGTGGGTGGTTCGGCGGGCAGGTCACGGTCGGTGGACGCGATACGCGCCGCTTCCGCCCCAGTGCGCTCGCCGATCTCGTCGGGTACATCGGGCAGGAACCAGAAACCCAGGTCCTGCTCGACCGCGTCCGTGACGAAGTCGCCTTCGCACTCGAGAACCTTGGCTTCCCAGCGGGGACGATCGCCGCGCGGGTCGAAGAGGCGCTCGATCTCCTCGGTATCGCCCATCTGCGCGATCGACCGATCGAGACGCTCTCCGGTGGCGAACGCCAGCGCGTCACCCTCGCCGCAGCACTGGCCCTGCGCCCGCGCGTCCTGGTGCTCGATGAGCCGACCTCGCAGCTCGACCCCTGGACTGCTGACTCGCTGGTCGAGGTGCTGCGACGGCTGGTCGACGACGGGGGAATCACCGTGATTCTCGCCGAGCACCGGCTCGACCGTCTGCTCGCGAGCGCGACGCGCGTCACCATCCTGGAGCGTGGCACCCTCGTGCACGACGGAACGCCTCACGAAGCCGTCGCGCACCTCCCCGAGCCACCGCTTCTCGTGCAGCTCAGTCAACTGCTCGGCTGGAAGCCACCGGTACTCAGCGTCGCCGAAGCCAAACGGCGTCTCGCGGACTGGTCGTTCGCAGCAGCGGAGCGGCCGCTCGAATCGTCGAGCGGCGAGCCGGTCGTCGTACTCGAACGGGTGACCTGCCGGCTGGGGCACCGCCAGGTCTTGGACGACGTGAGCGTGGCATTCGCCAGTGGACAGGTGACGGTCATCGTCGGGCGGAACGGTGCCGGCAAGACGACGCTCCTGCGTGTCGCGCTCGGCCTGCAACCGATCGAGCGCGGCCAGGTGCGCCTGCTCAACCGGCCGCTGAGACGCCGCCTGGAACCCGACATCCGGCGCGCTGTCGCCTATGTCCCCCAGTTTCCAGCCGCCTTGCTCCTGGGAGCGCGCATCGCGGCCGACCTCACCGAGGTCCAGCGGTTGCGAGGTGCGAGCCCGGCCGACGTACAGTCCGTCGTCGAGGTCTTCGATCTCGCGCAGCTGCTCGAGCACCACCCGGCCGATCTCAGCAGCGGGGAGCGGCAGCGTGCCGCACTCGCCGTCGCTCTGGTCGGTGAGCCTCGGCTGATCCTGCTGGATGAGCCGACGCGTGGGCTCGGCTACCAGCACAAGGAGCGGCTGGCTGCCGAGCTCCGGCGACGTGCCGCGGCAGGTGCCGCCATCGTCGTCACGACGCACGACGTCGACTTCGCCGCCCTCGTCGCTGATCGCGTCGTCCTGCTCGCCGACGGCCGCGTCGTCGCGGACGGCCCCCCGGAACGCGTGCTCGGGGAAACGTTCGCCTACGCACCGCTCGTCAGCCGGATCTTCGGCCCCGCGTTCCGGAGCGTCGCTGATGTCGCGCAGGCCGTCAGCGCTGCCCGTCTCCAACCACAGCACGGCGGGGGGTCATCACTGCCGTAAGCACCGTTCGGGCAGAATACCTGTCTCCCAAGGGCGCTCACGCTTGCGGAGCACGAGGTGCTCCGCGCCCGACCGTATGGTAGGAGCCGCACCCCGCCGCTCGCTTGTGTGCAGTCCAGCAAAACGACCAGCGTTCCGGGACGAACGAGAAGGCGAAGTCAGCGCTGGAGGCCTCGGGAAGGCGGTTTCGCTGCGAGGTCGCCACCACGTCGGCACGCGCTCACCTACGTCACCGCCGGTTGCGGAGACGCCACCACTGGTAGCGGATCCAGCCGGAGAGACCATGCCGCGGTGGCGGCAGGTCGATATCGCGACCGCGCCAGCGGCGTGGCCGATCCGGCGCCCACTGTCCTCCACCGGCGAGCTGACGCACGACCGGAGCGAAGAAGGCAAGAAGGCTCAGAATGGCCAGCAACTGTGCCAGGGTACGCGACCAGTCACGGACCACGATGGCGAGCAGCGCGATCAAGAAGGCTGCTGCGAGCAGGGCCGTATCGCGCGGCAGCGCCAGGCGTGGCCAGCGCCGGCCTGGACGAGGCAGCCGCACGCGCGGCCGGCGCAGCTGGCGCAACACGCGTCGCCAGCGCGGTTCTCGCTCCGCCTTCTCCAGGATCTCGAGAATCTGTTCTTCGAGGCGCGACGGACGATGCTCCTGCGGCATGGTCGCCCTCCTCAATCCGCGCGGCCGGGTGCTCGCACCAGTTCAGCGACCGCCACGAGCAGGCGGTCGACGTCTTCCTCGCTCGTGCTCCAGCCGGGTGAGAACCGCACCGTCCCGTGCGGGAACGCCCCGAGAGCGCGACACGCTTCCGCTGCACCGTGGAGCCCGGCACCGCACAGGATACCGTAACCGCGCTCCAGCATCGCACTGAAATCGGCTGGCCGCCAGCCCTGCACGACACAGGACACGAGCGGTACCCGCTTGCTCGCCTGGCCAACGATTTCCACACCGGGGATGCGCGCGAGGCCGCTCGCCAGTCGGTCGGTCAGCTGGCGCAAGCGCTCGTGGAGCGTCTCGGGGCCGAGACAAGCCCGCCATTCGAGCGCAGCACCGAGGGCGGCGATCCCTGGCGTATTCAACGTGCCAGCCTCGTACCGCTCCGGCAACGACCAGGGCTGGATGATCTCCGGGTACTCGCTCGCTGTGGCTCCCTCACGGAGCGGCGTCAGTTCCGAGAGCTCGACGCGCGGACCGAGGAGAAGCGCACCGGTGCCCGGGGGACCGAACAGCCACTTGTGACCGCTCAGCGCGACGAGATCCGCGTCGAGATCGTCGAGCGTGAACGGCAGCACCCCGGCGGTCTGCCCCGCATCGACGAGGACGAGGGCACCGTGCGCGTGCGCCAGCTCGGCAATCTCCCGAACCGGCTGCACAGCTCCGGTCACGTTCGACGCATGACTCACCACGACCAGACGCGTATTCGGACGCAGCGCCCGCCGCACGTCGTCCGGATCCACGATCCCGGACGGCCCGACTCGGACCACCGTGGTCGTGACGCCGACGACCTCCAGCGCGCGCAGAGGACGCCGTACTGCAGCGTGTTCGAGCGCGGTCGTCACCGCATGATCACCTGAGCCGAGCAGCCCTTTGATCGCGAGATTGAGCGCATCCGTTCCGCTCGCCGTGAAGATCAGCCGCCGCGGGTCACCCACACCGAAGAGCGCGGCCAGTCGCTCGCGTGTCCGCTCGATCGCCTCCCAGGTCGAGACCGCTAGCCGATGCCCCGGTCGCCGCGGTACACCACTCGCCTCCTCTAGGAAGCGACCGAGTGTACGCAAAACTGGCTCCGGCTTGGGCCAGCTCGTCGTCGCGTTATCGAAATAGCTCACCACCACGCTCACATCCCGATGTAGCGCGCGTAGAGCGCTCGAGCGACAGCCGGATCCGTCGTCCCGCGCACGATCGCTCGCCCGTCACGGAAGACGGTCAATTCATAACCGTCCACCGTGAATCGTATCAGGTATGGGTTATGCTGTACCGCTCCGAGCAGTTCGAGTCGTGCAGCCAGCTCCTCCAGGTTGAGTTCCGGTCGCGGGTAGACCGAGACCTGCACGGCATCCCGACCGCAGAGCTGGACGGTTCGACTCGGTGCCTTTGCCTCGAGGAACGCACGCTCGCCGCGACCACAGGCCGGACAATCGGCACGCCGGGCCACCGGGATACGGCCAATTTCCAGCGACCAGAGGTCGAGCCAGAGGAGCGACCGGTTCAGGCTCGCCCGGTCGCCGACGAGTAGCTTGATCGCCTCGCTTGCCTGCACGGCACCGATGGCCGCGGCGACCGGTCCCAGCACGCCGGCTGTGTCGCAGGTCGGCGCAACACCCGGCGGTGGCGGATCGGGAAACACGCAACGGAGACATGCCGACTCACCAGGCACGATCGTCAAGGTCGTTCCCTGCGTACCGACAGCACCGCCGTAGACCCATGGTTTACCGAGATCCAGAGCTGCATCGTTCAGCAGATACCGCAGCTCGAAGTTGTCGCTCCCGTCGACGACGACGTCCACGTCCTCGATGAGTGCGCGGATCGAAGACGCGTCGACGTCTTGCACGACTGGCTCCAGGGTCACCGTGTGGTCGATGCGTGCCAGCGCACGAGCTGCCGCCACCGCCTTGGGGAGACCAGCTTGGACGTCCCCTTCCTCGTACAGCACCTGCCGCTGGAGATTCGTCCACTCGACGACATCCCGGTCGACCAGCCGCAGGAAGCCCACGCCAGCACGAACCAACAGCGCGGCGACCTGGCTCCCTAAAGCACCGACCCCGAGGACGCAAACCCGCCCCGTGCGCAACCGCTCTTGCCCAGCCGGACCGATGACGGGGAGGAGAATCTGCCGGTGATGACGCCCTCGTTGCCCCTCGCTGGTCATCGTGTGGACCCCGCCCTCTCACCATATATGGTACAGTTGCCGACCGGTGCGCCCCAAGGCGCCCGCTTCCCGCAACGATGCCGACCGTACCCGGTTGTCGCAGGTGGTGCCCGATCGGGAAGCGTTACCCGAGCGACACACATCTGGTGAACAGGGGTGACTCGTGGATACGGTTCGCTTGACTGTCGTCGACCGTGATGGGGCCGTGAGCTTTCTCGGTCCTGGTCACGCGATCAAGATGCTGACCGCAGCCTGCAGCCGCAATCCGCGGACCGTCAAAGAGTTACTCGAGTACGCTGCTCCCTACGATACCGATTTCGTCGCCAGTGTCCGGGCCGGACTCGCTGTCTTCGACGAACACAATACGCCAGAGAACACTGCAGCTTTTCATGCCGTGGCCCGTACCGTCGCCCCGGAGCGCTTGCCTCCCTTTCGAGTCATCGACGAGCTGACGCGGACACTGAGCTTGCAACCAGTCGGTGTGGGCCTCGTTCTCTATAACCTCGAGGCCCGCCGGATCGTGCAGCTGGTCAATCGCTACGGGGAACTCTTGCGGCAGGATCGCGGCCGCATTCGCCGGGGCGGCGAACCGACTCGGATGCTCTACTCGTATCGCTTACCCGATGAGTGGCGCATTTTACCCTAGCGCTCGCCGCTCGACTTCCCGTCGTCGCGCAAGCGCGGGCGCCGGCGACCCATGAACCCACCGAGGAACAGTTGCTGCAGATGCTGCCCTACTGAGAGCTGGCTCAACTCTCCCGCAGTATCGTGCGCGAGTTCGCCAGGGCGCCGTTCCTGCGTCGCCCACTCCAGCCGGGCATCCCGCGCCTGCTCGAAGATTTCCTGCAAACGCTCGAGTGCTGCGTCCGATCCCTCGGCGACGAGTGTTCGCAGATCCTGCAGTTCAGCGATCGCTGCATCCAGCCAGCGGACGATCGCCTCGGCATTGGTCGCACAGATGTCCCGGTACATCCTGGGGCTTCCGGCAGCGAGTCGAGTCGTATCGCGGAAACCACCGGCAGCCAGCTGTCCCATTTCACGCCAGGCGGCATCACGACTCGTCACCCGCATGAGGGCGACGGAGAGCAGAAATGGCACGTGGCTGATCGCGGCAACGTACGAATCGTGTTCAGCTGGGTCGAGGAAGCGCGGCTCGGCACCGAGCAAGTGCACCAGGCCGAGGACAGTCTCGATCGCTTCCCGGCTAGCGGTGAGCGACGGTGTCACCACCCACACCGCGCCACGAAAAAGATCGGCATCGGCCCCTTCGATGCTCTGCGTCTTCCCGGCCATCGGATGCCCGCCGACGAAATGCACCCGCTGCGGCAACCGCTCGGCTGCCCAGCGCAGCACAGCCGTCTTGGTGCTGCAGGTGTCGGTGACGACCGCACCGTCGGGCGCATAGTCAGCGATCGCGTCGAACACCTCCGGCACTGCCGAAGGCGGCGTGGCCACGACGATCAAATCGGCCTCACGCAGTGCTTCCGCGAGACTCCAGGTCGTGCGATCGACCGCCTTGATCCGCTTCGCTTCGTTCTGGTGCAGGAGTTCGATATCGAATCCGACGACCTCGAGCGCGCCACGCTGCCCCTGCTCGTTCGCCCACTTGCGCAAGCCCAGGCCGATCGATGCTCCGATCAGCCCCAAGCCGACAATAGTCACACGTTGCATCGGCTGCCTCCTGGTCGGTTCACGCTTTCTGTCGATCGTACCACAGCGGACTCAGGGCCGGATCAGTTCCAGATCGACAGTGCGGACCCAACCGTCACGCCCATCGCGGAGCTCGAGGTGCAGCCAGGTGGCGTTACCCACCTGTTCCTGTTCTCCGAGAAAGCGCAACTCGGTGCCTGGTTCGAGGGTATCGACGATCGGATATTGTGTCCCTGGCCCGCCCCGCAAGTTGACGCGCGCACCCTGTGCCACCCGGTGCGTCGGTTGCCACGTTGGCGTCGGAGTCGGCGTTGGTTCTGTCGTGGCAGCTAGTGTCGGTGTCGAGCTGCCCCTCACTGCTGCGACCGGCGAGACCGCGGCAGTCGTCGTCACCTCGACCGTCGGCGTCGGGGGAAGGCGCGACACGAAATCGGAGAAGACCGGAGCCAGGCGCGTGTACAACCAGATGAAACCAGCCAGTGCGATGAAGATCGCCAGCCCCATCGCCAGGCCGAGCCAGATACCCGACTGGCGCGACCGCTGCCGAAGCCGTGCCGAAAGCTCCTGATCGACCACCGTTCCGCTCCAGCTACTCGTGGCGGCGCTCGACCGCTCGGTTCCGCAGCGCAGTATAGCGTAGGGTGCGGTAGACTCGTGCCGAATCGGAGGCGCAGGGGCGATCGAAAGGAGCCAGCGATGGCTGATTTCAAGAACTATATCGGCGGGAAGTGGGTCGATGCCAAGAGCGGAGCGACCTACGAGCGCCGGAATCCGGCGACCGGCGAACTCATCGGTACCTACGCCAAGAGTGATCCGGAGGACGTGGCCGCAGCCGTGGAGGCGGCAAAGGCAGCGTTCGACCGCTGGCGCAAGCTGCCGGCACCCAAGCGCGGCGAGATCCTCTACCGCGTCGGCCAGCTTCTGGTCGAGCGGAAAGAACAGCTCGCCCGCGAGATGACCGAAGAGATGGGAAAGGTTCTGACCGAAGCCCGTGGTGACGTCCAGGAAGCCATCGATATGACCTTCTACATGGCCGGAGAGGGACGTCGCCTGTGGGGACAGACGACTCCTTCTGAACTTCCGCACAAGTGGAACATGACGCAGCGGCGGCCACTCGGTGTGGTCGGGCTGATCACCCCATGGAACTTCCCGCTGGCGATCCCGGCCTGGAAGATCATGCCGGCCTTGATCTGCGGGAACACCGTCGTCTTCAAGCCAGCGAGCTACACTGCCCGCTCGGCCGTGCGTCTCGTGCAGCTCTTCGAGGAAGCGGGCCTCCCACCGGGGGTGCTCAACCTCGTCCTCGGCACCGGTGACACGGTCGGCACAGCACTCGTCCAGCACCCCGATGTCGCGCTCATCTCCTTCACTGGCTCCAACGAAGTGGGCCAGCAGGTCGCCGTCGAATGCGCCCGGCTGGGGAAGCGTGTCTCGCTGGAGATGGGTGGCAAGAACGCGATCATCGTCATGGACGATGCCGACCTCAAGCTCGCGCTCGACGGGATCGTGTGGAGCGCCTTCGGCACCTCCGGCCAGCGCTGCACGGCGGCCAGCCGGGTCATCGTCCACGAGGCGGTCTTCCGCGAGCTAGCCGACCAGCTGGACGCACGAGTCAGTCGCCTGAAGCTCGGCAACGGCCTCGACCCCTCGACCGACGTCGGGCCGCTAGTCAGTGAAAGCCAGCTCGAGCGAGTCCACCGCTACGTCGAAATCGGCGTACAGGAGGGCGCTCAGATCCTCACCGGTGGGCAAATCGCGCGCGAAGGGGAGCTGGCCCGCGGCCACTTCCATCAGCCGACCGTCTTCATCGACGTGCGACCGGACATGCGCATCGCCCAGGAGGAGATCTTCGGGCCGGTCACTGCGCTCATCCGCGTCCGGAGCCTCGAGGAGGCGATCGAGGTGTGCAACGGCGTCCGGTACGGCCTCTCGGCCTCGATCTTCACGCGCGACATCAACAAGGCGTTCCGGGCGATCGAGGACGTCCACACCGGCATCTTCTACGTCAATGCCGGAACGATCGGCGCCGAGATCCACCTCCCCTTCGGGGGCACCAAGGCAACCGGGAACGGGCACCGCGAGGCCGGTCAGGCGGCGCTCGACGTCTTCACCGAGTGGCAGTCGATCTTCATCGACTACAGCGGCCGCCTGCAGCGTGCCCAGATCGACGTCGAGCAGATCACGGCCGACGACTGACGCGCTCGACCAAAAGCGAGGAAGCGCCGCGAGGAGAACGCCGCGGCGCTTCCTCGTTGCCAGTGACGGTCGATCACGCCGTGCCGGCATCGGCCGCAAAGCGGCCTGGCGAGAAGGCTGGGGGGAAGACCTCCGCGTCTTCCTGCTCGATCGCTGCCGCGACGAGATCGGCCGTCACCGGTGCCAGCATGATGCCGAGCCGGAGATGACCGGTCGCGACCCAGAGATTGCGCCAGCCCGGCACGCGACCCAGGGCGGGCAGGTCGTCGGCTGTCCCTGGTCGCAATCCGGCACCGACGGCGACGATCTCCTCGCGCAACAGCGCCGGTGCGACCCGGCGAGCAGTATCGATGCACTGCCAGAGACCTTGCGGGGTCGGCCGCGTTCCCCAGCGCCCACGCTCCACCGTCGTGCCGATCCAGATCAGTCCATCCACTCGGGGGACGACATAGCTGGCGACGCTCGGCCCGCCCAAGATGTGCCGCGGGCGGGCTGTGCTCCCCTCGAGAAGGGCCATTTGGCCCTTCACCGGAATCGTCGGCAAAGCGACGCCCAGCGGTGCCACGAGTTGCCCCGTCCAGGCCCCGGTTGCCAGGATCACCGCACCAGCCGAAACCCGCTCGTGCACCGTGTGCACTGCGAGGACACGGTCACCAGCCGCCTCGAGCGCAGTCACTGCCGTGTGCTCGTACACGACGGCACCACGGCGTTGCGCCGCAGCGACTGCAGCGCGGACGAGCTGCGGCACGAGCACGCTGGCCCCCTCTTCGATGAGGAGCCCGCCCTGGACATGCACCGGGAGCAGTGGTTCGGCCTCGCGCGCAGCCGGCCCGTCGAGCCACTCGACAGTGAATCCGGCTGTCTCGAGCCAGTTTCCGACCTCACGGAGGGTCACGACCTCGTCGTCCGTCTCGGCAACCAGCAAGCTACCCCACTGGCGATACCCAACGGAGAGCCCTGTCTCTTCCTCGAGCGTGCCGACCAGCCAGGGATAGGAGCGGATACTGCGCCAGAGCAACTGCAACAGATCCGGCGGGTACTGGCGCTGGTCGAGGGGACTCACGATCCCAGCCGAGGCGAGCGACGTCCCCTCACCGATCGTCTCGCGCTCGATGAGCATGACCCGCTGGCCACGGCGCGCGAGCGCGTAGGCGATCGTGGCGCCGATCACGCCACCTCCGACGACGACGACGTCCGGATGCGGATCGAGTCTCTTCGTCACGCGTCCACCCCCTTCCCATAGCCGCCGTGCCCGCGCATTGGATGACAGCAGGTCTGGGTCGAAATCCTCCGCGTACCATACCACGGGACCGGAAGCGGCAGAACGATCGCGGCAGACCGCTCTCGACTGAACGTTACCGCGACGGTTCTGGTTCATTACCGCTCACCGACCCGCCGGGCGAGCGACAGCGACGAGCGCGCCTGACCCGCGTGCCGACTGCACCCTGCGATCGAAAATGGCGATGACGCCGCTCCGAACGACGAACGGCACAACAGGGCTTGACAAGGTGACACAGAGTCTGCTATCCTGATAATGCGATCCCGACGAGTCGTCGGGCCGTCGCAGGGGGACCCGGGAGACCGGGATACCTGATCCGGTTCCGGTAGCCACCTACCGGGATTGCCGCTCCGAAAGAGCGGCACCAGGATCGACCACCAGCCGGACCGGCGCGAGCCGGGAAGGGGGTGAGTCCGAGACTGGCGGAGCGCGCCGGTGCACGAAGGGCTCGTCGGGGTCGCTTCTTTTTGGCTGCTAGCCGAGCGAGGTGCCCGCGAAGCGCGCACCTCCACGGTACCACCGAAAACTGCTCTCCTCAGCTCCTCCATTATGGATCCAGCGAACACACCACAAGGCGCACCGGACGACTCTCGGCTTTCTGCCGTTCGCACCCATCTGACCGGGGCCGGTGCACGAAGCATGCTATCCTCGAGTCGTGATACCAGGAACGGGGGAGAGCGTGGAGCCGAACCACTCGTCGCCGATCGATGCGATTCAGAACGCAGTACGCGAGATCGTTTCGCTGCACCGCCTGACGGTGGATCAATTGAAGGAATTGATCCGTGTCCAGGGACAGACGACGGACCAACTCCGTGGCGTCTCCGACGCGATGCGCGAGGTCGGGGCGCTGTTCCGGGAGATGACCGGAGCACAAGGCCGCGTGAACGAGATCTTGACGGCAGTCGCGAACCAGATGGAGCGAGTCGCCGAGGTCGATACCGCAATTCGCCAGGCTGTCGTTGCACTGGCCGACCAGTTCGAGCAAGTGACAGGTCAACTGGCCGGGGTGAGCGTCTTGCTCCGGCAAGTCTTGCGCGAGCAGGAGCGTCTCGCACTCCTCCTGCTCGGACACGAAATCGAGCGACGCATTCCCACGCTTTTCTGTCGCTGGCTGACCCAACTCCACTGGGGAACGCCTGGTCTCTTCTACGATGAACTGCAGCTTTCCGACCAGGCTGCGGAGGTATGGCTCAGTGCCAACCTCGCCGTCTCCGGTATACCGCGCCACTCCCAGGCAGGAGAACGGATCCGCTTCCTGGTATGGGTCGTCCCGCAACTCGATGAGACGACGCTCGCCATTGCTGGTGAACGCATGCAAACGATCGGCCAGGAACTGGGAGCTGTCGTACCCGTTATCGCACCGATACGGCAGGAGATTTCGCTGGAAACAGCGATCGCTCGCGGTATCCTGGTCCTCTCCGACGACCGTCTCCACGGATGGGAACAGATACTCGGTGGTTCCAACACGGGTGAGACGGCTTAGCCCTCCCACCCGGTCGTGCACGAGGTACCACGAACGGAGGTGCGATGATCGATCGTCTCCTCGACCGCTTCGCGGCGCTCGTCGAACCGACGATCCTCGCCCTCGTCGTCATACTGCTCGCCTGGCTCGTGCTGCGTCTCACTCGTGCCACGATCCAGCGTGCACTCACCCATGCCTTGCAATCCGAGCGGTTGTCCGCTCGGGAAGCAGCGGCACGGGTACGGACACTGACGACGCTTGCCGAGTCGGCAGTACGGTTGACAGTAATTCTCCTGACTCTCCTCACTATTCTCGCCCTGTACGGCGTCCCGATCGGCCCTCTCCTGGCGAGCGCTGGAGTGGTCGGACTTGCGATCGGCCTGGGCGCGCAGACGCTCATCCGCGACGTGATCGCTGGTATCTTCATCGTGCTGGAAGACCAATACCATGTCGGCGACGTCATCAACGTCAACAATATCAGCGGTCTCGTGGAAGCACTGACGCTCCGCTACACTGCCCTCCGCACCCTCGAGGGTGCTTACGTGATCATTCCGAACGGCGAGATACGCATCGTCCAGAACCTGTCGCGCGATTGGGCACGTGTCATTCTCGACGTTCCGCTGGTACCGGAGGAAGACATCGATCGCGTAATCGAAATCCTGCAGTCACTGCTCACGGAACTCCCGAGCGATCCTGAGCTGGGACCGCTCGTCCTCGAACCTGGCGAGGTGTTCGGCGTGGAGTCGATCGGGCAGCAGCAGGCAACGATTCGGATCGCGGTGAAGACGCGACCGCTCGAGCAGTGGCGCGTCGCGCGTGAGTTGCGTCGTCGCATCCTCCACGCGCTGCGTGACGCAGGCGTGCGTACGCCCTACCCACGGACGGTCACGATCTTTCAGCCGTCCTCACCGAATCCGACGACTCCATCCTGATGGGCATGCTAGACTGACCGGGGGAACAGGCACGGTGCCGATCCACCGGGAGGAATCCGATGCGCGTGGTGCGGAATGTCGGTTATCTAAAGCGGCGTCAGCGCGCCTCGCGCCTAATGATCGCGGTCGGCCTCACCGGCCTGTTCGGTTCGATCGCTCTGACTTTCTTCCAGCAGTTGCTGTACATCTACCTCGCTTATGCTGCCCTCATCACCGGCTTCCTGTTCTTCAACGCTGGGATGCAACAGTGGGCGAAGTGGAACCGGCGCCCACGCCCCGACGAACTCCTGGATTCGACCTTGCGTCGCCTCAACGACCGCTACACGCTCGTCCACTACCCGGATATACCGGTCGGTTGGAGACCGGAGCACGTACTCGTCTGGCCCGGAGGGATCCTGAACATCACGACTCGAGAACTGGCCGGAAGAATCGTCGTCCGCGGTACACGCTGGCGCCGGCTCGATCGCTTGTTCATCCGTCTGCTCACGTTCGGTGGCCCACCACTGGGCAACCCGACGCTCGAATGTCAGCGACAAATGGAAGCGCTGCGCACGTTTCTCGAGCAGCGCGACCTGCCTGGCGCGGAGCTCGTCGATGGCTTGATCGTCTTTCTCAACGATCAGGCGCAGCTGGAGGTCGTCGAAAGTCCGATCACGGTCGTCTCTCGCAAGGAGCTGCTCGAGGCGATCCGCGCCTATGGTGCCGAGCGGCGACTGAGTAATGCGGACATCGACGAGATCGTCACCGCCCTCGCACAAGGCGAACAGGTCGAGGGACCCATCTCGCTCCCGACGCGTGAACCCGTGAAAGCGAAATGAGCGACCGAATCGAGCCTCTGCACACCCAGCCGTCGTCAAACTGGCCAGTGCTCGGCCACGACCGAGTCGTCCGGATCCTCGCTCGGGCGCTCCAGACTGGCCAGGTACACCACGCCTACCTCTTCGTCGGCCCGTCCGGAATCGGCCGAACGACACTGGCCTATGCCTTGGCAAGCGCGTTGCTGTGCGAGGCACCGCTTCCGGAACGGCCGTGCGGACATTGCCGGGCCTGCGAGCGAGTGGCCCGGCGTGTCCATCCTGACGTGACGCGGATCGCACTGGAGCAGGAACGGGAAGAGGCAAAGCTCATCTCGATCGACCAGATCCGTGAGCTCCGCGCCAGTCTCTCCTTGCACCCGCTCGAGGGTGCCTGGCGCATCGCGATCGTCGACGACGCCCAGCACCTCTCGCGTGACGCTGCCGACGCGCTGCTCAAGACGCTGGAAGAGCCGCCACCGTACGCCGTACTGATCCTCATCGCCGAGGACGCCCATGCGCTCCCGGAAACCATCCGATCACGCTGCCAAATCTTTCACCTTTCACCGCTTCCGTCACCGGTTGTCGAGGAGGCGCTCTGCAGGCGTGGTGTCAGCCGCGAGCGTGCCGCACGGATCGCCACGCTCGTGCGCGGGAGAATCGCCGAAGCGTTCCGTCTCGCCGCGGACGAGGCAGCACTCTCACGCTACGAGCAGCAACTCGCCGAGGTGATCGCCGCGATGAGCGAGCCGTTGGCGACTATCGGATTCGTCCGCCGCCTGACCGAGCAGTACCGGCGTGGCAAGCGGGTAGCCGTGCGCCAGACACTGCAACTCGCCGCCGAACTCTGGCGTGATGCCCTCTGGCTCGCCGCGGACCAGGCAGCACCGATCGCACACGAGGAGGCACGCGCAGCGCTCCAGGCACTGGCGCGACGGCGTGGGCTCTCCGGTACCCTGGCTGCGCTCGAGGCGACACTCCAGGGACTGGCTGACCTCGAGGCGAACGTGCAGGCCCGGCTCGCCCTCGACGCGCTCGCCGTCATCTGGACGGAGCAGACCCCATGAAGCTCGCAGTCCGACGGCTCGGCTCGGCACGTCTCGAATGGGTCGAGGCGCCGGAAAGCGCATCTTGGCTCGCTGTGCCAGGGCCGCTCGGCGAAGAGGCAGCGATTTCCGTCGCTGCGGATCCACTGTTCTGCACAGAAGCAGCCGAGGCAGTCCCGGCACGGCCGCTCGGCGACGACGAAGTCCGTCAGCTACCGGTGCTGCTCCAGCGTGGGCTCGAACTCGTACGCTCGCTCGACGCTGCCTGGGCCCGCCACGTGCGCGGTGTACGCCCATCGCTCGCCGGCGGTGTCGTGCTCGAGCTGCTCGTCCCGGCCGGAGATCAGGTCAGACAGCTGGCACACCAGCTGAGCCAGCAGTGCGACTTTCCGGTCGCGGTGGTCATGCTGGCACCGAACCTCGCCATGCACGGCAGTCTCGGACGTATCGCCCACGCGACCGACTCGGTCGAGCGAATTCTGGGCCGCCTCCTGGGAGAAAGCCACCAGCGACCCGGTGGGTATCCCCGCATCGGGGCGACCGTTGTCACACCCCGTGGAACGGGCACCGTGCAGTCGGTACGCACGCGGGACCGCACCGTCCTCGTCCGGATCGGCGAGGAAACGGTGCGGTTCACCGTCGACGAACTCGCGGATCGTGCGTGAGCGTTCAGGAACCGACAGGTGGCGCAGGCAAGCGGACGAGGAAGAGCCCGCGCTCAGTCAAGACGTAGGCCAGACCCTGGACGTCATCCACGGCGACATCGAGAAGCCCGTCGAGCGAGGGTGCACCACCTCCGCTGACGAACTGCTGGACGAGCGTGCCATCCGTGCGCAGGCGGAGGATGCGGCCACTGCGCGTCCCGACGTAACGGTACGGTCGCTCCGGTTGCTGCGAGAGGGCCACCGCATCGCTCACCGGTGGATCGATCTGGGCCTTGGCCTCGGTTTCGAGCGCTCCGCGGTAGAAGCTGAGCTCCGTCCCATCAGCGAGCAGGACGTGAATGCGACCGTCGATCTCGAAATCGACCGCTGCACGCAGCCGATCGGACCATTGCCCACCGGTCCAGTCCTCCGGCAGGTTCTGGTACGAGCCGCTCAGGAAGCGGAGAATCTGCCCGCTTTGCGGCTGCAGCAGATAGAGATTCCCGGCGAACGTACCGACCGCAGCGACGTTCTGGTAGGGGGCGCCGAAGGTGCCGACCGGTATCGCACTCCAGCGGGCCGTGGTCGGATCGAATCGATAGGCGACGCTCCCATCGAACGCGACCGGCACACCCTCATCCCAGGCTGCACCGACCAGCGTCCCGACCTCCACGCCGTCGACCCGGTCGCCCGGCCCGAGCAAGCGAACCAGGCGCGTTCCACCGGCATCCAGTCGGTAGAGCGCATCGGTGAGGATGTAGAGTTGCCCGTTCCCGAAGAAGAGGCGGGGGGTCACACCTGCAGGAGCGGAGGGTACCGCACCGAGGACCTGGACTGCGTTCGCCGGCAGGCGCTCCACATGGAGCAGCCGATCGAGAACCCGCTCGATCGCCGTCCGCTCCTGCGTGACGAGTTGCGGATCGAGGCCGAACGCCGCCGCACGCTCCAAACGCTGCGATGCAGTTTGGAGATAAGCCCGGGCGATCACCGGATCGGTGGACTGCTCAGCGAGCTGCCGCTCGGCAACTGCCGACTGGTACAGCTGCGTGTACGCCTGCTCACGCTCGGAGGTCCGCTCGCTCTGGATGGAGACGACCAGGGTCGTCGTCAGTGCTCCGATAAGTCCCAGGGCAATGAGACCGGTCAGACGACTGGCTGGCAGGCGGGGCAACTGGCGACGAACCGGCGTGAGGTCAGGCAAGCGAATGCGATCTTCGTGCCGTTCCAGGCGGGGTAAACCGAAGGTGCCTTCGTCCTGCGGCAGAACCAGTCGGCGCCGGCGCCGGAGGAGCTGCCACATGCCCAGCAGCCCAGTGACACTCGCGATGGCGAGCCCAATGATGAGCTCGGTCAGCGTTCGCCCCCTGCCCCTGGGAGCCGCTGGCGGCGGCTCGCTGTCATCCCCTTCACCGACCTGCGGCCAGCGCGCGGCGAGTGGGTCATCGCTCTGGCGGGTCGCCGTTCCGTTTGCAGGTATCTCCCCAGCCCACTCCTCCAGCGCCTCTTTAGTCTGCCCGTGCGGTTGGCTCGCGTCAACATCCGATCCGTCCACGGTCATCTCGGGACGTTCGTCCTGCGGATGCCGCTCGGGCAGGAGCAGCCGCAAGAGTTCGCTCACCCGGCGGACCGGTTGCTGCGTGAACCGGAGCGGTGCCGGAACCCGCAGGACGACCGCCGGTGGACTCGCTGGATCGCCACGATCGAGAGCCAGTTCTTCGAGCGCATCGAACAGCTGGGCCGGTGTCAGCTCGGCGAGCTGGCTCCCGTGCTTGGCCAGGAGCTCGTGACCGTACGCCCCCGTCGTCACCACCACGAGGTCACCGGGAGCGCTACGCGTGTAGTAGAGCGCCGGTTGGAGCTGGCGTGCACTACCCAGGGCGCTCGCGAAGCGCGCCGGCTCGGTGGTTTCGGGGTGAGGGGGAAAGGAGAAGAGCTCTCGCTCCTGCACCACGATCGCCGCGCTCGGTGGAACTTGCGCGAGCACGAGGTCCTTACCGTTCAGTAGGACGCACGTCGCACCGAAGCGATGCCACTGCGAGCCGGGACGACCGCTGTTGAGCGTCACCAGCCAGTGGTTGGCGCGAAGAAAGGCTTCGGTGAGCGCCTCGCTCAGCTCGTCCAGCGAAGCGTGCGGGCCCAGTTGCCAGACAGCATGTTGCAGGAGAGCAACCACGCGCCGGCCGACTTCGGGGCTGCTCGGCAACGGGTCGAGCGGTTCGACCACGGCTGCGAAGAGTCGCAGCCCCTCGGCCTGATGCTCACTGCTGAGCTGCAACGCTGCATAGGGTGACGAACTCGCCCGCGCGAATCGAACGCTCCGCTCGACGACGTACGACATCCCGCTTCGCTCCTCTCGCCGATCGCGACCTCTGGTTCCAGGCAACGCGACACCCCGTGGCGTGGGCTTCCCCCATCCCGCACGCCAGTGCACTCCGCTCGTGCCTGCCTGGCACGGTGCAGTCTAGCACAGGGGTGTACGTACGTCTAGAGGAACACGCGTTCGTACGCGGCTCCAGAGGTCATGGGAGATCGTACGGCGGCTCGGTGCGCCGGCGCGGGCTCAGCGGGGATTCGCTCAGCAACTCGTCAGCTGGTTCCTCGAAGACAGGTGCCTGCCGGATATCCGGACCGAGCAGTTCTCGCAGGCTGGCGGCCAGCTGGTCGTCACCCAGCGCCAAGGCCAGCTCGTGGGCCAGCCGGAGATGATAACGTGCTTCCCCGTCGTTGCCGCGATCGAGGAGCAGCAGCGCGGCATTGTAATGGAGCGCCAGCGCCGCCCGTCGGTCGCCCAGCTGTTCCGCCAGTGCGATCGCTTCTCGATAGGTCGTCAGCGCCTCCTCGGCACGGCCGGAGGCGTCGAGGACGGTCGCCAAACCGCGTAGCGCACGGGCGAGGAGCGGCAGGGAATCGATCTCCTGGGCAATCTGCCTGGCAGCGCGATAGTGTTCCTCCGCTTCGCGGAAGAAGTGCAACGACTGGTAGAGACGGGCGATACGCCCATGCAGGCGCGCCCGCAGTTCGTCGTTCCCCGTCGCTGTCGCCAGTTCGAGCGCTTGCCGGAGATAGCCGATCGCACCGTGAGGATCGGCGTCTTGGAGCTGGAGTTCGGCAAGGAGCAAGAGCGCCCGCTCCTGGACAGCGAAGTCGTGCGCCCGATCAGCCTGTTCGCACGCAGCCTGGAGATGCTGCTCGGCTTCCCGTCGCAAGCCACGCGCCAGCGCGATCGCCCCCAGGAGGACGGAGAGCTGCGCCTCGAGCTTGGGACTCTCCGCGGTCCGCACCAGCCCTGCCGCGTGCTTGGCGACGGTGATCGCATCTTGAAGTTCCCCGAACTCGAGCAGGACCTCGCCGGTACCGATGAGCCAGCGGGCCTGCTCCTCCACGTTCCCGCTCTGCTGTGCGAGCCGGAACGCCTGGTACAGGTACTCGAGCGCCTCGCCACGGTGATCGAGCGCGGCATGAGCGAGTCCCGACAGGCCGAACAACCGCTGGCGCAGTGCCGGATCTTCGTTGACCTCGCTCTGTTGCTGGGCGAGCTGGAGAAATTGGAGCGCTCGTTGCGGCTGCTGCGCCTCCAGCGAGAATTCCGCGGCGTCGAGCAGCGCCCGGATGGCAGCACGGCGGTTGCCGAGGCGGAGTTCCAGATTGGCGAGCTGGTGCAGGTGATCGGCAGCATCACGGAATTTCCCGGCCTGCCGCTCGATCTGTGTCAGACCGATCAGGCAGCGACTCTCCAGTGCCAGATCCGCCGCCGCCCGAGCTCGCTCGAGCGCGGTCACCAGTGCGGCACGGGCCTGGCTGAGCCGTCGTTGTTCGACGAGGATGGCACCGATCTGGATCGCGATCTCGGCCTGCAGGCGATGGTCGATCATCCGCTCCGCTGCTTCCTGGGCCTGCTGGAGGAGTGCATAGGCCGCGTCGAGGTCACCCAGTTCGCGCAGGATAGCCACCTGCCGCAGGAGCGCATCGACCATGCCCGCATAGTGACCGACCCGCCGGGCACTGCGACTCGCCCGGTTGTAGAACTCGCGTGCCGCCGAAAGGTTCCCTTCCTGACGGGCCAGATCGCCGAGCATGAGCGCCGTCTCGACATCCTCGAGCGTGTCGGTGTCCTCGCGTCCCGACTCGAGCTGACGCATGAGGAGTTCCCGGGCCCGATCCCGTTCCCCACGCTGCCAGGCGAGACGCGCGAGTCGCGCCAAGGCCCGCCGCTGGCCGGCTGCATTAGCGATCCGGCGCGCCGCCCGCAGCGCCTCCTGAAGATGCAACTCCTGCTCGCGCTGCCGCTCGGCTTCCGTCTTCTCGTCCTCGTCCGGCCCGATGTACTCGGCCAGGATATCGGCCGCTCGTAGGTTGGCCTCCATGAGCACACGGTCGAACCCCTTCTGTCGAGCGGCGAGGATCACCAGCCGGGTCAGCAACAGCGCGTGCGCCGGCCGATCGAGCGCCAGATGTCCCGCCTCGTCCAGCACTTCCCACAAGTCGCCATCGGCCAGGCGCGCAACGGTGCTCGGGTGTTCAGCCGCGCTGTAGGCCTGCTCGACCGAGATCCGCCCCTCGACGACGTCGCTCGCGATGCGATAGAGCGGATTGCGCTCGATCCCTTGTCGCCGGCGAAGCCAGCGCCCGAACTGCTCGAAGACGCTCATCGACTCACCTCGATGCGGCGGCTGACGCGTCGTACACGCTGAAAGCCCAGCGGAGCGTCTCGAGGGTCACGTTCCCCCCGCTCACGACGAGCACGACCTTCTTACCGGCGAGCCGGTCGCGCAGCCGGTACGCTGCGGCCAGAGCCGCAGCACCAGCCCCCTCGGCGACGATACGGGTTTCCAGCAGTTCCACCATCGCGCGGGCGATCTCTTCGTCAGTCACCAGCACGATGTCGTCGACGCGCTCGCGGATGATGCGGAGCGGCAACTCGAACGCGACACGCGTCGCGATCCCCTCCGCGAAGGTATAGCCCTCGGCGAGTTCGAGAAGGCGCCCCTGCCGCCACGACTCGTAGACGACCGGCATACCGGCTGCCTGGACCCCGATGACCTGAATCGCAGGGTTGACTGTCTTCATCACGATGCCGGTCCCGCAGACGCCGCTCCCAGCGCCGATCGGGACGAGCACCGCCTCGACATCGGGCACCTCGTCGAGAATTTCCAGGGCATACGTGCCGACACCGGCGATCAAATCCGGTTCGTTGGCTGAGTGGACATAGCGGAGCCCCTCCGCGGCGGCCCGTGCCTCGCACGCCAGCCGGGCCTCGTCGAAATCGCGCCCGGTCAACACCACTTCGGCACCCAGGCGACGCATCGAGGCCACCTTGAGGGGGTTGGCCCCTTCCGGTGCGTAGACAATGGCGCGGATACCGAACAGGCGAGCCGCGTAAGCGATCGATTGCCCGTGATTGCCCGTCGAAGCCGTCACGACGCCACGGGCGCGCTCCTCTGGGGTGAGCCGGCTCATGAGGTAGATGCCCCCGCGCACTTTGAACGCGCCGATCGGCTGGAGTTGCTCGCACTTGAGGTAGACCGTGCAGCCGAGGCGCTCGCTGAGCAGCGGCGAATGGACGAGTGGTGTCGGCGCGAGATAGCGCCGCACGACCGCACGCGCGTGCAGGATGTCCTGGAACGTGGGTGGCTCCAAGCGACGGCCTTCTCCCACCCCAGTCACTGGTGCTCCCTCGTCCGACTCGATCGATCCCCCACGCACCACTCCAGCGTACGACGGGTCAGGCGCCTTGTCCATCACCCCAGGTACCCCCACCAGGGTAGTACCCGATGCTCCAGAGTCTGCCACTCCCTCGCTCGGGCTGTCACGGCTTCGGAGCGATCGGGCAGCCGCGCTCCGTCAACGGAACGGCATCGTTCTGTCACGATTTCGTCACTGGTTCCTCCTACGCTGGTCTCCGATGGGCTGGCTCGTGAAAAGGAGGCATCTATGCGAGTGACATCGGTTCACGCGAGACAGGCGTCGATCACCGTGCCATCACCACCGGTGCTCGAGGTCCGTGGTCTCACCAAACGGTACGGGCGTCGTGTCGTCCTCCGCGATCTCTCGCTCACGCTGGAGCCTGGGCAGGTGCTGGGACTGCTCGGCCCCAACGGAGCGGGGAAGACGACGGCGATCTGCGCGTTGCTTGGTCTGGTACGGCCGGATGCCGGCCAGGTGCTGATCCTCGGAATCGACGCTCGTCGTGCACCGCAGGCAGCGCTCCGGCACGTCGGCGCGCTCGTCGAGTCGCCGACCTTCTATCCCTATCTCAGCGGCTGGGAAAACCTGGCGATCCTGGCCCGCCTCCGTCGTGTACCGGAACGGCAGATCGCGACCTCGCTCGATCGGGTCGGGTTGACCCAGGCCGCTCAGCAGCGAGCCGGCACCTATTCGCTCGGCATGCGCCAGCGCCTCGCGATCGCCGCTGCCATCCTGCACGAACCGGCGCTGCTCATCCTCGACGAGCCGACCAACGGCCTCGACCCGCAAGGGATCGTCGAGGTGCGCGAGCTCGTCCGCAGTCTCGCCGCCAGTGGACAAACGATCCTCCTCTGCAGCCACGTGCTGGCCGAAGTGCAGCAGACGTGCAGCCACGTTTTGATCCTGGCGCACGGCGAGCCGGTCGCATCGGGTGCACTAGCCGATCTGCTGACGGGCAATCGAACCTTCCGCCTCCGCACTCCCGAGCGGGCTCGACTGCACACCGTGCTGCAGCAGCTGCCCTGGGTACAGGTTCTCGAGGAGAACGGTGAGCTCATGCGTCTCCTGATCCCGCCGGAGCGTCAGGAAGCGTTCTCCCGGCTTCTCGTCGAGCATGGCGTCCCGGTACTCGAGTTGTGCCGGGAGGAGACCACACTCGAGCAGTTCTTTCTGGCGATGACCGAGGCAGACACATCTGCTTCCGGTGAGCCGACGCGACGGCGCTCGCTCTGGTCACGCGTGCGAGGATGAACGAGGGGGTGCGTGATGCTGCAAGCAGTAGCCGTCGAATGGTTCAAACTTCGCCGTCTCCGGCTCTTCCGCGCCTCGGTCCTACTCGGAATCGCGTTGAGCCTGTTCTGGCTGGGTTTCGCCCTCTGGATGGCGCAGCGCGGCGCGCCGGCGGTGCGCGAGCAGTTCGTCGAGCGTCTGACGTTCCCAGGAGCCTACGAGCAGGCGTTCTATCTCGCAGGGAGCTTCGGTCAGACCTTCCTAGCGATCGTGACGGCGACGTTCGTCGCCAACGAGTACAGCTGGGGCACCTGGCGGCTCATCCTGCCTACCGGCCTCCCGCGCTGGCAGGCACTGGGAGCCAAGCTGCTCGCGCTCCTTGCTGGAACGGTCGTCTTCGTGCTCGCGACGGCGTTCGTCCCGTTGAGCGCTGCGCCGCTGCTCGCTGCGTTGTGGCTCGATCGACCGGCCCTGGTCGCACCGGATATGGAGGAGTGGCTGGTAGCAGTGCTCCTCCTGCCGGTGCGCACCGTCGGGTCGCTCGTGGCACCGGTCGTTCTGGCGCTTGCCTTGACCGTCTGGACACGCTCGCAATCTGTTGCGGTCGGTATCACCATCGGGCTGGTGCTGACCGAGGGGGTACTGGCTGCCCTGCTGCAAGGGCTCGGTGGCTGGTGGGCCGAAATCCCGCGCGTCTTCTATCTCTGGAACGCTGAAGCGATCGCGCGTGCCCCAGCGTTCGGTGGTGCGGTCGCACCAGGCACACCACCGCTCGGACAGGCAGTCCTCGTCGTACTCTTCTGGACTCTCGTGCTCGCTGCGCTCACTGTGTGGTGGTTCCAGCGCCTGGATATCGAGGTACGCGCGAGCAGCTGAGGAACGCTTCAGGTATCATGCCTGCACAATATCGGGAGTCCCACCCGTGGCACGGATCCTCGTGATCGAGGACGAGATTGAGCTGGCCCGTCATCTCCGCACGGCTCTCGAGCAGGCCGGTCACACCGTTGCGACCGCCTACGATGGGCCGGCCGGACTCGCTCTCGCGCGCAGCGACTCCCCCGACCTCGTCATCCTCGACCTCATGCTCCCCGGCATGGACGGACTCGACGTCCTGCGCGCACTGCGGCGCGAGTCGCTCGTCCCGGTGCTCGTTCTGACCGCTCGCAGCGCCGAACTGGATCGCGTCGTGGGGCTGGAACTCGGTGCTGACGACTACGTGGTCAAGCCGTTCTCGTTGCGCGAAGTCGTTGCCCGGGTACGGGCGATCCTGCGGCGCGTCGAGGCCATCGCGGAAGCCAGCCGTCTCGCCGAACGGCACGCACCGATCGTCCTGCCTGATCTCCTCATCGATCCGGCGACGCGCGAGGTGCGCAGCGGTGGCCGGCCGGTCCAGCTGACCGCGCGCGAGTTCGCCCTCCTCTGGTTTCTGGCCGCAAATCCTGGCCGCGTGTTCAGCCGCGACTACCTGCTGGAACGGGTGTGGGGCACGGAATCCTGCGTCGGCGAGCGTGCGGTCGATGCCTGCATCGCTCGGATCCGCAAGAAGCTGGGCGGAGCAGGCTCACCAGCCGATCGCATCGTCGCCTACTGGGGCGTCGGTTACCGGTTCGAGCGGCGGGAGGGCGATCGGTGAGGCACTTTTCGCTCCGACCAGCCCGTCTCGTGCAGCGTTTCCGCACGCGCTTGCGCTGGAAACTCGCGGCATCTCACAGCGTCGTGGCGCTCGCGACGGTCGCTCTGGTCATGACCATCTACGTGACCATCGCACTGCTGGCACGGGGCAACGCGATCCTCAGCGAGCCGCGCGCCGCCTACGACCCGGATTTCGCGCAAGGAACGCGACTCCTGGCACAGCTCCTGCCAGCCTATCTGCCCGGTGCGACAGCCGATCCGGCGCGACTCGAGTTGCTGTTGCAGGAACTGACGCGCGACGCCGTACCGGGCAGCGGGCCACTGGGCGGAACGGTCAATGCGGGAACCGGTATCGTGGTCGTCGCCACCGACCGGAACGTCTTGGCACTCGTACCGGGCTCGGGCACCTCGACACACGCGCGCACGCTGGAAGATCTGGAGCCACCGGAGTGGCGCGCGGCGTTCGCGGCAGCGTTGAACGGCGAACGAGACCTCTCCACGAGCGGCCCGCTCGTCCGCACGGCCGAGGGCGGCCGTGTTCTCGTCAGCGCCTACCCGATCGTGGACGCTCAGGGGACAGTCGTCGGAGCGGTCGGCCTGCGGACACAGCCGCTCGCGGTCGCCGGGGAGTCGTCCCGGACGCGCCTGGTGACGCTCGCGGTCGCGACCGGCTTCGCGCTCCTCGAGTTGCTCGTCGTCGCGGCGATTCCAGCTACCGTCGTCTCGGTGGTGGCCAGCGTTCTCCTCACTCGTCGCATGACGCGTCAGGTGCAGGAACTGGAATCGGCGACCGAGGCGATCGTGCAGGGTGATCTCGGGCGCCGGGTGCCGGTCGTCGCGCGCGACGAACTGGGGCGCCTGGCCGAGCGGTTCAATGTCCTCACGGTGGCGCTCGAGCGGCTGGAAACACAGCGCAAGCGCTTCTTCGCGAACATCGCCCACGACTTGCGAACGCCGCTGACGGTCATTCGTGCCCAGGCAGAAGTGCTGGCCCAGGATCCAGCGGGGCAGGCAGCGCCGGTACGCCCGGGACTGGAACGGATCATCGACGAAGCGGAGGTTTTGGGGCGGCTCGTGGACGACCTCTTTACCCTCGCCCGTCTCGACGAACGCGGGCTACCGCTCTCACTCCAGCCGCTCGAGGTGCGCCCGCTCATCACTGCCGTCCTCGATGCGATGCGACCACTGGCACGACGGGCCGGTCACATCGCCCTCGCGACCGAGGTCGCCCCGCACTGTCCACCGGTTCGAGCCGATCCGCTCCGGCTCCGGCAAGTACTGGTGAACCTCCTGCACAATGCGCTGCGGCACACGCCGGAAGGGGGTGCGATCCAGGTCACGGCACACCCGGAGGGTGACGCAGTCCTTTTCCGCGTCCGGGATACCGGTTGTGGTCTACCGGCCAGTCTCCGCGAAGACGTCTTCACACGCTACCACCGCACGAGTGACCTGGCATCCGGTGCCGGTCTCGGTCTCGCGGTCGCGCGGCAGCTCGTCGAGGCCCAGGGTGGGCAGATCTGGATCGACAGTGTCCCTGGCGAGGGAACGGTCGTCTCGTTCGCGCTCCCGGTAGCGACCGTAGCCGACACGGCCCTCGCCTCCACCGGGGAACGCTCCAGCTGACGACCCGCTGGCGCTCGCCATCGCTCGTCAGTCCCCACAGTGTCCAGCGGTCGACCCACAGCACATCGGTGACCTCGGTCACGACGCGGAGTACCGCTCGCCCGCTGCGGTCGCTCACCGTGAGCGTCGTACCGAGCGCGTAGGCCAGGCGCGAACCGTCGGGCGCCCAAGCGAGACCGTTTCCGGCCGGGCCGGAGGCCAGCAGCAGCGGGCGTTGCGGACCGTCCAACCGGATCGAGACGATGGCGTCAGTCGTTCCCCGCCGGGCACGAACCGCGACGACGCGCTCAGCCGGGTCGTGCTCGACCCAGCACCGCTCGACAGCTCCCGCGAGGAACGGACGGAACCGGGTCACGACACGGTCGCGCACCTGGTCGTCCATGATTTCGAGCACGTGGATTTCCAGGTACCGGTCGGGCAGCGGAGCCGCTACCAGCAGTGTCCCCGCTCGTTGCCAGGTCGCACAGGGTAGGCCTTTCAGTTCGCCCGGACGCCAGCGACGGAGCGGCGTCGTCCGCGGCAGGAACGCCGTCCAGAGCACCAGCGTCCCGTCCGCTGACCGGCTCAGCGCTGCCACGCGCCCATCCGGCCCGACCAGCACCCAGCTGACGCTGCCTCGTCGGGGGTCGTCGAGGAGGACGAGCTCCGGTTGCCAGACACCATCGAGCGAGCGGCTGACGAGACGGATCCGCCCGTCCGTGCCGATGGCGAAGAAGCCCAGCCCACTCGGATGCCAGCTCGGTTCACGGAGCGGCCACGGTTCGGTCAACTGGATGCCGCTCGCTGCATCCCAGACGGCCAGTTCGCCTGCTCGAGCCGGAGCGAGGAACCACCGTCCGCCGGGAGCCAGCCGCAACGTCCCCGGGGCCAGCGCTCCCGCTGGCTGGAGCGGCACCGTGGGTGACGATACCGGAAGCTGTTCAACGATCTCGGCCAGCGGTTGTCCCCAGGCATCGAACCCCCACCGGCCCGGCACAGTCGCCAGGAACTCGACGCCGTTGGCAGTGAGAAGAGCCAGTTCGGTCACCTCGGACGGCGCGCCGGCCGGCGGAGCCGGAAGCGTCCGCACCGCCACGAAGAGCGGCTGGTCGCCGAGCCAGAGGAGAGCGAGCAGGCCATTCGCTCGATCCAGCTGTAGGACGAGGCGGCGTTCTCCGGTAGCCAGGTGCAGTTCCCAGACGTCGAGTCGCGCGTTCTGGCCGAGCGGAGCAGCCGCGTAATAGAGGCGCGAGCCGTCGGGAGCGACCGCCAGCGGCCGGAAATCGAGTCCCGATCGAGCGGGAATCAGCAGGGTCTGGTGGCCTGACCGGTCGAGCATTACCAGTTCCGTCGGCGCTGGGAGCTGGGTCACGCCGGCCGGACGACGAGTCACGACGACGCGCGAACTATCGGGAAACCAGAGCGGACGGTCACCAGGAACGACGCTGTCGACCTGCCCGAGCCGGACGATCCCACCAGCCCCCGCCTTCGTCACGAGATCGACGGTGTGTGCAGTCGCGCCCGGGCCAGTCGGATCCAGCGGGCGAACGAGCGCCAAAGCCGTACCGTCCGGGGCTGGTACGGCATCGGCGACGAGTTCGGACACCAGCGTCTCTTCCTGGCCCCTCATGGCATCGAACGCCAGGAGCCGCGACTCGCGCCGCAAGCGTTCGAGGAACTCGGCGTCCCGTTCGTAGGGCAAGCGCACTGGTGTTTCGCGAACGAGCAGTCGCTGGCCGTCGAGCCACGCGAGCGGCCGTCGCGTCGTCGTACGGTCCCAGCGCCAGCGGGCTGCCCGGGTACCGTCGAGGCCGAGCAGGTCCAGCCAGCGCGGCTCGCGCGGCGGATCGGGTGTCCAGGCGGCCAGATACCGGCCATCCGGACTGAGCAGGCGGAAGCCGCCAGCGTCAGCCGGAAACTGCGTCAGGACAGGAACCCACTGGCGATGACCGAGTTCGAAGGCCACGCTGTAGGGGCTGGACGAACCGAGCCAGACGAACGGGCCAGGCATCAGTCCAGCCGGCTCGATCGTGGTGTGCGACGCCGGCCGGCGCCCGACCAGCGGGAAGCTCGCGCCAACCACGAGAGCGAGTACGGTAAGAACGGCCACCGGACGGAGAAACCGGGAGATCGGCCGGCCCGCCGGTGCTGCAGGCTGGGCGGTGGCAGCGAGAAATCGCTGGTCGGCTTCCCGGCTCGCCGCGAGCGCGGAACGGCAATCCTGGCAATGCGCGGTGTGAGCGAGCAGCAGCCGCTGCGTCTCCGTCGAGCGATCGCGCCACCGTGCGACGAGCGCTGCTCCGTCGGAGCAGGGAGAGACCCACCGTGCACTGGAGCGCTGCCGGGCTTCCAGCACCAGCGCATGGAGTTGCTCCTCGTCGATTCCGCTTACGTCAGCGAGGTCCGACAACGCGGCGCCGTGGAGGTGGAGCGCGAGCACGAAGTCGGCCAGATCGCCGGATGACGGCAACCGGCATAGGTGGGCAAGGACGAGCGCGACCCGGCCACGCCACCAGAGTGCCGCCAAGCCCTTACGCGAGCCACTCTTGCGGGCAGCAGCGCTGACCCAGGCGCCCAGCCGCGGACCGAAGAGGTGCCGGAGCGTTGCAGCGAGCGATTCCTCCGCTCTCGACATCGCAGGCTCGCCCTACGCACTGGATTCCGCTTGCTATTCTAGGGCCGGCGAAGGGAGGCGGCGCAGTGTCGTTCCGCGAGCGGTTGGAGCAGGCGATCGAGAAGGGGCGCTCGCTCCTCTGTATCGGGCTCGACCCTGACCTGGAGCGGTTTCCCGAGGGAATCGCGCGGGACGCGCAGGGAATCGTCGCGTTCAACCGAGCGATCGTGGAGGCGACGGCGGATCTGGTCTGTGCCTACAAGCCGAATCTCGCTTTCTACCTCGCCCACGGTGCAGCCGGCATCGCGGCACTGGCCGAGACGCGACGGTCGATTCCGCCTGACATTCCGGTCATCCTCGACGCGAAGCTGGGCGACATCGCGAGCACGTCAGCGGCATATGCACGTGCCGTTTTCGAGACACTGGGCTTCGATGCGGTAACCGTACATCCCTACCTCGGCAGCGAAGCACTCGAACCGTTCTTCGCCTACGCGGACCGCGGTGTCTTCGTTCTGGTGCGGACATCGAACCCGGGGGCGGTCGAACTCCAGGACGCACCGGTCGGTGAAGCTGGCGAGCCCCTGTTCCTCTGGCTGGCTGATCGAGTCCGTGAATGGAACAAGCGGTTCGGGAACCTCGGCCTGGTCGTCGGCGCGACCTATCCAGTCGACCTGGCGCTCGTGCGACAGCGCTGTCCTGATCTACCGGTACTGGCACCCGGTGTCGGTGCCCAGGGCGGCGATCTCGAGGAAACGGTTCGGGCCGCTCTCAGCGAAGGGAGCGGCCCGTTGCTCGTGAACGTCGCGCGTTCTGTCCTCTACGCCAGCAGCGGCCCGGACTTCGCAGAGGCTGCCCGAGAAGCTGCCCGGCGGCTACGCGACCGGATCGAAGCGGTGCGGAGCGAGATCCAGAAACGAACAGCCGGTCATCCGTGACCGGCCGTTCTCCCGATGCGCTGGCGCGTGAGTCAGCTGCCACGAGCCGGAACCGCGGCCAGCGCCTTGGCGATCGCCTCGTCGAAGAGCGGCAGATCCGCCGGAACACGCGAGGTGATCAAGTTCCCGTCGATGACCACCGCCTCGTCGACGTAGATCGCTCCGGCGTTCTTCACGTCGTCGCGAATCTTCTTGACGCAGGTGACCGTCCGGCCGCGCAGGACATCGGCGGAGATCAAGAGCTGTGGCCCGTGGCAGATGGCCGCGACCGGCTTTCCGCTCTCGACGAAGGCGCGCGTGAAGGCCACTGCCCGGTCATCGATACGCAGATTCTCGGGCGAGCCACCGCCCGGGATGACCAGTGCATCGAACTCCTCGACCGTCACCTCGTCGATCGTCTTATCCGGCTGTAGCACGGTACCCTTCTTGCCGGTGATCGGCTCCCGATCCAGGCCGACGATCACGACCTCGGCACCACGTGCCTCCAGATACTGCTTCGGATCGGTCGCTTCGACGTCCTCGAAATCCTTGGCGAGCAGCATCGCCACACGCTTGCCAGTGAGTTCAGCCATCGCGTCCCCCTCTCGGTGTACCGGCCCATCTCTCTCAAGTGTGCCACGCGCTCAGGCCACGATATCACGGCGCGTGAACACGACGAGTGCCGCGAGCGCCGCGCCGATGCCGACCACAAGATGGACGATCGGCTTGTACCAGGCCAGCTCACCCAGCATCGCGGCTTGCGGGTCATAGGCTGTCATGAGCGAAAGGTAACGCAGCCAGCGTGCTTCCTCGCTGAGACCCGCGACGATCCAGGCGAGATACATGAGGAGAATTACACCGGCAACGAGGCCAGCCGCTTTCGACCGCTCGCTGGCGAACGCCGACGCGAGCGTGGCCAGCCCACCGAAGGCGATAAGGAAACTCGTCAACGTCAACACGAGCTGGCCGAGGCCGCGGCTCGTCAACTCGCCACCGAACGCAGCCGCACTGGCAGCGAGCGCGAGCGCACTGGTCAGGACGAGGAACAGGATGCCAGCGAGCAACGCGAGCTGCTTGCTCAAAAGCAAGCGAGCGCGCGAGACCGGTACCGCCAGCCAGAATTCGGCCGTGCCACGCTCGACCTCCTGTGCGACCGCGGCGGCACCACTCAGGACGACGAAGATCAGCGCCGTGGCCGGCCAGATGAAACCGAACGTCTCCGCATGCATGAACCCGGCGAAGCTCGTGAACAGGCTGTGCTGTGGATCGATCCCGAAGATACGAAAGAGAAACTCCGGGTACTGCTGGAGTACGCGCTCGAATTCCTCGCGCTGGCGCTCGAGCGTCGGGTAGAACGAGGCGAGCAGCACGATGTAGAACACGAGCCCGAGGGCATACCAGAACACCGTCAACCTGAGGTCGCGTATCGCCTTCCAGACCATCGGCCAGCTCATGACGCCGCCTCCTGTCGCTCAGGATGCTCAGTCTGGTAATAGGTGAGGAAGATACTCTCCAGGTCGGGCGGAGCGTAGGTCAAATCGACGATCGGCAGCTCGGCCAACCGGCGCAGGAGCGCCGGGAGATTGTCCTGCACGCCGATCTGGAAACGCGTTCCCCCGTCCTCGACGGACAAGATACGCACGCCCGGTACGTCAGCGAAACGTGTCGGGTCGACTGGCTCGGCGAAGACGACTTCCATCGGACGCGTCCGGCGCTGTTTCAGTTCCTCCCTGGTGAGGACAGCGACAAGACGCCCCTCTCGGATGATTCCGACCCGATCGGCCACCCGCTCGACCTCCGGGAGCTGGTGCGAGGACAGGAAAATCGTCTTGCCACGGCCCTTCTCTTCCAGGAGGAAAGTCAAGAATTCGTGCTGCATGAGCGGGTCCAGCCCGCTGGTCGGCTCGTCGAGGACGAGAAGCGGCGGATCGTGCAGGAATGCCTGGACGAGGGCCAGCTTCTGTCGGTTGCCGCGCGAAAGCTGCTTGATCCGTTTGTCGAGTTCGACCTGAAACCGCTCGAGGAGCATCTCGCGCCGCTCGGGCGAGACCGAAGCCCGGAATGCTCCCATGAACTCGAGGAATTGCTTCCCCGTCATGTTCTCCCAGATCCGGACGTCACCTGGGACGTAGCCGACCCGTTCCTTCACGCGCGTCGACTCGCTCCAGCAATCGAGACCGAAGACGCGAGCGCTGCCGCTCGTCGGACGGAGGAACCCCATGAGGACGCGGATCGTTGTGGTCTTACCAGCACCGTTCGGCCCCAGGAAACCGAAGATCTCACCCGGCTCGACCGTGAAAGTCAGATCGATGACGCCTCGCTGTGTTCCGTAGCTCCGGGTCAAGCGCTCCACAGCGATAGGCGGGGCCCCACTCATACGGTGCCTCCTTCCAGTCGTGTCCGGCGCGTCGCTCGCTCCAGCTCGGCAAGACTCTCGTCGACTACACCGAGGAACTGGCGCAGGACTTCCTTGCCGCGCACCGAATGGCCGCCACCGGGCGGCGCAAAGGCCCGCTCGACCATCTCGGCGATCCCTTCGGTCAGGGCCTCGACCGGTGGCGTGTACTCGGGAGCGATGAACTCAGCCGCGCTCGCCAGCCCGAGCGAGACGACCGACAAGAGGTACGTCAGCAATCCCGGTTCGATGTCGTCGCGCAAGACGCCGGCCTGCTGCAACGCCTCGACCAGTTGCCGGTCGAGCCGGAACTGCCAGTGCGAGAGGTCAGGGCTGTGGCGACGGAGATAAGCACCGAGCGTCCGGCTCTCGGTCGTCATGAGGGCACGCAGGAACGGTCGGTCGTAGGTCGCCGCGAACGCGTGGTAGATGATCCGGCCGATCGTTCCGCCCTGCGGATCGGCTTCGATACGGGCGAGGAACGCACGATTGACTTCCCGGATCTCGCGGTAGAGCAAGGACTCGAACAGCGCTTCCTTGCTCGGCCAGTAGCGGTAGAGCGTTGCCTTCGCGACCCCAGCTTCCCGGGCGATGTCGTCCATCGTCGTCTTCTCGAAGCCGTAACGAAGAAAGAGCTGGCCCGCCACCTGCAGAACGCGTTCGTCTGGACTGGCCCGCCGGCGCTGCATCGAGACTCCCGAGACGAAAATGACCTTTCTCGTCTCATCGTATCGCGCGTGCGACAGTGAGTCAACACCGATGTCCCGGTCACTTTCGGGAGACCCGTCGGCCGGGCGATCCAGCCATCAGGTGCTCGCTGCTGACTGGTCGAGCAACTCCTCCGGCAGCACCCGCCCCTCGCGCTCGAGCCAGCGCCGCAGCCGCGCCAACCGCTCCGCCTCGCTCAGCTTCGGCCGATCGTACTGGCCCGCCAACCGACGCTGGCGCAGCGCCTCGTACAGCGCGACCGCACAGGCGACCGAGATATTGAGACTCCGCACCATCCCCATCATCGGAATCACGAAGTTCCCATCGGCCAGCCTGACCGCCTCGTCGGACACGCCCCGTTGCTCGTTCCCAAAGACGAGCGCCACCGGTTTCGTCAGATCGAGCTCGTAGAGGTCGAAACTGTGTTCGGGATCGCCCAGATAGGTCGCGTAGATCGTGAACCCGTGCGAACGGAGCGTTTCGTAGCAGGCAGCGATCGTCGGATGGAAGACGAGGTCGAGCCACTTGAGCGCGCTGCCCGACACGTTCTCGGACAGTTCGGGAAACTCCTCGACCGTGTAGACGAGATGCACCGTCAAGAGGCCGACCGCGTCGCAGGAGCGGAGCACTGCGCTCACGTTGTGCGGATCATGCACGTTCTCGAGGACGACCGTGAGATCAGGCTGGCGGCGAGCCAGCACCTCGCGCATCCGCTGCAAGCGCCGCTCGGTGATCGGCCGTTCGCGTCGCTCCATCGTTCACCCCCGAAGTGATTCTACGGAGCTGCATCACCGGCCGGTGTCGCTGGGCGCGGTACACTGCGATACGAGCGGAGGACGTGAGCGTGAGCCAGGAACTGGTGGAACGGATCCGCCGCGAAATCGCGCGCACCGGGCCGATCACGTTCGCCCGGTACATGGAACTGGCGCTCTACGACCCCGAATACGGCTACTACACGACCGGACTCCGAACCGGCCGAGCCGGTGACTACCTGACGGCACCGGAAGCGCACCCCATCTTCGGCTGGGTCGTGGCCCACCAGCTCCGGGAGCTGTGGGAAACGCTCGGGAAACCAGAGCCGTTCACGCTCGTCGAGTACGGCCCGGGTACGGGGACACTCGCGCTCGCGATCTTCGCCGAACTCGATCGCGCGGCCCCAGCGCTTCTCGCTCGGCTGCAGTACTGGCCGATCGAGCGCAGCCAGCCAGCTCACGAACAGCTCGAACACCGGCTGGCCGACACCGGTTTTGCTCCGCTGCTCGCCCAGTCCCCGGCGCCACCGGTCACCGGAGTCGTCCTGGCGAACGAACTGGTCGACGCGCTGCCGGTTCATCGGATCCGCTGCCAGGGCGGCCAGCTGTGGGAACTTTTCGTCGACTGGGACGGCGAGCGGTTCGTCGAGATTCCGGGCCCCCCGTCAACTCCCGAACTCGAACGCTGGCTCGCACGCCTGGGCGTGCGCCTCGTCGAGGGGCAGACCACCGAACTGTGCCTGGCGATGCTCGACTGGCTGGACGAGGTCGCCGCGCTGCTCGCACGCGGCTATCTCCTCGTCTTCGATTACGGATACCCCGCGCCGGAACGGCACGATCCGGCTCGCTTTCCCTCCGGCTCCGTCCGCACCTACGTGCAGCACACTGTAGACGACGATCCGTTCGCCGAACCGGGAGAACGCGACATCACGAGCCACGTCGACTTCACGATGCTCGAGCTGGCTGCAGAGGAGCGCGGTCTGGTGCCGCTCGGACTGACCACACAAGCCGAGTTTCTGGCCCACGGTGGACTGGGCGAACGCCTCGTCGCCCTCCAGAACCAGCCTGGTGTGACGGCCGAGCAGTACCTCGCTGCCCGAGCTGCGGCATTCCACCTGCTCGACCCATCCGGCATGGGCCGCTTCCGTGTCGCGCTGTTCGGCAAGAACGTGCCGCAGGATGCGGTGCCCACCGGCTTCCGGTCCCGGCTCCTCACCGGCGTCCCGCTCCCGTCATCGCCGGAAACGTCGCCCCGCTGAACGCGGAGGACGAAGTCCGACACGGTTCGCCGCGGCCACCACCGCAGCGTCAGTGCGCATGCGCCGTCGTCGCACTGGGTGACGGCGTCGCACCGGCTCGCAAGGTGAGGGCGTTCAAGGCGACGATCACCGTGCTGAGCGACATCAGCAGGGCACCGACCGCTGGAGCTAACACGATCCCGTACGGTGCGAGCACGCCCGCCGCCAGCGGAATGGCGATGACGTTGTAGCCGAGTGCCCACCCTAGATTCTCCAGCATTTTGCGGTAACTGCGGCGACTCAGCTCCAGCACCGTGACCACGTCGCGCGGGTCGTTGCGGACGAGCACCACGTCGGCGCTCTCGATCGCCACATCGGTGCCGGCACCGATCGCGATTCCCAGATCGGCCGCCACCAACGCCGGCGCATCGTTGATCCCATCGCCGACCATGGCGACGATATGCCCCTCGCGCTGCAACTCGCGGACGACGTTCTGCTTGTCCTCCGGCAGCACTTCGGCCATGAAGCGATCGATGCCGAGTTCCCGTGCCACCCAGGTCGCGACGGCACGCTGGTCACCAGTCAGCATGGCGACATGGATTCCCATGCGATGCAGGAGCGTCACAGCCTCTCGCGATTCCGGACGGATCTCGTCAGCCAGCGCGAAGGCAGCGCACGGCTGCTCGTCGACGAGCAAAACCGCGATCGTCATGCCCCGTTCTTCCCAGCGGGCAAGTGCGGCTTCCAGCCATTCCGGTCGCGCGGCGAGCAAGCCGAGCCGCCCGACCGTTACCGTGTGGCCGTCGACACGCGCCGTGATGCCGTGTCCAGGTATGGCACGCACGTCCTCGGCGACCGGGAGCGGCAGCGAGTGCTCGGCAGCCCGCTGGGTGATCGCCCGCGCGATCGGGTGCTCGGAACCGCTCTCGACCGCGGCCGCCAGCGCCAGCACACGCTCCTCCTCGAACCCCGGTGCCACGGCTGTCTCCACGACAGCGAACTCGCCCCGTGTGAGCGTCCCGGTCTTGTCGAAGACGACCGTGTCGACGGCACGAGCCCGCTCGAACGCTTGCCGATTGCGGATGAGGATGCCGCTCCGCGCCGAGAGGCCGGTCGAGAGCGTGACCACCAATGGGATGGCCAGGCCGAGCGCGTGGGGGCAGGAGATCACCAGCACCGTGACAGCTCGCGTCACCGCCGTCGTGACGTCATCGACGACCAGCCAGCTGAGGAAGGTCACCGTACCGACGACGATAGCGACGAGCGTGAGCCAGAAGGCGACCCGATCGGCCAGTGCCTGCAGGCGCGTGCGCTCCTGTTGGGCACGAGCGACGAGTTGCAGCACCTGACCGAGAAACGACTCGCTTCCGACGTGCGTCACCCGGACCCGCAAGAGACCCGAACCGTTGATCGTCCCACCGATGACCTCGCTTCCCGGCTGTTTGGGTACCGGGCGCGACTCGCCGGTCACCGCTGCTTCGTTCACCTCCGATTCGCCCTCGATGACGATGCCATCGGCCGGGATGCGCCCTCCAGGGCGAACGAGAACGATATCGTCGGGGCGGAGTTCGGAGATCGGGATCTCGTGCACGCTTCCGTCTGGCTCGACACGTTCCGCCGTCGCCGGGAGCAGCTGTGCCAGTGCCTCCAAGGCCCGTTGCGTCCGCCCGACGGCACGCATCTCGAGCCAGTGCCCGAGCAGCATGACGACGATCAGCGTGGTCAGCTCCCAGTAGAACGGCTCGCCTGGGAAGCCGACTGTTGTCGCCACGCTGTAGAGGAGCGCGACGGTGATCGCCAGCGCGACCAGTGTCATCATCCCAGGCCGGCGAGCACGCAGTTCGTCGCGGGCACCCTGGAGGAAGATGATCCCCCCGACCGCATACACGAAGAGCGACAGCACCAGCGCGACGATGTCAGCGCCGGGCACGGTCGGCAGGCCGAGCAGGTCGTACAAGGGACTCTGGATGAGCACCACTGGGATCGTCGCGACCAGCGAGATCCAGAAGCGACGCCGGAGCAGCCCAGGATCATGCCCAGCATGAGCTGCCGCAGGCACCTCCTCGTGCGCGGCGACTGCGTGCGCAGCTGGATGCGCGGTCGCCACCCCGGTCTGGTGTCGGTGCTGGTGGTGATCGTGGTGCTGCATATGCCGCTCCCCTTCTGCGACGACATACCGAATATACCCCACTGGTGTATATTCGGCCATCGCACACTCGCCGGGCGGCAGCACGCATCAGACTCGTTTCACCTCAACCCGGCCAGCTCCGGCGACCCACCCTACTGCCGACGCTGCCCGTACCGGTTCCAGCTGACGAGTTCAGCGAGCGGCTTGCGGCCACGCTGCACCGGCGACGGCCGCGGATCGCGGGCCGAGAGGGGATAGCCGACAGCCACGATCGAGCGGGCTGTCCGCTCCTCGGGGATGCCGAGGATCCGCTTGGCCTCTGCCTGCTGCGCCTCATCGCCGTACCACGCCACCCCGCCGCCGAGGCCGAGGAACTTGGCTGCGATGAGCAGCCGTTCGGTTACCCGTCCCTCGTCGTAGGCCTCGCTGATCGCGCTCTGGCCGTCCAGGACGATCGCGATGCCCAGCGGTGCACCGGCGAGCCAGGCGATCGGCGGGCGGAGCTGACTCAGTTGCCGGAGAATCTCCCGGTCGTCGACGACGATGAAATGCCACGGCTGGGTATTGCGCGAGCTTCCCGTCCAGCGCGCGACCTCGAGCAACTGGAAGACGGCCTCCTCGGGTACCGGATCGGGTCGATACTGCCGGATCTGCCGCACCTTGCGGATCTGCTCGAGGACGTCCGCGACGTTCGCCAGCGTCGACATGATCCCCTCCCGTCTATCACCGTCGAGACCCGCAGTGCCCAGTATGGCACCAGGCAGGCACGAGTGCAGCAGCCTGCTCACCGGTGCCGAGTGACCCCGACTCTGCGACAGAGGTCGGCGAGGACGCACTGCGAGCAGCGCGGGAGCGTGCCGGTACACACATGCTTGCCGAAAGGAACGAGCAGCCGGTTGATCTCGATCCAGTACGCCTTCGGCAGCTTCCGCTCGAGCTCCCGCAGCGTCTGCTCCGGAGTCCGGGTGCGCACGTATTCCCAGCGGTTGGTGATCCGGTGCACGTGAATATCCACCGCGATGCGCGGGATACCGCAAGCGATCCCGAGGACGAGGTGCGCGCACTTCGGGCCGATGCCCGGCAGAGCGAGCAGGAACGTCTCGTCACAGAGCCGTTGTCGCTCGGACTCGTCTCGAAGTCGCTCGGCGATGGCGAGCAGATTGCGCGCCTTCGTCTCGGCGAAGGTAGCCGGGCGGAGGAGTTCGACGAGTTCGGCTTCGCCGAGCCGGGCCATCTCCTGCGGTGTACGCGCGCTGGAGAGCACCTTCCGGGCGACCGGCACGGTGACCTCGTCACGCGTCCGGACCGAGATGAGACACGCGACCAGGACTGCGAAGGGATCCCGATAGCCCTCCTCGGCCAGCTGGAACAGCGCCGCCGGTGGATAGGCGCGGGTGGCATCGCGCAGTCGCCGGATCGCCTCGTCGATGTCGAACGCTGCCGGCTGTTCCATGATGCGGTACGTCCTTTCGGGGACGCGTCGCGGCACGTCCGGAGGATAGCAGGCAGCGCGATCGATTCGACGGTCAACGCTCGAGCAGGCTAGGATGGTGGACAGTAAAGGAGCGCGTGGCGGTGTCTGCCTGTGACCTTTCGGTCATCATCGTCAGCTGGAACGTCCGGGAGCTGCTTCCAGCTTGCCTGGAAAGCCTCGCTGCGGAGCTGGAGCGGAACGCGCTGTCGAGCGAGGTGTTCGTGGTCGACAACGGATCGACCGACGGTACGGTCGAGCTCGTGCGCGAGCGCTATCCGTGGGTCCGGCTGATCGCCCTGGGCGAGAACCGCGGTTTTTCGGCCGCGAACAATATCGGCATCGCCGCGAGCCACGGGCGCGCAGTCCTCTTGCTCAACCCGGATACCGAAATACTTCCTGGCGCGATCCACTGGTTGTGGCACGCCCTGGACGCTGCACCGCACGTCGGGCTGGTCGGCGCACGCCTGCTGAATCCTGACGGCTCGCTCCAGTCAGCCGGCTACCGGTTTCCCGGCTACGTCCAGAATGTGCTCGACTTCTTCCCGATCCATCCGCGCCTTATCGGCTCGCGGTTCAACGGTCGCTTCGGTCCCGGTGACGGCCTCTCGCCGTTCGCGATCGACCATCCGTTGGGGGCTTGCATGCTCGTCCGGCGCGAGGTGATCGAGCGAGTCGGGGGGCTCGACGAAGGCTATTTCTATTACAGCGAGGAGATCGACTGGTGTCGTCGCATCCGGGCAGCTGGCTGGACGATCCTGACCGCCCCGGCCGCGCTGGTCGTCCACCATGCCGGGGGAAGCACGCGGCGCGTCTCGGCCCGGAGCTTTCTCGAGCTGCACCGGAGCCGAGCACGCTACTTTCGCCGCTGGCACGGCCCGGTGTTCGTGCGGCGGCTGGCGCTACTCGCATCGCTCGCGGCACGCTGGGCAGCCCTGCGGGCACGCCTGACCGGACGGCAGGAACTCGCCGAGCGTGCACGGTTGCTCCGCGAGGCGGCGACGATCTATCGCCAGGCAGTGCGCGGCGATGAATCAGCTTGAGCCCTTACCGCTGTCCGTGATCGTTCTGACGCTGAACGAGGAGCGGCACCTGCCGGGCTGCCTGGAAAGCGTCCGCGGCCTCGGGCGGCAACTCCTGGTCGTCGACTCCGGTTCGACCGACCGCACTGTGGAGATCGCACAGGCAGCCGGCGCAGAGGTGGTAACACATCGTTTCGTCGACTTTCCCTCTCAGCGCAACGCGGCGCTCGAGTTGGCCCGGGAACCCTGGGTGCTGTTCGTCGATGCCGACGAACGGGTGAGCCCGCAGCTCGCTGCCGAGATCCGGGCAGCCCTCGCTCGCGTGGACGAGCGGGTCGCCGGGTTCTGGATCCCGACACAGAACTGGATGTGGGGCAAATGGATCCGTGGCGGAGGGTGGTGGCCCGACGAGCACCTCCGGCTGCTGCGCGTCGGACGCGCCCGCTACCGCACCGATATCGCGGTGCACGAGGTCGTCGAACTCGACGGTGAGGCACAGCACCTCGCGGCACCGCTCGTGCACCTCAACTACGACTCCCGCCGCGAGTTCGTCCGCAAGCAGCTGCACTACGCACGGCTGGCCGCCCGATCGCTCGTTCTGCAGGGCAAGCGACCGCGCCGCCGGACGTTCCTCGGGCAGCCGCTGCGCGAGTTCTGGCGTCGCTTCGTGACGCTCCGGGGATACCGCGATGGCCTCGACGGACTCTTCCTGGCGACGATGATGGCGTTCGCCACGCTGGTGACCTGGATCCTGGTCGCCCGCCACTGGCGACGTTTCGCGGTGCGGCAAAGCCACCGCGTACCGGAACTCACCGAACCAGCGACGCTCGATGTCTCGGTCGTCATCGTGAGCTACCGCAGTCGCGAGCATCTCCCCGCCTGCCTCGACTCGGTGCGCCAGAGCCTCGCCGCAAGCCAGCTGAGCGGCGAGGTGATCGTCGTCGACAACGCCTCGCCGGACGGATCGGCCCAGCTTGTTGCCACGCACTATCCCTGGGTCCGCCTCGTGGCCAACCCGACCAACCGAGGCTTCGCCGCAGCCGCTAACCAGGGGCTGCGGCTGGCACGCGGGCGCGTCGTCGTGCTGTTGAACCCGGATACCCGCCTGGTCGGCGACGCACTCGGTCGCTTGGTGCGCTTTCTCGACGAGCATCCGACCGCCGGCGCGGTGGGTCCGCGGCTGCGCTATCCCGACGGGCGTACCCAACCGTCGCGTCGCCGCTTCCCGACCGTGCTCACGGGGTTCCTGGAGAGCACGCTCGTCCAGGACTACTGGCGCGATAACTGGATACTCCGGCGCTACTACGTCGCCGACCGGAGCGACGACGATGTGCAGGAGGTCGACTGGCTGGTCGGGGCGTGCTTGGCGATCCGCCGCCAGGCGCTGGCGACGGTGGGCCTGCTGGACGAGCGTTTCTTCCTCTACTCGGAGGAAGTGGAATGGTTCTGGCGCCTGCGCCGCGCTGGCTGGCGAGTCTACTATCTCCCAGAAGCCGAGGTGGTGCACGTCGAGGGCGGGTCGAGCGAGCCGGAATCGGCCTTCCGGCAGGTCGCCTTTGACACGGCGAAGGTGCAGCTCTTCCGTAGCATGTACGGGCCGCTGGCAGCGGAGGCCTTGCGCCTCTTCTTGCTCCTCACTTACCTCCTTCGCTTCGCACGTGAAGCAGCCAAGTGGCTGGTCGGGCACAAGCGAGCGCTCCGCTGGCGCCGCATGGTCCGCGACTGGCGGGCATTCCGCTCGCTCTTGCGACCGCGCGTCGTCCGGAGGTGGGCAGAACGTGGGTGAGGCGCTGCCGAACGGACGGGCAGTCGTCTACGTGACCGGCGAGTATCCGCCGTTGCGCGGGGGCGTCGGTGATTACACGGCACGGCTGGGGCAGGCGCTGCGCGAGCAGGACTGGGCAGTGACCGTCCTCACCCGCCCGTTCCTGGGGCAAGACGGGAGCGGGGCAGCGATCCGCCCGGTGACCGGATGGGGCTGGCAGCTACGGCGCACGCTGCAGGAACTCCGTATAGCAGGGTGGCGCGGCATCGTCCACCTCCAGTACCAGGCCGGAGCCTTCGACCTGCAAGGGCGCATCGCCCTGCTGCCGCTCCTGGCCCACCCGTTCCCCGTCGTGACGACGTTCCACGACCTGCGGGTCCCCTATCTCTTCCCAAAGGCAGGCCCGCTCCGGCAGCTCGTTCTGCGCTGGCTGGCTCGTACCAGCGCAGCAGTCGTCGTCACCAACCCCGAGGACGAACGGGTCGTCCGCCGCTGGGGCATTCCCGCCGCACGACTCTGGCGCATCCCGATCGGCTCCAACCTGCCGGCACCGCGGGAGCCGCAGAGTGTGCGTCAGCGACTCGGCCTGCCGGTCGAGCGGCCGCTCGTTGTCTTCTTCGGCTTCCGGCAACCGGAGAAGGGGCTGGAGACCCTGGTTGCGGCGATCGCGCGCCTGCCCGAGCCACGACCATTGCTCGTGTTGCTCGGTGGCGAGCGGCCGGACACTCCCGGTGCGCAGATTGGCGAGACGACCACCGGATGGATACCGAACGCTATCCCCTGCACTGACCTCGGGTACCGTCCAGCCCAGGACGTCGCCGATCTCCTGGCAGCGGCCGACATCGTCGCGCTCCCCTACCGTGACGGGGCCAGTCTCCGGAACGGCACCCTCATCGCGGCACTGGCCTGTGGCGCCGCGGTCGTGACGACGCGCCCGGCCGACCCTGCCACCCTCGCTCCGCTGCGCGACGGCGAGCATTGCTGCCTCGTTCCCCCGAACGAACCGCAGGCACTGGCACGAGCGCTGGCGGAGTTGCTCGCCGATCCTGCGCGTCGTGCCCACTTGCGAACCGGTGCAGGCGCCATCGCGACCGCGTTCGCCTGGGAACGGATCGCGCAGCGCCATGCACAGCTGTACGACGTTATCCTCGCGCGGCTGCCCCGCTCTCGTTAGGGATGCCAGGCAACGATATCCGCGATCCGGACGATCGGCGCGCCGTAGGCATCGACGGGCGGATCAGGAATGGCCCCGCTCAAGTCAGCGAGTTCGACGACTGTGCCGCTCGCTGCGTCCAGCCAGAGCAGACGAACGGTACCGGGCGCGGGCGCCTGGAGCACCAGGAGCGTCTGACTCGTCACCCAGCGAGCCTGGAGGATACCAGCCTCGAGTTCGGGCGGAACGCTGAAGGCAGGCGATCCGTCCAGATGGACGATCCGCAGGCGCCGTGCCGCGATCCAACTCCGTAGCGCCTCGGACTCGGCTGGCTGTTCGCTCAGCGTCGGAGCTTCGACGAAGGCGACCGGTCCTGCATCCGGCGACCAGCTCGGGAACAACGTGACACGTTCTTCGTTGCTCACCGGTAACACCTGGCAAGTTCCTGTCGGGAGTGTGCAGTGGACGAGGTGTTTGCCCGTCCAGTGCTGGCGTCCCTGGCCACCAGCGAGCACGATCGCGGGCTCGGCCTTCGAGGGTATGCCGATGGCGAGTGCCTCGCGGTCCGGGAGCATGGTCGTGAGGGTGGTGACTGTGCCGGTGGTGAGATCGAGCGAACGCAGCGGTACGCCATCGGCCGCGAGCGACTGCGAAGCGAGCGGATACTCCCAATAGAGGAGCCCGTTGCCGTCCGGCCACCAACCAGCCAGCTCCAGGTGCGCCTGGTCGCCAAGGGCGACGACACGCGCAGTGCCATCGGCGACCGTGACGACCACCAATTCGTTCGGCTGCTGCACAGCAGGATCGCTCATCGCTACGAGCGCGAGGGAGTCCCCAGATGGGGACCAAGCGAGCGAGCCGACGATACCGTCCACATTCGGGATCGCCCAGCTTTCCCCGTTTGCCGGACGATACAGGTACAGTCCGCCATTATCGGGTGCGACCGCTAAGAGGTCTTCGACTGGCGACCAGGCGAAGAGCCGCAGTGGCCCATTCGGGATAGCGGTGGCGAGATCGGTCCGGCTCGCCCCCGAGGCCGCCCGCACCACCACTGTTCGCTGTCCGATGTTCCGGTAGGCCACCCAGTCACCGGAAGGTGACCAGACCGGCGTGCTGACGCCACCAGGTTCAGTGAAGCGGCTACCGTCCAACAGCAGCTGATCGCCGAGTGCGAGCGCCAGGTGTCCCGGAACAGCTCGCGCCGGTGTTACCGTCGGGGACGGTGCGGGTCGTGTCGTCGGCGTCGGGAGCAAGCGTGCATCGAGCAGGACCAGGTCGGTCTCGGCCGAGAGCGAGTCGGCGACGGCAACGAGCTGGTTACGCCCATAGGTTCCCCCGATCAGCGTCAGCAGCGTCCCGTCCTGTGTCCATTCCAGCGCCGGTGATCCAGGTGTTTTGCCGAAGTCCGCGAAATAGCGGGCCAAGGTACCGTTCGCGAGTTGGATGGGCTCGCCACCCGCCGAAGGCGGAATGCGATCGGCCGGCCCTTGGACCAGGACGAAGAGTGGCGTGCCGTCCGGGGTGGAAAACGTGATCGTGACGAGCGCCTCCGGGCCGGGACCGTCGACCGAGTAGGCAGCGACTGTACCGGGCGGGAGCTCTGTCGGAACGAAGAGCGGATAGCGGAGGCGCGCGCGCAGCTGGTTCGCCGTGAGCGGCGCAACCGGTGTCGGTGTCCCAGGCGCTATGGTCGGGCTCGCTGGCCCAGCCGGTGTCTCGCCGCCGTTCGGCAGGAGTGCCTGGTAGACGAGCACGAGAGCGCCGAGAGCGAGCAGGGCAGCGAGCATGCCAGTCAGTACCCGCAATGGTCCGGGAGAACGCCCTGAGGAAACCGAAGGTTCTGGCAGGGCCGGCCCCACGGTATCGGGCGGCAGGACGCCCCGCTCGCGGAGACGCCTCGCTTCGTGTGGAGCCGTATCCGCGCGACGCAAGTTGCGCGCCTGCCGGCGGATCGCTGCGCGGAGTCGCTCGGGTGGTTCTGGTGTGGCCAGCGACCGGTGGAGCAACTCCAGGATCTCCTCGTCCTCGCTCTCCGCCTCGGGGAAGAGAAGATCACTGTAACGAGCGCGGAGGTCCTCATTCAGCGGCATGGTAGGCCTCCCGGAGTTCACGGACGATGCGGAACAGCTGCTTGCGCACTGCTCCCTCGCTCTTGCCGACCAACTCGGCGATCTCGGCAGTGCTCAGCCCAGCGGCGAAACGCAGCGCGAGAAGGTCGCGTTTTTCCGGTGAGAGCCGCTCGAGCAATTGTTCGACGAACAGGCGATCCTCGACCGTTTCCCATCGCAAGGGAGCAGGCGGAGAGAGGCGGCGAACCCCAGCGACCTCGCTGATCGTCCGACGATACCGATCGACGACCGCGTTGCGCGCGATAGCCAGCAGCCAAGGCAGGAGCGGTTGACCCCGCCAGCGTCGGTGGCGCAGCGCGCGGAAAGCGCGCAGGAACGTTTCCTGGGCGAGGTCCTCCGCATCGACCGGGTTACCGGTCCGTGCCAGGAGGTAGCGATAGACCGGTCCGAGAAACTGCAGGTAGAGTTCGCCGAACGCCTCTGGATCGTCAGTCGCAGCAGCAACGAGTCCAGGATCACCGACCGGTCCGCTCGATGTCGATTCGAACGACGTCACGGGGTCCTGCCCTTCAGTGGCGGTCATACAACACACTCCATGAGGAAGACGCAAGCATTGCCACAGGTGGGACACGTGTCGCGCGAGCCCGGCCAACCTTCCGGGCCGCCGCGGTACACTTGTGTTCTGCAGCGAACGTTCCGCTGCAGCTCTGGAACCATGACCAGGAGGAAGACCGTGCGGTACTTCTTGAAGACCGACCGTGGTCAGCCAGCGCGGGAACTGGACGAGGCGACCGGCCAGCAGATCCTCCATCGCGGCCGGCACGAAGGCCGGCGAGTCGTCGAGCTGTTCGTCCTCCACCCGGACGGCCGGATCGACCGCTACCAGGAGCGCGCCCGGCGCAAGCTCGGCAGCAACGCGATCGTGAGCCGGACGTGGCTGGTGGAAACCTACCACCCGGATCGGCCCGGCCAGTGGGCGGACGACCGCTACGTACCCTCCCCTGAAGAGGCACTGGCGGAGACCGAACCAGCACCGGAAGCGGTCGTCCTCGTCCTGCTCGGGGCCGAAGAAGACGACGAGCCGGTCCTCGCCCAGCTCACCGCGTTGCAGGCCCAGCGTTCCTAAGTTCCCGACCGGTGGACCAGTGACGGCGATACCGTGGCCGGACCGTGCGCCGGATGCGACGGCGGCGGGGACACTTCCGCTCCGGCCGTTCCGCGCGGTCCGCTACGACATCGAACGGATCGGTAACCTCGCGGCCGTGCTCGGCCCGCCCGACGACGTGCCGGATGCCGCGCAGGCTGCGGCACTCGCCGCCCGGCACCCGTATCACTGCTTGCACCTCGAGATCCCCGATCCCGACGGCCGGGGCTTCACCCAGGCAGCGCAGCAGTACCGTACCTGGCGGAGCGAGGGGGTACTGCTGCGCGAGCGCGAGCCAGCCTGCTACGTGTATGCGCACCGTTTCCGCCTCGACGGTACACCGTCCGAGCGGTTGGGCGTCTTTCTCGCTGCAGCGCTCGATCCGCTCGCAGGTGCGCAGTTGCTCCCCCACGAGGGGACGACGCCCGAACTCGTCGAGCGCCGCCTCCGTCAGCTCGAAGCGGTCCAGGCGCACGCGGGGGCGGTCTACGCGATCTGGGCTGGGGACGGCGCGCTGCGACAGGTACTCGAGGCGATCGTTCGCACCGAGCCACCGCTCTGGTCGGTGACAGTGAACGGCGACGAGCACCGCCTGTGGGCGGTGTCCGGTGCGCGTGCCCACGAACTCGCTGCACGCGTTACCAGTCGCCCGCTGGTCATCGCGGACGGACACCACCGCTACGCGGCCGCCCAGCGTCTCGCCGAGCGCGCTCGTGTCGGTGGCCGGAGTGTTGACCCACGCGGCTGGGTGCCCGTGCACGTGGTCGACGCGGCCGACCCGGCATTGGTCGTCCGGCCGATCCACCGCGTGCTGTCCTGGCTGCCCTGCGACTGGGACACGCTCCGAGCGCATCTCGCCCGACACGCCGCGGTCGACTCGCTTGCCCCCCGACCGCTCGACGGTGTCGTCCAGCTAGCCAGTGACCTCGCGCGCTCGCGCCGTCCGCACGTCCTGGTTCTCCATCGCCAGGAACTCCTGGCCGTCGAACTCCCCACCGGTGTCGACGGTGAGCCGGACGCCGTCGTGGTCGACAGGCTGCTCCTGCGGCACGTCTGTGCACTCGACGCGGCTACGATCGAGCGGGTGGTCAGCTACACGCCCGACACCAGCGAGGCCGTCGCCGCCGTGCAGTCCGGCCGAGCTGTGCTAGCGGTCTTGCTCCGTCCCACCCCGCTGGCGACCGTCCTCGCCCTGGCGCAGGCCGGTCAGCTTCTGCCACCGAAGACGACCTACTTCTTCCCGAAGTTGCCACAGGGGATCGTGTTCTACGACCTCGCCGACCCGCTCACGCTCGGCTGAGGCCGCTCCCGCCCCCCGTAGAACCGCCGGTACCAGTCGATGCAGCGCACCGGTGGATCACCAGCCGAAGACACGAAAGCCGCCGCGGGTGCGGCGGCTGATAGTCGTTGCGCGGATGCGCTCCATTCAGCGGCGGGCGAAGACGACGCTCGCCAGGCTGAGCACGGCGACCGCGATCCCGGCGACGACGCAGCTCACGACCATCGCGCCGACGGCCGTCTCACCACTGACGAAGGGTGCGGCAGCGATCCAGAGGCCGATCGGCACGTTGGCCAGCCCCACCCAGCGGAGGCCCGGCGAGAGTGCGAGCTCGGCGATCGCGAACATCACGATACAACCGCCGAAGAAGGTCGCACTCAGGCGGGTCACGTCGTAGAGCCAGGCATCGGGAATGACGTACGGCGACGCGGTGATCCAGAGTCCGAGAACCATGACGAGCGCAGCGACGTAGTCCCAGAACGCTGACGACTGGCGCTGGGCAGTTGCCATCGCGATCCGCTCCTCTCCCTCGCTTCCTTCCCGTCCGATGGCGCGCGAGCGCGCTGCACACCGCGCCGATTGTAACGGAGCTGGCCGGGGAAGCAAACCGCCCCGGGATTCTCCCGGGGCGGTCGCTCGATGCGATCAGCTTCCGTTCGTGACCTCGATCGTGACCGTGTCGAGTAGCGGATCGGTACTCTCCAGCACGCCGGTCGCGCCGTAGTCGAGGTAGCAGGTGACGGTGTAGGTGTTCCCCGCACTCCCATCGACCAGGATCAGGTTCGCCGTGGCGACGTTCCCCGAGCCGGTCGTCACGCTGGTCGTGCCCGCGGTGCTCGCGGTGGTCGCACCGCTCCAGCGGGCCGTCGCGCCACCGGTACTCTCGAAGTGCAGGAGCACCGGGATACCGGTCGGCGTATCGGGCGAGAGGTCGCAGCGCGCCTGGGTGGTGACGGTACTGCTCCCAGCGAGAGCGGATTCCGGAACCGTGTAGTTCGGATCCGAGCCCCCCACACCACCCTGAAGCGTGAGCTCACCGCTCACGCTCGTAGCCCACGTCACCTGGCTCGTATCGGCGAGCTCGCCCGGATCCTGCACCCCGTTCCCGTTGATGTCCCACCAGGCCGTCACGGTGTTCGTCACGGCAGTGTCATTGCTGAAGGCGAACGAGGCTCGACCGTCCTCGTCGGTCGTCGCCGACCCGCTCGTCGGGTCAGGATTCCCTTCGCTGCTGACGCGGAAGCGGATCGTGCGGCCTGCGAGCGGCGAGCCATCTGCGGTGAGCGTGGCAGTCAGGGTGACCTCGTCGCCGGTCTGAGCCAGCGTCACACTCGGCTCGAGGCGAAGGGCGAAATTGGTCAGCGCGAGCGCCGGGTGACGGGTCGGCGTCAGAACGAAGACGCCCGAGCCGTCACCAGCGACCTGGTAGTTGACGACGTTGGAGACACCCACGAGGAAGCCGCTCCCGCTGCCCGCCCCGTCGGTGACGCCGACCAGCGCCGTCCCGGTGAAGGTGCGCGGCACGCTGGCGAAGGTCGTGCCGAAGTCGGTCGGGTACGGGTAGATGACGGCGTAGCCACCGGCTGGCACGGCGACGAGCACCGGATTCTCGCTCGTCCCCACCTGGCTGGGCGGCACCGCCGCGCCGCTCGCGCTCAGGATCTGCACGTTGGCGAGCTGCTGCCGCCCGGTCGGGTTGAAGAGCGTGAAGCCGCTGATATCACCCTGGCCACTCGCATCGCCCACCTGGAAGAGCGGCAAGGCCAGCGTGTGCGTGAACCAGGCCCGACCGGTCACTTGTCCAGCGGTACGCGTCTGCGTCTCGGCCGCCGACCAGCTCTGCTTGCTCCCGGAGAAGTCGGGGGCTGCCGGCGCGATGTAGCTCATCGCCTGTCCTTGCCCCGGGCCGGCCAGATACTTGACCTCATCGACCGCCGCGGCGAAGGCACGCTGCCCGCTGATGACGACGGCATTGACGCGGGCCGGATCGACGCTCGGCACCGCGCTGATGTCCGGCCGGTAGATGAAGGCGCTCTCGCCCGGCTGGAGGGTGATCGTCGAAAGCTCGGGCGGCACCACCTGCGCGACACCGTTCCGGTCGTAGTAGGTAAAGGTCAACGTGTTCGTGTTGGACGTGTCCAGGTTCACCACGGTGATACCGGTGTTCCAGTTGTTGAAATCGCGGAAGACGATCGGCGCATACCGCGCCGTCGCGGTCGTGCGCGGCACACCCTCGTTGGTGAGCAGCATGCGCCACTCCGGCTTGTACCGTTCAGCGACGACGGCGACACCGGTCGAGGTTGCATCCACGAAGGCAGCACCGACCCATTCAGGCGGGACGACACTGGCGAGATCGATCGTCCAGGTCTGGCCGGCACTCAGCGTCTGGTTCAGCGTGTAGGTCTGTTCACCGGCAGTGACACCGCGCGAGCGTTGGAGCGTCACGGTCACCTGGTTGATCTGGTTGCGCAAGTTGGTGATTTTGATCACCGTGCGCCAGTTGCTGTTGGTCTGGACGACCGGCAAGACCCAGCTCCGGCCGAAGTTCGCCGCCTCCCAGTCCTCGTCGCGGATCCCAGTCGCGCCCGAGACACTCTGGAAAGCGCTCGTCGTGCGTAGGTCGCTGCCGAGCGCACTCGGCCCACCGTGCTTTTCGACGACAGCGATCGCTGGGTTGCAGCTCACCGTGCAGATCCCGAGCTCTGTGAGGATGGCCTGGCTCGTATCGGTGAAGTTCGCCTCGACCACCAGTCCCGCACTGCTACCGCTCGGGACGAGGCCATACCCGGCCAGTTCTGCCGCGGTGAACGCCCTGGTCGCCCGTGGTGCCAGCGTGAAGGGGCCCTGGATGGTACCGCCGACGCGCTGGTTCCGCAAGCGGATCTCGATCGGCAACGCCTCGAGGTTCTGGACGACGATGGTACTCCAGAGCGGGCCGAAGCCACCGGGCAACGTTTCCCCGTTGTAGACCGCCGCCAGCGTCACGCGCGCCTGCTGCTCGCTGAGCGGCGGTGCTGCCTGCGCCGCCGGGACGAGCAGCGCCAGGCTGCTCGCGACGAGCGCGAGTACAGCTGCGAAACGGAGCAACCTCGACGGTCGTCGGCTGGTGCGCATGTCTGCCCTCCTTCCGTGCGACCGACCGCTTCGGTAGCCGCGAGCCTGCCAGTTCGACGAGCAGCTCCCGCTCGGAAAACACCGGTGCGGAGCGCTCACTGAGACACCCCGCGCTACTGGCTCCCAATGGTATGACGCACGAGGAGCCGATACGGTTTCAGTGGTATGTGACCCGGTCACGGGCAGACGAAAGACGGACGGTGCCGGTGGGGGACGGCACCGTCCGGTCGTGAGGAGGAGTACGGGGCTGCGCGAGGTGCGTGTTCCGTTCGACCCGCCAGCACGATACCAGGGCGCGAGCGACCGTGTGTTGCGGAACTGTTGTGATCACGCGCAATCGCAGGGTAAGGCGAAGCCGACGACCGCGCCACCCCCCGGCGCGTTCTCGGCCCAGACGCGGCCACCGTGGAGCTGTACCAGATGCTTCACGATCGCCAGCCCGAGTCCGCTCCCAGCGCTCGAGCGAGCCCGGTCACCCTTGAAGAAGCGCTCGAAGACCCGATCGATCTCGTCGCTGGGAATGCCAGGGCCCGTATCGTGCACCCGGACGACTACGGAACCGTGCTCGTGCGCGAGTTCGACGCGCACGCGTCCACCTTCTGGCGTGAACTTGAGGGCGTTGTCCAACAGGTTGGCGAGTACCTGGACGATGCGGTCAGGATCACACCGAACAGGCGGGAGTGCGTCACTCGACGCGAGTTCCAGGATGATCCGCTTGGCGTCCGCACGGGGGCGGAAGCGCTCGAGCGTGGTGCGGGCCAGCGCGGCGAGATCGGTGGGAACGCGGGCGAGTTGCAGTTGGCCGCTCTCGGCTTTCGTCAGCTCCAGAAGCTGGTTGACCAGCCGGGTGAGATGCTCGACCTCGGTCGCGATGCGGCGCAAAAAATCCTCGGCGACCGTTCGGTCAGCCAGGGCACCGTCGAGCAAGGTGTCGACGAGCGCCTGGAGCGCCGCGAGCGGCGTGCGCAGGTCGTGCGACACATTGGCAACGAAATCGCGGCGGATCGTCTCCGTTCGCCGTAGTTCGGTGATATCGCGCAGGACGAGCGTGACGAGCGGGCGGTCGGCACCCCGCAGGACGGAGGCTTGCGCCTGGACGCTGCGGCGCGGACGTCCCAGCTCCACGAATCGCCCCGCCGGTGCTTCCGCACCAGCGAGCGCTCGGGCGACGAGCTCGTTCAGCTCGTAGTCGCGGACGACCTCGGGATACGGCCGACCCACTGCACTGTCACGCGCACCGGCGAGCAGGCTCCGGGCAGCCCGGTTGAGCCCGAGCACCAGCCCTTCGGGATCGATCAGGACGACACCGTCGCTCAAGTGGTCGAAGAGCGCGGCGAGTTGCTGCTGCCGAGCCTGCGCCTGCTCGCGCTCGCGTTCCAGATGACGCAGGGCCTCTCCGAGCTGGCTCAACACCGCATCCAGTGGATCGTCACCGAGGAGCGGACGCTGGAGCGGGGTGACGGCCGGATGCTCCTGCCGGAGCTGGTCGAGCGCCCGGGACAGCCGCTCGTGCAGCGACCAGCGCTGCCAGGCCCAGACCACGAGCGCACCGAAGAGCATGCCGAGTCCAGTCGCGAGCAGGAACGTCCACATCGCCGTCGATCCTCGGTGGAAGTCTACGCGGGAGACGTCGCTGCCTGTAACAAATCGATGACGCTCACGGCGCTGTCGCCTGCAGGTGCCGCACTGTCAGACGGTACCCGACACCGCGAACCGTTTCGATGAGCCGCGGGTGGCGCGGATCGTCTTCCAGCTTCTCGCGCAAGCCGTGGACATGCACCGCCAGCGTGCGGTGGTCACCGTAGCTTTCGTAGCCCCACACGGCACGGAGGATTTCCTCGGAACGACAGACGCGTTCGTGATGCCGGGCCAGATAGACGAGCAGGTCGAACTCGCGCGGCTTGAGCGTTACCTCGTGCGATCCGCGCCAGACGCGCCGCTGGGAGAGATCGATGCGGAGCGGCCCGACTGTCACGATGGCGCCAGCAGCAGGCTCGCGAGCCAGCTCGCGGACGAGCAGCTCGCGCCGGCGGAGCAGCGCCTTGACGCGCGCCACCAGTTCGCGCATCGAGAACGGTTTGGTCAGGTAGTCGTCAGCACCGAGTTCCAGACCGAGGACGCGGTCGATTTCGTCGTCACGAGCGGTCAGGATCAAAATCGGTACCGTACTCTGTTCCCGCAAGCGGCGGCAGACTTCGAACCCGTCGAGGCCAGGCAACATGACGTCCAGGATGACCAGATCAGGCTGGAGCGCTGGAGACTGCCGCAGCGCAGCCTCTCCGTCGGAGAGGGCGATGACCTCGTGGCCAGCCCGCTCGAGGTTGTACCGGATGGTCAGTTGCAGGGTCTCGTCGTCTTCGACGAGCACGATACGCGCCATACCTCGCCCCTGCACGAGTGTACCAGCGGCTGAGCACGCTCTGGCGTCGACGCAGCGATCGGCTGACTGGTAGGATTCCGCACACATCCGGGAGGCGCGGGGTGGACGCGCGGATCGCCTGGCTCGGGTTTCATGCGATCGAAGGAATCAGCCTGCGGCGGCTGGAGCGGCTGCTCGCACACTACGGCTCGGTGCTGGACGCCTGGAACGCACCGGAGGCCGAGTTGCGGGCGCTCGGCCTGCCGGACGGGCCGCTGGCCCGGCTGGTCAATGCGCGACGGAGCGGACTGCCGGAGCAGCTGCGAGCAGCAGCCGAACGAGCTGGTGCTCGTGTCCTCGTCTACCCGGACGAGGACTATCCAGCGCTCTTGCGTGAGATCCCCAGTCCGCCACTGGCGCTCTTCGTAAAAGGGTCGCTGGAACCGGCCGACGGGCGTGCGGTCGCGCTGGTCGGCACGAGACAGGCCTCGAGCTACGGTCTCCAGGTCGCGCGCACCTTCGCGGCGGAGTTCGCCCAGGCTGGCATCACGGTGGTGAGCGGGCTCGCCCGCGGTATCGACCGGGCAGCGCACGAAGCCGCGCTCGAGGCTGGCGGACGGACGATCGCCGTTTTGGGAACCGGGATCGACGTCGTGTATCCAGCGGGACATCGCCTTCTCGCTCAGCGGATCGCCGAGCAGGGAGCGCTGGTGACGGAGTTCGTGCCGGGGACGCCGCCGCACGCCGGGAATTTTCCCGTCCGCAACCGGATCATCAGCGGCCTTTCGCTCGGGGTGATCGTCGTCGAAGCGCCCCAGCGGAGCGGGGCACTCATCACGGCCAACTTCGCGCTCGACCAGAACCGGGCGGTCTACGCCGTACCTGGGCCGATCTTCTCGAGTGGGAGCGCTGGTATCCTGCGGCTCCTGCGAGAGGGAGCGACACCGGTCGGCTCGGCCCAGGACGTGCTGGCCGATCTCCAGCTCGAGGCACGCCAGCTGCCGCTGCTCTCACAACCAGCCATTCCCGAACACGCCCGGCCCGTTTTCGCCGCGCTCGGTACCGAGCCGAAGCACATCGACGAACTGGCCGCGGAGCTGGGCATGGGCATCGCCCAGCTGAGCGCACTCCTGCTCGAGCTGCAGCTCGACGGACTGGTCACCCATCTCGGTGCGCAGCATTACGCGCTCGCCGCGCCCGCGCTGGCGAGAGGAGGCAAGCGATGATGTGGGCTGTCATCCCGGCTGGCGGAAGCGGGACACGCCTGTGGCCAGCCAGCCGCCGCAACCGACCCAAGTTCTTGCTGCCGATCCCTGGTCCGCAATCGATGCTGCAAGCGACCTGGGAGCGCCTGCAGCCGCTCGTCCCAGCACAGCGCTGTTTCGTCGTGACCGGTAGCGCGCATGTCGCCGCTGTACGCGAGCAACTTCCCGATCTCCCACCCGACCGGATTATCGCCGAGCCCTCGCCGCGTGGGACCGGGCCAGCGATCGGCCTGGCAGCGTTCCTGATCGCCCGGCATGCACCGCAAGCCCTGATGGGCTCGTTCGCTGCGGATCACTACGTGGCCGACCCGGAAGCGTTCCGGCGAGCGGTTCGGGCCGGGTTACGAGCAGCCAGCGAGGGCTATCTGGTCACGATCGGGGTCCCAGCCCGCTATCCGGAGACCGGGTACGGTTACATTCGCGTCGGCGAACCGCTCCTGGTCGAGGAAGGGCTGACTGTCCATCGTGTCCGGCAGTTCAAGGAGAAGCCGGACCGGGTGACGGCCGAGGAGTACGTCCGCTCCGGTGAATACTGCTGGAACGCCAGCATGTTCCTCTGGCGTGTCGATGTTTTCCTCGATACGTTGCGTCGCTTGCTGCCGGACGTGTACGCACCGCTGGCAGCGATCGCGGCCTGCTGGGATGCTCCGGAGGCCGAGCAATGTTTTGCCGAGTATTGGCCGCGGATACCGGAAATCACCATCGATCACGGTATCATGGAACGCGCCGAGGACGTGGCAGTCGTACCCGCCGAGTTGGGCTGGGCCGATCTCGGTGACTGGCATGGACTGGCGCAGCTCCTGGCGGACGATGCCGACGACTCGGTGGTGTTAGGCTGCGAGCACCTGGGTCTGGACACCCGTGCTACGCTCATTTACGGCGGCCGTCGACTGGTGGTGACGCTCGGCGTCGAGGACCTGGTGGTCGTCGACACCGACGACGTGCTGCTGGTCGCCCACCGCTCGCGTGCGCAGGCCGTACGCGAGGTGGTCCGCCGCTTGGAAGAACTCGGGCGGCAGGACCTGCTCTGAGTCTCGGGGAGCAGGCTCCAGCTGCCGACACATCGTAGAGGGGGACGATGGCAACGAAGAAGACGAAGGCGACGAAGGCAACGACCAAGAAGACGAGCTCGAAGCAGGCGACGACGCGCGCTGCCGGTGGGAGCGCGAGCGTGGATGGCAAGGCGCTCGTCATCGTCGAGTCGCCGGCCAAGGCGCGCACGATCAGCCGGTTCCTGGGGCCGTCCTACACCGTGAAGGCCTCGATGGGGCATGTGCGCGACCTGCCCAAGAGCAAGCTCGGGGTCGACGTCGCGCACGACTTCCAGCCGACCTACACGGTCTTGAAGGAGAAGCAGCCGGTCGTCAAGGAACTCAAGGAAAGCGTGCAGAAGGCACGCGAGTTGATCCTGGCCACCGACCCGGACCGTGAGGGCGAGGCGATCGCCTGGCATCTCATCGAGGCCACGCAGGCGCACGACAAGCCGGTGCGGCGGATCGTCTTCCACGAGATCACCGAGAACGCGATCCGCGAGGCACTGGCCCATCCGCGTGGGATCGACATGCGGCTCGTCAACGCCCAGCAGGCGCGCCGGGTACTCGACCGTCTGGTCGGTTACGAGATCAGCCCGCTGCTCTGGCGAAAGGTCAAGGGCGGTCTCTCGGCCGGGCGTGTGCAGTCGGTCGCCTTGCGGCTTGTCGTCGATCGCGAACGCGAGATCCAGTCGTTCGTGCCGCAGGAGTACTGGACGATCGACGTGGATCTCGTACCGGACGGGAACGGTGCGGGCGAGCCGACACCGTTCACCGCATCGCTGGTGCGGGTGCGCGGCGAAAAGCCGGAACTCCCGAACGAGGAGACAGCCCGGGCGGTTGCGCGCGAGCTGGAAGCCTCCCGGTACTGGGTGGTCACAGTCAAGGAGCGCCAGAAGCAGCGGCGACCGGCTCCGCCGTTCACCACGAGCACGCTGCAGCAAGAGGCCGGGCGCAAGCTCCGCTTCCCGGTCAGTCTCACGATGCAGCTGGCCCAGCAGCTCTACGAGGGAGTGGAACTCGGGCCGGAAGGTAGCGTCGGCCTCATCACCTACATGCGAACCGATTCGACGCAGGTGGCTGCCTCGGCACAAGAGCGGGCCCGGGAGGTGATCGCCGCGCGCTGGGGTGCCGAGTTCCTGCCCGAACGCCCTCCGGTCTACGCCAAGAAGGCGAAGGGAGCACAGGAAGCGCACGAGGCGATCCGGCCAACCGATCCGGCACGTGACCCGGAATCGGTGCGCCCGTACCTCACGGCGCGACAGTACCAGCTCTATCGGCTCATCTGGGAGCGGTTCATCGCCAGCCAGATGGCACCGGCCATCTACGACACCGTGACGGTCGAGATCGCAGCTGGCCCCCAGATCGGCAGCGATGCGCCCTATCTCCTGCGGGCGAGCGGCTCGGTGGTGCGCTTCCCGGGTTTCCTGGTCGTCTACCGCGAAGACCGGGACGAGGAAGAGACCGACGAACTGGATCAGCGTCCGCTACCGCCGCTGCAGGAAGGCGAGCTGTTGCGCCTGCTGGCTGTCCGGCCGGAGCAGCACTTCACGCAGCCGCCACCACGGTACACGGAAGCCACGCTCGTGAAGACGCTGGAAGAACTCGGCATCGGCCGGCCGAGCACCTACGCACCGACGATCGAGACGCTCAAGCAACGCCGCTACGTGGTCGTCGAGGACCGTAAGCTCGTGCCGACCGAACTGGGTATGCTGGTGACCGATCTCCTCGTCCAGCACTTCCCCGATGTGGTGGACGTCAACTTCACGTCTCGACTGGAGGAAGAACTGGACGAGATCGCCTCGGGCGAGCGCGAGTGGGTGCCGGTCGTGCGGGAGTTCTACGAACCGTTCCACCGGCAAGTGGAGGCGGCCGAGCGGAACATCGAGCGGGTGCGGATCGCCGATCAGCCGACGGACGAGGTGTGCGAGCTGTGCGGACGGCCGATGGTGATCAAGGAGAGCCGCTATGGTCGGTTCCTCTCCTGCTCCGGCTTCCCGGAGTGCAAGAACAAGCGGCCGCTGCTCGAGAAGATCGGCGTCACTTGCCCGCAGTGCGGCGAGGGAGAGATCGTTCAGCGGCGGAGCAAGAAAGGGCGAACCTTCTACGGCTGCAGTCGGTATCCCGCGTGCACCTTCGTGAGTTGGGAACGACCGACCGGCGAGCGGTGCCCGCAGTGCGGTAGTGCGCTCGTCGTCAGCGTCCGGCGCGGGCAGGAGACGGTGCACTGCTCGTCCTGCAGCTATCGGGTAGCCGAAGAGGCGACGCCGGTCGAGGTGTGAGCAGGGGTATACTTGAACGGTTGACGGCCACACCGGCCGCAGGAGGATGCGAGCGTGCGCGAGGGCGCGATCTGGCACGGGACGACCATCCTGGGCGTCCTGCGGGATGGTCGGGTGGCGATCGCTGGTGACGGGCAGGTGACGGCCGGCGACGTGGTGCTCAAGCATCATGCCCGCAAGATCCGCGCCCTCGCGGGTGGGCGTGTGCTCGCCGGGTTCGCCGGAGCGGTCGCTGATGCGCTGGCGCTCTTCGAGAAGTTCGAGCAGCAGCTCCGCGCCGCCGATGGCGATCTGCGCCGGGCAGCGGTCGAACTCGCCAAGGAGTGGCGAACCGACCGCTATCTGCGGCGCCTCGAGGCTCAACTCCTCGTCGCCGATCCGGGCCAGCTCTTGATGATCTCCGGAGATGGCGACGTGATCGAGCCCGATGACGGGATCGCAGCGATCGGAACGGGTGGGCCCTATGCTGCTGCAGCAGCGCGGGCGTTGCTCCGGCACACCCGGATGAGCGCAGTCGAGATCGCTCGTGCGGCCATGGAGGTGGCCGCCGACCTGTGTGTCTATACCAACCATGCGGTGACGATCCTCACCGCACCACCAGAGCGCGGAGATGATGAACACGCTGATGACACCGAACGTTCGCCCTGAACGGGGCACGATTCCCCTCACACCGGCCGAAATCGTCGCCGAGCTCGACCGGTACATCGTCGGGCAGCAGGAGGCGAAGCGGGCGGTCGCGATCGCGATCCGCAACCGCTGGCGCTGGCAGCAGCTGCCGGAGGAACTCCGGCGCGATATCGTGCCGAAGAACATCTTGATGATCGGGCCGACCGGCGTTGGTAAGACCGAGATCGCTCGGCGCGTCGCCAAGCTGGTCGATGCACCGTTCGTCAAGGTCGAGGCGACGAAGTTCACCGAAGTCGGCTACGTTGGTCGCGATGTCGAATCGATCATCCGGGAGCTCGTCGAGGTCAGCATCAGCATGCTCCACGGCGAACGGCTGGAGGCCGTGCGCGAAGAAGCGTCACGCGCTGCTCTGCAGCGGCTCGTCGATCTGCTGGTGGAGCAGCGCGAGCGTCGCCGGGCCAAGCGCCACGGTCAGGAGGGCGAGAAGGAAGAGGCGGAGCCGCCGGAAGAGCGGCGGAAGCGCGAGCGGCGGATGGCGCGCGAGCGGCGACGCCTGCTCGAACTACTCTCCCGCGACGGGATGGAGGACGAGACGATCGAGCTCGACCTCGAAACCGAGTTCGATCTCTTCGTCACCCCGTATGCCGAGAACGGAGAGCTCGATCTCGAGGAGTTCCAGGACACCGTCGCTGATCTCCTCGAATCCCTACACACCCGGCGGCGCACGCGGCGCGTCTCCATCCGCGAGGCTCGGCGCATCCTGACCCAGCAGGAGGCGCAACGCCTCGTCGACTTCGACGCTGTCGTCGAGGCAGCGATCAAGCGGGCCGAGGAGAGCGGCATCGTCTTCATCGACGAGATCGACAAGCTCATCACCAAGGACGGCGAATACGGACCCGACGTTTCCGGCGAGGGTGTTCAGCGCGACCTCCTGCCCATCGTCGAAGGCTCGGTCGTGATGACGCGCTACGGCCCGGTGCGGACGGATCATATCCTGTTCATCGCAGCCGGAGCGTTCCACAACGCGAGCCCGTCCGACCTGATCCCGGAACTCCAGGGGCGATTTCCGATCCGGGTCGAACTGCACCGCTTGACCGAGGACGATCTCTACCGCATCCTGACGGTGCCGGAGAACGCGCTGACCCGCCAGTACCGCGAGCTCCTGCGCGTCGAAGGCGTCGAGCTGGACTTCACCGAGGACGGTTTGCGCGAGATCGCGCGCCTCGCGGCGCTGGTGAACAGTCGCGCCGAAGATATCGGTGCCCGGCGCCTGGCGACGATCATGGAGAAGGTGATCGAGGAAATCAGCTTCCGTGCGCCGGAATTCGCCGGCCAGACGGTCCGCATCGACGCCGAGTACGTCCGCCAGCGGGTCGGTGACATCGTCGCTGACGAGGATCTCAGCAAGTTCATCCTCTGAGCCGGTTGGAGGCAGCGTATGCTCGAACCCCGACCGATCCGTCGCCTCTCGGTGTTGATCCCGGTCTACAACGAGGTACGGACGGTCGGGGAAGTGCTCCGCCGTGTCCGTGCGGTCGAGCTCCCGTACGAGCTCGAACTCGTCGTCGTGGACGACGGTTCGACCGATGGGACACGCGAGCTGTTGCAGGAAGAGGCTGCACGATCGCGCGACCTGGTGTTGATCTGCCATCCCGAGAACCGCGGTAAGGGCGCGGCGATCCGCTCGGCACTCGCCGCGGCGAGCGGAGACGTCTTGATCGTTCAGGACGCCGACCTCGAGTACGATCCGCGTGACTACTCCCAGTTGCTCCGGCCGATCGTGGAAGGGCGCAGCCAGGTCGTGTACGGCTCGCGCTTTCTCGGTGAGCACAAGGCGATGTACTTCTGGCACTGGGTCGGCAACCGCTTCCTGACCCTGGTCACCAACCTGCTCTACGACACGACGCTGACCGACATGGAAACCGGATACAAGGTGTTCACCGCCGAGGTCGCCCGCCAGCTGCGGTTGCGCAGCGACCGATGGGGGTTCGACCCCGAGATCACGGCCCAGATCCTGAAGCGCGGCTATCGGATCTACGAAGTCCCGATTTCCTACAATGGTCGTGAGTACTGGGAAGGAAAGAAGATCACCTGGCGGGACGGACTCACGGTTCTCTGGACGCTCCTGCGCTGCCGCCTGTTCGATCGCTGACGGGTAGGTGCGAAAAATGGACACGGTACTGGCCGTCGACTTCGGAGCGACCAATCTCCGCGCCGCAGTCGTGCGACGAGACGGCACGCTCCTTTACCACCGGCAGACCGCGACCGGCGCGCGCGACGGAGTCGTCGCGGTCATCGAACGGATCGCCCGGCTGGTGGAACAGGTCGCGACCGACGCGGGCATCGATCGCTCCGTCCCGGTCGGCATCGTCGCTCCCGGACCGCTGGAACCGGCCACTGGGGTCGTGCTCTTCGCCCCCAACCTAGTCGGTTGGCAACACGTGCCACTGCGCAAGCTGCTGGAAGAACGCCTCGGGCGCCGCGTCGTCCTCGGGAACGACGGGAACGGCGCAGCGCTCGGCGAGGTGTTGTTCGGGGCAGCCAAGGGATGTCGCCACCTCGTGCACGTCATGCTGGGTACCGGCGTCGGCGGCGGTGTGATCTCGCATGGGCAACTCATCGAGGGGGTGCGCGGCCTGGGCACGGAGATCGGACACGTATCCGTCGATCCTACTGGGCCACGCTGCACGTGCGGCGGTGCCGGGTGTGTCGAAGCCTACGTCGGCGGCTGGGCACTGGCACGGGATGGGGAAGCACTGGTCCGTTCGGGTCGCTCGGAACGTCTGCTCGAACTCGCTGGTGACGGTCCGGTGACGGCCGCTCACGTCGTCGAAGCCGCCCGCGCCGGCGATGCTGGCGCCCGGGCGATCCTCGAGAACGCAGCACGTGCGCTCGCCGCGGGGCTAGCCGGACTCGTCAACGTGTTCAACCCGGAGCTGATCGTGCTCGGCGGTGGAGTCGCCCGGGCCGGGGAACTCCTGCTCGATCCGCTGCGCCGCTGGCTGCCGGTCTACGCCATTCACTACATCGTCGAGCACGTCGAGGTCCGCCTCTCGGCGCTCGGCGACGATACTGGCCTCTACGGCGCAGCAGCCCGCGCTTTCCTGGCCAGCGAGGGGAGTGGCGCTGACATTCGGCTGCCCTGACCGGATCGAGAGGACGGTCATCGTGGGCAGCACGCCCACCGGTACACGATCTGCGGGATTGCGGCTGACGCGCCGCCAGATCATCGCGCTCGGGAACGGACTGCTCCTCGTCGCCTGCCGGCGGAACGCCGCCACCCCCACCCCACGCGCTACGCCGACACCGACCATCCCTCCGCCGGAGACCCCACCCATGACTCCGCCGACTGTTCGCGTGTCCCCGACCGTTATCAGGCCGACCCCGACAGCGACGTCCACGCCGACGCCCCCGCCGCGTACCCAGATCTTCCGTCGCTTGCGCCAGGACGAGCCGCGGAACCACGACTTCAATCGCGATCTCTACTGCGGCGGTGAGCCGGAGCTCTTCGCTGGGCTCGTCCGCCTTTCTCCCGACTATGACGTCCGGCCGGACTGGGCTGAGCGGTGGGACGTATCGGCCGACGGGACACGTTGGGTCTTCACGCTGCGACAGACACCGTCCGGATGGTCGAACGGTGAACCGGTTCGCGCCGCTGATTTCGTCTGGTCATGGCAGCGCATGCTCGATCCGACTCAGCCAGCACCGCAGGCCTGGTTGCTCGACATCGTCGGCAACGCGCGGGCGGTCCGCCGTGGCGAGGCGGAGCCGAGCGCACTCGCTGCCCGCGCGCTCGACGAGCGCACGCTCGAGGTCGAACTCGAACGCCCGGCCGGTTATTTCCCGCTCATTCTCGGGACGGCTGGGCTCCTTCCGGCATACCGGCCAGCCGTCGAACAGTGGGGCGATCGCTGGACCGAGGCGGGGCACTGCGTCTCCAACGGGCCCTTCCGCCTCGTCTCCTGGGAACCAGGCTCGGGATACGTCCTTGCACGCAACCCGCACTACTGGAATCGCGCGCTGACGATGGTCGACGACTACCGGGTAACGATCGCACCGGCCGATGACCCGCTCCTGCCGTTCTTCCGTGGACAAGTGGATTTCGCGCCCGTACCGCTCGCCCAGCTGCCCGAGGTGACGAGCCAGGAGGTCTTGCTGGAACAACTGGAACGGAGCGTCCTGCCCGAAATCTGGTCGCTCGTCATCCAGCCCGACACACCGCCGCTCGACCGCGTAGAACTCCGGTCGGCGCTCAGCCAAGCGATCGATCGGGAGCGCTTGCGGGATCTCGTCTACGGTGCCGTCGAACCAGCTTTCTCGCTCGTCCCGCCGAAGGTACCCGGCTTCGTCGCCGACGAGCAACTCGCGACCTTCCACCGCTTCACCCCGCTCGAGGCCTATCTTCGCTGGGAACCCGTGCGCAACCAGCAGCCCGGTCCGCTCCGGTTGACCGCTCCGGCGACGAACGATCCGGTGGAGGAGACGGTGCTACTGGACGTCACGGAACAGTTGCGTGCGAACCTCGGTGTCGAAATCGAGCTGGAGCGGTTGGACGGTCTCGACTGGGATCGAGCAGTCGCAAACGGGTCCTTCCAGCTCCTTTGGTGGCGATGGCCACTGCCGTTTCCCGACGGCGCAGCTGTCTACGAGTGGCTGCTGAGCCAGGAGCGCCAGACGTTGCAGGGACTGCGCTGGTGGCACGAGGAACTGGAGCGCTTTCTCGCACTCGCGCGCAACGAGACCGAGACAACCCGCCGGCTGGGCGCATATCGTCAGTGCGAGATCCTCGCACAGCAGGCATACGTGCTCATCCCGGTCGTGTATCCAGTCGCCACCTATCTCGTCCAGCCCTGGGTGGCGAGCCTTCCACGAGCGCGCGACGGCACGCTGGCCGGACCGGGACTGCTCTTCAACCGGTTCGTGAGCGGTGTCGTCGTTCGTCCCCGCGCGGGCTAGCGATCAGCGCCAGACCGTTCTCCTGGCCGAGGGACTATTCACTCAATTCGAACAATCCTCTGCCGTTCTCAGCATGACGCACACCTTCCGATGACGAACTTCGGGAAGCATCGAATACTCGCTGCCGTTCCGGCCGTGCAGTGCTTTCGCGCAGCCGCTTCCTCCTACCATGTCGCCCCAGAGTGTGCTACGATGATCGGCGGTTCGGCCCAGAAGCGTGAGGGACGCATTCGGTCGCACAGGGTTCCCTCGCGAGAGGAGTTGGAGGCACACCGTGAGCGAGACGCATCCACGCTATCTGTGGTGGAACGGTCAGCAGGTTCGCTGGGAAGAGGCGACCGTCCATGTGACGGAGCTGGGCTGGTCGACAGTCGGAGCAGTCTTCGAGGGCATCCGTGCCTACTGGAACGCGGAAGCCGGTGAAGCGTACGTGTTTCGCTTGCGCGAGCACCTGGAGCGGCTGCTCCGCTCGATGCGGCTCGTCCGTCTCGCGACACGCTGGAGTATCGGTGAACTGACCGACGCCATCCTCCGACTCTTGCGGGAGAACGAGTGCCGCGAGGATACCTACATCCAACCCGTGGCCTACCGCGCCGCCGGTCCGAAGACGCTCAGCGGTTTTTCCGAGGAATCCGGTCTCTACATCGTGACCCGCCCGATGCCATCGCATCTGCTGACCGGACGCATCATCCGGGCGAAAGTCAGTTCGTGGCGGCGCATCAGCGACGAGGTCATGCCGCCGCGGGTCAAGAACATCTCCAACTATCGGAACGGTCAGCTCGCCGCGATGGAGGCACAGCTGGACGGCTACGACCAGGCCATTCTGCTGAACCAGCAGGGAAAGGTCGCCGAAGCACCCGGCGCCTGCGTGATGCTGGTGCGCAACGGCAAGCTCGTCACCCCCGATGTCACGCAGAGCATCCTGGAGAGCATCACGCGCGATGCCCTCCTGCGTCTCGCCCGGGAAGAACTCGGGCTCCAGGTCGAGGAGCGGGCGGTCGACCGCACGGAACTCTATGTCGCCGAAGAAGTCTTCCTCTGCGGCACGGCCTACGAGATCACACCGGTCGGTGAGATCGACCACTACCAGATCGGCGATGGTCAGCCCGGACCAGTGACCCGAGCACTCGAGCGGCTGTACCACGACATCGCGCGCGGTATCGATCCACGCCGGCCGGAGTGGCGGACACCGGTCGGGCTCGCCGAGCGGGCCACAGTCTCAGGCGCCGGGAACTGACCACTTCCAGCTGCACGCGCCTCAGGCCACCCGGTCGAACCAGCCCTCCTCGCGCATCCGGAGGACGGCACGTTCGAACGCCTCGACCGTGCGATCGATGTCGTCCGGTGTGTGCGCGACGCTCAAGAGGCCACCGCCGTGGAAGAGGTCGACGCCTTCGTTGACCATGGCCTGGTAGAGCGTCGTCGCCAGCGCCGGGGGCATGCCGGTCTTGAGAACGACCGGAGAAACGCCCTCCGGCATGCGGATATCGTCACCACGCTGGTTGGCGCAGGTGTGCCCGAGCGCGATATGGAAGACGGAACTCTCGCCCCACACGAACCCCGGAATGCCGTGCGCGACGAGAACCTGGTTCATGCCGCGCCGCAGTCGTGCCGCCATGGTATCGGCGTGACGCTGCACAGCCGGATCAGCGACGAGCTGCAAGCAGGCGCAACCAGCAGCTGCGGAGAGCGGATTGGCGTTGAAGGTACCCGGATGAGCCACCCGTCGTCGATTCCACTCCGGGTCGTCGCGGAATTCGAGCAGCGCCATGATGTCGGCACGCCCACCGACGGCGCCACCGGGAAGGCCGCCAGCGACGATCTTGGCCATCGTGGTCAGATCCGGACGGATTCCCACCAGCCCCTGCACGCCACCCGGTGACCAGCGAAAACCGGTGATGACTTCGTCGAAGATGAGGAGCGTGCCTGTCCGCTCGGTGATCGCCCGGAGCCGGTGAAGGAACCCATCCGGCAGCGGGATCGAAGCCCAGGAGGCGCCTGACGGCTCCAGGATCACCGCAGCGATATCGCCCTCGGCCAGCCGGCGCTCGACGAAGTCGAGATCATTGACCGGGGCTACGACGACCGACTCCAAGACGGCCCGCGGCACACCGGGAATCGGTCGCTCCTCGAACGGCGGCTTCTCGCCGGGAAGCGCATAGTCCTGCCAGCCGTGGAAATGCCCAGCGAACTTGAGGATCTTCTCCCGTCCCGTATAGGCCCGCGCCAGCCGCATGGCGAGCAACGTCGCTTCCGTCCCCGACGCGGTAAACTTCACACGCTCGCAGGAGGGCTTCAGCTCGCGGATCCGCTCGGCCCACTCGAGTTCCAGATCGTGCCCGGCACCGTAATGCGTGCCGCGCCGGATCTGCGCCTGGACAGCTTCGACGATCTGGGGATGGGCGTGCCCGAGCAGGAGCGCCCCGTGCCCCATCGTGTAGTCGATGAGCTCGTTGCCGTCCACGTCCCACTTGCGGGATCCGCTCGCACGCTCGACATAGAGCGGGAACGGCTTCTGGTAGCGAACGTCATGGGTCACGCCGCTGGGGAAATCGCGCAGGGCACGCTCGTAGCGTGCCTGCGAGGTCGGGTGCTTTGCGCGATATTCTTCTTCGATCGTCAGCGTGCGCCGGGCCATCGTCTGTACCTCCTGTCCGCTCGCTCACCCCGCAGGCGATTATCGCACGGAGAGGGACGGGCCCGAGCACGAGCGGAATCGGAGGTCTATCCATGCGTTTACCTGCACTTCCCCGGTTTCCCCTCGCCCAGCTGCCGACCCCGCTCGAGGAGGCGCCGCGACTGAGCGACGCACTCGGTGGCGTCCGCGTCCTCGTCAAGCGCGACGATCTGACGGGACTGGCGCTCGGTGGTAACAAGACGCGGAAACTCGAGTATCTCCTCGGCGACGCACTCGCCGCTGGTGCGACGGTCGTCCTCACCGAGGGACCGGTTCAGTCCAACCACTGCCGGCAAACCGCCGCGGCTGCCGCCCGGGCTGGTCTCCGCTGCATCCTCGTCCTGAGCAGTGCCGACGAGCACCCGTCGCCTCAGGGCAACCTGTTGCTCGACCACCTGTTCGGTGCCGAGATCCACCTGGTGCGGACACGCGAGGAACGCACCCGCTTGCTCGAACAACTCGCCTGGAAACGAGCCGAATGCGGCGAGCGACCGTACGTGATTCCGACCGGCGGGTCGACACCGATCGGAGCCGCCGCCTACGTTCGGGCAGCACTCGAGCTGGCGCAGCAGTTGATCGAGCAGCAGGTGCACCCGACTCGCCTCTTCCTGGCGAGCTCGACGTCGGGAGGCACGCATGCCGGCCTGGCCCTAGGCGCCAAGCTGCTCGGCGACCCCTTCCGCATCGTCGGCGTGGCAGTCGAGCACGATGCGGAAACGATCCGTCAGCGCGTCCTCATGCTGGCCAACGAGACAGCGGAGATACTCGGCCTCGCCGTGCGACTTGCCTCCGCTGATGTTCTCGTCGATGACCGCTGGATCGGACCGGACTACGGCATTCCCGATGCGAGCACGATCGAGGCGATGACGCTGGCGGCCCGGACCGAGGGACTGGTGCTCGATCCGGTCTACACTGGCAAGGCGCTGGCTGGGCTGATCGGGCACGCCCGAGCCGGGGAGATCGAGCCGGGCGAAACGGTCGTCTTCTTACACACCGGTGGCGCTCCAGCACTGTTCGCGCAGGCAGGTGAACTGGCACGCTCTCTCGTGACGAGGGACACGGGAGCATCGTGAGCGGAGATCGTTACGCCGACGTCGTCCTTCAGCTCGATCCGAGTGAGCGGTACCCGATTCTGACCTACCGTGTACCACCGTCGCTCGTCGGGCAGATCCGACCGCACCAGGCGGTCTGGGTGCCGCTGCGGGAGGACGTGCAGCTCGGCGTCGTGGTGCGGTTGCACGAGGAACCACCAGCGTTCCCGGTGCGACCGCTGGTTGCGGCGGTCGAACCGGCGTTCGCGCTCACGCCAGTGCAGTGGGCACTGGCTGAATGGCTCGTGGGGGAGACGCTCTGCACGCTGTGGGAAGCAGTCGCGCTCTTTCTCCCGCCGCGACTCGCTCAGCGCGTCGAGTACCTGCTGCACCCGACGGGTCATGTCCCTGCCCGGCTCTCGCCGCTGCAGCGGCGCCTCCTCCAGCTCCTCCAGGAACGCGGGCCGCTCACCCTCGAGCAAGCACGCCGGGCACTCGGTCGCCCGTTGACGACCGTCGTGGAACGAGCATTGGCCGCCGGTGCCATCGAGCGCGTTCCAGTCGTGCGCCCGGTGCAGCGGGTCGCGCAGGAGCAGTTCCTCAAGGTGCGGCTCGACGCGCCGCCGGACGGAGCGCTCCGCACCGCCTACGACGTGCTCGCGCGATGGGCGCGAGAACACGAGGGAGCGCTCTTGCCGCGTTCCCTCGCCCGGCACCTCGGTGTCGATGGACGCACCGTCCAGCGTCTGATCGCGTGCGGTGCCGTCGAGTGTCTGGAGCTCCCGCGGAGCGCGCTCGCGCCTCTCCCAGCAGCGATCGACCGGCCACCGGTGCTGACCGTCGAGCAACAGCGAGCATGGGAAACCATCCGGCGAGCCTTCGAGGAACCATGCCCGCAACCGATTCTCATCCACGGTGTCACCGGAAGCGGGAAGACGGAACTGTACCTACGGGCCATCGGGGAATGCCTGCGCCGTGGCCGGCAGGCGATCGTCCTGGTTCCGGAGATCGCCCTCGCCGCACAAGTCGTCCAGCGTGTCGCGTCCCGCTTCCCGGGTCGGACCGTGCTCCTGCACAGCGGGTTGCGGGAAACGGAGCGAGCTGCCAGCTGGGAAGCGATCCGAGAAGGCCGGGCCGATATCGTCGTCGGCCCACGTTCCGCACTCTTCGCACCCCTGCGTGACGTCGGCTTGGTCGTCATCGACGAGGAGCACGATGCCGCGTACAAGCAGCACGAACCGGCACCACGGTATCACGCACGAGCCGTTGCCTTGAAGCTGGCCGAACTGGCAGGCGCGGTTGTCCTCCTGGGCAGCGCGACACCCGATGTGGTGACGGCCTATCGGGCAGCGATCGGCGAAATCCGGCTCGTACGCCTGCAGGAGCGTGTCGGGCCAGCGGTGGTCGGCAGGGCTGGACGGGTCGAGCGCGTGGCATTGAGCCTCCCGGTGGTCGACGTCGTGGACATGCGTCTCGAACACCAGCTCGGTAACCCCGGGCTCTTCAGCCGGACGCTCGTCGAGACGATCGAACGGGCGCTCCGAGCGAACGAGCAGGTGCTGCTGCTCATCAACCGGCGTGGGCTGGCGACACTGGTGCAGTGTCGCGCCTGTGGACATGTCGAACGCTGCCCCTTGTGCGATGTCCCGCTAGTCTTCCATGCCGACCGGCGACAATTGCTCTGTCACCGGTGCGATTTCCGGCGGCTCCCGAGTACCACCTGCCCTGCTTGTGGGCAACCGACGCTCAGCTACTACGGAGCAGGAACCCAACGGGTGGAGCGGGACGTGCAACGTCGTTTCCCGAACGCGCGGGTGTTGCGCTGGGATCAGGACGTCGTGCGCCGTGGTAGCGATCCGCGCCGGCTCTACCAGGCGGTCGTCCGCCGGGAAGTCGATATCGTGGTCGGGACACAGATGGTGGCCAAGGGATTCGATTTCCCGGCGGTGACCGTGGTCGGGATCGTCCACGCCGATAGCGGCATCTACCTGCCGGACTACCGAGCAGCGGAGCGGACGTTCCAACTCTTGACGCAAGTCGCCGGGCGGGCCGGACGTCATCTGCCGCACGGGCGGGTGGTGATCCAGACGTATACGCCGGAGCACTATGCGATCCGGGCAGCCAGCCGCCAGGATTACGACGCGTTCTACGAGGAGGAGCTGGCCTTCCGCGAGCGTCACGGCTATCCGCCGTTCCGCCGTCTGGTGCGGCTGCTCGTCCGCCACCGGGACGAGATGGCCGGACGCCTCGCCGCCGAGGAGATGGCATCGCGACTGCGAGAGTGCGCGAACGCCCGGGGAGCGAAGGACTGCGAGGTACTCGGGCCGACCCCTGCGTTCGTGAGCCGCATCCGCGGCTACTACCAGTGGCAACTCCTGGTGCGCGGCGAGGACGGTCCACGGATCGTCGCTGAAGTGCCCCTGCACGGTGGTTGGGTCGTCGACGTCGACCCGGTGAGCGTGCTGTGAGCGGCTATACTTCTTTGCGAAGACGGACGTGAGGGTTCGAGACGATGGCGGTACGGACGATCATCACCGAGGGCGATCCGCGACTCCGGCAGAAGGCGCTACGCATCCGCGCTGTCGACGACGAGGTGCGGCGGCTGGCGCGTGACCTGTGGGACACCGTCCGGGAAGCTCGCGGCCTCGGGCTGGCCGCGCCGCAGATCGGTGTCCTGCGCCGGATCATCGTGGTGTCGATCCCGCCGGACTACGCCGAAGAGGGCGATCCCGGCGTCGAACTCACCCTGATCAATCCGGAGATCGTACGGGCGAGCGGACGGCAGGTCGGTCTCGAGGGCTGCCTGAGCATTCCCGGCTGGTACGGTGAAGTGCCGCGCTTCATGCATGTCACCGTGAAGGCGCTCGACCTCGATGGACGCGAAATACGCGTCAAGGGAAGCGGCCTGCTCGCCCGGGTGCTGCAGCACGAGATCGATCATCTCGACGGCATTCTCTTCGTGGATCGGATCGAAGACCGTTCGACGCTGCGGTATATCCCGGACGAGGATGAAGAAGGGGCGACGTCTGCCGAGGCCGCAGCCTCATGAAGCGCTGGCTCAGAGGACGATTTCGGCCTGTTGGACGCGGCTCTGTTCGGCGACCAGGATCGCATCGATCGTCGCGAGGGTCTGATCGATGCGATCCGTTTCATTGAAGACGACGTAGTCGAACTCGTAGACGCGAGCGAGTTCGCGCGACGCCGTGGCGATCCGTTCCATAAGGGTCGCAGGATCGTCGGTCTTCCGGCTGCGCAAACGCTGCATCAACTCCGCCATCGACGGTGGAGCGAGGAAGATGAGGATCGCCTGCGGCACGAGTCGACGAATCGAGGCGGCTCCCTGTACGTCGACCTTCACGACGACCGTCTTGCCGCTGCGGAGAGCCCGGCGAACCCGCTCCTTGGGGACACCGTAGAGGTGACCGTAGACTTCGGCCGATTCGAGAAATTCGCCGCGCTCGCGGGCCGCGAGGAACTCTTCGCGCGTCATGAAGATGTAGTGCACACCGTCGATCTCGCCGGGCCGGCGCGGCCGGGTGGTAGCGGTAACGGCGAAGTAGAACTCAGGATGCGCCTGGCGCATCCGCTCGATCACGGTGTCTTTACCGACACCGGAAGGGCCGGAGATGACGATGAGCTTCGGGCGGACACGCTGCCGGAGCTCTTCGAGCAGTTCGTCGGCCTGCGTATTCAACCCGAGATCGTCCGTCACCGGCGCCGACCTCCCGTTCCGCTCGCTGCTCCCACCCTGCCACGGCGGCACCCGCCACCCAGGGTCATTGTGCCATAGCTCGCGCGGTTCGATCGGGAAACGCACGGAGGCGAAATCGTGTTCGATGTTCTGACGATCGCGGCCCTCGTCGACGAGGTCCAGCGAACCCTCATCGGTGGGCGTGTCCAGAAAGTCGCGCAGACCGGACCGTTCGCTGTCGGACTCGAGATCTACGCCGGTCAACGCTGGGGACTTCTGATCGACATCAAACCGCAGGAACCCAAGCTGTACCTGACCCGCTCCCTACCGGCAAGCGACCCCGACCAGGTGACACCGTTCCTGTTGCTGCTCCGCAAGTACGTGCGGGGAGCGCGGCTCGTGGCCGTCGAGCAGGTCCCACTCGAGCGCATCGCCCGGTTCCGTTTCGCTACCGTGCTCGTCGAGGAGCGTCGCGGTGACCTGGAGCGGAAACCGGTCGAGACCGAGCTCATCGTCGAGCTGATGGGCCGGCACAGCAACGCCATCCTGGTCAGTGCGGACGGGCATATCCTCGATGCCTTGAAGCGCGTGCCGCCCACGATGAGCGCAGCACGGCCGGTCTTGCCGGGCCGTCCCTACCAGCCCCCACCGCCGCAACTCAAGCGCGACCCACGCCAGCTGACAGCGGACCGTGTCGCCTCGCTCCTGCTGGAAGCACGGCCGGACGCTGAACTGCCGACGCTGCTCGTCCAACAGCTCGCCGGATTCAGCCCCCAGATGGCCCGCGAGGCAACCTACCGAGCAGTCGGTACGGCGAGCGTGACCGTGAACGAGCTCCGTGAGCGGCCGGACATTCCAGCGCGGCTGGCGGCTGCGATCGCGAGTGTCCTGGAACCGCTGGAGACGCACCACTTCGAGCCGACCGTGTATCGGAGCAGCGGTGAGCCAGTCGCGTTCGCAGCTATCCGCCTGCACTATTTGCACGGGCTCGAGGTCGAAACCTGCTCCACCATCTCGGAAGCGATCGAGCGCTTCTTCCTCGAACGGCCGGAGCCGAGCGAACGAGCCGCCGATCGGTATGCACAGCGGCGCGCGCGTCTCCTGGAAGCGATCGCACGCGAGCGCGCCCGGCTCGAGGCACGCGTGCGCGCGCTCGAACAAGAACGTGACCGTGCAGCGGAGGCAGAACGCTGGCGTCTCATGGGCGAAGCGATCCTCGCCTCGCTCGCCGTGATCGAACCGGGTCAGCGCGAACTCGTGTTCGATGGCCTCCGCATCCCGCTCGATCCGGAGCGCACACCGGTGGAAAACGCCCAGGAATACTTCGAGCGCTACCGCAAGGCGAAAGCTGCCGCCGAGCAGGTACCAGCGCGTCTGGAAGCGACGCGATTGGAACTGGAGTATCTCGAGCAGTTGCGCGCCCTGGCGATGGTCGCCGAATCGGCAGAGACACTCGAGGCGCTCCGGCAGGAACTCGGCCTCCTGGAGGACGCTGCGGGCAGCGCAGCATCGGGCAAGAAGGCGAAACAACGCAAGCTGCGTGTCTGGCGAACGGAGCGCGGCGACCGCATCATCGTCGGTCGCAATGCCCGCGAGAACGACTGGATCACCTTTTCCGTGGCTCGCCCGGACGACACGTGGCTCCATGCCCGCGGCCTCGCCGGGTCACACGTAATCGTGCAGTGGGCCGGTCCGGAAGACCCGCGCATTCTCGAGAAGGCTGCTTCGATCGCTGCATGGTACAGCGAGGGACGGGAAAGCACGCGGGTCGCGGTCGATGCGACCCGGCGTCGCGACGTGCGGCGTATTCCTGGTGCGGCGCCCGGACTCGTCCGCTACCGGAACGAGCGGACGCTCCACGTTCGTCCGCTTCCTCCAGGCGAACTCGGCCTGGTCGAGGCGTAAGCGGTCACACCGGCTTGGCGAAGCGCGCGAGGAGCACACCGAGCTCGTACAGCACGTACATCGGCGCAGCGACCAGGAACATGTTGAACGGATCGGGCGTCGGCGTGATGATCGCCGCAGCCACCGCGATGATCAGGATCGCGAACTTGCGGAGCGAGGCCAGCCGCTTGGCCGTCACGACGCCGAGCTTGGCCAGGATGAAGATCACGACCGGAAGCTCGAACACCACGCCGACCCAGAGGAGCAAGGTCATGTAGAAGGAGATCACCTCTTCGGCTCGGAACTGCGCCTCGAAGACGCTCGCGCCGAAATGCGACAGGAACGACAGCGCCCGCGGAACGATCACGAAGAAGGCGAAAGCGACGCCGGAGACAAACATGATGGAGACGAAGGGAAGCGCGCGGAAGAGATAGCGCCGCTCCTTGCGCGTCAGTCCAGGTGCGAGGAAGCGCACCAACTCGTACACGATGACCGGCATCGCGAAGCCGACGCCGAGATAGAGGGCGACTTTGGTATAGGTGATGAACGACTCGGTCGGCGTGATCGAATAGAGCCGCTCGATCCCCGACATGCGGATGATGAGCCGCATGGTCGGGAAAGCGAGCGCGAGACCGATGACGAAGCCGACAGCGACAGCCAGGAGCGAGATGATCAACCGTTGCCGGAGCTCCTCGAGGTGCTCCTGGAGGGTCATCTCCTTGTAGAACTCTTCCGGTTCCGGCTCCGGCTCGTTCGGTTGCGGAGCGGGTTGTCCACGGACTCGATCGAGAAGGCTGGCCATCTTCCCCTCGCCGCTGCATGACGAGTTCGTTTCCGCCGACAAGCGTAACAGACGGGCGCGGAGACGACGAGTCCCGCGCCCGTCCGCGGTTCGCTGTCGCTGTCACTCCGTCACTTCTTGTTGAGATGCTCCTCGATGAAGTTGATCGCGTCGCGGACGGTGACGATGTTGGCTGCCTCCTCGTCGGAGATCTCGATGCCGAACTCCTCCTCGAGCTGCATGATCAACTCGACGAGATCGAGCGAATCGGCGTTGAGATCCTTGACGAACTCGGCATCCAGTGTCACCTCGCTCGGGTCGACACCGAGCTGCTCAGCGACGACGGCCTGTACCCGCTCCAGAATCGATGACGAGGACACGCGAACCACCTCCCCAGCGTCCGAACCTGCACCCCGAGGGTACACCGCCACGTCTTCTCCGGTAGTATGACTGAGACGGCCGCCTTCTGCAAGCAGGAGTGACGTCTCGACGACCCACGCGATCTCGAATAGCTGCGGCTGGCAGCGCCGGCAAAATGAGCGCGGCCGATGAAGGTCACTCAACTTCCCGAGGATGCCAGATTCGCAGCGATCGTTCCGAGCACCCCGTTCACGAAGCGACTGGAACTTTCGCCACCGTACTGCTTGGCGATTTCGACAGCTTCGTTGATCGCAGCCTTCAGCGGAACATCCGGTTCGTGCAACAGCTCGTAGATCGCGATGCGCAGGATATTCCGATCGACCGGCGGAAGCTGCTCCACTGGAAACGCTGGCGCCGCTTCGCCGATCATGCGATCGATCCGCTCGAGATCCGCGTGGACGCCGGTGACGAGGCGCTCCGCGTAGCGCCGCACCGGCTGCGGGATCTGCGACTCGGTGCGATACCGTTCGAGCACCTCGTCCAGCCGGTGTCCGGCGACGTCGACTTCGTAGAGAATCTGGAGCGCCAGGATCCGCGCCTGGCGTCGGGTACGAGCGAGCGTCATCGTTCGTTCCTCCCGGCCCCCCCTGCCGCTCGCCGGTCGCACGTCGGCGCACTTCGTTGGTAGACGAGACGATCGAGGTCATTTCCGGATCCTCCGGCATGAGGAGCCGTCTCCTGAAGCGGTGCCACGGTAGTAGCCCGCACTCCGATTGTACCCGTGGTCAAGCGTGCTGGTTGGACAAGAACTCGGCCAGAAACGTCGTACTGTGGCGCGCTGCGCGGAAATCCGGATGCTGCAGGACGCGCCGCAAAACCGGAATCGGCGTCGGTACACCGCGGATGATCGTTTCCCGGAGCGCGCGGTCGAGCCGTTCGATCGCCTGCGTGCGGTCGACGCCCCAGGCGATCACCTTACCGATGAGCGAGTCGTAGTGCGGTGGCACCACGTAGCCGGTAAAGGCATGGGAATCGACGCGGATACCCGGCCCACCGGGCCAGATCAGTTCCTCGATCTTCCCCGCTCGGGGCGCGAAATCGCGGTCAGGATCCTCGGCAGTCACGCGCACCTCGATCGCATGCCCGCGCGGTACCAGGTCACGCTCGTGGAGATCGAGCGGTTCGCCAGCCGCGATCGCGAGCTGCCACTGCACCAGATCGAGCCCGGTAACGACTTCGGTAACGGGGTGCTCGACCTGGATGCGCGCGTTCGCCTCGGTGAAGTAAAAGTTGCCATCGCGATCGAGGAGGAATTCGAACGTGCCTGCCCCAATATACCCGACAGCACGAGCACCGCGGACGGCCGCCTCGTGGAGTGCACGCCGTACCTTCGCCGGAAGCTCGGGAGCCGGTGCTTCTTCGATCAGCTTCTGGTAGCGACGCTGAATGGAACAATCGCGCTCCCCGATCGCGTACACGTTCCCGTGCTGATCGGCCAGGATCTGTACCTCGACGTGACGTGGTCGTTCCAAGTAGCGTTCGAGGTAGACCGACGGATCACCGAACGCTGCCTGCGCCTCCTGCTGTGCCACCTGGAGAGCCGTCGCCAGCTCCCGTTCGTCGCGTACGATGCGCATGCCGCGTCCACCGCCACCGGCGGCTGCCTTCACGAGAATGGGATAGCCCAGCCGGCGAGCGATCCGGCGTGCCTCGCTGATGTCGCGGACCGGATCGTCGCTTCCGGGTACGATCGGCAGCCCGGCACGTTGCATGAGCTTGCGTGCTTCCGCCTTGTCGCCAAGCGCCCGCAGCGTCGCGGGCCGTGGCCCAATGAAGGTGATTCCGCACTCCTCGCAGATCTCGGCCAGGAGCGCGTTCTCCGCCAGGAATCCGTACCCGGGATGGACGGCATCGCAACCGGTCACCACTGCGGCACTGATGATCGCTGGAATGTGGTTGTAGCTCCGGTCGGCCGGCGCGGGACCGATGCAGATCGCCTCGTCGGCCAGGCGAACCGGGAGCGAGTCGCGGTCGGCCTCAGAGTAGGCCACCACTGCCGGGATCCCGAGCTCCCGGCAGGCGCGCAGAACACGTAACGCGATCTCACCGCGGTTGGCAATCAGGACCTTCCGGATCATCGGCACTCACGAAGCCATGAAGAGGCCGCCATCGACGGCCAGCACTGCGCCCGTGATGTACCGCGCACCGGGGGAAACGAGGAAGGCGATCGCCTCGGCGACGTCCTCGGGTGTCCCGTAGAAGCCGACAGGAATCTGCTCGAGGATCCTGCGCTGCAGGTCGGCCGGCAATACCTCGGTGAGGCGCGTCTGGATGAAGCCAGGCGCGACGACGTTCGCTGTGATACCGCGGCTGGCGACTTCGCGCGCCAGCGACTTGGTGAAGCCGATGATCCCGGCCTTGGCAGCCGCATAGTTGGTCTGCCCCATGTTCCCGACCAGCCCGACGACCGAGGAAACATTGACGATCCGTCCGTACCGCTGGCGCATCATCGGTCGCAGCGCGGCGCGACAGCAATAGAAGACGCTGGTGAGGTTCGTTTCCAGCACGGCGCGCCAGTCTTCGTCACGCATCCGCAGGAGCAACGTGTCGCGCGTGATGCCCGCGTTGTTCACTAGTGCATCCAGCCGCCCGAAACGGTCGATCGTCGCCTCGACCATCGCGCCGACCTGCTCCGGATCGGTGACATCGGCACGGAACGCCATCGCCGTCCCACCTTGCGCGACGATCTCGCGGACGAGTTCCTCGGCCAGTTGCTCCTCGCCCCGGTAGTTGACCACGACCTTGAACCCGTCGCGCGCCAACCGCAGTGCCGTCGCCCGTCCGATGCCACGTACTGCACCCGTGACGATCGCCGCACCGCGCTCGCTCGTCGCTTCCATCGTTCCTCCTCACCGGCTCGCTTCGGACGCACGCGCCCGCGCCTCATCCACCAGTTGCTCCGCAGTGTAGGTCATCGCCTCGGGCACGATACGCCGGACCAACCCGCTCAGGACTTGCCCCGGGCCGATCTCCCAGAACGCGGAGACGCCCAGCTCGGTCGCCTTCCGGACGACCTCGACCCAGCGCACCGGCGCAGCGATCTGCGCGACGAGTTCGGCTCGGATCTCTTCCGGGTCGGTCAGGACACGGGCATCCGAACAGGCGATGAGCGGTACCCGCGGTGGTCGGATCGTCACACCCGCCAGATCGCGCGCCAGTTCTTCGGCGACCGGCCGCATCAGCGAGGAATGGAAGGCAGCGTTGACCGCAAGCCGGACCACTCGGCGCGCACCGCGCTGGCGGGCCAGGTCGGCCGCCCGGTCGAGCGCCTCGTCGCGTCCGCTGAGCGTCAACTGGTTGGGCGCGTTCTCGTTCGCCAGTTCGACTCCCGTCTCGGTCGCGATCGCCTCCAGTGTCGCACGGTCGAGGCCAATAACGGCAAGCATGCCGCCCAGGCCGTACCGCTCCATCAGCTCGCCACGCCGGCGGACGATACGGATGCCGTCCGCGAGGTCGAGGCTACCCACGGCGACGAGCGCGGTGTACTCGCCGAGTGAGTGCCCGGCAACGACCGCCGGCTCCGGCAACGCCCCGCGCTCCTCGAGAACCCGGAGGTACGCGATGCTCGTCGCCAGCAGCGCTGGCTGCTGGTTCCGCGTCGCAGCCAGCTCCTCCGCAGGCCCTTCGAAAATGACGCGCGAGAGCGGGAAACCGAGAACTGCGTCGGCCTCCTCGAAGACAGCCCGCGCGAGCGGTTCGCGCTCGGCCAGCGCTTTCCCCATGCCGACCGACTGCGAGCCCTGCCCGGGGAAGATCCACGCATGCTGCACGCTTCAGCCTCCGCGTCGGACGCCCGTCGCCCCCCAGCGCACGACGCTCGCGGCCCAGGCGAGCCCGGCACCGAAGGCGACCAGCACGACGTTCATACCTGGCCGGAGCACACCCTGTTCCGCAGCCTCGGCGATTCCGAGCGGGATCGACGCTGCCGAGGTGTTACCGTACCGGTCGAGGTTGATCCAGACCTTTTCCCACGGCAGACCGAGACGCTTGACCGCCGCATCGATGATGCGCACGTTGGCCTGGTGAGGAATCAGGAGATCGATGTCGTCGAGGGTCAAACCGGCCCGCTGGATCGCCTCGAGTGCCGCTTCGCCGATGATACGCACGGAGAAGCGGAAGACCTCGCGGCCATCCATGCGCATGAACGGCCGCTTCGGCGGTAACGCTCCGTTCGCCATCAGAAGCTCGGGAAAGCCCTCGAGATAGAGGTGCATCGCGCCGCTGCCGTCGGAACCGTGGACGGTCGAGAGCACACCTTCGTCCGCCTCGCTCGCCTCGAGCACCACCGCACCGGCGCCGTCGCCGAAGAGAACACAGGTACTGCGATCGGAGAAATCGAGCCAGCGCGTCAGCGCATCGACACCGACGACCAAAACGGCCCGCGCCGTACCGGCCATGATGAACTGCGCACCGACACTCAACGCATAGACAAACCCCGAGCAGGCAGCGACCAGATCGAAGGCACCGGCGCGCGTCGCGCCGATAGCTGCCTGGAGCAAGGAAGCCGTGGCCGGCATCAAGTAGTCCGGTGTCGTCGTCGCAACGATAACGAGATCGAGAGCACCCGGGTCCAGCGCAGCCGTCGCCAACGCCCGCTGCGCAGCCTCCGTCGCCATCCGAACAGTGGTCTCCTCAGGACCAGCGATCCGCCGCTCGCGAATGCCGGTGCGGGTGACGATCCACTCGTCGGAGGTCTCGACCATCCGCTCCAGGTCGGCATTCGTCAGCACTCGTGCTGGGACGTAGGCACCCCAGCCGGTTATGGCGGCACGCTGTGCCATCGCGACGCACCTCGTCCCCTGGCCTCGGTTACGCCTCCGGACGACGCTGCCGCTTCCGGTTCACGTCGATGACGAGCCGGCCGCGATAATGCCCGCAATTCGGGCAGACATAGTGTGTGCGGTGCTTCTGCCCGCAGGTCGGGCACGTCGTCAACGGGGGAACCTCGATGTACTGGTGCGCCGCGCGGAAGCCTTGCCGGCGCTTGCTGACCTTATGCTTCGGAACCGCTCCCATGTCGTCGATCCTTTCATCCGTTCGCAGCTCGGACGCTCTCCGGCTCCACCCGGGAGCCCGATTGTGCTGAAGGAAAGTTGTCGCACAGTCAGGCCCGTTCGTCAAGGAGCGCCTGGAGAACGGCCAGGCGCGCATCGACCGCCTCTTCCGGCGGCTGCCACAACGACTCCGGACCCGGGCACTGCGGACCACAGACCGGATAGATCGGCACCGCGAGAACCGCAAATTGCCGGAGGAGCTCATGCAGATCCAGATGGTGATTCTTGTCGATCGTGAAGATATCCTCGTCCTCCGGCGGGGGAAGCGGCAGCCCCGTCAGCACGTCGATCGTCGGCCAGAACTCCGCCTCGAACGTTTCCTCGAAGCGCCCATCGAATTCCGTCAAGCACCGGACACAGGTCAGGTGCGCCGTCACGCGGAGGTCACCCGTCGCCAGGATGCCGTTAGACGTACGGAGGAGGCGCACTGCTGCATCCACGTCGCGCACGGTGAGGTCGCTGTCGAGGATCAACTGGTCGAGGTGGACCGTGAAGTACCGTTCCGTGCCGACGGGGGCTTTGAGGAGTTGCGCGACGTTGATGATCGTATCGTTCTGGAGGTGCCTGACACGCATGGGACCGTCCTCCGGTGGCGTCCTGGGGGACGCACAACTGCTTAAGTGTAACCGCCGTTGCAGGGATCGGCAATCGACCGCGAAACTATTGCTCTGCGCACAGACATTCACGACACTGGCCAACGTTCCCGACCGGCACTCGCCAGCCATGTACAGCCTCATCGTCCGATTATAGGTCCCGCGAGGCACCATCCCAGACCAACCTGGCCTGCAGCAGGGGCCTGAGTCTCCTGGCCGGCAGCCTGACAGCATCCGCGACTCCGCTGTCATGAGGAATACTGCACGCCCGGCTGTGGAGAAAGTGGAATACCGCGCTAGGATTCAGGTCTAGCCTTTTCCGGATAACCGATGCGAACAAAATCTATGTACGCTCCCCACAAAAGCCCACAGCAGAAGCACAGCCCAAGGCCACGAAGCTGCGTGACGCGTCTCTCGCGGGATCAGTGGTTAAACGCGTTGCTGTACCGCAAAGGGTACGCTGCCTCCGAGTACCCTGCCAGACTCGTGTCGCCGCACGAGCATTCACCCGGGCTCTACGATGAACGCCCTACCACCACCATGCCCAAAAACGACATTTGCTAGAAACAGCAGGGTCCAAAATAACAACCAAAATGTGACCATCGCGAGTAAAATGAGCACGAGTAGAACGATCATGTTCTTGGCGACACGAATCACGCCGGACTCTCCCTGCCGCATCTTCCTCAACTCCTTTGCTCACGTGCCTCCCGAACCATACTGCCACGATCCATTCACGTAGATGCGATGCCAGGCCCATGGATACCGATCACTGAAACAGCCAAAGGATCCCACACACCACTGAAAGTGTCCCTGACGATAGGCATACACATAGGTAGCATTCGGACCCAGGAACGAAACCTGCTGGATATCCCCGACGAACCTCCACCCAACAGCCCACCAGGCGACATCGACCGTGCGCCACGTGTTCCACCGAGTAATGCGGACACCGTTATCGCACGCCTGGATCATCAGTGTGTACGTCCAGGCTGCACCACTCGCCACGTAGAAAACCGCCGATGTTCCCCGTGTGACGCAGCGTTCACCAGTTACAGTATAACTAGTTTTTCCAAAAATCGGCGTCACGACGAGGGTTCCAGTGGTCAAATAGTCGGCCACGCGCTTTTGTTCCTCTGGATCGAGCCGTGCAAACGCTTCCGCAGGATCCGGCTGTACCGCGAGTCTCTGCACGAGGTCCCGGACTTCGGGTGACTCGGCGACCCCATCCTGCGCAACTACCGCCGGAGCATAAGCGATTGCCACTACGAGTACCACAACAGAGAGCAGAACACGAACCGCGGATCGCTTCATCCTGCACCGCACTTCCAGCGAACCGACCGCGCTCCAAGTATAGCAAAAAAAAGGTCATGCACAAGCAGATGGACCGATACGCGCACCGCCATACGTGAGGGAAGACCGCTCCTCATCGCTCGATCGCCGGGCGTGCTGCGCCGTCGAATACTCGCCGGAGCGAGGCGTTCCCAGCTGGTCACTAGTGGGAGAGTTCATGAAGCCCGTTCGTGAGGGAATCGCCCCGTGCACGAGGTCGAGCGCGCCACTCGTACCGCTCCGGAGTGCGATCGCAGCGCTGCGAATTTACGAGTGGCATCCCCGTGGCAGCAGCAGCCCGTCGCGGTAGAATGCCCGCGCAGGTCGGTTGCGGCGTGGGGGGCAGACCGATGCGCGAGAATCGGGTGAAACGGCGACTCCAGGCGGGTGAGGCAGTCATCGGCTGCTTCATTCCGTACCCATCCCCGGAGTTGGCGGAGATCTGCGGCTATCTCGGCTTCGACTTCGTCCTGATCGACGCCGAGCACGGCCGCATCACCGAGGAATCAGCGTACCACATGGTCCTCGCAGCTGAGTCCGCCGGAACCGTACCGCTCGTCCGCGTTCCCTTCGGGCACCGCCAGGTCATCCTGCGCTATCTCGACCTCGGCGCCGCTGGCGTGATGGTCCCACAGGTCAACACGCCGGAGGAAGCCGCGACAGTCGTGGAGGCATGCCGCTATCACCCGGAAGGCCGGCGCGGCGTCGCCGGCGTACGCGCCGCGGCTTTCGGCCTCGTCAGACCACTGCACGAGTACGTCCGCGCGGCGAATGCCGAGACGCTGGTGATCGTCCAGATCGAGAGCATCAGTGCGGTCGAACGACTCGAGGAGTACCTGGCGATTCCAGGCATCGACGTGCTCTTCGTCGGCCCCAACGATCTTGCCCAGTCGATGGGCTATCCGGGGCAGCCGATGCACCCGGAGGTGCAACGTGTGATCGACGAGATCGTCCAGCGGGTCGCTGGCCGCCTGCCGCTCGGGACCACGGCCGCCACTCCCGAACTCGTTCAGCGCCAGCTGGAACGCGGGTTCCGCATGCTGGCGGCCAACACGACGGCATTGCTCGCTGCCGGAGCACGAGCACTTCTCGCAGCAGCCGGGACAGCGGTACAGTGAACCAGGTGAACGGTGCGTAAGGAGGACGGAGCGATGGCGGGTACGGAGATCTTCCCGGTCGCGTTTTTCGAGGGCCGTTTCGTCCCCATCGAGGACGCGAAGGTCAGCATCGCGACGCACGCGCTCCAGTACGGAACGGGCGTGTTCGCCGGGATCCGCGGCTACCTGGATCGCGACGGGCAGACGATCAACATCTTCCGGCTCCTCGATCACACACGACGGCTGCTCCAGTCGGCCCGGCTGCTGCGTGCCGAGCTTCCCTACGATGCCGAACAGCTCGGTGAGCTGATCGTCGAACTGGTACGCCGGAACGCGCCGCGTACCGACGTCTACATCCGCCCCTTCGTGTACAAGGCGGACCTCGAGATCGGCCCGAAGCTCAAAGGGGTCCGCGACGAGCTGGCGATCTACATGATCCCGATGCAGGAATATCTGCCGATCACGCACCCGATCCGCCTGATGACCAGCTCGTGGATGCGCACCGTCGACGTCGTCATCCCCAGCCGCGCCAAGGTCTGTGGGGCCTACGTCAATTCCGCCTTCGCCAAGGACCAGGCTATGGAATGCGGCTTCGACGACGCGATCATGTTGAACCACCACGGGAAGGTCGCCGAAGGGAGCGCAGCGAACCTCTTTATCGTCCGCAACGGGACACTGATCACGACCCCGGTGACCGCCGATATCCTCGAAGGAATCACGCGCCGGACGATCCTGGAATTCGCGCGCGACCTCGAGATTCCGGTCGAAGTCCGCGAGATCGATCGGAGCGAGCTGTATATCTGCGACGAGGCGTTTCTCTGCGGGACCGGCGTGCAGATTTCCCCGATCGGGAACATCGACGGGCGGACGATCGGCAGCGGCGAGATCGGTCCCATCACAGCACGGCTCCAGCAGCTCTATCTCTCGGTGGTGCGCGGCGACGACACACCCTACCGGCACTACCTGACGCAAGTGTCGGTCACCCACCAGGCGGAGGCGCGCTGACCGGCGTGGTACGCTTGCCCGGCCCGGTGAGAACGCTGGGCACGCGGGATGCACGGGACTCAGGAGGGTGCGTGCAGCGACGATCGCTGGTTGTGGTCATCACGCTCTTGGTTGTGCTCCTGCTCGCTTGCCGGCGGTCCTCCTCGGCCAACCTGGAGACACCCGTGGTGGCCGCACCGACACCGGCAGCGACTGCCGCCGTGCCACCCCCCGTCGCCTCGAGTACGCCAGCGGCTACCGCCGAAGCACCGGCTCCGGTCACGACACTGCTCACGCCGGCACCGGGTGCTGGCCCAGCAACGAGCCGCGGTATCGTCGAAGCAGGCCTCGAGGAGCCGCGGACACTCAACCCACTCTTCGTGTCCGATCCACTTTCGGATGCGCTGAGCCGTTTGGTGTTCGACGGTTTGGTCGCGCTCGACCCCTCGACCGGCGAACCGATGCCGGCCCTCGCCGAATCGTGGGACGTGAGCGACGACGGAACGACTTACACCTTCCACTTGCGCACCGGGGTACGCTGGCATGACGGCCAACCGTTTTCCGCCAACGACGTGGTCTTTACCTACCAGCGGCTGCTCGATCCGGAAGTCCGCTCGCCACGCTACTCGCGTCTGGCCGAGCGGGTCAAGTCGGTCGAGCTCGTCGATAGCCAGACGGTGCGGATCACGCTCATCCGGCCCGACGCCTCCTTCCTGCCGACACTGGGAACGATCGGCATCGTGCCGGAACACGTGCTGGGCACTGTCCTACCACAGCAACTGGTAACCGATCCGTTCGGCCTCTCGTCGGCGGTCGGGACAGGTCCCTTCATCTTCAGCCAATGGGTGCGCGGAGTATCGCTCACGTTTCGGGCTAATCCGGATTACTATCGCGGTGCTCCGCAGGTACCGCAGTACACCTACCGGGTCGTCGCCACGCTGGACGAGCTGGTGCAGGGGCTCCGCGATGGCAGCATCGACTGGGCCGTGGTCGACGCAGCACGAGCGGGACAGCTCCCGAACATCGATGGGGTGACGGTCGAGCGATACCCCGGGTACGAGCTCGTCCTGGTGGCGTTCCAGCTCGATCCTGCGAAGAGCCGGCTGTTCGCGGACGCCCGCATCCGGCGTGCGCTGCTCCTCGGTACCGACCGGGCTGCGATCGTCGAGAAGGTGTGGGGCGATCGAGCCCGCGTCGCTGAGGGCCTCCAGCCACCCGCCTCCTGGGCGGCTGGCGAGCCACCCGTACGCTCCAGCTATGACCCAGCAGAAGCGCAGCGGCTGCTGGAAGAAGCCGGCTGGGTACCTGGTGACGACGGCATCCGCGTGCGGAACGGGCAACGACTGCAGTTCCACCTGCTGGCGACTGGTTCCGACCCCAGCCGACGGGCAATCGCCGAGCTCCTCCAGCAACAGTGGCGTGCGATCGGCGTCGAAGTGCAACTCGATCTCGCTTCCTGGGCCGAAGTGCGCCAGCGAGCGACCCAGGAGCGGGATTTCGAGGCGCTCCTCATCGGAGTGCTTTGGGACGTCGATCCCGATCAGAGCGCGGTCTGGTCGAGCGACTCGTTCTTCGACGGTTTGAACTTCGGGCATTACCTGAATTCGGACGTCGACCAACTCCTCGTCGAGGCGGTCGCAACCAGTGACCGAGCGCGGCGGACGGAACTGTACCGTGCAGTCGAAGAGCGGGTACTGACCGATCTCCCGGTTCTCCCGCTCGCGTTTCCAGATGTCGTTGTCGTCCGCGCGGAACGGTTGCAGATTCCCACGTTGAACGCGCTCGTGGTTCGGACGCGGGTCGGTGTCGAACAGTGGAGCCTGCAGCCGAACCGGTGAGTGACGGGCGGCCTCAGCGGCACCGGCTTTCGGGTAGACCGTCCCCGCCGTGGTGGAGAGCACCAAGATCCAGGCCAGCACCACGCACGAAGTGGGTCGGTGGGCTCCTGTTGACGGTGCAGCACGAAACCGCTAGACTGAGCGCGTAGCCGCTGAGAGCGGGATTCCGGCCTGTGATCGACCATGTGAGGAGGCGCGATGGAACCGCTGCTCGAGGTGCGCGATCTCCGGACGCAGTTCTTCACGCAGGACGGCGTGGTAAAGGCGGTCGATGGCGTCTCGTTTCATCTCATGCCGGGCGAGACGCTCGGACTGGTGGGCGAGAGCGGATGCGGGAAGAGCATCACCGCACTCTCGATCATGCGCTTGATTCCCAGCCCTCCGGGCAAGATCGTGAGCGGGGAGATCCTCTTCGAGGGTGAAGACATCCTCAAAATGAGCGACGACGAGGTCCGGTCGATCCGTGGACGGAAGATCGCGATGATCTTCCAAGATCCGATGACCTCGCTCAATCCGGTGCTCACGATCAACCGCCAGATCAGCGAAGCGCTCGAATTGCATCTCGGCATGAGCAAGCAACAGGCCCGGCAGCGGGCGATCGAACTCCTCAAGATGGTCGGGATCCCCAACGCTGAGCAGCGGGTCGACCAGTATCCGCACCAGTTTTCCGGTGGCATGCGCCAGCGCGTGATGATCGCCATGGCGCTCTCGTGCAATCCCTCGCTTTTGATCGCCGATGAGCCGACGACAGCGCTCGATGTGACGATCCAGGCACAGATCCTCGATCTGATCCGGAACCTCCAGCGCGAGCACAACACGGCGCTCATCCTCATCACCCACGACCTGGGTGTCGTGGCCGGGATGACCGATCGCATCAACGTGATGTACGCTGGGCACATCGTCGAATCCGCACCGACCGAGGAGCTGTTCGAAAATCCGAAGCACCCGTACACGGTCGGGCTCCTGAACTCGATCCCGCGCCTGGACGCACCGCGCAAGGAACGGCTCAATCCGATCCGCGGGCTCCCGCCTGACCTGATCGATCTTCCCGACATGTGTCCGTTCGTGCCGCGCTGCGACTTCGCGCGCGAGAAGTGCAGCGAGAAGAATCCACCCCTCTTCGACGTCAACCCGGTCCATCGCTCGGCATGCTGGTATTGGGAAGAGGTCTCGCTCGCTGGCCCACGGCGACACGGAGAGGTGAGGGCTGACGATGGCAACTGAGGCACAGGCATTGCCGCAAGCGAACACGCCGAAAGAGCGCGAGGTTCTGCTCGATGTCCGCAACCTGAAGATGTACTTCCCCCTGACGCGCGGGATCATCCTGCAACGGCGCGTCGGGTGGGTCAAGGCGGTCGACGACATCTCGTTCAAGGTCTACCGCGGCGAGACACTCGGGCTCGTCGGCGAGAGCGGCTGCGGCAAGAGTACGACCGGACGCGCGATCCTGCAGCTCTACAAGCCGACCGAGGGACAGGTGCTGTTCAACGGGGTCGATCTGACGAAGCTGCCGCCCGGCGAGATGCGGAAGATGCGCCGGCACATGCAGATGATCTTCCAGGATCCGTATGCCTCCCTCAACCCGCGAATGACGGTCGGCAGCATCATCGCCGAGCCGATGCAGATCCATAACCTGGTTCCGAAGGAGCAGCGGAACCAGCGCGTGCAGGAACTCTTGGAAATCGTCGGACTGAACCCGTACTTCGCCAACCGCTACCCGCACGAGTTCTCCGGTGGACAGCGCCAGCGGATCGGGATCGCTCGCGCCCTGGCCGCCAACCCGGATTTCATCGTGGCCGACGAGCCGGTCTCGGCACTCGATGTCTCGATCCAAGCGCAGATCATCAACCTGCTCGAGGAACTACAGGAGAAGTTCAACCTGACCTATCTCTTCATCGCGCACGACCTGAGCGTGGTGCGCCACATTTCCGACCGCGTGGCGGTGATGTATCTCGGGAAGATCGTCGAGCTGGCCGACCGCAACGCGCTCTACGATGACCCGCTCCATCCCTATACGAAGGCACTCTTGAGCGCCGTGCCGATCCCCGATCCGAAGATCGAGAAGAAGCGCGAGCGGATCATCCTGACCGGTGACGTGCCGAGCCCGATCAACCCGCCGTCCGGATGCCGCTTCCACACACGCTGTCCGTATGCGATGGACGTGTGCGCGAAGGTCGAGCCGCGCTTCGTCGACCAGGGCGGCGGTCACTACGTGGCTTGCCACCTCTACCCAGGCTGCACGCCGTAGGCTGCCGTGCTCGGTCGACTGGATGCCGAAACCATCCTCGCCACGCTCGTCGCGTTCGTCGTCGCGATCACGATCCACGAGTTTGCGCACGCGTGGACAGCGCTCCGGCTCGGCGACGACACTGCGGCACGGCTCGGTCGCGTCACGCTGAACCCGCTGGCGCACCTCGATCCGATCGGTTCGATCGGGCTCCTGCTGATCGTCTTCCTCGGGTTCGGGATCGGCTGGGGCAGACCGGTGCCGGTCAACCCCAACCGGTTGCGCTGGGGCCACCGCGGAATGGCGCTGACGGCACTCGCCGGGCCGCTCTCCAATGTCGTACTCGCCTTCGCTTTTGCCTTGCCCTACCGGATCGGGCTGCCTGCCGCTCCGGAACCGGTGACGACCTTCGTGCAACGCCTCATCCTGGTCAATCTCCTGCTGGCGGCGTTCAACCTGATACCGATTCCTCCGCTGGACGGGTTGAAGATCCTGCTCGGCCTGCTGCCCGCCTTCTGGTATCCCGTGCTGGCACCGCTCGAGCGCTACGGTGTCGGCATCCTGCTCGTGCTCATCGTGTTCGGGAGCCTCGGCGGGAGCATTCTGGCAGCGATGTATGTCCCGGTCTACCGCTTGTTGTTCCGTCTCGTCGTCGGTGAATCACCGCTCTAGAGGCCGGACGATGCACCCTGCAGTCGGATCGACTCATCTCCGTGCGATTCCCGTCACGGTGGGCGACTTCTCGGGGCCGCTCGATCTGCTGCTCCAGCTGGTGCAGGCGCAGGAACTTCCGATCACGACGCTCTCGTTGCAGGCGGTAACGGAACAGTTTCTGGCCGCTCTCGAACCGATCGAGGTCGCTCACCCGGAACTTCTGGCGGACTTTCTCGTCGTCGCCAGCCGGCTGACCGCCTTGAAGGCTCGGGCGCTGTTACCACGGCCGGAGTCGCCGTCTCCGTACCACGAGGATCCGCTCGTCGCTGACCTGCAGCGCTACCGCGCGTTTCGCGAGGCCGCGGCGTGGCTGCGGGCGCGAGACGATGCCGGCTACCGTTCCTGGACACGTCCCCCGCAGCCGAAGCCGCCCGCACGAGCAGTGTCCGGAACCAGCGACCAACTGCTCTGGGCACTCACCCGTTGGGCGCGCCGGTGCCGGCCGCTGCCACTCCCGCTTCGGCTCCGGCCGGTGGTCGCACTCACGACGATGATCGAGCGGTTCCGCAGCCGGCTGCGCGGCCAGCGCACGTTCCGGCAGCTTCTTGGTGAGTGCCCGACCCGGAGCGAGGTCGCGGTCGGCGTGCTGGCACTGTTGACGCTGGCTCGTCGCCGCGAGATCGAAGTCGAGCAAGCGGAGCAGTTCGGCGAGATCTGGGTGCGACCACGGAGCGAACCATGACCGCGCCTGACCGCGTTGCGCTCCTCGGCGCGTTGCTCTTCGTCTCCGGTGAGCCCGTCGCCGGCGAGCGGCTCGCGGCCGTGCTCGACGTCTCGCTCGAGGAGCTGGAGGGCATGGTCGCCGAACTCGCCCAGCGGGCAGCCGCCCTCGGTCTCGTGCTCCTCCGCCACGACGACCGTCTTCAGCTCGCCACCGCTCCGGAACTCGGCCCGTTCATCGCGGAGTTCCTCGGCAACACCGACCGGAGCCGGCTTTCGGCCGCGGCACTGGAAACGCTGGCGATCGTGGCGTACCTGCAACCGGTGACGCGTGCCGAGATCGATGCGGTGCGGGGTGTCGATTCGAGCGCCGCCTTGCAGACGTTGCTCGCGCATGGGCTCATCGAACCGGTGGGACGGCGCGCCAGCCCCGGTCAGCCGGTCGAGTACGGGACGACCACGCTGTTCCTCGAACGATTCGGTCTGCCCGATCTGGACGCGCTTCCGCCACTCCCGGAGGAACTGCGCGCGCTCCTGGCGAGCCGGCGCGCAGCCGATTAGCGCGCCCGAGCGCGTGCGAGCGAGCGCAACCGGGTGACCGTCTCCGCCAGGACATCGAGCGTCCGCTCGATCTCTTCCGGGGTATTGTCCTTGCCGAGCGTCAAGCGAATGCTACTGCGGGCCTGCTCGGGGGTGAGGCCGATCGCGAGCAGCACGTGGCTCGGTTCGGTCGAGCCGGTCGTACAGGCCGATCCCGAAGAAGCAGCGATACCGTGGAGATCGAGGTTAAGCAGCAGGGTCTCGCCGTCGACACCCTCGAAGGTGACATTGACGTTATTGGGCAACCGGCGCTCGCGGTCTCCGTTGAGGCGCGCGTCCGGTATGCGGCTCAAGATGCCGTCGATGAGCCGATCGCGGAGCGCCTGGATCCGCGCGTTGCGTTCCTCGAGTTCTTCGTAGGCCAGTTCGAGCGCATAGGCCATCCCGACGATGCCCGGAACGTTCTCCGTTCCAGCCCGCCGGTTGCTTTCCTGCGCACCACCATGCTGTTGCCACAGGATCGGGGTACCGCTGCGTACGTAGAGGAACCCCACGCCCTTCGGGCCGTAGAACTTGTGCGCGCTGACCGAGAGCAGGTCGACACCGAGCTTCTCGACGTCGAGCGGAAGCGTGCCCGCAGCCTGCACCGCGTCGGTATGGAAGGTGATACCGCGCTTGCGGCACAGGCGTGCGATTTCGCGGATCGGCTGGATGGTGCCGATCTCGTTGTTGGCGTACATGACCGAGACCAGAATCGTGTCCGGTCGCAGCGCCTCTTCGATCGCCTCGGGGTGAACGATGCCGTCAGGATCCGGCCGGACATAGGTCACCTCGAAGCCGAACCGCTCCAAGTACTCGGCACTGTGGAGCACTGCATGATGCTCGAAGGCGGTCGTCACGATATGACGACCACGCCCGTTCAGGAGGTGCCAGAAGGCGACGCCCTTGAGCGCGAGATTGTCGCTCTCGGTTCCGCCACTGGTGAACACGATTTCCCGCGCCTGGCAATTGAGGATCCGCGCGATCCGGGCGCGCGCCTGATCCAATGCAGCGCGCGCTTCCCGGCCCAGCGCATAGATGCTCGAGGGATTGCCATACGCCTTGGAGAAGTACGGCAGCATCACCTCGAGCACGCGCGGATCGACCGGTGTCGTCGCAGCATGATCCAAGTAAATCTCGGTTCGATTCACCGGAACCTCCCGAGGCAGAATCGATCCAGGACGCCGGTCAGGCTGGCTGCTCGGCACGCGGCCGCGGGGCTTGCGCGATCAGGTCAGCGAGCGTCGTCGAATCCAGAACTTCGACGATGCTGTCGCGCAACTTGAGCCAGACGATCCGGGTCGCGCACCCGTCGATCATCGGGCAGGTCTCCTCGTCAGCATCCTCGCGCACGCAGTCCATCGGTGCGATCGGCCCTTCCATGACTCGGTAAATTTCGCCGACCTTGACCTGCTCCGGTGGACGAGCGAGCTGATAGCCCCCGTGCGCTCCCCGCGTCGACACGACCAGGCCAGCGCGACGCAGCGGAAGCATGAGCTGCTCCAGGTACGCGACCGGGACGGCCGAGTCCTGCGCGATGACACTGAGCGGCATCGGCCCGCGGCCGTACATGCGTGCCAGCGAGACCATCGCTCGGAGTCCGTATTCACCACGCGTCGATACCTTCATGGCTCGTGTCCCATCGCTGGCGAAAGTCAGGGGCGACTTGCGACTCGCTCGCAGCTGAGAATCATTCTCGCCCCGCGCTCTTACCTTACCGCAGCGGTCGGGATTCGTCAACCAGCCGGTGATGCTGCTATACTCTACATGAGGCTGGCCGCATCGGTCAGCCGCTTTTTCCGTGGGAGGTGGTGGAGTATGGTACAGCCGATGACTGTCGATCTGGAAGAGCTGGTCGAGCGACTCGATCGTATCGGGGTGCGTCTTTGACCTGCCCGGGAAGCGGCAGCAGATCGAGCAGCTCGAACAGGAAACTGCCGATCCTGACCTCTGGCAGGATCCACAGCGCGCTCAGCGCTTGCTGCGGCGCCTCAGCCAGCTGCGCGAGCTGGTGAACGAGTGGGAGACGCTCTCCCAGCACGCGCGTGACCTCGTCGAGTTGCGCTCCTTGGCGAGCGAGGATCTGGAACTCGCAGCCGAGGTGGAACGCGAGGCCGCTGACCTCGCCGAGCGCGTCCATCAACTCGAACTTCGGCTACTGCTCAACGGCCAGTACGACGCGCACGATGCGATTCTCGCTGTCCACGCCGGGACCGGCGGGGTCGATGCGCAGGACTGGGCCGAGATGCTCTTGCGTATGTATCTCCGCTGGGCGCAGCGAGCTGGCTTCGATGCCGAGGTCGTCGACCTCCTCGAAGGCGAGGAAGCTGGCATCAAGAGCGCGACGGTCGAGGTGCGCGGACCATACGCTTACGGCTATCTGAAGGGTGAGGCAGGGACGCACCGGCTCGTGCGCCTTTCGCCCTTCGACGCGGCACACCGGCGCCACACGTCGTTCGCGCTCGTCGAGGTCCTGCCGCTCGTCGAGGACGACGACGATGTCGAGATCCGCGACGAGGACATCCGGATCGATACGTTCCGCGCCTCGGGACACGGTGGCCAGCACGTGAACAAGACGGAGTCGGCGGTGCGTATCACGCACCTCCCGACGGGTATCGTCGTGACGTGCCAGAACGAGCGGTCACAGATCCAGAACCGCGAAACGGCGATGAAGATCCTGAAGGCGCGGCTCCTCGAGCTCAAGATCCGCCAGCGCCAGGAGGAGCAGGCGCGCCTGAAGGGGAAGCCGGTGATCACTGGCTGGGGAAATCGGATTCGCTCCTACGTCCTGCATCCGTATACCATGGTTACCGACCACCGGACCGAGGTGAGCACGCCGAACATCCAGGCGGTGCTGGAAGGAGAGATCGATCCGTTCATCGAGGCCTACCTGCACCAACACGCAGCGGACAACGAGGAAGCGAACACGGCGGACAGCTGAGCTCCTGCTCGTGCTCCTGTTGCTCGTCACGACCGGGAGTGCGACGGAACCTGTCCCCGCCGCACCGAGCGTTCGGTTCACCGACCTCGGTGCGGCGGTCGCATTTCCGGATCGGATCGTGTTCACGCTCGAGGCGGAGAGCACCGCGCCGGTCGTACGCGTCGAGCTGCGGTACCGGCCCATACTCGGTCGCGTCACCTTCGTCGTTCGCCCTCCGTTCACACCCAGCACACACCTCGCCCTCCGGTACGAGCGCGACATGCGCGTCAACTACCTGCCGCCGGGAATCGACATCGCCTATCGCTGGCGGTTGTTTTTCGCCGACGGAAGCTGGAGCGACTCGCCGGAACGCACGCTTGCCTACTTCGACGATCGCTACCGCTGGACACGACGGGCACGGGGCCCGGTCGAGATCTTCAGCGCGGTAGATGATGACCGCTCTATCGAGGCAGCGCTCACTGTCACCGAGCAGGCGGTGACCGCTTTCGGGGAACGGTTCGCGGTCTCACTGGACGCACCGCTCCGCGTCGTGCTCTACCCATCGCCGCAAGCCTTGCGGAGCGCGCTTCCGGCACAGAGCGAGGAGTGGATCGGTGGCATCGCGATTCCGGAATACCGCCTCGTGCTGGCAGGGATCAGTCCCGGACCGGGCTCCCAGCCGGAAATCGCACGGATCCTGAGTCACGAGGTCCTCCACCTCGTCATCGCACAGGCAACCGACAATCCTTTCGGCCCGCCGCCCACCTGGCTGGATGAGGGACTGGCGACGCTCTACCAGCTCGAGGAGGACCCGCGCCTCGATGCAGCCCTCGAGCGTGCCCGTCGCGAGGGGACGCTTCCCTCCCTCCGCGCGCTCGGCGGTGGCTTCGGCACCGATCAGGAGAGCGCTCTTCTCGGCTATGCCGCCAGCCGGAGCGTCGTCGCGTTCATCGTCGCCACCTACGGCGAGGATGGTGTGCGACGCCTCCTCGCCGCCTACCGGGAAGGGGTGACCGACGACGAGGCGCTGGCACGCAGCTTGGGAACGACGGTCGACGGACTCGATCGCGCCTGGAAGCAGTGGCTGAACGAGCGGGCAAACACACGGAGCAGTTCGTCTGCCATCGGACTGGCCCTGCTCGGTCTAGCGGCTGTCGTGGCCGCTCTCGTTCGTAGGACGAGACGGCGGTAGCCAGCGCAAGATCGCCCGGGCAGCACTCGGCAACACAATCACCCGCGCCCGTGGCCCACCAGCCGCGTGCGTCACAGCACCTTGACATGATTCATAGCAAGTCTTATCCTTGCCGTAGGCTAGCACTCGGCAGTCACGAGTGCTAAGCGGGGTACGATGAGCGTGCAGCTGACCGAACGACAGCGACAGATTCTCCGTCACGTGGTGGAGGAATACCTCCGCTCGGGGCGGGCAGTTGGCTCGAAGGCGCTCGTCGAGCGTGTCGCGCTGGGTGTCAGTCCAGCAACGGTGCGCAACGACATGAGCGTCCTCGAGGCGCTGGACTTTCTGGCGCAACCGCACACGTCGGCCGGCCGTGTCCCGACCGAGCAAGGGCTGCGCTATTACGTGCAGCACCTGATGGAGGACAGCGAACTGACGCCGGAAGAGCAAGTGATGATCCGGCATCAGTTCCGCCAGGTCGAGCAGCAGGTACCCAGCTGGCTCAAGCTGGCGGCGTCGGTCCTGGCTGACACGAGCGGCAACGTGGGGCTGGTCACGCCACCGCGCGCCCGGGTCGAGCGACTGCGTCACTTCGAGCTGATCAGCCTACGGCGCCGCGTGGTGTTGCTGGTTCTCGTGACGCAATCGGGTGCGATCCATCAGTCTTTGCTCGAACTCGGGGAGCCGCTCGAACAGGAGCAATTGAGCGCGCTCAGCCAGCGACTCAATCCGGAGCTGCGCTGGCTCGATCGCCACGCGGTCGAACGGCGTGCGCGTGGGGCCGAGCCGCTGGTCGCGCTCGTGTTGCGGCGCATCGCCGAAGCGCTCCGTTTCATCGAGCAAGAGCAGCGCTCGGAACTCTATGCCGAAGGGCTCGAATATGTGATCCGGCAGCCGGAGTTCGCTCAGGCGAATTTGGCGCAGGTACTGCTGGAGGTCCTGCGCGGCGGCATGCTGCTCACCTGGCTGTTGCCGCGCCTCGAGCCGGACGAAGGTGTGCGCGTGCTGATTGGATCGGATCTCGCCCTGCGCGAGCTCCGACCGTTCAGTCTCGTGTTGTCGTCGTATCGCTCGGGGACGGACATCACGGGGTGGCTCGGTGTGCTCGGGCCGCAGCGGATGGCGTATGCTCGAGCAGTCGCCGCAGTCCGGTTCCTGTCGTCCGTCGTGTCCGAACTCATGAGCGAACTTTCCGGTGAGCCCGAATGGGAGGGAGGAGTCCGATGATGCACGAGCAGCCGGAGCGCGTCGAGAACCCGGCGGAGGCAACGCAGGCGGCAACGGGCGAGCCTGTTCCGGTGCCCAGCGAGGTCGCCACACCGGAAGAGGTTCAGCCACCGCCACCCGCTCCAGCGGACGAACTCGAAGCGCTCCGCCAGGAAAACGAGCACCTCAAGCAGCTGGTCGAAGAGTACCTCGATCAGGCGCGACGAGCCCGCGCGGAATTCTTGAACTACAAGCGCCGGGTGGAGCAGGAACTCGAGGAGTTCAAGCACCTGGCGCACATGGAGCTGATCCAGAAATTGCTCCCGGTTCTGGACGACTTCCACCTGGCGATCGCGCATTTGCCGGAAGACGTCAAGGACAGTCCCTGGGTGCAGGGCTTGCTGCTGATCGAGCGCAAGCTCTGGGCGGTGCTCGAGAGCGAGGGGGTCGAGCCGATCGAGGTAGTCGGGAAGCCGTTCTCGCCGGAAGAGCACGAGGCGGTTGCTGTCACCGGCGAAGGGCCGCATCACGTGGTCGTTGAAGAGATCCGACGCGGCTATCGGCTGCGCGGTCGGGTGCTGCGACCAGCCCTCGTGCGGGTCGAACGCCGGGCGACACCGCCCGGAGAGGAAACGACAACGCCGAACGAATCCGAGGAAGGAAAGCGAGGTGAGGAGTAACCATGGGACGCGTGATCGGAATCGACCTCGGAACGACGAACTCGGTGATGGCCGTCATCGAGGGTGGTGAACCGGTCGTGATCCCCAATGCCGAGGGAGAGCGACTGACACCATCGGTGGTCGCCGTGACACCGAGCGGTGAGCGGTTGGTCGGTCGCTTCGCGAAGCGGCAAGCGATCACCAACCCGGAGAACACGATCTACTCGATCAAGCGCTTCATGGGTCGACGCTTCGACGATCCGGAAGTGCAAAAGACGATCAAGCTGGTGCCGTACCAGGTACGGCGGGCCCAGAACGGTGGCGTCGAGGTCAAGATGGGTGACCGCTGGTACACGCCGCAGGAGATCTCGGCGATGATCCTGCAGAAGCTCAAGCAGGACGCCGAGGCCTACCTGGGCGAGAAGGTCGACAAGGCGGTCATTACGGTGCCCGCGTACTTCGACGACAGCCAGCGCAACGCGACCAAGGACGCCGGACGGATCGCTGGCCTCGAAGTGTTGCGGATCATCAACGAGCCGACGGCCTCGGCTCTCGCCTACGGTCTCGACAAGAAGGGCGAGGAGAAGGTCGCCGTCTACGACCTCGGTGGCGGGACCTACGACATTTCCATCCTCGACATCTCGGAGGGCGTGTTCCAGGTCTTGGCGACCAACGGCGATACGCACCTGGGTGGTGACGACTTCGACCAGCGGATCATCGACTGGCTGTGCGACGAATTCAAGCGCGAGACAGGAATCGACCTGCGGCAGGATCGGATGGCGCTCCAGCGCTTGAAGGAGGCAGCCGAGAAGGCGAAGATCGAGCTCTCGAGCGTGCAGCAGACCGAGATCAACCTGCCATTCATCACGGCGGATGCGACTGGCCCGAAGCACCTGGTCAAGACGCTGACCCGCTCCAAGCTCGAGCAGCTGGTCGCCGATCTGGTCGAAAAGACGATTCCGCCGATGGAACAGGCACTCAAGGATGCGGGGCTCTCGCCGCGCGATATCGACGAGGTGGTGCTGGTCGGTGGACAGACCCGCATGCCGCTGATCCAGCGCAAGGTGCAAGAGTTCTTCGGCAAGGAGCCCCACAAGGGGATCAACCCGGACGAGGTCGTGGCGATTGGCGCCGCGATTCAGGCGGGCGTCCTCGCTGGTGAGGTCAAGGAGGTCCTGCTCCTCGACGTGACGCCGCTGACGCTGGCGATCGAGACGCTGGGTGGTGTGGCGACGCCGATCATCCCGCGCAACACCACGATCCCGACGCGGAAGAGCCAGATCTTCACCACGGCGTCCGACAACCAGACGCAGGTCGAGATCCACGTCGTGCAGGGCGAGCGGCCGATGGCTGCGGACAACAAGACGCTCGGCCGCTTCATCCTGGACGGCATCCCGCCGGCACCGCGCGGCGTGCCGAAGATCGAGGTCACGTTCGATATCGACGCCAACGGGATCCTCACGGTCTCGGCCCGTGACCTGGCGACCGGTCGGGAGCAGAAGATCACGATCACGGCCTCGACCGGCCTGACCGAAGAGGAAATCCAGCGGATGATCCGCGAGGCCGAGGAGCATGCCGAGGAAGACCGCCGCAAGCGCGAGGCGATCGAACTGCGCAATCAGGCCGAGGCGCTCGTCTACCAGGCCGAGAAGACGCTGAACGAGTTCTCCGATCGGATCCCGTCCGATCTCAAGCTAGAGCTGGAGAACAAGATCCAGACGGTGCGCGAGATCGTCGAGCGCGATCCGATGAACACCGCACGGCTGCGGCCGGCCTACGACGAGCTGGCGCGGACGCTCTCGCAAGTCGGTGCTCGGATGTACGAGCAGGCCGGGACAACGAGCAGTGCTGGTCCGGACGGCGGTCAGGGGACTGCCGGCAGCGGCTCGTCCGGCGAGGAGACGGTCGAGGGCGAATACCGCGAGGTGTGAGCCGTACAACCCCACATGTCGGAGACAGGAACCGGCCGGGCTATCCCGGCCGGTTCGTCTTCCTTCACGAGCCACGCACCGGCGCCGTCATTCGCACCACCCCAGCGCCAGCGACGCGGGATGCCGGGACACGCTCCGGCCCGATCAGCTGCCGGATCGCTCGTGCACGAGGAAGACGCGTGCGAAGCACACCAACGGTTGCCAGAAGAAAAAGTACAGTGGGGGAAGTGGGACTCGAACCCACACGCCTCTTCGGCACGTGATCCTAAGTCACGCCCGTCTGCCAGTTCCGGCATTCCCCCGGGCGGTGTCATAAAAAGTATAACGGCAGCTTCCCATTTTGGAAGCTGCCGTCGTGCGCTCTCGCTTCGCAGAACCGAACCAGGATCACCAGCCTCCGCCACAGCCGCAACCCTGTGCCGTTCCGGCATTGCCACCGGCATCGAAGCTATGGCCGCAGGCACAGGTCGCAACTGCGTTCGGATTGTGAACGGTGAAGCCGCCGCCCATGAGACTATTCACGTAGTCGATCTCGGCTCCCTCCAGGTAGGTGGCACTGAAGGGATCGACGATGACGCGGACCCCGTCGATCTCGAACGTGAAGTCGTCTTCCTCGGCCGACTCCTCAAGCGCCATCCCGTACTGGAGGCCAGAGCATCCACCAGGAGCCACGAAGACGCGGAGATACGCGTCCGGCATTCCCTGCTCGTCCATGAACTCCTTGAGGCGGCGCACTGCTTCCGGCGTCATCGTGATGAGCGTCGTCTGCTGCATGGTCTCGCTCCGCTTCCTTCCGCGATTTCGCAACCGCGCTGTTTACGATCATACTCCGTTGCACGGAGCTGTCAAGTACAAGTCTACCGCACCGCTGCTGGCTGTACGGGCACCGAGAAGCTGCTCCAGCATGCGCCGCATCATGGCGCCCGTGTGAGTGCGAGGAACCAGGCCGAAGCCGATGCCAACGGTGGTATCCTGATGAATCGGGTAGGATTGCGACGCACGATGTCGAGAGTAGGCTTTTCTGATCCGACCATCCAGCTCGAACGGTCGCTTCACCGGTTGAAGCGGCTCGGTATCGTCTTGCCGTTGGGATTCCTCGCCCTGCTCGTGCTTCTCGGCCACGGACTCGTTCCGCTCCTCGGCGCCTCTTGGGCTTGGGGCGTGAGCAGTGTCCTCGCTGTCGCTGGTGTCGTCGCCTTCGCGGACTGGATCTTCCGTCTGGTCGGGCACCTTCATCGCCAGTTGCTCGCGCAACACGCCGAACTCGTCGCGCTGCACGAGGCTGGCCTGGCGATCGCGGCCGAACTCGACCTCGCTGTTGTCCTGCAACGAGTGGTCGACCAAGCCCGGCGACTCGTCGGTGCCCGCTACGGGCTGCTGATCCTGCAGGACGAGCACGGGAACCGGACGCTCTTCACGTCCGGGTACCCACGAACGGCACAGTGTGCGGAGAGCTCGATGGGCGAGCACGGCATCCTGGAGCTTGTCCTGCGCGAGAACCGTTCGCTCAATATCGAGGATCTCGAGCAGTATCCCGGTGTCCGTCGGTATCCCGAGGGGCATCCACCGATGCAGAGCCTGCTCGGAGTACCGATCAGGACGCAGGAAGGCATTCTCGGTGGCCTCTACTTGGCCGATCGGGAAGACGGCTTGCCGTTCGACGAGCAGGACCGGTCGCGACTGGAGCGATTCGCGACCCAGGCTGCGCTCGCGATCACCAATGCGCGCTTGCATCGCCGGCTGATGGGGTTGGCGATCAGCGAGGAGCGCGAGCGGATCGCTCGCGAGATGCACGATAGTCTCGCCCAGGTTCTCGGGTATGTGATCACCAAAGTGTCCGCTGTGCGTGAACTCCTGCGCCAGCCGGAACGACTCCCGGATATCGAACGACACCTGGAGCAGCTCGAGCGAGCCGCTCGTGACGCCTATGCGGACGTGCGTGAGGGGATCCTGGGGCTCCGGACGAACCTGGCTCCGGACCGGAGTCTTCCCGATGCACTGCGGAGCTATCTCGAGCGTTGGCAGGAGCAGAGCACTATCGCAGCCCGGTTCGTGATCGAGCCGGACGACGAGGCATTCCGCAGCCTTCAGCCGATCGCGGAACTCCAACTCCTGCGGATCGTCCAGGAAGCACTGGCGAACGTGCGCAAGCACGCGCGGGCGACCGAAGCGATCGTCGAACTCTCCCGGGTCGATGGAGCCGTGCGCGTCTGTATCCGGGACAACGGTATCGGTTTCGATCCGAGCACGCTCGAACGCGGGCACTTCCCACGATTCGGGCTCGCGACGATGCGCGAACGTGCCGAGGCAGCCGGCGGTACGCTGCGGATCGTCTCGACACCGGGGAGCGGGACGACTGTCGAAGTCGTGATTCCACTGCACACGGCCCCGGCGAACGTGAACGGAGGGCTGGATGCGCGTCTTGATCGCTGATGACCACCCGCTCTTTCGCGACGGCCTGCGGAGTCTTCTGGAAGCACGTGGGATCGATGTGATCGGCGAGGCTGCGAACGGGCGCGAGGCAGTCGAACTCGCGCGCCAGCTCAAACCGGACATCGTGTTGATGGATCTAACCATGCCGGAAGTCGACGGCTTGACCGCGACCCGGATCCTGGCAACCGAACTTCCGGAGGTGAAAGTCGTCGTCCTCACGGCTTCGGACGACGAGGCCGACCTTTTCGAGGCGATCAAGTCCGGCGCCTACGGGTACCTCCTCAAGAATCTCGAGACGGACGAGTTCTTCCGCGCGCTCGAAGCAGTGCAAGCCGGTGTACCGGTCTTCACCCCACGGCTCGCCCGGCATGTCCTCAAGGAATTCGGCCAGGGTGAGGTCCGCCGGACCGAGGAGACGACGTTGACGGAACGCGAGCGCGAACTCTTGGAGCTCCTCGTCCAGGGTGTGACCTCGAACCGCGAACTCGCCCAGCGGCTGTTCATCAGCGAGAATACGGTCAAATACCACCTGCGGAATATCATGAGTAAGCTCCACCTCGAGAATCGGGCCCAGGTCATCGCCTACGCCTTGCGCACCGGCTTGGTCCGCACACACCGAAACGGTTCTGCCACCTGAGCCGATGACGGGTACCCGTGCCAGGCTCCGACCTACCCGATCGGGTAGGTCGGATTTCTCTCCGATCGGGTAGGCAGGAACTACCCTTCCGTGCGTGTGCGATCTCCGGCGCGATCGCGATCCTTCCTCCTCGGAAACGATCGCTCGAGGCGATCGAAGACGGGAAAGGGGAATCGCAATGGCGGAGATCCGGTTCACGCGACGATCGGTACTCCTGCGGAGCGGCCTCCTCGCCGCAGTACCAGTACTCGGGGCGGTCGCGAGTGCGTGCGGCGATGCAGCGGAGGCGAATCGGGGAGCTGCAGCACAGGCCGCCAGCACTGCTGCGCCCAGCCCGACGCCTGCAGTACCGAATGGGTTACAGCGGCTTCCGCTTCCCGAGGTCGCACCACCGGTCAACGGCCGACCAGCGACCGTCGTGCAGGTAGAACTCGAAACGCGCGAGATCCCTGCACTCATCGCTGACAATGTCGGTTTCGTCTTCTTCACGTTCGGCGGTACCGTACCTGGGCCGATGATCCGGGTGCGACAAGACGATATCGTCGAACTGACGCTGCGCAACCATCCGGACAACCGGACACCGCACAACATCGACCTCCATGCTGTGACGGGCCCCGGTGGCGGTGCGAAGTACACGGTCGTCAACCCGGGACAGAGCGCGACGATCCGCTTCAAGGCGCTCAAGCCGGGCGTCTACGTGTACCACTGCGCAGTTCCGCCGATCCCGATGCACATCTCCAGCGGCATGTACGGCCTCATCGTGGTGGAGCCGCCGGAAGGGTTCCCACCGGTCGATCGCGAGTTCTACGTCATGCAGGGTGACTTCTATCTCACCGGGCAGCGCGGCCAGCCCGGCCTCTGGCAGTTCTCGCTCGAGAAGTGCCTCGCCGAGCAACCCGACTATGTCGTCTTCAACGGGTCGGTGGGTGCGCTCACCGGCGACCGTGCGCTCCGGGCGAACGTGGGAGAGCGTGTGCGGATTTTCTTCGGGAACGGTGGCGTCAATCTCACGTCCAGCTTCCACGTGATCGGAGAGATCTTCGATCGGGTAGCTCTCGAGGCCGGTTCCCTCTGGGCCGAGAACGTCCAGACGACGACGGTACCGCCAGGAGGGGCGACGATCGTCGAGTTCACGCTCGAGGTACCGGGCGACTACGTCATGGTCGACCATGCTCTGGGACGCCTGATGAAGGGAGCTTCCGGTGTGATCCACGTCGAAGGGCCAGAGAACCCCGGCGTGTTCGATGTGGTCGTACCCGGTGTGTCGTTGAGCAGTGGCCACTGAGTCGACCGTCCGTCGCTGGTGCGCAGGCGGTCGTCCGTTGTTGCGCTCTTGTCACGCTGACGTCCTGAGGAGTCGTTACAGTGTTTCCGGGAACCGAGCGGAGGGAAAGGGAGGGGGTAAGCGATGTTCATCGACTATCTCACGCTCATGATGGTCGCTGTCGTCACCGGCTCGTTGCTGGCAGCGTTCTTCGGGTGGCGGTATCTCGAGGCGCCAGCCGAGGCAGTACGTCCATGGGGCTGGAGCTTCCTCGCGATCGGACTGGTCCTGGCAGTGCCGGGGCTGCACCTCACGCTGACCTGGCCACTGCCGGGTGGCAACAACATCATCATGGGAGAGCCAGCCGTCTACTTCGGCGTCCTCCTGGCGGTCGCTGGTCTGGTCATCCTCAAGGGACACGACCTGCGACCACTGGCCTGGCTCAGCTTGCCGGGCGGTATCGTGCTGGTGACGATCGCTGTTGCGATCCTACAGCACAGCCTGACGCGCAGCCCGGTCATGTGGGCGACCGCGTATGCCGCGATCGGTATCGGCGCCATCCTCGTGCCGTTCGCCTATCGCGTACCGGTACTCCGGCCGATCGCTGGCATCCTGCTCCTTGTCGGCGCTGCGATTTTCGCCTTCGGCACGATCGGCGCCTACATCGAGCATCCTGGGCCGGAGGACTTCGGTCGCTGGCAACCGCTTCCGATGCGCTCCTGAGCGAGAACCGGAACCAGGGCCAGGGCGGTGAGCCCGCCCTGGCCCATCGACGTTCTGTTTCCCGCTTTCCCTCTGGGCCGTCCTCCGGCTCCGGTCGAGGGGATACGCCGCTCAGCGCAAGACTTCCTGCAACCGCCGGAGCTCGAAGATCTGATCGCGCAGCAACGCAGCCTTCTCGAACTCCAGCTGCTTGGCAGCTTCCTTCATCTGTCGCTCGAGATCGCGGATGAGCCGAGCCAGCTCGTCCGGCGAGAGCTCACCGAGCACTCCAGCATGGGGAGCGGTCGGCTCAGCATGATACGGGGCACGCTCCTCGGCTGCCTGACGGATCCGATCCGTCAGGTCACGCACCTGCTTGACGATGCTGCGCGGCTGGATCCCGTGCCGCTCGTTGTACTCCATCTGGATCTTGCGGCGTCGGTAGGTCTCCTCGATCGCGCGGCGCATCGACTCGGTCACCGTATCGGCGTACATGATGACGAGTCCGTTCACGTGCCGGGCAGCCCGGCCGATCATCTGGATGAGCGCACTCTCCGAGCGGAGGTACCCTTCTTTGTCGGCATCCAGAATCGCGACGAGCGAGACCTCCGGCAGGTCGAGCCCCTCGCGCAAGAGATTGATCCCGACGACGACATCGTACACACCGAGCCGCAGGTCGCGGAGAATCTCCACGCGCTCGATCGTATCGATCTCGCTGTGCAGGTAATGCGTCCGGATACCGACCTCCTTGAGGTAGTCGGCGAGATCCTCGGCCATCTTCTTGGTGAGCGTCGTGACCAGCGCCCGTTCGCCGCGGGCGACGCGCTGGCGGATCTCGTGGAGAAGGTCGTCGATTTGCCCCCTGGTCGGCCGCACGCTGATCTCCGGATCGAGGAGTCCAGTCGGCCGGATGATCTGCTCGACGATCTGCTCGCTGACCTGGAGTTCCCAGGGGCCCGGTGTCGCCGAAACGTAGATGACCTGGTTGATCCGGTCGAGGAACTCTTCGAACGTCAGTGGCCGGTTGTCGCGCGCTGAGGGAAGACGGAAACCGTACTCGACGAGCACGTCCTTGCGCGAGCGATCACCGTGGTACATGCCGCGCACCTGCGGGATCGCCAGGTGCGACTCGTCGATGAACATGAGATAGTCGTCTGGGAAGTAGTCGAGCAGCGTCCACGGTGGCTCGCCGGGCTTGCGACCCGAAAGATGCCGCGAGTAATTCTCGATACCGCTGCAATAGCCGACCTCACGCAGCATCTCGATGTCGTAGCGCGTCCGTTGCTCGAGTCGTTGGGCTTCGAGCAACTTTCCCTGGGCACGGAGTTCGGCGAGCCGTTCCTCCAGCTCCGCTTCGATGCTCCGGATCGCCATTTCGAGCCGCTCGGCACTGGTCACCCAGTGCTTGGCCGGAAAGATCTCCATGACCTCCCGCGTCGCCAGGATCTCGCCGGTCAGCGGGTCGAACTCGACGATCCGGTCCACTTCGTCCCCGAACAGTTCGATGCGAACAGCGAACTCCTCGTAGGCCGGAAAGACCTCGATGATATCGCCCCGAGCACGGAACGTGCCGCGGACGAGCGTGACATCGTTCCGGTCGTACTGGAGATCGACCAGGTGACGGAGGATCTTGTCGCGCCGCACCGTCTGCCCGCGTCGCAGTGCCAGGATCGACTTGTCCCACTCCTCTGGCGAACCGATACCGTAGATACAGGACACGCTGGCGACGATGATGACGTCGCGACGGGTGCGCACCGCACGCGTCGCGGCCAAGCGAAGCCGGTCGATTTCGTCGTTGATCTCCGTTTCCTTCTCGATATAGGTGTCCGTCTGAGGAACGTACGCCTCCGGCTGATAGTAGTCGTAGTAGCTGACGAAGTACTCGACCGCGTTGTGCGGGAAGAATTCCCGGAACTCAGCGTAGAGCTGGGCAGCCAGCGTCTTGTTCGGCGCCAGGACGAGCGTCGGCCGCTGGACCGCCGCGATCACGTTAGCCATGGTGAAGGTCTTGCCGGTGCCGGTCGCCCCCAGCAGCGTCTGGTGCCGGTAGCCGCGGCGCAACCCCTCGACGAGCTTTTCGATCGCCTGCGGCTGGTCACCGGTCGGTTGGAACGGCGTGACCAGTCGGAATTCGGTCATAGCGTGTTTCCCGGTTCCCTCCCTCTCGCACGAGTGTCAAGTATACCGGGATCGCGGATACCCGGGGTCCCTACAGTTCCCAGTAGGCCGCGAGCTGGCGACGGGCAGCCTCGATCGCGGCTTCCTGGTCCGGCCGGAATTCCCGCTCGGCCTGGGCCAGTTCGCTCGTTCCCTCGTGTGGGTCACCGATGCCGCTGATGCGCCCGGTCATCCCTTCCAGGATCGCGAGCGTGCAGTACGGCACGTACCGCAGGGAATAGCTGCCTTCCATCAGCACCACGAGACGCCCGTCGCAGAGTTCTTCGGCGAGCTGCCTTACCGATGCGGACAGCGCACGATACCCAGCCATCGTCACGAGCATGCGACCGAGCGGATCTTCCATGCTAGCGTCCTGACCAGCCGAGACGAAGATCAGCTGTGGCCGGAACTGGCGTGCGATCGGCAGCACGATCCGCTCCAGCGCGAGGAGATAGCCCCGGTTTCCGGTTCCCGGGGGCAAGGGAATGTTGACAGTCGCTCCCTCAGCGCCGAGACCGCCGACCTGGTCGACGGTACCCCACCCTTCCGGGTACCAGTTGTCCTGATGCAGCGAGACAAAGAGGACCGAAGGGTCGTCCCAAAAGGCGTCCTGCGTGCCGTTGCCATGATGGACATCCCAGTCGAGCACCATGACGCGTTGGACACCGCGGCGCTGGGCATGGCGCACCGCGACGACGACGTTGTTGAAGACGCAGAACCCCATGCCCCGGTCGCGCATCGCATGGTGACCGGGAGGGCGCACCAGGCCGAACGCGTTACGCGCGCGACCGTCGAGCACCGCATCGGTGAGTTCGATCGCTGCACCAGCGGCGAGAACCGCTGCTTCCCAAGAGCCTGGTACCACAGGCGTCTCCGGATCGAGCCAGCCGCCACCTTCGCTCGTCACGCGCCGCACGTGCGCGATATAGTCGCGCGTGTGGTAGGCAGCGAGTTCGTCCTCGGTCGCTGGTCGTGGCGCGATGAAGAGCGCGTCATCGAGCAGGCCCGATGCAGCGAGCAGTTGTGCAGTCCGCCGAATGATGCGCGCACTGGAGGGATGCTCGACCGGCTCGAGCACTGAGCCGTCCGGGAGCTGGTGCGCATCGAGGCCGGTGTCGTGCTGCAGGAAACGTTCGTCGTAGCAATACGCGAGACGCATCGCGCGGCTTCCTCTCCGAAAGAACGCGACAAGCCACCGAGCGGATAATGACGGAGATCGCGCGCGTCCCGCAAGCGCCTGCATGCTAGACTGGCGCCGGCAGACCGTTCAGGAACCGAGGGGCGAGGAAAGGAGGCGGAGGATGGCCTGGCCGCGTGTCGGTATCGATCAGCCGGATCGCAGCAGTGCGGTCGGTGCGCTCGCCGCGATCCGGCGACTGGAAGCTGCCGGTGTTCCCGCGATCTGGACCGTGACCGGTGGCCGAACAATCGATGCGTTGACCGTGTACGCAGCCGCAGCGGTCCAGTCAGAGCGGATCGTCATGGGGACAGGCATCATTCCGACCTACCCACGCCATCCCTTCGTGACGGCCCAACAGACGCTCGCAGTGCACCAGCTGGCGCCGGGACGGATCCGCCTCGGGCTCGGCCCCAGCCACCGGCCGATCATCGAGGGATCGCTCGGGATCCCGATGGAAAAGCCGCTCACGCACCTCCGGGAATACGTGACCATCGTCCGCGCCCTCCTCTGGGAGGGCCAGGTCGACTTCCAGGGTGAATTCTTCCGGGTGCGCCAGCGGCTGCCGGAGACAGCCCGCGTACCGATCTACACCTCGGCGCTCCGCCCCAAGGCGTTCCGGCTCGCTGGCGAGATCGCCGACGGCGCGATCTCCTGGATGTGCCCAGCCAAATATATCCACGAGCAAGCGATTCCCGCCCTCGAGGCAGGTGCACAGGCAGCCGGTCGGAGTCGTCGACCGCGGATCATCGTGCACGTGCCGATCGTGATGACGACCGATGTGGCAACGATGCGCGAGAAGGCCCGGCCGGTCGTCGGACTCTACGGCCGGATGCCGTTCTATGCTCAGATGTTCGCGACGGCGGGATTCCCGCTGGAGGACGGCAATCCGAGCGATGCCCTGCTCGACCACCTGGTCGTGTGGGGCGATGCTGACACCGTCGGTGAGCGGCTGGCCCGGCTGCTCGAGAGCGGGATCGACGAGGTGCTGACAATGCTCATCACGGCGACCGACTACCAGGCCGAGGAGGCAGCGCTGGCGAACGTCCTGGCAGCGCTCGACAAGCGTTTCGGCTGGAGCGAGTGACGAGACGGTTCGTCCTGCGGTACGATTCGTGCGGTGTTATTGGCCGCGCACGGGAGGGGAGCACGGTCATGGCGGACAATCCGGCGATGGTCTCGATGGGAATCCTGGCGTTGTTCGCAGCACTCTGGAGCGTTCCGGGTGCCGTGCGGGCACGACGGCTGGGACTCCCGCGCCTCGCGGTGATCGGCTGGATCGCGATCGCAGTGATCGTCGTCATGGCGCTGGTGATGATCGTCGTCGGTCTCTTCGGTTGACACGCGCCCGATACGACGCAGGGACGCCGACCGGCTGGGGTGTCGCTCCAGCCGGTTTTTCGTATCCTCGGATGGTTGCGATCGCTGCTCGACGGAGCGTGAACGATGCTCGGTACACCACCACCGGTCTGGCACTGGCGGCACAGCGAGCCGGACGAACGGCCACCGCTGGATCGTACCGTGCTCCGCCGTGTCGTGCGCTCGGCCGCACCGTACCGGTGGCCGATCGCCCTGATGGTAGGAGCCATCCTGCTGACCTCAGCGATCGACGCGCTGCAACCGCAGCTCCTCCGCTTGCTCATCGACCGCGCCTTGCCTGCCCCAGGCCGACCGGGCAGCCTCATGCTCCTCACCGGACTCAGTCTCGGAATGATCCTATTGCCGCTGCTTTCTGGCCTCATCGGCGTGTGGCAGCGGCAGCTGAGTGCACGAGTCGGCGAGGGGATCATCTTCGACCTGCGGAGCGCGCTGTACGACCATCTGCTGCAGCAGGGATTCCGCTTCTTCACTAGCGTCAAGGCCGGGGAACTCGTCTCGCGCCTCACGAACGACGTGGTCGGCGCCCAGCGCGCCGTCACCAACACGGTGACGACGCTCGTGAGTAACGTCGCGGTTGTGGTGGTCTCGCTGGCGGTCATGCTCGCGATGGACTGGCGATTGACGCTGTTGGCCGTGCTCGTCTTCCCGCTGCTGGTGCTGCCGCTCCGCCGGTTCGGTCGGCGCTTGCGCGAGCTGACACGGGCACAAATGGAGCGCAACGCGGCGATGACTGCCCAGTTGACTGAGACGCTCGGCGTCAGCGGTGCCTTGCTCGTCAAGCTGTTCGGGCGTCAGCGCGACGAGGTCGCACGGTTCCGCCAGCGTGCAGCGGCGGTGCGGGATACCGGCGTCCAACTCGCCGTCGCCGGGCGCTGGCTGATGCTGCTCTACAGCCTGGCTGCGGCCGCCGGTACGGCGCTCGTCCTGTGGGCTGGCGGCTTCCTCGCCCTTCGCGGCGGACTCACGACCGGTGAGTTGGTCGCCTTCACGCTCTACCTGGCCCGGCTCTATGGCCCGGTCACCGCGCTCCTCAACACGCACGTCGATCTGGCGACCTCGCTGGTGAGCTTCGAGCGCGTCTACCAGCTGCTCGACCGGCCGATCGAGATCCGGGAACGGCCGAACGCGATACGCCTGGAACGGCCGCGCGGTGCGATCGCCTTCGAGGACGTCTGGTTCACCTACTTCGCGGACGCGCCAGCAGCAGACGGCCTGGCCGCTCTCGTTCCGCCTGTCTCAGCCGACGGCAGCGCGCGACCGGCTCGCTACTGGGCGCTCGCTGGTGTCTCTTTCCAGATCGAGCCGGGGGAACTCGTCGCGCTGGTCGGGCCCAGCGGCGCAGGCAAGACGACCGTCACCTATCTTCTGGCCCGGCTGTTCGATCCCACACGCGGCCGGATCACGCTCGACGGCTACGACCTCCGCGACCTCTCGCTGGAAACGCTCGCCCGCGCGATCGGCATGGTGACGCAGGAGCCGTACCTCTTCCACGACACGGTCGCGGCCAACCTGCGCTACGCGCGCCCGGAGGCGACGGATGCGGAACTGGAAGCGGCAGCCCGGGCCGCCCAAATCCACGACCGGATCCTCGAACTCCCCCAGGGTTACCAGACGGTGGTCGGAGAGCGCGGCTACCGGCTCTCCGGTGGCGAGAAGCAGCGCCTGGCCCTCGCCCGCTTGCTCCTCGCCGATCCACCGGTGCTGGTACTCGACGAGGCGACCTCGGCGCTCGACTCCGAATCGGAACGGCTCGTCCAGCAAGCGCTCGCGGCTCTCATGCGCGGCCGGACGACTCTCGTCATCGCGCACCGGCTGTCGACCGTCCTGGCAGCTGACCGCATTCTCGTTCTGGACGGTGGCCGGATCGTCGAGCAGGGGACGCACCAGGAGCTGCTCGCCCAGGGCGGCCTCTATGCGCGACTCTACCACCTCCAGTTCGCGATCGGCTCGGCAGCCTGACCGCCGGTTGCCTCCTAGGCCAGGTACTCCTCGATCGCGGCGACGAGTTCCTCCCGGGTCGCCTGGGCATTCCCGAACTTACCGATGACGATCCCAGCAGCCAGCTGGGCCAGCATGAGCGCTTCGTCCGGCGTCGCGCCGCAGGCCAGTGCGCCAGCCAGGAGTGCCAGCACCGTATCGCCCGCTCCGGTCACGTCAAAGACGTTCCGGATGGCCGGCGGCGGCAGCTCCCGGTAGCCCTCGGCGGTCACCAGCGCCGCTCCCTCACCGCCGAGCGTGACGACCAGGAGCTGACAGCCGAGTTGGCGGTAGAGGTCGGTCAGGCGGGCAGCCCGCTCGGCAGTCGTCGCGAGGGGGTAGCCGAGGAAACGTTCGGCTTCGGCCCGATTGCACTTGATGACCGTGGCGCCCCGGAAGGCATCCAGGTGCCCTTGCGAGTCGACAGCGATGAGCCGTTCGGTCGCCAGCGCAGCCGCGACGAGACGTGGAGTCAGGACACCGCTCCGGTAATCGGAGAGAACGACCGCATCGACGCGCTCGGCTCGACCGGTCAGCTCGCGAGCGAGTGCGTCTTCTAGGTCGGCAGCCAGTGCGTCGCGGACTTGCCGGTCGACGCGGACGATCTGCTGCGGCAACACGTTGTAGGGGCCGACCGCAACGATGCGTGTCTTGACCGTCGTCGGTCGGGTCGGATCGACCACGACACCGGACGCCTCGACACCACGCTCGACGAGCAGCTGCCGCAGGAGCGCCCCCTCCGGATCGTCACCGACGACACCGAGCTGCTCGACCGCGGCGCCCAGCGCAGCGAGGGCCAGACCGGGTGCTGCACCTCCCCCCGGCCGGTGCTCGATCCGGCGTTCCTCGAGAACGAGAACCGGCGCCTCACGAGAGATCCGGGCCGGCTCACCGAAGACGTAACGGTCGAGGTACAAGTCACCGGCGACCAGGAAGCGCTTGGCCGGAATCCACGCGACGAGCTGGAGCAGGCGCGAGCGCTGAACTGTCATCGCGTCACCCGAAAGCGCACGACCGGAATCACTAGCGCGAGCAAAGCGAACAGAAGATCAGGAATCGGGCGCACCTGAACGTGCGCCCAGAGACGGGCATCGGTCAAGATGCGCGCGAAGTCCGCGGGCGCTCCACCGAGCTCGGCGAGCAGCAGCACGCGCGAGAGGAGCAAGCCCACCGTGACGCACAGGACGCCGATCGCTTGGAGGGCACGACCGCGCTGGGCGCGCGCTGCCCAGGCCATCGCTTCGGCGACACCGAAACCGAGCAGCAAGGAGAGATAGAACTGCCACTCGGGAATGCGGCTCCAGAGCCAGCCCACTACGAGCGCGACAGCGAGACCAGCGACCGTCGCACGAAGGAGAAGCGCCGTCGGGACATCGCTCCAGGCGAGACCGGACAGACCGGCACACGGTGGGCAGCGAAAGCCGACCGGGGTTTCGACCATGCAACGTGGGCAGATCGGTGTCCCGCACTTACTGCAGCGTAGTCGGGTGCTGATGGACGGATGGCGCGGACAAGGGCGCTCGTCGAGCGAGGTGACCACCGCTCCTCCTTGCGTCAGGTTCGCCGCCCGAGCCGAACAGTCAGCGCCTCGGCAGCCGCCAGCAGGGCGAAGTGCGGCAGCACGAGCTGGCGCCGCCAGCGCCAGGGTTGGCGGATCAAACGATACAACCATTCCAGCCCGAGCCGCCGCACGAGGGCCGGCGGTCGCGGTACCACGCCCGCCAGATAGTCGAAGGTACCACCCACGCCCAGCGCGACACGTACTCCGCACGCAGCCAGTTCGGCACGGTAGCGAGCGATCCAGCATTCTTGCGCTGGCGCGCCGTAGGCGACGCAGAGAATGTGGGGGCGAGCAGCTGCGATCTGGTCGAGCGCCGCCGGAGCGTCCTCCGGTCGCGGCGAGCCAGCCCACGTCCCGACGACCCGCGCGCCGAAGCGTTCGTCGAGGGCACGAGCGGCACGTTCGGCCACGCCTGGTGCCGCGCCGAGCAAGAAGAGCGAATGGTCGGTCATGGCGAGCGCCTCGACGAGATCGACGCCCGTGACGCGCCCGCGCAGCGGCGTTCCGCGGAGGCGTGCCGCGAGCGTCATCCCGACGCCATCAGGCGTGACGAGGGCCGCCTGTTCGAGCACAGCTCGGAACGCCGGGTCGCGTCGGGCGGCCATGACCATTTCCGGATTGAGCGTCACGACCTGACGGAGCGGCCCTGCGCGGTCGCACCAGACACGGATGCGCGCGACGGCCTCGGGAAGCGTCACGTCGTGCACCAGTAGTCCCAGAATCCGAACTGTCCGGAACGGCCCCAACTCTCGGTCGTCGAGCGCTGTCACCAGCATGCTGTCGCGATCGATCACGAGCGACCTCCCGGGGCAAGGATACCGATCCGCTGACTCTCCCGATGAGCGATCAATCGCTATACTCAAGGCATCGACCGAAAGGATGGGACAGGATGCCACGGGGTGAAGAACTCGAACGCCACGGAGAGCAAGATCGCGTCGCCCGCCTGGTCGACATCGTCCTGCAGCTCTGCCAATACCCGAGGCAGTACAACCGAGCGGCACTCGCTCAGCACTACGGCGTCAGCGAACGGCAGATCACGAAGGACCTTCAGCTCCTGCGCGACCGCCTGCACCTGCCGATCGAGCGGGATCCGAGCGGGAAAGGCTACTACCTGGCCAGCATCCCGCGACTCCCGGCGCTACAGCTTTCCCTGAGCGAAGCGCTGGCGCTCCTGCTCGCCGCGCAAGCGGGCCACGTGGTTCCCGGCGTTTCCACGCAGGAGCTGAACGCAGCACTGGCCCGGCTCCGTGCCGTTCTCCCCGAACCGTTCCGCGAACTGCTGGCTCACGTGGCCCATATCCGTCCCCCGGGTTCGCTCGATGCGGACCGCCGGAAGCGACTGCACATGCTGCTCGAAGCTATGGCGTTGCGCCATACGGTCGAAATCGTCTACCGGACCGCGTCGCGCGGGGGTGACCGTGTCCGGCGACAGTTCGATCCCTACGGGATCGTTCCCTTCGGACGTTCCTGGTACGTGATCGGTTGGTGTCATCTACGCCGGGCGATCCGGACGTTCAAGGTCGACCGGATGGAAGATATCCGCGATACGCGGTACCCGTTCGAGATCCGGCCGGAATTCTCCTTGCGCGACTTCTTGACTGCCAACTGGGGGATCTTCGATGCTCCCGGGTTGCCAGCCGAGGAGGTCGAGCTCGAGTTCTCCCGCACTGCGGCACCGTGGATCGCCGAAGAAGAATGGCACCCGACGCAGGAGATCGAATCGCTCCCGGATGGGGGGATCCGCTTCCGCGTTCGGGTGCCGATCACGCCGGACTTCGTGCGCTGGGTTCTCAACTACGGCGTGGAGGTCACTGTCGTGCGCCCGGAAGCGTTACGCGAACAGATCCTGGCGCACGCGCGCGGCATCCTGCACAAGTACGGTGCCAGGGAGAGCGCACAAACCGAAGCGGCTGGCGCTGCGCAGTGAGGCCCGTCAATCCGCCGCGCGGAGTTCCTCCTGGTACGGATTCTCTTCTAGCGGCTCTTTGTCTGTCGAAAGCCGTGCTGGTCGTTCTTCGTCCGGCTCGCTGGGTGCTGGCTGCTCGCTCACACCGTCACCGTCCGATCGAGCCCCCTTGCGCTTCCGATGTGTCACGAAGAGCTGATGGCGGGGAAACGTCCGCTTGCGCCGCCGCATGGATCACCGAATCCCTTCCTGCGCCTCCTGCGCTATCGTCGCAGATTTCGCTCATTCTGTCGCCCGCGACCGCCCTCAGCCGGCGCCGCGACGACGCGCTCGCCACCAGGCGAGTGCTCCGGTGAACGCTCCGAGGCAGAACAGGCCCGCTGACAGCAGCCAAAAGAGACCCGCGGTGAGGAGCCCGCTGACTGCAGCGAGCGATTGGAGGACCGCACTCGCACCAGGTCGGTTGGGCGCAAGCGCAGCACCGACCATCCCGATACCAGCGATGACGACCGTGACCATGAGATGAGCGACGATTTCTCCCCACCCGTCGGCACGGAGAGCGAGCGCGATACCGCCGACCACGAGCAAGAGGAGCATGATCGCGATGCCGACCAGGCCAGCGGTGAGGCCAAAAACGAGCGAAGCGACACGCACCTCGACCCTCCCGGAGAACAGGGGGTGAGAGCGCCTGGACGCTCCCACCCCCCGGCCATCATCACTGCGCGTCGAAGTAGAGCTCCGCGCTCGTCAGCGGATTCGGATCGAACTTCAGGAACAGCGGCTGGGCATCCTGCGGGATCTGGAAGACGACGATCCCCTGTGCTTTGCCGCCGGGGCCGACTTCGCCGCTCAGCACCTCTCCTTCGGCAAAACCGGTGGCGATGACTTCGGGCTCGTAGTCGAACCCATCCTGGGTGCGGAGCGCCCACTCGTTGCCGACGAGGTGAATCGAGCTGGTACCCGCGTTTTCGAAGAGCACCTGGACGAGCCAGAACTTCTGCCCTTCCTTCGGCTGGACGAACGGGTTGCTCGAGGTCGCACCGTCGACGATGTTCTGGATCGTCACCCGATAGATCTGCTTCCCATCAGCGATGGCACCGCTCTGCCCTGGCGCGAGCGGGACATGCCGATCGTTCTTGCTCGTCCCCCAGCTCTTGCCCGCCTGGTCGCCCGGCGTTCCTTCCGGCTGTGCCGGGGCAGGCTGCGCAACGGCACCGGACTGGGCGAGTTCGAGAGCGTTCGGCGCGTCGAAGTAGAGCTCGGCCGGAGTGAACGAATTGGGATCGAACTTGAGGAAGAGCGGCTGTTCACCCTCCGGAATCTCGAAGACGACGATACCGCGCGCCTTGCCGCCTGGGCCGATCTCCTGCGAGAGTCCCTCTCCTTCCTCGAAACCGGTCGGCGCGAAGACCGCGTCGTAGTCGAAGCCGGCAGTCGTGCGCAACTGGAAGTTGGACGCCGTGATCAGGTGCGCTTGCGTCCCGGCATTTTCCACGACGAGCGCGAAGAGGAGGTAGCGGTTGCCCTCCTTCGGTCGCTGGAACTGGTTGGTCGAGGCCGCCCCGTCGACGATCCGCTCGAGCGTCAAGCGATAGACTTCCTTGCCGTCGACGAGTTCAGCCGACTGTCCTTCGGCCAGTGTGGTGTGGACATCCTCCTTGCTCGTGCCCCACGGGAGGGTCGGCGTCGCCGCTGGCTGGGCAGCTGGGGAGCTAGTCGCCGGCTGCGCGGTCGGTGCAGGCGCTTCGGTCACCCGCGACGCCGCAGGAGCAGTCGCAACTGCCTCAGCCGGCGCCTGAGTCGCTGCTCGCTGTGCTTGTGCTGGCGTCGGTGTCGGGTTCCCCCCTCCACCGCCCCTCGACATGACGACCGCAAGGAGCACGCAGATCGCCAGAAGCCCGCCTGCCCCGATGAGCAGAATCTTCATCAGCCGTCGCATCTTCGACACCTCCTCCATCGAATCCGAACCTCTTTTGGAAGGGCCCTCCATGTTCCAGTTTGGGCACCGGGCGGGAATAGAGGTGTTCCCGTTGGTGTACAGCCTCGTGACGGTCTGTCACGGCCCACGGCCGTGGCTGGCACGTCAGGGTCGTGCACGCACTGGGTGCCGCCGGAGGCAGCCTTCGGTGGCCGCGCGGAAGGCTGGCTGACTCGCGCCCCAGTCGCACACGCTGCCAGTCCGTTCCATCCCCAGCTCCTCAGCTCGGGCTGGTCACGGCAGGACGCCGACCAGAATAGCCGTCTTCTGGGCAGCTCACCCGAGGCGCTGTCGATCGCGCTATGTTACGTTTCGTACTAAACTCGCTGTGACGAACCGAGCACCGGGCGTATACTCGGCCGGGCGATCGAGAGGGGGGATCGTGGGTGACGGAGACCGAGCGACCGCATCGGCCGGGGTGCAGGCACTCGCGCGACGAGCGCTCTCGACCTGGGAGCTGACAGCACTCATGGGCCTGATGATGGCGTCGGGAGCATTCGCCATCGACATCATGCTGCCAGCTCTCCAGGACATCGCCGCGGCATTTGGCGTTGCTGAGACACGAGCTCAACTGGTCGTCAACGTCTACTTCGTCGGCTTCGCGGTCGGTCAGCTCTTTTTCGGGCCCTGGAGCGATCAGGTCGGTCGGCGGCTTCCGCTCCTGGTCGCAGCCGCCGGGTACGGAGTCGCTGTCCTCGGCATGCTGGTCGCCCCGACCTTTGGTCTCCTGCTCGCGCTTCGTTTCGTGCAGGGAGCGTTCTCGTCCGGCTTGCGCGCAGCCGGGACAGCGCTCGTCCGCGACTCGTTCCGCGGCGAGGCGATGGCCCGTATCCTCTCGTTCGCCTTCATGGTCCTCTTGGCTGCCCCTCTCTTCGCACCCTCGATCGGAGTCCTTTTACTCCGCTGGAGCTGGCGAGCGCCGTTCGGCTTCATGGCGATTCTCGCAGTCGTGCTTTTCCTCTGGCTCGTGCTCCGCGTGCCGGAGACACTACCCCCTGAGCGCCGTACGGCGCAAAGCCCGGCCCATCTCTGGGCAGCAGCCAAGGCGTTCTGGGCCGTCAAGGTGAGCGTGGCGTTCACCATCATCCTCGGCCTGAGTTACGGCGTGCTGCAGGCGTACCTCGCTAGCGCTTCCCAGCTGGTGAAGGACTCGTTCGGGTTGAACAACCAGGAGTTCGCGATCGCGTTCGCACTCGGAGGGCTCGCGCAGGTCGTCGGCACGATCGTCAACGGAACGCTCATTACCCGGCTGGGCTTACGGCGCGTCTTGCCTGCAGCGCTGGTGATCCTCGCTGTCGCGACGAGCTATCTCGTGGTGGCGAGCGTACTCAGTGACCGGTTCTCGGTCTTCTGGTTCGGCGTGTTGCTCATGTTCTTCGCGATCGCGCTGATTTTCCCCAATACCAACAGTGCTGCGCTGGAGCCGCTCGGTCGCATCGCTGGCTTCGCCAGCAGTCTCGTCGGGTTCGGCAGCACCGCCCTCGCCAGCTTGTTCGGCACCGCCATCGGGCAGATCAGCGAGGGCGAGCCGCATCGCTTCGCCTTCGGTCTGTGGCTCCTGGCACTCGGCAATCTCGTCGTCCTCGCCTGGGTGTGGCGTTTGGGCTGGATGCGCGCGAGAACGGCAGGCGAGTCCTGAATGCCTCCCAACCGACAGGACGCGCTCAGGCCGGTGCGGCAGCGAGCGCGAGCACAGCGTCGAGGCGGACCGGAAGCCGTTGCCAGGACGCACCGAGATCGAGCCCGCGCCACACCGTTCCGTCACGGAAACCAGCGTAGAGCGTACGCGGCTCAGCGGGCGGGACGAGCAAGGCGTACGGCATCGAGGGCAAAGGATCAGGCAACCCTTCGACCAGACGCCAGGGCTCGCTTCCGTACCGACGGAAGATGCGTGCCTGCGCCGCACCAGCCGGGTTCGGTCGAGCCTCCCGATGCGGGCCGGGGCCATGCGCTTCACGCGGACCCGGTGCAGCCGAGACGAACCAGGTCGTCGGATCGTCCGGCGGGCTCGCGAGTGCCCAGACGTAGCGACGATCGAGCCCATCGTCAGCCGGCTGCCACGTGTCGCCAGCATCGTGGCTCACGGCGACACCGCCCCCAGCCGCCTCGTAGACGAGGTCCGGTGCAGCAGGATGAAGCAGGAGTGCGTGACAGTCGAGATAACAACCCGGCCGTTGATCAGCCCAGGTGAGCCCACCATCGGTACTGCGCAGCACGCCACCCAGCTCGATCCCGACCAGCACCAGCCCGGGATCGTTCGGAGAAAGGGCGATCGCACGGACGTGCGAGGTCCAGGGACGCGGCGGGAATGACCAGGTCGGAGCGCTCGGCAGCGCACGCAGCGCCACCGCTTCGTGCCAGCGTCGACCACCGTCCTCGCTCCAGAAAAGCGCGCTCGGCTCGCAACCGGCGAACAGCACACCCCGCCCACCGACCCGCCAGGAGGGACTGATCGCGACCGAAAGGACCCGCGTGGCCGGCAAGGTCTCAGCGCGGCTCCAGGTTCGGCCACCGTCATCGCTCAGGAACGCTCCCTGGTCGAAGGTACCGACGATGAGGTGCCGCTCGTCGGACGGGTCGACAGCCAGACACTGTGCCCCGACCGCACGCAGCAGGCATTCGACCTGCCATCTGCCGCCCGTTTCCCGCAGCAGCACGACATCGTTCCCGGTGGTCGCGTAGAGCGTCGTCATCGGCTTGTCTCCCCGGAACTGCCTGAGGCCAGCGCGGACTCAATCGCCAGGAAGCCGCTCTTCGACGGGCACCACGTCGCTGTCGTACGCGCCACGCCACGCGTTCACGCGGACGGCGAGGACGTCACGCAGCATGAGCAGTCCATCGACCAGCGGCCGCACCTTGGAACCCTCGACGTGTCGCCAGGTGACCGGGAGGACGGCGATCCGATAGCCACGCCGGCGCGCGATGTAGAGCACTTCGACGTCGAATCCGGTCACGCGGGGCCCGCGTATGGGGCGCTGACCATCGCGGTACAACAGCATACGCTGGAAGAGGTCGAGCGCGACATCGCGCCGGAAACCCTTGAACCCGCACTGCGTATCGTCGATTCCCGGCAATAGCAACCACTGGACGAGGCGGTTGTAGATGCGCCCCATCGCGTGACGGTGCCACGGTTCGCCGATGCGGCGTGCCAGCGCCCCCTCACGGGAACCGATGACGATGTCCCAGCCCTCACGGAGCAAGCGGAGCGCGGGATCGAGATAGTCGATCGGCGTCGAAAGATCGGCGTCGGTGAACACAACATACGCGCCGGTCGCCGCCAGGACCCCGCTCCGCACCGCAGCTGCCTTGCCACGATGCGGCAGATGGAGCAGGCGGATCCGCGAGTCGCGCTCGCTCCACTCGCGCGCGATCTCCGGTGTGCGGTCATCACTCCCGTCATCGGCGACGAGCAACTCCCACTGCCAGTTCTGCGCAGTGAGAAAGGTGTATGCAGCAGCGAGCGTTCCCGGCAACCGCCGCTCCTCGTTGAAGGCCGGGACGATCACGCTCAGCTCGATGCCCATCGCACGCTCCGCACCGCGTCGCTCGGAGGGATTGTAACAGCTCCGCGAGCGAGCGCCGCCGGCTCGAATCAGGGCAACGCCTTCAGGAAGACGAGCAGGTCAGCGCACTGTCGATCGGTCAGTTGCCAGCGCGGCATCGGCCAGGCGAGCGGTTCGCCTTCCGGATCGACACCTTGTGTGATCGCCCGGCAGATCTCGTCGTCACCGTGATAGGAGTGACCGCGGCTCCCATCCGGCTCGACCATCCCGGCCGGATCGGTCAGATTGCGGTACCGGATATCCGGACTCACGAACATCGGCGTCCGCAGACCACGACCGTCCGCCCCGTGACAATCTGCACAGGCCATCGGCATCATCATGCCGCCGGTGTACGGGATCGGCGCACCAGTGTCGGGATCGGTCGCGGTGAAATAGATCCATCGCCCGCGATCGACGGCCGTGCCCGTCACCGGACCAGCGCCGGATGCGATGACTGCGGTGACGAGCAATCCCAGCACGCCGACTGCGATCGAGAGCACGGCTGCAAGGAGCCATGCCCGGTTCATCCACCACCACCTTCACCCAGAATGTCGCGGCGCATCTGCTCGTACTGCTCGCGCGTGATCTCACCTCGCGCATACCGCTCCTGCAGGATCTCCAGCGCACGGCTGGTTCCGCCGCCGGTCGACGTCGGTCCGCCGTGACCGAACTGCCGAACTGCCCAGACGATCAGCAACACGATTCCGGCGAGAATGAGCAACCAGAACACCAGCATGATCACTCCCCACAGCCAGCCACCCCAACCCCACATCATGCCGCCGCCCCATGGGCCACAACCAGGACACCACATCATCTGTCGCTCCTTCCTCTCCGCTCAAAGCTACTATACCCCCTGGGACTATGCACAGCGTGACAATCTCGTACAGGTTCGGGCTCCTCAATCGCTTCGTTCCAGGTCCCGCCGCATGGCGAGATACTGCTCGCGCGTCAGTTCGCCCCGGGCGTAGCGTTCGTCGAGGATAGCGCGTGCTCGCGACGGAGCCGCCGGGTGCACCCGGAGCATCCGGCGGACGATCCAGACGAGGAGCAGGAGGATCGCCACGAGGAAAATGATGCCGAAAGCGAGTTCTGCGAGTTCCATCCAAAACCATTCGCGTGGAAGTGGATGGTCGAGCCGAACCGGTGTATGGAACCACCAGCGCATCGCTCGTGTCCTCCTTTCTCTACGACGAGCATGCAAAGCCGTCTGTAAACGCGCGGTAAACCGACTCCGCTCGACCTCGGACGGTCTCGGCTGCTCGCCCCTCGTAAGACCGGCTATCCTCAGGAGCGGAGACACGGCCTTCGTCGGGGGGCATGTGACGACTCAGCCACGGATGCTCTTCCACAGCACGCTCGTTGTGCTCGCCTTCTTGACGACACTGGTACTCGGAACCCGGACGCTTCCGGTGCAGCCAGCCAGCGGTCCCACTCCACCGAGTCTCGAGGACTCGAGCGAGCCGACAGCAGCCACACCGACCCCACGGCCAGTCCCGGCCGATCCGATCGCTGCCCTGGAGCAGGCACAGCGCCTCCTCGCTGCCGGTGTTCCAGCTGAAGCCGCACGGATCCTCACACCGGCGCTCGGCGCACGAGAGCCGACCGTGCGCCTCCAGGCTCGCTTGCTGCTGGCACGGGCGATGCTCGCCAGCGGCGATCCGCACGTTACGCTCGAACTGGCTGCTGACGTCGCACGCCGTGCTCCCGATCAGCAACGCGCTGGCGAGGCTGCGGTGATCGCTGCCCAGGCGCTCCTCCAACTCGGAGAGGTCGATCAGGCAGTCGAGCAACTCCTGGCTGCCCGCACGCTCCTACCGGAGGTCGCTCCGTACCTCGAGTACCGCGCCCTCGACCCACTCGTTCGAGCTGGGCACGACGACGAGGCACAGCGTCTCGTCGACCATATCGTCACGACTGCGCCGATCCGGCGCCTCGCTGTGGCAGCGTTGGAATGGCAACGTGAACAGGCTCAGCAGCACGACGACGACGCGACAGTCCGAGCGACGCTCGATCGCTTGCTCGAACTGGCGACGATCCCGACGTATCGGGCATCGCTCTTGCTCCAGCGAGCACAGGTCGCACGCACGCTCGGCGACGTGGTCGGTGCACGGACTGACCTCCTGGCTGCGATCGAGACAGCACCGGAGAGTAGCGCTGCGGCAGTGGCGCTGGACGAACTCGACGCGCTCGGTGCCGGTGACGCGGTTCCGCTCGACCGCCGAGCAGCGATCGCATTCGCCAGCGGGCGCTACCCTGCAGCGATCGCTGCCTACAGCGCGGTGCTCGATACCGATCCCTCGCGTGCCGATGCCTGGTACCAACGGGCGATCGCTCGCATCCGCAGCGGTGACCTGCAGACCGGTGTCGACGAACTCCTGGCGATGGCTGAACGATATCCACAAGACGAGCGAACACCGGACGCGCTCGTCACTGCCGGGACACTCATCGAGTGGTACGACGAACCGACAGCGGAAGCGGTCTACGAGCGCGTCCTCACGCAGTATCCGGCCAGCGACGCTGCCCGAGAGGCACGGTTCCGCTTGGGACTTTTGGCGTTCGCCCGAGGGGACGCGGCTAGCGCTGCCGGAATCTGGCGTGACCTCGCGGACAGCGGCGATGCCCGCTCGGCTTTCTGGTACGGCAAGGCACTCGCTGCCGCCGGCGATGGAGCAGCAGCGCAGAGAGCCTGGGAGCGCGCTCGTGCACTCGACCCGGAAGGGTTCTATGGCATCCGGGCAGGTGAGCTCCTCGCCGGACGCGAACCTATAGCGGATGTCCCGACCGGTGACTTGACGCTGACCCCGAACACCACCGCATACGAGCACTGGCTGGCGACACAGGGACTCACGGATACAGAGATTGCCGCGCGTCTGACGGCCAACGATTCAGTGCGGCGAGCGCTGCTCCTCCTCGATCTCGGCGACCGTGAGGCAGCGAGCTGGGAAGTGGATGCTGCACGTGACACGCTGCGGAACGATCCGGTCACGCTGGCCTCGTTCGGCTGGGAACTCCTCCGGCGGGGCGAGGCAGCGTTCGCCTATCGCATCGGCCTGCAGCTCCAGGCGAGCGGCACGGTGCCGGTGGAAGCTATCGCCCCGCTCGTCGCCCCGATCCCCTACCCGGAGGTCCTCGAGCCGATCGCAGAACGATTCCGGGTGGATCCGCTCCTCGTGGCAGCACTGGTCCGACAGGAAAGCGCTTTCGAGCCGACCGCCGTCTCACCGGCCGGTGCGCGTGGTCTGACGCAGGTGCTCCCGACGACTGCAGCCGGTCTCGCAGCGCAGCTCGGTCTCGGCGAGTGGAACCCCGATCGGCTGTTCCAGCCCGAGATCAGCCTGACGCTCGGAACCGCGGAACTAGCGCGGCGGCTGGAGCAGTTCCAAGGACAGCTGTACCTCACACTGGCGAGCTACAACGCTGGTGCGGGAGCAGTCCAGGACTGGCTGCGCGAGCGACCAACGGACGATCCCGATCTCTTCGCCGAGCGGATCCCCTATCGCGAGACCTACACCTACGTCCAGCGCGTCTACACGGGGTACCGACTCTACCAGCAGTGGTACGTCACTGGCTCCGCAGGTGCGCAGCAGGGTACACGAACGCCCGTCCCGTGACGCAGAGGAGCACACCGCGCTCCGCTGGTTCGGTATCCCGCGCGACCTGCTCCAGCGTGGTTCCGCGTCGTCACCGCGATTGCGCCAGGAGCCGTTGCCGCTCCTCCTCGATGACCGACTCGTCCAGTTTCTGGTACAGCGGCTGCGGTGGCGGGAGCGGCCGTCCTGGCTCCAGCTCGCTCGGCTGCCAGCGATCGCGCGTCTCACTCGGCGTAGGCCGGTAGCGCAACACCTCGTGCCCACCCGTCTCCGGCCCAGGCTCGATGGTGATCGCACCGAAGAGTGGCTCCTGGTATCCGAGCAAGCTATGGAGTCGTTCGCTCGAGAAGGGCAGGATGGGAGCGAGCAGCACCTTGATCGAGTCGATCGCGCGCAAGGCAACGAAGATCGTCGTCGCCGCTGCCTGCCGATCCTCGCGGATCTGGAACCACGGTGCCTTTTCGTCCAAGTAGCGGTTGACTTCGCGGGCGAGCGCCATCGCCTCGCGCTGCGCCGCTTTGAGCTCGACGCGCGCATAGAGCTCGCCGACACGCTGGAAACCGGTCGCGACCTGCTCGAGCAGGATGCGGTCGCGTCCATCGAACTCGCCGGGTTCCGGCACGCGACCCTCGAAGCGGTTTTGCACGAACGTCAGGATACGATGGACGAGATTCCCCCACGTCGCCAGGAGCTCGTTGTTGTTGCGTTCCACGAACCCCTGCCAGGTGAACTCGCTGTCGCGCGTCTCCGGCGCGATACTGGTGAGGTAGTCGCGCAAGGGATCCGGCGCGTACCGCGAGAGAAAGTCGGGAACCCAGATGGCCCAATTGCGGCTGGTCGAGAACTGCTGTCCTTCGAGGTTCAGGAATTCGTTCGCTGGTATGTCGTAGGGCAGGTTGAGCGACTCATCATAGCCCATGAGTTCAGCTGGCCAGATGATAGCATGGAACGGGATATTGTCCTTACCGATGAAGTAGTAGCCTCGTGCTGACGGATCTCGCCACCACGCTTCCCAAGCCTCCGGCTGTCCTTCAGCGAGGGCCCACTCGATGCTCGCTGAGAGGTAACCGATCACCGCTTCGAACCAGACGTACATGACCTTGTGTTCGTAGCCTGGGATAGGAAGCGGAACACCCCATTCCAGGTCACGCGAGACGGGTCGTGGCTTGAGACCGTCCTGGATGAAGTTGCGGACGAAGTGTTGCACGTTCGGTCGCCAGTGCGTCTGACGCTCGAGGTATGCCAGGAGTCGATCGGTGAAGGCCGGCAGGTCGAAGAAGAAATGTTCGGTCTCGCGCGGAACGGGACGCTGGCCACAGAGACGGCACCGTGGCTCGATGAGATCGATCGCATCGAGGGTCCGCCCACAGTTATCGCACTGGTCACCGCGAGCGTTCGGATAGCCACAGTAGGGGCACGTACCCTCGACGTAGCGGTCAGGCAGGAAACGCCGGTCGCTCTCGCAGTAGAGCTGGACCTGGGTCTGCGTGAAGATGTAGCCACGCTCGTAGAGCGTTCGGAAGATATCCTGGGCGACCCGGAAGTGATTGGCAGTGTGCGTGTGCGTGAATAGGTCGAACGCGATGCCGAGTTGCTGGTATGTCTCGAGGAACCGACGATGATACCGCTTGAAGATATCCTCCGGCGTCACCCCTTCACGCTCGGCTGCGACGGTGATCGGTGTGCCATGCGCATCGCTGCCGCTGACCATGAGCACGCGATTGCCGCGAAGGCGATGATAGCGGGCAAAGGTATCGGCGGGAATATAGACGCCAGCCACATGACCGAGGTGGAGATCACCGTTCGCGTACGGCCACGCGACAAAGACACCGATCGTTTCAGACATCGTCAGTTGCTCCTGCTCGCTCGTCCGAACCGCTCATCTCACCTTCCGATTAAAGCAAATCGGCTTCCTCTCGCTCGCACTGTTGCAGGACGGGAGGGAGCAGTATCCTGAGCATGCCGGGATCCGGTGCAGCGGGCAGGGGGTGAAAGGAGCGACGCGATGCGCCAGGTCTATCCGGCTCACCGCGAAGCGGATGTTGTGCTGCGCGATGGCAGCACGGTTCATGTGCGGCCAGTTCGTCCCGAGGATGAGGGGGCTATTCTGGCGTTCTATCAGGGTCTTTCGGCTGAGGCGCGTAAACTCCGCTTTTTCGGCGAGGCGACTGATCTTGAACAAGCGGCACGCGACGACACGCGCGTTGACTATGTGAACGACTGCACACTGGTCGCCGAGGCTGGGCCGGAGCACAGGATCGTCGGGGTTGCAACCTACCGTCGGCTGGATGGAGATCGCGCCGAGGTCGCACTGGCGGTGGCGGACGCGTACCAAGGACGTGGGCTCGGCACGATTCTCATCGGACATCTGGCAGAGATCGCAGAGAGTAATGGTATTCGAGTGTTCGTTGCCTGGGTTCTGCCGGAGAACTATCGGATGATCCAGGTCTTTCGGGATCTTGGGGTTCCAGTGGAGATTCGGGCAGGAATCGAAGAGATTCGCGTTACCTTTCCGACGTCGCTGACCTCGGAAGCGATCGAGCGGTTCGAGCGTCGCGAGCAAATCGCGGCAGCGCATGCGCTGGAGGCGGTTCTACGTCCGCGGGCAGTCGCGGTTATCGGGGCCTCGCGAGAGCGAGGAACGGTCGGTGGAGAACTGTTCCATAACCTCTTGGAGTACGGATTCAACGGCCCGGTCTTCCCAGTGAACCGGAATGCACGTGTTGTCCAATCAGTTCTTGCCTATCCATCGATCGAGTCGGTTCCCGAGCCGGTGGATCTGGCAGTGATTGCGGTACCGGCTCCTGAGGTGCCAAAGGTCGCCGAAGAGTGCGGGCGGAAGGGTGTACGCGCACTCGTCGTGATCTCGAGCGGCTTTGCAGAGATTGGGCCGGAGGGCCGTGCTCGGCAGGACGAGCTCCTCCGTATCTGTCGGGCCTACGGGATGCGGTTGGTCGGTCCGAATTGCATTGGCGTCATCAACACCGATCCAGAGGTACGGCTCAATGCGACCTTCGGTCCATTACCGCCAGCAGCGGGACGGGTCGGCTTTGCCTCGCAAAGTGGCGCACTGGGATTGGCCATCATCGACTATGCGCGATCTCTGGGGTTAGGGCTCTCCAGCTTCGTCTCAATGGGCAACAAAGCAGACATCTCGGGGAACGATCTCTTGAACTACTGGGAGACCGACCCGCGGACAGACGTGATCTTACTCTACTTGGAATCGTTCGGTAACCCGCGGAAGTTCGCGCGAATCGCGCGGCGTGTTGCGCGTAAGAAGCCAATCGTGGCGGTGAAGAGTGGGCGAACGAGCGCGGGGGTACGAGCAGCATCATCTCACACCGGAGCGCTGCTGGCAGCATCAGATGTAACGGTTGACGCACTCTTCCGTCAGACTGGCGTCATCCGCACTGAAACGCTGGAGGGCCTCTTCGACGTCGCCACGCTGCTCGCGAATCAGCCTTTGCCAAAAGGTCGTCGCGTAGCAGTCGTCACAAATGCTGGGGGCCCAGGCATTCTCGCAGTGGACAGCTGCGAGGCGCATGGGCTGGAAGTGCCGGAACTCCATGAGACAACGCAAGAACAGTTGCGAGCACTCGTCCCTCCGCATGCCAGCGTCATTAATCCTGTGGACTTGACCGCGCCGGCAACTGCCGAGGTGTACCGGAGAGCGATCCCGTTGGTTGCCAACGACGCGAGCGTGGACGCGCTGATCGTCATCTACCTTCCGCCACTGCGAGTGCCGAGTGAGGATGTAGCACGGGCGATTGTGGAAGCGGCACGCGAGGTTAACGCACTCGGGAAGCCGATGGCAGCAGTCTTTCTGTCCTCCCACGGCGTCCCTGAGGCGCTCCAGGACAGCGAGGTGCGTATCCCGTCTTACGCGTTCCCGGAAGCGGCGGCGATCGCGCTCGCGCGCGCAGCGCAGTACGCTGAATGGCGCGAGCGTCCCCTGACGCCAGCGCCGGATTTCCCCGATATTCGGCGCGACGAAGCGGCCTCGGTGATCGCGAGTGTCTTAGGGCGGGGCGGTGGCTGGCTCGATCCGGCGGAGACAGCCCGGATACTCTCCTGCTTTGGAATTCGCTTGGTCGAGCAGGAATTGGTCGCGACGCCTGAGGAAGCGGCACAGGCCGCTGCACGTCTCGGCGGTCTCTTGGTGCTCAAGGCTGTTGCCCCAGGACTGACGCACAAGACCGAACGTGGTGCCGTGCGCCTAGGACTGGAGTCGCCAGCAGTCGTAGAAGCGGCAGCGCGCGAGATGCAGGAGCGGCTCTCCCGGGAGGGATTCACTGCTTTGCGTTTCCTCGTGCAACGGCAAGTGGTCGGCGGAGTCGAGCTTCTGGTCGGTGTCACGCATGATCGCCACTTCGGCCCTGTGGTCGTCTGTGGTTTGGGTGGTGTGCTGGTCGAACTGCTGCGTGACATCTCGGTACGCCTCACGCCGCTGGCGGTCGAGGATGCACGCGAGATGTTGCGCGAGCTAAAGGGGTTTCCGTTGTTGACTGGCTACCGTGGCTCCCCACCTGTTGACATTGCGGCAGTCGAGGAGCTGCTGTTGCGGGTGAGTGCACTGGCGGAGGAACTCCCGGACGTGGCTGAACTTGATCTCAATCCGGTGATTGCCAGGGCAGATGGAGTGGTAGTCGTCGATGCGCGCATCCGAATTGAACAGGCGGAGCCTCCGCTCCCCCTTGGCGCGCGGACACGACCCTGGTGGTGAGCGTCTCAAGAGGACGTTCACGCCGAACTCGGGCGCCTGGAGAGGGACGACGGCCTCGCCATGCTTCGTAGTTGAGCCGAGGTGCTCCCTCTCCACAGCGGTCTTGCCTCTCCCCAGGGATTGCTGCGTTGGATCTGACTCCGCTTGTGGTCGACTAACCTGCACTCTCCCCAGGTCTGCGACTGAGCCGCGGCGGCGAGAAGCGGCCCGGTCCTTGAATACAGGCGAGGAACGGACCGTATACAACAGCGGTCGCTGTCTGGCCCGCGAGCATCTCACCGACCTGACTGCTTGACAGACAACGATAGCAGGTGGTAGCCTATGTTTCAGGATTTGCTGAAGTGCTGGAGGAGGCATGGTAGACCGTCGAGCCCTCGAGCTGAAGGCCAAGTTATTCCGTGGCTTTGCGGACCCGAGTCGCTTGGCGATCCTGGAAGTGCTGCGCCGTGGGCCATGTACCGTTGGCGAACTCGCCGAACGCACAGGGCTGACGCTGACCAACGTGTCAAATCACTTGCGGTGTCTTCGGGACTGTGGGCTGGTGAGTCGGGAGCGGGCGGCACAGTTTGTCCGCTACAGCCTGAGTGATGAGCGGATTGCCGTACTGCTGGGACTTGCTGAAGACGTCCTCGCGGAAACGGCGTGGGGCGTTGCGGCATGTCCGCGCTATGAGCCCGCTGTCTGGCAAAGCGATGCTGTGGGGGTGGACGATGGACGAGCATCGTGCGACGACTGAGGAGCGTACTGACGGGACGACGCTCGTACTCCCTGTTGAGGGGATCGACTGCGCCGAGTGCGCGCGCCACGTGGAGCAAGCGTTGCAGAAGGTGCCGGGAGTGCTCGAGGTCGAAGCTTTCCCGCTGGCACGGAAGGTCGCGGTCGTGGTCGATCCATCACGCGTCGATCGTGCGACCGTCGAGCGGGTTCTGGCTGAGACTGGTTACCCGGTCGGCGAGGATACGGTAGCGGTGGATCGTGCCTGGCGACGCGTGCTCGTCATGAGCGCAGTCGCTGTAGCGGTTGTGCTCGCAGTCGTGGCGGCGGAGTTAACCGGTTTTGTGGATCGCTTAAACTCGTGGATTCCCTGGCCGCTCTGGCTCGGTGGAATTGTCGCTGGTGGTTGGCCGGTCTTTCGTGACGTGGCACGTGCCGTGCTGCAACGAAGAGTAACTGCGCACACGCTGATGACACTTGGCGCGCTTGCCGCGATGGCGGTCGGTGCGTGGGCGGCAGCGGCAATCGTCGTGTTATTCATGCGCCTTGGTGCTGTCTTGGAGGAGAGTACTGGAAGTGAGGCAGGACGGGCACTGCGCGAGCTCGCGGCTTTGGCGCCCCAGCGTGCCCGTGTCGAGCGTAACGGCCAGGAGATGGAAGTTGCGGCTGGGAGTGTCGTGCCGGGGGACGTTGTCGTCGTCCGTACCGGCGAGGCGGTGCCCGTGGACGGAACGGTGATCGACGGAACAGCGCTGGTCGACGAGGCGGCGTTGACGGGCGAGCCGCTCCCGCGCGCAGTCGGTGCGGGAGAGCAAGTCTACGCTGCGACCGTCGTACGGAGTGGGTACCTGCGATTGCAGGCAACAGCGCCAGCATCTGACTCAGCGTTCGCGCGGATCGTGCGGCTCGTCGAGGCGGCAGAAGCAAATCCGGGGCGTCTGCAACGCGTAGCCGATCGCTTCTCGGGGTGGTATCTCCCGGTCGTCGCTGGCGTCGCAGTGCTGACGTTGCTCCTACGCCGCGATCCGCTGGCGGTGGCGGCGGTGCTTGTTGTCGCGTGCTCGTGTGCGTTCGCACTAGCGACGCCGATGGCACTGGTCGCAACGATTGGACGCGCAGCACGCCGGGGGGTACTAATCAAAGGTGGTGCGGTGATCGAGCGACTCGCGCGGGTTGACGTGGTGCTCTTGGACAAGACAGGGACGCTCACACTGGGTCGTCCAGTGGTGACCGACGTCGTAGTAGCGGACGGGCGTGTCGGCGAGGACGAATTCCTCAGGCTCGCTGCGACGGCCGAGCGCTACGCCGAACATCCCCTCGCTGAGGCCATCCGTGCGGCCGCGCGCGAGCGAGGGGTTCCGCTTGCTGCACCAGAATCGTTTGTCTTCGATCCCGGCGTCGGTGTGACAGCGCGTATCAACGGTGCAACGGTGCGTGTCCGCGCGCCATCGACCGACGAGGCGGATTGGCAGCCGGTCGCGCAGCTACGAGCGCAGGGCAAGACAGTAGTTGTCGTCGAATGGGAGGGGAAACGTCTCGGCGTGCTGGCATTTGCTGACGAGCTCCGACCTGGTGTAGCCGAGTCGATTGCCGAGCTGCGACGACTGGGCATTCGGGACATCGAGCTGATCACCGGTGACCATGAGCAGGCAGCTGCGGCACTCGCTGGCCCGCTCGGCATTCGTTGGCGGGCCCGATTGCTACCCGAGGACAAGCTGGCGGTCGTGCGGGCATACCAGCAGGCTGGTCGGATGGTAGCGATGGTCGGTGACGGAATTAACGATGCGCCGGCGCTCGCCCAGGCGGACGTGGGTATTGCGATGGGACGGCTTGGTACGGCGCTGGCAGCCGAAACGGCGAACGTGGTGTTACTGCGTGAGGACTGGATGCTCGTGCCAGAAGTGATCCGTTGGGCGCGGCGGGCGCTGAGAACAGCCTGGGTGAACTTAGCGGGAACGGCGCTCTACAATCTGGTCGGATTAAGTCTGGCAGCCTTGGGTATCCTGCCGCCGACCTTGGCGGCGACCGCGCAAGTGGTGCCGGATGCTTTCATCCTTGGCAACAGTGCACGATTGGGTTTCGGTGGGGCAGATGGGCCGACGCAACAGCGAGGGTAAGAAAGACCAGCGACCGCGGCTGCGTACCGCGGCACTGCTGGGGATCCTGTTTGGTCTCCTGAGCTGTGCAGTCCTGGCGCTGAGCCTCACGCTCCTCGCGACAATCCCACGGTTGTAGGCGGCTCATGACGCTGCGATGGCTACCGCCTGCGGAGCGCGGATCAGATAGGAGCAGCAGGGATCGCCAGAGGCAAGATGGCAGCGTCGCTCAATGTCTGCGCGCAAGAGCGCCCGATAGAGTTCGACCTCGGCGTCGCAGGTGGTTGGGAAATTGGCTGCGACCTGGCGGATCGGGCAGTGATACTGGCAAAGACGGAACGTCTCACCGTCGAGCTGCTCCCAGGTCGTATAGTAGCCGAGCGCATCGAGCGTTTCGGCGAGCTTGCGGACGCGCTCACGGAGCGTGGGTGTGCCCTCCAGTTCCCGAGCGAGCGTCTGACCAGCACGCTCGACGCGACGGCGCAGTAGAAGGTCGACCTTGGCGGGGCCATCCAGCTCTGCCAGGTCGCGCAGGACGTCGGTGAGCATTGCGTCGTATTGTTGCGGGAACAGCGCATCGGCCTGGGCACTCAAGCGGTAGAGACGGGCCGGCCGACCAATCTTGCGCCGCAGAAGCGATGTCGTCACGAGCCCGTCGCGCTCGAGCGTGGTGAGGTGCTTGCGGACCGCCATGGAGGTAATCCCGAGCATCCGGGCGAGCTGATCAGCGGTGAGACCCTCGCTCTTCTTGAGCAACGTGAGGAGTTGCTCGCGGGTCGAGGGCCGGTCGGGTGTGATCGTCGCGCGTTGCATGGCCGTACCTCCTCTTGATGGAAGCATAGCATAACCGTAAAGCGTGGAAATCGTCCGGTACGAGCTCGCTCTCTGCCTCCCGTGCCGCTGCATTTCCACCCACCCTGCGCTTCGACGGCGACCAGCAGCCGCTGCGCCGGGGACTTCTACGGCATGCGAACCAGCGACTATAGGAGGGAGCGCAACGCGTCTCGTGTGAGGCTGCGATCAGACAAGCGGGACGTGCACTGCCCGATCGTGAGGGATCGCAGGAGCGTTCTTCCGGCACCATGGAGACCGCATCGCGACCGGGTACGTTCCCGATACGCTCGATATCTCCGCGACCAGCGACCATCGTCCGGCCGGATCACGAAGCGGGCTTGACAAGCCGCGGTGGAGTCGCTATTGTGTAGGTATACGACATGTTTCTCTGGGCGAAAGGAGGACACGATGACGACCGCCGCGATCCCCGGCTACCGCTTCGGCGATCCCTCGCTCCCCCGTGCACCGTACACGGAAGCTGATCTGGTGATGCTCAAGCAGGTGCTGCTCTTTAGCGACGAGGACATTGCTGCGTTGCGTCGGGCTGGCGAGATCCTGGCGCCGCATGTCGAGGAACTCCTCGACATCTGGTACAGCTTCGTCGGGAGCCTTGACTTCTTGCTTCGTTACTTCGCGACCGCGGAAGGGCCGAACCAGGAGTACCTCGCCCGGGTGCGCAAGCGTTTCGGCCAATGGGTACTGGATACCTGTCGGGCCGAGTTCGACCAGCGCTGGCTGGACTACGCCTACGAAATCGGGCGCCGCCACTTCGACAAGAAGAACCAGACCGACCACGTCGAGGGAGCACCGCCGTTCGTTCACTACCGATACATGATCGCGCTCGTCTACCCGATCTACGCGACCGTTCGGCCCTTACTCGAGCGAGGCGAGCGGGATACCGCGATGGTCGAGCGGATGCATCAGGCCTGGCTGAAAGCGGTGCTCCTGCAGGCGATTCTCTGGACGTATCCGTACGTGAAGGAGGGCGTCTTCTGAAGCACGTCGGCTCGCAACGTAACTGGTGCTATACTCGTCCCGTGCTGACGAGTGACGTCGGTCACGATGCAGCGGGAGGGACGAGTTCCGCACGATGACCGTTTTCGATCCCGAACTCCGGCAACGCTCACGGGCAGCCCGTATCGCGATGGCGCTGCTCCGCTTGAGTCATGCCGTCAAGGCGATCTCGTCCGATGAGGTCAAAGGGCTCGGCCTGACGCCGATGCAGGCCCAGGCCTTGCTCTGGATCCGCTACACCAAACCGTTCCTCGCCTCGGTCGGGCGACTGGCCCAAGCCCTCGGTGTGACCCATGTCACCACGATCGGCATCATCGATGCCCTGGAGCGAGCCGGGCTCGTCACCCGCCAGGTGAGTCCGATCGACCGACGTGTCACGCTGCTCCGACTGACCCCGGCCGGTGAACAGGTGGTCGAACGGCTCGATGCCTTCGGGCACACGCTCGAAGAAGCGCTCACTCGCCTGGACGAGCAGGAACTGGCCGCGCTCGAGCGCGGCCTCGGTGCGGTTGTCTGGAGCCTCCGGTCGAACGGACTGCTGCAGGTGGCTGAGGCCTGCCGCGGATGCGTCTACTTCCGCGAGAACGTCGCGCCTGGTACGGACGAACCGCACCGCTGTACGCTCATCGAACGATTCTTGAGCGAGCAAGAAGCTCGCCTGGCTTGCCCCGACTACGCGCCCGAACACCCGCAAGGACTGCTGCCGATCGCAGCCGAGTGAGCCCAGCACGCACCTTCCTCCCGAGCAACGGGAGGACGCCCTTGTCGCATGACCACGATCGAGAGCGTCCCGCCGAGGGTAACTCTGCTCGGCTGATGGAGCGGCGACAGCTGTCTCGACGCGAAGTGGCGCTCCTCTCGAGCAGTGGAACGCTTCGCGTTCGCACCGCAGCCCTGGATGGCTCACCTACTACCCCGCCCAGCCTGAGCGATTGTACCGGCGGTCATTCGTAAGCGGACGACCGCACCGGGTGGATCGCTGTGCCCGGTGCAGTCATCATCGGCGATACCCCGTCGGGAACGATTTCGCTCAGAACTCGACGCGGCTGTTTACGAGCGCTTCGAGACCGCCGACGTCGAGGCGAGCAGACGCGACGGGACTGGCCGAACAGTGCTGGCAGCGAGCCCCTTACCGGCTGCTCTCCGCTCGGCTCCAGGCAGGAACACCCGGAGCAGCACCGCTGCACCCCGAATGCCCCGCCCCGGAATGTAGGGAGGCGAGGCGTGTCGCTGCCAGCACCGAGCGTCACTGGGCCGCCTTGAGTGCTTCGGCGAAGACGTCGAGGAAGGCGTCGGCCTGCTCCTGTGTGATGACGAGCGGCGGGATGACGCGGATCACCTGGTCGTACTCGCCAGCCGTGATGAGCAGCGTCCGCAGTTCCTGTGCCCGCTGGATCACCCGCTTGACCGCCTCCGGGTTCGGTGCACGGTCGGGCTTGACCAGTTCCACGCCGATCATCAGGCCGAGTCCACGCACCTCGCCGATGACCGGAAACTCCTGCTGCAGCTCACGCAGCTGCGCCATGAGGTACCCGCCGATGCGCGCTGCGTTCTCCGGCAGCTTCTCGTCGCGCATCACCTCGAAGGTCGCGATCGCCGCCGCACAGGCCACGGCGTTGCCACCATAGGTGCCGCCGTGCGCGCCCGGCTCCCAACGATCCATCAGCTCCTTGTTCGCCACCACCGCTGCGAGTGGCAGCCCGGAAGCGATCCCCTTGGCCACCGTGACGATGTCCGGCACGATACCGAACTGCTCGAAGGCCCACATCGTGCCGGTGCGTCCCACGCCGGTCTGGATCTCGTCGACGATGAGCAGGATGCCGTAGCGATCGCAGATGGCCCGCAGGTTCTGCAGGAACCGCTTGGGGGGCAGGATATACCCACCCTCGCCGAGCATCGGTTCGACGATGATCGCAGCTACATCGTCCGGCATCACCATCGTTTGGAAGAGGCGCTCCAGCTCCGCGATGCAGACGAGGTCGACGTCTTCCGGCGGCACGTTGTACGGGTTGCGGAACGGGTAGGGATAGGGGGCGTAGTAGATCGAGGGCACCAGCGGCTCGTAGTGCCCGCGCACCTTGACCCGCGAGCTGGTTAACGCCATCGCGAGGTGCGTCCGCCCATGGAAAGCGCCGCGGAAAGCGATGATCGCCGGCCGACCGGTAGCCGCCTTGGCAAGCTTCACCGCTCCTTCCACTGCTTCGGCACCCGAGTTGGTGAAGAAGACCTGATTCAGCTTCGGTGGCATCGTCGCCGTGATGAGCTGGGAGAGCCGGAGCATCGGCTCGTGGATGAGGATGTTGGCTTGCGCATGGATGATCTTCCCGGCCTGCTCACGAATCGCCGCCACGACGCGTGGGTGGCAGTGACCGGTGTTGACGACCGCGATTCCCGAGGTGAAGTCCATCCAGCGCTCGCCGTTCACGTCCCAGACGTAGAGCCCCTCGGCCCGATCGACCACGACCGAGGAATAGCGCGTCAGCACGCGCGGCAGGATCTGCAGCGGGTCGACATCGAGGCGCATCCCACAACTCCTTCCCGTACCATCCCATGCCGTCGTTCACAGCCGGTGGAGCAACAAGGCGAGGAGCGCTGTCCGTTCGATCAGCCCGCTGAGGCTGATCTGCTCGTGCTCGGCATGCGCTCCGTCACCCGGGCAGCCCAGACCGTCCAGTGTCGGCACGCCGAGCGCTGCGGTGAAGTTCCCGTCGCTTGCCCCGCCGGTCGCCGCTTCGCGTAACTCCAGCCCCAGCTCCCGGCCGATCTCCCGTGCCCGCTCGAAGGCGGCTGCGATCGCCGGTGTCCGCTCCATCGGCGGGCGGTTCAGACCACCCTCGACCGTGACGGTCGCACCGTGGAGCCAGGGACGTGCCCCCAGCACTGCCGCGGTGACCCGCTCGGCCTCCTCTCGTGTTGCCACCCGCACGTCCACTTTCGCCCAGGCTTCGGCCGCGACCACGTTGGAGCGTGTCCCCCCGCCGACCACACCGACATTGACGGTCGTCCCGGTAGCCGGGTCGTTCAGGCTGTGCAGGTAAGCGATCTGGTTGGCCAGCTCCTGGATGGCACTGACGCCGCGCTCCGGCTCGGCCCCAGCATGAGCCGCCCGGCCGCTGATCCGTACCGTGAACATCCCCACCCCTTTGCGGGCCGTCTTCAGCGCACCGCCGGGTGCTGGCGGTTCGAGGCAGAGGACCAGGGCACTGCTCTGCGCCTCGAGTTCGATCAGCGGACGCGAGACCGGACTCCCCACTTCTTCTTCGGTATTGATCAGCCAGCGGATCGGCCGGTGGAGGAGGTGCCGCTCGCGCAGCAGCCGCACTGCTTCCAGGAACATGACGACACTCGCCTTCATGTCGTAGATGCCGGGACCATAGGCGGTGTCTCCCTCTACCCGGAAGGGACGACGTGCCAGTGTCCCGACCGGCCAGACGGTATCGATGTGCGTGAGAACGAGGAGCGGCTCGGTTGGCGCCTCGCCATGAGCTGGCCAGCTCACGACGGTGAGGTCACCATAGTCGACTTGCGGGTATTCCTCGATCGCTGCACCCAGCTCGCGAGCACGTGCACGCAGGTACGCCACCAGACGGTCGACAGCTGCCTTGTCGGTGCTCGGCGATTCGAGTTCGACGACGGTTCGCAGCTCGGCGAGGAGCGCATCGCGTCGGGCAGCCACTTCAACGACCGAGATCGTCATCGCCGAACTCCCGTTCGCTCCAGCTCGTCTCGCGCTCGAGGTCGTAAGCCTGCTCATCCTCTGGCTCCGCCTCATGGCGAGCACGCCACGGCTCGCCCGCGCGACCGGCCGACTCGCCCCGACCAGCCGGCGACGTCCGCGGCTGGCTGAAGTGCCGAAGGTTGGCTTCCAGATCGATGTAGTAGTCGGCGAGTTCCATCAGTTCCACTGCCGTGTTGCGCGGCGCAGAGGCGACCTCGACACGCCGGCCGAGCCGCTGCACGGCCTCGACGAGATAGCAGTAATCACCGTCACCGGTGACCAGGACGATCACGTCGACGTGCGGTGCTTGGAGCAGTACGTCGACCGCCAGCTCCAGGTCGAGGTCGCCGCGCAGGGCGCCGTCGCTCCCGCGCCGCAGCGTACGCGTCACCACGCGGAACCCGTTGCGGCGCAGCCAGGTCAGGAACGGCACCGCGCTCGATTCCTCTCCCGCCAGTGTGACGTAGGCGTAGGCACAGACGAGCCGGCGACCAGCGACCAGGAAATCGAGCAGACGCGCATAGTCGATGCGGACACCCAGGTCGCGAGCGACGAAATAGAGGTTGGACATGTCGAAAAACAAGGCAACGCGATCGATTTGATTGGCCAAAACCATGGGAAAAACCTCCTCGCTCCCGCTGAGCGGCGGTATCACGAGTGCGCTGCAACGATCGGCACATCGACCATCGTCACCAAACCAGGTGCGTGCGCGACGACACGGGGCACCGCGTTGAGCGCGATGGCGGTCGTCGCCCGGTCGCCCTGCAGTCCCCCGGGAATCACCAGTTCGAGGGGTGTGGGCCCTTCCAGGAGCACACGGTCATAGGCCGGATCAGCGTCGAGATACATCCGGAGGTGCAACGTGATCCGCTCCACGCCGTCGACGAGCGCCCGGCCGAGTTGGTCGACACCGCAGACGCGCCCGGGCTCGACGGTGAAGTACTGCGTCACGATGCGGCGCTCGGCGATGACCGGCTCGATCCGCTCCTCGTAGCGCTCGATCGTCCAACCCAGCCCATGCGCGATGAGGTAGGCCGATTCACGTAGGCCGACGTGCCGGACGGTACCAGCAGCGACCAGTTGCTGGAACTCCTCGACCGTCTTACCGGATCCGATCTTTTCCTGGAGCGGCTTCCGGCGCGTCGAGGCATTCTGGACACGCTCGACGCGGACTGCGGTGACCGCTTGGGCTACACCGCTGAAGAAAACCGGGAGCGTATCCATGACGTAGCCGGGGTTAACGCCGGTCCCGAGTACCGTCACACCGTGTTCGCGGGCTAGCGCATCGAGCCGGGCAGCCAGCTCCGGGTGCCCGGCCGCCGGATAGGCGAGCTCCTCGCAGGTCGAGACTACGTTGCAACCAGCGCGAATAGCCAGCTCCAGCTGCGGGAAAACGCGGTCGAGGTAGGAGCCAGTGGTATGCAGCACGCAGTCCGGGCGCGTCTCGGTCAGCACCGCCTCGGCATCGTCACGCACCACGACGCCGGTCGGGCGATCGAGGCCGAGGAGGTCAGCAACATCCCGGCCGACCTTGGCTGGATCGATGTCGATCGCGCCGACCAACTCGTAGGACGGCCGCTCGATCGTGAGGCGCATCAGCTCCTGGCCGATCGGTCCGAGCCCGTACTGGACGACCCGATAGACCCGACCACCCACAGGTGACTCCTTTCGCCCGTCGGCCTGTCCAGCTCAGTCGCCCTTTTCTTCGCGCTCCCGCTCCTTGAGCTGACGGTAGTACTTCTTCGGCTTCGGGAGCGGGCGCTCTTCTTGCTGGGCTCGGGCCGCTGCAGCTTGGGCTGCCTGCTGGACGAGCTGCTCTTCGAGGACTGCCAGGTCGTCGTAGATCGTGATGTTGCTGTTGGCCTGGGGCGTACGCATGAGGCGCCGCACCAGCTCCAGCAGCGACCGCACCTGAGCTTGGTCACCACCGGCCTGCTCGGCCGTCCGGAGCACGCTGTCGACGAGCGCGAGCGTCTCCGGTCGGGCCTGGTTGGCGACCAACCGCTGGCGGATGCGTTGCAGTGCATCGGTCAGGTACATCCGCCCCACCTCCCGTTCGGGCTTCAGGCTCGCCCGCTCGACACTGAGGGTACACCGCTGGCGGCAGCCCGACCACAGCGTCCGTTTTCTCTCCGAGTATCCGGCAACGGCGAGGAACGAGCAAGAGCAGGCCCACTCGCTTCTCTCGAGAGCGCGCGACGCGCCGAATCCGTCACATGGACAGTGACCATCGCCTCTGTGCTCACGCCAGTGCAACCAGCACGCAGCTGGTCAGACGACTCGCAGGAAGCGCCTGACGCCAGTGCGAGGGGCTCGAGCGGGCGCGCGAGCGCTGATCCCCTTGACACGGCTAACGAAGCGGAGTAGACTGAGTATGCACGGCCCTGACGGGTGAGTGCGCGGCCGGCGCAACGGTCGGCTTTCGCCGACCGGCCCTGGCTCTCACCGAGCCGCTCTTGGCGGTCGCGGGGCCCGGTGATGAACCGGCACCGCGGGCCAATGAGAGTAGCGAGGGTGCGTCGGTCGCGAGGCTGCCAGTCAGGGCCGTGTCTTTGTCCGCACGACCAGCACTCCAACCGTTTGTGCACAGCGCACAAATTCAGTCCTTCACCCTGAGCAGTGTGCCGAGGTTTCGCTGTACCTGGCGGCCTATCCTGGGTCCAGAGCTGATGCAGTGATGGGGTCAGCTCTTGTTGGTTTTCGGACGCGCGGGAGGGTTGCCATGTACAGTTCCTGCACGACGCCGGAGCAGGTGCTCGATCTGATCCGCAAGCACGACGCTCGGATCGTCGACCTCCGCTTCACCGATATCCCCGGTACGTGGCAACATGCCTCGCTGCCAGCGAGCCAGTTGAGCCTCGCCGATTTCGAACGCGGGATCGGTTTCGACGGGTCGAGTATCCGGGGCTTCCAGGCGATCGAGGAGAGCGACATGCTCCTCATGCCGGATCCGACGACAGCGTTCGTCGATCCCTTCGCGACGATCCCCACACTCGTTCTCATCTGCAACGTCTTCGACCCGGAGACGCGCCGGCCCTACTCGCGCGACCCGCGCTACATCGCCCAGAAGGCCGAGGAGTTCCTGCGGGCAACTGGGATCGCCGACACCAGCTATTGGGGCCCGGAGATCGAGTTCTTCCTGTTCGATCACGTGAGCTACGACGTCCTGCCCTATCGCATGGGCTACACCATCGACTCGCGCGAGGGCTACTGGAACAGTGGCCGCAACGACGGACGTCCGAACCTCGGATACACGATCCGGCCCAAGGAAGGGTACTTCCCTGCCCCGCCACACGATACCTTCCAGGACATCCGCAGCGAGGCCGCGCTGATTCTCGAGCAGATCGGCGTGCCGGTCGAGATGCACCACCACGAGGTCGCGACCGCCGGCCAGGGGGAGATCGACATGCGCCGCGACACCCTGACGGCGATGGCCGACAAGGTCATGATCTACAAGTATGTCGTCAAGAACGTGGCACGCAAGCACGGAGTCACTGCCACGTTCATGCCCAAGCCGCTCTTCGGCGATAACGGGAACGGTATGCACACCCACCAGAGTCTCTGGCGCGATGGCACCAATCTCTTCTACGCCGATTGCCACTACGCTGAACTTTCCGATCTCGCGCTCCACTACGTCGCCGGCCTGCTGACGCACGTGGATGCGCTGCTCGCCCTCACGAGCCCGACGACGAACTCCTACAAACGGCTGGTCCCGCACTACGAGGCGCCAGTGATGGTCGCCTTCTCCAAGCGCAATCGCAGTGCCTGTATTCGCATCCCGATGTACACGACCGGACCGGAGAATGCACCCGCCAAGCGGATCGAGTTCCGGCCACCTGACCCAAGCTGCAACCCCTACCTCGCCTTCGCCGCCATGCTGATGGCCGGGTTGGACGGGATTCAGCGCCAGCTCGACGCCAGCCAGTTCGGTCCGCTGGACGTGAACATCTATCACCTCGCCGACGAGAAGGCGAACTCGGTCAGGAACGTTCCCGGCTCGCTCGGCGCTGCACTCGAAGCGCTTGAGCGCGATCACGACTGGTTGCTCGAAGGTGGTGTCTTCACCCGCGACGTGCTCGAGACCTGGATCACCTACAAGCGTGAGAAGGAGCTACGCGAGGTCGACATCCGACCACATCCGTACGAGTTCTATCTCTACTTCGATGTCTGAGCTGGTACCGCGCGCAGTGGGTGGGGAAGGACGGAGCGATATGGGACCGTGAAGCGAGGGAGTACACTGATGGTCGGCCAGGATGGCCACGGCGCTGCCCCCAGGCCGATCGGGTGGCAGGGGCGCCGCAAGTGGATCGGCAACGATCGTCGATTCCGTGAAGGAGGGTTTGCCTTGGTTGTCGATACGCGTGTCGTCGGTCGGCGTGCACCGGTTCCGACTGCTGACGAAGTGCTGAAGCGGGCTGAGGAACTGAAGATCGAGTTCGTCAGCTTGCAGTTCACTGACATCATGGGGATCGTCAAGAACGTCCAGATCCCCATCGACGTCTTTCCGCACGTGATCGAGCAAGGCCAGTGGTTCGACGGATCCTCGATCGAGGGGTTCGCTCGTATCGCCGAGAGCGACATGTACCTCATGCCGGATCTCTCGACGTTCGCACCGATCCCCTGGGACCCACAGACGGCCCGTGTGATCTGCTGGGTTTACACCCCGAACGGCGATCTGTTCCCGGGCGATCCACGTGTCGTGCTCCTGCGGCAACTCGAGCGCGCTGCCAAGCTCGGTTTCGTCTACAACACCGGGCCCGAACTCGAGTTCTTCCTCTTCCGCAAGGAAAACGGCAAGATCGTGCCGCTGCCCCACGACCAGGGGAGCTACTTCGACCTGACGACCGACCTCGCCGCCGAGATCCGCAAGGACATGATCCGCGCGCTCGAGGCCTTCGGCATCAAGGTCGAAGCTGGGCACCACGAGGTCGCCGTCGGCCAGCATGAGATCGACTTCGAATACTCCGATGCATTGACGACGGCTGACAACGCCATCACGTTCAAGTACACGCTGAAGGCGATCGCGCAGCGGCATGACCTCTACGCGACCTTCATGCCCAAGCCGATCGCCGGCATCAACGGGAGCGGCATGCACACGCACCAGAGCCTGTCCTCCCTGGAGACAGGTGCAAACTTGTTCGTCGATACCGACGATCCCTACGGTCTCTCCGATATCGCCAAGCATTTCATCGCCGGGCAACTCTACCACGCCCGCGGGATGTGCGCCGTGCTGGCACCGCTCGTCAACAGCTACAAGCGTCTGGTTCCGGGCTACGAAGCACCGGTCTACATCAGTTGGGCACGCCAGAACCGCTCGGCGTTGATCCGCGTTCCGGCCGTGCGCCACGGTCGTCTCCAGGCGACACGGATCGAGCTGCGTTGCCCCGACCCGTCGGCCAACCCCTATCTCGCTTACGCGGTGATGCTGGCTGCCGGTCTCGACGGCATCGAGCGCAAGCTGCCACTTCCCGAACCGGTGGAAGAGAACGTTTACCACTTCACCGACGAGGACCTCAAGCGGCGCAATATCCAGACGCTCCCTGCGACGCTCGGCGAGGCGATGGCGGAACTCGCGAAGGACGAAGTGATCCGCGAGGCGCTCGGCGAGCATGTGTTCGAGCGGCTGCTCGAGGCGCAGAAGCGCGACTGGGACGCCTTCCGCCAGTACGTGACGCAGTGGGAACTCGACCGCTACCTCGAGATTTATTGAGATTCGCCGCACTCAGCACGATTCACTGAACAGTTGCCACTGGCCTGCCTGGGATCAGGCAGGCCAGTGGCGTTCGTCACCGGCAGCGGTTCCCACTCGCTGCAGGGGTTGAACTTGACAGTGGCTTCCACCATGGCTGACACTCGGTACGACAGCGTTCTGCGCCGAAAGGATACGCTGCATGCTGCGTTCCATCGTGCTCGTGCTCGCGGTACTGTTCGTCAGCGCCTGCTCGCTCCGCCAGCAACCGACACCGACTCCCCTGCCTCCGACGCCGACACCTATCCCCGAGGGAACCCCGGCCCTCTCTCCAGCCGACCAGGCGCGGGTGACTGCCTGGGCCGATGCCTGGTCGGCCGTCCAGCGCTTCCGCGCCGAGATCACTGCCTACGATAGCTCCGGCGCGCTGCGCCAGCGGTTGGAACTGGCCGTCATCTTGCCGGATCGCCTCCATGCCGTCCAGTACGATCCTGCAAGCGGTCAGCCCACGCAGGAGTGGATCATCGTCGGTGATGCCGGCTGGGTCCGCAGCGGCGACCGCTGGCAACTCGGGCAGATCCAGCAGCCACTCGACCTCGCGAGCCTCTACGATCCCGGCTCGCTCGCCGCTGCCCGCACAGGGCCGAACGGTGGCACCAGCGTGACGTTGGAGGAGCTGCCAGCCGAAACGGTCGGCGGTATTCTCTGCGAGAAGTGGGCGATCACGGTCACGCCAGCCGGTCAGGAGCCGAACCAGCTGATTCTTTGGATCGGCCAGGCGGATCAGTTGCCACGCCAGTTGCGCACCGAGTATCCGGACGGTTCGGTACTCGTCCTCCGCTACTGGGGATTCGAGGACGCGTTCACGATCGAACCACCAGGCACGAGCGAACAGTGATCGAGAGGGAACGAGGGTGAACGACTCGACGACTGTCGTGGTGCTGGTCGCTACGGTCGTTCTCGCCGGGCTCGTTGCAGTGCTCGTTCTCTGGGCCAGCCGCCGGATGGGTGGACATGTTCCCGACCTCGCTCCGCTGCAGAGTACACTGGCTGCGCTTCAAGAAACCGCGCGTAACCAGTCGCAACAGGTCAGCGAGCTGGCACGCTCGCTCGCCGATCTTTCCACCGCCACCTCTCAGCTCCAGATCCGCACCCAGGCGACCGAGCAGCACCAGATCCAGCTCCAGAGCGGACTGCAGCGGCTGAGCGAGAGCGTGCGGGAACTCCAAGGGAAACTCGACGAGTCAGCCCGCCAACACCTGCAGCACACGACGACTCTCGCCCAGGCGCTCCAGCAACTCGCCACCCGCACGGCCGAGCTGCAGAGTCGCACGCAGACCAGCGAGCAGCGACAGGTGCAACTCCAGGATGCGCTGCAGCGACTCGGTGAACTGCTCGGTGAACTGCGCAGCAGCCTCCACAATCTCTCGAAGCAACACGATACGACGAGTGGCCGGATCGACCAGCTGCAGCAGGCGCTGGCGACCGCCCAGCAAGCGCTCCTCGAGCTACGGCGTAACGACGAGGAAGCGCGCCGCCAGCAGGAGGAACTCGCCCGCTTCGTCGCCAGGATCGACGCAGTCCTGACCGGATCGGCCTCGCGCGGTGCGGCTGGCGAGCATGTCCTCGAAGCGATCCTCGAGCACCTCCCGCCCGAGTTCAAGGCATTCGACCTGCGGATCCGGAACCGTATCGTCGAGTTCGCTTTTCGCCTACCCAACGGGAAACACGTGCCGGTCGATTCCAAATGGGTCGGTGTCCACCAGCTCGAGGAACTCGAGGAGACAGGCAGCGAACAGGTACGCCGCGAGCTGGAAGCGCTCCTCGAGCGGCGGATCGACGACGTCACCGCCTACCTCGATCCCGAGCTGACACTGGGGCTCGCCATCATCGCGGTTCCGGACGCTGTCTACCGCTGGACGCAGCGACTCCATGCCCGGGCACTCGAGCGTGGTGTCGTGGTCATCTCCTACAGCATGGCGATCCCCTACTTCCTCACGTTGCTCCACTTCGCGATACGCTTCCTCCGCGAGGAAAACAGCGCGCGCATCTCCGCGCTGTCGCACCAGCTCGAACAGGCACTCCGGACGATGGAGAGCGAACTCAACGGCCGATTCGCCAAAGGACTCACGATGCTGCAGAATAGTCGCGATGCGCTCGCCCGCGAGACCGCGAGCGCGCTCGGTTCCTTGCGACAGCTGCAAGCGCTCAGCGGGGCGACACCCCCGGTACTCGTCGAAGAAATGGACGGAGACGACCTCTATGCGGACGCCGAGTGAGCACTGGGAACGGGTCGAGGCAGCACTGGCCGGTACACCGCTCGACGCACCGCCGGTGAGCCTGTGGCGGCACTTCCCTGAACTCGACCAGCAAGCCGAGTCGCTGGCCGCTGCGACGCTGGGCTGGCAACGTCGCTTCGCCTTCGACCTCGTCAAGGCGATGCCGCCGGGGGACTACCCGGTCATCGCCTGGGGTGGAGCGAGCGAGTACCGCGGCAACCCGAACGGTACGCGTACCGTGACCCTTTACCCCGTCCAGCGAGCAGAGGATTGGGCCACGATCCGGCCACAACCTGTCGATCGGGGAGCGTTCCGCATGGTCATCGAAAGCGTGCGGATCGTCGTCGAGGAACTCGCCGGAACGGTGCCAGTGCTCCAAACGATCTTCAGTCCGCTCACCGTCGCCTTCAAGCTCTCGGCCGGCCGTGTCGTCCAGGATATCCAAGAATACCCGGATCTCGTCGCGGAAGCGCTGGAGGCGATCACGACGACGATGCGGGAACTGGTGCGTGCCTCGCTGGCCGCCGGCGCACACGGGATCTTCTTCGCGACACAGTGTGCGACGGCTGACGTGATGGATGCGGATACCTACGCGCGCTGGGGACGCCCCGGGGATCTCGACGTCCTGCGTGAGGCTTCCGGAGCACCAATCGTACTCCTGCACCTCCACGGTTCGCAGCCACACTTCGATCACGTCCTCGACTACCCGGTGAACGTGCTCAATTGGCACGATCGGCGTGCCGGCCCCTCGCTCCGCGAGGGTGAGCAACGGAGCGGTCGCTGCGTGGCCGGTGGGATCGACGAGACCAAGATCGCCGAGCGCGAGCCAGCAGCGGCGGCAGCCGAAGCGATCGATGCCGTGACACAGCTCGGCGGACGCCACCTGATCGTGACCCCTGGCTGCGTGATCCCAATCGCGACGCCCGAAGCCACCATCGAAGCGATCGTCCGCGCTGTACGCCACGCTGGGACCCCGGCACGACAAAGCTGAACGCTCCGATGCGCCTGTTCGCAACTCCGCCGGAACCGCATTCGACCCGACCGGTCGCACCCCACCGGGAGACGATCGCCCAGCGGCTCATGCGCTGTGCGACCCCGGCAGACAGCCGTATCCGCTCGCTCCTGGAAAGTTGGTTCGTCCGTCTTCCCGAACCGGCACGCAGCGACATCCGCAGTCGCTTCTGGGAACGCGATGCACGACTGGCGCTCGCCGCGTTCTGGGAACTGTACCTGCACGAGGTATTCCGTCGGCACGGCTACCAGCTGATGCTGCATCCGGCAACCGGACAGAGCGGAGCACGACCGGACTTCCTGGTCATACGGGCCAACGAAGCGTTCTATGTCGAAGCCCTTGTCCATGCACCATCCACCGAAGCCTGGCGAGCTCAACGGCGACTGTACCCGATCCTGGACGTCCTGCACGAACTCCAGCATCCGACGATCACGATTCGGCTGGTCCAGGCCGAGCAGGGAAACGGGACCCCGCCGCTCCGGGAACTGCGTGAGGCACTGCGCTCCTGGATTGTTACGCTCGCTGCCCCACCACCAGCGCCTCAGCGTTTCGTCTGGCAGCGTGGAGGCTGGACACTCGAGTTCGAAGTGACTCCGGCCAGCGAGACAAACGATCGGCCGGCGCTGACGCTCGCCACTGCGGACGAGACGCGAGTGCACCGGGCAATCGCAGCCAAAGTGCAGGCCAAGGCTCGGCGCTTCCGCTCGCTGAGGCACCCGCTGGTCCTCGCGCTTTCCCTGGCGCAACCGGTCGACTTTCGTTCGCTGGCCGACCTGCTCATCGAACTCCTGCCTCGCTTACCGGATCCGGTCAGCGCAGTGCTGGCCGCATCCGGCTTGACTCCCTGGACGATCGGCCAGACGCCGCTCGTCTTGTGCAGTGCACTGGGACGGCAGCACCGTGTCCCCGCGAGTCTCCGCACGCTCCTCGAGCAGGCTGGAGCCGTACCGTGCGCTCCAGGTGTCTGGGTGCTCGAAACTCCGTGGCGTCTCTTCGGCCTTCCGGCAGATTGGCCGGACGGTTCGAGCGCCGAAGCAACGAGCCGCTGCGTACCGAATGCCCGGGAACCGGTGCCGTCCTTCCTTTCCTCGGAGCGATGAACGCTCACTCGCGCACGACGCGGATCGTCGCGAGCGTCGGATCGCTGGCACCGTTGAAGCGCATGCCGGCGGCGATACCAGCGCGCAGGAACTCCACCACCTCGGGGCGGACCGCTTCGCCAGGTGCGACGACGGGAATACCTGGCGGATAGGGCGTGATCGGCTCAGCTGCGATGCGACCGGCAGCGCAGGCCAGCGGCACGCGCTCGGCCGGTGCGAAGAATGCCTCGCGCGGTGTCAGCACCTGTGGTGCACCCGCGACGATCGGCCCGGTCGCCCGCAGCAGCGCGCCGAGTTCACGCGTGTTGGAGAGCGGTTTCGTTCCCTGCTCTGCTGCCAGAGCAGCGAAGGCGTGTACCAGCGCGTCGATCGTCTCCGGCGTATCCCCGAGGGTCAGCAGGCAGACGACACTGACGAGGTCAGCCATTTCGGCAGCGACACCATAGTCCCGCCGGAGGCGACGCTTCGCTTCCAGGCCCGTCAGGCCGATTCCTTGGACGTCGACGACGAGCCGCGTGCAGTCGAAGCCGGCGCCCGATCGACCGTCTACGATCTCGGGGCCGATCACCCGTAGTCCGGGAATACGAGCGAGTGCGTGACGTGCTTGCTCGGCGAGTTCGAGCGTTCGTGCCAGGAGCCGCTCGCCTTCCAGAGCCAGCCGCCGCCGCGTCGCGTCGAGCGACGCATAGAGGAAAGCAGCCGGGCTCGTGGTTTGCACCATGGCGACCGCCGCGCGGAGACGAGCGGCATCGACCAGGTCACCACCGACGAGCAGGAGCGCCGTTTGGGTGAGCGCTCCGGCCAGCTTGTGCAGGCTGGTGACGGCCAGATCGGCACCGGACGGAATAGCGGCAGCGGGCAGGGCTGGATGGAATGGAAGATGCGGTCCCCACGCTTCGTCGACGAAAAGCGGGAGACCGCGTTCATGACAGATCATCGCCAGTCGAGCGATATCGCTCGTCACGCCGGTGTAGGTCGGGCTGACGATCGCCACCGCCGTGACATCAGGATGCGCGTCGAGCGCTCGTTGTACCGCTTCCGGTGCGATGTCGAGGAGGAGCCCGCTCTCGCTGTGCAACTCCGGTACCACGTAGACCGGCCGGGCACCGCTCAGGACGAGCCCGGCGAGCAGCGACTTGTGCATGGCCCGTGTCACGAGGATCGGGCGCCCCGGCTGGCTGAGCGTCAAGAGCGCAGCGAGGTTCCCAGTCGTGCTGCCATTGACGAGGAAGACCGCGTCCCGAGCCCCCCACAGCGCAGCTGCCAGCCGCTCCGCTTCGTCGAGCGGATCGACGGCAAGATGCGTTTCGTAGGTACCACCGTCGTGAGGAATATCCAGGGCGAGCGCACGCGCGCCGAACGCAGCCGTAAACTCCGGTGGCGCCCCACGCCCCTGCTTGTGACCAGGCGTCGAGAAGGGAACCACGCCTTCATCCAGGTAGGCGAGCCACCGCTCCAGGTACGGTGCCCGGGACTGTTCGTCGGTCACGCCAGAGCCCTCCCGCCCCGCTCCGATCACCGAAGGGGCAAGTATACGCGTTCCGCGGCAGGCCCAGGCACGCCGTGCTGACTCACACCCCGGCAGAGAGGAGCGGTTCTGCGGATCGCCGGTAGACACGCTGCCGGGGGAGGTGCATAATGGCATTCGATACTGATCCACGCCATGCGTGGTAGGACGCGGAGTGCGCCGTGGCAGAACAGCCGATTCGCGATCAGTTCCAGCCCGACGACGAGCTGTTCGAAGCGATCCAGCGCTTCCTCCGTGAACAGTCGTCCGACACGATCGACGCCGAACTCCGGCGGGCCCTGCAGGAAGCCCGGCGTTACATCGATCAGGAACTGCGGGATCGTCCGGAATTCGAGCGGATGATCCAGGCGCTCGAGCGTGTTGTGGAGGACGAATTTCCTGGCGCATTCACAGCACCGGTACGCACACGACTCGCCGAGCTCCTCTACCGGTACGGCCTGGCACACTTCTGGCTCGTCCATGGTCGGGAGCTGCCGGAGTGGCTGGCACCAGCCGAGGAGCCTGAAGAGGAATCCTCGCCACCTGCCGAGGAGCCCCGGCCGCTGGTCATCTACGATATCTGGTTCCCCCAGGACATCGCGCTCGAACAGGCCGACGATGGCTACTATCTCCACATCAGCGATGGGCGCATCGATCTCTCGCTCTATCTCGGCGAGGAGCCGAACGAGCGGGGTGCCCTGACCGACCTGCTCGGGCACTATCGCCACGCCTTGGCCCATGCACCGCACGGCGAGCCAGCCGAGCCGAGCGATCGGCTGACCCCGGTGCTCACCGTCGAACTCGACTACAGCGGCTCGGAACTCGTCGAGGCCAATGACCATGTCGATGTCCTGTTCCTAGATCCCCACGGTGAGCCGATCGTTCGGATGCATGCTCGGGCAGCCGAACTCCGGCTGATCCTCGAGGAACTGCAGGCCATCGGACGGGACGGCGGATTCTGATCCGCCGAGACGAGCGGACTCGCTTCGTCCACCGGTGTCCGGGCCGGTACCAGCCGTCTCGGCGCTGTTCACCGTCTGTGGAGACCGCACGAGGATCGGGCGAGGCGCGCTACAACACGCGACCGCAACGCGGGCAAAAGACCTCGGCCTCGCTGATATCCGCATGGCAGTACGGGCAACGATCACTAGCTGGACGGGACGGTGCCGGTGATACCGGACGCGCCAGGACAGCCGTCTCCTGGTCCGCTAGCCCCCTATCCCGATGCCCACCGGAGTCGAGAACCGACTCGGCTGGCCGCAACGGTCGTGTCGGCTCCTCGTTCCGCCGGACCGGTTCGGCCTTGTAGGCGATCGCCGGTGGACGCCGGGCGAACGGAGCCCGTGGCGGCAGCGGGCGTGTCGGCGTGTGCTGGTAGGCGAACTCCGCTTCCTCCGGGGGCCTGACGACCTCTTCTTCCACCGCACGCGCACCGAGCAGCGCAGCACCGACGATGAGCGGGAGCGCAAGGACTGCGCCTCCCAGAAGCACCCATGGCATGCTCTCGCTCAGGAGCCGCGCCACGACCGCCCGTTCGAAGAGCCCCGACGGTGCGCCACCGAGAAGATAGAGGCGGATCGCGCGCAAGGCGAAACCGAGGAGAAGGGAACCGTTGGCGAACGCGACGAGCGCACCGAGGAGACGCCCAGCCAGACCAGGCTGCGGAACGAGCACGACCGCACTGGATCCGTAACCGATCAGGAACGTGCAGGCAACGAGGACGAGCACCGCGGCGAGGAAGCTAGCCGCGCCTTCACCCAACCCGGTCCGCTCGGCCAGGTCGAGCCCCCAGGGTTGCGCCCAGAACTCGCCGAGCGCAAACCCCAGCAGGATGCCCAGCGTGACGAACACCTCACGTGAGGCACCACGCCAGAATCCGATCGGAACGAACAACGCCAAGAGAACGAGAAGAAGGACGTCGAGGACGAGATAAAGCGTCACGGCGGTACCAACCCCGAGCGACCTGCCATTTCCAGGCCAAGCCTACCACGGGCAGACACGTTTTCAGGACTCAGCGGACGACCTGCCGAAGTCCAGCGAGGAGATCGCGCAGCAGCCGTGCTGGCCGGAGGTCGGTCAGGAGCTCTCGTCCGATGGCCCGATACTTGCCGGCCTTCGGCGTGCTGTCGACCGTGAGATACTTCCGGAAAGCGCGGGCCAGGGCCACTGGATAGTCGCGCAAGAGATAGGGGCGAGCGCGGACGAACGGCGTCACGTTCTGGATCGCCTCGAGATCCGGGAGGATGAAGCTCTCTTCGAGCTTCTCCCAGTACCGGCTCAAAGTAGAGGCCGAGTAGTCGCCCGCCTCCCGTGCCTCCAGGATCGTTTCCGCTGCGAGCTTCCCGGAGATCATCGCGAAGTTCGAGCCCTCACGGCTCAGCGGGTTGACGAACCCTGCGGCATCACCGACGACGAGCACACCGTCGGCGAACAGCGTCGGCATCGCCCGCCAGCCACCCTCCGGAATCAGGTGCGCGCTGTATTCGACCAGCTCGGCTCCCTCGAGCAGTGGGGCGATCGCTGGGTGCCGCTTGAAGCGATCGAGCAAGTCGCTCACGTTGACCTCGTGCCTGATGAGATCGCTCAGGAGCGCACCTGTCCCGATCGAGAGCGTTTCCCGGTTGGTATAGATGAACCCATAGCCGAGCAGTCCACCGGTCGAGGCACCGAACGCCTCGATGGCCACCCCCTGTCCGGGGGACACGGCGAAACGCCGCTCGATCTCCTCGGCAGGAAGCCGCAAAAGCTCCTTCGCCACGAGCGCCTGTTCTTCCGGTCGCCAGTCGCGCGCCAACCCGGCCTTCTGCACGAGGAGCGCGTTCGCGCCCTCGGCCAACACGACGACGTCCGCGTAGAGGTCGCCTTGCTCGCCGGCCCGAACCCCGACGACCCGCCCGTCTTCCCAGAGGACGTCCTCGACGGTGACCCCGGTCGCGATCAACGCCCCGGCCTCCTCGGCCTGCTGCGCGAACCAGCGATCCCACTCAGCCCGCAACACGCTGAACGCGTTGTACGGCGGCTGACCGAACGCCGGCGTCCGGTAGCTCAACCCGATGGCATCCTCGTCGGTCAGCAGGAGATACCGTTGCTCGACGATCGCTCGCTCGAGCGGCGCCGTTCGCCAGAAGCCAGGAACCAGCTCTTCGGTCGGCTGCCGATAGAGAATGCCGCCCATCACGTTCTTGGCTCCAGGGTACGCGCCTCGCTCGAGCACGACGACCTCGACACCGGCGCGCGCGAGCGTCAGGGCCGCGGCCACGCCAGCCGGCCCGGCACCGACGACGATGGCGTCGACACGCTCCTGACTCATCGCGCGTGTCCCCGCCGCTCGCGCAACCGGGCGATGAGCCGCGGGACGATCTCGTTCCAGTCGGCGATGAGCGCGAAGTCGGCCTGTTTGACCAGCGGCGCGTTCGGATCGCGGTTGATCACGACGACCGTCTCGCTCCCCTGCATGCCGACCGTGTGCTGCACCGCACCCGAGACACCGACACCGAAATAGAGCTTCGGCCGCACCTGCTTGCCGGTCTGGCCGATCTGCTCGTAGTGCGGCCGCCAGCCGAGATCGCTCACCGCCCGGGTGCAGCCGAGCGCACCACCGAGGAGTTCCGCCAACTCAGCGAGCTGCTCGAACCCCTCCGGCCCGCCGACGCCGCGCCCACCGACGACCACGACCGGCGCGCTCTCCAAATCGACCTGCCCGCGCGGCTTGTCGACCATCCGCGTGACGCGGATACGCCGGTCGCCATCAGGAATCGTCACCGGCAACGGCTCGACCGTCGCAACCGTCGCACCCGGTTCCGGCGGCCGGTAGGAACCGGCGCGCACCGTGACCACGACCGGTCGCCCACGGGGCGCTCGTACGGTCGTGAGGAGCTTGCTCTGGTAGACCGGCCGCGTCGCGACGAACTCCTCCGGGGTGACCGCCAGAGCGACCACGTCGACCAGATGGGGTACTCCCATGCGGGCCGCGACCAAGGCGGCGACGTCGCGCCCGAGCGTGGTACCGGGCAGCAACACGAGCGCTGGGTCGAGACGCTCCCACGCTGCCAGGACTGCGCGCGTCATACGTTCGGCAACCGGTTCGGCGAAGTCCGGCGCATCGACGGTGAGAAGGCTGGTGACGCCGAGTCGCCCGACCTGCTCGGCCGCCGCAGCGATGCCGTGCCCGACGACCAACGCGGTCACCGGCCCGAGCGTCTCCTGGACTGCCTGCGCCGCACCGAAAAGGTCGAGCGCCGCTGGACGCGGTTGCCCGCTCGCGGTTTCAACGACGACCAGAATACCGTTCGCTGCCATGGTTCACGAACTCCTCGTCAGGTCAAGAGGCCACGGGATTCGAGAAAGGCCAGGAGCTGTTCCACTGCCTCGTCCGGTGGGACGTCCTGGACGACGATACCGGCTGCTTTAGCAACCGGCTGGCTCAGTCCCTCCCAGCGAACGAGCGGGTCGAGCGCCTCAGAATCGAGCCCGAGATCGGCCGGTGAGAGTCGCTCCTGCGGCTTGCGGCGAGCATCCATGATGCCCCGCAGTGTCGGCAGGCGTGGTTGCGGCAAGGCGGAAAGCGCGCAGAGCACGACCGGTGGTGCGACTTCCTGGAACTGGTGCCCATCTTCGATCTCGCGTTCGATTTCGAAGAGACCGTCGCGGAACTCCCAGCCGACCACGTTGCTCACCAGCGGCACATCGAGCAAGGCGGCGACCGTCGGGCCAACGTTGCCGGTACCGGAATCGCTCGTCTCCTGCCCGCACCAGATCACGTCCACCTGCTCGCGGCGGAGCCAGGCGGCGAGCACTGTCGCTGTCACCCAGCTGTCGCCGGGCACCTCCTCGCCCTCGATCGCGACAGCCCGGTCGGCCCCCATCGCCAACCCGCGGTTGAGCGCATCGCGCGCTGGGCCGACGCTGGCGACGACGACCTCGCCACCGACCTGTTCACGCAAGCGCAAGGCAGCTTCGAGCGCGTAGAGGTCGTATTCGTTCGCGACCGGCTGGATACCGGGTACGAGGTCACCGAGACGTGGATCGAAGCGGAGCGCGTTCGGATCGGGCACCTGTTTGATCAGCACCGCGATTTTCACGGATTCCTCCGTCCGCACCTTCAACAGACGAGTCAGCGTCCGCGGAACAGCGGCTTTCGTTTCTGGAGGAACGCAGTCATGCCTTCACGCTGATCCTCGGTCGTGAACGCGTGCGCGAACAGTTGCCGTTCGTAGGCGAGGCCGGCAGCGAGTCCATGCTCGAGCCCGAAGCGCACGGCCTGCTTGGTCAGTCGAACCGCGACCGGCCCGTTGGCAGCGATCTGCCGGGCCAGTTCGCGAGCCCGCTCGAGCAATTCTGTCGCTGGATAGACAGCGTTGACGAGACCGATGCGCAGCGCTTCCTCCGCACCGACACGCCGGCCGGTATAGAGCAGTTCGTGAGCGATACCGGGCGGCACGATACGCGGCAGCCGCTGCGAGCCGCCCCAGCCGGGTGGGATGCCGAGCGTCACCTCCGGCTGCGCGAAGACAGCTTGCTCGCTGGCGAGGCGGATATCGCAGGCCAGTGCCAACTCACAGCCCCCGCCCATGGCATACCCGTTCACCGCCGCGATGTACGGTTGCGGCGCCTCCTCGATCGCCTGGCAAACCGCCTGACCGAGTTCGGCGAAGGCGAGCGCTTCTGCTGGCGATTTCGACACCATCTCGCTGATGTCCGCGCCGGCCGCGAAGGCCCGGTCACCCGCACCAGTCAGGATCACGACGCGGATCGACTCGTCAGCAGCGAGCTCACGGATCGCCACCAGGAGCGCCTGGAGGCCGGCCGTGTCGAGCGCATTCAAGCGCTCGGGGCGATCGAGGACGAGCAGGGCGATCGGCTCTTCTCGCTCCACCCGAACGCTCATGGCACGTTCCCCCGTTCGCGCTGCGCGAGGAGCGCGCGGAATTCGGCTCCTCGCTCCGCGTACCGCCGAGCCCGCGCGAGCAACGCCTCGCGCTCCTCTGCCGTCACCTCATGCCGGATACGGGCTGGCACACCCATCGCGACTGTGCCTGGCGGCACCTCCATCCCTTCGGGAACCACCGCGCCAGCTGCGACGATCGCACCGGCGCCGATACGCGAACCCGTCAGGAGCACCGCTCCCATCCCGATCTGCGTCCCGGCGCCGATCGTGGCGCCGTGCACGATCGCGCCGTGCCCGACCGTGACGTCGTCTTCGATCACGACCGGGAACCCTTCGTCGAGATGGACGATGACCCCTTCCTGCAGATTCACGCGTGCTCCGATACGGATCGGCCCGATGTCGCCACGCACGACCACGCCGAACCAGAGGCTGGAAGCGGGCCCGACCGTCACGTCGCCGATGACGACCGCGGTCGGCGCCAGAAAGACATCCTCGGCCAGTCGCGGCTGTTTGCCGCGATACGGTAGCACGAGCGCCTGCATCTCACCCCCGAGCGGCGACCGCCTCGTAGCCCTGGGCTGGTGGCTGTGGGCAGCGAAGCGGCTTGTCGACCCGATAGCCGAGCGCGTACTCGGCCTGGAGGATCGTATGGATCTCCCGCGTCCCCTCGTAGATCACCGCACCGCGCGCATTCCGCAGATATCGCTCGACCGGATACTCGTTCGAGTACCCGTAGGCACCGTGGATCTGCACCGCATCGTTCGCCGCTTCGAACGCGCAGTCACAGGCGTGCCACTTGGCGAGCGACGTCTCGCGGGTGTTGCGGATGCCGCGATTCTTCAGTTCGGCCGCGCGGAAGACGAGCAGCCGCGACGTCTCGTAGCTGCGCACCATCTTCGCGATCATCTGCTGCACCAGTTGGAACCGTCCGATCTCCTGCCCGAAAGCCTGCCGCTCGTGGCAGTACTTGACGCTGGCCTCCAGGCAGGCACGGATGAGCCCACAGGCTCCGGCCGCGACCGTGAAGCGCCCCTGGTCGATGGCGCTCATCGCGATCTTGAACCCCTCACCCGGCTCACCGATCATGTTCTCGGCCGGAACCCGAACGTTCTGCAGCGAGATCCAGCCCGTATCGCCAGCTCGCACACCGAGCTTGCCGTGGATCGAGCCGGTCGTGAGGCCGGGTGTGCCGCGTTCGACCATGAAGGCACAGAGACCACGATGACCGAGCGCGGGATCGAGCGTGGCGAAGACCAGGAAGTGATCGGCGGTATTGGCCAGCGAGATCCACATCTTCTCGCCGTTGAGGATATAGCTGTCGCCGTCCTTGACCGCGCGGGTCTGGATATGTCCGGCATCCGAACCGGCCCCGGGTTCGGTCAAGGCGAATGTCGCCAGCTTCTCGCCCCGCGCTTGCGGAACCAGCCACCGCTGCTTCTGCTCCTCGGTGCCCCACTGGAGCAGCGTCAGGCTGTTCAGCCCGACGTGGACGCTGATCGCGACCCGGAGGAAGGTATCCACCGCCTCCAGCTCCTCGCAGACCAGGGCCAGCGTCACGTAGTCGAAACCACCGCCACCGTAGCGTTCGGGGATGGGCAAGCCGAGCAAGCCCAGTTCCCCCATCCGCCGGTAGATTTCAGGGTGATACTCGCCCTTCGCGTCCCACTCGCGGATGTAGGGGGCCACTTCGCGCTGGGCCCACTCGCGCACCATGTCGCGCACTTGGATCTGTTCCGGAGTCAACTCGAAATCCATGACTGACCTCCCACGTGCGCCCCGTCGATCGATGCCCGATTGCCGCCTCGGCACACCCTAGCGGGCAGTATAGGGGAGCACTCGAGAGTGTACAAGCAGCCGCGGCTTCACGGAAACAGGCAGCTCAACCACGAGTGCAACGGACAGTACCTCGCGCATCGCACCGGCAGGGGAGCCTCACCACCGCGCACCCTGCAACGAGCCGACCGCGGAATTCCCTGCCCCACCGAGACACCGACCAGCCAACCATCCGACAACCATCGAATAGCCCCAAACATGCCGGATCAAGCGCTGTCCAAGAAGAATGCCGGAGAAGAAACGATACGACGCGTTGACGGAGACATCTTGACAGCCGACACCCGCTCGTTTAATCTCTCAATCAGCATCCACGGTTTCCCGAAACGGCCGAAGCGCCGGATAGTCGAGTGAGGAGGGGCACATGCGCACCTGGACGAGGCGTCGATTCCTCGGGACAGTCGCCGGTTCCGTCGCGTCGGCGTTGCTCGTTGCCTGTCGTGGCGGCGGTGGTGGCGAGGCCACACCGACCGCTGCTCCGGCAGCGACAACCGCCCCCACGCCGACCAACACGCCGGTCGCCCTGCCGACGGCAGTCATGGAGGTCACGCCCACTCCCACGACCGAGGCGGTTCGCCGGGGCGGTATCCTCCGGATGAACCTCCCAGGTGACCCGGCCAATCTCGATCTGCATCAGGCGACGACCAGCACCGACCTCTGGTGCGTCGCACCGTGTTTGGAATCGCTGCTCCAGTTCGATCCGAACGATCAGACGAAGATTCTCCCCTGTCTCGCTGTGCGCTGGGACATGGCGCAGGACGGGATGACCTACACCTTCTACCTCCGCCAGGGCGTCCAGTTCCACGACGGCTCCCCCTTCACCAGCAAGGATGTCCTGGTCAACTTCCAGCGCATCATCGACCCACCCGAGGGTGTCAACAGCCCCCGCGGCGTCTTCTTCAACACCGTCGATCACATCGAAACGCCCGACGACGACACCGTCCGTTTCGTCCTCACCCAGCCTGACCCCGCGCTCCTCTACAACGTCGCTATCCCCTGGACCGGGATTTATCCTGCCCACCTCATCGAGTCGGGTGCTGACTTGCGCGATACCGCCAACATCATCGGCACCGGCCCCTTCAAGTTCAAGAGCTATACGCCGGGAGTCACGTACGAACTCGAGAAGAACCCCAATTACTGGGACAAGGACCTTCCCTATCTCGACGGGATCGTTTTCTACCCGATGGCTGATCCCAACGTTGCTGCCCAGGCACTCATCGCCGGCCAGATCCATCTCAACCGTGGCCTCGGCGTCCCACCGCTCGATCTCTTCGAGGGACACAGCGACATCCGGATCGTCGGTGTCCCGACGACGCTCGTTTGGCGACTGGTGCTCAACGGACGGCAGTTCGAGCCGTTCCGCGATCCGCGTGTCCGCGAGGCGATCACGCTGGCGATCGACCGCGACGCGATGCTGGAAATCGGCACCGAGGGACGCGGTGTGATCTCGGGCTGGATGCATCCCGACGGCGCCTGGGCGCTGCCCGAGGAGCGCGTCCGCCAAGCCCGCGGCTTCGGCAAAGACAAGGCTGCCGATATCGAACGGGCCAAGCAGCTCCTCGCGGAAGCGGGCTTCCCGAACGGCTTCGATGTCGAACTGCTCGCCTTCGCCCTCGGCACTCCGACCACCCAGAGCCTGGTCGCCGACCAGCTAGGACAAATCGGCATCCGGGTGAACGTGCAGAACCTCCAGCTCAGTGAGTACGTCCAGCGCATCGTCGCGCGCGAATTCCAGATGTCGCTCGGATTCAACGCCCCCTGGGTCGACGAGCCGAAGTCGACCTTCGCGAGCTGGATCACCAAGGACGAGCAAGCCAGTCTGACAGGCCTCTGGTCGGATGAGCTGATCGAGCTGTACCAGCAGATCGACCGCGAACTCGATCTCCAGCGGCGGAAGGAGTTGACGAACGAGCTGGACTTCCGCTCGCTCGACGACCCGGCATTCGGCATGATCTATCTCTACCGGCCCCTGATCTGGCACATCTACCGGCCCAGTGTCTTGGCGGGTTGGACACCGCAGCCGAACTACAACCTCACCGAGAAGCACGCCACCACCTGGCTGCGCAGCGATTGAGCACCCACGATCGACAAGATACGAGCGACGAAAGCGGGGTGGACGGTAGTACCCGTCGACCCCGCTTTCGCTCGCGATCGAGTACGCCCCTCTTCGCTGCCATCGCCTGTCTCGCACCAAGCACTATGCGGCCATCTCTTCCGGCTGAGGCAGCCCCTTCCGATCACCGTGGCCCGATCGCGGCAACCTCCCTCACATGCCCTGATCGAGCCCCTCCGTATCCGTACCCGCATTGGCGATGGTCGTCCGGAAGTCACCGCTGCTGTTCACGATAGCCGAACACAGCTCCGAGAGCCGCGTGGTAGGCCGGTTCGACACAGCCGACCCGGTTCCCACGACCAGACTCGTCGCCCACAACACACTCGCATATCTTGACACCGGAAAGCCGAGGAGTTAATCTCTGAACCAGCATCCGCTAGCGGGATCGGTGAGTGGCAGACACAGGTACAAGGAGGAGGAGAATGCGCACGTTCACGCGGCGTCGCTTGTTCGGCGTAGCAGCCGGCACGCTCGCTTCTGCATTGCTCGTTGCTTGTCGCGGTGGTAGCGAGGCGACACCGACCGCTGCTCCGGCGGCGACGACCGCCCCCACGCCGACCAACACGCCGCTGGCCATGCCCACGGCAGTCATGGAGGTCACGCCCACCCCGACCACTGAGGCTGTCCGTCGCGGCGGTATCCTGCACTTCAATCTCCCGGGCGATCCGACGAACCTGGACCTGCACCAGGCGACGACCAGCACTGACCTCTGGTGTATCGGTCCCTGTTTCGATACGTTGTTGCAGTTCGACCCCAACGATCAGACGAAGATCCTGCCGGATCTCGCGATCCGCTGGGACATGGCGCAGGACGGGATGACCTACACCTTCTACCTCCGCCAGGGCGTCCAGTTCCACGACGGCTCCCCCTTCACCAGCAAGGATGTCCTCGCCAACTTCCAGCGCATCATCAGCCCACCCCAGGGCGTCAACAGCCCCCGCGGCGTCTTCTTCAACACCGTCGACCACATCGAAACACCCGACGACTACACCGTCCGTTTCGTCCTCAAGCAACCCGACCCCGCGCTCCTCTACAACGTCGCCATCCCCTGGACCGGGATTTATCCTGCCCACCTCATCGAGTCGGGTGCTGACCTCCGCGATACCAAGAACCTCATCGGCACCGGCCCCTTCAAGTTCAAGAGCTATACGCCAGGGGTCGCGTTCGAGCTCGAGAAGAACCCGAACTACTTCGAGAAGGACCTCCCGTACCTCGATGGGATCGTCGGACACCCGATGACCGACTGGAACGCGGTCGCCCAGGCCTTCCTGGCTGGGCAGCTCCACCTGTATCGTTCGCTCACCACGCCGCCGCTCGACCTCTTCGAGGGACAGGCTGACATCCAGGTTGTCGGCGTGCCGACGACGCTCGTCTGGCGCCTCATTCTCAATGCACGGAACTTCGAACCCTTCAAGGACGAGCGGGTCCGCCGCGCCATCACGCTCGCTTTGGACCGCGAGGCGATGATCGCCGCTATGACCGAAGGACGTTCCGTCTTGTCCGGCTGGATGCACCCCTACGGTGCCTGGGCATTACCCGAGGACCGGGTCCGGCAAGCCCGTGGCTTCGGTAAGGACAAGGATGCCGACCGCCAGCAAGCGAAGCAGCTCCTGGCTGAAGCGGGTTTCCCCAACGGCCTCGAGGTCGAACTGCTCGCGTTCAACCTCGATGTCACCACACCGAGCCTCATCGCAGACCAACTGGCGCAAGTCGGCATCAAGGTGAACCCGCAGATTCTGCAACTCGGCGAGTATGTGCAGCGGATCACCAATCGCGAGTACCAGATGGCACTCGGGTTCAATGCACCCTGGGTGGACGAACCGAAGTCGACCTTCGCGAGCTGGATCACGAATAACGACCAGGTGAGTCTGACCGGTCTCTGGTCCGACGAGCTGATCCAACTCTACCAGCAGATCGACCGCGAGCTCGATATCGAGAAGCGGAAGGAGCTCACCCACGAGCTCGACTTCCGGACGCTCGACGACCCAGTCTTCGGTATGATTTACGTTTACCGACCAGTCATTTGGCATATTTTCCGCCCGGGCATTCTTGCGGGCTTCACACCGCAGCCGAACTACAACCTGACCGAAAAGCACGCCACGACCTGGCTCCGGCAGTAGCGCGCGAGGGGCGCGGCAGGTGCCTGACACGATCGGAAGGATGCGCGGCGATGTTCGTGCAATACCTGATACGGCGCGCGATCGGTGGCATCCTGGTCGTTCTCATCGCCACGTTCCTAGTCTTCGCGTTTATCCGGATCGCGGGTGACCCTGCCGCGCTCATCGTCGGCGGGACAGGTGAGAACATCACGATCAACCCGCAGCGAGTCGAGCAAGTGCGGCAGGAACTCGGCCTCAACAAGCCGCTGATCGTGCAGTTCTTCGACTTCCTGAAGGGTCTCGTGACTGGTGGGCTCGGGAAGTCGTACGTCACGGGGCGGCCGATCGCGGACGAGCTCCGCGTTCGGCTGCCCCTGACTATCGAAATCGCGTTCCTTTCCGAGTTCATGGCATGGGTCTTCGCGCTTCCCCTCGGCCTCTTCAGTGCCCTCCGGCGCGGGCGCTTCACCGAAGCGTTGACCCGAGTCTTTTTCTTCGTGGCCTCGGCGGTACCTGCCTACTGGCTGGGATTGCTCGCCCTGATCACCGTCTTGCTCGTCTTCGGCTGGCGTCCACCGCTCGGGCTCGTGCCTCCGACGCAGGATCTCTTCACCCACCTCCAGCAGATCTTCTTACCGATTGTGGTTCTCGGCTTCGTCCTCGCAGCTGGACTCGTCCGCTTCATCCGCAATGCTGTCCTCGAGGTGCTGCAGGAACCATTCGTCCAGGTAGCTCGTGCGAAGGGGCTCGCTGAGTCGACGGTCATTTTCCGGCACGTCCTCCGCAATGCGTTCGCGCCGACCATTGCCTTCTCGGGTCTCCGCGTGGGTTTTCTGCTGGGTGGTGTGGTCATCGTCGAGACCACGTTCAACTTGCCCGGTCTCGGGCTGTTTTTCGTCGATGCAGTCGCGCGCCGCGATTTTCCGGTCATCCAGATCGCGGTCCTCATCCTCGGCACTGCCTTCGTCGTCATCAACCTGCTCACCGATATCGTCACGTCGTTTCTCGATCCCCGGCTACGCGAGAGGGGCTGAGTGATGGCTGAAGCAGTTGCGGCACCGATCACCCACGAGCGTACGCGCGCCGTCCGTCGTCCGATTCCGTGGATCGGGATCATCGTCTCGCTCGTCCTCGCGCTCATCGTGTTGACTGGTCTCCTGGGTCCGACACTGTCGTCACGGTCACCAACGGCCACCAACGCGGTCGCTCGCCTCAAGCCCCCCTCCGCGACTTATCCGTTCGGCACGGACGAACTCGGGCGCGACATCTTCACCCGGGCACTCTACGGGCTGCGCACCACGCTCCTCATCGCAGTACCCGGCGGCCTCATCGGCACCGTCGTCGGGACCGCGCTGGGGCTCATCGGCGGTTACCGACGCGGGCTCGTCGATTTTCTTCTCCAACGCGGGGTCGAGATCATCACTGCCATCCCGTCGCTCGTCGTCGCCAGCGTCGTCGTCGCAGTCCTCGGAGCTGGACGGCTCCAGCTCATCGGTGCCGTGGCGCTCTCGCTGACACCAGTCGGTGTCCGAGTCATGCGCGCATCAGCACTCCGCGTGTCCGAGTCGCTCTTCTGCGAAGCGGCTCGGGCACTCGGTGCTTCCCACTGGCGCATCATGCTGCGGCACGTGCTTCCGAACTGTCTCGGTCCGGTCGCTGTGCTCGCCTCGCTCAACCTCGGCGCCGCGATCTTCGTCGAAACAGGCCTCAGCTTCCTCGGGCTCGGTGTCCAGCCGCCGAATCCCTCGCTCGGGAACATGCTGACCGGTGCAGCGTCGCTCTACTTCACCCGCGCGCCGTGGATGGTGATCTTCCCCGGCCTCATCGTCACGCTCCTGATCCTCTGCTTCAACATCATCGGCGACATGCTGGCGGATTACTTCGACCCGCGCCTGCGAGCCCAGACGAACCAGTAGCGACCGCCAACGCGGGAAAACTACGGGGAGCCGGAAGTTACTCCGCTTCCAGCTCCCTTTTTTGTCGGCGATCCGCAGACCAGACAGGCACGCGTGCGTCAGATAGCCGCCACTGGGCAGTCGGACCGTGACTTCTCCTCCTCTCCGGTCATGTCCCTCCCGCAGCTCGCTCCCCACTTGCGCCCTGGCATCCTCTCTGCTACTGTAGGGATGTCTCGCTGACCAGATATCCGCGTCACGACGCGGAGTGTTCGAAAGGCTGAACACCATGGTCGTGTTGCGCCAAGCGGAGCGAACCGTCGCGTCACCGGGTGCCCGCACATCTCGGCTCGGCCGGGACTTCTGGCTCGGTTATGCACTGACGCTGCCAGCCTTCCTGGTGGTCGTCGGACTGGTTGCCTATCCGCTCGGCTACGCCTTCTGGCTCTCGCTCCAGGACATCAAGGTCGGTGGACAGGGACAGTTCATCGGCTTCGGCAACTACGCACGCCTGCTCTTCGACAGCCAGAGCCGCATCTACGGACTGTTCTGGAACAGCGTCAAGGTGACCGCGCTCTATACCGGCGGCGCGCTGGCTGGCAAGTTCGTCATCGGGATGGTGAGTGCGCTCATCCTCAACGCACAGATCCGGGCGCGGCACTTCTGGCGCACGCTGCTCTTCGTCCCCTGGGCGATTCCGGCTGTCGTCTCGGCGTTCACCTGGAAGTGGATTTACAACGACGTCAACGGCGTCCTCAACACGCTTCTCACCAATCTGGGACTCGTCGACCGACCAATCCTGTTCCTGGCCAATCCTGATCTCGCACTCTGGTCGGTACTCGTCGCGGCCATCTGGCAAGGTGCACCCTTTTGGACCATGACCTTTCTGGCTGGCCTCCAGGCGATTCCGCGCGAACTGTACGAGGCAGCAGCGATCGACGGCGCAACACCCTTGCAACAGTACTTCCGCATCACCTTGCCGCTCCTGACGCCGGTCATCACGGTCACGGTAATGCTGTCCGCTATCTGGACCTCCAACGCGATCCAGTACGTCTACATCCTGACCAACGGCGGACCGGCCAACGTCACGGAAACGTTCCCGCTCCTGGCCTATCACGAGGGAATGACGGCCTACGACCTCGGGATCGCATCGGCGATTCCGCTCGTCTTCTTCCCGGTCTTCGCCATTCTCATCTACTTCCTCACCCGGCGCATGCTCCGACAGGAGGGCTGACACCATGGCAGAAGTCGCACGCCGGATCGAACGAGCACGACCGAGCGAGCGCAGTCTCCTCGTCTGGCTGGCACGGCGCAACCGGGGGTACTATCTCATCGGGTATCTGGTGCTCCTAGTACTCGCAGTCTGGACGCTCTTCCCGGTCTACTGGCAGCTGGCGACCTCGCTCCGAGCTGATGTCGATCTGTTCAGTCCGACCGTCACACTCCTCCCACGTGTCTTGACCGGTGAGCATTACGAGAAGATCCTCGGGCCGTCGTATCCCTTCTTGCGCCAGCTCCGCAACAGCGCCGTGGTCGCGCTGGCGACGACGGTGATCTCGACCCTGCTCGGTGCGATGGCCGGTTATGCGCTCACGCGCCTCCGTTTCGCTGGCCGGACGATTCTGGCGCGACTGCTGGTCTACGCCTACCTGGCGCCTGGCACCATCCTCTTCATTCCGATCTTCGTCATGATGAGCCGGCTCGGCTTGCGCGATAACCTGGTCGGGCTCACGCTCGCCTATCTCACCTTCACGGTTCCCTTCGCGACCTGGATGCTGATGGGGTATTTCCGAACCGTACCGATCGAGCTGGAAGAAGCGGCACTGATCGACGGTGCTAGTCGCTGGCAAGTCTTGTGGCGCATCATGGTGCCGCTCTCCGGCCCAGCGCTCGTCGTCGCGGCGGTGTTCGCCTTCACGCTCTCCTGGAACGAATTCCTCTACGCCCTCGTGCTGTTGCAGAAGCAGGAAGTGATGACTGCGCCGGTCGGACTCTCCGCCTACGTGATCGGCGACCAGTACTACTGGGGGCAGATGATGGCTGCCGCGACCATCATGTCGCTGCCCCCGCTCGTGGTCTACCTCTTTGGGCAACGGTGGGTGATAGCCGGCTGGACTGCTGGGGCTGTCAAAGATTGAAGCAAGGAGGAGGAGAGCCATGCGCGAACGGTTCTCGCGACGCCGGTTCCTCGCTGTTCTGGCTGCCGGATTCGGGACGACGATCGCAGCGTGCGCTGGTGGCGGCGGCCAGGCAACACCCACACCGGCCCCGCGGCCGAGCCCGACTCCTGCTCCGGCCGCTTCCCCGACGCGAGCTGGTGCCGCAACACCAACCGGTGCTGCAGCATCGCCGACAGCCGTCGCTGCCCAGGCACCAGCGCTCACGCCGGTTCCCGGTCGGGAAGTCGTCGTCTGGCAGACGGTCGACTATCTCCCGGAGACGACCGCGCTCATCAAGCAGCGGCTCGACGAGATCGCCCAAAAGAATGGGTTCACGGTTTCGTTCGAAGAAATCCCCAACAACCCGCAGGGGTACAACCGCTTCAACGCTGCCGTCCAGGCTGGTACGCCACCCGATATCTATCGACTCTACGACTATCAGACTCAGTTCTGGCGCGCCCAAGGCCAGACGACTGACGTGACTGACCTCGTCGCCCCCTTCCTCCAACAGAACGGTGGTGTGTGGCAGCCGGTGGAGTTGACGTGCACCTTCAAGGGTCGCTGGTGGGCGACGCCGCTCGCCGTCAACGCCTGGCCGTTCCATGTCCGGCAAGACCTTCTCGACCAGGCAGGCTTCAAGTACCCCGCGAACTGGGACGAGTTCCGCCAGCAGGGCAAGGCGCTGACCAAGCCGCCGCTCTACTACTACGGCATGACGTTGAGCCGGATCAACGACACCAACAACCATACGCTCGGTATGGTCTGGACGTTCGGCGGCAAGCTCCAGAACGAGGACGGCTCGCTCGGCGTGACCGCGAACGACAAGGCGTGGCTCGACTGTCTCGCGTTGATCCAGACGATGTACGTGGAAGACCAGATCATCCCGCCTGGATCGGTCAACTGGGACGACGGCGGCAACAATCAGGGCTACCAGAGCGAGCAGCTCGTCCTGACCTCGAACCCGACCAGCGTCTACAACTGGCTCCTCAAGAACAAGCCTGAACTCGCGCAGAAGACCCGTTTCTACAGCTACCCGGCCGGACCAGCTGGCTCGTTCGGCCAGGTCGACGTGTGGACCGAGGGGCTCTTCAAGAACGGCAAAGGTGGCGATAATGCTCGTATCTGCCTCGTCACACTCATGGACCCGACCTGGTACGCGAGCTACATCAACGAGCAACTGAAGGGTCGATTCATCCCCTGCTGGAAGGACATGATCAAGCACGACCTCTGGCAAAAGAACGAACTCTACAGCGAGTACCAGAAGATCATCTCGACGGGGCGCATCATGGCCTATGCTGCACCACCGCTCGGCGCCTTCGGCGAACTGGCCACGAAGTTCGTCATCGGCGACATGATGCAGGACCTCTGCGTCCGCCGGCTCTCGCCCCAGGAGGCACTGGCGAATTTCGTCAAAGCCGCACAGGAGATCTGGAGCAAGCCGGAGAATCGCGCCTGACCGGACCACCTCGCGAGGCAATCCGTACGGAGTGCGGGGGACGCTCGTCTGCGTCCCCCATTCGAATCTTCTCGAGCGACGAGGTGCACAGCGATGAACACGACACGTGTTCGCTTCGGCGATGCTGCGCGTGCGCCGCTTTTGGCCGGTTGCGCGACATTCGCTCGCCTCCTGGCACCGACGCTCGGCCCGCTCGGTCGGACTGTCGTCATCGAGAAGGTGCTCAAACCCGGATCGCCTGAAGTCCTCTCGACAGCCGCCCTCGTCGCACGCCGCACCTTCCGTTTGCCGGATCCCTTCGAAAACGCGGGTGCGATGCTGCTCCGTCACGCGGTCTGGCGCGTCTACGAACGGACCGGCGACGGCACAGCGACGACGGCCGTTCTCGCTGCTCGGTTGCTGCACGAACTCAGCCGTCTCCTCGCGAGCGACTTGCCCCCGCACCAGCTGACACGAGCACTCGACCGTGCCCAAGCCGCCGTCACGACGACGCTCCGCTCGCTCGCGCGTCCCCTCGAGGACATCACTGACCTCGCCAACGTCCTGGCACCGCTCGATCTCCCACCTGAGGTGGTGACCGACTTCCTCGAGGGGCTCGAAGCGATCGGCCCCGAGGGTGTCGTCCTGGTCGATCCGGACGATGGAAGCAGCATCCACGTCCAGCTCGTCCAGGGCGTCCACTGGCAGAGCCGGTTGCTCGCGCCGGAATTCGTTCCAGCCGGCACGACCAGCTGGCAACTCCTCGAGCCGCGCATCTTTCTCACCGACTGGACACTCGCGGAGGCGAACCAGCTCGTGCCGCTCCTCGACGACTGCGCACGCCACCGTGTCCGGCGTCTCCTCATCGTGGCGAACGAGCTTGGCGACTCAGCACGCGCCGTCCTCGCAGCGAACCTCGCCCGGGGCACCCTGGAACAGGTCGCCGTCGTCGCGGCTCCTTCCGTCGGCCTGCAACAGACACGCATCCTCGAGGACCTCGCAGCGCTCTGCGGAGGACGCCCATTCCGGCAGCAGGCCGGCGAGCGTCCAGAGCAGGCACGCCTGGCCGATCTTGGGAGCGCTCGGCAGGTACTCGTCACACGCTGGACATTCGCGATCCTCGGTGGGCATGGAACGCGAGCGGCGATCCGCCAGCGCCTCGCTCTCGCCGAGGCGGAACTCGAGCGGGCTGAAGACGACGCCGCACGCCGGCGCGCCCAGGAACGACTCGCCCGGTTGCGCGGTGCGTTCCTCCAGGTCCGCGTCGGTGGACGAACGCCGAGCGAGCGCGAGTACCGGTTGCTCATGCTCGAGCGGCTCGCTCGCACCATTCAGGTGGCTCTCGATACTGGTCTCGTCCCGGGTGGGGCCGCCAGCTTCGCTGTCGCAGCTCGCGCCCTCGTCGCCGAGGCGACCAGCAACTCGTCTATCGAGTGCGCAGTTCTCGGAGCTGCTCGCGCTGCACTCCTGGAGCCGTTGCGGATCCTGGTGGCCAATGCTGGCATCGAGCCGGGCCCAGTCATCCACGAGACGCTGGCGCGGGCACCGCAACTCGTCTACGATGTGCGGGACGACCGCTGGGTCGATCCCTGGTCGCATGGCCTGCTGGATCCCCTCGGCGTCCTCGAGGCCGCCGTGGAAGCGAGCTGGAGTCTGGCGCGCGCCTTCCTCTCCACGGACGTGCTCGTCCATCGCACCTGGCCTGCCTCGAGTGCTGAACCGTGAGCGATGGTGAGACAGGAAGAGACGATGGGGAAAGACGCGCACCTGGTCTGGCACCACCTCACTCGCCAACCCGGCGGCGCCGTGCTCGCGCTCGCGACCGATGGGAAGACCGTCCTCGCAGGCACCGCGAGCGGTGCCTTTCTCGCCCGGCACGATGCCGACAGCTGGGAAACGCTCGCGTTCCCGCACACTTGGGGACGTTTGGAACTCGCTAACCCCGTCGTCATCGCGCCCTGGGGTGACCGGTATATCGCGACCCCGTCAGGCCTCTTCCGCCAGCAGGCGAACGGTACCTGGCAGCGGTGCCTCGAGGGCGGCACCATCGTCGCGATCCGCACCACCACGGAAGGAAACCGGCGTCTCGTCATCGTGGCCGACCAGCTGGACGGTATCCTCGTCTCCGCCAATGCCGGAACGGACTGGGAACCCGCCAATGCAGGACTGCCCCAGCTCGTCGAAGTCGTCGATCTCGTCGTTTCTCCGCAATTCGAGCGCGACCGCACCGTCCTGCTCGTCGCAGCCGACGGCGCGTTCCTCAGCCGCTCGCGGCGCTGGAGCTGGCACGAGATCGAGTCGGCCCCGACCTCGCTCGAATGCGGTGCACTCACCACCGACGAGGCCGGAAGGCTCAGCCTCTTCTTGGGCGGTGATGCGGGACTCTTCCGCTCGCGTGACCGCGGTCGCACCTGGGAGCGCATCGCGCTCCCGGTCGAGGGGAGCTGTAGCCTGCTGGCGACCGACCCGACCGGCCGGCACCTCGCCGCTGCGATCGACCGCTCCATCGTCCGCACCGCCGATCAGGGAGAGAACTGGGACTGCTTGCCCGCACTCCCGAGCCACGTCCTGAGTCTGGCCGTTCTCGATCGCGAGCACCTCGTCGCCGGCACGCTCGCCCACGGATGCCTCGTGTGGGAGGACCGAGCAGGAACGTGGCAGGAGCGGAACACGGGACTCTACGGCCGCCTCCCGATCGGGATCGTCGCTCGCCGCTCGCACGAACTCCTCGTCGCCGACTATTCGGGGACGGTTCTGCACTCGCCGGATGGCGGCAGCACCTGGCAGCGAGCGCTGCTCGACCGCGGCATCGCCCAGTTCGCTGGTGGGCCAACCGGCCCGGTCTTCGCACTGGCGTTAGACACGCTCCTCCGCTCCTCCGACGGACACGACTGGGAACCGGTCCGAGACATCGAGGAACTCTCGGAATCGGCCTGGCTACTCGCGAGCGACGACGGTGGGACCGTCTGCCTCGTCCAGTACAACCTCGAGCCGACGCTCGAACCACTGGTGTCGCTTGCCTTCTCGCGGGACAGCGGTGCGACCTGGCAGGAGCACCGGACCCGTGCCTTCGCGCTCGTCGAGGGTGCCGCCCTCGCTCCCGACGGTCGAGCGCTCGCCGTGCTGGCGCTGCGTGCCCGAGATCTCCAGCCCACCCTCTCGCTCGCGTTTCTACCCACCGAGCAGTGGATCATGCACCGCTGGCCGGAGGCACTGCCGGAAACGAGCCTGGTTCGCCTGCTCTGGTCAGCCACTGGCGAAACGCTCCTCGCTGTCGTCGATACCGACGTCTGGCTGGTACGGCACCCACTCGAGCGCCCACGCATCGCACGGGTCGGCCGCCTCGACGCTCCGGCATCGGCACTCGGGCGAGCGGGCAGCGCGGGCTGGTTCCTCGCCAGCGGGACACGCCTGTGGCATTGCGCGAGCAGCGGCACCCTCCGGGCACTCGGACCGGACGGGCCGGAGCAGACAGTCGTCGCGCTGACTGGTGACCCGACAGCGACCGGGCTCGCTGGCTACGCAGCCGATGTCGGCGGGAGTATCTGGTCGTTTCTCGCCGGAGAGACGAGCAGGTAAGCACGCAGATTGGGCCCCCGGCGTATCGCGCCGCGCCAGCACCGCACAGCGTGCAAAGGCGTCCGGGTGCAACGCGAGCCGGGCCGCACGATCCCCGAACAGCACCGTGCGCGTCCTTCGCTACACTTGTTCGAGTACGACGATGGCGAACGAGGAGGCGCGCGTATGCCGACGCAACCGAGCAAGGAACTGGAACGGATCCCCAATCCGAAGCCGGAGCGGGATTACGAGATCGAGATCACGACGAACGAGTTCACCTGCGTCTGCCCGCGGACCGGCCAGCCGGACTTCGCGACGATCACGATCCGCTACGTTCCCGACCAGTGGATCGTCGAACTCAAGTCGCTCAAGCTCTATCTCTGGTCGTTCCGCAACGAGGGGCACTATCACGAGGAGGTCACCAACACGATCCTCGACGATCTGGTGCGGACGCTCCAGCCGCGCCGGATGACGGTGATCGCCGACTTCAATATCCGCGGTGGGCTGCACACGGTCGTCACTGCGCGCTACGAGCGGACGACCGAGGAAATCCGCGCTGCTGCTGACTGAGCGACGTGTCGGCAGTGGGGCGATCCGATCGCCCGGCTCCAAGGGACTGGATCGCCCCACGCGGCTCGCCCTTCGCCGCTTGACCGCAACGGTGCATCGCTGAACGCTCTTGCCCAACCGGACCGCTCGACTTGCCCTGCCAGCGCACGCAGGACCGGCCGTCTCGCTCTTGACACCCCCGGCGGGACGTCCTATCTTCAACACTGAAGCTCAGCCGACGGGGACGACGCTCGCGCGACCGAACGCATGCTGGAAAGCCCCGCGGTACAGCCGATTCGGCACCGCAGGCACAAGGCACACCATGCAGTCGGCTCGTCCGCACGAGCGCGCACCCGGCAGCCAGTAGGTCGCGCGAAAACGAGCCTGGAAGTCGGTTGAGCGCGAGTGGTCGTCGAGGAGCGGAACGGGGGTAGCGATGAGTGGGACACTGCGGTTTCCGAGCCCGTTTGAGGTGGAGACACCAGCCGGGTGCGAAGGCTGGGAGGAGATGTACCCGGCCTACATGCGCTTCTCCGAAAAACGGCGGGAACTGGAGGAATCGCGTCTCTGGTTCTACAACGGCATGCACTACCCGGAACCGATCTCGCCCTTCGATGTCATCACTGCTGAGGCCTTCTACGTCGCCATCGGCGAGATGAACGCACGCTTCTTCTGCATCCCGCCCGCGCTCGGCGTCGACTTCCGCGTGCTGAACGGCTACGTCTACATCAGCGGTATCCCGGTCCTCGATCCGCAGAAGGTACAGGAACGTGCCGAACTCTTCCAGCGCCGGGCGGGTCACTACTACGAGAACTGGTCGTCGATCTACGAAGATTGGAAGCAGCGCGTCATCGCTGAGATCGAGGCATTGAAGCAGATCCCCTTCCCCAAGCTCCCCGACATCGAGCCAGAGGAGCTGGTCTTCGCTCATCGCGGCATCGGTACGGCCCAGACCGTCCTCGAAAGCTACAACCGGGTCATCGAAAGTCTCTTCCGCATCGCACAGATCCACTGCGAGATCGTGATGATCGGTTTCGCCGCCTACCTCACCTTCTACGAGTTCTGCAAACGGTTCTTCCCGGAGATCCCCGACCAGCAAGTCACGCTGATGGTCTCCGGCATCGACGTGAGCATGATGCGCCCCGACCAAGAACTGCGCGCCCTGGCCAAGCGGGCCGTCGAACTGGGTGTGGCGGACGCCTTCGCCGAGGGGCGCAGCTGGCAGGAGGTCTTCGCTGACCTCCAGCAACGCGAGAACGGACGAGCCTGGTTGCGCGAGTGGGACGAGCGCGGCGAGCCCTGGTTCTGGATCAACGCTGGCGACGGGCTGCAGCACCAGTTCCGGGCCTGGCGCGACGACCCGAGCCCGGTCTTCCCCATTCTGATCGAGTACGTCAAGCGTGCAGCCCGCGGCGAATCGATCGAGCGCGACACGTCGCAGGTTCGCGAGGAACGCGATCGGATCACCGCCGAGTATCGCGCTCTCTTGCCCAGCGACGAAGACCGGGCAGCCTTCGATCAGCTCCTCAACCTCGTGCGGCAGGTCTACTACTCGATCGAGGACCACAAGTTCTGGGTCGATCACTGGTTCATGAGCATCTGGTGGAACAAGCTGCGCGAACTGGGCGCGCTCTTCGTCGAGCACGGGTTCTTCCGCGAGGTCGATGACCTGTTTTACCTCCACTGGACGGAAGTGAGCCAGGCCCTCACCGACCTCCTGCTCGCCTGGTCGATCGGTACCGAGGCGTACGGCCCGAAGCACTGGCCAGACGTGGTGGCGCGTCGCAAGGAGATCCTGCGCAAGCTGCGCGCCTTCAACCCGCCGCCAGCGCTCGGTGTCGTTCCCGAGGTCATCGCCGACCCGGCGATCGTGATGCTCTGGGGTATCACCCCCGAGCGCTTGCGGGCCTGGGTCACCAGGGACGAAGGGAACATCCTGCGCGGCTTCGCAGCCTCGCCGGGCATCGTCGAAGGGCCGGCGCGCGTCATCTTCGACGTGGCCGAACTCAAGACGGTCGAGGACGGCGAGATCCTCGTCTGCTCGGTCACCGAGCCGAGCTGGGCGCCTGTCTTCGCCAAGGTCCGCGGCATCGTCACCGATATCGGCGGCGTCATGTCGCACGCCGCGATCGTCGCCCGCGAGTACAGCGTGCCAGCCGTCCTCGGCACCGGTGTCGCGACCAAGCGGATCCGCACTGGCCAGCGCTTGCGGGTCGATGGGAACGAAGGCACCGTGACGATCCTCGACTGAGCGAACGCCTGACAAGGCGGTCTCAGACGACCGGCGAGCGGTTCTCTGCTCGTCGGTGCAGTATCCTGAAAAGGATCGGTTCAGAAGTGGAGCGCGACCGATGGAACTGACGCCGGAAGACGTGCAAGAGATTCTCAAGCTGCTCGAGCAGTCTTCCTTCGACGAGCTGTATCTCGAGACGCCGCAGCTCAAGCTGATCGTCCGTCGTGGGCATGACGGGGTGAGCAACGTCGCTGTACCGGCTTCCCAACCGGCACCGGCGAGCCCACCGCCCGAACCGGCGACCACGGCGGAACCGTCCACGCACCAGGCGACTGAAACAGCCGCGGCGGTACCGGCAGAGCCTCCAGCGGCGGCCGAGTCGCCCCACGCGGAGGCCGCAGCGCCAGGCAAGGAAACGCTGGTGCCGATCGTCGCGCCACTCAAAGGCATCTTTTACCGCGCACCACGGCCGGGCGCCGAGCCGTTCGTCGATGTGGGGAGCGAGGTGCGTGAGGACACGGTGGTCGCCATCATCGAAGTCATGAAGCTCATGCATTCCGTCCAGGCCGGGGTGCGCGGAACGATCGTCCAGGTCTGCGTCGAGAACGGTCAGGCGGTCGATCGCGGTCAGCCGCTCTTCCTCGTCCGACCGAGCGAGCCTGTAGCCGATCAGCATGCGACTCCAGCAACAGCATGAGGAGCGACAGCTATGGCCCAGCGGATCAAGCTCATCGACGTCACGCTTCGCGACGGGAATCAAAGCCTCTGGAGCGCCATCGGCATCGATACCCGCACGGTCGTCGACGTCGCCCCCTGGCTCGACCGGGCCGGGTTCAAGTGCATCGACTTCACGACGAGTACGCACATGGCGATCAGCGTACGCTATCATCGCGAGGATCCGTACGAGAAGATCCGGCTGGCTCGCCAGCTGATGCCGCACACGCCGCTCATCTTCATGACCACAGGTATGCGCTTCATCACCTGGGAGCCAGCCCCGCGCGCGATCATCCGTCTCGCCATGCGCGTCGTCTTGCGTCACGGCATCCGCCGCATCCAGATCGTCGAGCCGATGAACAACATGAGCGCCCTGCTCGAGGCAGCCCGGATCGCACGCGAGGAAGGGGCGGAAACGGTCGTCGCGGGACTCGTGTACAGCATCAGCCCCGTGCACACCGACGAGTTCTACGTGCGCTGCGCCGAGGAACTGGCCCGCGAGCGGCACCTCATCGATACCGTCTACATCAAGGATCCGTCCGGCCTCTTGACCCCCGAGCGCGTGCGGACGATCGTCCCGGCACTCCGCGCGGCGCTCGGCGAGGACATGCCCCTCGAGATCCACTCGCACTGCAACATGGGGATGGCCCCGCTGTGTTATCTGGAGGCTGTCCGGCTGGGCGTCGAGACAGTGCACACGGCGATCCCGCCGCTCGCCGAAGGCACCTCGCTCCCATCCATCTCCCGCACGGTCGCCAACCTGCGGGAGCTGGGCTTCGAGGTAGAGATCGACCTCGAGCCACTCCAGCACGTTTCGGAGTACTTGTTCCGCCTCGCCCGACGGAAGGGATACCCGATCGGGCAGCCGCACGAGTACGACGTGTCGTACTACCGCCACCAGGTACCCGGTGGGATGATCACGACGCTCCGCCGCCACCTCAAGGAGGCCGGTGCCGAGCACCGGTTCCAGGACGTTCTCGAGGAGATCGTGCGCGTGCGAGCCGAGCTGGGCTACCCGATCATGGTCACGCCTTACTCGCAGCTCGTCGCCACCCAAGCCCTGATGAACCTCGAGTCGCGCGAACGGTACGAGAAGGTGCCGGACGAAGTGATCAAGTACGTGCTCGGACGGTACGGCCCGCCGCCGGCGCCGATCGACCCCTGGGTCAAGGAGCGGGTGCTCTCGCTCCCGCGAGCGCGTGAACTGGACGTTCCCATTCCCGAACCGACGCTGGAGGAGCTGCGGCGGGAGTTCGGCGGCACGATCTCTGACGAGGAATTGCTCCTGCGCTGGGCACTCCCGGGCGACCAGGTGGACGCGGCTCTGGCGCGCAAGACCGGTAATGTCGCGGTGAACGGGAACGGGGTGACGCATCCGCTCGCCCAGCTCATCGCCGAGGTCGCACGACGGCCGACGATCAGTTTCTTTCACCTCGAAAAGGACGGCATCCGCTTGACGCTGAGCCGCCAGGCGACGCGTCGCGCGTGAACGGGAGGAGCAGAACACCCATGGTCGTTTCGCGAGCGGATCTCCGCGCGATCCGCGGGTTCGTCTTCGATGTCGACGGCACGCTCATCCTGTCGGAAAGTCCGGATTGGAGCGGTGCAGTCCCGCTCCCTGGCGCGGTCGAACTCCTGGACTGGCTCCGCGCACGCGGCTACCCGTTCGTGCTGTTCACCAGCGGTAGCACCTACCGGCCAGAGACCTATGCCGCACGCCTGCGCGCTGCTGGCCTGCCGATCGAGGACTGGCAAGTCATCACGACCGGGGTGACCGCCGCCGAGATCATCGCAACCGACTATCCCGGGCGCTCCGTCTACGTGCTCGGCGAGGAGGGTACGATCGCGCCGCTCCAGGCCCGCGGCATTCGCGTCGTCGACGGGACGGAAGGAGAGACCGCCGGGGTCGTCCTCGTTGGCTGGAGTCGAGCGTTGACGTATGATCAACTCGACATCGCCTGCCGCGCGGTGTGGAACGGCGCCGATCTCCTGGTCACGTCAGCGGCACGCGCATTCGTCTCCAAGCGGGGGCTCAAGCCTGGGTGGTCATGGTCGATCGCGATCGCGATCGCCGAGACGACCGGCAAGCGCCCGCGAGTGGTCGGCAAGCCGTCGGTCGAAGCGCTGCGCGCAGTCGCGCGGCTCCTCGGGACGGATGTCGCATCCCTCGCCGTCGTCGGCGACGATCCGGATCTCGAGCTCCGCATGGGGCGGGACGCAGGGGCGCTGACGATTCAAGTTCGGACCGGGCGCGGCAGTGAGCCGATCGAGACACCGGTGATCGGTGACCTCGTGCTCAGCGGTGTCGAGGAGCTCTTCGCGCTCCTCCAGGAGATTCACGCGAAGGAGGGAGCGGCCGACCAGTGAGGAGTCCACCACCATGGGTGAGCAGCGGTACTGGAACGAAGCGATGGAGACGATCGACCCAGCGAGGCTGTGGAAGCTCGAAGACGAGCGACTGCGCTGGCAGCTCCGCTGGGTGTGGGAACGGTCCCCGTTCTATCGGCAAAAGTTCGCCGACGCGGGGATCGACCCCCTGACGATCGGCCGGGATTCGCTGCATCGCCTCCCGTTCACGCTCAAGGACGAAATTCGGCGCACGCAAGACGAGTATCCCCCGCTCGGTGGTCACGCCTGCGTACCGCTGCACGAAGTCGCACGGATCCATGCGTCCTCGGGAACGACCGGCAAGCCGACGCTCGTCGGGTTGACGGAGGCCGATTCCCGAGCCTGGAACGAAATCCTCGCACGCTTCTTCTGGGCAACCGGCGTGCGGCCGGGAACCCGCGTCTGGCTGGCGGTGACGCTCGGCTGGTACATCGCTGGCCTCAGCTTCTACGAGGCGCTCCGCGAGATCCGCGCCACTGTCTACCCGTCCGGGACGATGGAAGCCTCCCGCACGTTCAACATCCTCCGCCGCGCTGGGGTCGACTACATGGTCTCCAGCCCGACCTTCGTCAACTATCTGACGAACGTCGCGCGCGAAAGGCTGGGTATCGACCCTGCCTCGTTCGGGCTGAAGGCGATGGCCCTGGGTGGCGAACCGGGAGCTGGGGTGCCGCAGATTCGACAACAGATCGAAGAGACCTGGCGGTGCAAAGTGTACGACGCGATGGGCACTGCCGATTTCGCGCCGATCCTGTGGACGGAGTGCGAGGCCCAGGCCGGGATGCACTTCATCGGGCAAGGGTTCGTGATCGTCGAATTCATTGACCCGACGACCGGTCAGCCGGTCGAGCCGAAAGAGGGGATGCTCGCGGAACTGGCGTATACGGCGATCGCCCGCGAGTGCGTCCCGCTCATCCGCTTCCGGATCGGGGATCTCGTACGGATCGAAGGAACCGACACCTGCGTATGCGGCCGCACCGGGATACGGATCCGGTGCGTCGGCCGCGTCGACGATATGTTCATCGTCCGCGGCGTCAACGTGTTCCCGAGTGCGGTCGCAGACGTCATCGCCTCGTTTCGCCCGCGAGTGACCGGCGAGTTCCAGATCCGCCTGCCCCCGCGCGGCCTCCCGATCGAGCCCCCTGTGCCGATCGTCGTCGAGTGCGGCCCCGAGCCGGGTGACCTCCACAAGCTCAAGAAGGACATCGAAGAAGCGATCCGCGCCCAGCTCATCTTCCGGGCGAACGTCCTCCTCGTTCCCTACGGCGAACTCGCTCCGACCGGCGCCATGAAGCGCCAGGTGATCGTCCGGAGCGAGTGAGCGCAACGCTCGCCTGACCTCCCCGACTCAGCCGAAGATCTCTTTCTACCTCCGCGCCGTCGCTGGCACTGGGGAATGCTGTGCCGCCCACCGCAGTTTCGCCCGTATATCCCGCCTCTCCGGTACCGGGGCAGCACATGATGTGCCACCGTTCCCGTCGGGGTCAGGCGTTGCCTCGCCCGGGATCCCCTCGCCCCCATTCTGTAGGGGCGAGGCGTGCCTCGCCCAACCGCGCCAAAGGCGCGGCATCGTGAACTCGTTTGCCGGCCCTGCGGGCCGGATGGGTCACGCACGCGTGACCCCTACAAGGGAAATGGCGGGTGTCTGAGGGCGACGGTGGACCGTGACCGATCACGGTCAGTACGTCGTCGGCGTCCCGTAGGGGCGAGGCGTGCCTCGCCCAACCGCGCCAAAGGCGCAGCATCCCTCCCTCGCGTTGCCGGCCCTTTGGGCCGGATGGGTCACGCGTGCGTGACCCGAAGGGTCAGGCACGCCTGACCCCTACACAGAAAACGGCGACGCTGCAGCGGCGACCGTCGGCAGTGATCGCTCACGGTGGGTGCATCGTTTGCGGCTCTGTAGGGGCGAGGCGTGCCTCGCCCAGCCGCACCGCCAGGTGCGGCAATCGTCACGTCCGTGCCCTCCGTGCCGGTGCCTCGGCGTGGGAACGGGGTTTGCCGGCCCTCCCGGGCCGGACGGGTCAGGCACCGCCTGACCCCGCCACGACGCACCTGCTCGCCTACGCCGGTCTGGGAGGAGCACGGCACCTCTTCGCGCCATCGCACAGGATGATTCGAGAGCGCCGGGGGAGCGATCATGCGGGCGACGCGCTGTCCCGCTCCTCGTGGCTCGTGCAGCATCCGTGCCGAGCACATCGAGGAGCAGGGACTGCCCAACCCTTCAGCGCGGGGGTCGACACTCGTCGAGCGTGGTGCCGCGCCGTCACCCGAAACGACGGCGTGCAGTGCAGTCAAGAGCCCGCATACCGATGGGACAGCACGACTCGTCGGACAGCAGCGATCGCCCGCTCGATGTCGTCACGCGTCACGTCCAGATGGGTCACCGCCCGGACGCGATACTCTCCGACCGCGCCCATGCGAACCCCCTCAGCCAGCAGTGCCTGGGTGAACGCCTGCGCCGTCATGCCGGTGTCACGGACGTCGAAGTAGACCAAGTTGGTCTCGACTTCGGCCGGGTCGATACCGATGCCGGGCGTCTCCGCGAGTCCTTCAGCGAGCAAGCGGGCATTGGCATGGTCTTCAGCCAGCCGGTCGACGTGGTGCTGGAGCGCGTAGATGCCAGCCGCAGCGAGGATGCCAGCCTGCCGCATGGCACCGCCGAACATCTGCTTGTACCGCCGTGCCAGCCGGATCGTTTCGCGGTCACCGGCGAGCACTGCACCGACCGGGCACCCGAGCCCCTTCGACAGGTCGATCCAGACCGTATCGACCTCGCGGCACCAGACTGTAGTCGGAATGCCGGTCGCAACCACCGCATTCAAGAGACGAGCACCGTCCATGTGGACTTTGAGCCCCAGGCGATGGGCAGTCTGACAGACGGCTTCCAGCGTCTCCAGCGGCCAGATCTTGCCGCCACCGCGGTTGTGCGTGTTCTCGATGCAGACGAGCGTCGTCGGCGGCGTGTGCACCCCGTCACCTGGGTCGGCTGCAGCTGCGACCTGCTCTGGCCCGAAGACACCACGTACCCCATCAACGAGATAAGTCAAGACGCCGCAGACGAGCCCCGCCCCGCCGGCCTCCGAGGTGACCGGGTGCGCCGTTCGCTCGATGATGATTCGATCACCCGGCCGTGTATGCACCTTGATACCGATCAGATTGCACATCGTACCGGAGGGCAAGAACAGCGCGGCCTCCTTACCGGTCAGTTCAGCGACCATTTCCTGGAGCCGGTTGACGGATGGGTCTTCGCCGAGTTGCTCGTCGCCGACTTCCGCTTCGGCCATAACGCGCCGCATTTCGGGGGTCGGACGCGTGACGGTATCGCTGATGAGATCGATCATCCTGCACTCGCTCCTTCCTCGCTCGCGCTACGCGGCGACCCGATACCGCACGGTACCCATTATCGGACGAAGCCAGCGAGTAGCGCGACAACATGCTTGCCAGAGCCATCCACAACGACGCAGCTCGGGCTCGACGCGGGATCGACCGGTTCCCCGTATACTAGCCGCGATGGGCTGGGGGCCGGATGGGAGACGAATCGACCCAGGCGAACGAATCCGTTCGCGCAACGGCATGGTGCCTCTTCGTCGGATCGCTCCTCAACGAGGGAGCGATCGGTTTCTTTTTCACGCTCTGGCCGCTCTACATCGCCTCGCTCGGCGCAGCACCGTCCGAGATCGGTCTCGTGATCGGCACCGCTGGGATCCTCCGGCTGCTCTTCCTGCTCCCATCAGGCTGGCTCGTCGATCGCCTGCCGCTGCGCCTGTTGATCGCGGGGATGCGAGCCGTGGCCGCAATCGGATTCGCCCTCTGTGCGCTGGCCCGCGACTGGTGGCAGCTCTTCCCCGGCATCGTCGCGATCAGTCTCGGTGTCGTGGCCTTTCCAGCGCTGAGCACGTTGATCGCTGGTCTGACGAGCGAAGGCGAAGCACGGACACGGTACTTCACGCTGATCTACACGGTCGCCCCCTCGATCGCCACGATCGTGACGCCAGCAGCTGCCGGTTGGCTCGCCGAGCAATGGGGGCTGCGAGCGACACTGGTCGCAGCGAGCGCTGCGACGGCCTCAGCAGCGCTCATCTTTGCATCGCTTCGTCTTCCGGCTAACCTCGCGGTCAAACGGGGAGAAGGATCGTATCGACAGCTCCTGACCATTCGTCCGATCGTCCTCTCGGCCATCCTCATGGTCGGGACGATCGGCGGCATCATGGTCGGCTGGGTGCTAGCGCCGAACTATCTCCAGGAGGTACATGGGCTGCGGCTGGAGCAGATCGGGTGGCTCGGCTCGATCGCAGCGGTCGGGAGCACCGCCTTGAGCCTGGCAGTCAGTCACAACCGCTGGTTGCAAGATCCCTTCAATACACTGCTCGTCGCCACCGGTGCCGTGGTTGTGGGATTCCTCCTGCTGCTGGTCGGGAATCACTTCGCGCTCTTCGTCCTCGCGTACCTACTCCGCGGCGGTTTCCTGGTCGCCTGGTCCGCGTTCTACGCGCTCTTCGGACTCCTGACGCCCGAGCAGCTGCGGTCACGGGTATTCGCTGTCGCGGAGATCCTCGGCGGACTCGGATCGACGATCGCCCCCTTCCTGGCCGGTATCCTGTACGAGTTGGACACACGCCTGCCTATCGTCGCGGGTCTCGTGTGCACGGCGATCGTCGTCGTGACGACGCGACTCGTCCAGCGCAGGACGCGTCAGCCCCTTGCTTTCGCTGGCACGCTACGGTGAGATCGATGCCCCGTCCGCTCCGTCGTGCCAAGCCCTCCGCTGAGCGCCACCAGCGTGCCATGGAGTGGGAACGCTGGTTCCGGGGAGAGAGTTCGCAAGCAGCCTATCGCATCGAACTGACGCGACTCACCGGTCTGGCTCCTGAAGTCAGCGGGAAACTGGTCGAAGATGTGGCAGACCTTCTGGTCGATCGGGTTCCCGCGTCACTCGGCGTCCCTGCACTGCTCGCGATCTCCGTGCTGGTCAGTCATTCGCCGAAAGCGAGCGAAGCCAGCCGCGTGCTCCTCCTCGCGATCACCGAGGAACTCGCACCGGCTCATGCACGCACCGTTTTGGAGAACCTGGCACTCGCCTGGCACGCCAGCCAGCGTATTTTCGCGACCGATCGCCGGCGTGCGTTTCTCCGTGCCGAGTTGCTCCAGACCATCCGCCGTCTGGAAGCGAGCGATGCGCCGGGAGTCGACGCTATCACTGCGATCCTCGCGGTGCTGGACTGACCACCCGCATAGGAAGAAGGGAACGTTATACTGAAAGGTACCTGAGCAGCGGCTCGGGAGCAGGGCGAGGTACGCTGGCGACCGCGCGCTGCCTCCCGCATGGTAGGAGTGGAGGGGCAGCGATGAGCACGCAGGTGTGGCTCGGCATCGTCTTCCTCGTGCTCGTCGTCGTGTGGATCGTCGAACTCTACTGGATCGCGCGGATGGCCGACGAATGGGGCCGCGACGCGCTGCAACTCGTTTCAGGAGCAGCCATTTTCTTCATTTTTGCAGCTCCCGTCACCGCGGTCGCGCCGGGTCTCGTCGAACGGGTCGGCGATCTCTGGGCTGCGCTCGTCCGGCCGCTCGATGCCCGTGCCCGCGAACGGCGACGGAGCAGCCCGCGGCTCGTGATGCCCGGGCGTACCGTTCCACTCGAACAGGAACGCATCCGCATCGGTCGCTATCCGAACAACGATATCGTCATCGACCACCCGACCGTCTCCGCGTATCATGCGGAACTCGTGCGCCGCCCGGACGGACGGTACGAGCTGATCGATCGGGAGAGCCGGAACGGGACGCGGATCAACGGCACGCCCGTCCGGCAGGCGATCCTCAAGGACGGTGATCAGATCACGATCGGGGCGATCACGGTGCACTATCTGGAGGGGTCCCGGACACTCGAGGCTCTGAATCGCGGTGGGGTACCGCTGCGGCGCCGATAAAAAAGCACCGCCCGGCGAGGGCAACCGGGCGGTGTCCGTTTTCACCGGAGCAGGCGATCAGTAACCAGACGAAACCTGACGCCGGGCACGGAAGCAGTCGGAGCAGTAGACGGGGCGGTCCTGCCGGGGCAGGAACGGTACCATCGTCTCCCGACCGCAGTCGCTGCAGATCGCCGGATACATCGGACGATCCTGCCTCGACTCGCGCGGCTCGCGGCTGCGATACGAGCTGCCCTCGCCGCGTGCCGACCGCCGGGAACGCGCAGCTGCACGACAGGTGGGGCAGCGCGACGGCTCGTTCGTGAACCCTTTGTCAGCGTAGAATTGCTGCTCGCCAGCGGTGAAGACGAACTGCGTACCGCAGTCGCGGCAAGTCAGGACCTTGTCAACGAACCCGAAACTCATCTCGTGGGTCTCCTTAGGATCTCTCGAGGTGGCGAACCGAACGTTCACCACCGAACCGGTACTCGCTCTAGCCTTGGGGATTCGCCGCTGAGATGAGTCCGGGGAGACAGGCCCTCACTGTCACCTCGACCACGCGCGCGGTACCCTCGGCTATTGGTTTCACTATAACACACATCGGCATCCCGCGCAAGCACCTTACCACCGCCTCGACGCCGTCCTGCCGTATCGGCCATCCCCTCGCCCTGGTGGGAACGATCCGGTCACCGACCCCGAAACGCCGTGCGCAGGCGATCGGGTGCGTCCTCCACCACCGCAGCCAGCCTGGTTCCTGCCCCGAAGCGAACCAGCAACGGACCACTCCGGTACCAGCACGTTCGGCACCGCGGCCGGCGAGCTGGCACGCGGCCCCGGCTCACAGCTGACGCAGGTGCAAGGTATCGGCATGGCCTGGCTCGGGGAAATAGCGCAGGCTCCCCACGAAAACTGCATGCTCCCCCGGACAGACGAGTCCTGTGGCACAAGCTGCCCGTGCCGCCTGTTCGATCAGTTCCTCGCTCGTCTCCGCGAACGCGGGAAGGGCAAGCGGAGCGACGCCCCACACCAGCGCGAGCTGCCGAGCGACGTACGAGTCGCAGGTCACCGCGATGATCGGGACGGCCGGCCGCTCGCGCGCGACCTCGCGAGCAGTGAAACCGCTGCGCGTGATGGCGACGATCGCCCGAACCGCACGCCAGCGTCGCGCGAGATCGGTCGCCGTCCGCGCGATCGCCGCCGCGATCGTCGTCGGCTCGTCGCCTTCCGGTACGGACGCTGGACCGAGCTGCTGCTCGGTCGCAACGATGATCCGATGCATCATCGTCACCGCCTCGACCGGATACTGGCCGGTCGCCGTCTCCGCGCTGAGCATTAACGCATCGGCTCCCTCCAGAACCGCATTGGCGACATCGCTCACTTCGGCACGGGTCGGAATCGGTTGTGTCGTCATCGACTCCAGCATCTGGGTGGCGATGATGCAGGGAATCCCGGCAGCTCGTGCCGCCGCGATGATGCGCTTCTGTGCGATCGGTACCTCTTCCGGCGGCAACTGGACGCCGAGGTCGCCTCGCGCGACCATGATGGCGTCGCTCACCCGCGCGATGTCCCGGATCGCGGCCAGTGCCTCCGGTCGTTCGATCTTGGCGACCAAACGGGCTCGACCGCCGAGGTCCTGAACCACCTGCCGGACAGCCTGGACATCCTCCGGCTTGGTGACGAAACTGACCCCGATGAACTCCAGTTCGTGCTCCACGGCGAAGGCGATATCGGCCCGGTCGCGCTCGCTCAACCGGAACGGCCGACCGAGGACACCAGGAACCGCCACTCCCTGGCGCCCGCGCAGCTGCCCACCACGCAGAACGCGCGCGACCAGCTCCGCACCCTCGCGCGCTTCCACCAGGAGTTCGATGAGTCCATCGCTGATCAGCACGCGGTGCCCAGGCTCGAGCTGCGCCACGAGGTCCGGGTCATCGATGCTGATGCGCTCAGGCGTGATCGGCTCGCTACCGGGAACTACCCGCACCTGTGTCTCACGGATCAGGCGGAATGGCTCGCCGGCAAGCGGACCAGTCCGCGGTTTCCAGCTGGCAAGATCTTGCAGGATCGCGATCGGCCGCTGGACGGTCCTCGCTGCGGAGCGGAGACGAGCCACGATCGGTCTCCGCTCCTCCGGAGTGTTGTGCGCGGCATTGACGCGAAAGACGTCGACCCCTGCGTCGATGAGTTGCCCGAGCGTCGCTTCGTCCCAGGATGCCGGACCGACTGTTGCGACGATCTTGGCGCGACGGTGCCACGGTCCACTGTTTCGCTCTCGCACTGTTTTCCCTCCTCGGTGTGTCCCGGCCCGCGAACGAGCAGATGAGGATAGAGGCGCAGCAGATCCTCGTGCAATCCTGCCGTTATCCAGCACACGTTTCCGAGCGGTGTCTCGGACGGACAGGCGTGCTAGGATCACAACCGTACCGCTGTGACGGATCGAGGAAAGGGTGTGAGGTATCGATGCGCGCGGCGCGGCTGCACCGCTACGACACGACACTGGAGGGCCCGGAGTATCTGGTACTCGAGGAGGTCCCCGATCCGGAGATCCGGGAACCCGATGATGTGATCGTCCGGATCGAAGGTGCCGGTGTGTGCCGGACCGACCTCTATATTATCGAAGGCCAGTTCAGCGATCGCGTTCCGGTCGTGCTTCCCTACATACCTGGTCACGAGAATGCCGGTTCCGTCGTCGCTGTCGGTCCCGAGGTCAAGGGGTTCCGGCCAGGCGACCCGGTGATCGTCTATCCCCAGATCACCGACGGCACCTGTCTCGCGTGCCGGCGCGGTGAGGACATGCACTGCGAGAACGGCGACTTTCCTGGCCTCACGCGCGACGGCGGTTTCGCCGAATATCTCTTGACGAAGGCGCGCAATCTCGTCCGTTTACCGGAAGGAGTGTCGCCACGCGCCGCCGCGCCCCATGCCGATGCAGGCTTGACAGCCTACCATGCTGTCAAGCGCGCTCGGCGCTGGTTGGAACCCGGCGACACAGTCGGGCTCATCGGTTTCGGTGGGCTCGGCCACATCGCCTTGCAGCTTCTTCACGCGCTGGCACCGGTCCGCGTCGTGGTCATCGACCGTTCGGAACAGGCACTCGCGCTCGCCCGCGAATTGGGCGCGACGGCGACGGTCCAGGCGCAGAACGATCCCGTCAGCGAAGTGCGCGAATTGACCGGCGGGCGCGGAGCAGCGGTCGTCCTGGACTTCGTCGGGGAAGCAAACACGCCGCAACAAGGGCTGGCGATGACCAGAAGGGGCGGAGCCTATTTCGTCATCGGCTACGGCGGGCGACTGGACGTGCCGACGATGGAACTCGTCGATCAGGAGAAGACGATCGTTGGGAACCTGGTCGGGACGTACGCGGAACTCGTCGAACTCATGGAACTGGTCGCCGACGGGCGTGTCAAGCTCGCGATCAGCTACTACCCGCTCACTCAGATCAATCAGGCACTGCGGGATCTGCGCGATGGCCGCGTCAAGGGACGAGCAGTCGTCGTGCCGTGAACACAGCGAAAGGGGGGCGACCGATGCCGATCGAGCTCGTCACGGTGACGATCGAGAAGCCCGATCACGTCAACATCATTTTCGGTCACAGCCATTTCATCAAGACGGTCGAGGATCTGCACGAGGCACTGGTCAACGCGGTCCCCGGAATCAAGTTCGGCCTCGCCTTCAGCGAGGCATCCGGGCCACGGCTCGTGCGCTGGAGCGGGACCGACCCAGAACTGACCGATCTCGCTCGGCGCAACGTTCTCGCCATCGCTGCCGGACACTGTTTCCTGATCATGCTCGGCAATGCGTACCCGATCAACGTCCTGCCCGCGGTCCGCAACGTCGTCGAAGTGTGCACGATCTTCTGCGCGACCGCGAACCCGGTCACGGTCGTCCTGGCCGATCTGGGGGAGCAGCGGGCGGTTCTCGGCGTGGCCGATGGCTTCAAGCCGCTCGGGATCGAGGGAGACGAGGATATCGCCAAGCGGATGCAGTTCCTGCGGCAGATTGGGTATAAGCTCGGGCCTGGGGTATCATAAGCGCTGGTTGTGCCGGTGTCACCGTCAGGAGGTCGCAGCGTTCACGCTGGCGTGAGACCCTCGGAGAGGGGACGAGCTGTGACCCAGCCACTGGAGGCAGGAGGGTTGCGATGACCAGTACAGTCGATGGCCAGCTGCCTGGGGTAGCGCTCACCAAGAGCGAACTCCTCGAAATGTACCGCTTGATGGTGCTGATCCGACGTTTCGAGGAGGTGGCAGCTGAGCAATACGCGTTAGGGAAGATCGCCGGGTTCCTGCACCTGTACATCGGTGAAGAAGCAGTCGCCGTCGGTGCCATCCGTGCGATGGACCCTGAGGATCACCTGGTAACGCACTACCGCGACCATGGCTATGCCCTCGCACTCGGGCTCGACCCGCGCCGGTGCATGGCGGAGCTCTTCGGCAAAGCGACTGGTCTGGTCGGCGGCCGCGGTGGATCGATGCACTTCGCCGATGCATCCAAGCACTTCTGGGGCGGTTATGCGATCGTCGCCGGGCTCCTGCCGATCGCAGCCGGGCTGGGGCTGGCCAGCAAGTACCTGAACCAGCGCCGCGTCGCGGTCGCGATCTTCGGCGATGGCGCGACGAACAATGGTGCGTTCCACGAGGCACTGAACTTCGCCGGCCTCTGGAAGCTACCGGTGCTCTTCCTCTGTGAAAACAACCAATACGGGATGGGCACGGCAGTCACGCATGCCTCGGCCGTGCGCGAGATGTACCGCAAGGCCTGCGCCTACGACATCCCGGCCGAGCAGGTGGACGGGCAGGATGTTCTCGCCGTCTACGAGGTGACCAAGCGCGCGCTGGAGCATTGCCGGAACGGAAACGGCCCCTACTTCATCGAGGCGCTGACGTACCGCTACCGCGGTCATTCCATGGCCGACCCCGAGACGTACCGTTCCAAAGAAGAAGTCGAGGAGTGGCGGCGGCAGCGCGATCCGATCGTGCTCTTCCGCCAGAAGCTGCTCTCCCGCAACGTGGCGACCGAGGATGAACTCGCAGCGCTCGATCAGGCAGTCGAAGAAGCTGTCGCCGAGGCCGTTCGTTTCGCTGAGGAGAGTCCGGAACCGGATCCGGAGACGCTCACGCAATACGTGTACGCCGACCCGATCACGGTGCACTAGAGAGGGGCAGGGTCCAGATGGCGCGCGAATTGACCTACCGTGACGCGCTGCGCGAGGCGCTTCGCGAGGAGATGTACCGCGACGAGCGTGTTTTCCTCATGGGCGAGGACATCGGTGCGTACGGAGGCTCGTACGCTGTCACGCGCGGGTTCCTCCAGGAATTCGGCCCGGAACGCGTCCGCGACACACCGATCGCGGAGCTCGGGATCGTCGGCCTCGGGATCGGTGCGGCGATCGGTGGACTCCGGCCGGTCGTCGAGTTGATGACGATCAACTTCTCGCTCTTGGCCATGGACCAGATCGTCAACCACCTGGCGAAGATCTACTACATGTTCAACGGCCAGTTCACGGCGCCGGTCGTCGTCCGTACCGTCGAGGGGTTCGGGCAGCTGGCTGCGACGCACTCGCAGTTCTTCGAGAACTACTTCGCCTACGTGCCGGGCCTACGTGTCGTGGCTCCGGCGGTCCCGAAGGACGCCAAGGGATTCTTGAAAGCAGCGATCCGGGGCAACGACCCAGTCATCTTTATCGAGCACTCACTCATCTACCGGAATCGCGGCGAGGTGCCGGACGGTGAAGATTTCGTCTTGCCCCTGGAAGGCGCGGAGGTCCGCCGCGAGGGGCGGGACGTCACGATCGTTTCCTGGCTGCGCGGCTACTATCTCGCGCTCGGTGCCGCCGAGGAACTCGCCCGCGAAGGCATCGAGTGCGAGGTCATCGACCTCCGCGTCCTGCGACCGCTCGACATCGAGACGATTGTCCGGTCGGTGCAGAAGACGAACCGGCTCGTCATCGTCGAGGAGGGATGGAAGTCCTTCGGCGTCGGCGCGGAGATCGCGGCAGCGGTGCAGGAACGTGCGATCGACTATCTCGACGCGCCGATCATGCGGGTGGCCAGCGTCGAGGTACCCATGCCGTATGCCCGCAACCTCGAACGCCTGGTGGTACCGAACAAGGACAAGGTGGTCGAGGCGGTGCGCGAGGTGCTGTACCAGCGCACCCTCGTACCGGTCGCTCGCTAGCGCTGAGTGCCTGAGGACGGAGGGATCGCTATGGCGCGACCGCTCGTCATGCCCCAGATGGGGTATGACATGAAAGAAGGCACGATTCTCCGCTGGCTGAAGCACGAGGGGGACTACGTCGAGCGCGGCGAGCCGATCGCCGAGATCGAGACAGACAAGGTCAACATCGAGATCGAGTCGTTCGCCTCCGGCGTGATCTTGAAACTCCTGGCGAAGGAGGGCGAGACGATTCCGGTCGGGCAACCGATCGCGCTGATCGGTGAGCCGGGTGAGAAGCTCGAGGAAGCTGCCGTTCCGGCTGCAGCAGGAGTCGGTGCGACCGCTGCAGCGGCTCCAGCAGCACCGGCAGCGCCGGCAGCGAAACCAGAAGCGCCTCCGGCTGAGGAAACGCCGCCACCGCCAGGAGAGCGTGTGCGTGCTTCTCCGCTCGTCCGACGGTTGGCCGCCGAGCACGGCATCGATCTCTCGAAGATCCGCGGTAGCGGGCCGGGTGGTCGTATCGTCAAGGAAGACATTCTGCCGCTGATCGCCGCACCCCGCGCACCGGTCGCACCGGAAGCGCCAGCTGCTGCTCCGCCCGAGGCAGCACCTGCGGCTCCAGCGGCTGCACCGGCAGCGCCAGCCGCTCCGCCTGCCCCAGTGCCCGGGCTGCCGGAGTTCGAGGTCGTTGAACTCGGCCGCATGCGCCAGACGATCGCGCGGCGGATGGCCGAGAGTTTCCAGCAAGCCCCGCACTTCTTCGTCACGACGGTCGTCGAGGTCGACGAACTCCTGGCACTGCGCGAGCAGATCAATGCCCAGGTTCCGGAAGAAGAGCGCGTCTCGGTCACCGATCTCCTCATCAAAGCCTGTGCACTCGCCCTGCGCGAGCACCCGATGCTCAACGCGAGCTTCGTCGCGCCCAATCAACTGCGCGTCTACAAGCGGATCGATATCAATATCGCTGTCGCGACCGAGCACGGGCTGATCGCGCCGTTCGTTCCCGAGGCCGACCGCAAGTCGCTCGGCGAGATCGCGCGACTGACGAAAGACCTGATCGCCCGGGCGCGCGAGGAGCGTCTCCGCCCGGAGGAGTACCAGGGCGGCACCTTCACGATCTCGAACCTGGGGATGTTCGGGTTGGTCGAGCACTTCACTGCCATCATCAATCCGCCGCAGGCAGCGATCCTCGCTGTCGGGAGCATCCTCCGCGAGCCGGTCTATCGGGAGGGGAGCGACGAGCCCGTTCCTGTCCGCCGCCTGCGCCTGACGCTCTCGGTCGATCACCGCGTCGCCGACGGTGCTGCTGCCGCCCGCTTCCTGGAGACGGTCCGGCACCTCCTCGAGCATCCGATGCTCCTGCTGGTTCGCTGAAACGACTGACCGCGATCGCCCGCATCGTGTCCAGCTGGCCACGGTGCGGGCGTTGTTTTCCCACCACACCGAGAAGGCGGTCGTCCCCACAGTGGAGGCAACGCACCTGCCCGTCGCCCGGTGCTTGACGGGCAACGCGGGACGTGAAAGCATTGGCCTATCTGGCCCGTTAGAGACAGTGACGGCACGACGACTCCAGCATGGGCTGGAGACCACCTTTGAGGAGGCCAGGCATGAGACAGTACCTCGCTCGCGTGTTGTTGGCATTCGCGCTCGTGTGCGCTGCGCTCGCAGCACCGGCTGCCACAGCTGCCGCAGCGTGGTCACCGATGGCACCGGTCAGCAGCAGCTGGCAGGTCGAGGAGCAACTGGTCGTCCCCTACGTACCCAACAACGAAACGATCGCTGGCACAGGCCCCTGGCATGGTGTCGTCCAGATCGCCAACGCGAGCCAGTTCCCGATCGCAGTGGATATCGCGAAAGCCGACGGGACCCCCATCACCACGGTCACCATCGCGGGGAACGGCACCACCGCGATCGCCGCAGCGGCGCTCTTCGGCAGCAGTCCGGGCGGAGGCCTCCTGCTTTTCGGGCGCGAGACCGGCTCCTGTGCTAGCCAAGCGGTCCAGCTGTACACGGTGAAGCGAAACGCTCCAGTGAACTCCGCTGATACGGTCACATTGACCGTACCGAGCGGGGTCAACGTGACCAACGTCTCAGTCAGACAAGGAACGACGTGGTACCAGCAGGGACCGGACTACACCTGGAGCCAGGTCGGGACAACGCTGAATGTCAACTGGTCCCCTGCCGGAGCAGAGCCATCGGTCAACTCCAACTACGAGGTCATCGTCGCCTACGACTTCCCCTGCCGGCCTGCCCGGATGAGCGTCGCCGTCAAGCTGGTCGCGCCGGCACCCTCGACCAACGGACGGACCAGCTCGAGCCATCTCATGGTGAGCGGGTACAGCGGGCTCGGGCAGCAGCAAGCGCTCGGCAGTGACCTGGCCGTGCCGATCGGGCAAGCGGACTACAACGGCTGGAAGACGGTCCTGCACGTCACCAACTTCGGCGGGAGCGCCTGCGCGGCCACAGCGCGGTTCTACCAGCATCCGAGCGGTACGCAGACGCACACCATCAACCAGACGATCGCGGTTGGCGGGACGTGGAACCTCGACCTGCTCGCGGCGGGGATCCCGGCGAACTGGCTCGGCACCGCGCGCATCCAGGGGCCGGGCTGCTTCCTGGCTGCCTCGGTCGACCGGATCAAGCCGACCCAGCCATGGGGTACGCCAGTCAACATGGCGCTCACGAACCTCGCTTTGCCGGTTTCCGCACTGAGCACCACGGTCTTCATCCCGCTGGTCTTCCAGGCCTACTTCGACTGGAACACCGGGATCGCGGTCACGAACGCCGGTGGCGGGTCAGCCTCGGTGACGATCGACTACTACGCGACGAACGGAAGCCTGATCACGACCAAGAGCCTCTCCGTACCGCAGAACGGCATGAACTTCGACTACCTGAGCGGGAGCGGCGGCCAGCTCGCCCAGGCAGTCCTCACCAGCACCCAGCCGGTCATCGTCTCGGTCGATGCCGTCAAGTACACCGGCGGTGGGCAGGACGTCGGGCAGGCCCTGACCTCGATGGGCATCAACGCACCGGTCAATGCCCCCGTCCTGCGCGTCCCGCTCTATCAGAAGGCTGGGGTGAGCGGGAACGATAACAGCGGCGTCCAGCTCTTCAATACGAGCGCGACTAATCCAGCGACAGCAACGGTCGATTTCTTCGACGTGAGCGGCACCGCACAGCCGCCCTCGCCGCTGACGCTCGCTGGCATCGCTCCGCGGGGAGCTGTCACCGTGTATGCACCGAGCCAGGGGACCCTGCCGAGCGATTTCCAGGGTCAGGTGCGCGTCACGCATGCACCGGGGAGCGGTCAAATGGTGGCGATCACCAACAACGTCAACTACGACGTACAGGCCGACGGCTCGGCAGCCTTCAACGTCAGCACGGCGGACCGTGCGCTGCGGGTGGACTATGGCCCTGGGCCAGGCTTCAAGAACGGCGTGCACACCTTCATCGTGGCCCAGACGGTCGACGAGAACGGCGTCCAGATGCCGGCGCAGCAGCTGATCGTCAGTGGTCCAGGGCTGACGATCAACGGCGGGCCGAGCCCGCAGATCGTCGTCACGAATATGTTCGGCATCGCCGCGATCGAACTCTGGGGAACGAATACAACCGTCCCGGTGACGGTCTGCTGGGACCTCAACACGAATACGTCGTGCGATCCCGGTGAGCCCCAGGTGAGTCAGTCGATGAGCTGGGCTCCATAAGCGGCACTGACACTTTTGAGAGGCCGGGGAACCCGAGTCATTCAGGTTCCCCGGCCTCCAGCCGCACCACTGTCCTCTCGCATGCCTGTTCCCGATCCGAGCGGGGGACGACCCGGGATGCGCGCACCCAGCGAGGACGGACGAGCTTATCCCAGAGGACGTCGAGCGCTGCGACCGCCGGGAGCGCCAACACGGCACCAGCGAAGCCGACGAGTTCCACGCCGGCCAGTACCGCGAGCAACGCGAGGAGGGGGTGAACGTCGAGTCGCTCCCCTTCCACGAGGGGAGCGATCAGAAGCCCCTTGAGATTCTGGATCAGCACCGAACCCACAATCGTGATCAGGAGAGGTATCGAGCCAGCTCCGGCAGCGAGCGCAAAAAGCGGGATACGCGCCAGCCAAGGGCCGATGCGTGGGATCAGCTCCCCGAGCGCAACGAGCAGGCCCAGCAGTAATGGAGATGGAACGCCAAGCGGCCACACGACGAGCACTGTCGCACTCCCGACGATCGCCATCACGGTCAGCTTGGCCCCGATGTACGAGCCCAGCCGCCGCCAGACTTCATCGACAACATCCCGTACCAGCACCTGCTGCGTCGGCGGGGTCACCGCGAGCACGATCGCGAAGAGAGAACGACGCTGCAGGATCAGGGTTGTACTGAGGGCGAGGATCGCGACGAAATCCAGTAGGGCAGACACGATTCGTTGCGGCAGTGCGAGCAAGCCACCGGCGAACGCCAAGAGCCACTGCTCGATTACGGTCTCCAACTGCGGCCGAACCGCTGCGAGTTCCGGATAGGCTGCCTGGAAATCGGTCCAGCGAGCGCGCAAGCGAGCGAGTCGACTCGCGAGCGAGGGAATGGTATCGCGCAAACCGAGAACCTGGCTGACGAGCGGGGGAACGACGAGCAGCAGGACAGCCGCGACGAGGATACAGACAGCGAGGAAAACGAGAAACACTGCCACGGCTGACGGCACACGGTGACGCTCCAGCCAGGCGATCGGACGGCTGAGCGTGGCTGCCACCAGCACGGACACGAAGACGAGCACGAGCACATCGCGGAGCTGCACGAAGACCCAAACGAGGGCCAGCACGGCAACCGCGAGGAGCAAGCCAGCAGCAACGCTCAGGGCGAGTCGCCGATCGATCGAGAAACCCATTGCTCCATCCTTCCGGACACAGCCAGTGCCGAAGAGTCAACCAACACAGTTCGATTGCTACAATAGTCCAGTGCCCGTGTCCGGACACGGGCAGGGGAGTTCCATGGCCAGCGACAAGATCATCGTCCGCGGCGCCCGCGAGCACAACCTGAAGAACATCGACGTCGAGATCCCGCGCGACAAGCTGGTGGTGATCACCGGCCTGTCCGGTTCGGGAAAGTCGAGCCTGGCGTTCGATACGATCTACGCCGAAGGACAGCGCCGGTATGTGGAGTCGCTGTCAGCCTACGCACGGCAGTTCCTCGGTCTGATGGAAAAGCCGGACGTCGATCAGATCGAAGGGCTCTCCCCCGCGATTTCGATCGACCAGAAGGCAGCGAGCCACAACCCGCGCTCGACCGTCGGTACCCAGACCGAGATCTACGACTATCTCCGTCTGCTCTACGCGCGGATCGGGAAACCACACTGCCCGGAGTGCGGCCGACCGATCCAAGCGCAGACCGTGCAACAGATGGCCGAGCAGGTCGAAGCACTCCCGGAGGGCACGCGCCTCTACATCCTGGCTCCGGTCGTGAAAGACCGCAAGGGTGAGCATCAGGGTGTCCTGGAAGAACTGCGGCGCGCTGGCTTCACCCGCGTCCGGATCGATGGAGAACTCCGCGAACTCGACGAACCGATCGCGCTGGCCAAGAACAAGCGCCACACGATCGAGGTCGTCGTCGACCGCCTCGTGGTGCGGGCGCGCGACGATGAGGAGAGCCACGCGTTCCACCTGCGCGTCGTCGAGGCACTCGAGACGGCCGTGAAACTCGGTGGTGGGCTAGCCATCGTGCAGCCGCTCGAGGGCGAACCGATCGTCTTTTCCGAAAAGAACGCCTGCGTCCATTGCGGGATCAGCTTGCCGGAACTCGAACCGCGGAGCTTTTCCTTCAATAGCCCGCACGGTGCCTGCCCGACGTGTGACGGGCTGGGTAGCCGGATGGAATTCGACCCCGACCTCATCGTGCCCGACCCCGACCGGTCGCTCGAAGAGGGCGCGATCGCGCCGTGGTTCAAGGAGGGACGGGAGAGCAGCGCCTGGTATCTCGCCATGCTGCGGGCACTGGCGCGGGCCGAGGGGTTCCGCACCGACGTGCCCTGGCGCGAGCTGCCTGAACGAGTCAAGAAGCTCATCCTCTACGGCGACGGCGGCCGTCCTGTCACGCTGCGCTACGCCGGACGCAGCGGACGCGAGCGCTCCTATCTCGTCACCTTCGAGGGGGTGATCCCGAACCTCCGCCGGCGGTACGAGAGTACGAACTCCGACTACGTGCGTGCCGAGATCGAGCAGTACATGGCCGCTCATCCGTGCCCGGACTGCGGTGGGTCGCGCCTGCGCAAAGAAAGCCGAGCCGTGACTGTCGCAGGACGCTCGATCGTCGAGGTCACCCGGCTGTCGATCGGCGAGGCACTGGCCTTCTTCGACATGCTGGCCGACGAGTCGCGGACGCCGCTCAGCGAGCGCGAGCGACGCATCGCCCACCAGATCCTCAAAGAGATCCGCGAGCGCCTGGGCTTCCTCGTCGACGTCGGGCTCGATTACCTGACGCTCGACCGGCCGACGGCGACACTCTCGGGTGGCGAGGCCCAGCGTATCCGGCTGGCGACGCAGATCGGCAGCCGGCTCATGGGCGTCCTCTACGTGCTCGACGAGCCGAGCATTGGGTTGCACCCGCGCGACAACCAGCGCCTCATCCGCACGCTCCTGCGCTTGCGCGACCTCGGCAACACGGTGATCGTGGTCGAGCACGACGAGGAGACGATTCGCGCTGCCGACTGGATCATCGACATCGGACCAGGCGCTGGAGAGCACGGTGGCCGGGTCGTGGCAGCTGGCCCGCTCGAGGTGATCGTGCGCACGCCCGAGTCGCTCACTGGCCAGTATCTCAGCGGCGCCCGCAGCATTCCGGTACCGGAGCGACGGCGCCCGGGGAACGGGAAGTGGCTGGTCGTACGCGGCGCCCGCGAGAACAACCTCAAGAACATCGACGTCGCCTTCCCGCTCGGCTGCTTCGTCTGCGTGACTGGCGTCTCGGGTTCGGGCAAGAGCACGCTCGTCGTCGATACGCTGTACCGACGGCTCGCACAGCTTTTCTACCGGGCGAAGGAACGACCGGGCGCGCACGACGCGATCGAGGGGATCGAGCATATCGACAAAGTGATCAACATCGACCAGAGCCCGATCGGCCGGACGCCACGTTCCAATCCAGCGACCTACACCGGCGTGTTCACGCCGATCCGCGAGCTCTTCGCCTCACTGCCGGAAGCCAAAGCGCGCGGATATGCGCCGGGACGCTTCTCGTTCAACGTCAAAGGGGGCCGGTGCGAGGCCTGCGAAGGGCAGGGTGTCATCCAGATCTCGATGCAGTTCCTCCCGGACGTCTACGTACCGTGCGAGGTCTGTCACGGACGGCGTTATAACCGTGAGGCACTCGAGATCACCTACCGGGGAAAGAGCATCGCCGACGTGCTCGAGATGACCGTGGACGAGGCGCTCGAGTTCTTCGATGCCTTCCCAGCGATCCGGGCGAAACTGCAGACGCTCTCCGATGTCGGGCTCGGGTATATCAAGCTGGGGCAACCGGCAACGACGCTCTCGGGCGGCGAGGCGCAGCGCGTCAAACTCGCGACCGAGCTGAGCCGGCGTGCGACCGGGCGGACGCTCTACATCCTCGATGAACCGACGACCGGGCTGCACTTCGCCGACATCGAGCGGTTGCTGGCGGTGCTGCAACGGCTGACCGATGCCGGCAACACGGTGATCGTGATCGAGCACAACCTCGACGTGATCAAGTGCGCCGACTATGTGATCGACCTCGGGCCGGAGGGCGGGGCAGCTGGTGGCTACGTGATCGCCACTGGCACGCCCGAAGAGGTCGCGGCAGTCGAGCACTCCTACACAGGTCAAGCCCTGCGACGGGTGCTGCAGCGAGCGACCCCCGCACTATCTGTTGGTTGATCCTCGCCGTCGAACACCCGCAAGAGCCCCTCTCGACGAGCGATCGCGTATCCACCGCCGAACATGTCTCTTCCCCGACGACGGAACGCAGTGTCGACCGACACGCTCCACCCGCTTGCCTCAGCAGGCGGGAACATCGCACGGTGCAAAACGTGCGGTGAGGCCCCTCGTCCTGCCGTGGCAGGATAGGCACGGTAAGCGGTATCATTGCATGCGATCCGGAGAACCGTCAGGGAGTGGCGAGCAGCCACTCTCTGCGAGGAAGCGATAAGCTGAATGACCGTGCTCGATACCGATCCTCTTCAACGCCACAACGGTCACGTTGCCCTGGACGGATCGTCCGACGGGTCCGCCTCCGTATCCCTCAACGGCCATCGTCCGGTGCTCGTTCTGAACCAGAATTACGAGCCCTTGCACGTGGCGACGGTGCGGCGGGCGCTCGTCCTGTGGCTGGCTGGGAAAGCAGAGATCTTGGAGACATATGACCAGGATGTGGCTTCGACACACCAGCGATTCCCGGCACCGTCGGTCATCCGCCTCTTCACGCTTGTCAAGCGGCCGCCCGTTCGCGTCCGGTTGACACGCCGGGAAGTCTTTTTGCGCGACAACTACACCTGTCAGTATTGCGGGGTTCGCACGCATGACTTGACGATCGACCACGTGATTCCTCGCTCACGCGGCGGCCCGCACACGTGGGAGAACGTCGTGAGCGCCTGCCGGGCGTGCAACCATCGCAAAGGAGGGAAGTCGCTCGCTGAGGCCCGGATGCAACTCCTGCGACAACCGTTCGAGCCGCGTCCGGGACGCTACTACGTAGTCGAGCGCTTGCTCCGCACGCCGGTGCACGAGAGCTGGCTCAAGTTCCTTCCCGACCTTGACGTCACGAGGCGCCGCAGTCGATAAACTCGTGCAGCACCGGACACGGCCGACTTATCGTGTTCGTTGGTTGCCGAAGGGGGAGAGATGCTCGACCTGAGGCTGATTCGCGAACAGCCGGACCTCGTGCGTGAAGCCCTGCGCAAACTCAATACCGAAGCACCGATCGACGAGATCCTCCAACTCGACGAACGGCGACGCCAGCTGGTCGCCGAGGTCGAACAGCTCAAAGCCCAGCGCAATGCCGAATCGAAGCGGATCGGCCAGATGCCACCGGGCCCCGAGCGCGAGGCAGCGATCGCCGCCATGCGCCAGCTCGGCGACCGCATCGAGGAACTCGATCGGGAACTCGCCACGGTCGAGGAGCGGCTCCAGGCACTGTTGCTCGAGGTTCCCAACCTCCCCGATCCGGATGTTCCTGTCGGCCCCGACGAGAGCGGCAACGTCGTCGTCCGGCATTGGGGTGAACCGCGCACGTTCGATTTTCCGGTCAAGCCGCACTGGGAAATCGCCGAGGAACTGGGACTCATCGACTTCGCGCGCGGCGTCAAGATCGCCGGCAGCCGCTTCTACGTCCTGCGCGGCGACCTGGCCCGGCTCCAGCGTGCACTCATCACCTGGATGATCGACCTCCACGTCAACGAGCACGGCTATCTCGAGGTCTATCCGCCGTTCCTCGTCCGGCGCGAAGCGATGATCGGCACGGGGAATTTACCCAAGTTCGGGGACAACCTCTATCACGACGAGGAAACCGACCTCTGGTTGATCCCGACCGCCGAGGTGCCGGTGACCAATCTGTTCCGCGATGAGATCCTTCCGCCCGGATCGCTGCCGATCTACCTGGTCGCAGCGACCCCCTGTTTCCGGAAAGAAAAAGTCTCCGCTGGCCGCGATGTGCGCGGCATCAAGCGCGTGCACCAGTTCGAGAAGGTCGAGATGGTGAAGTTCGTCGAGCCGGACCGCTCCGACGAGGAACTCCAGCGCCTGGTCGCCGACGCCGAGGACGTACTGCGCCGGCTCGACCTCCCCTACCGGGTCGTCCAGATGTGTACCGGTGATCTTTCCTTCACCGCCGCGAAGAAGTTCGACCTCGAAGTGTGGGCACCCGGCTCCCAGGAATGGCTCGAGGTCTCCTCCTGCTCGAACTTCCGCGATTTCCAGGCACGGCGGGCCAACATCCGCTTCCGCCCGAGCGAGGGAGCACGACCGCAGTACGTGCACACGCTGAACGGATCCGGACTGGCGCTCCCACGTACCTTGATCGCGATCATCGAAAACTACCAGCAACCGGACGGCACCATCGAGATCCCGGCCGTCCTGCGCCCGTACATGGGCGGACAGGAGCGGATCGGGCCACAACCCGCTTACTGGGAACCCGCCCAGGCACGACGCGCTCGTGAACGAGCGTTCGCCGGAGACGGCTGAGGATGGCATCGGTGCTCGTCATCGAGGCGAGCGGTTCAGCGGCCACTATCGGGGAGGCGATCGGCCGCGCGTTGCGCTCGATCCTGCCGGAGGCGATTCAGCGACACCGCCGCTCGCTCGAGGCGCAGGGCATCGCGTGGGAACGCGCACTCGACATCGCACGCCGCTGTCGGGCCGACCTCGAGGAGGTCTTGCCGCGGACTGCCGAGGAGCTGCATGCGCTCGCCGAGGCGGCTGCTATCGAGGTGGATGCACTGGTCAGCCTGAATGCACTCCAGGAAACAGTGTTTCTCGCACGGAGATTGCCGCTCGAAGAGGGTTGCACGAGCCTCGCCCTCCCCTCAGCTGCTACGGCCGACGGAAGCATCCTGCTGGCTCACAACGAAGACGCCCTCCCGAGCCGCCATGAGCAGGTCTACGTCGTGCGCTGCCGGCCAGCTGACGAGCCCGCTTTCGTCGCCTTCGCCTACAGCGGCCTCTTCCTGTACCAGGGGGTGAACGAAGCCGGTATCGGCTCGATCGGCAACGCGCTGCACTGGAACGATATCCGGATCGGCGTCCCCAAGCTCTTCCTCTACCGTGAGGTGCTGCGCGCCACCTCGCTGGCCGGAGCGATCCGAGCCACGACACTGCCGGAGCGAGCGAACGGCAACAACCACCTCATCGCGACAGCAGAGGGAGAGATCTACGACGTCGAGGTCTCCGGCCGGCATACCGCGCTCCACTACATCGGGAATCAGCCGTTCGCCCACACGAACCACGTGCTGGCCCCCGAACTCCGCAGCAACGAAGAAGGCGACACGCTCGATTCCCAACTCCGCCGCAACCGGGCACAACGTTTGCTCGAACTCCACATCGGCCGGCATTCGGTCGAGACGGTGCAGGAGATCCTCAGCGACCACGCCAACCGCCCGAACGCGATCTGCAAGCATCTCGATCCAGCAGGCGACGGAACGGCCACTCGGACGATCGCCGCGCTGATCGTGGACGTGACGAAACGGGAGATCTGGGTCACTGCCGGTCAACCGTGCCGTCAGGCGTTCGAACGCTTTTCCCTCAGCTGAGGAGGGAGCGATGGACAAGGTGATCGTCTCGGTCGCCACGACCGGTAGCTGGACGACACGCGAGCAGACACCATACGTCCCGATCACCGAAGAAGAGATCGCCGCCGAAGCGGTGCGCTGCTGGCGCGAGGGCGCTGCGATCGTCCACATCCACGTCCGGGACGAACAGGGGCGCGTCACGAGCGATCCGAGCCGCTACGCGCGCGTGCGCGACCTCATCCGGGCACAGGGCTGCGACATCATCCTGAACTTCTCGACCGGTGGCGGAGCGGGTATCGTGCCGGACGAGGAACGGATCGCTCCCGTGCGCCTGCGTCCGGAAATTGCCTCGTTCGATGCCGGTTCCCTCAATTTCGGCGACCGCGTGTTCGCCAACTCGCCGCAGTTCCTGGAGGCGCTGGCCCGGGAGATGCAGGCCAATGGCGTCAAGCCTGAAATCGAGTGCTTCGACAGTGGCTTCATCGAGACGGCCAAGCGTTTCATCGAGCGCGGACTGATCCAGCCGCCGTACTGGTTCCAGATGGTGCTGGGTGTTCGCGGCGGTGCACCGGCGACCGTCGAGCAACTCGTCCACATGGTGCGCCAGCTTCCGGTTGGTTCGCTCTGGTCGGTCTGCGCGATCGGACGTCACCAGCTTCCGATGAACGTCGCGGCCCTCGTCATGGGCGGTCATGTGCGAACCGGACTCGAAGACAACATCTACTACTCGTACCGTGTCCTCGCGGAGGGAAACGCGCCGCTCGTCGCGCGGATCGTCCGCATCGCGCGCGAGCTCGGGCGCGAGCCAGCGTCACCGAGCGAGGCGCGCGAGCTGCTCGGTCTGCCACCGTTCCAGGGATGACGCCACATGCCGCGCCCACGCATCGCCATCACTGGGCCTTCGCACGAGACGAACGCTTTCGCATCGCAGCGCGTCGATCTCGCTTTTGCCGAACGCTGTGGCATCGCCCGTGGCTCCGCTGTGCTCGTACGCGCACGCGATACCGCGACGGTGCTCGCCGGATTCATCGAGGCAGCTGCGGAACTGGACTTCGAGCTGGTCCCGCTCCTGGCCGTCTGGATCACTCCGGCAGGTGTGGTCACTCGGGAAGCGTACGAAACGCTCGTCGGGGAACTCATCGCCGGACTGCGCGCAGCCGCGCCGATCAACGGCGTCTTGCTGTCGCTCCACGGAGCGATGGTCGCAGAACACGTCCTCGATGCAGATGGCGAGCTGTCGCGCCGCGTACGGGCGACGGTCGGTGCGCAGGTTCCGATCATCGCTGCCCTCGACCTGTATGCGAACATCAGCCCGCTCATGGTCGAGCAGGCCGATATCCTCATCGGGTACCACACTTATCCGCACCTCGACCAGCGAGCACGTGGGCAGCAAGCTGCTCGACTCCTGGCCCGCCTGCTACGCCGCGAGATCCGACCGACCGTCTCGCTCGTCAAGCCGCCCATGCTTCCGACTTCGCAGTGCATGACGACCGATCGTCCGCCGATGCGGGTGCTCCTGGATCGAGCGCAGCAGCTGGAATCCGATCCGCGCGTCCTCGACGTGACGATCGCTGGAGGATTCCCACCAGCCGACGTGCCGGAAGCCGGATTGAGCATTCTCGTCACGACGGACGACGATCCGGCTTTGGCCAGGCAGCTCGCTGATGAACTGGCTGCGCTGGCCTGGGAACTTCGCTCTGGCTTTCTCGGCGGGGTCGCGAGCTGGGAGGAAGCAGCCGACGCGATCCGATCGATCCGGCGCGGGCCGCTCGTCCTCGTCGATATCGCCGACAACCCGTGGAGCGGCGGGCCTGGTGACAGCGTCGAACTCCTGCGTTTCCTGCTGCGGGAAGGTGTGCGTCCGGCAGCGCTGGCACTCGTGCACGATCCGGACGTCGTGGACCATTGCTTCGCGGCAGGCACTGGAGCGACGGTGGAGGTACTCCTCGGCGGCAAGACCGACGACCTCCACGGTCCACCGCTGCAGGTTCGCGGTATCGTGCGACTACTCTCTGACGGCCGCTACGTCAACGCGGGACCGATGCTCGCTGGCGTCACGGTCGACCTCGGTCGCACCGTCGTCCTCCTCGTCGACGGTATCGACGTTCTCGTAACCGAGCGAGCCGAGTCGCCGATCGACCTCAACGTGTTCCGTGCCCACGGGATCGAGCCGACCGAGCAACGTGTGGTCGCCCTCAAAGGCAAGGGACACTTCCGGGCTGCGTTCGAACCGATCGCCGAGCGGATCGTGCTCGTCGAGGGTCCGGGAATCACCGGAAGCGATCTCAATCGCCTGCCGTTCCGGAATATCCGTCGCCCAATCTGGCCGCTCGATCCGCTCTAGCGCTCAGTGTGGACGTAATCGGCGATTCGCAAGGAAACGACCTTCGACACGCCGTCCTCTCCCATCGTGACACCGTAGAGCGTTCCGGCGGCTTCGATCGTCGCCCGGTTGTGGGTGATGACGAGGAACTGCGTGCGCGTCGCCAACCGCTCGAGCACGCTGCGGAAGCGGAGGACGTTCGCTTCGTCGAGCGCCGCATCCACCTCGTCGAGGACGCAGAACGGCACAGGATCGAGTTCGAGCAGTGCGAAGCGCAGGGCGATCGCTGCCAGTGCCCGCTCACCGCCGCTCAACTGCTGCACCGAGCGTACGCGCTTGCCGGCCGGTTGGACGACCAGCTCCACTCCCTCGATCGAGCCTGTTCCGTCGCGCGCGACGAGACGCGCCCGACCACCGCCGAACAGCTCGGCGAAGGTGGTCGCCAGCGCCCGATCCAGTGCACGGAGCGACCGGGCGAAGCTCCGCTCGATCTGCTGGTCGAGGTCAGCCGAAAGCTTCCGGAGTGTCCGGATGGTGGTGCGGACATCCTCGAGTTCCGCTCGGAGCCGCTCGTAGCGAGCGCGTTCCCGTTCGTATTGCGCGATCGCTGCCTCGCCGAACTGACTGAGCTCGCGCCAGCGACGGCGCAGCTCCGCGACCCGGCGCTCCAGCCGGTCAGGTGGATCGCTCACTGTTGCGGCGGCCGAGCGGAGTTCGTCGCTGAGCCGGGCTGGATCTTCCGTCCACGCGAGTTCCCAGGCGGCGTTCTCGAGGACGGCACGCTCAGCCACGCTCGCCTGCTCGGAGGCCGCCTGTGCCTGCGCGATCTCGCTCTCGACCGTGTGCAGCGCTCGATCGAGCCGGTTACATTCGGCTGCGAGTGCTGCGAGTTCCGTCTCGCACCGGCGGAGCGCTTCGTCCAGTGCCGCTTCCTCGCGCTGGAGAGAGTCGATTTCGCTCGCGACCGTGCGGGCCTCTTCCTCCGCACGCTCCGCCTCGGCGCAGGCTCCGGCGTGGTCGCTGGTGAGTGCAGCGGCGCGCATCTCGTACTGCGCGAGGGCCGATTCGAGGCGAGCGATCTGACGGTCAACGTGGGCACGTTCCCGAGCCACGGCTTCCAAACGCTCGCGCAGGGTCGCGAGCATTGCTGCAAGCTGTTCCCGCTCAGGATCCGGGGCCTCGACAGCCTCCAGCTCGGCAACGAGCAGGCGACGACGGTTAGTGAGCGCATCGAGCGTTGTCGCGAGCGCCACAGTTTCCTGGGCCAGCTCATCGATCCGCGTCGCATCGCGTTCGAGAACCGACCGGAGTTCCGCGATCGCCTGTTCCTGGCGGCAGAGGCGCTCGCTCAGCGCCGAGCGCTCCCGCTGCAGACGCGCCTGCTCCGATCGCAGTTCACGCTGCTCCTGCTCCACGCGACGCGCTGTTTCCTCGGCCGACGCTAACCGCGCCCGTGCCGACTCGTACGCGTCGCGTGCCGACTCGACCTCGCGCTGTGCTTCGGTGAGGAGTGCAGCGAGCCGCTCCAGGCGCGCAGCCAGTTCGCGGCGCTCGCGTGCCGAGGCCAGCAAGCCGCGATCCCGTACCCGGCCTGCCCCACCGGTTACCGAACCGGTCGGGCGGGCGAGCTCGCCGTCGCGGGTCACCACGACCCAGCCGGGTGGTACCTGCGGCAACAGGCGACGCGTCGTCGTGAGGTCAGCGACGACCAGCACACGCCCCAGCAACGACTGAACGACCGGTCGGAGCGCAGCTGGAGCCGACACGAGTTCGGCAGCGATACCGATGACACCCGGCTCGTTGACCGCGAGCGGCAGGCGGCCAGGAGGTGCGGCCCGGACGGTATCGAGCGGGTGAAAGGTCGCCCGACCAGCTCGGTTCGCCTTGAGGAAAGCGATGGCTGCTTCGGCATCGGCCCACCGTTCGACGACGAGGTCGGAAAGATGGCCGCCGAGCGCAGCCTCGATCGCCTGCTCCAGTTCGGGCGGAACGTCCAGGAGGGCACCGAGTGTGCCGACGATGCCGGAAAGCTGGCCACGTTTCGCCGCTGCAAGAATCGCTCGCGCTGAACTCGCGACGAGGTCGTGCTCGAGCGCGTGCACGAGCGTTTCGAGCCGCGTTCGCGTGACCGTGATCTCGCGCTCGAGTTCCTGCACGACCTGCTGCCGCCGGTCCAGCTCCGTGCGGCACTGCATCACCTGCGCTGAGTAGCGCTGGACCTCCGCCCGTGCAGCGACCGAACGCTCCTCCAGGATCGCCAAGCGACGCGCCAGCGCTTCGTGCTCCCGTTCTCGGGCTGACCGTTCCTCCTCGAGCTGGCGGTAGGCAGCCTCGAGACGAGCCAGCTCCTGGCTGCGTGCCTCGCGCGCGGCGACGAGCGCGGCATGCTCGCGAACGGACCGCTCGCGGGCAGCAGCGTTCCGTTGCAGCTCCTGCTCCAGTTGCGCGAGCTCGGCACGGAGGGCTTGGGCTCGCTTCCGCCGCTCGGCGAGAAGCGTCTCCTGTCGCTCGAGCATCGCCTGAGCTCGGCAGCGGTCCGCTTCGAGGGTGCGAGCGAGATCGTCGAGTCGTTGCACTTCCTCGCGGAGCGACGCCAGCTCCGCCGCAGCACGATCACGATCGCTCGCCAGCGTCTGGAGTTGCGCGGCGAGCGCCGTCGCTCGCGTCCGGGCCAGCTGCGCCCGGTGCGCGAGCACTTCGACTGCACGCTCGCGTTCGTGCCGGAGCCGCGCGACCTCCTGATACGTCGCGCGGAGCGTCTCGGCTTCGGCACGGCGGGAGGCCAGTGCGCGAGTGCATTCGTCGTGCTGGGCCTGCAGTGTGCGCCGCTGTTCGTCCAGTTCCACGAGTCGCGCGCGGGCACATTCGATCTGCCGGTGCGCCTCCTGCCAGCGAGCAGCGAAGAGCCGGATGGTCGCATCGCGCAGTGCATCCCGGAGGGCCAGCGCCTCCCGGGCACGCTCGGCTGCAGTGGCCAGCGCCTGCACGTGCGGCTCGAGTTCGTGTAGGAGATCCTCCAGTCGCCGGGCGTGCTGCTCGGCCTCGCTGAGCTGCTGGCGCGCCTCGGCCTGGCGCAGGCGGAGGGTCGAGAGGCCTGCTGCGTGTTCCAGGTAGTCGCGGCGCTCCGCCGGGCGCTGGTCGAGCAGGGCATCGACCGCACCTTGCCGGACGATGATCCAGTCGGCACGGAGGACTGCAGCGATACGGAGGACATCACGCAAGCGAGCGCGCGTACCGTTGATGAGATACTGGCTTTCCCCGTCGCGGAAGATGCGACGGGTCAGGCTCACTTCCCGGAACGGCAGGCCGAGTTCTTCGTCGTCCTGCTCGAGCACGAGCGTTACCTCGGCCATGCCGAGCGGCGATCGTCCGGGACCGCCAGCGAAGATGACGTCCTCAGCCCGGCGACTGCGGACAGCCGTGCCGCTCTGCTCGCCGAGCACCCAGGCGATCGCTTCGGCCAGATTCGATTTGCCGGATCCGTTGGGGCCGACGATCGCCGTGATACCGGGATCGATGACGAGCTCGAGCGGCTCAGCGAAGCTCTTGAAACCGACGATGGAGAGACGAGCGAGACGGATTCCCATCGACCACTCAATCCGGATACCCATGCGGGAAGCGCGTGTGCCAGCGAACAGCCGAGGCGATGATCTCCTCGATCCCGTAGCGGGGCCGCCAGCCGAGCACGCGTTCTGCTTTGGCGAAACTGGCGTACTTGACCGGCGGCTCACCGGGGCGCGGCTCACCCCGCTCGATCGGGAACCGGACACCGGTCAACTCCTGCACCAACTCGACGATCTGCCGGGTCGAATAGCCGACGCCGCTCCCGAGATTGATGACGTCCGTCGGATGGCCCCGACGGAGCGCTTCGAGCGCTCGCACGTGCGCATCGGCGAGATCGAGAACGTGGACGTAGTCGCGGATCGTCGTGCCGTCGGGCGTCTCGACCGGTGCGGAAGTGAGGCGAAACGGCTGCAAGCCGAGTGCCCCCCGGATCGCGTTCGGGATCAGGTGTTCTTCGGGTCGGTGGTCTTCGCCCATCGAGCCATCGAGTGCAGCGCCAGCCGCGTTGAAGTAGCGCAAGCTGATCGAGCGCAAGCCGTACGCTGCATCGTACCAGCGCAGGTACTGCTCGACCTGGAGCTTCGTCGCACCGTAGGGATTCGTCGGTTCGGTCGGATGATCCTCGTCTAACGGCAAGTAGCGCGCCTCGCCGTAGACTTCCGAAGTCGACGAAAACACCACGTACGGGACGTCATGCGCGAGGCAGGCCTCGAGCAAGACGATCGAGCCACCGACGTTGTGAACGACGTACTTGTTGGGATCCTCTACCGACTCGCGCACCGAGGTATAGGCCGCCAGATGCACCACCGCATCGAACCGCCAGCGCCGGAAACAGGCGAACACCGCTTCCCGGTCGATGAGTTCACCGACGACGAGCGGCGCAGAGACGGCCGCGCGGTGGCCTTGCTGGAGATTGTCGTAGACCACGACCTCGTACCCGGCCTCCTGCAGCGCCTGCACCGTGAAGGAACCGACATACCCTGCTCCACCCGTTACCAGGACTCTGATGGACGACATCCTGCGATCTCCTCCTCACGAGCACCGTGCGGCCGCGATGGTTGCCCAGGCAGCCTCTTCGTCGGCCAGCTCCGGCAGCGGCTGCTCCCAATCCGCGAACCAGTCGAGGATGCGGGCAAGATCGTCGGTGGGCACCTCAGCGAGTCGTCGTACCGAGCCATAGCGCGGATCGTCGCACCGCACGGCGACGATCTTGTCGTCGCCGCTGGCTCGCCGGAGCAGTCCGACCGGGCGAACGGTCACGCGCGTCCCGGTCGGCAGTGGCACGCTGGCCAGGACGATGACGTCGAGCTCGTCATCGTCGGAAGGATTGTACGTGCCCACGAGATAGCCGTAGTTCGCCGGCCATGGCCGCCGTGCATGCGGATGCGGGAACGTGCGCCACGTCCCAGTGGTCCGGTCATAGACGTGGCGGACAACCGAACCGGCTGGATCTTCGATCACGGCTTCGAGACAGTCAGTGGATCGATGGGAAGGTCGTCGCTCGCACCCCATTCTGCCCAGGATCCGTCGTAGACGCGGACGTTCGGAAAATCGAGCAGGCGCAACGAGACGTAGCTGATCGCCGCATTCGGACTGTGAAGACCAGCCACGAGAACGCGTTGCTCCCGCGTGACACCAGCTGCCCGGTACAGCGCTGCGAGTTCTTCCGGTGGGCGAAACGCGACCGGAGGGTCACCGGCGAGGAGCGACGGCCAGGGAACGGAGACCGAGCCGGGAATGCGGCCTCGTCGCAGGCGCCCCTGCCACGTTTCCGCAAGCTCCGCTGCGCTGCGGTTATCGACGATCCGCGCTGCTGGATCCTCGAGCGCTGCCAGGACATCGGGGAGTTCCGCCAGCACCTCGTACCGGAGCTCCGGTTGGAACATCCCGGCCGGTGCAGGCGGTGGGAGATGGCGCGTGACCGGCAAGCCAGCCGCAACCCAGGCAGCGTAACCCCCATGGACCAAGCGGACACGGTCGAAGCCGACGGCATTGAGGAACCAGAACCACCGGCAGGCGCCGCGCCCGTCGCCACGCTCGTAGACGACGACCTCGTCAGTCGCATTCAGCCCGATCTCTCGCAAGAGCTGGCTGCGCCGCGGTTCGCCGACCAGCATCCCATAGACCTCGTTGTGCACTTCGATCGTGTCCTGCCACCAGACGTGACGAGCACCCGGCAGATGGCCGGCGAGATAGTCGCGCAGGGGGCTCGCATCCAGGACGACGAGTCCTGGTTCGCCGAGACGATCTCGGAGTTCGCTGACTTCGACGAGATACCGGCCACCCGGATAGCTCGCCGCCGGCGCGAGCGAAAGAGCGGCGACACGACGCCGACAGCCACTCACGATGAGTCCACCGACCCCGAACAGGAACGAGCGTCGCGTCAGTTGCATCGCCGCTCCAGTTCACCGGCCCAGTCCAGCACGCGAGGGGACGAGCGCGACTCGTCCCACCCGTCGCCTGCTCAATCCTACCGGGAGCGGTCAGCGGATCGCGTAGTCGATCGAGACCGAGACGACGACGCTCGTTTCACCGGCTGGAACCGGAGCAACCTCGACAGCATCCCGCGCCGCTGGCACGGGAACGGGCGGAGCCGAGACCGACTCGACGATCCGCACCGGCTCGCCCAAGCCGACTCCCGCGAGCTGAGCGAGCTGCGCCGCCTTGTCGTGCGCGTCACGGACAGCGAGCTCACGCGCCTGACGGAGCGCAGCAGCCGGGTTCGCGACCGAAAAGCTCACCTGCTGGACGACGTTCGCCCCAGCCTGGACTGCTTGTGTCAAGACCTGACCGACCTGGTCGACCGGTTGCGCCTGGACCTCGACGAGCTGCGTGACGCGATAGCCCGTGACCGGTGCAGCGGGTTGCTGCCAGTCGCGCTCGACCGAGATCGTGTAGAGGACAGTCTTGATCGAGTTGTCGGGGATTCCGGCTTGCCGGAGCACGGTAAGTACAGCAGTCATGCGGTTCGCGACAGCCTGTTGCGCGGCGGCTGCGTCCGGGTCGAAGACCTCGACACCGAGCGTGAGCGTCGCGCTGTCAGGAGGAAGGCTCACCCTGCCCTCACCCGAAACACTGATGACGCGCTCGCGCGTCGCGGTTTCCTGAGCAGCCGCTCCGTCCGTCGGTGGCAACGAGCTGAAGACGTTGAGAACCAACCCGAGCACAGCCAGCGATACAAGCACGGCGATACCGGTGAGCCACCTTTGTCTCATTTCCCGCCATCCTCTCGAAACGACTCCGTTCCTGTTTCGAGAGAAAGACGACAGAGGGCTCCGCGCGGTTCCGATCGGGTCATGGCAGATGCATCGGCTTTTGCGGCCGCCGCACGAGCGGAAGCAGGAAGCCGATGAGGAGGCCGAGGACAGTAACGATCGTCAAGACAGCGATCGCCCCATACAGGACGAATCGTCCGGCTGCTCCGAGCCGCAGGCTCGTCTCGTGTCCTTCAGGAGGCGGAGATGATGGGGGCACCGTTGTCTGCGCTGTGGCAGTTCGTTCGCTCGCTGCTGCCGGAGAAGCTGCGAGCGCCTGAACGGCAGGCGCGACTTCCTCACCAGCACCGGACTCAGCCAGGGTCGGCGTCGCGTGCATGGTCGGTACGGCTGCCGCCGGCGAACGCGCGACGCCCGTGACGCGCTCGTTCGGCTGCGTACCCGGTGGAACGAGGACGAGTGCACTGGTCACCAGCAGGACGAGGAACGTGGCGGCGAGCAGGGTCGCCACTCGGATCGGGAAACGATAGCGCCACCACCAGGGCGCGGAGCGGAGGCTGACCACTGACTGCGGATCGAACACGAAATCGCGTGGTAACGCCGGTCGCGGAAGCGTCCGCAGCGCGCTCGCGATGGCCTGGTACTGCTCCCAGCGCGCGCGGCAATCCGGGCAGGACTCGAGGTGAGCAGCCAGTCCCGGTTCCGGCTCCTCGGTGGCCAGTAACGCCAGGGTTTCGTCGGAGAGATGGTGCGCATCACGCGTCATGCTCAGCCGACCTCATTCCGCATCCGATGCCGGCTCATGCCCGGCTGACTCGACATCATGAGGAAGACGTCCGGTGAGGACGAGCAGTTCCCTCGCGCGCGGGTCAGCCTCCAGCGAGGCGCGGAGCCGCACTCGTGCCCGGGCGAGCCGCGACTTGACCGTTCCGATGGGAACGCCGAGCACCTCCGCCGCTTCCTCGTACGCGAGCCCCTCGACATCGACGAGCACCACGACCGCTCGCTGCTCGGGCGGCAGTGCAGCGAGTGCTGCCTCCAGCGCAGCGATCAGCCCGTGTTGCTCGACCTGCAGCGCTGGCTCGCTTTGGCTCGGTTGCTCCGGGGCTCGCTCGAGCGGCAGGTGGGGATGACGGCGAGCAGCACGCAGGTGATCGAGCGCAGCGTTGTGAGCGATCCGCAAGACCCAGGAACGGAAGTTGGTACCCCGGAAGCGATCCAGCGAGAGGTAGGCACGGATGAATGCCTCCTGCACGATGTCCTCGGCTGCATCGCGATCACCGAGGAGACGGACACACACAGCGTAGACCAGACCCTGGTAGCGTTGTACCAGCGCCGCGAATGCTGCCTGGTCTCCACTGCGCGCCGCTGCGACCAGCGACGCATCGGTATCGCTCGTACCCATCGACCGCGGTCATCCTCTCGTTTCCGGAACGGTACCCGACTGCCGATCACGCTGTCCAGGCCGCGAGTCTCCGGCTCGAGACGGCACGACGAGTCGAACGGACGGGTGCATCCATTCGTCAGCCTGCTCCGACTGTCCAGCAGCGTGAGTAGCCCGAAAGTCCTATGCACGAATCTCCCGAACGGACCGTTACACCAAAACGTGGAGTCGAACGGTTACCGGAAGGTTTCGGCACGTTGGTGGTGAACGCGAAAGGAAAGGAACAACGCAAGACGACTCCCACGCTCGTCCTGGCGGATCCGCAAGCAGCTGTCCGCCAGAGCCTGCGTCACTTCCTCGAATCGACGGAAGGGCTACGCGTCGTTGCCGAGGTGGGGGAACTGGCTCGGCTGGCAAGCCTCGTTGACTGGCAGCATCCGGACGTCCTCCTCGTGTCGGGCCAGTACGGCGCTCCCCTGGTCCGTTTCCTGCGAGCGATCCGACGCGTTCCACATCTTCCGGCCATGGAGAATCGTGTCTCGGCGAAGATCGTCGTCTACGGGCTCGGGAGCGACAGGGAGTTCATTCTGGCGCTGGCTCGGGCTGGAGCCGATGCGCTCGTCGCTGCGGAGGCGAGCGTGCACGAGTTGATCGATGCGGTCCGAGCGGTACTGCGCGACGAAAGCTACGCCAGCCCGAGCTACAGCGGTCTCCTTCTCCGCGAAGTCCAGCGCTGGAGCATCCTGCAGGAGGCGCAACCAGGCGTACGCCTGACGCGCCGGGAAACGCAGCTCTTGCAACTCGTCGCTTCCGGCCTCAGCAACAAGGAAATCGCCGAGGCGCTCTGCCTGGCGGAAAGCACAGTCAAGAATCGCCTCTCGCTGTTGTTCGACAAGCTCGGAGTGAAGGATCGCACGCAAGCCGCCATCTTCGCGCTCGCCAGCGGCGTGCTGCAGCAGCCCTTGCTCCTCGACCATCGCCCGTTCGACAACGCCTGAGGGTCAGGGCCTAAGCAAGCCGAGTCGCTCCAGCCACCGCGCCCAGTTCGGCTGCGGGGTCGGCGACGGCACGACAGTCGGTTCTGGGACAGGACGCGGAGCATCCTGCCACTCGACGAGAAGCACGGTTTCGCCGGGATAAGTGAGATTGAGCTCCCGGCGCGCCGTGCGCTCGACATAGGCCCGATACCGATCACCCTCGAGTTCGGCGAGCTGCTGCGCCAGTTGGTCACGTTCCGACACCAATGCCGCCAGCGCCGCACGCCGCTCGGCCACCTGTGCCTCGAGTTGCCGCGCGCGCCAGGCCTGTTGACCGAAGGCGACCACGAAGTAGAGCGCGATCGCGAAGGCGATCGCGACGACGAGCGCATTGCGGAGCCAGGCGAGCGAAGAGACCATCGCTCAGGCCTCGACTGCGAGCTTCGGCCACTCGGCATGCCAGGGGGTCGCTCGCTCGTACGCGTCGGCGACGCGCAGGAGAGTCGGCTCGTCGAACGGCCGCCCCATGAACTGCAGGCTCACCGGCAGGCCGTGCGCGAACCCGCATGGGACAGCGATGGCTGGGAGTCCCGCCATATTCGCCGGGATCGTGAAGACGTCGGAGAGATACATCTGCAATGGGTCGGCAGTGCGCTCACCGAGGCGGAACGCGACGGTCGGCGAGGTCGGTGCCGCGATCACGTCGACTCGCTCGAACGCTTGATCGAAATCCCGCTTGATGAGCGTGCGCACCTTTTGCGCCTTGACGTAGTAGGCATCGTAGTACCCAGCGCTGAGCGCATAGGTACCGAGCATGATCCGTCGCTTGACCTCGGGACCGAACCCTTCCCCGCGGGTTCGTAGGTACCGCTCCAGGAGCGTCTCGCCAGCCAGGCTCAACCCATACTTGATGCCATCGTAGCGTGCCAGATTCGCGCTGGCCTCCGAGGGAGCGATGATGTAGTAGGTCGCGAGCGCGTATTCGGTATGGGGGAGCGAGACCGGAACCAACTCAGCTCCCAGCTCCTGCAGTGTCGCCAGTGCCTGGTCGATCACCTGCTCGACAGCCGGATCCATCCCGGCGACCCGATACTCGGCCGGAATACCGATCCGGAGACCGCGGATCTCGCCAGTGAGCGCAGCTCGGTAGTCCGGCACCGGTACCGGAACCGAGGTCGAATCGGCTGGGTCGTGCCCAGCAATCACCTGGAGAAGGAGAGCGACATCCTCGACGGTGCGGCCGAATGGACCGATCTGGTCGAGACTCGAAGCAAAGGCGATGAGCCCGTACCGCGACACGCGGCCGTAGGTCGGCTTGAGCCCGACGATACCGCAGAATCCAGCCGGCTGCCGGATCGAGCCGCCGGTATCGGAACCCAGCGCGATCATGGCTTCCCCAGCGGCAACTGCTGCTGCCGAGCCACCGCTCGAGCCGCCAGGTACCCGGTCGAGATCCCACGGATTCCGTGTCGGCCCATAAGCCGAGTTCTCGGTGGAGGAACCCATCGCGAACTCATCGGTATTCGTCTTGCCGAGGAAGACCGCCCCCTGCTCGCGGAGCCGCGCGACGACCGTCGCATCGTATGGCGAGACGAACCCCTGGAGGATGCGAGAACCTGCCGTTGTCGGTGCGTCCACCGTGCACAGGTTGTCCTTGAGTGCGATCGGAATGCCAGTCAGGAGCGAGGCTTCGCCGCGGGCGATCCGCCGATCCGCTTCCTCGGCCTGCCGTCGTGCGAGGTCCGGCGTGAGCGTGATGAAGGCGTGGAGCTGCGGTTCGAGCCGCTCGATCTGGGCGAGATGCGCCTCGACAAGCTCGACCGCACTCACCTCGCGCTGATCGAGCAAGACCCGGGCTTGCGCCACAGTCAGACGGATGAGTTCGCTCGTCACCGGGCTACTCCTTCAGCTCTGCTCGAGTACCGCATGCACGCGGAAGAAGCCATCCTCGCTTTCGGGGGCATTCGCCAGTACCGCCTCGACCGGCAGGGAGGGACGCACTTCGTCCTCGCGCCACACGTTCTGCAGTGCGATCACCTGCGCGGTCGGCGGGATCGCTTCCGTATCCAGTTCCTGAATGCGGCTCACGTGCTCGAGAATCGAGGACAGTTGCTCGCGCATGCGCTCGCGCTCTTCTTCCGTGAGCCCCAGGCGAGCGAGCATCGCCACATGATCGACGATCTCCCGGCTCAGCCGCATCGCGATTCCTCCCCTCTGCCGGGCCGGAGTGTAGCACGTCACCGCTCACCTGTCCGGCAGTCCACCGTTCGCGATCAGTTGGCGGTACCAGTGGAAGCTCGCCTTCGGCAAGCGAGCGAGAGTCGCGTAATCGACGTAGACGATGCCGAACCGCTTGCTGTAACCGTGCGCCCACTCGAAGTTGTCGAGGAACGACCAGACGAAGTAACCGTGGACCGGCACACCCGCCTCGCGTGCCCGCTGCACGGCTGCGATATGCCCGACTAGGTAGGCGATCCTGCGGTCATCCGCGACGACACCATCGACCACTTCGTCCGGGAACGCGGCCCCATTTTCGGTGATGAAAATCGCGCGCGGGCGGTATTCGCGGTGCAGGCGAACGAGCAGCTGCTCGAGGCCGTCCGGAACGACCGCCCAACCCATGTCGGTCAACTCGTATCCACGGGCGCGCAGTTCCTCGGGCGAGAGAAGGCGAAGGCCGAAAGCACCGGAGGACTGGTCCGATGCCGAGCCGACGAAGGCTGGGGTGTAGTAGTTGACTCCCAGGAAGTCGAGCGGCTCAGCGATCGTGTCGCAGTCGGATTCAGGCGGATCGTAGAACGCACCGAGCAGGCGCCGCGTATCCGAGGGGTAGCCACGCCCGAAGAGCGGATCGAGGAACCAGCGGTTCAGAATCCCATCGTAGGCCTTCGCTGCAGCCCGGTCAGCCACGGCGTCGGAAGCGGGAACGACCGGCGAGAGGTTGAGCGTGATCCCGACCTCGGCCTGCGGTGCTACAGCACGGATCGCTCGCGCCGCCAAACCGTGCGAGACGAGGAGATGGTGACTGACACGTATGGCTGTCGCGAGATCGCTGATTCCCGGTGCATGCACGCCCAGGTAGTGACCGAGGTAGGCAACGACCCACGGTTCGTTATGCGTGATCCAGTACCGGACGCGGTCACCGAGCCGTCTCGCCACAGTTTCCGCATAGGTGACGAAGGCCTCGACCGTTGCTCGCTCGGCCCAACCACCCCGATCCTGCAAGGCTTGGGGAAGATCCCAGTGATAGAGCGTGACGAACGGAACGATGCCGATCTCCAGCAGCGCATCGACGAGGCGATCGTAAAAGTCCAGACCGCGCTCGTTGACTCGCCCAGAACCCTCCGGAAAGATGCGCGGCCAGGCGATCGAGAAGCGGTAGGCCTGCGCCCCGAGCTGACGCATCAGCTCGATATCCTGCGGCCAGCGGTGATAGTGGTCGCAGGCGATGTCACCAGTCTGCCCCGCAAAGGTCTTGCCGGGAGTGTGGCTGAAGGTATCCCAGATCGAGGGGCCGCGACCGTCCTCGTGCACCGCACCCTCGATCTGATAGGCCGCCGTAGCGGTACCCCAGAGGAACCATGTGGGAGACGACTGTGCGCTCATGTGCTAGGCACCCCTCCGGTACGACCTACTTTCGAGAGTTCGTCACGACAGCTCCACAGCGTCGAAAATCGCCTTGGCCGCCTCCAGTCGCCGGAGGTCGTCCCCGCTCAGCGCCCGGGGATCAGGAGCATCCTCCTCCTCGACACGGCCGCCGGCAGCGTCTGCTTCGTCGGCGCTCTCGTGGCGGGAGGACTCGTTCCCGCCCCGCTTGCGGAGAGTTTCGACCTCTTCCGGTGCGACGCAGACGACCCGGCAAGGGCGACCGAGATGACGCGACAGCACCCGCTCGATCACCCGGCGCAATTCCGTCTCCTCGTTGATGCGCCGCCGGTGGAACTCGTACGGTGCAGCGAGGATCACCTCGTCACCGCGAACGAGGCGTGGTTCGGCATCGGCGAGGAGCGCAGCCGCCTTGCTGTTGGCACTCCGCAACTCACGGCGGATAGCCGCCCAACGGAGAACGAGTTGCTCGAGCAGCGTGTCCTCGTCTACCGCTGCGCCCGACTGCTCACGAGACGGCGCGCCCGCGGACGAGGACGCTTGCGTGATATGACCGTCCCCGCGGGAAACAGCTGGACTTGCTGGTGCCACTGGCACAGAGGCTGGCCGCGGCGCGGCTGCGGTGCGATCGGCGACGGTGGCTGGAGCCGTGACTTGCGCCTGATCGAGTGCAAGGATCGCTTCCACGACGGTCAATTCGAGAAGAAGCTGCGGATCGACACCCGAGCGCGGCAGCGGTACGTCGAAGCCGGTGAGCTTGCGGAGCACCACAGCGAGTTCGGCCAGCGTGAAGCGTTGGGCCAGCTTGCCGCTCTCCTCGGGAAGGAGCGGATCGGCACCACCGGCCCGGATATGGAGCAGACTGCGGACGAAGGCAGTCAGATCGCGACCGAACTGTTGAAGATCGTCGCCCGCATCGGCGGCGGCAGCGATAGCGCGGAGCGCCCGTCCAGCATCGCGGTCAGCTATCGCTTCCACGAGCTCGACGAGCCGCTCGTGGCGGCTGCCACCGAGCACATCCAGTGCCAGGTCGAGCGTAATCGGAGCAGTACCGGCGCGCTCACCAACGAAGACGACCAGTCGCTCGAGGAGGCCGAGGGCGTCACGCAGACTACCGGTCGCCCGGCGAGCGATCAGCGCGAGGACGGCGTCGTCGACCGCGAGCCCTTCCTGCGCGCAGACGAAGCGCAGGCGCTCCACCACACGGTCGATCGGGAGCCGCCGGAAATCGAAACGCTGGCAACGCGATGCGACCGTATCAGGCAGCTTGTCCGGTTCGGTCGTCGCCAGCACGAACACGACATGGGGCGGCGGCTCTTCCAGCGTCTTCAAAAAGGCATTGAACGCGTCACGGGTGAGCTGGTGGGCTTCGTCGATGATGTAGAACTTGGTGCGCAACTCGACCGGCGCGTACTTGACCTTCTCGCGCAGATCACGAATGTCGTCCACGCCGCGGTTGGAAGCGGCGTCGATCTCGACGATATCGACTGCTGCGCCGCTCGCGATCGCCCGACAGGCCGCGCACTGGTTGCACGGCCGCTGGTTGGGGTCGGGAGCGAGGCAGTTGACAGCCTTGGCGAGGAGCCGTGCTGTGCTCGTCTTGCCGGTACCGCGCGGCCCACAGAAGAGGTAGGCGTGCGCGACCCGACCGAGCGCGACAGCGTTGCGCAGCGTGCGGGCGATCGCCTCCTGGCCGACCAGCTCGTCGAACGTCTGCGGCCGGTACTTCCGGTACAATGACCCGGACTGCAACATGATCTCGCGGGTCGAGTCCATCGTGGGGCCTCTCCAGAGCGGTGTTGCACCGCGAGCGTCCGTACGGCTAAGCATACGGAGTCGGTGCCAGGCAGGCAAATGGGAACACTCTATCTGGTGGGCACACCGATCGGAAATCTCGAAGACATCACGTTGCGCGCGTTGCGCATCCTCAAGGAGGTGCGGCTCATCGCGGCGGAGGATACGCGCCAGACGCGGAAGCTCCTGGGTCGCTACGGCATCGCGACACCGGTGGTGAGTTTCCATGCACACAGCGGCCCGGCCCGTCTCCGCCAGCTCCTGGCTGCCCTGGCAGAAGGAGACGTCGCTCTCGTCAGCGATGCCGGTATGCCAGGCGTATCCGATCCCGGAGCGGAACTCGTCCAGGCGGCCGCCCGAGCGGGGTATCCGGTCGTCGTCGTGCCCGGCCCGTCGGCTGTCACCGCGGCAGCAGCAGTCTCGGGTCTCGTCTCGGACGGGTTCGTTTTCGCCGGCTTTTTGCCGCGGCGTCAGAAGGAACGGCGCGAGCGGCTGGCCGAACTGGCCGATTTGCCCTACCCACTCATCGTGTTCGAAGCGCCGCACCGTCTCCGCGAGATGCTGCGTGACGCACTGGACGTGCTCGGCGATCGACCGGTCGCCGTCTGCCGCGAACTGACGAAGCATTTCGAGGACGTCCAGCGTATGACGCTCAGCCAGGCCGTCGCGTTCTACGAGCAGCACGAGCCGCGCGGCGAGTTCGTGCTGGTCATCGCCGCCCACGATGGCCAGTCACCACCACCGAGCGAGGAGTCTGTCCGACGGCTGGTTGCCGACCGCCTCGCGGCAGGCGAGGCACCGAGCGTGATCGCCCGCGAACTGGCGCGGCAGACCGGACTCCCGAGACGAGAACTGTATCGGTACGCGGTGACGCTCCGAGGTGAACACGGGCCGGCTGAACGCGAACACGAAGAGGAGGAAGACCACCATGGCCGTTGATCGGTCGCGACCGCTGCCGCTCGAAGGACTGACGGTCGTCGAGCTGGGGCAAGCGGTATCGAGCCCGCTCTGCACGATGCTGCTGGGCGATCTGGGAGCTGACGTTATCAAGATCGAGCCGCCGCAGGGCGATCCCGCTCGTGGGTACGGCCCACCGTTCGTCGCGGGCGAGAGCCCATATTTTCTTTCCGTGAACCGGAACAAGCGGAGCATCGTGATCGATCTCAAGCACCCGGAAGGGGCCAGGCTTGCGCGCGACCTCGCGGCGCGAGCCGATGTCCTGGTGACGAACTTCCGGCCGAGTGCCATGCAGCGCCTCGGGTTGGACGAGCCGACCCTGCGCGCGCTCAACCCGCGGCTCATCTACTGCCAGGTCACCGGGTACGGGCCGCGCGGCCCCTGGGCCGATGTACCGGCTTTCGATCAGGTCGCACAGGGGATGTCGGGCTTGATGAGCGTGACCGGCAAGCCGGAGAGCGGTCCGGTCCGAGTCGGCATCGCGATCGCTGACATCCTCGCTGCCCTGTTCGCGACCTACGGTGTACTGGCAGCACTCTACGAGCGGGAACGGAGCGGAGTCGGGCAACGAGTGGACACGTCGTTGCTGGGTGCGGTGATCGGCGTGCTCACGTTCCAGGCCGGTCGCTACCTGGCCGACGGCAGCGAGCCGGGATTGGAGGGGAACGATCATCCGGTCGCTGCCCCGTACGGTACCTTCCGCTGTGCGGACGGGTACATCAACATCGCGATCGCCAACGAGCAGATGTGGCGCCGCCTCGCTGAAGAGGTCGGTCATCCCGAGTGGCTGGAGGATCCACGCTTCCGGACGAATGCCGACCGGGTCGCCAACCGGGCTGCCATCAATGCAGCGCTCGAAGCGACACTACAGTCCGATACCGTAGCGAACTGGGTCGCACGACTCAGCCGGGCCGGCGTCGCCTGTGGCCCGATCTGGTCGGTCGGGCAAGCGCTGGAGAGCGAGCCGGTCCAGTACCTCGGCATCGTACGCACGGTCGAGCATGCACTGGCGGGCCAGATCCGGCTGGTGGGACCGGCGATCGAGTTGTCGCAGACACCGCCGGTCATCCGCCGCTCCCCGCCGTTGCTCGCCCAACACACTGCAGAGATTCTGGCGGAGCTCGGGTACGACGAGTCGACGATCGCTGCATTGGCTCGTGACGGCGCGGTCGTGCTCGGACCAGTGACGCGAGAGCGAGCTGCCCGATGAACGAGCTGGTGCTGGAACGGAGCGGTCCCGTCGCAACCATCGTGCTCAACCGGCCGGAAGCACTGAACGCACTGACGCTCGCCATGTGGCGGGACCTCGCACACGCAGTGCAGGAGCTGGTGACAGACCGGAGCGTCCGCGTGATCGTGTTGCGTGGGGCGGGCGAGCGAGCGTTCAGCGCTGGCGCCGACATTCGCGAGTTTGCTGACCTGCGAACCGGCGGTGCGGCAGCCGCAGCGTATGACGCAGCAGTCGCTGCGGCGCTCCGCGCGATCATGGAAGCACCGCAGGCCGTGATCGCCGTCATCCGCGGTATCGCGGTCGGCGGTGGCCTCGAGCTCGCCGCAGCCTGTGATCTTCGGATCGCCAGTGAGGAGGCGCGGCTGGGGCTGCCGATCGCCCGGCTGGGCGTCATGCCGGGCCTCGGCGAGTGCCGGGCGCTCCTGCGCCTCCTGCCGCCGGGGAAAATCGTCGAGCTGGTGCTGCGCAGCGAGCTGGTGGATGCGGGGGAAGCCCACCGGCTCGGACTCGTCAGCGAGGTCGTCGCCGTCGACCGACTGGAGGCACGAGTTCGGGAGTGGGTGACACACCTGACTGCGCTTTCACCGGACACCATTCGGGCGACCAAGGCCGTGTTGCAGCTGGCGACGAGTGGAGGCGACGAGCGGGACGAGCGGTACCGGCAGTTGCTGGAGAGCGTGTACAGCGGAGAAGCCTACCGCGAAGGAGTGCGCGCCTTCCTGGAAAAGCGAGCACCCAACTTCTGAGGACGGACACCCCCGCACGCGATCAGCGGACGATTCCGAAGCGCAGAGTCAAAGCACAACCAGCGAACCACTCCCGCCGGTGTGGTACGGAGGGACGAAAACGGGGCCTCGCCCCCGTCATTGCTGGATCAGGACCACCGTGTAGTAGTGCATACCATCGCTGGCGGTCGCCTCGGCCACACCGAAGTGCGTGAAGCGCGGGTCGAGGAGGATGTCACGATGTGCCGGACTGGCGAAGAGCGAGCGGGCAGCCTCCGCTGCGGTCTGTGCCAGCGGGTAGTTGTTGCGCTGCAAGGTCTCGCCGGCGTAGCGCCACGGTATGCCGGTCGCCGCGATGAGATCGAAGGCCGTCTGTCCTTCTGGAGAGACGTGCGCGAAATACCCACGACGAGCCATGTCATCGCTGCGCTGCTGGGCGATCGCCGTCAAGGTCGCGTCGAGCGTCAGTGGACCGAGGCCAGCAGCGCGACGGCGGTCATTGATCAGCTGAGCCAGCTGCAGTGCCAGCGAATTACCTTGATAGGCGACGTCGCGATTCCGTTCGGCCCAGATCTCGACTCCGAGGCGACCGAGCAGGACAGCCCATTCAGTTCCGGCCAGTTCCGGGTGGTATTCGAAGCGAGCTCGCTCGAAGTACTGGACGAGCAACCCGTTCTCCCAGAAGGGCTCGGTGATCGGATAGCCGAACAACCGGACACCACCGCGGTTCTCCCAATAGGAGAGAAACTCGGGAGCGATCGTGTGACCGGTCTCGGCGATGTAGCGTCGACCTGGAACAGGTGCCACCGGACGGAGGTCACGCCCCTCACGCGTGGCGACTTCCTTCCCCAGGAGACCGAGCAGCACGGCATAGTCCGTACCGGCATACTCAGGGTGATACTCGAATCGCTGGCGTTCGAAGTACTGGACGAGATACCCGTTCTCGAAGGTCGCTGGGCCGAGTGGGTAGCCGAAGACTGGCACACCACCCCAGCGCTGGTAGAAGTCCTGGAACACCGGAGCGACCTCGTAGCCAGTCGGGCTCGCCGCGGCTGCACTGGGGGCGAGTGGCAGGAGCATGACGAAAAGAAGAACACCAGTCCACGACCACAAGACGATCCGACGCAACATCGACGAACTCCCTCCCCCAGCCGGCTTCAGCACCGGCTGACGAGAGAAGAGATCGGCGCAGCGTGTACCGTGGCGCGAGACCGAGAAGGGGCAGAGGATGCTGGGAATTCGAGGGGTCTGGGTCCTGGTGTATCGTTCCTAGAGCGGCTAGGTAATCGGATTCGCGGAACGCTCTCCATTCGGATGCAGCACGTGGGCAAAGAGGTTCGGTACAGCCGTCCTTTCTGAAACGGGTCCGGAGGTACTCACGCCGATCATGATCGTCGAGCGAGCCGTTCTACACGTCGATCTCGACATGTTCTTCGTTGCCGCGGAGCTCCGGCGGCGTCCGGAACTACGCGGGCGTCCCGTTCTGGTCGCCGGCCATGGACCGCGTGCCGTCGTTGCCTCGGCGAGCTACGAAGCACGGCAGTTCGGTATCCGATCCGGTATGGCGCTGGTCGAGGCGCGCCGGCGTTGCCCGGAGGCGATTGTCCTGCGAACCGACAGTGCCTACTATCGGGAACTCTCGCGGTCTTTTCGCCAGCTGCTGGGGAGTCTGACGGATCGGATCGAGATACTGAGTATCGACGAAGCGTGCCTCGAGATCGGAAAGCGCGTCCGCTGGCCTGATACGGTTCGCTGCGCCGGCGAGGAGCTGCGCGCTCGCGTCGCGCAGGAACTCGGGCTGACGGCGACGATCGGCGCAGCGACCAACCGGACTGTGGCGAAGATCGCCGCAGAGCTGGCCAAGCCGAACGGTCTGTTACTCGTCGAACCCAGGACAGAAGCCGACTTCCTCGCACGGCTTCCTGTCGATGCCTTGCCTGGTATCGGGCCGCGAGCTGCGACAGAACTTCGACGGCTCGGAATCGAGCGGCTCGGACAGCTGGCAGCAGCCCCATCCCATCTCCTGGAGCCGGTCTTCGGGCGCCGCGCCGATCTGGTGCGCGCGCTCGCTTCCGGTCAGGATCTCCGACCGGTCGGCGTCGGGCGCAAGGTACCCAAGTCGCTCGGGCACGAGGAAACATTCGCACAGGATCTCAGCGATCCGAGACAGATCGAAGCGGAAACGCTTCGCCTGGCTGACCGGGTCGCGAGCGAGCTACGGTCGGCCGGTCTGCAGGGACGGATCGTCGTCGTCAAGGTCCGCTTCGCCGATTTTCGTACCGTGACACGCCAGCGAGCCCTGGGAGAACCGTCAGCGGACGGAGCGGTCATCGGGCAGGTGGCTCGCGAACTCGTCCGTGTGCTCCTGGCAAAGGAGCGGGAGCCGGTGCGGCTGCTCGGCGTGCGGATGACCGGCCTGTCCGAGCGAGCACTCCAGCTCCCATTGCTCGACACTGCATCGGATCGACTGCGCCGCGAGCGCCTACTGGCGGCCCTCGACGCGTTGCGGGCGCGTGGTCTCCCAGTGCGACCGGGATGGGTTCCCGAAGCGCCCGACTAATCGCGGAAGCGGAGCGTCCAGGCGACCAGCGCTTCCAGTAGTTGGCGGATCATTTGGCGCGTCGGTTCGTCGACCAGCCGACCGTCCCGAAACAGGCTGGCGGCGTCGCGCACCAGGACGTCCGGCTTCGGAAGGACATGCGACTCGGTCGAGAGGAAGACCTGGCGCAGGGCGAGCTGCCCGCGAACCGTCCCGAAGAGGCCGGTCGTTGCCCCCATGATCGCAACCGGCTTCCGCCGCAGCGGGCTGGTGGCTGGCGGGCGCGACGCCCAGTCGATGGCGTTCTTGAGCGGGCCAGGTACGCTCCAGTTGTATTCGGGCGTCGCGATGAGCAGGGCATCAGCCTCAGCGATCGCGCGCTTGAACTGCAGGACCGACTCGGGAGGACCGGCCTCCTCCAGGTCCTGGTTGTAGAGGGGCAGGTCGTGCAGTTCGTAGAGTTCGATCGTGACCGCGGGTGGGGCGAGTTCCTGCGCGGCGAGGAGCAGGCCGCGGTTGTACGACTGCCGCCGCAGACTACCGGGGATACCGAGGATCCGGAGCGTCGGAGTGGTCACGGGACCTCCTTTCCCACTAGACGATTCTGTCGTCGGCGTGCGACGCGCAGCACGCGATGGTAGAGTGTGCCGGAACCACGCCCACCGTGGCGAGTCGGCGGTAAAGAAGGGCAGTGGCAGCTGCACGATGCCGGTCGGCTGGGGAGAGGAGAGAACGGAGAAACCGCGGGAATGCGCGTCGACATGGACACCCTCTGCCCACATCGACGAGAACGCGCGAGGGTACGGTTGGAAACGGTCGGCTCCTGATGGTGCGGGTCGGGATCGGACAGGAGCGGAGCGTGGGATCGCTGCTGGGCCGATGGACGATGCTGCTCGGCGGGCTCTTTCTCTTCGCCCTCGCGCTGGTGCTCGGGCTTCAGAGTGGCCTGGGGGCCTACTCCTGGGTCGTCTTCCAGGATGGACTGGCCAAGCACACGTTCTTGACGGTCGGGCAGGCCAGCATCGTGGTGAGTGCCTTCGTCGTCGCGGTGAGCTGGCTGCTCGGCGTGTCCCCGGGTATCGGAACTCTGGCCAACCTCGTGCTGATCGGTGTGTTCATGGACGTACTGCTGTGGCTTAACTGGGTTCCCGCAGCGACGTCACCCGTGAGTGGTACGATCGAAGTGGTGCTGTCGGTGCTGCTCTTGGGTATCGCCACCGGCATGTACATCGGAGCGGACTTCGGTGCTGGCCCGCGTGATAGTCTGATGCTCGCGCTGGCACGCCGGACGGGGTGGTCGGTCGGGTGGGTCCGGTGGGCACTCGAGGTATCGGTCACGCTGGCCGGAATCGCGCTCGGTGGGTCGTTCGGCGTGGGAACGATCGTCGTCGCGCTGACGGTCGGACCAGCCGTGCGGCTGGGATTTCGTCTCTTCGGTCTCGACGGACAGGGGTACCGGAGGAACGAGGGAGCCTGATCGATGACGAGTCTAGACGGCTTTGTCTCGCTGCGACAGCGCCTGTTGCCGATGCTCCGGCGTATCGCGGAACAGCTCGCTGACCGGACGGCGCCAGGGTATCCGGTACTCGTGGACGACCCTGACCACGGCGTCGTCGGCATCGCGTTGGCACCGGGCTTCGGCTTGTATATCGCCCGGGAAGGGGAGAGAACCGTCCTACGGCGAGAACGGATCCTGCACCGCACGCTGGTCCACACCTCAGCCGGACGGGAGTGGTTCGGTGGCGAGCCGTATGAAGAGAGCGAGGAGATCGACCCAAGTATCTCCGACATCGAGTTGCGCGACGAAGTCGCTCGTCTTTTGGCAGCCTGGCACAAGCATCCGTTGATCATCCGGCAGAGCGACAGCTGAAGCGAGACGGGGGCACCACGAGGGTGCCCCCGTCGGTGTTTCACGTGAAACACTCGGGTCAGCCCATGATCCACCGGTCGATCGCCCGCTCGTAGCTCACCAGCTCGTCTTCCCGGAAGAACAGACTGATCTCGTATGCCGCCTTCTCCGGGCTGTCCGACCCGTGAATGACGTTCCGCGCGATCGAGAGCGCGAGATCACCCCGGATCGTTCCCGGCTCGGCTTGCGCAGGATCGGTCTTCCCCATCGTCTTCCGGGTCACCTCGATCGCACGCGGCCCTTCGACCACACCGACCACGACCGGTCCCGACGTGATGAACGAGAGCAGCCCCTCGAAGAACGGCTTCCCCCGGTGCTCGGCATAGTGCCGTTCGGCCAGCTCCCGATCGACCCACATCAGCTTCAGCCCGACGAATCGGAGACCCCGTTGCTCCAGCCTCCGCAGGACCTCCCCGATCAGACCACGCTGGACCGCGTCCGGCTTCACGATGATGAGCGACCGCTCCACGCTCCTACCCTCCGGCAACGAACGCGGGCGCCCACGCGCCCGCACCCAAACCGCTCACCTGTTCTCCAGCCTACTCGCTGCGCAGCCGCAACGCCAACTCGTAGTATCGCGATGCCCGCCCCGTCTCTCCGCGCCGCCGGTAGAAGGCACCCAGTGCCATCGCCGCCTGCCGCGCTCCTCGCCCCCCTTCGGCGACCAACCGCTCCAGGTGCGGAATCAGCGCCTCCGCTTCCTCCCCACCGCGATGCACCACGCGCTGCGCCAGCCGCACTGCTTCCTCCACCGCACCCGTCGCCAGAAGCCGCTCGAATTCCCCTTCTGCCGACGTGATCAGCTCCTCACCACGGTCACGAGTTTGGCTCTCCTCCGCTGCAGCAGCACTCACTGAGACCACCGGCTCCTCAACAACCGCGCGCTCCACGGAAGTGGCCGCAGCTTCCGCAGCTTCCGTCGCCATCTCCCCGGCTTCGGCCACCGCCTCTTCGTTTCCGGCTACTGTCTCCGGCGCCGCCGTTTCCGCCGTCATCCCGGGAAGCACGGTCTCGGTAACGACCTCGGCTCCCGGCGGCGCTGCACCGGCCGGCGCTTCCTCGGCGGATTCCAGCCCTTCGATCGCCAGTGGCTCGATTCCGCTCGATACCAACTCTTCGAGCATGCTCGTCCACCCACGCTCGACTTCAGCGGGCGGCCGTGCTGCCTCGATCTCCTCCTCGCTCGGCAGTTCCCACTGCTCCAGTACTCCCGCCTCCACCGGCTCGCTCTCCGCTTCGGCCGCGCCGACAGCACCGGTCGCAGCCTCCTCCGTCGCGAGACCGATCTCGAACGCCAACGCCTCCTCCAGCTCCGCATCCGGAGGCCGCGCAGCCGCGAGTTCCTCGTCCGTCGGCAGCTCCCACAGAAGCGCTGTCTCTCCCACCGACGGCACTGCCCACCGTTCCTCTACCAGCACCGGTTCGGCTACCCCGAGCCACGCGCGCTCCTCCCACCGCTCCTCCGGTACGTACCGGGCGATCGCTTCCCCCAACGGATCGAGTGCCCAGAGCAGTTCGCGATGCCGACGGGCGGCCGCCTCATCGCCGCGCTCGCGTGCGGCCAGTGCCGCGACGATCAGCGCGCCGACCGCCTCCGGCCGCTCGGCCAGCATCCCTTCCGCCTGCGCCGCTGCTTCGTCGCGCGCGCCGAGCCACCAGAGGGCGAGACAGAGGCGCTGGCGGAGATCCCACCGCTCGCCTCCCTCTTCGAGCAGCGTACGGCATTCCTCGCCCGCTCGTGTCCACCACCCCTGGCTCACGTACAGGGCCGCGAGCGCAGCTCGCGACAGCCACAACTGTCCGTCTTGGCCGTCCTCGCGATACCAGGCGGCCAGCCGCTCCGCATACTCCCGCTGCCAGGGAGCGCACTCCCAAGCCACCTGCAGTAGTGTCCGCGCCGTCTCGCGTTCCCCTCGGCGTCGCCGTGCCTCTGCCAGCAACGACCACGCCTCAGCATCCTCCGGATCGATCTCGATCGCCCGCAGCAGGACACGCTCGGCCGCCTCGGCATCCTCCTCCAGCAGGATCCGGCCCCAGAGAAGCTGCGTCGTCGCTGCCTCGGGTGCAGCCGACCGGACCGCCTCGACGATCGCTTTCGCCTCGCTCCATCTCGCCTCGTCGATCGCGCGCCGAGCCTTCTCCACAGCTTCGGCCAGCGGAATGGCGCTCATCTTCATCCCCCATGAACGGCAGCGAGCGGCATCGTACCGCCAGTATACTGGAGCGGGTTCGGCGCTCGCGTAGCCGGATCCTCCCACTTTCGGCCTCGTCGCACGACGGAACGGGAGCGTCTCGTTGCCGACGCCACTGCACAACTTGCCCGATCCGCTCAGCATCCGGGCGGCGACGCGCATGGTCCTCCAGCGTGCCCGCTGGGTGCAGCTCGATCCGGCTGGAATCGAGCGCATCCTCTCGGTTCTTCCCAGCCCGCTCCCCGATCTCCCGGACTGGGATCACCCGCTCCACTGGCGTGGGACGCCCGAGCAGACCGCCAATTACGTCCTCCTCCTCGACGCGCTGAACTTCTGCTTCTGGGGGGAACCGCGCTGGCGTATCCGCTATCGCGACCACCTCTACGATGGCTACTGGGCCCTGGCCGCCGCCCTGCGACGCGCACTCGAACGTGGGCAGCCGCTCTACGATGCCGGGTACCTCGCCCAGCTCACCGACGACCAGATCGCCGACCTGTTCGCGGGTGAGGGAACGATCCCCTTGCTCACCTGGCGTATCGAGCACGTCCGCGAAGTCGCACGGGGGCTTCGTACAGCTTGCGACGGCCAGTTCGCGCACCTCGTCCGCCGTGTAGACGGGAGCGCCGCCACGCTGGTGCGTCTGGTCACGGAGGTCTTCCCCTCGTTCCGCGACGTCGCGTCGTACGACGGTCTCGTCGTACCGTTCTACAAGCGTGCGCAACTCCTCTGCACCGACCTCGCCGGTGCCTTTCACGATCGCGAACTCGGCTCCTTCCACGACCTCGATGCACTCACCGCCTTCGCCGATTACAAGCTGCCGCAAGTCCTCCGCTTCTACGGTGCGCTCCGTTACGAGGAAACCCTGGCACGCCGCATCGACGCCCGCGAGGAAATTCCAGCCGGTTCTCCCGAGGAGGTGGAGATCCGGGCGGCGACCGTCTGTGCGGTCGACGAACTCGTCGCTCGCTTGCACGCCCGTGGCCAACCAGCGGCCGCCTGGCAGGTCGACTGGGCCCTCTGGCAACTCGGCCAGTCACTGCCGCCCGATGCACCGCCGTACCACCGTACCCGGACACGCTTTTACTGATGCCGTGTCCCGAACCGGCCTGCTCCGAGGAAACCGATCGGCAGTTCGGAACGCCCCTCGATCGCCAGATCCGCCAGCGCCTCGCCGATCACCGGCGCGAACTTGAATCCGTGACCGGAAAAGCCGCCAGCGAAGGCGACGTGTGGCCACTCCGGATGCCGATCGACGACGAAATGCCCGTCGGGCGTCATCGTGTAGAGACACGTCACCGGCATCAGCACCGACCCAGCGGCCTCGGGAAGATACCGGCCCAGCACCGCCAGCATGTGGGCGATCTCGTCATCGCGCACCTCCCGCCGTGCCGTCTCGGCCGTGCACGCTTCGCCATCGTCGTGCCGACCGAACTTGACCTCCTGTTCCGGAAGCCACGGGAAGCCATAGTACTCGCCCTCCGGCACGTCGAGCAAGAAGATGGGCAGCTGCCCCAACTCGAACAGCTCGCGTCGCCGCGGCTCGACGTGCACCACCAGGACGCGCCGAACCGTCAAGGGTAATCCCAGCGAGGCCAGCACCTCCGGCGCCCACGGTCCCGCGGTGACGACGAGACGATCGGCTCGTACAGTCCCCTCGCTCGTCTCGATCGCGACGCCGCTCCCTTCCAGCGCGAAACCGGTCACTCGCACTCCGAAGTGCAGTCGGGCACCGTGCGCCACCGCATCGTCGATGAACGCCCGCCAGCACTCCTCAGCGAACAGGATCCCGGCCCTGCCCTCGAGGAGCGCGACGAAGTCATCGGGAACACGGAGTGCTGGGAAACGCTTCCGCGCTTCGGCTGCATCGAGGAGTTCGTGCGCGAGTCCGTGCCGGAGCGCGCTCTCTCGTGCCCCGGTGATGAACGGGCTCTCCGGACGCCCCAGGCTGATGCCGCCGGTCACTCGCAAGAGCGTCCGCCCCGTCCGCTCGGCGAGTTCTTCCCAAAGTACGTACGCTCGCTGCACGAGCGGGACATACTCCGGTGATTCGAAATAGGCCTCGCGGATGATCCGTGTTTTCCCATGCGATGACCCACGAGTATGGAACGGCGGATACTGTTCCAGGCCCAGTACACGATGACCACGCCGGGCCAATGCCGCTGCAGCCGCCGTGCCCATGATTCCGAGCCCAACGATCACGACGTCAGCACTGTGCATCTTCCGGTAACCCTTTCGCTGTTCGCTCCCCGCGTCCACTCACATTCGTGATTGTCCCACGTGCCAGCCATAGTGGGAGTCCCGTGTCGATAACTCGATGGAGAGAACTCGTCACCGTAGTCGGGATCGTGGATCGTGGGGATAGCGACGAAACCGCGATCACGGAGCCGAATGTCGTGGCGCGTTGCTGTGGATACTCGATGGTCGCTGCGGACGTCCTGTGGGTAAGGAACCGGCCCGTTTGGCACGCCGTGGTTCTCCGTCCACCACCTGTCCGCACGAAGAGATGTCGCTACCCACAGCCAGACGCACTGGATGTGGATGAGCGAGCCGGTTATCCACAGCGACCGCCCCGATCATCCACAGCAGCGCTGGTCGCGTGCTCCGCCCTGTGCCAACAGGTCAGCGCAGCCGAGCGTGGAATGGCCGATAGGAATGGTATGTCGGTATCCGACGATCTCTACTGGTTCGACGGAGCCGACAGCAGGAACTCGAGGGAAGGGAGGGACGAGGTAGGGAAGCGCGCCAGCGTGCGGTCGACTACCGGGACCGTGTGCGGCGCGTCAAGGGTCTGATGGCTGATGCCGCGGCGCGTCGATGGCTGCACCAGCGCGAGGTTCTCCACGTCGCGACAGCGATTCCCGACGGCCGTCTGTCATCCCGCTCGTGTTCTCTTACCCAGGTGGCGAGACGTTGTCCTTCCACACTGGCGCACAGGAGGGTCGTTTCCTTTCCACTACTCGCCGCGATCCCCGTGTCCGCGTCCAGGCTGCCGCTGCCGAGATGGGGCTGCTCCATCCTGGGAAACCGTACGCCTGCAATTCGGCACGCGTCTACACCAGTGTCGTCGCCTTCGGGCGCGTGCGCATCGTCGAGGACGACGAGACCAAAACGTGGTTCTTCGACCGGCTCCTGGAGAAGTACAGCGATCCCTCGCTGTTCGAACCTGGCTACCCGTACCTCGATCACATCGTGCTCTCTGCAATGACGATCGAGATCCTGACCGGGAAGCGCAGCGAAGGGCGGCGCCACTGATGGTTGGCCGAGACAGCCACTCACGGTCCGGTGCAGGATGGTGGTCCTTGACGCCCCGGACGTCTCGCGGTACACTACGGCCGTTGCAAATAGGACTCATTCTCAATTTCGAAACGAGGTTCGGTCATATGGCAATGTCCGCGACGACACGCAGCGAATGCGAAACGCTCCTGGAGGAGCTCACCCGCGACGATGAGATCGTCTCAGTAACCTTCCATCCGAAGGAGCACCAGCTGGTCGTGCGCTACCGGCACGATGCCGCTGCAGACCGGGTTCACGCTCGCGCCCGTGCCGTTGCCACACGTCTCGCCGATCATTGCAGTGGAAACGGCGGAAGCTGCCCGCGCTGTTCGAGCGGGAGTGACCCGCTTGTCGTCGGGAACGGTCTGGCTGGCGGCGAGGAACTCCGCACGCTCGTCGTCCCCATTCGACGGCAGGAAGGAGCGAACCGCGAGGAACGCGTCCTCTGGTGGCAGCAGCATGGACTCCTCCTCACGACTGCCGCGACCGGTGTCTTCCTGCTCTCAGCTTGGTCGGCCGAGCGAGCGGCACTCTCGCCCTGGCTCTCGCTCGCGTTGTACCTCGCTGCGTACGTGGCTGGCGGTGCCTATGCGACCTACCGTGCCGTGGCGTCGCTCCTCCAAAAGACAGTCGACATCGATCTCCTGATGATCCTGGCAGCAGCCGGTGCCGCTGTCCTGGGTGCCTGGCCGGAGGGTGGCATCCTGCTGTTCCTCTTCTCTCTCGGGAACGCGCTCGAACACTACGCGCTCGGTCGGACGCATCGGGCCATCCGTTCGCTGATCGCGCTGAGACCGGATACAGCGCTCGTCATCCGCGGCGACGCCGAAGTCGTTCTTCCGGTCGAGGAGCTCGTGCCAGGTGATGAGGTTATCGTTCGGCCTGGCGAACGGATCCCGATCGACGGCACTGTCGTCGCCGGGGATTCGAGTGTCGATCAATCGGCGATCACCGGTGAGTCGCTCCCGGTGCACAAGCGACCGGGGGATCAGGTCTTCAGCGGGACGCTGAATACGACCGGCCTGCTCCGAGTACGCGTCGATCGGCCGGTCCATGAGAGCACACTGGCACGCATCATCCAGATCGTCGAAGAAGCGCGAGAGCAGAAGTCCCGAGCCCAGCGGTTCGCCGAAGCGTTTCAGGGCAAATACGCGATGGGCGTGATCGTGGTTTCGTTGCTCGCGTTCGCCGTACCGGTCGGACTGGGCGCCGATCCCGCGACGAGCTTCTACCGGGCGATGACCCTGCTGGTTGCTGCCTCGCCTTGCGCGCTCGTCATCTCGACACCCGCGTCGATTCTCTCGGCGCTCGCCAATGCGGCACGGAGCAGCGTGCTGTTCAAGGGAGCGTTGCAACTCGAGACGATCGGTGTCGTCGATGCGGTCGTCTTCGACAAGACCGGGACACTGACCGTCGGCAAGCCTCGGGTGACCAGTGTGCTACCGGCACCGGGTGTCGAGCCGACCGAATTGCTTCGTGTCGTCGCCCCGGTCGAGTATCGGTCCGAGCACCCTCTCGGGCTGGCGGTCGTCGCACATGCCGAAGCAGCCGGTGCGTTCGACCGCGGGCTGGTCGAGCGGGTCGGCTCGCTGACGTCGATTCCAGGGCGGGGGGTGCGAGCCGAACTGGACGGTGCGCGCGTCCTGATCGGGAACGAGGCGCTGCTGCAGGAACATGGGGTCGTTCTCCCACGAGAACTGCAACGAGCCGCGGAAGAACTCCGCGAGCGCGGACAGACCGCTGTCTACGCCGCGGTCGATGGAAACGTTCTCGGGGTGCTCGGTATCGCTGATACGGTCCGTCCTGTCGCCCGGAAGGTCGTCGAGCGGCTCCGATCCCTCGGGGTCCGCCGGATCGTCATGCTGACTGGCGATAACGAGCGCGCTGCGCGAGCCATTGCTCGGGAAGTCGGCCTGGAGGAGTGGCGCGCCGATCTCCTGCCGGAGGAGAAAGTCGCGGTCGTCCGGGAGCTTCAGGCTGCCGGCTTCCGCGTCGCGATGGTGGGTGACGGTGTCAACGATGCGCCAGCGCTCGCGGCTGCCGATGTCGGTATCGCGATGGGTGCGGCGGGAACGGACGTCGCGCTAGAGACGGCTGATGTCGTCCTGATGAGCGATGATCTGACCAAGTTGCCCTATTCCATCGAACTGTCGCGCGCTGCCCGGCGGATCATCGTGCAGAACCTGGCGATCGCGCTCGGGGTGATCGTCGTACTCGTCACCAGCATTCTCGTGCGCGGCGTGCCGCTGCCGCTCGCCGTGGTGGGTCACGAAGGAAGCACGATCGTCGTCGTCCTGAACGGCCTACGGCTTCTCGCTTTCCGCCCTCGTGCAGCGTTCTCGCCGGTCGGCGATGCTGTCGCTTCGGCGTGATACGATGGGTCGCCGGGGGACGGTATGGGCGATGTCCAGAAAGTGTTGGTGCTGACGAACGAGTACCCACCGTATATCTACGGTGGTGCCGGTGTCCACGTCGAGTACCTGACACGCGAACTCGCTGCACTCGTCGCTGTCGAGGTGCGTTGCTTCGGCGATCAGGACATCGAGCAGCCCAACCTGCGCGTCCGCGGCTATCGGGGATGGGACGAGATCCGGCATAGTGGAGACCGCCGCCATTGGTCGGCGCTCGATGCCTTGTCGCGGAATCTACTGATGGTACGCGATCCGATCGATGCCGACGTCATCCACGCCCACACCTGGTACACCGACCTGGCCGCGCTCTGGGGTCGCCTGCTCTGGCAACGCCCCTACGTCTTGACCGTCCACTCGCTCGAACCGCTCCGACCGTGGAAGGCCGAGCAGCTCGGGACAGCCTACCAGTTGAGTTCCTGGATGGAGCGAACAGCGATCGAGGCGGCTGATGCCGTGATCGCGGTGTCCGGTGCGACGCGCCAGGATGTCCTCCGCCTCTTCGCGATACCGCCGGAGCGCGTCCACGTCATTTACAATGGGATCGACATCGACCTCTACCGGAAGACGAGCGAGACGAACGCTCTCGAGCGTGCCGGTGTCGACCTCGACCGGCCGTACGTCCTCTTCGTCGGCCGGATCACGCGCCAGAAAGGGATCGTGCACCTGCTCGATGCAGTACGGTTCCTCCGGCCTGACGTCCAGGTCGTCCTCCTGGCTGGGCAGCCCGACACCCCGGAACTCGCGCAGGCGGTCGAGACGCGGGTGGCTGAGCTCCGTGCCCAGCGAAGCGGTATCGTCTGGATCCCGGAGATGCTCCCGCGCTCCGACGTCATCCAGTTCTACTCGCATGCGACTGTCTTCTGCTGCCCCTCGATTTACGAGCCGTTCGGTCTCATCAATCTGGAGGCTATGGCTTGCGAGTGTCCGGTCGTCGCTTCCGACGTCGGCGGCATACCGGAAGTCGTCGTCGACGGGGAGACCGGGATCCTCGTCCACGTGGAGGTCGACCCGGAACGCGGTGAGCCGATCGACCCGCAGGGATTCGCTCGCGACCTGGCAGCAGCCATCCAGCGGATCGTCGACGATCCGTCCCTGCGCGAGCGGTTAGGCCGGAACGGACGTGCGCGGGTCGAACAGCACTTCAGCTGGCGTGCCGTCGCCCAGCGCACGCTCGACCTCTATCGCCGTCTGGTGTGAGTAGCGCCGCTCAGTCGTCGGCCAGGGCCGGTGCGAAGGTTGCCGGTACGTCGACAGGCTCCGGGAGCGAGACGACGTAGGCTGTCCACACGTCCGGCACCTGCAGGATCTCGTTCAAGGCTGCTTCCGGAATCGGGTCGTCGACATTCAGCACCATGATCGCTTCGCCGCCGCGCTCCCGGCGCCCGACCTGCATGCCCGCGATATTCACATCGTAGCGGCCGAGAATCGTCCCGATGCGGCCGATGATGCCGGGTCGATCGCGGTGATGCGTGATGAGCATGTGGCCGGCCAGCGGCCGCTCGAGCGAGAAGCGGTCGACTTCCATGATGCCGGCATGGCGGTGGTCCCAGCGCACCATGACGTGATGTGGCGGGTCGCCGTCGACCTCGAAGTTGAACTCGGGTACCGTCGAGGCGCCGGTATCGAAACGCACGTCGACGAAGAGCTGCAGTTCCTGCGCGACCAGCCGCGCGTTGACGGGTGTCACCCGTCGCACTGTCCAGCGCCGGAGCGCGGCAGCGAGTGCCACGGCGGTCACATGCTCGGCGATATCCGGTGCAACCTGGCCGTGCACAGTTACCAGGAAGCTCGACGGCCGGGCTGGCTGGAGCACGGCGATGAGGTGGCCAGCTGCCTCGGCCACCTGCGTCAGTCGCAGCAATTCCGGTGCGTGGAGCGATGCGGCCGGAAGGTTGACCGCGTTGGGGACGACCTCACCCCGCAAGGCCGCCAGCGTGGTTGTGGCGATGATCTCGCCCACCGCCTCGAGCGCTTCTCGGCTCGAGCCACCGATGTGGGGCGTGAGCACGACGTTCGGGAGACCGAACAGCGGGCTCTCGTAGGCTGGCTCCTCCGGGAACACGTCGACACCGGCTGCCGCGATATGCCCGCTCTTCAGCGCTTCCGCGAGCGCGTGTACGTCGACGATCTCGCCGCGCGCACAGTTGATGACGATCGCACCGCGCTTCATCCGAGCGATCGCGCGGGCATCGAGCATATGTCGGGTCTCCGGTGTCGCCGGGACGTGGAAGGTGACGATGTCGCTGTGCTCGAGCAGCGTCTCGTAGTCGACCGGTTCGACGCCCAGCTGCGCGAAGCGCTCGCGCGTGATGTACGGGTCATACCCGAGCAGGCGGACCTCGAAGGCACGGAGCCGCTGGGCAACGACCGAACCTACACGACCGAGTCCGACAATGCCGACGGTCTTGCCTTTGAGGTCGAACGGGCGGAAGCGCTTGCGTTCCCAGCGTCCGGCGTGCGTCGTCGCGTTCGCCTCGATGAGGCAGCGCGAGATGGCGAGCATGAGCGCGATCGTGTGTTCGCCCGCTGAGACCGCGTTGGCACCCGGTGCGTTGAGGACCAGGATACCCGCCTCGGTCGCTGCCTGGAGGTCGATGTTGTCGACACCGGTACCGGCACGTGCCACCACGCGGAGACGCGGTGCGTGGGAGAGGAGTTCGCGGGTGACCTGCGTCTCGCTGCGGACGATCAGGGCATCCGCGTCGCGCAGTGCTGCGTAGAGCGCTTCCTTGTCGCGACCATCGACCTCGATCACCTCGGCCTCAGCGGCCAGCCGCTCGAGAGCGCGCTGGTCGATCACGTCGCTCACGACGATCCGCCGGCGACGCGGCAGGACCCCGTCGCTGCTGGTGGTCGGGAGCGGTGCCCCAGCGAGGCGCAGCACCGATTGGACAGCAGCGGTCAGGTCCGGCACCCGGACGACGAACGGCGACTCGCCGGGAGGTGCGGGCTCGTTCGTCAACAGGAAGCAAGTGATACCAGCTTCGGCGTACCGTGTCGCGTGCCGCAGACTGTCCTCGATGGCATGGGTCACGCCGAGTTCACGGGCGGCCACCACCTTGTCGTCGGTGAAGACGATCCGGCAGCGCGGGAAGCCGTGTCGCTGCAGCCACTCCTCGGTCGTCGCGCGCGAGCGCTCCGGCCGCGCGGTGATGATGACCACACGATCGCTCCCGAGGACGCGCAGCACGTCGCGCAGAAGCTGCGGTGCGTTCGGTGCAGGATCGAGCAGCGTCGCTGGCCCGCCGGGGCCGTAGACCCAGAGGCGGACGGCCTCCGGGACGTTGCAGCCATGGGAATCGACGAATGCGTGATCGGGTAGCTGCATACCCAGCGCCCGGTTGGCCGCCTGGGCCAGCGGCGCCGGGTGCTCCGTCAGAACACCGTCAAGATCGAGTGCGAGTCGAATCTGCCGTTCCATGGATCCCCTCCGGTTCACGTCTTACGGTGACAGTGAGCGAACGGATCGTCACAGCGTCTCCGTGGCGACCGGAGCCGCTGCGACTGGAACCGGAGGGACTACTGGAGCCGCGACCGCAACCCGAACCGGAACCGAAGCCCACCGCCGCGGTGTAGAAGACGACACGCTGGTCGACTCGTGAGGCGGTGTACTGGTTCATCGTACCCTTTCCCTCCTTACGGTTCGGCATCGAGTGCGGTCGCGCCGTGAGGCGCTCACTGTAGTATACGGGAAAATGCGACATGAGCAAGAGTGAGACGATACTCCTTTTTCCCATGGCGCAGGTCGAGAGAAAGGCTCGGTCCGACCGTGCGGATCGGGAGCTCGCAGTCGCCTCGGTTGACGAATCGGTCGATCGCTGGCAGAGTACGGAACACGCAGTCGCGCACGCGTCGTGAAGCAGGGGAGGGTACCCATGCCAGATTTCGATTATCAGACCGATGTCCTCATCGTCGGCAGCGGAGGCGCAGCGCTGGTCGGTGCACTGGTCGTCAAAGAACACGGCTTCGAGCCGCTCGTGGTGGAGAAGACCGCCTTCGTCGGCGGGACGACCGCCTGGTCAGGCGGGGGACTCTGGATCCCCAACAACCCGGTCAGCCGGCGAGCTGGCTTGCGCGATTCGTTCGAAGAAGCGCTCCGGTACATGAACGAGGTGATCGGGGATGTCGGCCCGGCATCCTCGCCAGAACGCCGGCGCGCTTTCCTCGAGTACGGGCCACAAATGGTCGAGTTCCTGGAGCGAGTGGGTTTCCGCTGGCGACCGTCGCTCGGCTATCCGGATTATTATCCCGAGAAGCCGGGTGGTTCGACCTTCGGCCGGTCGATCGAAGGAGCACTCTTCGACGGGAGGCAGCTGGGGGTCTGGCTGGCCCGCTTGCACCGGTATCCAAATTTGCCGAGTGTGCCACTCCATACGAACGAAGCGAGTCAGTTCGCCCTCGTCCTCCGGACACCGAACGGAGCCCTGACGGCAGCCCGTGTCGTCTGGCGACTCCTGTCCTACCGCCTGCGCGGCCGTGTGCCGCTCACGCTGGGTGCCTCGCTCATCGGGCAACTGCTGTCGCTTTGTCTCCAGCGGAGCATTCCGATCTGGCTGGAGAGTCCGCTCGTCGAGCTGCTCACGGAGGACGGAGCCGTCGTCGGTGCAGTGGTGCAGCACCAGGGTCGCCCGGTCCGGATCCGTGCTCGGGGCGGTGTGTTGCTGGCGGCTGGCGGATTCGCACACAACCGGGAGATGCGCGAGCGCTACCACCCCCACCCGATCACCACGGAATGGACGAGCGCTGCCCCCAGCGACACGGGTGACGCGATTCGTGCAGCGCAAGCCATCGGCGCAGCGGTCGCGCTCATGGACGATGCCTGGTGGGGCCCGACGGCGATCATGCCGAACGGCCGACCGCTCTTCGTCCTCTGGGAACGCTCCTTCCCCTTCGGGATCATCGTCGACTCGAGTGGCCAGCGCTTCATGAACGAGTCGGCGTCCTACGTCGATTGCGGCCATGCCCAGTACGAGCGGCATCGCGAGGTTCCAGCGATCCCAGCGTGGTTGATCATCGATTCCAAGCACCGTCGCTTCTATCCATTCGGTTTCGTCCCGCCGCTGCTCACACCGCGTTCGATGACGAGCGATCGATTCCTCGTCCGGGCGCAGACGCTGCGCGAACTCGCGCTCCGCTGCGGTATCGACCCGGATGGGCTCGAGCGCACGGTGGAACGCTTCAATCGCATGGCGGCGGCTGGCAAGGACGAAGACTTCCGTCGCGGCGACAGTGCCTATGACCGGTTCTACGGGGATCCCAGGGTGCGGCCGAATCCGAACCTCGGGCCGCTCGATCGACCGCCCTTCTACGCGACGGCCATCTATCCGGGTGATCTCGGCACCAAAGGTGGGCTCCTGACCGACGAGTGGGCCCGCGTGCTGCGCGAGGACGGGCAACCGATCCCTGGGCTGTACGCGGCCGGGAACACGACCGCGTCGGTGATGGGCCGCACCTATCCCGGACCGGGTTCGACGATCGGACCGGCTTGCACCTTCGCTTATATCGGCATGCTGCACGCCGTGCGTTCCCTGGCCGAGTCGCTCGCCCGCCAATGAAGGACAAGGAACCGGGAAGCGTGGCACTGGTCGCACCTCGACGTGCAGCCCGGCCAGCAGGTCGGTGACGACCGCTGGGGAATGATCGTCGCTCGCGACGGTTGTCTCGGTGCGCATGTAGCCCACGGGTCGATCGCCTGATTTCACTGCACCGGCGCACGCTGTCGCTTCATCCTCTTGACAGCTCACCGGATGACCTCTACGCTGGGGAGCAGAGGGACAAGTCGAACGAGCCGCGGTGCAGTGAGGGAGGTGCGGCATGTGGAAGCCCGAGCCGAGTCTCGCTGACCTGCGGTACACCGTCGAGAAGGCTGGCTTGACGCCGGACAGCCTGCTCGCGGCGTACCGGCAGATGTGTCTGATCCGGTCGTTCGAGGAGACGATCGCCGATCGCTACTACATCGGCAAGACTCCGCAGTTCAACATGGCAGCCGGCCCGATCCGCGGCGAGATGCACCTTGCGGTCGGCCAGGAGGCGGTCGCGGTCGGCGTGGGGATGCACCTGCGCGATCCGGATGCTGTCGTCAGTACGCACCGGCCGCATCACCATGCGCTCGCGAAGGGCGTACCGGCGGACAAACTGGCCGCTGAGATCTTCGGCAAGGTGACCGGCCTCTGCCGCGGGAAGGGTGGGCACATGCATCTGTTCGATGCGGAGCACCGCTTCTCCTGCAGCGGTATCGTCGGCGCGTCCTTCCCGCAAGCGGCCGGTGCTGCGTTCGCCTTCCGCCACCGTGGCGAGCCGCACGTCGCCGTGGCGTTCGCGGGTGAAGGAGCAGCCAACCACGGGACGCTGGCCGAGACCCTGAACGCCGCAGTGCTCTGGCGCCTGCCCCTGGTGATCGTGATCGAGGACAACATGTACGCCGACTCGACGCCCAAGTGGCAGGCGCTCGCCCAGCCGCACCAGTTCCAGCGAGCGCTCGGCTTCAACGTGCCGTCCTATCTGGTGGACGGTATGGACGTGATCGACGTGTGGCGTGCCGCGAAGGACGCGATCGAGCGGGCTCGCGCTGGATACGGTCCGAGCTTGATCGAGGCTGTCTGCTATCGCTACCGGGGTCACTTCGAGGGGGACGCCGAAGAATACCGGACCCGCGAGGAGGTCGAGCGCTGGCGCCAGCTCGATCCGATCCCGCGCCTCGGCGAGCGACTGAAGAAGCTCGGGTGGGCCGATGACGCAACGCTCGAGCGACTGCGCCGCGAGGCGGAAGAGGAGGTCACCCGCGCGATCGCCTTCGCCGAGCAGAGCCCGTTGCCGGATCCAGCTGAAGCACTGGTGGGGGTGTTCCGATGACACGGACGATGAAAGGTATCGCCTTCACGATCGCCGAAGCGATCGATCAAGAGATGGCCGAGCGTCCAGACATCGTCGTGCTCGGTGAGGACGTCACCTACTGGGGTGCGGTCTTCGGCTTCACGATGGGCCTGCATGAGAAGTACGGCCGCGACCGCGTGATCGATACACCGATCACCGAGCAAACATTTTTTGGCATGGCAGCTGGGGCGGCATCGGTCGGCATGCATCCGGTGGTGTCGCTCATGTTCGTCGACTTCCTCGGCGCTGGCTTCGACCAGATGTACAACCACATCGCGAAGAACCATTACATGTCCGGCGGACAGTTCGCGATGCCGGTCACCATCCTCACGGCGATCGGCGGTGGCTACGGTGACGCGGCCCAGCACTCGCAGGTCCTCTACGGTCTCTTCGCTCATGTTCCCGGCTTCAAGGTCGTCGTGCCGGCGACCGCCTACGATGCGAAAGGTCTGACCATCGCCGCCTTGCGCGATCCGAACCCGGTCGTCATCTTCGGCCACAAGCTCTTGACCGGTCTGCCCTTCTTGCCGTTCGAGGGGCAGGAAGAGGAAGTACCGGAAGAGCGCTATACGCTCGAGTTCGGCAAGGCAGCCGTGCGGCGCGAGGGGAGCGACCTCACGATGATCGCGGCTGGCCTCATGGTGCACCGGTGCCTCCGGGCTGCCGAAGAACTGGCTCGGGACGGCGTGTCGGCCGAGGTTATCGACTTGCGGACGCTCGTCCCGCTCGATACCGAGACCCTCATTGCTTCAGCGCGCAAGACCGGTCGTGTCCTCATCGTGGATGAGGACTACCAGAGTTACGGCATGACCGGCGAGGTCGCCTTCCACGTCCAGGCTGGCGCGCTCGATGCGCTGAAGGCTCCGATTCGCCGGTTGGCCGTGCCCGACGTGCCGATCCCGTTCTCCGAGCCGCTCGAGCGCGCTGTCATCCCGAGCGTCGAACGGATCGTCGCCGAAGCCAAGGCCTTGCTCGGTGCTGGCGCACGGGCGTAAGGCAGTCCAATGGACTGCATGATGCGGGGCGCCTGCTGCAGGCGCCCCGTTCCCACTTCGATATGCATACGCCGAAACCTCAGCTCTCCTGCGCTGCTTCCGGTGGGCGGATGAGGAGCAACGGCACTGTCCCTTCGCGCAGGAGCCGCTCGGCCACACTGCCGAAGACGACACGGCTCAGCCCGCTTCGTCCATGGGTCGCCATCACCACCAGACTCGGCTCTCGCTCGCGTTCGAACGCCAACAGCTGCTCGGGCGCAAGGCCCTCGAGGACATGTGGTTCCACTCGTAGTCCCTCGCTGCGCAAGCGCTCCGCGAGCTCGTTGACGTATGCCGTCGCCGTCTCGACGATCTGCTGCGCGAGCTGGTTCAGCACGTCAGCCGAAGCAGGTGCCCCGGCTGGCACGCTGAGCAGACTGTAGATCTCGGGCGTCTCGGCCACGCGAACGAGGTGGATCGTCGCGTCGAAGCGGCGAGCCAGCTCCTTGGCATACGGGATCGCTGCCTCGGCCAGCGCCGAGCCGTCGACCGGCAGCAGGATCGAGTGCACCACCCCAGGTTCGCGCTGCGGCATCGAGGATCGAATCAGCAAGACGGGGACGCCGGCTCCCCGCACTACCCGGTCAGCGACGCTCCCGTAGAGCCAGCGTCCGAGACCGCTCCGCCCGTGGGTGGTCATCGCGATCGCCGGATCGGGAAGCTCGAGCACGAGGTCGATGATTTCCGCGGCAGGATCTCCGTAGCGTACCGCGATCTCCGCCGCGAGACCGAGTCGCTGCGCCGTCTCGGCAAGATAGTCACGTGCAGCGGCAGCGACGTCCGCTGGCGCGTCGATGTCGACCACACGGACCAGGTACAGCTTGGCGTCGAATCGCTCGGCCAACGCCTTACCCCACGGCAGGGCTGCTTCGGCGAGTTCGGAACCATCCAGCGGAACGACAACCGATGCGATCATCTCTTCCCGTCCTTTCCCTCCGCGCGCTCACTGGCGCACAGTCGACAGCCCATCCCCGCGGACAAACAGAAAGAGAAGCGGAGCAACTCTAGCATAACATCGAGTCATTCCCTTGTCAGGTGGGATGATGGATGCGTTGGTGTTCGAGTCCACCGCACCGGAGCGTACGCTATCATGCGCTCGTGAGCGGTGTTCGAGCAGCGCGAGGAGGGAACGGTGACGGTACGCATTCCGGTCGAGGAACTGCAGCGATTCGTGACCACGGTCTTCACTCGGGCAGGTCTACCGGAAGAGGATGCAGCGATCAGCGCCGAAATCCTCGTCGCGGCCGATGTGCGCGGCTTCGATTCCCACGGCGTTGCTCGTCTCGACTACTACGTGGGGCGGCTCGAGGCGGGCGCGATCAACGTGCGTCCCACCATCCGCGCGGTCGCCGAGACGGCAGCGACCCTCGTCTTCGATGCCGACAATGCGATCGGCTTCGTCAGCGGCTACCGGGCGATGCGCCGCTGCATCGAAAAGGCCAAGGAAAGCGGTATCTGCCTAGCCACCGTGCGCCGGAGCAATCACTACGGGATCGCTGGCTACTACGCGACCATGGCGCTCGACGAGCCGGGTATGATCGGCGTCTCGATGACCAACGCCACGCCGCTCGTCGTCCCGCCCTTCGCCCGCGATGCCTTCCTGAGCACTGCCCCCATCGCCTTCGCGATACCGGCCGGCAAGGAGCGGCCGCTCGTCTTCGATGGAGCGACGAGTACGGTCGCCTGGGGCAAGATCGAGATCGCCCGCCGCACCCGCCAGCCGATCCCGCCCGGTTGGGCGCTCGATGCCGAGGGGAAACCGACGACCGATCCGTTCGCCGCCCGGTATCTCACTCCGCTCGGTGCCTTCCCCGAACTCCGGAGCCACAAGGGGTATGCGCTGGCGCTCCTCGTCGAAGTCCTCTGCGGGCAGCTGGCCGGAGGTGTCTGGGCCAAGTACGTCGGCGGCTCGCGGTCGCCGACGCTCGGGCCGTCCGGGACTGGCCATGCGTTCATGGCGATCCGTATCGATGTCTTCCGACCGCTCGAGGAGTTCCTGGCCGATATGGACGATATGCTCGGGGAACTGCGGCGTGCTCGCCCGGCCGAGGGGGCCGAGCGCGTGCTCGTGCCGGGTGACCTCGAGTACGAGACCGAGCAAGAACGGCGCGCGAACGGCATTCCGGTGCATCCGGAGGTGCTCGCGAAGCTCCGCGAGATCGCTGATCGATACGAGGTGCCGTTCCCTGCCTGAACGCTCGCCACGGGAAGCCTGCGCTCGGGAGGGGGTTACGACGAGCGCGGGGTGTTCCTGCTGCCTCGAAAGACCAGATATCGCCCGATCGCGGATGCGGGCAGGAGCGCGAAGACGGCAGCGCCGAACACGGCGAACCCGAGCAGCACGAGCAGAAGACCGTAGTCGATGACTCGCCACCCTAGGTACGGCTCGCCCGCTAAATAGGTTGTCCACTCGGAGGAGAGCCACGGCAGGAGGCGAACGGCCAACCAGGCAGCTCCGATCGCGAGGAGCCACGCCGTCACTGCCTCCGCCCGCAGCGCGCGTTGGGTCACCTGCTCACCGGCAGTGCTGGCGACTTCAGCGACGAGCGTATCCGGATCGGTCAGGCGACCGACGACGTAGAGTTCGCTGCCGAGTGGGAGCACCTCCTCGGAGACGGAAATCCGGAGCGGCTTGAATCCGTATTCTTTCAGCCGGTGGATCCGCTCGGCTTGCCGTTCTTCCTCTTCCCGGTAACGAGCGAGCACCCATTCCGGTGCTTCGTCGAACTCCCATTCGGCCTGATGCTCTGGCCAGTAGCGCTGGGCATCGGTGACATCGATCCGGATGCGTCCTGTCCCGTCGTCGAGCAGGATACTGTCCAAGAACGCTTCCTCGCTTTCGATGCGCTCGTGCTTGTACGGTCGGTTCGACAGCAGATCGCGTCGCTGCCACAACGCCTTCACCTGCAGCCGGTACCCGGCAGCCTCGAGGCCGCTCAGCGGCGCCCGCTGCGGTGCGTCGCTGGTCGCCCGTCCGGTTAGTTCGACGAGCCGGTTCGGTCTCCCCGCTCGGGCACTCGCGACAGTCCCCGTGCGGGATCGGCTCATCTTCAACGATCGGAACCATTGTCGAAGGCCGAACACGAGCCCAACGATCGTCACTGTGATCAATGCCACCTCGACTCCTGCACTGAGGGCCGCATCGAAGAACCGTTCGCAGGCTCCCACGCACCGGCTGGCGAGGGGGATGAGGAACCAGTCACCCGCCATCGCTCTCTCCCGTTCCGCTCGCCCGCTTCCAAAAAGCGACGAATTTCCGGATCCGGTGTCCCTTGGCTGGTCACTCGCGCGATCGCCTGCTCACCACCGGTCGGTTTCCCAACATTCCGGACACTGATAGGAAACATACCGCGCCCAGGCCAGAACCTCCTCTACGGGAGGAAATCTGTCCTCGAGGCCAGCTGACCACACCTGCCAGGCCGTTCCTGTGTCGTCGGCGATCACCAGCGCTGCTTCGGGCGACCCATCCGGCCGGGAGAATCCGTACCGGCGATGCAGGGCATCCCCCTCGGCCAGCACGACGGGAAATCGTGGTACGGTGCCTTGCCAGTCCAGGACGAGGGTGTGCACGAGTGGGACGACCGCGATCACTTCCATCCGTTCGACCCGGAACTCCTCGAGGTGTCGGTCGAGTTCTGCGAGATACGCTCGACAGTCCGCACATGGCCAGGCATGGGTGAAGGCGAGCACCAGACCGGACCGGAGGTAATACCGGCGCGTCGCTACCAGCTGCCCCTCGATCGTCTCGCCCACGAACTCGGGTAGCCGCTGACCAGGTCCGATCGACATCCGCTCGCTCCTGGTATGTCCTCATTTCGTGGCTTGTCGGCCCGAACCGATGATACACCAGGCGTCAGCGTTGCCCATCCTGGCCAGAAGCAGCATGCTGCACCGTCATCGACTCCGTCTCCGCCAGCTCCGCGACCAACTGGCGCCAGTGGCTCACCCGTGGCGCGATGGCGACTGCTCGTTGTCGGTCGAGTTCGCCTCCGAAAAGAGGTCCTCGACCCAACGTGCAACCGCTCCGTGCCAGCGCTACGTACACGGCAAACTCCTCGATCGAATCGGCGAGACTGATCGCGGTCAAGTCTCGGGCGACCTGAACGAGCGCGCGTGCGAGCGTCGCGGCACGCGGGTCAACGAGGAAAGACCGCACGAATCCGTCCGGAATTCGGATTCCGGCACGGTGGAGATCGACCAGTGGATCGATGCCTTCCGGCGTGAGGATGGGATCACGGACGAGCACGCCGATCTGGTACCGTCCCAGTGAAGCCAGTCTGTCGCGTGTCCCAGGAGTCGCGACGACACTCGCCGGAAGGTCCAACCAGAGTCTTCCACCGTGTGCAGGTCGGGAGGCCAGCTGTTCCGCGAGGTAGTCGGTGACAGCTTGATCGAGCAGTGCTGGACTGGGAAAACCGAGAACGACGGCCCAGCTTTCCGGCAGCTCGCTGAGCCAGCCGATCGCTTCGGCTACCACCCGTTGGGCGAGCGCCACATCGATCCCCGCACGCTCGGCCGTGCGGGCCAGGCTTTCGGCGCGATGTTCCGTTCCTTGCGGATCGATCCAGGACGGGATGAGTTCGATGCCGAAGAGCTGGCCGTTCTGGAGGTGTACGATCGGGAAGCCACGGAAGCCGATCGCCTCGCGCTCGAATGCCTCTCGCAGCGCCTGCCCCAGCGTGAGCTCGTGCGTGGCTTCTTCTGCGAGCACCGGCTCGAAGAACACGATGCGTCCCTTGCCGCGGCGCTTCGCTTCGTAGAGCGCGAGGTCGGCATCCCGCAGGACGTCGCGTGCCGGGCACGCACCGTCTGCGCAGAACAACACGCCGATACTCCCACCGAGCGAGACCGTTCGCTCCTCGATGCGCAGCGGTTGCGACAGTGCCACGAGCAGGCGCCTGGCGAGTTCTCGAGCCGCCTCCTGGTTCTGCACCGGAGCAACGACGAGAAACTCGTCACCGCCGAGTCGTCCGACCATGTCACCGCTGCGGACAGTGTGGCGGAGCCGTTCGGCAACTGCACGGAGTATCGCATCGCCAGCCAGATGGCCGAAGGTGTCATTGACGGCCTTGAATCCATCGAGGTCGATGAGGAAGACCGCGAACGGCCGAGCAACTTGTTCCAGCTTCTCCAATCGCGCGATGAGGGCCGCGCGGTTGGCGAGCCCCGTCAACGGATCGGTGGTCGCCATTCGCTCGAGCTCCTGCTGCGCATGGACCTGCTCGGTCACATCGAAGGCGATACCGACGACCCCGACGATTTCGCCCCTCGAGTCCCGCAGCGGGTCGAGGCGCACTCGGTAGTGGCGTCCGTTCGTCTCGAACTCGTATTCTTGCGGTTCTCCAGCGAGTGCTCGGCGGTGCAGCCGGATCGGAAGGTAGTCGGGGTCTTCGGTCCCGAAGTACTCGAACAGCGTCTGCCCCACCACCTGCCCCGGCTGCAAGCCGAGTTGCAGGAGCCCGCTTCCTTCGCTGGAGGTGAAGACGAGGTCACGATCGACCGTCCAGACGATAGCCGGGAGTTGACGGAGCATGGCTTGCAGCCGCGCTTCGCGCTCGGCCAGGATCCGCTCGATCGTCTTGCGTTCGTCGATTTCTTCGAGCAGCTGCTGGCTGAGGGCCCGCAGTTCCCGGTTGGCTTCGGCCATCCGCCAGCCGAGCACGAGGGCGAAGGTGAGGAAGCTGGTGGCGAGGAATCCGAGCACGGCGATGGTTTCCGGGAACGGCGTCAGGAGGACACCGGCGCGTTCCGGTGTGAGCTGCACGCGGGCACGGAGGATCCCGAATCCTGTTTCTCGGCTCGGAACCACCACGATCGCTGGCGGAACTCGAGCGGCTGACAGGCTGGAGGAAACCAGAACCTCACCATTGAGTATGAGGGCGATCGCTGAGCCGCGCGCCACAGCCGCCTGGATCGTCGGCGCGAAGAAGACCGTCGGATCGATGAGTGCGACCATCGCCGGTACGCGGTCGTGCCAGGAGACGAGGAGGAGCGGTCGGCCGTCCGGCCCAGGCAAGGAAAGCAAGGCGGGTGAATCGAGAGCAGGGTCGAGCGGTGCACGCGACTGAACGAGTCGGCGAAGCTCTTCCTCGCGCGTTCGCCACTCCGGGGCGACGAAGAGTGGACGGGTTGCGAACGGTGCACGTGGCCCGTACCACAGGAGCCCCGGTACGCTCTGCTCGTCGATACCGAGACGGAGAACGCGTTCCGGATCCAGCCGCTGCAAGCGGTTGTCGAGCAGGGTGGCAGCGTGGTTGGCTGCCGCGACCGCTTCTGTCCGTGTCTGCGTCTGGAGCACGGTGGTCTGCCAGTGCTCGAGAACGCTGACGGACACGGTCGTCAGGAGCAAGCCGACACCGAGCGCGGCCCATGGTGCCCAGCGGAGCGGGGAGCGCTGTCGCATCCGGTCGATCCGCACGGTCGCGGCGACGGTCAGCGCTCCAGTGAGGACGAGTAGACCGAGGAGAGCGAGGAGCAGGAACGAGCGATCGGGGAAACGCAAGGCATTGAGCGAGGTGGACTGGGCTGTGAGCAAGAGGAGACCGATCGTGCCACCGAGTGTGCCGCTCACGGCCGAAAGGCAGGCGAGTTGAGCGCGGCTCCCCAGTGACGGGGCGAGGAGCGTGAGCGCGATGAGGAGGAGCGCGCCACTGAGCAGCATGCGCGGCAGGGCTAGTGCCTCCAGTGGCAGGTTGTCGAGCAGGCCCGTGGTGACGACGGCCGCGCTGAGCGCGCTACCCGAGCCGATCGGCAGTACGAAGCGCTGCCAGAATTCTTTGTGGGGCCAGATGGCGTACCCGAGTGCCGTGCCGGTAGCCACGCACGTGTTGATGGTGAGGAAGAGCGCTGGCAGTGGCGTGATGTCGATGAGCAAGAGCAGCGTGGTGGCCCAACCGGAGGCGATCGCCGCGGCCAGCCAACCAGCTCCGTCACGGTAGACGCTGCTGGAATCGTTCTGTTCGGAGTCCGTTGTTTTCTGATGCAAGGTAGGCACCCAGGTTCTCCGCCTCATCGGATCGAGACAGGCGAGATGGTGCTGGCCACAGTGCCCGTGCACATCTGCTCGGTTGTACGGCATGGAACCGGACGCAACCATAGGCGATTGGTTGGAATTCTGTCGGGGACCTTCAGAACGGCGAGGGGGCGACTCGGTCGCCCCCTCGAGAGATCGTTTCCGGGGTAGCGGTCACTAGCTGCAGCCCAAGCTGTTCCCGCAGTTCAGGCACTTGTAGCAGGAACCGTTCCGCACCGTGAGGTGCCCGCACACGTCGCAGAACGGAGCGTCGCCCATGAGCTGTGCGAGTTGCTCGTCGAGTGCGTCGCGGAGTACCGATGGGCGAGCAGCACCGTTGGCGGTGGCCGCCACCGTGGCCAGCGCCGCGGCCAGATCTGCCTGCCCGTTGACGCGCGACTTCGGGGGCTCGCTGGATACGTCAGCAGATCGTTCGGCCGGCTCGCTCGCGTTCACTGACTGCGTCCCTTCGGTGTCGGCTGCCGATTGAGTCGCCTCGCTGCTGGCCGAGCGCGTACCCTGATCCTCCGGCGGCACCTGCACGAGATCGGTACGTCCAAGATACTCGTAGCCGAGGACGCGGAAGATGTAGTCGATGATCGATGTCGCCATCTTGATGTTCGGATGGCCCTCGACCATGCCCTGCGGCTCGAAGCGCTGGAACGTGAACGTGTCGACGAATTCTTCCAGCGGCACACCGTACTGCAAGCCTTTGGAGACAGCGATCGCGAAGCAGTTCATCAGACTCCGGAAGGCCGCACCTTCCTTCGCCACATCGACGAAGATCTCGCCGAGCGTCCCGTCCTCGTACTCGCCGGTGCGCAGGTAAATCTTCTGCCCACCGACCCGTCCTTCGTAGGTGATCCCGCGTCGCTTGGCCGGGAGCGGGCGGCGCCGCGGCCGTTCCACGACCACCACCTGCACCTGCTTTTCGGCCTCGGCCGCGTGCTCTGCTTCCTCGCTCTTCTTGCTCTTGTCGTCGCTCGAGCGCGTCGCGAGCGGCTGGGAGAGCTTGGAGCCGTCGCGGTAAATGGCGAGTGCCTTGAGACCGAGGCGCCAACCCTCGAAGTAGGCATTCGCCACGTCGTCGACGGTGACCTCGTGCGGCATGTTGATCGTCTTGGAAATGGCACCTGAAAGGAACGGTTGCACGGCTGCCATCATCCGGATGTGGCCCATGTAGTGGATGAAACGCGTGCCGTGCTTGCCGCACTTGTTCGCGCAGTCGAAGACCGGCAGGTGCTCCGGCTTGAGATGCGGTGCGCCTTCCACCGTCTGCCGCCCGCAGATGACGTCGTTGGCCTCCTCGATCTGCTGCGGCGTGAAGCCGAGGGCGGTGAGCAGATCGAAGCCAGGTTGGCTCCACTGTTCGGGTGTGAAGCCGAGACGCCGCATCGTCGCTTCGCCGAGCACGTACGGCGAGAAGGCGTGGCGGAGTTCGAAGACGCCCGGTAGTGCAGCCTCGATCCGAGCCAGGTCGTCGTCGGTGAAACCGCGCGCACGCAGCGACTCCCGATTGATGTGCGGTGTGCCGTCGAGCGAGAGCGTGCCGAGCACGTAGCGCAGGATGTCCTCGATTTGCTCCGGTGTGTAGCCCAGCCGCTCGAGCGCTGGGGCGACCGAGCGGTTGACGATCTTGAAGTAGCCGCCACCGGCGAGCTTTTTGAACTTCACCAGTGCGAAGTCCGGCTCGATGCCCGTCGTGTCGCAGTCCATGAGGAGGCCGATCGTGCCGGTCGGTGCGAGCAGCGTCGCCTGGGCGTTCCGGTAGCCGTACCGCTCGCCGAGTTCGAGCGCGCGATCCCAGGCCTCGCGTGCCGCGCGCAGGAGATCCGGTGGGCAGTGGGTCGGATCGAGCCCCTGCGGTGTGATGTGGAGCCCCTCGTACTCTTCGGGGTGCGCGTCGTAAGCCGCGCGCCGGTGGTTGCGGATCACCCGCAGCATGTGTTCGCGGTTCTCCGGGAAGGCCGGGAACGGGCCGAGCACCGCTGCCATCTCGGCCGAGGTCGCATACGCCTCGCCGGTCATGATCGCGGTGATGGCAGCAGCGACCGCCCGCGCCTGGTCGGAATCGTAGGGGAGCCCCATCGTCATGAGGAGCGAACCCAGGTTGGCGTAGCCGAGTCCGAGTGTGCGGAAGCGGTAGCTGTTCCAGGCGATCTCGCGGCTCGGATACTGGGCCATGAGCACCGTGATTTCCAGCACGATCGTCCAGAGCCGCACCGCATGCCGGAAGGCCGCGATATCGAAGCGGCCAGTCTTCGGATCGTAGAACTTGAGTAGGTTGAGCGAGGCCAGGTTGCAGGCTGTGTCGTCGAGGAACATGTATTCTGAACAATTGTGCACGACGATCCCGTTGGCGACGAAGTGCTGGGTGCGCGGCTCGGTCAAGTCGAAGACAGGCTGCTCTCCGAGGTATTCGAGCCCGACTACTTCGTCCTCGAGTCGTTCCTGGTACACGCCCACGCGATCGTTGAGGGCTGCGAGCTTGGCGGCCTTCGGACTCTCTGGCATGAAGCCGATCTCTTGGGCGAAGCGGACGCGGGAGGAGCGGCTGATCCGAAGCGAGTGCACCGGCTGGCGCTCGTACGTGCCGCCAGGCATACGGTTGGGACCACCAAGCGAGCGATTGCGATAGAGCTTGGACTTGATACCGAACGAGAGGAGCATCAGCTGAACCTGCTGCAGCAACGTCAGCGACGTACTTTCGAGCGAGATGTACTGGGACTTTTCACCGTAGTCCGCGACGGTGCCGTCCGCAGTGAACAAGCCTCGTAAGAGCGCTGCTTGCGCGTCCCGGTCGAGGGTGAAGACTTCATCGGTAAAGCGCTTAGCAGCTGCACCCTGGTCGAGCACTGCATACCGCGAAACCAGGGTGCGTACCGGCATTGCCGATGTTCCGACTCGGAGCGTCGTGGGGGTCTCGATCACCCTCTTCGTCCGACGAGCGCGACCGTCCTCTGCTGCTGCCGTGAAGTCGTTGAGAGTGGTCGCGAGCGCTGCCGCCAGTGCTCGCTCGTCCTTACCGACTGTGATGAAGAGGTGCCCTTGGCTACCAGTCAGGCATCCGTCTCCGACCGCCAGCCCAATGAGTTCTGCAACCGCTGGATCGAGTCTCCGTGTACCGAACCCGGCTCCGCGGAGTTGCACTCGATCGCCCGGTCGGAGTTCGATCGCGGGAACGTCTCCCCGGTTGACCGTCCAGACACGATGATCTGCGGTGAGATCCAGCGTGTACCCAGCACGGGTGTGCAGTCGATAGACCGGCTTGGTTCCAGTCGGGAACACCCGCGTCACGAGAGAGGGCTGCCCATCACCCGCGATGATCTCGACGGTCTGACCGACGAGATCGGCAATGCGACGATAGCCCTGGGTCGTCGCGATCAGCGTGTCACCGGTCACACACGGGTTAGAAGCATTGATTCGCCCGGATGCCGGGCAGGTGTGCCAGTCGTTGATCGTCGTATCGTACTGGATGCCCGGGTCGGCGCACTGCCAGGCGGCCTCGGCGATCATGCGCCAGAGATCGCGAGCGCGGACCGTCTTGGCGATGCGGCCATCGGTGCGCCAGCGCAAGTGCCACTCGCGGTCTTCGAGGACGGCCTGGATGAACTCGTCCGGGACGCGCACCGAGTTGTTCGAGTTCTGTCCCGAAACGGTCGCGTAGGCCTCGCCGTTGAAGTCGGCCGAGTACCCGGCGGCGACCAAGGCTGCGACCTTCTTCTCCTCTTCGGCCTTCCAGCGGATGAACTGCTCGATGTCGGGATGGTCGATATCGACGACGACCATCTTGGCTGCGCGCCGGGTCGTGCCGCCGCTCTTGATGGCGCCGGCTGCCCGGTCGAACACCTTGAGGAAGCTCATGAGGCCGGACGACGTGCCGCCGCCGGAAAGCGGTTCACCCTCGGCGCGGATCTTGGAGAAGTTCGTTCCCGATCCAGCACCGTACTTGAAGACGCGTGCCTCACGCAGCACTAGGTCGAAGATGCCGCCCGGGTTGACCAGATCGTCCTCGACCGACTGGATGAAACAGGCATGGGCTGAGGGGTGCGAGTAGGCGTCCGGCGACTGGCGGAGTTCACCCGTCTCCGGATCGACGTACCAGTGCCCCTGTGCCGGGCCGGTGATCCCGTACGCCCAGTAGAGCCCGGTGTTGAACCACTGCGGCGAGTTCGGCGCGCCGATCTGGTGGAGGAGCATGTAGGCGAGTTCGTCCTCGAATGCCTGCGCGTCCTCCGGTGTCGCAAAGTAGCCGTAGCGCTCGCCCCAATCGCGCCAGCAGCCGACCAGGCGACGGATCACCTGCCGGACGCTCCGCTCCGGGCCGAGCACGGGGTTGCCGTGTTCGTCGAGCATGGGCTGACCGTTCTCGTCGTACTGCGGTACGCCCGCCTTGCGGAAATACTTCGAGACGACGATGTCGGTCGCGACCTGCGACCAGTGTTCCGGCACCTCGGCATCGGTCATCTCGAAGACCACAGTGCCGTCCGGGTTGGTGATGCGCGACGTCCGGCGCGCCCAGCGGACGGTCGCGTACGGATCCTCGCCGGGTCGCGTGTAGAAGCGTGGAATCCGCAAGCCTCGCCGTTCCTCACCGATGTTCGCCCGTTCCTTCTCCATGCTCGCCCCCACAATCCCTTCCTCGGATGCGAAGCCTCGTCGCTGGCGGCGCACCGAATGTGCTGACCACTAGATCTTGCGTCGGCATCTGACTACCAGCTCAAGCTCTAGTGTAGTCGCGCCGACCGGCCCTGTCTAGATGTGTCTTCCGGTCACATGTGCGACTCAGCTGTTCGGTTTTACCGTGCTGTACGTACAGCCTGGGGACAGTCTAGCACCGGTGGGCGATGGATGCAAGAGCTCCTGCGTACGGACGCAGGGTATTGTACTCGTCGGTGCGCCTGATTCAGGGGCAGATGCGAGGATTCGAGCGAGGCAGGATGTTCCCTGGCTCTGCTCTCGTCGCACGAAGGACGCTCGCAACTTTCGCTGTGCCAGGTTGGCTCACTCGGTCTGGGGGTCGAGGAGACCGATGCGCAACGCGAAACGGACCAGCTCCGAGCGCCGCGAGAATCCCAGCTTCTGCATGACGCGATGCCGGTAGGTTTCGACTGTCTTCGGGGAGAGGAACAGCTGGTCGGCGATCTCCTGGGCCGTGTAACCGGCTGCCGTCAGCCGCAGCACTTCGCGCTCGCGTTCGGAGAGCAGCTGCGCCGGATCCTGGACCTCCCCGGCTCGGGCACGTTCGAGATAACCCTGCAACAGCGTCCGGGCTGCCGCCTGGTCGATGAAGACCTCACCGCGGGCGACCGTCCGGATCGCTTCCACGAGATCGGTGTGGAGGGAGGACTTGCGCACGTATCCCGATCCACCGGCCTGCAGCACGGGGAGGAGGTACCGTTCCTCCGCATGGACGGTCAGGATGAGGATGCGCGTCGGCAGGCCGAGTGCTGCGATCCGCCGCAGCGCTTCCAGTCCATTGCCTGGCATGCTGATATCCAACACTGCGACGTCCGGCTGGAGTTCCCGGACGAGTTCGACCGCTTCGTCGGCGCTTCCGGCCTCACCGACCACGCGAATGTCTGGTTCGCCTTCCAGCAGTGCGCGGAGGCCGACACGGACGACGGGATGGTCATCAGCGAGCAGGACGCGAATCTCTCCCGCGGTCATCGTTCTCCCTCGGTTCGGTCGGGGAGCCGGTCGGCCGAGCGGAGCGGCACCGTGACCTCGACGCGCGTCCCGGCTCCCGGTGCCGTTCTGACTTCCAGTGTGCCATGCACCAGTTGGGCGCGCTCGCGCATGCTGAAGAGGCCGAGTCCGTTCCCGAGCCCTTCGTTGATGTCGAAACCCTTGCCGCGGTCGGTGATGCAGAGCGTGACATGGTGAGGCTCGAATGAGAGATCGAGCATCGCCTGATCGGTTCCAGCATGCTTGGCGACGTTGGTAAGCGCCTCCTGGGCGATCCGGTAGAGTGCCAGCTCGATCTCGGGAGCGAGTCGCTGGCGCTGTCCCCGTATTTGCACCTGGACGGTCAGCCCGAATCGCTGCCGGTACTGGACAGCGAGGCCCTCCAGGGCAGCCACCAGGCCCAGATCATCGAGTACGGCTGGACGGAGTTCCTGCGCGATGGCGCGGATCGATTCCAGTGTCGAGCTCGTCAGATCGATCAGCTCGCGCAGCACGGTGCCATCGGTCGGTTGCTGGCGGTCGTGCAGCATCTTGAGCAGCACGAGAAGCGCAGTGAGACTCTGGGCCGGATCGTCGTGCAGCTCCCGCGCGATGCGACGACGCTCTTCCTCCTGCGCGGTCAGCGCCCGCTGCGAGAGTTCCCGGAGGCGCTCCTGATACCCGACCAGCGTATCCAGCATGGCGTTGAAGGTCGAGGTCAGGTTGTCCAGATCCGGATCGCTGAAGGCGACAGCCGGTGCGCGGATATGGAAGTTTCCCCGTCGTACTTCGTCTGCCGTCTGTTCGAGCACCTCGATCGGCCGGAAGGCAGCACGCAGCACGATCCAGTTGATGAGCACGGAGAGGAGCGTCCCGGTAATGGCGAAGAGGGCGACGAGTTCCGGCAGATGCTCCGTGTTCCCGGTGCTCAGGAGCGTCAGCGTCGTCCCGACGATCGCGCCACCGACGACGATGAAGGAATTCGCGATCAGAACCTTGTAGAAGATCGGCAGGTGGAAGAGCAGTTGGACCATTCGTCGAGGCAGGGTACGGAGTCGTGATGCCACTGCTGGAGTCCAGGAACGCGCTCAGCGACGCTTCTTCTTTTTCTTCTTCGCGTGGCGGGCCGGCGGTACGGCTGTCGGGCGGGCTGGAATCCCGCTGGTCGGCATCCCATCGAGCCCCGGGAATCCGGCGAACGGGTTGGCACCACCGAGTAAGCCCCGGAGCCCACCGCGGCCACGACCGGCTGCCAGCTGGCCGAGTTCGGTCATCATCCGCTGCATCTGCTTGAACTGCGAGAGCAACTGCGATACCTCGGCGACGGTCGTGCCGCTCCCGGCTGCGATGCGGCGACGCCGGCTGTAGTTGATGATGTCCGGATTGCGCCGCTCTTCCGGCGTCATCGAGAGGATGATCGCCTCGACCCGCTTGTACTCGTCGTCACTGATCTGTACCTGCTGCTGGCGCAGCAGCTGCCCCATGCCTGGGATCATCTCGAGCAGCTGCGTGAGTGGCCCCATCTTCTTGACTTGCTGGAGCTGATGGAGGAAGTCCTCCAGGTTGAAGGTGCCGGTCAGCATCTTTTCCTGGAGCTTCTTCCCCTCTTCCTCGCTGATCTGCTGCTGCGCCTTTTCGATCAGCGAGAGGACATCGCCCATCCCGAGGATGCGCGTCGCCAGGCGATCCGGGTAGAACGGTTCCAGCGCATCCACCCGTTCGCCCGTCCCGATGAACTTGATCGGAACACCGACGACTGCCCGGATGGAGAGTGCCGCGCCGCCGCGTGCATCGCCGTCCATCTTCGTCAGGATGAGGCCAGTGAGCTGCAGGCGGCGGTGGAACTCCTGCGCGACGTTCACCGCCTCTTGCCCGGTCATCGCGTCGGCGACGAGCAGGATCTCGGTCGGGCGCACGGCCTCCTTGATCCGCTCGAGTTCCTGCATCATCGGTTCGTCGATCTGCAGCCGCCCGGCGGTGTCGACGATGACCGGGTTGTAGCCCTGATCACGCGCCAGCTTGACTGCGTGCTTGACGATCTCGACCGGATCCGCCTTCGTCCCCTCGTCGTAGACGGGGAGATCGTGTTGTTGCCCGAGTGTCCGCAGCTGCTCGACCGCGGCCGGTCGGTAGATATCGGCTGCGACGAGCAGCGGACGGCGTCCTTCCTTGCGGAGGTGGTACCCCAGTTTGGCTACCTGCGTCGTCTTGCCGGAACCCTGTAGGCCAACCAGCATGATGACCGTCGGAGGTTGGGCTGCCCACTGGAGCGGGACGCGCTCATTCCCGAGCACCCGGACGAGCTCCTGGTGGACGATCGCGATGACCTGCTGGGCCGGTGTCAGCGACTTGAGGACTTCCTCACCAATCGCACGCTCTCGCACAGCGGCGATGAAGTCGCGGACGACCGTGTAGTGGACGTCCGCTTCCAGCAGCGCCCGGCGCACCTCGCGCAGCGCCTCGTCGACGTCCTGTTCGGTGAGACGCCCCTTGCGCCCGATCCGTTCGAACACAGCAGTGAGGCGATCGGTCAAGGCTTCGAACATGCCTCATTCCTCCTCGTCCCCGAAGAACAGGGCGTCGACGTACGACTCGGGGTCGAACTCGGCGAAATCGGTCGGTTTCTCGCCGGTACCCACGTAAGCGATCGGGATACCCAGCTCGCGGGCAATGGCGAACGCGATACCGCCCTTGGCAGTTCCGTCCAGCTTGGTCAGCGCGATATCGGTCACACCGGCTGCTTCGGTGAAGACACGCGCCTGGTTGAGCCCATTCTGGCCGGTCGTCGCATCGATCACCAGTAGCACCTCGTGCGGTGCCTCGGGCACGTGCCGCTGGATGACCCGCCGGATCTTGGCGAGTTCCGCCATGAGGTTCGTCTTCGTGTGCAGGCGGCCAGCCGTATCGATCAAGAGCACGTCGATCCCACGGTTGTGGGCAGCTTGCATCCCGTCGAAGACGACAGCACCAGGGTCAGCCCCGGGTGCATGGGCGATCACCGGCACACCGAGGCGCTCGCCCCAGGCCTTGAGCTGGTCGATCGCCGCCGCGCGGAACGTATCAGCTGCGACGAGCAAGACCGACCGCCCCTGATCGAGGTGGTAGCGGGCCAACTTGGCGATCGTCGTCGTCTTGCCGGTGCCGTTGACCCCGACGACGAGCGAGACGAACGGCACGCCACGCTGATAGATCTTGACGCGGCGATTCCGCATCGCTGCGTCGAGCAGCGCGACCATCTCGTCACGTAGTGCCTCACGTGCCTCGGCTGGATCGCGGATTTCGCCGCGACGCACGCGCTCGCGTAGGCGCTCGAGCAATGCCTCGGTCGTCGCTACCCCGAGGTCAGCCTGAATCAGCAACGCCTCCAGATCTTCGAACAGTTCCTCGTCGATCGCGTTGCGCTCGAACAGTTGAACGATCTGCCGGAAGATCCCCTGGCGACTCCGCTTCAGTCCTGCTTCGAGCTGTGGAGTCGCCGGGGCACGTCGACGGAAGAAGCGACTGAAGATCACGATCGTCTCCTCGGTCTCCGGGATCTACTCCCTGAAGTGTGGCGCCGCAGCGATGACCGCGGCGCCGATGACAAGTATACCTGCTCCTCTTGTACCCTCTCGGCTTTTTCCGGCACGATCGCGTGTGACGATCGTCCGGTCGGAGCGCATCGAGGAAGCGGGGGTGCATGCCTCGAGCTTCTTCGCTGTGCGATTGCCGGAGCGTTGACGAACCAGGGTTGAACCGGCACACTCGTCCTGATCGTCCGGTACCGTGCAGGGAGGGAGCATGCAGCGCGTACCCGGGGAGTATCACCTTTCCGTGAAGGAACTCCCAGCCAGCGAGCGGCCACGCGAGCGATTGCAACAACTCGGCCCGGAAGTCTTGACCAACGCTGAACTCCTGGCAGTGATCTTGAACACCGGTACGCGTGGGGAGTCCGTCCTCGATCTTGCGCAGCGGCTGCTCGTCACCTTCGGAGGGCTGGTCGGGCTGGCGAGAGCTGACCTCGCGACACTGCAGCGGTTCCACGGTCTGGGCGAGGCCAAGGCGGCGAAGCTGAAAGCGGCACTGGAACTGGGGCGGCGTCTGGCGCTGGCTCAGCCGGAGGAGCGGCCGGCCGTGCGGACACCGGAAGATGTCTATGCGATCGCCGGTGCGGAGATGGCTCTGCTCGAGCAGGAGCAGCTGCGGGTGCTGTTGCTGGACACGCGGAATCGCGTGCTCCGCACGGTGACGGTCGCGCAGGGGCACGTCAACGGGGCGCAGGTGCGGATCGCCGAACTGTTCCGCGAGGCGATCCGGGCGAATGCGCCAGCGATCGTGCTGTTGCACAACCACCCCTCCGGTGACCCGACTCCATCGCGCGCTGATGTCGAACTGACCCAAAGTGCCGTCCAAGCCGGGCATCTCCTCGGCATCGAGGTCATCGATCACCTCGTCATCGGGCACGGACGGTTCTGCTCGCTCCGGCGGCTCGGACTGGGGTTCGCGGCCGGTTGAACCGACCGCTCGCACGCGATCGAAAGGAGGACAACAACCGGGAAAGCTGCGCGGGTAGCATGACAAGGAGAGAAGGGGAAATGGCTTCAGCGCATGCAGATCGACCAGGCGATCGGAACGAGGGGCGCTCGTTCACGCATCTTCAGCCAGCGAACGAAAACGATCGCGTGCTCGCGGCACTCGGCTACCTCTTCTGGGTCATCGTGCCGCTCGTCGTCTTGCTGACTGACCTCCGACGCAGCCCGTTCGCCTACGTCCACGCACTCCAGGGGCTCGTGTTCGGCGGTGCCAGCGTGCTCTTCGTGATCCTGTACAGTTGCGTGACGTTCGTGGTCACGGCCGTCGTTCCCGTTCTCGGCTGTCTGCTCTGGATCGGGTACTTTCTCCCGCTGGTGCTGGCACTTCTGATCGCCTATCAGGTGTACACCGCGAACCGGAGCGAGTTTCCCGTGTTGAGCGACCTCACTCGTTCGCTCTTCGCGACGCAGCTGCGCAGTGTCCTCGGTTGAGGAGTGTTACGCACCGGGGAGCCATCCCCGGTCGATCAACGTCTCCCGACCGAGGTGGCCGAGCAAAATCTCGAATTCCGTTCCGGCCAGTTCGGGGTGATATTCCATGCGGTTGCGCTCGAAGTACTGGACGAGGTATCGCTTCCCGTCGGTCTTACTGATCTCCTCGAACGGCTCGCTGATCGGGTAGCCGAACACCGCTGCGCCACCACGGCTCCACCAATACTCCTGGAAGGGTGGTCCGAGCGTGTGCCGTGTTTCCACGAAATAGTCGATACTCGGGTTGTTCGGCCGCTCGACTGGGCGGAACGGTGGCTCGTTTTCGCGGCCCCGCGTGCGCTCGACGCCGAGGAGCCCGAGCAGCACTTCGAACGGCGTACCGGCGTTCTCCGGATGGTGCTCGAAGCGGGCACGCTCGAAGTACTGGACGAGATACTGCTGTCCGTCCGTTGCCGAGACTTCGACGAACGGCTCAGTGAGCGGGTAGCCGAAGCGCTCCAGTCCGCCGTTCACTTCCCAGAACGTGTAGAAGATCCGGGGCACGTTGTGCCCGGTCACCTCGAAATAGACCATATCGGGATCGCTGCTCGCCGGCACCGGTGCAGTCGGTGGCGGGAGCGTCTGCAGCTCTTGCGGGAAGACACCTTGTTGCTCGTACCGGACGAACTCGCGGACGAGGCTGGCGGTGAGTTTCCACTTCCGTACCGAGCGGAGGCGGATAAAACCGGTGACGGTGACTTCTTCACCAGGTGGGAGCGGCCCCGGCAAACCCCAACGGAATGGGTTGGGAATCCCCTCGTTCCCCTCGAAATCCACACCGACCCGGAAGGCACCCTCCTCTTTGGGATAGCCGACGGTGTCGAAGGTTTGCCCTTCCTCGTAGATGAAGCCCGGCGGCGGACCTTGCGTCGGCAATTCGATCGGTCCGACGTTGCGCACCACGGCATCGACCCGCACCAGTGTGCCCGCGTAGAGTTCGCTCGCCGGCGTGAAGGTGACCTGCACGAGTTCCGCTTTCGGTTCGAGCCGCCGCGGCTTGTTCGGGAAGACGATCGGCCCGGTACCCTTGAGCATCCCCCGTAGGACCGGAATACGGGCGTACAGCTGGTCACCGGGGCACTCGGTGACGTTGTAGTCGCGGTGGCCGCCGATGTTCGGCACGTCGACGAGATCGCGGAACGGGCCGATACCAGCTGGATCGAGGTGACCGGCCCGCGTCCGGATGAGGCGGGCCAGCGCGTCCAGTACCGGTTGCGGTGGCGCGGTCGAGGTGAAGTCTCCGAGCACGGCGATACCGAGAGTGCCCGTGTTGTATCCAGCAGTATGGGCACCGACAACGTTCGGGCCACCGTACCGTCCCTCGTAGGCGCGCCCCTGCCAATCGACGATGAAGTTGTAGCCGATGTCGCCCCACCCGAGCGTCACGGCATGGTAGGCGTAGATCGCGCGAATCGTCGCCGCTGGATCCGGCGGGTCGTTCTTCGTCACCGTATGGTGGACGATCACTTTCTGGATCGGTGCGTAGCGAGGCGGCCAGATCTCCTCGCCGTTCTCGTCGAAACGGAGCGATTCGTCAGCTCCCCATCCGGCGCGTGGCACGATCCACCCGTCGATGAGATCGGGTGTCGCGAGCCAGTGGGTATCGGTCTCGAACGTTTCGACTGCCGTCACGCGCAGGGCACGAAGCTCCGGTGCCGTGCCGTCCGGCCCTGGTTCACAGCGGACGAGGAGCTGGACCTGCTGACCGCGTGCGAGAACCGGTGGGGCGTAGACCCAGCCGTCGTCCTGGCGCGGGGGCGTGTGCGGGTCGTTGTCGAGCGTGATCCAGTCGCTCCACGAGCCGTCTTGACCAGCCAGACGGAGTGCGATGGTCAAGAGCGAACCCTGGGGAACCGAAGCTTGCCAGCTTACTTCAACGCTCGTGAAGGGGTATGGGAGTGGGTAGATCGGTGTGAGCAGTTGACCAGCACGGGGAAAAGGGCCCTCGACCAGCCAGGTGGTCCGTCGAATGCGACTTGCCGTGGCACGAACCCCGTGAAACTCCATCACCGTTGCGACGATCGCTCCGCTGGCGATGCGCAAGAGCGTTCGTCGCGTCAGGCGTAACCCCCGCATCACGTCCCCCTGATGGTGCCCGTCATGACGGACTGGCACCGTCGCAATGGTACGTCCCAGGGGGTGTACGGTCAATGCGACCGTACAGCCCCGATCGTCCTAGGAAAAGAATTCGGCCGGAGCAGTGGTATCCTGGAGAGCTGTGGAAGGGCTTTGCCGTGGCCGTGTGGCGTGGTGCGCGCTCGGTGTCGCGCCGTTTCCTAGCCAGCGAGTGGGCGATCCCGTTGGCCCTGCTGGTGTTGCTCGGTGTCGCCGGTGGGGCACTCTGGCTCCTCGGTCCTGCCAGAACGGAACGCGCGACAATCGCTGCGCTCCATGGCTTGTGTGCCCAGCGACCGAACCATTCCTTCTGGTTCGGTCCCTATCGGCTGCCGTTCGATGCCCGCATGACGGGTCTCTACAGTGGTGCGCTGTTCACCGTGGTCTGGCTCATGCTCCGTGCCCGGTCTGCGAGCGGCGCGCCGCGACGGGCTGTGATCCTTCTCCTGACGACCGGCGTCGTGTTTCTCGCCGTGGATGGCGTGAACGCCCTGGCGCTCGATCTCGGCCTGCCGACGCTCTACGAGCCGCGGAATAGCTTGCGCTACGTCACCGGTGCCTGGACCGGCGTTGCGCTCGGCACGGTGCTGCGATGGGTCTTCGTCTCGACGTCCTGGCCTCCGACCCGGCGGACAGTAGATCCTGTCGTCAGTGCGCGTCGCGATCTGCCAGTGCTCGCTGTGCTCCTGAGCGGCTTCGGCTGGCTCGTCCGCACCGGCCCGGTCGCCCTGTATCCGGCCGTTGCGGTCGTTCTCGTTGTCGCTGCTGTGCTGACCCTGGCCTTGCTTGCCTGGCCGTTCGTTCTCCTGGCCACTGGGCGTCTCGAGCGCCTGACGCGCTGGTCGGAGGCACTGGTTCCGTCCGTCGTCTCCGGCGGTTGCGCACTCGTCGTGATGGGGCTGACGAGTAGCCTGCGCTTTGTCGCTGAGGCGCTCGTCGGTCTTCCGCCGCTATCGTGAACGTTCATGGAAGTTGAGGAGAGAAGACGATGCCGCGTGATTTACCGGTTGGAAATGGCCGCCTTTTGCTCGCCTTCGATCGTACCTATACCCTCCGCGATGTCTATTACCCGCGTGTGGGACAGGAAAATCACACGCAGGGTCGTTCCAATCACTTCGGGGTCTGGTGCGACGGTCAGTTCGCCTGGCTATCCGACGAGGGATGGGAGCGAGAGCTGCGCTACGAGGAAGGCACGCTCGTCACCGATGTTCGCCTGCGCCACCCACGTTTGGGGCTCACCCTGGTGTGTCACGATGCGGTCGCGCTGGAGCACGATCTCTGGATCCGCCAGGTCGAGGTGCTGGACGAACGGGGGACCGATCGTTGCGTGCGGTTGTTCCTGCATTTCGACGGCTATCTCTGGGGTTATGCGGACGGCGAAACTGCCTATTACGAGCCGGCTGCGCGGGCACTCGTGCATTACAAGGGCAAGCGGTACTTCTGGTTCTCCGGCTGGGCCGGTGAGCAGCCGGGGTACCACTTCTTCGCGTGCGGCAACAAGGCGTTCCGTGGGCACGAAGGGGCCTGGCGCGATGCCGAAGATGGCGAACTGAGCGGCAACCCGATCGCGCAGGGGTCGGTCGACTCGATCGGTGGACTGGAACTGGCGGTTCCCGCCCACGGGAGCGCAACGGCGACCTTCTGGATGGCTGCCGGCTTGCGTTTCGCTGACGTCTCGCGCATCCATCAGGTCGTGCTGCAACAAGGCCCGGAACAGCTGCTCACCCGTGTCCGCCGCTACTGGCAGAGCTGGGTGCAACCGGATCCCCCGCGGCTGGAGACGCTCCCACCGGCGCTCCAGCGGCTCTATCGCCAGAGCTTGCTGATCCTGCGGACGCAGATCGACGATGGTGGGGCGATCGTGGCGGCCAACGACTCCGACATCTTGCACTTCGGTCGCGATACCTACAGCTACGTGTGGCCGCGTGACGGCGCGCTCATTGCGAACGCGCTCCTGGAAGCCGGCTACCCGGAGCTGGCACGGCGCTTTCTCCTCTTCATGGGAGAACTCGTTACGCATTACGGCTTCTTCCTCCACAAGTACAACCCGGATGGATCAGCTGGTTCGAGCTGGCACCCGTGGGCCGGACCGAACGGCGAGCTGCAGTTCCCGATTCAGGAAGACAGCACGGCGCTCGTCCTCGTCACCCTCTGGCTGTATTACCGCAAGACGCGTGATCTGGAACTCTTGCGCTCGCTCTACAGCCCGGTCGTCGTTCCCTGTGCACGCTTTCTCGCCTCCTACCGCGATCCAGTCACAGGGCTTCCCGCGCCCTCCTATGACCTCTGGGAAGAGCGGCGTGGCATTCATGCCTTCACGGTCGCGTCGGTCGTGGCCGGCCTGCGGGCAGCGGCGGAGCTGGCGCGCATTTTTGGCGACGATCCGTTCGCCGAAACGTGGCGACGAGCCGCCGATGATATCCGCCGAGCGGCGGAGCAGTTCCTCTACCGTCAGGAACTCGGGCGTTTCGTCCGCATGCTAACTGTGGAACCGAACGGTGAAATTCATCCTGATCCGACGCTGGATGCGAGCTTGGCTGGTCTTTTCCTGTTCGACGTGTTCCCCGCTCGCGATCCGCGGATGACTGCCACCATGCGCGCAGTCGAGGAGCGGCTCTGGGTGAAAACGCCGATCGGTGGCGTCGCGCGCTACGAGGACGACTACTACTACCAGATGAGCCGCGATATCGAACGGATCCCGGGCAATCCGTGGTTCATCTGCACGCTGTGGCTTGCCGACTGGTACATCGCGCGGGCGAGTTCGCCGAGCGAGCTCGGTCGCGCGCTCGAACTCCTCGAGTGGACAGCGCGGCACGCACTGTCCAGCGGTGTCCTGGCCGAGCAGGTGCATCCCGAAACCGGCGAGCCACTGTCGGTCAGCCCGCTCAGCTGGAGCCATGGGACGTATATTCACACGGTTCTGCGTTACCTCGAGCGCGAACAGCGCCTCACGGCAGCGGGCTGGCCGGCCTTCCTCGCTCCCTGAACGACCCGGTGCGAGGACTCAGCGTCCCGGTGGCCAGTTGCCGTACCAGTCGAACCGCTGCTCGCTGAGCCCGACGACCACGTTCTTGACCTGCGTGTAGAGGTCGAGCGCATGGCGCGACAGTTCGCGGCCGATGCCGCTCTGCTTGAACCCGCCGAAGGGCGCTTCGGGTGGATTCACCACCGGGTAGTTGATGCTGATGTTGCCGGCCTTGATCCGTGCTGCGAGCCGGTGCGCTCGCTTGATGTCGTTCGTCCAGATCGTGGCAGCCAGCCCGTAGATCGTCGCATTGGCGATTTCGACTGCTTCGTCCTCGCTCCGGAACGGAATAACGGACAGGACAGGGCCGAACACTTCCTCCCGCGCGATCGTCATGTGCGGCTGCACCTCGTCGAAGATCGTCGGTTCGACGAAGTTCCCTCGTTGCAGTGCAGGATCGTCCGGTCGCTTGCCACCGAGGCGCAGCATGGCCCCTTCGGACTTGGCGCGTTCGACATAACTCAGAACGCGTTCACACTGACGGCGTGAGACGAGCGGCCCGAGTTGGGTGTTTTCGTCCAGCGGGTCACCGATGCGGAGCTGGGCGGCCTTGCGGAGGAACTCGTCCATGAACCGGTCATGGATCGACTCGTGCAGCAAGAGCCGCGTCCGTGCCGTGCAGCGCTGACCGGCATTGGAGAAGATCGCGAAGAGCGAGCCGTTGACCGCTTCTTCGAGATCGGCATCGGGGAAGACGATATTGGGTGACTTGCCGCCGAGCTCCAGCGAGACCTTCTTGATCGTGCCGGCGCTCAAACGCAGGATCTCGCGGCCGGTCTCGGTCTCGCCGGTGAAGGCGATCTTGTCGACGAGCGGGTGTTCGCAGATGGCTGCTCCGACCTCGCTCCCCGGGCCGGTGACGACGTTGACGACGCCCTCCGGAATTCCGGCTTCGAGACAGATTTGCCCGAGCACGAGCGCGGTGATCGGGGTGTAGCTGGCCGGCTTGAGGACGACGGTGTTCCCAGCCGCGAGGGCCGGGGCGAGCTTCCAGGCGGCCATGAGGATCGGAAAGTTCCAGGGGATGATTTGGCCACACACCCCGTATGGCTCACGGACGGTGTAATCGAGGAGCGGCCCGTTCATCGGGATCGTCTCGCCCCAAATCTGTCCCGTGAGATTCGCGTAGTACTCGAAGCAGTTGGCCGCTGCGAGGATATCCATGCGGGACTCGACGATGATCTTGCCGCAGTTGAGCGTTTCCAGCCGGGCCAGTTCGTCGAGCCGATCGCGCAAGATCTCGGCGACCTTGCGGAGCCGCCGGGCGCGCTCGTTCGGCGTCATGCGTCCCCATGGTCCCTCGTCGAAGGCCCGCCGGGCAGCACGGACGGCTCGGTCGACATCCTCGCGGCCAGCTTTGGCGACGTAGCCGATGACCTCGTTGGTGGCTGGGTTGTACGTCGGAAAGGTTTCTCCGCTCGCCGCCGGGACGAACTGGCCGTCGATCAGGAGCTGGTAGGTTCGGATACCCGTTTCGGTTGCCATCGTGGCCCTCCAGGCAGCGTGTTTCGCCGAGCGACTCCCTCTGCACTATCCGGTGCCGGGTCCGTTGCGTGGGTTGGCGGGGTGGTCACGCCGGAGGCGGCGTGAAGACGATTCGCCAGGGCTTGAGCTGCACGATCTCCTGGAAGACACCGGCTTCGTAAAACGGGTCGCTCTGAATCAACTTGCGAGCTTCCTCTTCCGAGTCGGCCTGATAGATGATGAGCGCTCCGCTATCGTCCTCGAAGAGGCCGGAAGCCCAGAGTTTGCCCTGCTCGCGCAGCGAGGCGAGATACTGGCGGTGCGTGGGACGCACTTCCTGGATCTTCTCCGGATTCCCGTAGCGGATGACCGCGGCCCACAGCATTGCGCACTCCTCTCGTCACTCGACGTCGTACGCCGCTCCACGCTCACCAGGATAATCCGGTTCGGCCGGGCTGACGAGAGCACGCGGATCACCCGTGATGACGAATGCCACGCGCTCGCAGATGTTCGTCACCCGGTCGGCGATCCGCTCCAAATTGTGGGCTGCCCAGAGGAGCAGCGTCGCCCGCTCGATCGTGCGTGGGTCGCTCATCATGTAGGTGAGCAGTTCCCGGTACACCTGGTCGTAGAGCCCGTCGACCTCGTCGTCGCGCCGCCAGATGGCGCGGCAACGCTCGAGATCCATCTCGATAAACGCGTCGAGTGCCTGGCGCAACATATCGATCGAGATCTCTGCCATCCGGGGAATGTCGATCAGCGGCTTGAGTGGCGGCCAGGCGCTGAGACGGATGGCGATCTTCGCCAGTCCTTCCGCGTAGTCGCCGATCCGCTCCAGCTCGCTGATGATGAACAAGGTCGCCGCGATGATGCGGAGATCGGTCGCCATCGGCTGTTGGGTCGCGATGAGAAGAAGCGCTCGTTCCTCGAGCGCATAACTCCGCTCGTCGATCTCGCGGTCGTGATCGATCACGTTCTGTGCAAGCGCGACGTCGTACCGCTTGAGCGCTTCCACTGCACGTTCGACCGCCTTCTCGACCATGCTGCCCAGGTTCAGGACATCCTGGCGGAGCAACTGGAGATCGCGTTCGAATTCTGCGCGAGCTCTGATCACCATGGTCTCGCCTCACCTTCGTGAAGGCACACGAACCGGAAGGACGCGTGGGACTCGAGGAGACGCCGAGTGCGACAAGTGTACCGGAACGCGATGCCGCTTCCTAGCCGATCTTGCCGGTAATGTAGTCTTCCGTTTCCTTCCGCTTCGGATTGGTGAAGATGCGCTGTGCCGTATCGAACTCGATCAGCCGACCGGTTCGTTCCTCTCCGGCGAGCAGGAAGGCAACGTAATCGGCGATCCGAGCGGCTTGCTGCATGTTGTGCGTGACGATGACGATCGTATACCGTTGCTTGAGTTCCCAGATGAGTTCCTCGATTCGGTACGTCGCGATCGGGTCGAGCGCACTGGTCGGCTCGTCCATGAGGAGCACCAGTGGTTCGACTGCCAGTGCCCGGGCGATGCAGAGCCGCTGCTGCTGGCCGCCCGAGAGCGAGCCGCCCGGGGCCTTGAGTTTGTCCTTCACTTCGTCCCACAGCGCAGCTGCGCGGAGGCTCCGTTCGACGATCTCGTCGGCCTCGGCGCGGGAGAGTCGGGGGCGGTGCAGGCGGACACCGGCCAGGACGTTGTCGTAGATCGACAACGTCGGGAAGGGGTTCGGTTTCTGGAACACCATGCCGATGAGCTGCCGCACGCGGGCCGCGTCGATGCCCGGCTGGTAGATATCGATGCCTTCCAGGCGGACGCTGCCGGTGACCCGTGCACCCGGCGTGAGTTCGTGCAACCGGTTCAGACAGCGAATGAACGTCGACTTGCCGCATCCGGAAGGGCCGATGACGGCCGTCACCGCGCCGGGATGGATCGGCAGCGTGATGTCGTCGAGTGCCTGGAAGCGCCCGTAGAAAGCCGAGAGATGCTCCACTTCCATGCTGGCGGCGTTGACCGCTGGAGCCGTTTCCCGCGCAGCTTCTGCGCGTGCTGCTTGGGCGCCGGTCAGGGTGGTGATCGGGTCGGACATCGGGGCCTCCGTCGCTTCCGATTCAGCCGATGCGGCCAGTGATGTAGTCCTCGGTGCGTCGATCGCGCGGCCGCAGGAAAAGTTCGCGCGTCGGTGCGTATTCGATGAGTTCCCCGACACGGTCCTCGCCAGCCAGCATGAAGGCCGTGTAATGCGAGACGCGAGACGCTTGTTGCATATTGTGCGTCACGATCACGATCGTGTACGTATCGGCGAGTTCCAGCATGAGGTCTTCGATCCGCATCGTCGCGACCGGATCGAGCGCCGAACACGGCTCGTCCATCAAGAGAATCTCCGGTTCCAGCGCGATCGCCCGGGCGATGCAGAGCCGCTGTTGCTGGCCGCCGGAGAGCGTCAGCGCGTTCTGGTTCAGCTTGTCCTTCACCTCGTCCCAGAGCGCTGCCTTGCGGAGCGCTTCCTCGACACGTGCCGCCAGGTCGCCACGATAGCCGTTGACGCGCAGGCCGAAGGCCACGTTCTCGAAGATACTCTTCGGAAAGGGATTCGGCTTCTGGAAGATCATGCCGATATGCCGCCGTACCCAGACCGGGTCGGTCGACGGTGCGTAGAGATCGATATCGCCCCACCAGACGGAACCTTCGACGCGGGCTTCCGGAGTGAGGTCGTGCATCCGGTTGAGCGCCCGCAGTAGCGTGCTCTTGCCGCAGCCGGAGGGCCCGATGATCGCGGTGATGCGGCGAGCAGGAATGGAGAAGGTGATGTCCCGGATCGCTTGCTGTCGCCCGTACCAGACGCTCAGCCGCTCGATCCGGAGTGCAGCTGGCTCGCGTGGTTGGACGATATAGCGCTGAGCCTGTTCGGTGACGGTCATCGGTGCGCTCCTCGTCAGTACCGGATGCGGCGTTGCAAACGAGCACGGAGAAAGATCGCCAGACCGTTGAATACCAGGAGAACGACGAGCAACACGATGATGCCGCCCGCTGCCCGCTCGTGGAAGGCCGGCTGCGGACGCGAAATCCAGTTGAAGATCTGGATCGGGAGAACGGTGAACGGATCCAAGATGCTCTTGGGTGTGAAGGCGACGTAGGTGAGCGCGCCGATCGTGATGAGCGGCGCAGTCTCGCCGATCGCGCGCGCGAGCGCCAGGATCGTCCCGGTGAGGATGCCGGGCAAGGCAGCTGGGAGGACGAAATGGCGGACCGTCTGCCAGCGGGAGGCGCCGAGTGCCAGTCCGGCCTCCCGGATGGACGGCGGGACAGCGCGCAGCGCTTCGCGTGCGGCGATGATGATGATCGGGAGGACGAGCAGGCTCAACGTCAATGCTCCAGCGAGGAGGCTGCGGCCGAGCATGAAGGTGCGCACGAACACGCCGAGGCCGAGAAGACCGTACACGATCGATGGAACAGCTGCGAGGTTCGAGATATTGACCTCGATGATCGCGGTCAGCCGGTTCTTCGGTGCGAACTCTTCGAGATAGAGGGCAGCGGCGACCCCGAGTGGAAATGCGATGATCGCGACCAGCACGAGGAGGTACAGCGTTCCGACCAGTGCGGATCGGATACCAGCTTGTTCGGGGCGTCGCGACGGGAAGCTGGTCAAGAAGTCCCACGAGAGCACATGCCAGCCGTCCCGAACCACATCGGCGATGAGCACGCCCAGCGTCGTCAGTCCGATCACGATCGCCGCGGCACTGAGGATGCCGAAGAGCGTTCCCAGTCGCTTGCGGAGGGTGAGTCGTGGTTCGAACTCGCGGTCGATCGAGCGTTCGGCTGTCACTCGTAGACCTCCCGGAAGCGCTGGAGGAAGCGGTAACTCAAGAGATTCAAGGCCATGGTGATCACGAAGAGCGTCGTTCCGACGGCGAAGATCGTCTGGTACTCCAGCGTTCCGTGCGGGGTATCGCCGAGGCTGACCTGGACGATGTAGGCCGTCATCGTCTCCATCGCGACCAGCGGGTTCAGGGTGAAGCGCGGAACTTGCCCCGCTGCGATCGCCACGATCATCGTCTCGCCGATCGCTCGTGAGACGGCGAGGATAAAGGCAGCGACGATACCGGAGAGCGAGGACGGTACCACCACGCGCCAGACGACTTCGAGCTTGGTCGCTCCCAGCGCGTAAGCACCTTCTCGCAGGCTCTGCGGGACGGCGCGCATCGCATCTTCCGACAGCGAGGCGACGAGCGGGAGGATCATGATACCCATGACAAGGCCGGCCGAGAGCGCGTTGAAGACCTCCAGCTGGGGAACGAACCGTTTCAAGAGCGGTGTCACGAAGAGCAGCGCGAAGTAACCGTAGACGACCGTCGGGACGCCGGCCAGGATTTCGAGAATCGGCTTGACGATCGCTGCCAATCGCGGCGACGCGTATTCGGAGAGTCCGATCGCAGCCAGGAGGCCCAGCGGCAGGGCAACGAGCATCGCGATCGCCGAGACGACGAGTGTCGCCGTCAAAAGCGGCCAGATCCCGAAATGCTTGTCGGTAAAGAGTGGTGTCCATTGTGTATCGGTGAGGAACTCGACGATCGAGACACGCTGGAAGAAATGGAACGTCTCGATCGCCAGCGTATAGATGATGCCGATCGTGGTCGCGATGGAGACCAGAGCGGCGAGGAAAAGCAGAGCGAGAATGATCGACTCGCGCACCTGCCGGATCCGGTCGACCCGCTGCGTCCCGGTCAGGACTCGCTGGATCCATGCCCGCCGGTCGAGCGGCGTTGGCAGTGTTGCTGGAGCCGGCTCGGTCGTCACCGTCACACCTCACCGGGTAACGATCGGCCGCGAGGAGGAGCGATCGCTCTCACTCCCCCTCGCGGATTGTACCCGTTCGCGCGCGATCCTCGGAAGCTACTCTTCACGCTTGAGAACGTCCTCGATCGAAACACCGACTTCGACTCCTTGGAAGACCGACCCGGTCTTCCGTGCCCGGAAGCGCTCCAGTGCGAGCTGATACGCCTCGTCCGGGAGCGGGATGTAGCCGACCTCTTCGGCGAGCGTGCCAGCGTTCTCGAGGTAGAACTCGACGAATGCCTGCACCTCGGGGCGATCGGCCTGGTCGGCTGCCACGTAGATGAAGAGCGGGCGGGAGAGGGGCTGGTATTGGCCCGTCTTGACCGTCTCGAGGTTCGGCTCGACCGGCTGGCCCGTCTTCGGGTTGACGATCGGGACGACTTTCACGCGACCAGCATTCTCCTCGGCATATGCCAGGCCGAAGTAGCCGAGCGCGTACTGGTCCCCCGCCACGCCCTGGACGAGCACGTTGTCATCTTCTGAAGCGGTGTAATCGCCGCGGCTCGCTCCGGCTTCACCGTTGATCGCTTCGGTGAAGTAGTCGAACGTTCCCGAGTCGGTACCGGGGCCATACAGGTTGAGCGGCGCATCTGGCCACTCCGGTCGGACCTGGTTCCAGCGTGTGATCACGCCCTGGGACTCCGGCTTCCAGATCAGGTTCAGTTCTTCGACCGTCAGGTGGTCGACCCAGTCGTTCTGCGGATTCACGACCACGGCCAGTCCGTCGAAGGCGACTGGAAGCTCGATGAACTCGCGGCCGCTTTGCTCACAGGCCTGAATCTCCGTATCCTTGATCGGCCGCGAGGCATCGGAGATATCGATCTCCTTATTGCAGAACTTCTTGAAGCCACCGCCAGTCCCGGAGATACCGACCGTGACCCGGACGTTCGGGTACTCGCGTTGAAACTCTTCTGCGACCGCCTCCGAAATCGGGAAAACAGTACTCGAGCCGTCGATTGCGATCGTTCCGCTCAGCTCGGCCGGCGGCTGCGTCACCGTCGCTCCCGCTGCTGGCGTCTGTCCACCGGTAGCTGTGGTCGGCGTCGGTGTCGCTTCACTGCCACCGCAAGCTGCGATCAGTGCGCTCGCTGCGGGAACGGCCAGCCCGAATGCGGCCAATCGCGCAAGCAGTTGTCGTCTACTGAATGACTGTGTCATCGGTCGATCCCTCCTCGTTTCTCGTCTCCTCGATCGTGAGTTCTGGTACGAAGCGATAGCCGATCCCGTGCACGGTGCGGATCAGTCGTGCTCCATTCTCCTCCCCTCCCAATGCTTCGCGGATCCGGTGGATGTGGACATCGACGTTACGGAGATCGACGATATCTTGCCCCCAGACCAGATCCAGGAGCTCATGCCGTGTGCAAACGCGCCCGGCACGCTCGACCAGGGCAGCCAGCAGGGCGAATTCCCGCGGTGCGAGACGGATCTCGCGCCCGCGAAAGACCACCCGATGCTCGTCACGGAAGATGACGAGCGTGCCGGCTGTGAGCACCGACCCGGGTGCCGGCTCGCCAGAGCGTCGTAGCAGTGCCTCGATTCGGGCGAACAGTTCCCGTGTCCGGAACGGCTTCGTCACGTAATCGTCGGCTCCAGCCTGGAAGAGTGCGACGATATCGTCTTCGCTGTCGCGAGCCGTCAGAACGAGAATCGGGGTATTCGACCACTTGCGGATGAGTCGGCACACGTCGCGGCCGTCGATACCGGGAAGCATGAGGTCGAGGACGATCAAGTCGGGCCGCACCGTGCGGGCGAGCATGAGAGCCTGCCGGCCTTCCTGCGCTGCCCAGACGCTGTACCCGCGTTGCTGCAGGCTATAGGCGAGGATTTGGACCAGCGCGGGATCGTCTTCGACGACGAGTATCCGGCGCTGTGCGGTCGGTTCGTGTGGACTCTTCGTATCCGGCTCGACCGTTCGGTACACTGACTGGCCTCCACCTCGTTCCGGTAGTCAGTGTAAGGGGCGAACGTTATCCGAGGATTTGCGGAACCTTAACGCTCGATAAACGGTGGTGGAACGAGCTTCCTGATCGCCTCGACGATCTCGTGTACCGACACCGGGCGCTGGAGTATCCGCTCCGCACGTTGCTGGAGGTATTCGGGGACCGCTCGCAGGGGACTCGTGATCAGGACGAGGTGTGCCTCGGGTGACTGCGCGAGGAGGTGGTTGACGTGCGACAGGAGCGAGCCGTCACGACTGAGGTCAACGAGGACGAGGTTCGGCTGGAATCCCCACTCGAGCAGCGCGCGCGCTGCTTCGAGAGGGTCGTCGAAGACCAGGATCTCGTAGCCGAGTTCCTCCAGTTCGGCCCGCAGATACGACCGCGTCGGCCATTCGGGCTCGATCACCACGATGAGCGGCAGCGTGCGCATGGCCTTGCTCCCGAGGCCCAGAGTCCCCTCATGAACGGACGGCCGTCTGCTGCCCAGCAGACGGCCGTCCTGTGAGTCGCCGGACCCTGACTCCGAGTTCACGCTCGACTGCTCTCCGGGTCACGAATTACCATCGTCTCGCGCTGTTCCTGGCACTGCCAGCAACGATGCGGACCGGGCGTCTGCCGGCACCGCTCGATCGCCTCCGGTCCATTGAGTGCGAACCCGAGTGCGCAGCGCATGACGGTCACTCGTTTCCGGCCCCGTTTCGGCTGATAGGTCAGCTTCTTCAGCATCGGGCATCCGAGCCAGAGCTGTTCCTCGGAATCGGCGTCCGGCGCAGGCTTGAACAGGTCTGCAACCTGCATAGCGCCGGTCACCTCGCGTTTGTCCCGGTTTCCCGGGAATGGTTCCAGGGCGTCTCGACAGCCCTGTTGGCTGGCCCTGGATCTGCTGCCAGTATACTCCGCCGGATCGGAAAGCGATTCAGCCTCCGACCGGTGGGAGATGCAACTTGGCTGCGAGGACTGGGCTGCGGAATTCGCTCGCCAGAATGTCCATGATCACGACGTCGTCGCGGTGTGGTCCGATTTTCGTCGCTTGCCGCAAGCGGCCGACCTCGCGAAACCCGACCCGGTCATAGACTGCCCGCGCCCGCTCATTGGATGCATAGTAGCGGAGCCAGATGTGGTGCAGACCGAGCACGGTGAAGCCGAAGTCAAGCAGCAGTTGCAAGGCTTCGGTCGCGTATCCTCTTCCCCAAACGCTCCGTTCGCCGATGACGATCCCGACTTCTGCCGTGCCGACGGCGAAGTCGATACCGAACAGTTCCGCGTTGCCGACCGGGCGATCGTCAGGCCGTTCGTAGATGGTGAAGACGCGCCGAGTCGGATCGCGCCGCGCTTGCTCGAACCACTCGATTTCGTCTTCCACCGTAAAAGGGACACGCCAATGCGCGGTGAGCGTGCGCGAAACCTCGAGATCGTTCATCCAGCGTTGGTAGACCGGAGCGAGGTCGCGGCGTATGGGGCCGAGGTAGACGTGTTGTCCTGGGACGATCACCTGGAGATGCACGAACTCGTCGTGAGTACTCATCGGTCTCCCCACCTCCTGGCCGAATTGCTACGCTTGACCAGACGCATGTTCGTCGTTGCGCGGGTGCGGTGATGTTCGTCGTCGGGACGTCGGGTTGGTCGTATCAGCACTGGCGCGGACGGTTTTACCCTCCGGATCTTCCCCGGTGGGAATGGTTTCCCTTCTATATCCGCGAGTTTGCCACAGTCGAACTGAACGTCACCTTTTACCGTCTTCCGGCGCGGAAGCGTTTCGAGGAGTGGGCACGCATTGCGGCCCAGCGTCCCGGGTTCGTGTTCGCGGTCAAGGCACCGCGTACCATCACGCATGTGCGGCGACTCGCCGATGCGGCAGACGAACTTCGGCGGTTTCTCGAGGCGATCGGCGGCCTCGGTACGGCATGCGGTCCGCTTCTCTTTCAACTACCGCCAGGGTTCGGCTGTGACATCGCTCGGCTGCAGGCGTTCCTCTCACTGCTTCCGGTGGGCCACCCGTTCGCGTTCGAGTTCCGGCATCCGAGCTGGTTCGTCCCTGCGGTCAGTGACCTGATCGCTGACGCGGGGGGAACGGTCGTGCTCGCATACGGTGGAGGATACCCGACACCGGACGATTTCGTACCTCCAGGACCGCTCTGTTACGTACGGGTGCATAGCGGTCTCTTCGACATCGGGTTGACGGACGATGAGATCGAGCGGCTGGCGAGTCGCCTCGCGGAGTGGGCCGATCGCCCCGGCTACGTCTATTTCAACAATGACGCCTTCGCCCATGCCGTTGCCGATGCGCGCCGCCTCCGCGAGGCACTCGCCCGACTCGGTGTACCGGTCACGTGAGCGGAGAGAACGCGATGGGGAAGGTCGTTCCGTACGGGTCGTTGGCATCGCTCGGGGCGCAGCTTCGTGCGGAGGGCAAGCGCATTGTCCTGACCAACGGCCATTTCGACCTCCTGCACATCGGTCATGTCCGGTATCTCCAGGCTGCTCGGCAGCTCGGTGATGTCCTCGTCGTCGCGGTGAACGACGATGCCTCGACACGCCGGCGCAAGGGACCGGCCCGGCCGCTCGTACCAGCCGAAGAGCGGGCCGAGCTGCTCGCCGCGCTCGCCTGCGTCGATTACGTCACCATCTTCGCTGCCGAGACTGCGGAAGACGTGGTGCGTGCACTGCGCCCAGACGTCTACGTCAAAGGTGGCGATTATGGCTTGACGCCCGAGGACCTCGCCCATGGCAAGCAGCCGCTCCCGGAGGCTCCGGTAGTCCGCGAGCTCGGCGGTGAAGTCGTTCTGGTCCCGCTCGTGCCGGAGCATTCGACGACGGCTCTCGTTCGCCGGATCCTCGCTGCCTACGGTTGTCCGGAGCAGTAGCCGAAACCGCTGCGTGATCCCAGGGACGTGGTCGAGCCCCTGGCACGATCGCGGGCTGGTGCTGCTTGCCAATCGCTGCCGATCGCTTCCCGTGCGTTGCGCCAGCGACTGCGCAGCTCGGTACACTCCTGCTGGTCTCGTCGGCGCGCAGGAGCGGGGCGAGGTGGCAGCGAGCGAGTCCAGTCCGGTTCGGATCGAGCCGAGTGGTGAAGCGGCAGCGCGGAGCGAGCGGGCACAGGTCGCTCGGGCCGCGGGTGTCCTCATGCTCGGTGTCGTGCTCAGCCGGGTGCTCGGCCTGGCACGCGAGCAAGTGACCTCCTACTTCTGGGGTACGACCGATGCGGTCGCTGCCTTCACCATCGCTGACAATGTCCACACCATGCTCTTCGATTTGGTCATCAGCGGGATGTTGCAAGCTGCGCTCGTCCCGGTGCTCAGCGCCTACGCGGTGCCGGAGCAGCGCGAGGAGTTCCGGCGAATCGTCGGCGCGCTCCTCGTCTGGGTCTTTCTCGTCGTCGGCGCGGCTGTCACGGTGGTCACTGTCGCTGCTCCCTGGGTGGTGCTGGCGCTCACGGCGCTCGGCGGTGGCGAGGCAGCCCGCGGGCCGGAGACGTTCCAACTGACGATCCGGCTCGTTCGGCTCATCGTGCCGGCGGTACTCTTGCTGGCCTGTTCGACAGTGCTCATGGGAGCGCTCTATGCCCTGCAGCGCTTCACCCAGCCCTCGCTCGCGCTCAGTGTGCGCAACGCCGCCATCGTCGCCTGTGCGCTCGCGCTCGGGCACGCGATCGGGGTGGCCAGCCTGGTGGTCGGTGTCCTGCTCGGTGCGTTCGGCCTGGCTGTCCTGCAATTGTGGGGATTGCGTGACTGCCTCCCCAAGCCGAACTTCCAGCTCTGGCACCCAGCGATCCGCCGTATCTTCGCCCTGTACCTCCCCATCTTTCTTGGCCTCTTCGCGAACACGCTCGCGCTGACGATCGACCGCAATCTGGCCTGGGGGGTCGATCCGCACGCGCTCGGCGCGATGCGCTATGCGACGGCCCTGAACCAGATGATCCTGGGACTCGTCGCTGCAGCGACGTCGCTCGCAGCCTTGCCGACGCTGTCTCGTCACGCGGCGCTCGGCGACGAACCGGCCTACCAGCGGACGCTCGCGCTCGGCCTGAAGTTCGTGTCGCTGCTCATCTTTCCTGCGACGTTCGGGATGGCTGCGCTCGGCTGGCCGATCGTGACGTTGCTGTTCTATCACGGTGCGACTGACCTGGAGGGGGCGCGCGCGATCTGGATCGCGCTGCTCGGGTATCTGCCGGGGACACTGTTCGCTGCGTTCGATCAGGTGCTGATCTTCGCAGCCTACGCGCGTCAGAACACGCGCACGCCGGTGCTGGTGGGTGTGCTCTCCGTCGGCATCTACTTCATCGTTGCGCTCGCGCTGGTACGGCCGCTCGGCATGCTGGGGCTCGTGCTCGGGAACACGGCGCAGTTCGTCGGACACGCACTCGTCATGTGGTGGGTCTTGCGACGCTGGCTCGGTCGGGTCGGTGACGGAACGGTCGAGCGGACGCTGCGAGCCTGCGCGTTCGCTGCGTTGGTGATGGCGCTGGTCGTGGGCGGATTCGCGCTGCTCGCTGGCTCCTGGCGCCCGCCCGAAACAAGCGGTCTATTGTGGCGGGTCGTGCTCGTCGCTGGTGGCGTTGGCATCGGTGCCGTCTCCTACGCAGCGCTGATGCAGCTGTTGCGGGTCGAGGAGTTCGCTGCCTTGACGCGTCTGCTCCGCGCGCGCCTCACCGGTTGACAACGGAGCGGCGAGCCGTTTCTCTATCCCGCGAAGATGAGGTTTGGGGTCGGATGCCGGGTGGGCGTATCCCCCTGGCCATTCGTCTTTTGAGCAGGAAGGAGTATCGCTGATGCCGTATGACCTTATCGTCCGCAATGGCCGTCTCCGCGATGGACGCCTGGTCGATCTGGCTGTCGCTGACGGGCGGATCGTCGCGATCGAGACGCGGATCGAAGGCGAGGTGCCGGAAACGATCGATGCAGCCGGGAGACTCGTCTCGCCGCCACTGGTCGAGCCGCACTGCCACCTCGATGCTGCGCTGACCGAAGGACTGGCTGGTCACAACCAGACCGGTACCCTCCTCGAAGGGATCCAGCGCTGGGCACAGACGAAGCCGCAGCTGACCGTGGAGGCCGTTAAGGAACGTGCCAAGCGGACGATCGAGTGGTACGCTAGCCAGGGCGCACTCGTCATCCGCAGCCATGTCGATGTCTGCGACCCGCACTTCGTCGGATTGCGCGCCTTGCTCGAGGTGCGCGAGGAGGTGCGCGATCTCGTCGATATCCAGCTGGTCGCCTTCCCGCAAGAGGGGATCCTCTCGTACCCGCGTGGTGCAGAGCTCCTCGAGGAAGCTCTGCGCATGGGCTGTGACGTCGTCGGCGCGATCCCGCACTACGAGACTACGCGCGACATGGGGGTCGAGTCGCTCCGCATCGCCTTCGATCTCGCCGATCGCTACGACCGGCCGATCGATGCCCACTGCGATGAGACGGACGACGACCAGTCGCGCTTCGTCGAGGTGATGGCTGCCGAAACGATCCGTCGCGGCATGCACGGGCGGGTGGTGGCCAGTCACACCACGGCGATGGGCTCGTACAACAATGCCTACGCCTTCAAGCTCTTCGGCTGGCTCAAGCGTGCCGACCTCAGCATCATCGCGAACCCGCCGGACAACTCGATCCTCCAGGGGCGGTTCGATACCTACCCCAAGCGCCGCGGCCTGACGCGTGTCAAGGAGCTCCTCGAGTACGGGATCAACGTCGCGTTCGGTCACGATTCGGTGATGGATCCCTGGTATCCGCTCGGTACCGGCAACATGCTCCACGCAGCCTGGTTGGGGCTCCACATGGCGCAGCTCTCAGGGTACGAGGAGATCCCGCTAGTCTGGGACCTCGTCACGACGAACGCGGCGCGAGCGCTCGGTATCCTCGATCGGTACGGTATCGAGGTCGGGAAGCCAGCCGACTTCGTGATCTTCGATGCGGCGACCGAGCGGGATGCGCTGCGCATGCTCGCCCCGGCCCTCTGGTGCGTCAAGCAGGGGCGGGTGGTCGCGCGGGCGAGCGCACCGCGGGTGGAAATCCGTCGTGGAAGCGAGTTCGTCAGTATCCGCTACGAGCGTCCCGGTGAGGGACCGAGCGATCGGTGAACGCGCTGGCGCCCGCCGCTCTCCTCGAGCTGGCTGCGCCTTCCTCTGTCGTCCGGAAGGAAGGCGGACTCCAGCACGGTGCGTCCGCCTGTGTTACAGGCGAGTTCGCGAACGATCGTCCAGCGACAGGGGCGCGAGATGACAAGCGAGATCCTCGTACGACACCGCCGCGCCGCAGGCGCGGGCATCGAACGGCGGTGCCATGACGCCCGGTCACACACCCCTCACCTCCGCCGCTGACGCGGCACCCCTGGCCGTTTCCCCTGTAGGGGCGAGGCCTGCCTCGCCCGTCCGCGTCGCAAGGTGCGGCACCATGTTGCGGTTCACGGGCCTGACGGCTGGGCTGGGTCACGCACGCGTGACCCCTACAGGGGATGGTGGTGGTCGAGCGGGGGCTGGTGGCCGATGGCTGGGCGACCGTCGGTGACCGACCGCGCTTTGTCGAGGCGACGCACGCGCCGCCCGTCTTCACCGTCGATGACGATCACCGCATGACCGAGGCGGGGATTCTCGGCGAGGATGACCGAGTCGAGTTGATCGAGGGAGAAATCGTCGCGATGCGACCGATCGGCCGGCGGCACCGAGCGTGTCTCGACAGGATGACGGCGCTCTTCTCGACTCGTTTGGCTGGGCGCGCGATCGTCCGGATCCAGGGGCCGGTGCGGCTGAGTCATTTTTCCGAGCCGCAGCCGGATGTCGTGCTCTTGCGTCCCCGGGCTGGCTACTCTGCCTCGGTCGATGCCGGACCGGACGATGTGCGCTTGCTCATCGAGGTGGCGGATGCCTCCCTGGCTTACGACCGCGCGGTCAAAGCGCCGTTGTACGCGCGGGCGGCGGTCGCCGAGTACTGGATCCTCGATCTCCAGCACGATCGTCTGCTCGTCTTCCGCGACCTGGATCCCGGAGCAGGGCGCTACTCCCGTGTCGACCAGCTGGCGCGTGACGAGCGCATCGCTCCGCTGGCCTTCCCTGGCCTCGAGATCCGCGTCGCTGATCTCCTCGCCTGAACGACTGTGTGGCTGCGCGCCGCAGATCAGGTCGGGAGGAGCGATCCCGGCAGCACCCACAGCCGGGTGCTGCCGGGCTGGTGTTCGGGGCACCGGTCAGGCCTGCTTGACCTGCTGGATGGCGCGCCAGATCTTCTCCGGCGTCAAGGGAATGTCGATATGCTCGATCCCGAGGGGCGCCAGTGCGTCCATGACGGCATTGGCGATCGTCGGCGTCGAGCCGATCGTCGCCGCCTCGCCGATCCCCTTGGCGCCCAATGGGTTCAAGGGAGTCGGCGTGACGGTCTCATCGGTAACGAAATCGATGAGCATCGACGCCTTGGGGATGGCGTAGTCCATGAGCGTGCCGGTGAGGATCTGGCCGTTCTCGTCGTAGCGGACCTCTTCCCAGAGGGCCTGGGCGATCCCCTGGGCCAGGCCACCGTGCACCTGGCCTTCGACGAGGAGCGGATTGATGCGGGGGCCGCAGTCGTCGACCGAGTAGTACTCGAGCAGCTTGACCTCACCGGTGTCGGGGAAGACCTCGACCACCGCCACGTGTGTCCCGAAGGGGAAGACCTCATCGGGCGGTGCGAAGAAGTCGGTCGCGACCAGCCCCGGTTCCATGCCTTCGGGAACATTCCCCGCGTAGGCTGCTCCGGCGATGTCGGCCAGGGTCACTGCGCGGTCAGGTGCTCCTTTGACCTGCCACTTCCCGTCGACGAACTCGATGTCTTCGACCGCTGCCTCGAGCAAGTGTGCGGCGATCTGCCGAGCCTTCTCATTGATGTGCTCGAGAGCGATCATCACGGCACCACCGCCGACAACCAGGCTCCGGCTGCCCATCGTACCGTGGCCTTCTGGCACGCTCTGGGTATCGCCGTGCAGGACGACGATCTGGTCGAAGTCGGCACCGAGGTGCTCGGCGACGAGCTGGGCGAGTGCGGTCTCGAGACCTTGGCCGTGCGGTGAGGTGCCAGTGTACACCGTTACGGCGCCGCTTGGCTCGACTCGCACGACGGCACTTTCGTACGGACCGAAGCCACAGATCTCCACGTAGCTGGCGAGCCCGATGCCGATGAGCCGCCCTTGCTGGCGGAGTTCCTGCTGCTTGGCGCGCCACTCGTGGTACCGGGAGATTTCCAGTGCCTTGTTCAGCGCCTTCTCGTAGTCGCCGGTGTCGTACTTCTCACCGGCTGCGGTGGTGTAGGGGAACTTGTCGGGCGGGATGTAGTTGATGCGCCGGACCTCGGCCGGGTCCTTACCCAGTCGGCGGGCCAAGAGGTCCATCATTCGTTCGATGTAGTAGGCTGCCTCCGGACGTCCGGCGCCGCGGTAGGCCCCGACCGCCATCGTGTTGGTGTAGACGCCGTAGGCCACGATGTCGACGGCTGGTATGTCGTAACAGCCGCAGGCCATGAGGCCGGTGGTCGAGGGGAGATACAGGCCGCGTGGATAAGCGCCGAGGTTCTGCACGATTCGCGCACGGAGTCCGAGAACGCGCCCGTTCGCATCGGCTGCCAGTTCGTACTCCACGACCTGGTCGCGCCCGTGGTTGGTCGCCAGCAGGTGCTCAGCGCGCGTTTCGACCCATTTCACTGGGCGGTGGAGTTTGAGAGCGAGTGCAGCGAGAATGAAGTCCTCCTGGTACGCGCCGATCTTGACGCCGAAGCCACCGCCGACTTCCGGTGCGATGATCCGCACCTGGCCGTGCGCCAGACCGAGAGCGGCCGCCAGCGCATTGCGGTTCCAGTGCGGCGCTTGCGTCGAACTCCAGACGGTGACACCACGGGTCAACGGGTCGGGGGCGGCGACGATGGCACGTGGCTCCATCGGGATGCCGGCGAGCCGCTGCTGGCGGAAGCGCTGCTTGACCACCACGTGTGCCTGGGCGAACGCGGATTCGACATCACCGTGCTTGCGTTCCCAGCGTTCACCGATGTTGTTCGGGATGTCCGGGTAGAGCTGGGGGGCGCCGTCCTGCATCGCCTGTTCGGGGTCGATGACCGCCGGCAGTGGCTCGTAGTCGACGGTGACGGCTTCCGCTGCGTCGCGGGCCGCCGCTGCTGAGGTCGCCACGACCACAGCGATCGGCTGGCCGACGTAGAGTGCCCGATCGACGGCGATCGGCTCTTCCGGCGGTACCGGGATACCTTCGGGCTTCTGCTCTTCCGGATGCGGTGCTTCGCCTGGCAGGAGCTCCGGCTTTCCTTTCAACTGTGCTGCCAGATCGCGTCCAGTGAAGACGGCGATGACACCCGGCATCGCCTGGGCTGCCGAGGCATCGATGCCGCGGATGCGGGCGTGCGGGTAGCTGCTCCGCACGAAGGCGACGTGGAGCATGCCAGGGAGCTTGATGTCATCGACGTATTGCGACGACCCCGTGATGAGCCGCGGATCTTCCTTGCGGCGGACGCGCGCTCCGACGTATCGGCTGACAACCATCGTCGACCTCCCTCGCGAGTGACCCTAGAGTGGCGGCTTTCCTCGCCGATACACTCGCCGAAGCTCCGAGCGGCGTCAAGAGGGCCGGTGCCACGAGCGCTGCTCATGCGAAGGCGAACGGGCCCGCGCCGCGGCGCGGGCCCGTCGCCGAGTGATTCAGCTTCCGGTCGGTCAGGCCTGCTTGGCTTGCTGGATGGCGCGCCAGATCTTCTCCGGCGTCAAGGGAATGTCGATGTGCTCGATCCCGAAGGGTGCCAGCGCGTCCATGACGGCATTGGCGATCGTCGGCGTCGAGCCGATCGTCGCCGCCTCGCCGATCCCTTTGGCGCCGAGTGGGTTGAGCGGGCTCGGCGTCACCGTCTCGTCGGTCACGAAGCTGGGCAACATGCTCGCCTTGGGGATGGCGTAGTCCATGAGCGTGCCGGTGAGGATCTGGCCATTCTCGTCGTAGCGGACCTCTTCCCAGAGGGCCTGGGCGATCCCCTGGGCCAGGCCACCGTGCACCTGTCCCTCGACGAGGAGCGGATTGATGCGGGGGCCGCAGTCGTCGACCGAGTAGTACTCGAGCAGCTTGACCTCACCGGTGTCGGGGAAGACCTCCACGATCGCCACATGCGTCCCGAAGGGGAAGAGCGTTCCCGGCGGGGCATAGTAGTCGGTAACGACCAGACCGGGCTCGATATCGGCCGGAAGACCCGGGCTGTAGGCAGCCTGGGCGATCTGGGCAAGGGTGACGGCTCGGTCGGGTGCACCCTTGACGCGGTACTTGCCGTCGGCGAACTCGATGTCTTCGACCGCTGCCTCGAGAAGGTGCGCCGCGATCCGCATCGCCTTCTCGCGGATCTTCTGGGCTGCCAGGAGCATCGCGCCGCCACCGACCGCCAGGCTGCGGCTACCCATCGTGCCGACGCCTTCCGGCACGCTCTGGGTATCGCCGTGCAGGACGACGATCTGATCGAAGTCAGCGCCGATCTCGTCCGCGATGATCTGCGCGAGCGCCGTTTCCAGGCCCTGACCGTGCGGTGAGGTACCAGTGTAGGCGATCACTGCGCCGGTCGGCTCGACGCGGATCGAAGCGCTCTCGTACGGTCCGAAGCCGCAGATCTCGGTGTAGGTCGCCAGACCGATACCGATGTAGCGACCCTGCTGGCGGAGGTCCTGCTGCTTCTTGCGCCACTCGTGATAGCGCGAGATTTCCAGCGCTTTGTTCAGCGCCTTCTCGTACTCCGCCGAGTCGTATTGCGCACCGGCCGGTGTCTGGTACGGGAACTTGTCGGGCGGGATGTAGTTGATGCGCCGGACTTCAGCCGGATCCTTGCCGATGCGGCGGGCCAGAAGATCCATCATTCGCTCGATGTAGTAGGCGGCCTCCGGACGTCCTGCGCCGCGGTAGGCACCGATCGGTGTCTTGTTCGTGCAGACACTGTACGTCTCGATCGAGACGTTGGGGATATCGTAGACGCCGACCGACATCATCGCCGTCAGCGGAGCCAGGAGCATGACCTTCGGGTAGCCGCCGAGGTCCTGGATGACCTTCAGGCGCAAGCCGAGCACGCGCCCTTCCTTGGTCGCAGCAAGCTCGTAGTAGGCCACTTGCCCACGCCCCTGGTTCGTCGCGATGAAGTGCTCGGAACGGGTCTCGTACCACTTGACGGGTCGATGGGTGTGCAGGGCGATGGCGGCCAGGATGATGTCCTCCGGGTAGGCGCCGATCTTGGCTCCGAACCCGCCACCGACTTCCGGGGCGATCACGCGGACCTGCCCGTGCGACAGGCCGAGAGCCTGGGCCAGCGTGTTCCGGTTATTGTGCGGCGCTTGCGTGGAGCTCCAGACCGTGACACCGCGGGTCAGCGGGTCGGGGGCAGCGGCGACCGCGCGTGGCTCCATCGGTACGGAAACGAGCCGCTGCTGGTAGAAGCGCTGCTTGATGACGACGTCGGCCTCGGCGAACGCTTTCTCCACGTCACCGTGCTGGTGGCTGGTGTGCATCGCGATGTTGTTCTTGAGCGTCGCGTGGAGCTGCGGCGCGCCGTCCTTCATCGCTTCCTCGGGGTCGACGACTGCCGGAAGCGGCTCGTACTCGACCTGGACAGCCTCCGCTGCGTCGTAGGCGCGATAGCGCTCGGTCGCCAGCACGACGGCGATCGGCTGGCCGACATACCGGACGCGGTCGACGGCCAGGAGTTCGTACTGCGGCGGACCAGCCTGACCTTCCTGCTGGGCTGGCGCCTCGCCTTCTCCCTCGCCGCCACCGAGCTGCACGGATCCCTTCAGCCACTGCCCGAGTTCCTTGTGCGTGATGACGGCGACGACACCCGGCATGGCCAGGGCGGGCGACGGGTCGATCTTCTTGATGATTGCGTGCGGATACGTGCTGCGGACGAAGGCAGCGTAGAGCATACCGCCGAGCTGGAGATCATCGACGTATTGTGACGAACCGGTAATCAGACGGGGGTCTTCCTTACGACGGACACGAGCCCCGACCATTCGACTGAGAACCATCGTCGAACCCCTTCCCTACCGCTGTGCCCGCTTCCGACGATCTCGCGTCGTTGCGAATCGCTCCTCTCCATTCTCAGTCCTGAAGTGCCCGTTCGTCAAGAGGGAATTCTTGGTTCACTGCAGGTTCTCGTCTTCGCGCGATGCCGACGAGGTCGATCGCCTGCGACAGGTCACCCGATCCGATCACGAAGTCCGCGACGCCGACCGACTCGACGAGCTGGCGGGTGCGCCGGTTGATCCAGCGGCGGACGAGGAGCGTACCGAGCGCATGGAGGCGTGCACGCACAGCCGGCGGCAAGCGCCGATGAACTCCGAAGAAGTCCAGCCGTAGGAGTCGCTCGACTGTCCGGCGATTCGCTGCCCGGTAGGCACGGACCCGGGCGCTCGGAAAGACACCGAGAACCTCGACGTCGTCGAAGAAGCTCGTCAGCAGGTCGCGCAGTTTCTCCGCATCGTACTCCCGGACGTGATGCGGATTGAGTCCACTCAAAACCGCTTCGCGGTTCGGTGTCGTCAGGATCAGGAGCCCCCCTGGTGCGAGGACTCGACGCACCTCGGCGAGGAACTGCGTCGGGGTGACGAGGTGCTCGAGCACCTGGAAACAGCAGACGACGTCGACGCTCGCACTCCGGAACGGCAGGCACTCGGCTGTGGCCTGAACCCAGGACAGGTTGGGAACCCGGTAGCGCCGGGCTGCGTGGAACAGGGCACTCCGGTCACTGTCCAACCCGACGACCCAGCGAGCGACCCCCGCCAGCTCAGCTGCCCCGTATCCCTCACCACAGCCGACGTCGAGGACGCGTTTGCCGCGTGCCTGTGTGCCTGCCCACCGGTACGCAGCCAGGCTCTGCCAGAACGTCACCCGGAGCGCCCAGCTGTCCGGTGTGACACGCTCGGTCGTCGGTAGACGGATCACCCGGTCCTCCCGTCCCGGACGCGTCCAGTCGCTCGCTTTCCGGCTGCTATGATTGCAGCGATCGGGCGACGCCGAAAGGAGCGACCACGTGCAGGCTCCTCCGCTCCCACCCGACACCTGGCTCGGGCCGGTCACGTTGCGGATCGCCGATCAGGAGTTGATCCGCTTGTTCTATCGAGGCGTTCTCGGATACGACCTCGTCGAGCGTGCCGATGCTCTCCTGGCCGCAGTCCCTCCTGGTTCTGCGGTTCCGCATTTCCTCTTCGAGTGGGACCCCACTGCACCACCGTGGTCACCCCGGGCCCCTGGTCTCTACCACGCGGCGATCCTCTTGCCCAATCGCACGGAGCTGGCGCGTGTCCTCAAGCATCTCGTGGCACGGCGCTGGCCACTCGCTGGTGCCTCCGATCACGGGGTCAGCGAGGCCTTGTACCTCTCCGATCCCGAAGGAAACGGTCTGGAAATCTATGCAGACCGCCCGCGCGAGCACTGGCCGCGTTCGCCGCGCGAGCGGATCGCGATGGTCACCGAGCCGCTCGACGTGCGGGATCTGCTCCATGAGCTGGACAGAAGTCCGGAGCCGTGGACAGCGATGCCGTCCGCAGCGCGGATCGGCCATGTGCACCTTCAGGTTTCCAGCCTCGAGTTGGCCGAGCGGTTCTACGTCGAGCTGCTCGGATTCGAGGTCATGCAACGGTCGTACCCAGGAGCGTTGTTCGTCGCCGCTGGTGGCTATCACCATCACCTCGGTCTCAATGTCTGGCACAGCCGTCGGGCCGAACCGGCTCCACCCGGCAGCCGTGGTCTCGTCCGTTTCGCCATCGTGGTGCCGGAGCGACGGGCATGGGAAGCCACGCTCGATCGCCTGGAGCAGGCACGCCGGCCGGTCGAGCGCGGGTTGCGCGGCGAACTCGGCAACGGTGCACGGACCCGCGATTACGACGACATCGAAGTCGAACTCTGGACACCTGCCTGACACTGGCTACAGCCGCCGGAAGTCCGGACTCGGCCCGAGATCACGCACGAAGCGTGCGATCAGCCTGATCGCTGCAGCCAGATCGTCCAGGCTCACCAGCTCGTTCGGCGAATGCATGTACCGGTTCGGCACCGAGACCAGTCCACACGGGATGCCGGCGCGGGCCGGCGCGATCGCATCGGCGTCTGTCCCGGTGCGGATCGGTGCAGCGGAGATCGTCACCGGAATCCCTTCCGCTTCCGCGGCAGCCAGCAATCGCTCGAAGACGAGCGGATGGACCATCGATCCCCGGTCGAGGACCGGACCACCGCCGATGCGGACGTCACCGCCACCGCGCTTGTCGGCTTCGGGATGGTCGGTCGCGTGCGTGACGTCGATGACGATGGCGACGACCGGTTCGAGCGCGAAGGCGGCTGCCCGAGCCCCGAGAAAGCTGATCTCCTCCTGTGTCGCCGCCAGCGCGACGACATCGAGCGGCGGGCGGTCGGGAGCCAGCGCACGCAGCGTCTCGAGCGCGATGAAGGCCCCCATCCGGTTGTCGAGCCCGCGTGCGACCAGCCGGCCGTTGCGTAGTTCGAGCGGCGGCTGCTCGATCACGATCGGATCACCTACGCGGACGAGTTCCCTGGCTTCGTTCCCGTCCCGGGCACCGATGTCGATCCAGAGATCCTTGATGCGGCTGGCCCGACCCTTTTCCTCCTCGGAGAGCAGATGGGCCGGTTTGCGGCCGATCACGCCGAAGACCGGCCCGCTGCGCGTCAAGATGCGAACGCGCTGGCCAGTCAGGATCTGGTCGTCCCACCCACCGATCCCGCGAAACCAGATGTACCCCTGCTCGTCAATGTGGGTGACCATGAGGCCGATCTCGTCGATGTGCCCTTCGACGAGAACGGTCGGGCCGTTCCCGCGCAACCGGGCAAAGCTGTTCCCGTTGTGGTCGACCCAGACCTCGTCGGCGAAGCGGCTCGCTTCCTCCCGCCAGATACGCGCCGCCGCTTCCTCGAATCCGGACGGGCTCGGCGCCGCGAGCAAGCGGAGCAGAAATGCCTTCTGTTCGTCGCTGAGCATCGCTGCCCCCTACGCTCCCTGTCCGATCCGCACCTCGGGATTGACCTGCGCGTGCGGTGGGCGACCGTTGAGGACGTTGCAGACGTTCGTCAAGGCGATGTAGAGCGTGCGTTCTCGTGCCTCGCGCGTCGACCCGCCGAGGTGCGGCGTCATGACCACGTTGTCGAACTCGACGAACGGGTTGTCGCGGATCGGCTCGACTTCGAAGACGTCGAGTCCGGCACCAGCGATCTGCCCACGACGCAGCGCGTCGACCAGCGCCGACTGCTTGACGATCGGGCCCCGGGCGAGATTGATGAGAAACGCGGTCGGCTTCATGAGCGAGAGCGCCCGCTCGTCGATCATGTACCGCGTCTCCGGCGTCAGTGGGACGTGCAGCGAGACGAAGTCCGACTCGCGCAAGAGCTTGTCGAGCGGGACATAGCTGATCTCGTGGGCATTGGCGAACGTCGTGTCCCAGACGATGTCGTGGGCAAGCACGCGCATGCCGAAGCCCCGGCCGAGCAGCGCGACCGCCCGCCCGGTCCGGCCGAGGCCGACGACGCCGAGCGTCTTGCCCCACAGTTCCACGCCGAAGTACGGTTCCCACCGTCCCTCGCGCATGGCCCGGTCGGACATGTGGATGCGTCGTGCCAGCGTGAGCATCATGCCGAGCGCGAGTTCAGCCACCGAATGCTCGTTGGCGCCGTGGCAGTTCGCCACGACGATACCCCGACGAGTCGCCTCGGCAACGTCGATGTTGTCGTACCCGACGCCGCTCGAACTGATCACCTTGAGACGGTTGGCGTTGGCCAGAACTCGGGCCGTGACCGGCTCCAGGCCGACGACGAGGCCATCGATGTCGCGGACCAGCTCGCAGAGCTGGTCTTCGTCGACCGGATAGCGAATCTCCTTCTCGACGAAGCGACAGCCCCGCTCCTCGAGGAATCGCTTGATCTCGTCGCGGGCCGAGAAGTACTTCCACGTCAAGACCAGCACGTCCTTGCCCATCGCGCGTGCTCGCTCCCTTCGACTCATCGGACAGCTCGACCGTGGCACAGCCGCAGCCATTCTACGCGAACGGTGCGCGCCTGCACGCGCCGCTCCTCAGGTCGGGTACGAAGCTGGCCGCAGCAGGCTGGCTCGGTGCGCGGTCGCTGCGGATTCCACCGCGCGAACCGTGCCTGGATTGACGGTTCCGCTGAGCTGGGAGTACCATTCGGGAAGTATTCGAGGCAGGAGGACACACTCCGTGGCACTGGTTCTCAACATCTTGCTAACGTTCCTGTGGATCATGCAGCTGGCGATCATCGCCCGCGCTATCCTCTCCTGGTTCGATCCGGGCGCTCGCTGGCCGATCTCGCAGTTCCTCGTGCAGCTGACCGAACCGATCATCGCGCCGATCCGCCAGGTGATGCCCCGCACCGGGTTCATCGATTTCTCGCCGCTGGTCGCGCTCTTGCTCATCTATCTCTTGCGGGTAATGCTGCTCAACGCAGTCTCGTAACTGCCCGGGGTGCCGCGGTCGCGTGCGGAGCCGGCTCGCGACGGAGCAGCCGAATGAGCGCTGGCACCCACTGGAGCGGGTGTCGTTATGGTGTGCGTGCGCGGGACGCTGCGATGCGGTCACCGCCGTACACCCCGGGCAGTGGGCGGTATGTCACGTCGGTGTAGCCGAAGGCGGCTGGCCCGACGACGGCTAGCGCTTGCGGCGTCCGCAGCGAGGCGGGCGCCGGAATCCCGAGCACAGCGACACGGAGACCGTAGCGAACGACTTCGGTCGTCACCGGGTCGGCGGTTTCCAGATCGACCAGGCAGATCAGGTCGGGCACGACGGCGACGACCTCACTGTCCCGGTAGGCGATCAGGTTCTCGTTCTGGAAGTCGATCCGCAGCTGGCTGCCGCGATCCTCGGCGAGGCCTTCGAGACGCACCGTGCCACGCGCGAAGCCGGCAGCGAGTTGCCGCTCGACATCGACGATCTTGCCGCGGAAGAGCAGGCAGCCGCCGGTCACCGCGAGCGCTGCCTCGATCGGGTCACGGTGCCTGCGACGGGCCGACAAAACTGCCTCACCGAGTTCGACGGCCAGCGTGACGGTGAACGGGATCACGACGCGACGGAGCTCGCTGCCCGTCATCGCCGGGAAGGCGAAACCAGCCGCCCCACCCATCTGGATTGTCACGGCACGAGCGTATCGCTCCAGCGTTATGGCATCGCGGAGCCAGGGAAACAGCACGACGTTGTGGTAGATATCCGCCAACGCAGCTGGTGTCGCTGGTACACCAGAGATCGCGAAGGTGTCCATCTGGAGTTCCGGAAAGGCGCGGCCCATCCCGTCGCCGTCGACGACCGGTAGACCGGCGAGGGCGCCGACCGCCATCGGGCGAAGCGCATTCGCGCCACCGATCTCGCCCGGAACCAGATGCGTCGCTGGCCGACCCAGGTGCTGCTCCAGCGCGCGCAGGGCGACGAGCGGTTCATCGCCACGGTGGATCCGCTCGATCCCGATCGTCGGGGCCCCCATCCCACCGACCGAGACGACGAGCGCATCGTCCGGCACTTCGTCCGGGGCGACGATCCGGATGCGCCGGCCCTCGCGCAGGAGCCGGCGGACGTGGAGTTTGCCGTAATACGGATTGCCGCCTCCGCCCGTGCCGAGAATCCCGGCTCCGATCGCGAGGGCTTCCAGTTTCGCCTCGTCGAGTTCCCAGGACACGGTCAGTCCTCCCGCAGGTCACCGACTGCCTTGACGCGGAGTCGCACCGCGTTGGAGGGAAGATACGCGAGCGGCACCTCCTCGACCTCGACGATCTGGACGCTGTCCGGGTCAGCCCCAGCTTCGATCGCGAGCCGGCAGGCGTCCGCGCATGCTGCTTCCAATGCCCGCTCGCGGGTCTGGTGCTCGAGCGAGACGATCCGGTCGATCTCACCGCTCACTTGCGCGATGGCTGCGCCGATCGCGTTGGCGACGGCAGCGTGGGGCGGTCGGATAACCTCGCTCGCCCCCTCGAGCTGATCGGGAACGAGAATGCTGCCGCCACCGACGACCACGACCGGCACAGGGGCAGCTGTCGTTTTCAGGCTATCGACGAGTTCGCTGAGTCGCTGGTCGATCGTCGCCAGGGCGCGCTGGACGAGCTCGCGTGGCAGATGCGCGACGCGTTCCGGAGCACCCAAGCGTGCTCGGCCGGCGGCCACCGCGATGTCGGTCGCCGTGAGCGTCGGGCCACCGAACACGAGCGCTTCCTCGCTGAGCCGGAAGCCGACACTCTGGGGGCCGATCCTGGTACCGTCCGGGCTGACGATGCTCCCGCCACCGAGCCCGATCGACACGACGTCCGGCATGCGGAAATTCGTGCGGACACCACCGATGCTCACCGCGAACGAGGCCTCGCGGGGAAAACCGTGGACGAGCACACCGGCATCGGTCGTCGTGCCACCGACATCGAGGACGACTGCATCGTGCAGTCCGCTCAGGAACGCCGCTCCGCGCATCGAGTTGGTCGGCCCGGAGGCGAAGGTGAGGACCGGATACCGAGCGGCGAACTCGGCAGTCATCAACGTGCCGTCGTTCTGGCTGAGGTAGAGCGGTGCTTCCAGGCCGAGTACGGCGAGTGCCGAGCGGATCGCTGCGATCGTTTCTTCGGCGAGCGGGACGAGACAGGCGTTGAGGGCGGCGGCGTTCTCGCGTTCGAGCAAGCCGAGCCGCCCGATCTCGCGCGAGCGAGTGATCCGGAGGTGTGGCCGGTGCTCGTGCAGGAAGCGGGCGACTGCATCCTCGTGCGCGGCGACGGCCGGCGAGAAGACCGCGCTGACAGCGACCGAGTGGACGCCTTCTCGAGCGATTCGCTCGACTGCTGCAGTCAGCGCGGTCCAGTCGAGCGGGCTGATCTCGCGGCCGTCGAACTGGTGGCCGCCGGGAAGAATAGTCAGGTAGCCTGCGACAGTTTCCCGCAGGTCATCTGGCCAGTCCTCGAGCGGAGGGATCGAGAGCGTCGCGGGCCAGCCGAGCCGCAGGACTGCGATACGGGTGAGGTTCCGGCGCTGGATCACCGCGTTGGTGAAGTGCGTCGTGCCGAGCATCACGGCGCCGATCTCGCCCGGTGCGATCCGTACCTGGTCGAGGACGCTCCGGACTGCACCGACGATCCCGCTGCTCACGTCCGCCGTCGTCGGGTGCTTGGCCCAGGCGAGAACGTCAGCCCTGTCCAGGAGCACCGCGTCCGTATTCGTTCCACCGACGTCGATCCCCAGACGTACCACGGCTCGGCTCTCCTTCTGCTCGCACTGGGGCGAACCAGGTCATCGCCAGAAGTTCGACGAACAGTGCGATGAGCCCGAGAAGCCCGGCATTGAGGGCGGTCAACGCTTCGAGCGACTGGAGGAGCACGCATCCCACGGTGAACAATCCGAGCACGTACCCGCGGCGACGAGCGACGAGCGGATCGAGTTCCCGGGCACGGCGTACTGCGACACGCTGGCTGATCAGTGCGACCAGAAGGGTGTAGACCGATGACACGGCGACGAGGAGCGGCAGCAAGATGACCAGCATCGCCAGCGCGTCGTCGACTCGACTCGGGTCGATGAATGTCCAGACGTAGAGGCTCGTCGACCAGCCAGCGATCGCTTCGACATCGAGGAAGGGGACGCGGGCGAGCCGGGCGAGCGGCGCGAACGTAAACGCTGGAGCAGCGACGAAGAGCGCGTAAGCGAGGAGCCGTTCGGGTGCCCAAAAATCGTTTCGCGCACCGACATTGTGCACGATGACGAGCCACAGGACGAGGCTCCAGCTGATCGCGCTTCCGGTAAGCCAGACGATGGCGAGGGCGAGCCGTCCGAGTACGCGCATCCGAGCCCTCCCGCGGCAGTCTAGCATGCCCGTCCGTCGTGAGGCGCCCGGCTATACTCGCACGCGGGAGGCGACGGTGACGCTGGACATCCGCGTGGACGATGTCGTGCGCCTGCGCAAGCCACATCCCTGCGGATCGACCGACTGGGTCGTCGTCCGAGTCGGGGCCGATATCGGGTTACGCTGTCTCGGGTGTGGCCGGCGCGTGCTCTTGCCGCGCCACGAATTCCGCCGCCGGTTGAAGACGGTCGTCGCTCGCTCGGAGAAGCCGCCCTTCCAGATCCCCCCGAGGGCAGCCGATGAGTAGCCTGCAGACGCTCGATCCGATCCCGGAGGAGACGGCGCAACTGCGCGGCCCGCTGCTCCGGCACCGGCCATTCCTCATCCTCTGGCTCGTTCAAACGCTGTCACAGACCTCGCAGAACGCGGTCAATTTCGGGCTGCTCGTGCTCGTCCAGGGGGTGGTCGAGCGGACTGGGACGGTGCCGGCCAACACGGCGGTCGGGCTCGCCGTGCTCAGCTTTTCTCTGCCGGCAGTGCTCGTCAGCCCACTTTCCGGTGTGGTGGCCGACCGGTTCGATCGTCGACGCTTGCTGATCGTGACTAACCTGCTCCGCGGCGTCGCGGTCATCGGCCTACTCTTCGTCGAGTCGCGCTGGAACCCGCTCGTCTCGCTGGCTACTATCTATGCGCTCGCGTTCGCGTCGGGGACGGTCGGCCAGTTCTTCGGTCCTGCGCTCTGGTCGATGGTGCCGACAGTGGTTCCCAATGGGCGGCTGGTCCAGGCGAACGCGCTGTTCAACCTGACGTTCACGGCGTCGCAACTCGCTGGATTCGCGGTCGTCGGACCCTTGCTCGTCAAGCTGGTCGGTGTCCGGGCAGTCCTCGGTGCGACGGTGGCGCTGTTCGCGCTCGGTGGCGTCTTGAGTGTCGCGCTGCCGCGTTCGGCGCAGGCCGGAACGCGGAGGCCGACTGGACTCAGGAGCGCTGCTCGTGGTGTGGTCCGGGAGATGGTCGAAGGGCTCCGCCTGGCTGGCGGCCGTCGCACGCTCCGCAAGGCGATCGTCTACCTCGCTGTTGCGACGGCGACCTATCTGGTGATCGCCGCGCTCGGCCCTGGGTACGTGACACAGGTGCTGGAACTGGCGAAAGAGGATATCGCCTATCTGGTGCTCCCGGCTGGTCTCGGTGTCGTCGTCGGGACGCTGGTCGTCGATCCGGTCACGCGCCGGTTGGGGATCGAGCGGACAGCCGATGCGGCACTGGCGGTCGGTGGCCTCCTGCTCGTCGCGCTCGCGAGCCTGCCCGACCTCTTCGCGACGCCACGTGGTGAGCTGCTCGCGGCTATCGTCCTGGCTGCTGCGCTCGGGATGGCCGATGGACTCGTCCGCGCGCCAGCCCAGACGCTCCTGCAGCAGGAGGCGCCGGAAGAGGCACGTGGGCGAGTCTTCGCGGTCTTCTTCACGGTCTCGAACAGTGTCGCGTTCTTGCCCGTCTTCGGTGCTGGCGCGCTGGCCGATGCGTTCGGCGTGACGACCGTCTTGCTTGGCCTGGGCTGCGTGCTCGCCGGTGCCGGCATCTGGCAGGTCATCGCTCGCCGGCGGAGTGGTTGAGTCTCCGCGTCGCTGCGTCGAGCAGAGGGCGTACGCGCTGGCGGAGCGCTGCCAGGTTGATCGACCAGCCCACGCCCCATACCGTCGGTGTCAGCAGCGAGGGATCGTTCGGGTTCCAGAGGCGTTCCCGGGCGCGGTCGAGCGTTGGTGGGCGGAAATCGTACGGCACCGGGCCGATTCGTCCAGTCCAGGTACGCTCGTGAGCAGGGCGGCGGAGCTGCTCATAGAGCGCTGCCCCAATGAGACCGAGCACGATCCAGCGGAGCAACCGGGCCAGGCGTCGCATGTGTTCCCTCCCGAACGAGTCGTCGCAGGTTCCCACCACACAGCTTGGCACAGCGCGCTCTCGGTGTGCTGGCTCTGCCTCGCACCGGCGTGGCGTGTGCTTCACCGGCGGCGCCGGCGAGGATCGAGCGCGTCACGGAGCCCATCGCCGAGGAAGTTGAGTGCCATGACGACGCTGAAGATCGCCAGTCCGGGGAACGTGGCCATCCACCACTGGCTGAAACGTCGTTGGCCCTCGCGGATCATCGCGCCCCATTCCGGTTCCGGTGGCACAGCACCGAGCCCGATGAACGAAAGGCCAGCTGTGAGGACGATGGCAGCGCCGACATCGAGCGTTGCCTTGACGACGATCGGTGCCTGGGTATTGGGCAGGATGTGCACGAGGAACAGCCGCAAACGGCTCGCCCCGAGCGATTCGGCGGCCGTCACGAACTCCTGGGTTTTCACGGCCAGAACCTGAGCACGCATCAGTCGCGCGTACTCCGGCCAGAGAACGACGACGATGGCGATGAGTGCGTTCTTGAGTCCCGGGCCGAGCGCAGCGGCGATCGCCATGGCCAGGACGATCGACGGGAAGGCCAGCACCATATCGGCGAGCCGCATGAGAATCGTGTCGACCCAGCCGCCAGCGTAACCAGCGATAGCGCCGATGACCGAGCCGATCGCCAGCGCGCCAGCGACAGTGAGGAATCCGGCCGGAAGCGAGATCCGTGCTCCGTAGAGCGTGCGCCGGAAGATATCACGGCCGAGATCGTCGGTGCCGAACCAGTGGCTGGCGCTCGGTGGCTGGAGCCGTGCGGTGACGTCGGTCGCCAGGGGGTCGAAGGGGACGACGAAGCTGACCGTGAGCGCGACACCGATCCAGAAAACGAGCACAGCGAGCCCGACCAGAGCGGACGGCCGGCGGAGGAGCGCGCGCACAGTCTGCCACACCGGGCGCTCGCTCCAGCGAGGCTGGAGCGCCAGTCTGTCTGCCGCGCGTACCGTCGCCGTCACGGCAACCGCTCCTCACTGGACGCGGATCCGCGGGTCGAGCACGCCGTAGAGCACGTCGGTCACGAAGTTGATCACGACATAGACGACGGCGATCAACAAGGTCACTCCCATCACGGCTGGTAGGTCGAGCTTCATGGCGGCATCGACGGCGTAGCGACCGATGCCAGGCCAGGCGAAGATCGTTTCCGTCAGCACTGCTCCGGCCAGGAGACTCCCGAACGTCAGCCCGATGACGGTGACCGTCGGGATCAGGGCGTTGCGCAGGGCATGACCGAGCACGACGCGGCGTTCGGCGAGTCCCTTGGCTCGTGCGGTGCGGATGTAGTCGGCCTGGAGGACGTCGAGCAGCGCCGAACGGGTCATCCGCGCGATGATCCCCATCGCGTAGCTGCCGAGCACCATCCCCGGGAGGACGAGGTGAGCCAGGACATTGAGAAAGAGCGCGAAGTCACCGGCCAGGAGACTGTCGATGGTGTAGAAGCCGGTGCGGAAGGGTGGAGCAGTGAGACGAGGATCGATCCGCCCTGGCCCGGGGAGGAGCCGGAGGTTGGCGTAGAAGAGCTGCAAGGCCAGCAGCCCGAGCCAGAAGACTGGAAGCGAGACACCGACCAGCGCGATCACGCGGGCGAGGTGGTCGATCCACCGCTCGTACCAGACGGCTGACACGACGCCGAGCACGAGTCCGACGGTTACCGCGAACAGCATAGCGGCGAGCGCCAGTTCGACGGTAGCGGGGAAGCGCTCGCGCAGATCCTGGGCGACCGGCCGGCGGCTGGTGTACGACTCGCCGAGGTCGCCGCGGAGGAGGTTGCGCAGGTAGTAGAGGTACTGCTCGGGTAGCGAGCGATCGAGCCCCCAGCGCTCGCGGTACATGCGCACGATCTCGGGGTCATTGGCGGCCCGTTCCGGAAGGATCGCCATGAGGGGGTCGGCCGGAATCAGGTGCGAGACCGTAAAGGTCACCAAGGTGACCCCGAGCAGCAGGGGAACCGTCACGATGAGGCGACGCAGGACGAACCGGCCGAGCATGCTCGCGCTCCTCGGCTGGTACCTCGCGCGATCAGCTCTTCCGCACTTTGCTCAGATCGACGCCGATGACCGGGTCGAAGACGTACCCTTGCACGTTTTTCCCCACGGCGATCTGGGCTTTCGGCTGATAGAGGCAGAGGAAGGGTGCGTCTTCGTTCAGGAGTCGCTGCCCTTCGGCGTAGAGCCGGGCTCGTTCCTGGGGATCGGCGGTGCGTGCGGCGCGCTGGAAGAGATCGGCGACTTGCGGGTTGTTGTAGGCGACGCGTCGTGCCGCAGCCTCGCCGGGTACACCGAAGGGAATCGCCCAGCCGTGCGGATCGAGAAAGTCCGGCGTCCAGCCGGAGATCGTGGACTGGAGTTTGCCTGCCCGGTAGTCCGCCAACCGCACGTCCGGTGCGCGGGGGTCGAGCGTGACGCGGATGCCGATCTTACTCAGGTCGTCGGCGATCTTGCTGGCCAGGACTTCGGAGGACACGCCGCCGACCTCGGTGCCACCGCTGCTGTAGGTGAGCGTCAGCTCGAAGCCGTTGGCGAGCCCCGCTTCGGCCAGCAGCTGGCGCGCGCGTTGCGGATCGGTGCGGTAGCGTGCGTCCTCCGCTTCCTGCACGCCGAGCAACCCACTCGGGATGACGGAAGGTGGGCGGACGGCTGCGCCGCGCAGGATCTGCTGGATGATGCCGTCGTAGTCGATCGCGTAAGCGATCGCCTGGCGCACGCGCTTGTCGGCGAGTTCTTTGCCGATCTCGGGGCTGGTGTGCATCGCGAAGTACTCGGTGTCGAGCGTGTCACCACGAACGATCTGTGCCGTACCGGCCTGCTCGACCTCGGCGATGAGGTCGGCATCCAGGTTATGCGCAGCGTCGATATCGCCGTTCTCCAGGAGCTGTCGCTGGGTGGTCGGATCCGGGATGTGGCGGATGATCACCCGCTCGAGCGCGGCGGGCTGTCCCCAGTAGTTCGGGTTCCGCTCCATCACGATCTCCTGCTCTTTGACCCAGCCTTTGAGGATGAAGGGGCCAGAGCCGGCCGAGTTCTGGTTGAGCCACTCGGTTGCCGTATCGCTCTTGTCAGCGCCTGGCTGGTCGGTTCCGCCATGTTCCTTGACGACAGCCGAATCGAGGATCGAAAAGTTCGGGGAGACCAACATCGCGAGGAAGGCGGCGTTCGGTTCGGTGAGCGTGATCCGGACCGTGTGCTCGTCCGGTGTCTCCATCGACTGGATGATGTCGGCGAGCCAGGACGGATTGTCCTTGAGCTCGCGTAGGCGGTTGAAGCTGAAGACGACATCGGCTGATGTCAGCGGGTTCCCGGAGGCGAACCGAACGCCCTGGCGAAGGGTGAACGTGTAGGTGGTGACGTCCTGACTGATGTCCATCTTTTCGGCCAGGTGGAGGTGGATGGTGCGGATATCCGGCGGCTGGATCGTCACCAGGCGCTCGTAGCAGGCACCCATGACGATCGGTGAGGTGAGTTCGTACTGGCGCGAGGGGTCGAGTGTGATCGTATCAGTGAGCCGGGCGATGACGAAGGTGCCTCCGCCGCTGATGGTGGATGCCGGAGTCTGGGCCGGGGCTGGAGCGGCAGGTGTCTGTTGTGCCGGGGCCGGCGTGGCCGGAGCGGTGGGAGTAGGAGAAGCACCGCGGCAGGCGCCGAGCAGTCCAGCCCCAGCCAGTCCGGCCCCGAGCGCGGTAAGCCGGAGAAAGCGACGCCGGTGCATCGCTGCAGAAAGCCACGCGGATCGCTGCTCGCCCATGGCTGCTCCTCCTCGTCCTCGGTCAACAGGGCTAGTCTGCGGACGGGGCGTGTGTCCTGTCAAGATGGCTGTACTCGCGGATAGTGTGCAGCGTGCAGGATGCCGGGGGCACGGTAAGGTGAGCGATTTGGCGGGGGCTCCGGGCGAGGGGTATCCTTGAAAACGGGCAACCCCCCACATGCTGGTGGTCGTCCGCGAGTACGCGTGACGACGCAGCACATTACCAAACGAAGCATCGAGGAGAGGCGCGGAGATGGAAACGGTGTTGATCGTCGCCGCGGCTGTCGTGGTGACCGCGATCGCCGCGGTCGTTGGAACCTACTTGTATCTCCAGCGGGCAGCACGCTCGCGCCTGCGCGCGACCGGGGACGAGGTCCGGCGACTCCTGGAGGAGGCGGAGGCACGACAACGGGAAATTCTGCTGGAGGCGAAGGACGCGGCGCTCAAGCTGCGCGAAGAACTCGAGCAGGAGTACCAGCAGCGCCGGCAGCAAGTCGAACGGATCGAGCGGCGGCTGCAGGCGAAGGAGGAGCAGCTCGACCGCCGGTTGGAGAATCTCGAAAAGCGCGAGCGGCGGATTCAGGCCCGCGAGAAGGAAATCGAAGAACGCCTGGAGGAGATCGCACGACTCGAGCAAGAGCGGCAAGCAGAACTCCAGCGCGTCGCGCAGCTGACGCTCGAGGAAGCCCGGCAGCTGGTGATCCAGCAGGCGACCGAAGAAGCACGCGAGATTCTCAACCGCCAGGTGCGGGAGCTCGAGCAGCAGGTGCGCGAGGAAGCGCAGCAACGCGCCCGGATGATCCTCGCGACGGCGATCCAGCGCATCGCCTCCGAGTACGTCGCTGAGGCGACTGTCACCGTCGTGCCGCTGCCGAGCGACGACATGAAAGGGCGCATCATCGGGCGCGAAGGGCGCAACATCCGGGCACTCGAGCAAGCGACCGGTGTCGACCTCATCGTCGACGACACGCCGGAAGCCGTGACGCTCTCGTCGTTCGATCCGGTGCGTCGCGAGATCGCCCGGCGGGCGCTCCTCAAGCTCATTCAGGACGGCCGGATTCATCCGGCGCGCATCGAGGAAGTCGTCGAGAAGACGCGGCAAGAAGTCGAGCAGATCATCTGGGAAGAGGGAGAGCGAGCGGCGCTCGAGGCCGGGGTGCAGGGGCTGCACCCGGATCTGATCCGTCTCTTGGGGCGGCTGCGTTTCCGCACCAGTTACGGCCAGAACGTGCTGCAGCACTCGATCGAGGTCGCTTTGATCGCGGGAGCCTTGGCGGCCGAGCTCGGTGCGGACGTGAATGTCGCCAAGACGGCGGGGCTGCTCCACGACATCGGTAAGGCAGTCGACCACGAGGTGGAAGGACCGCACGCGCTGATCGGCGCCGATATCGCGCGGCGGCTCGGTCGCTCGGCCAAGATCGTCCATGCGATCGCTGCCCATCACGGCGAAGAAGAGCCACGAACCGTCGAAGCCTTCATCGTCGCCGCTGCCGACGCGATCAGTGGAGCGCGGCCGGGTGCGCGGCGCGAGATGCTCGAGGCCTACATCAAGCGACTGGAAGCGCTCGAGAGCGTCGCGACATCCTTCCCCGGTGTCCAGAAGGCGTACGCCATCCAGGCAGGGCGCGAGGTGCGCATCCTGGTCAAGCCGGATCAGATCGACGACTACGGTGCACTGCGGCTCGCCCGCGACGTCGTGAAGAAGATTCAGGACACGCTCGACTATCCCGGTCAGATCAAGGTCACGGTCATCCGCGAAACGCGCGCGATCGATTACGCACGCTGAACAGCAGCCGGCGTCCACGGGACGCCGGCTGCTCTCGTTTCGGATACCATCGTCCACTCGTGCTCCAACGAGCCGGTCGAGGGCATGGGCGCAACCGATCCCGGTGACGCACAGGTGCGCTGGTATTGACGGCTCGCGTGACGTATGGTACGCCTACAGGCGGCTGCAGCCGCGGGCTGGGCCGTCGCGACGGTCGTTCTGTGCCGATTCGGAGAGCGGTTCCAACCAAGCGAGAGGAGTGGGGGACAGCGCAAAGCATCGGACACGCTGCTCGGATCGGATTCTGGCTGGGCAACGCGCGTGGCAGTGACCCACATCCATCGGAGGAGTTCGGAATGGAGCGCTTCTTCAGCAAACTCGATTTGCGTGAAATTAAGATCGGTACCGAGGCGAGCTTCCCGCCCGAGGAGGAGGCATACGAGGTGCAGGAGCGCGCGGAGGGTCAGGCGACTGGTCAGCGGCGACGCAGCGAAGTGCTCAAGGTCTCGGCTCGCTCGCGGCCGAGTGCGGTCGCTGGTGCGATCGCCGGTGTTGTCCGCGAGGTCGGGCGCGCTGAGGTGCAGGCGATCGGTGCCGGCGCGGCCAACCAGGCGATCAAGGCGGTCGCGATCGCCCGCGATTACCTCGCTGAATCCGGCATCGATGCGGTCTGCCTGCCGTCGTTCATCACGGTCACGATCGGCAACGAGGATCGGACCGCGATCCGCTTGATCGTCGAACCGCGCTGAACGTTCACGGGTCCCCGGTCAGCCGGCCGGGGACCCGTTTTGTCTTCGGCAACGCTCCGATGGGAACTGTTGATCTCCACACGCATACGACCGCGTCCGATGGGCTCCTTTCGCCGCGCGAGCTCGTCCGTCTCGCTGCGGAGCGTGGGATACGCGTCCTCGCGGTGACCGATCATGATTCGGTCGCCGGCATTCCGGAGGCGCAGCACGCTGCCCGCGAGCACGGGATTCTCCTCATACCGGGGATCGAACTCAGCACGGCGGTCGAACGCGGCGAGGTGCACCTGCTCGGCTACTGCATCGACCCGCATCGCCCCGCTCTCGAGAGACATCTTCACCAGTTGGTGGCGGCACGGCGCGAGCGTGCCGTCCGGCTGGTCGAGCAGCTGCATTCCCTCGGCTTCCCGGTCTCCCTCGACGAGCTCGAGGCGGTCGCCCAGGGCGGCACGATCACCCGTGCCCATGCTGCACGCCTGCTCGTCGCCAAGGGCTACGTGTCGTCGATCGACGAGGCTTTCGATCGCTATCTGGGCCGGAACCGCCCGGCCTACGTGCCGCGCAGCTATCCCAGCCCGCGCGAGGCAGTCAAGATCGTCCGGGCGGCTGGCGGGGTCCTGGTGCTCGCGCACCCGCTGAGCGCGGACGACCTCGAAGAGACCCTCGCCGAGTTGATCCCCGCTGGGCTGGCTGGTCTGGAGGCGTGGTACGGCGAATACACGTTGGAGCAGCAGCGCGAGCTCGCAGCACTCGCCGAGCGCTACGGTCTCATCGCGACCGGTGGGAGCGACTACCACGGCCCCGGATTTCGAGCCGGCCGCGAACTCGGGGCGGTCGATGTCCCGCTGGCAGCCGTCGAGGCGCTCCTCTCCCGTGCTCGTCGCGACGGCAGTCCGCCTGCTACACTGCCTCTCCAGTGAAGGGCCGTGGTACTCAACGAGTGACGCTGCGAGATGCCGGTGGCCGATTCCTCCCGGGAGACAGCACGAGTCGTCGAAACACCTGAGGCACCGTCGCGACCGGCGCGGAGCCGGCGGCAAGCGCGGTTGGAACGGGCTAGTTCGCCGATCGGCCGGTTGCTCCGCTACGGCGGGCTCTTCATCGGGGCGCTCGTCGGCTGGTCGTTCGGCGGTATGCTCGCGGCGCGGCCCGAACTCGTCGCCGTCTCGCAACTCTTCCTCGCCGCTGTGCTGGCTGGTCTCGGTTTTCTGACGACGCCCTATATCGTCTTCGACCTCGTGGACGCGGTCGTCCAGCGCTTGCGGCGCCTGACGCTCGAGGCCCTCCTGGTCAGCTTGGCTGGCGCCTTCGTCGGCGCGCTCCTTGGCCTGGTGCTCGCCTGGCCGCTGGCGCTCCTGCCCCGACCGGCTGGCCAGATCGTGCCGTCCGTCGTCGCGCTCTTGACGACCGTGATCGGCGCGCTGGTCGCCCACAGCAAGCAGAGCGAAGTGCTGGCGCTCGTCGGGCGAAAGCCTCCGGCGAGCGAACCCGTGCTCGTCCTGGACACGAGCGTCCTCATCGATGGTCGCGTACGGGATCTCCTGCGGCTCGGTTTCCTCGACGGCCGGGTCCTGGTGCCCGAAGAGGTGCTCCGCGAACTCCACCTGCTCGCCGAGCACGATGATCCGAGCCGGCGCGCGCGCGGACGGCGTGGGCTCGAGCTCGTCCGTCGCTTGCGGGAAGAACTCGGTTCCCGGCTCGAGGTCGTGCCGGCCGCGGTGCCGCCGCGCAACGCGGACGACGCGGTGGTCGCATGGGCGAGCGAAGGCAACGGCAAGCTGCTGACCTGCGATCAGCAACTCGCCGATCTCGCCCGAGTCCGCGGCATCGTCGTGCTGAATCCGAATCAGCTGGCCGAAGCGTTACGGAGCCCGATTCATGCCGGCGACCGCCTGACGCTGCGGCTGGCCGGTGAAGGGCGCGAGGCGGGCCAGGCGATCGGCTATCTGGAGGACGGAACGCTCGTCATCGTCGAGCGGGCGCGGCATCTCATCGGGCAGGACGTGACGGTCGAGGTAACCCGAACGCTCCAGACCGCTGGCGGGCGACTCGTCTTCGCGCATCTCGTCGAGCAGGGTAGAACGCGATGAGCTGTGGTGCGGTCGTACCAGCCGCCGGGCGTGGGCAGCGACTCGGTGGGCGGGACAAGGCGCTCGTCCCGCTGGCCGGGCGCCCGGCCCTGGCCTGGGTGCTCGAGGCGCTCGATCGCTCTGGGACGATCGACATGCTCGTGGTCGTGACGAACGAGGCGAACAGCGCGGCGGTCGAAGCGCTCTGCTGCTCGCTGTCGCTCACCGTGCCGGTGCGCCTGACGCTCGGTGGAGCCGAGCGGGCGCTCTCCGTCCGGGCTGGGATCGAAGCGCTCGACCCGCATCTGCGCTTCGTGCTGGTGCACGATGCGGCACGTCCGCTGGTGACACCGGAACTGATCCAGCGGGCGATCGAGGCGGCACAGCGGCACGGTGCGGTCGTCGCCGCTGTGCCGGTCGTCGACACGATCAAGCAGGTGACGCTCGATGGGCGGGTCGTGACGACCCCGGACCGGGCGAGCCTCGTGGCGGCGCAGACACCGCAGGTGTTCCGCTTGGACTGGCTTCGTGAGGCGTACCAGCGTGTCGGTGCGGGTCTGGCAACGGCGACCGACGAAGCGGTGCTGCTGGAACGAGCCGGTTTTCCGGTGTACGTCATCCCTGGCGATCCCGAGAACCTGAAGGTGACGACGCCGCTCGATGTCGCGATCGCGGAACTCGTCCTCGCACGAAGGGGGCAGCGATGATCCGGGTCGGTCTGGGGTACGACGTGCATCCGCTCGTCCCAGGGCGGCGGCTCGTTCTGGGCGGTCTGGAGATCCCTGGTACGATCGGTCTGGCCGGGCATTCCGACGCTGATGTCCTCTTGCACGCGATCGCTGATGCGCTGCTCGGTGCTGCCGGGCTGGGGGATCTCGGGGTGCATTTCCCGCCGGACGACGAGCGCTGGCGCGACGCGCCCAGCAGCGAACTCCTCCGGATCGTCCGCGATCTCGTCCAGCAGGCGGGATGGCGGATCGTCTTCGTCGATGCGACGGTGATCGCGGAGATCCCGCGGATCGCTCCTTACCGTGAGCGGATGCGCGAGCGTATCGCCGAAATCCTGGAGTTGCCAGTCACCTCGATCAGCCTCAAGGCGACGACCAACGAGCGTCTCGGCTTCGTCGGGCGTGGTGAAGGGATCGCTGCGCTCGCTGCCGTGACCGTGGAGGATCGTGCCACCGAGCAGGAACGGATGGGGTGAAAGGGGTGGAGCGTGCGCGTCCTGCTGCAGCGGGTCAGTCGCGCCAGCGTGACGGTCGATGGGCAGGTAGTGGGCGCCATCGGGCCGGGACTCCTGCTGCTGGTCGGTGTCCGTCGCGGTGACGACCAGGCGACGGCCGAGTGGATGGCGCAAAAGGTCGCTAACCTGCGCATTTTCGAGGACGAGGCGGGGAAGATGAACCGCTCCGTTCTCGAGGTCGGCGGCAGCGCGCTCGTCGTGTCCCAGTTCACGCTCTACGCCGACGTGCGCAAGGGGCGCCGGCCGAGTTTCATCGAAGCCGCCCCACCGGAGGAGGCGCGCCCGCTGGTCGATGCCTTCGCCGCCGCGCTCCGTCGCCTAGGGTTACCGGTGGAGACCGGTGTCTTCGGGGCGCACATGGACGTGGAGCTGGTGAACGACGGTCCCGTCACGATCTGGCTCGACAGCGCCGAGTTGCGCGGCACAGCAGAAGACTAGGACTTTCTGGTACCGTGCCCGCGCGCACCAGCGTGCTACACTGGCCTCGAGAGGGTCGAGCACAACGGGGGCGCGCGTGTACTGCCCGCAGTGCGGCCAACGGATGAGCGACGAGCAGACGGTCTGTCCGACGTGTGGTGCGGTCGTCGCTGGCGAGGTGTCCGGCGGAAGCACGTGTCCCCAATGCGGTGCTGCCCGGGCGCCGGACGATACCTACTGCCGGCAGTGCGGTGCGATCCTGCCGCTCGATCTGGCTGCGCTCGGCCTCGGCGACGTGGAGCCGGCTGACCTGGATACCGGTCGCATCGAACTGCCCGAATGGTTGCGCACGCCGGAGACCGAGGCCGCGGGTGGTGCGGGCGCACTCGTGAGCGATCTCGATCTCCCGGAGTGGCTGCGCGAACCGAGTACAGGGGAAGATGCTGCGCTCGAACCCGTCCCACCGGCCGCGACATTCACACTGCCGCCGGTCGCGGCGGTCTGGACTCAGCCGGCTGCGGCGGAAACGGTGGCGATGCACCTGTTCGAACCGCTTCCGCTCCTGCTCGTGCCGGAGGTGGCCGAGGCAGGCCCGGCTCCAGTGGGCGCGGCAGCGAGTGCACCGGCCGGTGAGCGGAGCGTGGTGCGGATCGCGCTCATCCTCGCGCTGGCCGTGTTGATCGGCGTGGCGGTGTACATCGTGTGGGTCAGCCGGTGAGCGGTCGCGTGCGCGGGGCGAGAGCGGGGGAGGGGCGATGCACAGCGCGGTGATCGTATCGCTCGGGCGATCGAGTTCCCGCGTCGTCGTCGCCGATCGTGTGGAGGGGCAGCCTCGCCTGCTCACCAGCCTCACTGTTCCCGGGCGGCAGCCGCTCGACGCTGTCGGCCAGGCCGAGCAGTGCCTCGGTCGCGTGCTGCTCGAGGACGGTCAACCAGTTCGGCCGCGCCGGCCGCAGGGTGACGGCGCCGACGCCTGGGTGGTGGTCGGCGCGCCAGCGACCTTGCCGGCGCTGGTGCTGATCGCGGTGGACGGCGCGCACCCGCTGGTCGATCTGGCCGTCCGTGCCGCACATGCGTCGCTCGTTCGCTTGCACCGGATCGATGCGGACGCGTCGCTCACGCCGACGCGGCTGGCCCAGCAGCTGCGTGCCATCCAGCCTGCCTTCTTGCTGCTTGCCGGGACGGAAGACCCGGTTCGCTGGGAATCCGTGCTCGCTGGTCTCGCGAACGTCCTCGGCGAGGGCCCGCGCCCCGAGCTGGGGATCGTCGTCGCGGCGGAGGCGGTCCAGCAGCGAGTCGCCGAAGCGCTCGGTGAACAGCTGGAACTGATGGGCGTCGACCCGAACGCGTTCGTCCCAGCCGAGGTGATCCGTGCCATCGTCGCCGAATTCCGCTCCCGCACGGTCGCACGGCTGCGCGACGAGATCGGAACCGAACTGGCCGAGCGCCTGGTCGACCGGTTGACGGCGCTCGAGCGGGCGGCAGCCTTCCTGGTTCGCCGTGCGGAGCAGCGTCTCGTCTTGCTCGACTTCGAGCTGGGAACCCTGACGCTCTGGGCTCGCCCTGACGGGATGCTCACGCTGTTCCAGGCCGAACGCGATCCCGGCCCCGAGGCACTGTCGCTCACCGAGAGCGACGGGGAGGCGATCCGTCGCTGGACGCCCTGGGCGTTGAGCGACGACGACATCGCGGACTGGCTCGCGAACCGTTCCCTGCGACCGACGAGCGTGCTGCTCGATCGACGCGATCAGGTGCTGCTGGCAGCCGTCCTCCGCGCCCTGCTCGAACGGAGCGCTGCGCTGGTCGAGCGACCGGCACTGCGCGAGGACGTCACGCTGGTGACGCTGGGCCCGGCGTTCGCCGCGATGCCGCCAGCGCTGGCAGTCCTCTGCGTGCTCGACGGACTACAGCCGCTCCCAGCGAACGGGATGCTCAGTATCGCACTCGACGAGGCGGACCTCCTGGCTGCGGGTGGCGCGCTGGCGGAGGAGCGCAGCGGCTACGCCGCAGCCCTGCTAGAGCGTGACGGGTTGCTGCCGCTGGCGCACGCGGTGGTGCTGTCCGGCGATGGTATCGAGGGTGCGATCGCGGTGCGCGGTGAAGTGCGGATCGGTGAGTCGATCCGGCGGTTTTCCGTGCCATGGGGAAGCCTGCACACGCTCGCGGTCCCCTTCGGGTCGACGGTGGAACTGACGCTCGAGCCGGAATCGCACGTACGGATCGGCACGCTCGATCCTGGTGTGGCGCTGCGCTTCACCGGTGCCGCGGCGCTGAGCTGGACGCGGCTGGGGATCGTGATCGATGCGCGGGGGCGACCGCTCGCGTTACCGTCCGACCCGAGCGCGCGGGTGCGGCGGTTGCATTCCTGGCTTGCCGATCTCGGTTATCCGGTGGGAGGGCTGCCGTGAACGGTGTGGCACGTCTCCCGCTCGTGGCTGTCGATGCCGAGTGCGAGGTGCGGCGACGACTGATCGAGCCGGAGTTCCAGGTCGGGGCGACACAGCTCGTCGAGCCGGAGACGGTCGTCGCGGTCGCGGCCACCGGTACGGGGCAGTCGGTGCGGATCGCCGTCGCGGTCGAGCTCGGCGTTTCCTCGCAGGAAGCCACGCGCTGCCTGGTACGGGCGCTCGGCGACCGAGTCGAGGCCGGGGAGGTGGTCGCGGCGCGCCGGCGCGGCCTCCGGACCTTTCAGGTGACGAGCCCGATCGCCGGCCGCCTGGAGCGGTTCGACGAGGAGACCGGTTCCTTGGTCGTCGTCGCCGAAGCGCCGCGCCAACCGGTCCGTGCGCTGGTCGCTGGCGAGGTGCGAGCAGTCCAGGACGACACGCTCGCCATCCGCGTGGTCGGCGACCTGGTGCAGGGGACGGTGCTCCTGGGCCCGGAGTGTGCGGGGCCACTGGTCGTGCTGGCGGACCGGGTCGACCGCGAACTGCCGGTCGAGGAGTTCGACGAGCGGTGTCGTGGTGCGGTTGTCCTGGCCGGGATGACCGTGAGCAGCGCCGCATTGCGCCGGCTCGCCGACGTCGGTGCGGCCGGCGTCCTCGTCGGGGGACTTTCGCTGAGCGCGCTCGAACCGTTCATCGGCGGGCGCTCGGGCGAACGGATGCGTCAACTCGTCCTGACGGGCGAGGCGGCCTGGCCGCTCTCCTTGGGCGTCCTGCTCCTGGAGGGGTTCGGCCGGCTGCCGCTCGCCGAACCGGTTTTCTCTTTCCTCCAGGAGCGGAGCCGTCGCTGGGTTTCGCTCCTCCGGGCCGAGAGCGTCGGGCTGGAACAGCCGGTCGCGCTCGTCTCCTCCCGCAGTTTCCAGGGCAGGCCACTGGAGCCGGTTCCGCTCGAAGCGGGTACCCCCGTCCACGTCGGTATCCCAGCCCGGCCAGGAGTCGGCCGGTTGCGCAGTGCTCCCTTCCGCTCCCGCACGTTCGACGGCTTTATGTTCCCGGCGGTACTCGTCGAACGTGACGGGCAGGTCGACCAGGTACCGCTCGATCTCGTCACGCCGCTCGGCCTCAATCCGTGAGGCCTGGTACACCGCGCTCTCGCCGGCGTTGCGCATAGATCGCGGCCACCTCGTCTGGTGTGCGCGCGAGTTCCTGCCGGAGTTGCAGGAAGCGCAGGAGCGCGTTGCGCGTCAGCAGGCCGAGCAGCCGGCTGTCATCGACGACCGGTATCTGATGAATCTCGTGCGCAGCCATCAGGCGGAGCGCCCGTTCGAGGTCGTCCTCGGGGTTCGCGGTGATCAAGCGCTCGCGTGGCGTCATCAGGTCACGGACGCGACGGACTGGCCACTCCTCCCGTGGCGCGTGGCGGACATCGGTCAGCGTCACGATCCCCACCAGCCGGCCGTCTTCCACGACCGGGAAGCTGCGCACGTTGTAGGCGAGCAGCGCGTCGACCAGTTCGTCGATCGTCAAATCGGGCCCGATGGTCGGTGGGTCAGGATCCATGAGCTGGCCGACACGGACGCCCTCGAAGAAGCGCCGGATGAGCAGCTGCTGGTAGGACTGATTGGCCGCGTTCTGTAAGAACCAGCCGAGGGCGATGAGCCAGATGCCAGAGAGCGGCGAGCGGAAGACGAGAAACAGCCCACCGGCCATGAAGAGGAAGCCGATCGCGACACCGATCCCGGCAGCGATCCGCGTGGCCCGGAGGACGTTCCGCATCGCACCCCACAGGAGTGCGCGCAGGACGCGGCCACCGTCCAGGGGATAGGCAGGGATCGAGTTGAAGGCGACGAGAATCAGGTTGGCCCAACCGAGATATTCGAGTACGGCTCCGAGTTGCTGATTGACACCCTCGACCAGTGGCCAGAGCAGGATCGACCCGGTACCGATCACCAGACTGACGACCGGGCCGGCGATCGCGATCAAGAACTCGTCGCGGGCACGCCGTGCCTCGTCGGCCAGCTGGGCCACGCCACCGAAAATGAAGAGGACGATACTGATGACAGGGACGCCACGCGCTTGCGCGACGAGCGAGTGGCCGAGTTCATGGGCCAGCACCGAGGCGAAGAGCAGAAGGCTCGACAGGGCGCCGACTGCCCAGTAGGTTCCGGGAGACCAACCCGGGTACCAGCTGGGAAAGACGCCGGCGGCCAGCGAGTAGGTGAGCAAGGCGAAGACGAGGAGCCAGCTATAGTGCAGACCGATCTCGATGCCGCGGATCCGTCCGAGACGGATGGACGCTTCCACTGGTGTCCTCCAGCGTGGTAACCGAAAAGTCGCGTCCGGAGCGCTCGCTGCACTCTACCAGAACGTCCTCTCCGGCAACGATCCCGATCAATCCTAGCACCGGGTGGGCCGCGCTCATCCGACGACCTCGCGGAAGACGCGGAGGAAGTTGAGGCCGAGCAGCTTCCGCAGTTCCTCTTCGGTGAACCCGGCCTGCGCGAGTGCAACCGTCAGGTTCGGCCAGTCGGCGAACGTCTCGTAGCCTTCGAGGCGGTACTCTGGCGTCAAACGATGCTCGGCCAGCCGGAAACCGGTCCAGTCGAACGCACCTGGCAACGCAGCTGGCATCTCCGGCGGATACTCGATAAGCGAACCGGTCCGCGAACTCGGCGGCCCCATCTTGTCCGTGCCGATGCCGACGTGGTCGATCCCACAGATGTCGACCAGATGCTCGACGTGCCGGACGAAGTCGTCCAGCGTCGCGTGCGGCTGGCTGCTGATGAATCCCGGCACCACCACCACGCCGAAATATCCACCGCGTTCGGCGACGGCGCGTGCCAATTCGTCCGATTTCGCCCGGGGGTGCCCGGAGAGCGCCTTCGCTGCCGAGTGCGAGACGACGACCGGTTGGGTCGAGACCGCGAGCGCGTCCCAGCCGACCTGCTCGCTGCAGTGACTGATGTCGACGAGGATCCGAAGCTCGTTCAAGCGCTGGACGACCTCGATGCCGAAGGTCGTCAACCCGCCCTGGTAACGTTCCGTGCAGCCGTCGCCGACGAGGTTCTGCAGGTTATACGTCAGTTGCACCATGCGGAGGCCGAGATTGTGGAACAGGTCGATCCGATCCAGGTCGTCGCCGAAGGCGAGCGTGTCCTGGAAGTCGATGACGATCCCGTGCTTCCCCTCGCGGTGCGCTCGCTCGATGTCGGCTGCTGTGCGGACGAGCCGTAGATCGTCGGCGAGGATATCGACGATGGCGTGCGCCTGGGCGATCCGGCGGACTGCCTGCTCGAACGCCTGGCTGATCGGTCCCGGCCCGGAGAAGGTACCGCAGGCGACCGTCACCCCGGCCCGTCGCCAGAGGTCCAGATAGGCCTCCCGTGCCTCGGCGGACTCTCGCAGCTCGCGCACGACCAGCGCTTCGAGAACGGGTTGTACTTCGGCCCGCGTGCGACCGAGCCGGGCGGAGTCCTGAAGCAGGGCGCGCATGCGCGGCGTGAAGAGCGCGCCGGTGGTGATCGGCGGTTGCTGGGAATCGATGACCAGCGCCTCGGCGTGCAGGGCGCGCGCTTCCTCAGGGGTCAGGGTCGGTTTCCGCCGAGGCATCGCGGCCGTCCTCCTCTCGATCGCTGCGCTGCTCGGCGGCAGTGTACGTGGGGGACGATGGCTCGGCAAGCGTCGGGTCGTCCCCGCACCCGATCCTGGCGAGCACTTCCTGCCAGAGCGCTGCGACCTGGCGCCGGGTCTCTTCGATCGACCCGCTGTTATCGATGACTCGGTCAGCGCGAGAGACTTTCTCCTCCTGCGGGGGCTGGGCGCGGATGCGCGCCAGCGCTTCTTCCTCGGTCAGGCCGTTCCGGGCCATGAGTCTGGCCAGTTGCTGCTCCGGGCGGCAGGTGACCACCCAGACCTCGTCGCAGTCGCTGGCCAGGCTCGACTCGAACAGTTTGATCGCGTCGATGACGACGACCGGCCGCCTGCTCGCGGCGACACGCTGCCGGATGGTGCGCACGATGACCGGGTGGGTGATCGCCTCCAGTCGCCGGAGTGCCTCGGGATCCCGGAAGACGATCGCACCCAGCGCGCGCCGGTCGAGCGAACCGTCCGGCCGCAAGATCTCGGTGCCGAACTCCTGGACGATGGCAGCCAGGACGGGGCTACCTGGTCCGGTCACGTCGCGTGCGACCTCGTCGGCGTCGATCGTCTCGGCGCCGCGGGCGGCCAGCTCGCGCAGGACGAGCGACTTGCCGCAGGCGATGTTCCCGGTGAGGCCGATCACGTACGGTCGGCGTCGCGTCACGGCTCGCTCCCGACCTGGACGGCTGCGAGTTCGTCCTGGAGACGCTCCCACTGCGCGTAGGCGCGCTCGATCTCCTCCTGCAGCCGCTCGTAGGCGGCACCCAGCTCGGCGACGGCTTCCACGTCCTGGCGGGCGGTCGCCTCGTCGAGCTCGTCGGCGAGTTCGCGCAGCCGCGTCTCGAGTTCTTCGATCGCTCGCTCGGCCTGGGCCAGCTCACGCTCGATCTGCCGCGGCGAGCGCGCACGTCGGGGCGGGGTGGCCTGGGGTTGGCGCGTCGCCCGCTCGTTCGGTTGGGCAGGTACGTTCCGTTGCCGTGTCTGTTGGTAGTCGCTGTAGTTCCCGAGCGAGACGGTGAGCTGCCCGTCCTCGATCGCCCAGACCGTGGTCGCCAGGCGGTCGATGAAATAGCGGTCGTGCGAGACGAAGACGATCGTACCGTCGAAGTCGGCGAGGACGGCCTCGAGCGCTTCCCGGCTCGGGAGGTCGAGGTGGTTGGTCGGCTCGTCGAGGAAGAACAGGTTGGCGCGTTCGAGGGCGAGGAGTGCGAGTGCCAGGCGCCGGCGCTCGCCGCCGCTGAGCGCGCCGACCGGTTTGAACACCTCGTCACCCTCGAAGAGGAAGCGGGCGGCGAAACGGCGGGCTTCCTCCTCGCTGAACGCGTGGCGTCGCAGGAGCGTGTCCAGGATCGTGCGCTCCTCGTCGAGCTGTGGCTCCTGTGCCAGGTAAGCCGGCTTGATGTTGTTGCCGTACCGGATCGAGCCCTCGAGCGGTCGAAGCTCACCGATCAGGGTGCGGAGCAATGTGCTCTTCCCGGCCCCGTTGGGACCGACGATCGCGATGCGATCACCGCGCTGGACGGTGAGTTCGGGGGTGCGGAAGAGACAGAAGCCGGGATAGCCGATCGCCAGCGGTGAGGTGGCGAGCACCGTTCGGCTACTCGATCCGCTTGCCGGGAGCGTGACGTGCAAGCGTGCCACTTCGCGCGGGCGCTCGAGCCGTTCTAGGCGAGCGAGCTTCGTGGCCCGCCCGCGGGCCTCGCGTGCCCGCTGCCCAGCGCGGTAGCGCTGGATGAAGGCTTCCTCCTTGCGGATGTAGGCCTGCTGTGCTTCGTAGGCCGCCAGTCGCTCGGCGAATCGCTTGGCTCGCAGCTCCAAGTACCGCGAGTAGTTGCCCGGATACTCCTCCAGGCGACCGAAACACAGCTCCAGCGTCCGGCTGGTGACCTGGTCGAGGAAGTAGCGGTCGTGCGAGACGACGAGGACAGCGCCACGCCAGCGCTGGAGGAACGTCTCGAGCCAGTCCAGAGCAGCCAGGTCGAGGTGATTGGTTGGCTCGTCGAGCAAGAGGAGGTCGGGGTCGGCCAGCAAGGCGCGCGCCAGCGCGAGGCGCGTCCGTTGCCCGCCGCTCAGCTGCTCGACTGGCCAGGCGAGCTGGTCGTCACGGAACCCCAATCCGGCTAGGACTTGCCGGGCTCGCACCGCGAGGTCGTAGCCGCCGGCTGCCTCGAAGCGGAGACTCGTCCGCTCGTAGGCGGCGAGCAGCTGTGCCTGCTCCCCTGGGTCGCGGGCGCTGGCCAGGCGTTCCGTGAGTTGCAAGAGTTCGTCCTCCAGCGCGCGGACATGCGCGAATGCATCCAGCGCTGCCTCGAGCACCGTACAACCAGAGGGAACCGTCGCCTGTTGCGGGACGTAGCCGAGGCGGAGCCCACGCTGGAGCACGATGCTCCCGTCGTCGGGCGCTTCCTCGCCCGCGATGATGCGCAGGAGCGTGCTCTTGCCAGCTCCATTCGGGCCGACCAAACCGACCCGGTCGCGTTCGAGCAGCTGGAAGCGCACGCCGGTGAACAGCGTGTGGGCGCCATATGACTTGGCGAGGTTCTCGACGGTGAGGATCGTGTCCGGCATCGCTGCTCACTTTCGCTCGCGCCAGGCGCTTGGCGCGCTTTCGAGTCGATAACTATACTCACGTCCGTGTCGCCGATGGCGTGACAGGAAATGGGTGCGTTCGGGGTCGAACCGGGGTGAAGACGACCGTATCCGGCAACGGGTGTTCGGGCACGAAGGCGATCGGGCATGTGCGTGCGGTACGCTTTCCTTCGCCCGGTGTCTCGCGTCGTTTGCTGATGCATCGAGGTGCCTCGTGACCGGTGGGTGCGGTCGTCACGGTGTCGTGCTCCGGCTCGTCCAGTCGTGCCGAAGACGGCAGGGCAGCACAGCTGGTGGGTGGGAAAGCTCGTGCACGACGGCGCGATATTGAATTCCTGGGAACTGCGTAGTATCACTGGGCTGCCGCACGAAGTCGGTTCGGGTCCGAGTAGGCCGTGAGGAGTGCGCGCGGTGACCAAGGCGGAACGGCGCGGAAGGACCAAGCGGTCGCGCGATGTGATGACCAAGGCCAACGGGTCAGGTGAGCTGCCGGTCGCGGTCGATGCGGCCGCCATCCTCGCCGCTGCACGGGCACAGGGGCGCTTGTCGCGGGAGCAGCTCCAGACCTTGATCGATCTGCTCGGGCCGGATGCTGCCGATACGGTCGTCGCCGAGCTGCTCGCCGAGGGGCTCGCGGTTCCGCTCGAGGACGGGCACACGCTCGATGGGCAGCTCTCCGGCTGGGAGGTCGGCGAGGAGCCTGACCCGGATCTCCTGGTCGACGACCCGGTGCGGCTTTATCTCGCCGAGATCGGACGTGTCCCCTTGCTCACGGCTGAGCAGGAGGTCCAGCTCGGGCGCGCGGTCGAGCTCGGTGAGTATCTGAACGAATGCCGGCGGGTCGCCGGTGACGATCCGACTGCGCTGCTCCGAGCGATCTGGCTCCGTTTCTGCGACGGCTGGCCGCTGGTGGCGGCGTTCGCCGGATTCGTGGGGATCGAGCAGCAGTCGCGGAGCGTGGTGCTCGACCGCGTCCTCCCGCTCAGCGCGCTCCCGTCCAACGTGCTGCGCGTGGCACTGGCGCAACTCGGCCAGAGCGTCGAAACGCTGGAGGACACGCTCCGCTGTCGCCGGCTCGAGTTCGCGTTGTTCCCGCCGACGCTCCGCGCCTGGAGTGATCCCTGCGACCGCCCGCTGCCGCCCGAGCCACCGCTGGCTGAACTCGACCTCGATCCGGACGCTCTCGCCGCGCACTGGAGGCGGATCCAGCAGGAGGGCGAGGCAGCCAGGCGCAAGTTGACCGAAGCGAACCTCCGCCTGGTCGTGAGCATCGCCAAGCGCTACGTCGGTCGTGGGTTGACGCTGCTCGACCTCATCCAGGAAGGCAACATCGGGCTCATCCGCGCGGTGGAAAAGTTCCAGACGCACAAAGGGTTCAAGTTCTCGACCTACGCGACCTGGTGGATCCGCCAGTCGATCACCCGTGCGCTCGCCGATCAGGCGCGAACGATTCGTCTCCCGGTGCACCTCGTCGATACGCTCAACCGCCTCAGTCGCATCGCCCGCCAGCTGACGCAACAGCTCGGCCGCGAGCCGACGACGGCCGAACTGGCAGCGGCGGCGAACCTGCCTCCCGAACGTGTCCGCGAGCTCCTGCAGGCGGCGCAAGAACCGGTCTCGCTCGAGATGCCGGTCGGTCAGGAGGAAGAGAGCACGCTCGGCGAGTTCCTGGAAGACGAGCGAGCCATCGCGCCGCTCGATGCGGCTGCGCTGTCCCTCCTGCGCGAGCAGGTGCGGGCGCTGTTGGCGACCTTGAGCGAGCGGGAGCGGCGGGTTCTCGCCATGCGCTTCGGCCTCGAAGACGGGCAAACGTATACACTGGAAGAGGTCGGGCGAGCCTTCGGTGTCACGCGCGAGCGGGTGCGCCAGATCGAAGCGAAAGCCTTGCGGAAACTGCGGCATCCGCTCCGCGCGCGAGCGCTCCGCGACTTTCTCGAATAGGCGTCAGACGACAAACCGGAGGACGATGCCGGTGGGAGGCGCACCAGGCTCGCCCCGGTGGAGGTCAGCATGTTCTACGACCAGGCGAAAATCTACGTCAAAGCGGGCAACGGGGGCGATGGGGCAGTCAGCTTCCATCGCGAGAAGTACGTGCCGCGCGGCGGGCCGGATGGTGGCGACGGCGGCCGGGGTGGCAATGTCTACCTGCGGGTCGATCCCTCGCTGAACACGCTGCTGCCGTTCAGCTACCAGCAACATTTCCGGGCAGAAAATGGGCAACCCGGTCAGGGGAACCGGAAGAGCGGTCGCGACGGCGCCGACCTCTACATCGACGTTCCACCCGGCACCGTGGTGATCGACGAGGCGACCGGCGACGTGCTGGGCGACCTGGTCGAGCCGGGCGAGGTCCTGCTCGTGGCCCGCGGGGGACTGGGTGGGCGCGGGAACCAGCACTTCGCCACACCGAGCCGGCAAGTGCCCCGTTTCGCCGAGAAGGGCGAGCCGGGTGAGGAGCGCTGGCTGCGGCTCGAGCTCAAGCTGCTGGCTGACGTCGGCCTGGTCGGTTTGCCCAACGCCGGCAAGTCGACGCTCCTCGCGTCGGTGAGCGCGGCCCGGCCGAAGATCGCCGACTATCCGTTCACGACGCTCGAGCCGATGCTCGGCGTGGTGAGCGTGCCGGGCCGCGAGGGTGGGTCGTTCGTGCTGGCTGACCTGCCCGGGCTGATCGCTGGTGCCTCGCGGGGGGCTGGACTCGGGCACGAGTTCCTCCGCCACGTCGAGCGGACGCGCCTGCTCATCCACGTGCTCGACGGTTCCGGTGGACTGGAGGGGCGGGACCCGCTGGAGGACTTCCACACGATCAACGCCGAACTGGCGGCCTACTCGGCAGCGCTGGCCGGCAAGCCGCAGATCGTCGCCGTGAACAAGATGGACCTGCCGGAAGCGCGAGCCAACTGGCCGCGCCTGGCCGAGGCGCTCCGCGAGCTCGGCTATGAGGTCTATCCGATCTCGGCGGCGACCGGTGAGGGGGTCGGCGAGCTCATGCTCGCCACGTGGCGCCGGCTCCAGCAGATCCCCAAGCCGGAACGGATCGCGCCGCCGGTGCGGACGCATCGCGTCTACACGCTCGATCGCTCGCAGGAACGGTGGGAAGCCGTCAAACTGGCCCCGCACCGGTTCGCGCTCCGTGGCCCCAAGATCGAGCGGCTGACGCTGATGACCGATTTCTCCAACCCCGAGGCGGCTGAGCGCTACCAGCGCTTGCTGGCACGCTGGGGCATCTCGCGCCGGCTCAGTGCACTGGGCATCCAGCCAGGCGATATCGTCGAGGTGGCCGGTCGCGAGCTGGTTTGGGAGCCGGAGCTGGCCGAGGGCGAGCGGACACCGCCGCGTCGGCGCCGCCTGACCAAGCGCGAGCGGCTCCTCAAGCGGGCTGGCCTCCTCGAAGAACCGGAAGACGAGATCGGCGAGCAGTGAGGGGCGCTCAGCGGGTGGGGGCCGTCTCGCCGTTGGTGATGCGCCGGACGTCGTAGACGTCCTTGACCTGCTCGAGCTTCTGCAGAACGCGGCTGAGCTGCTGGACGCTGGCGACCTCCAGCGTCATGAGGATCGTCACGGTGCGGTCGTCGTGGACGTTGGTGAGGACGGACAGGGCGTTGAGCCCCTCGTCGGCGACGAGCGTCGTCACGTCGCGCAGCAGGCCGACGCGGTCCCAGGCCTCGATGCGGATCGTGACCGGATAGTGCTGGGGCGTTTCGCCCCAGCTGACCGGGATGATCCGCTCCGGCTCGCTCGTGTGCAGGATGTTCGGGCAGTCGGCCCGGTGTACCGTGATCCCGCGCCCGCGCGTGATGAACCCGACGATCGGGTCGCCGTAGACCGGCTTGCAGCAATTGGCCAGCCGGGTGAGCAAGTCGCGCAGCCCGGTCACCTGCAGAGGCGGCGGTACCGTCGGTGTCGCGGTGGCAGCGGCGGCGCGCGCCTTCTGGTCCTCGTGCTCGGCGATGCGGGCAGCGAGCTGTTGCGGCGTGATCGCGCCGTAGCCGATCGCGGCCAGGAAGTCCTCGAGCTTCTGGTAGCGCGGGAAGAGCTTGAGGACCTCCTCCGGCTTCATGTCGATGCCGAGCCGGCGGAGTTCCTGCTCGAGCAGGTGCCGGCCGTGGGCGATGTTCTCCTCGCGTTCCTGCTTGCGGAACCACTGCCGGATCTTCTCGCGGGCGGAGGCGGTCGTCACGTAGCCGTTGCTCGGGATGAGCCAGTCCCGGCTCGGGCCGGTGCGTGACTTGGAGGTGATGATCTGCACCACCTGCCCGTTCTGCAGTTTGTAGTTGAGCGGGACGATCTGCCCATTCACCTTGGCGCCGATGCACTGGTGACCGACTTCGGTGTGGATGCGATAGGCGAAGTCGATCGGTGTCGCGCCGGCCGGGAGCTCGATCACGTCCCCTTTCGGCGTGAAGACGTAGATCATCTCCGGCAGGAGGTCCTGCTTGACCGAGTCGACGAACTCTTGGGCGTCGAGCAGCTCGTCGCGCCACTCCAGGATCTGGCGGAACCAGGCGATTTTCGCCTCGATCGAGCGGTCACCGCTGTCGGCGCGCAGCTGCTCCTTGTAGCGCCAGTGGGCAGCGATCCCGTACTCGGCCTCGCGATGCATCTCGTGGGTGCGGATCTGCACCTCGAGCGGGATGCCGCCGGGCCCGATGACGGCGGTATGGAGCGAGCGGTAGAGGTTCTCTTTCGGCGTCGCGATGTAGTCGTCGAACTCTCCCGGGATCGGGTGCCACATCCCGTGGATGACGCCGAGCGCGGCGTAACAGTCCCGCTGCTCGTCCACGATCACCCGGATCCCGAGCACGTCGTAGATCTCGTCGAAGCTGCGTTGCTTCTGGCGCATCTTGCGGGCGATCGAGGCGATGTGCTTCTCTCGCCCGGTGACGACCGCGCGGATGCCCGCTTCGGCCAGCGCGTGCTTCACCTGCTCGATCACCTGTTGCAGGTAGCGCTCGCGGTCGTGCCCGCGCGATTCGAGCGCCTTGGCGATCGCCTCGTAGGTCTGCGGCTCCAGGTACTTGAACGCCAGGTCTTCCAGCTCCGCCTTGAGGTGGCCGATCCCCAGCCGGTTGGCGAGCGGCGCGTAGATTTCCATCGTCTCGCGGGCGATGCGCCGCTGCTTCTCCGGTGGCAGGTGCTCGAGCGTCCGCATGTTGTGGAGGCGGTCGGCCAGCTTGATCAGGACGACCCCGACGTCTTCGGCCATGGCCAGGAGCATCTTCCGCAGGCTTTCCGCCTGACGGATCTTCTCGCGCTCCAGGCTCAGCGGCTCGTTGTCCGGGCTCCAGCGGATCTTGCCCAGCTTGGTCACCCCATCGACCAGGCGGGCCACCCGTGGGCCGAAGGTCTCCTGCAGCTGCTCGAGCGTGACGTCGGCATCCTCCAGCACGTCGTGCAGGAGCGCTGCTGCGATCGTCTCCTGGTCGAGCTGCATGTCGGCCAGGATGAGCGCGACGGCGAGCGGGTGGCACAGGTACGGCTCACCGGAGCGCCGGCGCGCGCCGGCGTGCGCGGCGCGCGCGAACTCGTAGGCGCGGCGGATCAGGTCGAGGTCGGCGCCGGGCAGTCGCTTCTCGAACTCCGGCGCCACCTCCTCCCACGCCGGCGCCTCGCCGATGACCGCCGGAACGCCCGCCTGCGGAACGGACTCGTGCTGGTGACCGCTTTCGCGGGGTACGGGAGTAACCATCCTGCCTCGTTCGCTCGACACGCGAGGTGCTGTCGGAGGATTCGGTTTCTCCCTAATATGATACGAGCAGACAGCACCCTCGCGCAATCAGGAAAATCCCGGTGTGCCTGCATCGGCCCGTTCCGGCTCGTCTGGCAGAATGTGCGCATCGATCCGGCATGAGAACGTGCCGGATCGGCAACACGCCCGCCCTCCGGCAGGGCGGGCCAGTGGAGCGCGCGCTGTGCCCGTTCGCCCGGTGGTACGATTGAAACGCTTTCGTTCGGATAGTGACGGGGACGGAGCACAGGCGATGCAGCAGACCGGGCGGATGCTCACTCCGCGTGAAGCGCTGGACATCATCCTGGCGCACGTCGAGCGCCTGCCGACCGAACGCGTCGGGCTTCTGGAGGCAGCCGGGCGCGTTCTGGCCGAACCGGTCGTCGCACCGGAAGACCATCCACCGTTCCCGGCGGCGACGATGGACGGCTTCGCAGTCATCCACGACGATACCTCGCCGTGGCGCGAGATTATCGGTGAGCAGTTCGCTGGGCACGTCGTCGACGTGACGGTCACCCCTGGCACGGCGGTGCGCATCACGACCGGCGCGCCGCTGCCGCCCGGTGCCGATGCGGTCGTCCCGGTGGAGGACGTCGAGGTCGTGGACGACCACGTGGTGATCCGCCGCGAGACCGTGCGACCCGGCGAGAACGTGCGGCCGGTGGGCGTCGATGTCCGCCGCGGCGAGCTGGTGATCTCGGCCGGTACGGTGCTCGGTCCGGCCGAGATCGGCCTGCTGGCGAGTCTCGGGATCAGCTCGGTCGCGGTCTCGCGCCGCCCGCGTGTCTCGGTCCTGAGCACGGGTGACGAGCTGGTCGAGCCGGACGCGCCGCTCGGCCCGGGGCAGATCCGTGACTCGAACCGCTTCATGCTGGTCGCGGCAGCGCGCCAGGCCGGTGCCGAGGTGGTCTGGTCCGGTCGCGGGCCGGACGACGTCGAGCAGCTCACGGCGCTCCTGCGCGAGCGGATCGCCGAGAGCGACGTCGTCGTCTCCTCGGGCGGCGTGTCGGTCGGCGAGCGCGACCTCATCAGTGCGGCGCTGCGGACGCTGGGGACGGTGCACATCGAGCGGCTCTTCATGAAGCCGGGCAAGCCGTTCCACTTCGTGACGGCCGGGTCGACGCTCGTGTTCGGCTTGCCGGGGAACCCGGTCTCGGCACTGGTCGGCTTCGAGATCTTCGTGGCGACCGCACTGCGAGCGATGACCGGCCAGCAGCCGGTCGAGCCGGAGCTGGTGACGGTCGTGCTCGAGCACGACATCGAGCCCGGCGACCGAATCGAATACCAGCGCGCGGTCGTGCGCTGCGACGCCGACGGCGTGCTCCGCGCCCGCAACACAGGGCCGCAGGCCTCGGCACGGCTCCTCTCGGCGGTCGGTGCCAACGCTTACGTCATCGTGCCACCGCGCGCCGAACCGTACCGGGCCGGCGAGCGGCTGGTGGCGATCCTGCGTGGCCCGGTACGCGGGATGGCGGAGCGTGCCTGATCACTCGCTGGACGAGGCCGGTTCACTGGAACGCTGGGCGAACAGTTCCTGGTAGAGCGCCTCGCTCCCGATCCAGACCTCGCCGTCCTCGTAGACTTCCTTCTTCCAGATCGGGGCGACCTGCTTGAGGCGCTCGATCGCGTAGCGGCAAGCCTCGAACGCCTCGGCCCGGTGCGCGCTGGACACAGCGATGACGACGCTCGCTTCGCCGATCTCCACCCGGCCGGTGCGGTGGTGGATAGCGACGCCGAGCACCGGCCAGCGCTGGGCGATCTCGTCCGCGATCTGGGCGAAGGCTTCCTCGGCGGCTTCGGTGTAGGCCTCGTACTCCAAGTACTGGACGCGCTTGCCCCGGGCCTGGTCGCGGACGGTCCCGACGAAAGTGACGATCGCGCCCGCACCGGGGTGCGCGACCAGGCGCTCGACCGCGCGCGCGTCCAGCGGTTCCGGCCCGACGCGGAAGCGCTGGCTGCCACCGGAGACCGGTGGGATCAAGGCGACCTCGTCGCCGTCGCGCAGCAGCTGGTCGGGGCGCGCGTAGCGCCGGTTGACCATGATCAGCAGCGAGCGGCGCAAGCGGTCGAGCACCGGCTGGCGGGCGATCAGCTGCTCGAGGAGTTGCCCGACGGTCGTCCCTTCCGGCAGTTCCTGCTCCTCGCTGTCGCGGCCGAGGAGCTCGCGGACGACCGCGAAATAGCGGACGGTGACGCGCATGGGTGTCTTCACCTCTTCTCTCCCTGGTCACGGCGGGTGCGCCGTCGCGGCAGCGGCAGCTGGGTGAGCAGGCTGAGCAGGAGGAACCCGATCCCGACCGCTCCGATCACCGCGCTGGTCCCGTCGGAAAGGACCACACCGAACAGGCGCGTCAGGACGAGGTGACCGGCGATGAGACTCGCGCCGGGAACGAAAAAGAGGAGCCACAGCCGGTCGGCACGCCTACTCATCGTGAGCCTCGCAGCCCGCGCGGTCACCGCTCCGCCACCGCCGCACGGCTTCCCGGCCCGTCGCGCTGGCACCTGCCGCACGGCTGGCGCACGAACCGGCACCCCCGGCAGGATTCGAACCTGCGACATGCGGCTTAGAAGGCCGCCGTTCTGTCCACTGAACTACGGGGGCATCGCGCACCAGCACGCACCACGATGGTACCGCACGGCGCCAGTTCCCGGCAAACGCGCGCGTTTCGGCACCGGCCGCCCGATGGGGCGGCGGTGCGGTGTCTCAGGCCCCCGGCTGGCCGAAGCGCAGCGCAGCGATCACGCCTCCGTCGACCAGGATATCGCTCCCGGTGATGAACGAGGCAGCAGGGCTCACCAGGAATTCGACGACCGCCGCGATGTCGTCCGGCGTGCCGATGCGCTGGGCCGGCGAGGTGGCGATCATGGCGCGCATCGTCGCGCCGTGCGGGCTGGCCAGTTCCTGCTGTGCCATCGGCGTGGCGATGATCCCGGGGCTGACCGAGACGACTCGCGCGCCGCGTGCGCCCCAGGCGAGCGCGGCAGCGGCGACGCGTACCTGGTTGGCCCGCTTGGCGATCGCATACGCCGCTTCCGGTCGCAGGCGCTGCGGATCGAAGACCGGTAGACTGGCGAGCTGGCCGGCCGGCAGCATAGCCAGCTGGCGCTCGACCTCGCGCGGCAGCTCGGCCATCGCTCCGGCCATGCTGGCGATGCAGACCGCTACGCACCCCGGCCCGGCCAGCGGCAGGAAGGCATCGAGGACGAGGGCGGTGCCGACGACATCGACCTGGACGATCCGCTCCGGTGACGCCTGCACCGGCGAGAGCCCAGCCGTGTGGACGAGGAAACGGAAACGGCCGAGCTGCCGTGCCCGTTCGGCCAGCTGGGCGACCGAGTCGGCATCGGCGACGTCGACGCGCTCGGTCGCGACGTCGTGTCCTTCGTCGGCGAGCTGGCGCGCGACGCGCTCGAGTGTCGTCTCGCTGATATCCGCCAGGAGCAGTCTGCGTCCGGGCCCGAGCCGGCGCGCGATCGCTGTCCCCATTCCCCCTGCTCCGGTGATGACGACGACGTCCTTCGGCGGTGCGGTCGTTCCTGCCATCGCGATCCCTCCCCTGCCAAGCCCTGCCCAGCGAGCCTACACCGGGCACTGCCCCGTGTCGAGCCCGCTCGACCGGTCGCACAAGCCGGGCAGCCGGTCGGATGCCGGTGGTAACCTGCTGCGCCCGGCGCTGGCGCGGTCGCTGTCCGCTTTCAGGTGGTTCGCGGTGTGTTCTTCAGTGGAAGCACAGCTCAGTGGAAGCACAGCGCCGGGAGGTGACCGATGACCGACCAGACGCCTCCCGCCATCGCGGACAGCACCGCCGCACCGGAGCCCGCCGCGGCAGCGACCGAACCCGTGCCGATTGCTGAACCCGAACCGGTCGCCGCGCTGCCGGCAGCGGTCGAGCCGGCCCCGGCCGAGCCGATCGCCGCTGTCCCGCTCGACGCGCCGCGGCACGGCTCCTGGTCGAGGCCCGGGCGGCTGCACCGCGCGCCTTCCGCGACGTCGACAAGGTGCCGGGGACGAGCCTGCTGGTGCAGGTAAGCGACCGAGGCGAGCGGCTGGAGGGACGGGAGCCGGGCGTGGCGCGCCGAGTGGAGTTCGACCTGGTCGACCTCGGTTGAGCGGGAGCGCCGGGAGCACCCCGTACCGTCCGGCCCCAACGGGCTGGCAACCGTGGTCACTATGCCGCGCCTTCCGGCGCGGACGGGCGAGACACACCTCGCCCCTACAGAACGGGCGTCGATGCACCCACCGTCACCCATCGTTGGTCACGGTCCCCACAACGGCCCCGCCGTTTCCCCTGTAGGGGCCACGCGTGCGTGACCCTTCGGGTCGGGCGTGCCTGACCCGCCAGGCCGTGAGGCTCGGGAATCCGACCCTGTTCGCCAACATTCCAACGTCGATGGGCGCGGCACGCGCTGGAGCCCCCTCACCCCCGACCCCCTCTCCCGCGGCGTGCGGGAGAGGGGGTGGCGAGCGTCAGCGAGCCGGGGGTGAGGGGTGTAACACCGGGCACCGTGGCGCCGCGGTTCGATCGCCGCGCCTGGCGGCGCGGATGGGCGACGCACGCCTCGCCCCTACAGGGTGGGACGGATTGGGAACGGTGGCACGCGCACCGCCGACCGCCCCGCGGTCACCCACCGTCGTCCCCTGTAGGGGTCAGGCGTGCCTGACCCTTCGGGTCACGCGTGCGTGACCCGTCCGGCCCGGAGGGCCGGCAAATCCCGTGCAAATGCCGACGCGGCGGCACCGGGAGGTGGCGGCGCGTGACCGTTGCCGCACCTGACGGTGCGGCCGGGCGCGGCAGTGCCTCGCCCCTACGGCGACGGCGCAGCGGCGGGAGTCGCGAGCGCCCGCTTGAGCACTGCCAGCACCTCGGTGTTCGCCCGCTGACTGACCCAGGTCGAGGGCGCGAAGGCGTCGAACCCGTGGAACGCACCAGCGAACACGTGCAGCTCGGTCGGCACACCGGCCTGCATGAGTCGCTGGGCGTAGAGGATGTCCTCGTCGCGGAAAAGGTCAGCGGTGCCGACCATCAGATAGGCCGGTGGCAGCCCGGCCAGGTTCTCGGCCCGTGCCGGTGCAGCGTAAACGGGGACATCCGGGCTGCCTGGCTCCCGTCCGAGATACGCCCGCCAGCCCACGAGATTCCACTCGCGGGTCCAGATGAGGCGACGGTCGGTGATCTCGTAGCTCGACGGTGTCTCGTTGCGGTCGTCCAGCATCGGATAGATGAGCAGCTGGAACCGCACCGGCACCTCGCCACGGTCGCGAGCGAGCAAGGCCAGCGCTGCAGCGAGCCCCCCGCCGGCGCTCGCCCCACCGATCGCGATCCGCTCGCGGTCGACACCGAGCTGCTCGGCTCGCTCGTGCACCCAGCGGAGCGCTGCGTAGCAGTCCTCGAGCGGTGTGGGATACGGATGCTCGGGTGCCAGACGGTAGTCGACTGAAGCGACGAGCGCCGGAATCGCCCGCGCGAACTCAGCACACTGCGGGTCATTCATCTCCGGCGTCCCCATCACGTAGCCCCCACCGTGGATCCAGACCAACGCTGGGAGCGTGCCCTGCACCGCCACTGGCCGGTAGAGGCGAACACGTACCGCCATGCCATCGAGTGCGTTCGGAGCGAACGCGTCGGTGATGGCAACGTCGGACGGGAGCGGCGGCATCGCGCTGGCGAGCGCCTCCCGCAGGATAGCCATGCGCTGGCGCGCCAGCGGGATGTCGCGCAGATCGAGCAAGAACTCTTCCGGGAAGGCCGAGAGCACCGCTGCCAGTTCCGGGTCGAGTCGCGCGAAGATCGACATCGTTGCACCTCGCTTTCGCAGCGATACCGTGCGGACGACACCGCGAGCCTATCGCACTGTCAGCGCCAGCGCAAGCGCGCGACGCACCGCAATCAGACGGGACACCCGATCTCTGGAGCCGCTCACGGCCGAGGCGGGCGCGTCAGCGCAGCGAGCAAGGAGCAGGAGTGGGTACGGCTCGGCCTGCAACGATCGGCGTGCGTGTGCAGATCTGGCTGGTGGCCAGCTCCGCAGAAGGCGATCCTCAGGCTCGTCCTTCCGCCACCGGCTCGAATGCCGCGACGATCATGCTGTAATAGCTCGGTGCCTCGTAGCAGAGCACCTCGCCCCGCATGGGCACGCGCCGCTGCACGCCAGCCAGCATCAGCGTCTGCCAGAGGCCATCGATCGCGGCGTTGGTCGCTTTCTCCTCCGGGAGGTCGATCAGGCGACCGGGATCGTTCGCCTCCAGCGCCTCGACGACGATCCGATCGACTTCGGCTGCATCCGGGTGGAACCCATACGGTCCATCGGCTCGGTGCGTGTGCGCCCAGTCGCAACTGGCGATGAAGGCGTAGCGTCGTCCGTCGCGCTCGGCAGCGACCGCGACCGCTTCACCGAAGGTCACCAGCTGCTCGCGCGGCACGCGCCGCGAGGGCGTCACGACGACGACTGGCGGGCCGGTATCCTCCTCCGGTGGCGGGGCCAGCACGTCGCCACGGCCGACCAGGTTCCGCCCGTGCCCGAGGAACCAGAGCGGCGTCATGGTGCCCCAATCGAGCGGGATCACCGATTGATCCCACCGATTGCCGGCGAACCCCGCCAGCGCGATCGGTACGCCCAGTTCGCGCGCAGCTTCCGCGATCGCTTCGGTCGCTGCCCGATCGAGCGGCACGTTCATCTCGATCTGCCGCCCGTGCCAGCGCAGTGTACCGGCACCGCGTGCTGTGTAGGCCAGACAGACCATCCCGTCGACACGGACGCCGTGCGGCGTCGCCACGACCAGGACGTCCGGTCGCGCGGCCGCACACCGCTGGGCGAGCACCCCCATCGCCGCCCGCGTCGCGAGACCACCCTCGGCATCGTCGGAGAGTTCCGGGATGATCGGAAACCCGTGCGGAGCCACCGCCCCGAAGACGATTCCCATCGTTCCCTCCTCGTCATCTTCCCGGAGGCAGTATCGGGTTTCGCCCGCTCGGGCGCAAGCCGTTCCGGCGCTCCGGCACCGGCGCGCTCGCCCGCTCCTGGAGCCGTTTACGCTGCGTTTACACGAGACATCGATACTCCGTCTCGAAAAGCCCCAGTGATCGGGGTGGGCACTCGGAAGGGGAAGGAGGATCGCACGCATGGCTGAACCGACGACGATCGTCCGCACGGCACGATCGCGCTGGCGACGGGTCGCGCTGATCGCTGGCGGCGTGCTCGTCGCGCTCTTCATCGTCTTGCAGGGCGTGGCCCTGGCACTGCCACGGACCAATCCGCCGGTCGTCGCCGAACCCAACTGGGACAGTCCGCAGACACGCGAACTCTTCATGCGGGCCTGCGGCGACTGTCACTCCAACCAGACGAACTGGCGCTGGTACACCTACGTCGCCCCGGCTGCCTTCCTCGCCTACCGCGACGTCACCGAAGGACGGCAAAAGTGCAACGTTTCCGAATGGGGAGTGGGTGGCGAACAAAAGTGCGACGAATCGGTCGAGCAGATTCAGGAAGGCAAGATGCCGCCCTGGTTCTACCTGCCGCTCCATCCGGAAGCGAACCTGTCCGCCCAGGAGAAGCAGCAACTCATCCAGGGACTGATCGCGACTTTCGGGGAAGGTGGCGAACGGCGTAACCGTCAGGCTGCACCGGAACAGGAGAACGGCGAGGAGGAAGCTTCGACGAACATGACCGTCGCGTTCCGCCGTTCGTGAGCGCGGCGATCGATGAGCGAGAAAGGGCAACGCGACACTTGACAAACGCCAGGAGCTTCTGTTAGCCTTTCCCGCAAAGGCGCGGAAGGGAAGCAGTAGCGCGCCGAGTCCGGCCAGCGAGCCGGGGGATGGTGGGAGCCCGGTCCGGAGCAGCGCGCGAACTCGTCCCGGAGCTGCGTCCGCGAACGCTGGCGAGTAGCGGACGCCGGGTTGCGCCCGTTAACGCGCAGAGAGTGGGCGCCGCTGCAGCGAGCGGCGGCGGCCAAGTAGGGTGGTACCACGGGAACGGCCCGTCCCTTCGTGGACGGGCCGTTTGGCGTCAGAGGGACAGCGATGTTCTATCGGGTTTCGAGCTTGCTCCGGCTCTCCCTTAGCCGGCCCCGGGGAGGGGCCACAGGTGACGCGGGACGGTCGTGACGGTCGCCCGAAATGCGAACCAGCGGCCTCCCGCCCGGGAGGCCGTTCGACTGTCGATGATGATGACCGGAGGGGAGACGATGAGCGAGCGCGTGATGATTTTCGACACCACACTGCGCGACGGCGAGCAGTCGCCGGGCGCGACGATGACTGAAGACGAGAAGGTCGAAGTCGCCCGCCAGCTGGTCAAGCTGGGTGTCGACATCATCGAGGCAGGGTTCCCAGCTGCCTCGCCCGGAGACCTCCGCGCGGTCCAACGGATCAGTCGCGAGGTAAAGGGGGTCACCATCTGCGCCCTGGCCCGCGCCAACCAGCAGGACATCGATGCTGCCTGGGAAGGCGTGCGCGAGGCCGAGCAGCCCCGCATCCACACCTTCATCGCCACCTCGCCCATCCATATGGAGTACAAGCTGCGCAAGACTCCGGAGCAGGTCCTCGAGGCCGCTCGCTTCGCGGTACGCGCCGCCAAGCGCTACGTGAGCGACGTCGAGTTCTCAGCCGAGGACGCGACCCGTTCCGACTGGGACTTCCTGTGCCGGGTCTTCGCGGCCGCGATCGAAGAAGGGGCGACGACGATCAATATCCCCGACACGGTCGGGTACGCGGTGCCACACGAGTTCGCTGAGCTGGTCCGCTATGTCATGGAGCACACGCCGGGTATCGAGAAGGTGACGGTGAGCGTGCACTGCCACAATGACCTCGGGTTGGCGACCGCCAACACGTTAGCGGCGATCCGGGTGGGTGCCCGCCAGGCCGAGGTCACGATCAACGGCATCGGGGAGCGAGCCGGCAACACGGCGCTCGAAGAGGTGGTGATGGCGCTGCACGTGCGGCGCGACGTGTTCGGCGAGATCCAGCCGCGCATCGTGACCGAGCAGATCGTGCCGACCTCCAAGCTGGTGCAGCGGATCACCGGGATCCAGGTCCAGCCCAACAAGGCGATCGTCGGCGCCAATGCGTTCGCCCACGAGGCGGGAATCCACCAGGACGGCATGCTCAAGCACCGGCTGACCTACGAGATCATGACGCCGCAGTCGGTCGGCTGGGAGGCGAGCCGCCTCGTGCTCGGCAAGCACTCCGGCCGAGCTGGCTTCCGGGCACGGCTGAAGGAACTCGGCTACGGGGATCTCGCACCCGAGCGGATCGAGCAGCTCTACCAGCGCTTCATCGAGCTGTGCGATCGCAAGAAGACGGTGACGGACGCCGATATCATCGCGATCGTCGAGGACCAGCTGGCGCAGGTGCCGCAGCGCTACGTCCTCAAGGGCTGGCGCGCCCATTCCGGTTCCGACGGCCGGGCCGAGGCCTGGGTAAAGCTGGAGGTCGACGGTATCGACCGCGAAGCATCAGCGACCGGCAACGGGCAGATCGATGCGCTGTTCAAGGCGATCGACCGGCTGGTCGGCCGCCGCTGCGAGCTGGAGGCGTTCCACGTCGATGCCGTCAGTCCGGGCGAGGACGCGCAGGGCCAGGTGACCGTGCACTTGCGCTGCGGGATGCAGGTCTATAATGGGCGCGGCGTCGCGACGGACGTCATCGAGGCGAGTATCCGCGCCTATCTCATGGCGCTGAACCGCGCAGCATTGACGACACCAGTTCCGGTAAGTGGAGGTGAGTGAGTCGCCATGGGCATGACGATGGCTGAAAAGATCCTGGCACGAGCGGCTGGACGGAGCCGCGTCGAGCCAGGTGAGATCGTCGAGGTTGCCGTCGACCTGGTGATGACCAACGACATCACCGCACCGCTGTCGATCGCCGAGTTCAAGAAGCTCGGCGTCGAGCGGGTCTTCGACCCGAAGAAGGTTGTCTTCGTCCCCGATCACTTCGTACCGGCCAAGGACATCAAAGCGGCCGAGCAGTCGAAGATCATGCGGGAGTTCGCGCTCGAGCAGGGCGCGATCTACTTCGAGATCGGCCGGGCCGGTATCGAGCACGTGGTGCTTCCTGAGCACGGCCTGACCCGGCCGGGCATGGTCATCATCGGTGCCGATTCGCATACCTGCACCTACGGTGCCTTCAACGCCTTCGCGACCGGCATGGGCTCGACCGACATCGCTGCGGCGATGGCGACCGGCACCACCTGGATGCGGGTACCACCGACGATCAAGTTCGTCTATAAAGGGAAGCTGCCGCCGTTCGTGACCGGGAAGGATCTGATCCTCTATACGATCGGGCAGATCGGGGTGGACGGCGCGCTCTACGCCTGCATGGAGTTCACCGGCCCGGTCATCGACGAGTTGCCGATGGACGACCGGATCACGATGGCGAACATGGCGATCGAGGCCGGCGCCAAGACCGGGATCTTCGCCTGCGACGACAAGACCCGCGAGTGGCTGGCCCAGGTGACCTCCGAACCCTACGAGCCGGTCGACAGCGACCCCGATGCCCACTACGCGCAGGTCATCGAGTTCGACGTCTCCAACCTGCGCCCACTCGTCGCACTGCCGCACCTGCCGTCGAACGTGTACCCGGCCGACGAGGTGCGTGACCTGCCGATCGATCAGGTGGTGATCGGTTCCTGCACCAACGGGCGGCTGAGCGACCTGCGCATCGCCGCGGAGATCCTCAAGGGCCGCCAGGTGCACCCGCGCGTCCGCTGCATCGTGATTCCCGGTAGCCAGGAAGTCGCCAAGCAAGCGACCAAGGAAGGCCTGGTCGACATCTTCCTGGAAGCCGGTGCGGTCTTCTCGGTCTCGACCTGCGGGCCCTGCCTCGGCGGCTACATGGGCGTGCTGGCCAAGGGGGAGCGCTGCGTCTCGACGACCAACCGCAACTTCCGTGGCCGCATGGGGCACCGCGAGTCCGAGGTCATCCTGGCCAGCCCGGCGGTCGCTGCTGCCAGCGCGGTGCTGGGTCGCGTGGCCTCACCGTTCGAGCTGAACTGAACCGCGATCGGGCAGCGGGCATCTGCGCCCGCTGCTCGGCTCAGTATCTCACCGGAACGACTGAACGAGGACAACGAGGAGGGCAGTACCCGTGCCGATGCGCGGGCGAGTGTGGAAATTCGGCGACAATATCGACACGGACGTCATCATCCCGGCCCGCTACCTGGTGACGATCGATCCCCAGGAGCTGGCCCAACACGTGATGGAGGACATCGACCCAGAGTTCGCCAGCAAGGTGCGTCCCGGCGATATCATCGTCGCCGGTCGCAACTTCGGCTGTGGGTCGTCGCGCGAGCACGCGCCGATCGCCATCAAGGCGGCTGGCGTGCAAGCGGTGGTGGCCGAATCGTTCGCGCGGATCTTCTTCCGGAACGCGATCAACATCGGGTTGCCGGTCGTGGAGGCACCGGAAGCGGTACGCGAGACCGAGACCGGTGACGAACTGGAGATCGACACCGAGAACGGGATCGTGCGCAACCTTCGCACCGGTAAGACGTACAAGGCGACACAGTACGACGAGTTCATCCAGCACATCATCCGAGCCGGTGGGCTCCTGAACGCGGTGCGCGAGCGCCTGGCCGCGCGCAAGGCAGCGGAGGCCGGCCAGTGACCGAGGTACACCTGCTGCTGCTCCCGGGTGACGGGATCGGGCCGGAAGTCCTGGCCGCCGCACGGCGAGTGCTCGAGGTCGTCGGAAACCGCCGTGGCTACCGTTTCCTCTTCGAGGAAGACCTGGTCGGCGGGGCCGCGATCGATGCCTACGGGACTCCGCTCCGCGACGAGACGATCGCTCGTGCCCGCCAGGTGGACGCCGTCTTCCTCGGAGCAGTCGGCGGCCCCAAGTGGGATCACTTGCCGAAGGCGACCCGTCCGGAAGCGGGTCTCTTGCGCCTGCGCAAGGAACTCGGTCTCTTCGCCAACCTGCGGCCAGTACGGGTCTTCGACGCACTGGCCGATGCGACACCGCTCAAGCCGGAGATCGTGCGCGGTGTCGACCTCATCGTGGTGCGTGAGCTGACCGGTGGCCTCTATTTCGGGCAACCGTCGGAGCTGCGTCGCGAGCCAGGCGGCCGCTGGGCAGTCGATACGCTGCCGTACCGGGAAGACGAAATCGCCCGGATCGTCGATCTCGCCTTCCAGCTGGCGCGCCAGCGGCGCCGCAAAGTGACGAGCGTCGACAAGGCCAATGTCCTCAACACGTCGGCCTTGTGGCGCGAGGTCGCCAGCGAGGTTGGCACTCGGTACCCGGACGTGACGCTCGAGCACCAGCTCGTCGATTCCTGCGCCATGCGCCTCGTTGCCCGACCGCGCGACTTCGACGTCCTGGTCATGGAGAACCTGTTCGGTGACATCCTCAGCGACGAGGCGGCTGTCCTCGCTGGCTCGCTCGGAATGCTCCCGTCGGCCAGCCTGCACGGGCGCCCGCCGGAACGACCGGGATCCCCAGTACGTCGCTTCGGCCTCTACGAGCCGGTGCACGGCTCGGCTCCCGACATCGCTGGCAAGGGCATCGCCAACCCGATCGGTGCCATCCTGAGCGCAGCCATGCTCCTGCGCTGGTCGCTCGACGACGAGCCGGCTGCAGCAGCCATCGAGCAGGCAGTGGACGCCGCACTGGCCAGCGGCGCCCGCACGGCCGACCTGGCGCGGCCGGGCGAGACGCCGCTCGGTACGGAAGCCTTCACTGGGCGCGTGCTCGAAGAACTCGATCGCTTGCTCGGATGAGAACGCCGACATGCGGGGGGCGACGGTGGGTCACGTATCGGCCCCCGCGTTGTTGTTGCCGAGAACCCGACGGCAGAACGCGTCGCCCGGACCGCAGCCGGCAGCTCCTCCCGCACATGTCCGGTCGAGTGGTACGCTCATCTCGGACGGGAAGGGAGGGGATGTGGCAGCCGCGTCCCAACGTCAGCGCACCAGACGGCAGCCACCGCGTCGCGGGCGTGGGCCACTCGTTTTCGGTGCCGTCGCGCTCGTTCTCATGCTGGTGCTCATGGTCTGGGCGGTGCGAGGTCTGCTCCGCTCCGAGTCACCGGCGGCAACAAGCCCGGTCGCTACGAGCGAGGCAGGCACGCTCCCGGTTGTCACGCCGACGACCAGCCCGGCCGAACCCACGGTGACAGTCCCAGCGGAAGCCAGAACACCCGGACCGACCGTGACGCCCACACCGACGCCGACACCGCCGCCACCGCTCGTCGTCGGTGCCTTCGGCGAATTGCCAGCACCGAATCTACCGCAAGCTGCCTTCCCGCCCGGGCAGCTCGACCTGACCTTCGAGCTAGCGCTCGACCTGGCGAGCCTGCCCAGCGAGGCACCGGTCTACCGGCTCGTCCCACCGGACTGGAACGAGGAACGAGTGGCTGAACTCGCGCGCGAGCTGAATATCGACGGCGAGGTCCAATCCACGGCCACGGGGAGTTTCGTCGTGCGGAGTCCAGCCGGGCAACTGGTCGTGACCGGCTTTACCGTGCAGTATCAAGCGGCCGAACCAGCGGTGACACCGACCCCGGCGACCACGCCGGAAGAGACACCGCAAGCGACGCCGGAGGTCTCCTCGCTCCCGACCGACGCCGACGCGATCGAGGCTGCGCGATCCTGGCTCCAGCGTCACCAGCTCGTCACCACACCGCTCGATGCCGGCGCCGTGCGCGAGCGCATTCCCGAGCAGGGCCTGGTGATCGTCACCTTCGGCCCGGCAGAGCCGTCGCCGGTCCTGTCGGCTGTTCCCGGTGCGACGCTCGCTGTTGCGGCCGATGGATCGATTCGTCAGGCCTTCGTCGCCTGGCCAGCCGCGATGGAATCGTCGACCTACAGCTTGCGACCGGCCGATGCGCTCTGGCAAGACGTCGTGAACCGGCGTGGTACGGTGGAGATCGACGAATCCGTCCTCACGCAGGCGAGTCTCCCGCTGCGGGGTACGGCCAGGATCACCAGCGCCGAACTGGCCTGGGTCGATGCTGGGCAGGGCATGACACGTTACCTGACACCGGTCGTCCGGTTCCTGGGTACCGCGACCTTCGACGGCTATCCGGAACCGGTACCGGTGACGGTGACCGTCGCTGCAGTCGCTGCCCAGGCAGCACCGCGGGGTTGAGCGAAAGGGGGGAGGGTGGCACGGTTCCGAGGCGCTCTCGGTGGCTCGCGGCTCGTCCTGTTTCTCGTCCTCGTTGCGACCATGGCTGGTCCGCTCGCGCTCGCCCGGCCAGCTCAGGCAGCTGGGACGTTCGTGCGCTGGGGCTACTACGTGACCTATGACCGTACGTCCTGGGCGACGCTGCAGGCGCAGCTCGGGAATCTGGATATCGTGTCGCCGTATTTCTTCCAGCTGCGCGCCGACGGGACGATCGAGGAACTGAACGATCCTACAGCGGACACCTTTCTCCGCCAGAGCGGGTACACCGTCCTCCCGATGATCAAAAACATCCCGCGCTGGGACGAGCTGACGCCGCTCCTCGCCGACCCGCAACGACGCGCGGCCGTGATCGGGCGGATCGTCGAGTTGGTGGAACGGCGCGGCTACAGCGGCATCCATATCGACTTCGAGGCGGTCAACGCGAGCGATGCCGCGCACCTTACCACCTTCATGCAGGAACTCGCCGCCCAGTTGCACGCCCGCGGCAAGCTGGTCACGCAAGCGGTGGTTGCCCGCACCTCCGACACGCCGACGACTTGGGGCGGTGCCTACGACTACGCCGCGCTTGCCGCGGTCAACGACTACATCGTCATCATGGCCTACGACTTTCATTATGCCGGCGGCTCGCCCGGCCCGGTCGCGCCGCTCAGCTGGGTCCGCCGTGTCGTCGACTACGCGACGACACGTATCCCGGCCGGGAAACTGATTCTCGGCATCCCGCTCTACGGGTACGACTGGGACACGACGGACGGTCCGCCAGCGCGTTCGGTCCGCTACGACCAGGTGCAGGAACTGCGACGCCGACCAGGTGCGACGAGCGGGTACGACGACGTAGAGCAGGAAGCCTGGCTCCGCTACACGGACGATGCCGGGCACCAGCACGAGGTCTGGCATGCCGATGTCCGCAGCGTGACCGCACGGCTGAACCTGGCGCTCGACCGTGGTCTCGGTGGGGTGGCGCTGTGGCGGCTCGGGCACGAGGATCCTGCCATTTGGCCGGAACTGGGGCGGCTGAACACGCCAGCGACGCGCATTCCTGCCTTCCCCTCGACCCCCGAGCGCCGCTACTTCCCGGAAACCGGACACTCGCTCTCCTACGGTTTCAAGGCGTTCTGGGAACGGAGTGGCGGGTTGCCGGTGTTCGGTTACCCGCTGACCGAGGAATTCACCGAGATCAATCCTGATCTCGGCAAACCGTTCACTGTGCAGTACTTCGAGCGCCAGCGTTTCGAATACCATCCGGAACTCGCCGGGACGCCGTACGAGGTCCAACTGGGACGCCTCGGTGTCGAGGACGCCCAGCGTCGTGGTCTACTCGGGACGCCGCCGTTCCAACCGGTTCCGGCAGAGGCCGCCGGAGAGGACTGCCTGTATTTCCCGGAAACGGGCCACACAGTATGCGGCGCCTTCTTCGCCTACTGGCAGTCGCACGGCCTGGAGTTCGGTGACCCGGGCATATCCTTCCGCGAATCGCTCGCACTCTTCGGTTACCCGCTCTCCGAGCCGTTCACCGACCCGGTAACTGGGCTGACGATCCAATACTTCGAGCGCGCGCGCTTCGAATATCATCCGGACAATCCGGAGCCGTACCGCGTGCTCCTGGGCCTCCTCGGAACCGACCTCGTGCGAGCGAAAGGGTGGATCCGGTGAACGCAGCAAGGTGTATCCTGGTGCTCCACGGGCCGAACCTCAACTTGCTGGGCCGGCGCGAGCCGGAGATCTACGGTTCGACGACGCTCGCCGAGATCGACGAACGACTCCGGCAACTCGGCGCTGCCCACGGGATCGAGGTCATCTGCGCACAGTCGAACCACGAGGGTGAACTGGTCGACCTACTCCAGCGCTACGGCTGGGACGTCATCGGTGTCGTCTTGAATCCGGGTGCCCTCACCCACTACAGTATCGCCTTGCGCGACGCGGTCGCCGCGATACCCGCACCGGTGGTCGAAGTCCATCTCTCCAATATCCACGCCCGCGAACCCTTCCGGCACCGTTCGGTCATCGCGCCGGTCGCGGTCGGTCAAATCTGCGGGTTCGGCCCGATGAGCTACGAACTCGCGCTCATGTACTTGATCCGGCGAGCGGAAGGAGCGTCAGGGTGAACACAGCGGCACGGCTCGCACGGCTCCGCGAGCGGCTGCGCGAGCAGGAACTCGATGCAGTCGTCATCACGCATCCCTCGAACCGCTTCTGGCTCAGCGGCTTCACTGGCGAGGACATCCCGCCGAACGAATCAGCCGGGCATCTCGTGATCAGCCACGAGGACGCGGTGCTGGTCACGAGTCGCCTCAACAGTGCGCTGGCGCAGCAGGAAGCACGCGGTTTCCGCGTTTTCGACCGCGAGCGCGATTTCGCGCGCGGCGACGCGGCCGTGCTCCGCGAAATGGGTGCGCGCCGGGTCGGCTTCGAGGACCGCGCCATCCTCTATCGCGACGTGCGTGTCCTGCAGGAGGAACTCGGTGAGCGCGTCGAGCTCGTCCCGCTCGGATCGCTGGTCGACGACCTGCGTGTCGTCAAGGACGAGGAAGAGCTCACGCTCATCGCTCGGGCGCAAGCGGTCACCGATGCAGCGTTCCAGGCGGTCGTGCAGGTCTTGCGGCCGGGGATGAGCGAACGGGAAGTCGCGCTGCGCCTGGAACAGGCGCTGGTCGAGGCTGGGGCCGACGGTGTCGCCTTCCCGATCGCGGTCGCCTCGGGGCCACATGGTGCGCTCCCGCACTACCGGCCGACGCAGCGGACGATCGCGGTCGGTGAGCCGATCGTGATCGATATGGGTGCCGTCGTCGCGGGCTACTGTGCCGATCTGACCCGCACCGTCTGGCTCGGCCAGGCGGACGAGCAGCTGGAGCGGATCTTCGGCATCGTCCTGGCTGCCCTGGAAGCCGCCGAGGCCGGTATCCGGCCCGGCATGACGGGACGCGAGGCCGACCGGCTGGCCCGCGAGGTGATCGAGCGAGCTGGCTACGGTGAAGCCTTTACCCACTCGCTGGGACACGGCGTGGGTGTGCGCGTCCACGAGGCGCCAGCGCTCTCTCCCGCATCCGAGCAGGTGCTCGCGCCCGGACAGGTCGTGACCATCGAACCGGGGATCTACCTGCCCGGCTGGGGAGGGGTGCGCATCGAGGATCTCGTCGTCATCCGCGATGACGGTGTCGAAGTGCTGACACGCACACCGAAGCGGCTGCACCTGAGCTGACGGGCCAGTCGCGCGTCCCGCTCGCGAATCCGTATACTCTCGGCGAGAAGCGATGCAGCGAGAGCTGACGGTCAGGGGGATCTCCGCATGATCGAGACAGGTGACCTCAGGAAAGGCATGACGCTGCTCATCGACGGGGAGCTCGTCCGCGTGCTCGACTTCCAGCACGTCAAGATGGGCCGCGGGAGTGCTTTCGTCCGGTTGACGCTCAAGAACCTGCGCACCGGAGCGACGACGACCACGACCGTGCAGGCGGGTACGCGCTTCGAACTCGCCCCGCTCGAGCGACACCGGGTCCAGTTCCTCTACGAGGACAGCGGGCAGTATCACTTCATGGACACCGAGACGTTCGAGCAGTTCGCCGTCGATCGAGAGGCGCTCGGCGACGCGGTCAATTACCTCAAAGAGGGGATGCAACTCGATCTTCTCACCTACAACGGTCAGCCGGTCGAGGTCGAGCTGCCGGTGACGGTCGACCTGCGTGTCGTCGATACCCCGCCAGGGGTGCGCGGGGACACGCAGTCCGGCGGCGGCAAGCCGGCGACGCTCGAAACCGGCATCGTCGTCACGGTGCCGTTCTTCGTCGAGGTCGGCGATGTGGTCCGCGTCGACACGCGCACCGGTGAGTACATCGAACGGGTGAGCTGAGGATGGCCGAACAGACGGAGTCCACGCAGCATCCGGACTACGCTGCGTTGACGCGCACCGTCCGCGAACTGGTCGAAGTGATGCGGGCAGCCGGCCTGCAGCGCCTCGAGGTCGCGCAGGGGGACTTGCGCATCGCGCTCGAGAGCGCCACGGCGGCTGTCGCACCCGCGACGCTCCCAGCGCAAGTGGTCGTCGCACCGGCACCGGTCGGCCAAGCGCCGGCCGCGGGCGAGACGGCGGTGGCTGAGCAGCTGGAGACGATCGTCGCGCCGATGGTCGGCACCTTCTACGCGGCGCCGCGGCCCGGCGCTGACCCGTTCGTGCGCGTGGGTGACCACGTCGAACCGGGACAGGTCGTGGCGATCATCGAGGCGATGAAGGTCATGAACGAGATCGTCGCCGAGCGAGCCGGGACGATCGTCGAGATCCTGGTCGAGAACGGGCAACCGGTCGAGTACGGTCAACCACTGATGCGCCTGCGGCCGGATTGATACGAGGAGATGGGCGATGCTCGGGGGCGAGGTCATCGGCGTCGCGGCACTCACGCAGCAGATCAAGGAGGTATTCGAGCGCCACCCCGAGTTCCAGTTCGTCCGCGTGCGCGGCGAGATCACCAATGCTCGAACCTATGCAAGTGGGCACTGGTATTTCAACCTGCGCGAAGGGGAAGCGACGCTCCGCTGCGTGCTGTTCCGGGGGAACGCACAGTGGCTGCCCTACTTGCCGAACGACGGCGACGAGGTGATCGCCACCGGCTCCATCAGCGTCTACGAGCGCGACGGAGTCTACCAGCTGTACGTCGAGTTCCTCGAGCCGCTCGGTGACGGCGCGCTGCGCCTGCAACTCGAGCAGCTCAAGCAGAAGCTGGAACGCGAGGGGCTGTTCGATCCGAGCCGCAAGCGTGCTTTGCCACCGCTTCCGCGCTGTATCGCCGTCATCACCTCCCCACACGGTGCGGTCTGGCACGACATCCAGATCGTGCTGCGTCGCCGCTATCCATACGTGCACCTCATTCTCGCACCGGCGCGCGTGCAGGGTGATGGAGCGGTCGAATCGCTCATCGCTGCGCTCGAAGCCGTGCAACTGGACGGACGAGCCGAAGTGGTCATCATCGCCCGCGGCGGTGGCTCGCTCGAGGACCTCTGGTGCTTCAACGACGAGCGACTGGCTCGGGCTGTCTTCGCTTGTCGTATCCCCGTCGTTTCGGCCGTCGGTCATCAGACCGATTGGACGATCTGTGACTTCGTCGCAGACCACCGGGCACCGACTCCCTCAGCAGCGGCCGAACTGGTGACGCCGCACGACCGCTTCGCACTCCTCAGCTGGCTCGCTGGACTCGACCATCGCTTGCACGAGCTGATGCACCAGCGCTTCGAGCGTGCGCGCGAGCAGGTCGGGCAACTCGCACATCGACTGAACCGGGCAGCGCCACGGCATCGCATGGATAATTTCCGCCAGCGACTCGATCAGTCGGCACAACGCCTCGATCGCGCGCTGGTCCAACGACTGGTTGCCGAGCGACAGCGCCTTCAGGCACTGGCACGGGAACTCGATCTGCTGAGCCCGTACGGCCCGCTGGCGCGCGGCTACCTGCTCGCCGAGGACGCGACGAGCGGCAGCCTGGTACGGTCGGTCGAACAGCTGGCCCTCGGTCAGCGGCTGCGCCTGCACTTCAGCGACGGACGAGCCGAAACGGTCGTCGAAGCGCTCCACCGAGAGGGAACGGGAGGGGGGACACATGGCTGAACGCATCGATGATTCCGGTGCACCGCTCCATCCGATCGATCTGTTCGAGCAGCTCGTTCAAGAGGTCGAGACGATCGTGCAGCGGCTGGAGAGCGGCGAACTCCCGCTGGCCGAAGCGATCCGCGAGTACCAGCGCGGTATCGAGTTGATCCGGCATTGCAACGCGATCCTGGATCAGGCCGAGCTGCAGATCAGCCAGCTCCGTCTCGGGAGCATGGCACCGGGCATCGAACCGGCTGCGGAAGCACTCGACTTCGCCGGTGGTGAAGACGGCGATCTTCCGTTTTCCTGAGGGTCGAGGAGCGGTACGCAGATCGACCGAGAACGACGGCCTCAGCAGCAAGGGCACAGCGGTTCCTCAGGATACCGGCTGGTTTTCTCGCTCTCTCGATACCTTCCACCGGTTCCTGGATGTCCCTTTACCGGTGAGGTCTCGCACTAGCCGGCAGCTCCGCACCCCTCCGGTCCGACCTGCGACCAGTTTCTGAAGGACGCTGGTGTGAGGCTGTTTTGCCCTGCCCGCTGTGGCTAGCACCGCGGGGCCACGAACGCCTACAGCCCCTCCGGTACTCCCTTCTTCTCTGCCCAGGTGACGCGACCGCCGACCTCCTCGTTTAGAAGGCGCACAGCGCCGGGAACCGCTCGAGGAGGCTTCGATGGCACGGTCGCTCGTCCAACTGCTCGCGAGTCTCGCGCTCGCACTCCAGCTCTTCGCTGCAGCCATCGCAGCGGCGAGTGCGGACGGGCCACCGGCACGGTACATCGTACTCGTCGCCCCACAGACGGCCACCAGCGACTTCGCACCGGTACGGCGCAGCCGTGCACTCGAGGTCGCCCAAGCAGTCGGCGCGCGCCCGGATGCCGTCTACGACACCGTGCTGGACGGTTTTGCTGGTTACCTGACGCCACGGCAGGTGGAGCGTCTCCTGGCAACCGGCGCCGTCGCAAGCATCGTGCCGGATGCCGAAACGCACCTGGCCGCGCAAACGGTGCCGACGGGCGTCCAGCGAATCGGAACGCTCGCGAACCCTACGGCCAAGATCGACGGCACGGACGATCCGCTCCCGATCGATGTCGCGATCCTCGACACCGGAATCGACCCCAATCATCCTGACCTCAACGTCGCCGGTGGGTACGACTGCTCGGGGAGCGGGAGTTGGGTCGACCGGCACGGGCACGGCACGCACGTGGCTGGCATCGTCGGTGCCCGCGACAATGGGATCGGTGTGGTCGGTGTGGCACCGGGAGCGCGGCTTTGGGCCGTCAAGGTATTCGGCGACGACGGCACCGGGTACGTCTCCTGGCTGATCTGCGGTCTCAACTGGGTCGCTGCCCATGCCGACACGATCAAAGTCGCCAACTATAGCGGCGGTGCCAGTGGGAGCGATACACCGAACTGCGGCGGAACGAGCGACCCGCTCCACCAGGCAGTCTGTCGTGTCGTGCAGGCCGGCGTCACGCTCGTCGCCGCAGCCGGCAACGGTGGGAACGACGCGCGGAACACGATTCCAGCAGCGTACCCGGAGGTCATCGCAGTCGGTGCGATCGTCGATACCGACGGCAAGCCCGGCGGCCAGGGACCGGGAACGAGCTACGGTGCCGACGACACCCGTGCGTCGTTCTCCAATTACGGTCCAGCAGTCGACTTCTATGCACCCGGTTACGCGATTCTGTCTACCGTTCCCGGTGGTGGGTACCAGCGGTGGAGCGGTACCAGCATGGCTGCACCGCACGTCGCTGGGGCTGCTGCGCTCTATCTCGCTCAGAATCCGGGTGCCTCACCGGGACACGTGCGCACGTTCCTCGCTTCGTCCGGTGAAGTTGGCCCCTGGGATACCTACGGGCAGACGCTCGTCCGGACCGACTGGGGTGCCGGTGGATCGGGGGGTGGCAGCAACAGTGGATCGACACTCGTCACGCACGATATCGCCGTGACGCAACTCTCTGCACCCTCGACGCTGGTAGTCGGCAGTGCCGCGACAGTCACGGTTTCGGTGCGGAACGAGGGAACGGCGAACGAGACGGCTACGATCACCCTGACAGCGAACGGTCAGGCGATCGGTCAGCCGCAGACGCTGACGCTCGATCCCGGTGCGAGCAGTTCAGTGCGTTTCGACTGGCAGCCCTCAGCGTCCGGCACGTACACGCTGGAGGCACGCGCGACGATTGCGGAGGACAGCGACCCGCGCGATAACCAGCGAAGCACCACGGTTACCGTCGCGCAACAAACCAGCCCCGTCCTCGATGTCGCGATTACCGACCTTACCGGCCCGGCAAGCCTCAGCCGCGGCCAGTCCGCCACCATCTCGGTGACACTGCAGAACCGTGGGACGAGCTCAGCCACCGTAACACTCAAACTGAGCACCAGCCCGCGCAACCCAGCGATGGGTATCGTCAGCACGCGCGTGACGCTCGGTCCCGGACAAACGCGGACACTCTCCTTCACCTGGCGTACGAACTCGCGGACACCGCCGGGTACCTATACGGTGACTGCCTCCGCACCGCTCAGCGGGGATGCCAATCCGGCCGACAACACCCGTTCACTGACCGTCACGGTCGTCGCATCGGCCCGCCGCTGAGCGCACCGCACGACCGGGGGAGAGCCGCGCTCCGATGTCCGGAGCCTGGCTCTCCCTTCTTTCACCGGTGCAGCGAGCGCGGCACACGAGACGGCAAGATGCTGCGAGGAGCAGCGCTCGGTCCCGGCACAGGTCGGCTTCTTCCGCGAGCCGTCCCGCTGCGACTCGTACCGTCCACACGCCGAAGCAGGCGCACTGCTTGGGCGTGGTCAGGCGAGCTGCAGTTCGACCGCAGGCGACCGTCTCGCTGTCACCGCGCGCTCTCCCATCAGGCGACGACCGTACCTCTTGCGCTCCCGGTTGCGTTCTCGTAGGCTGTGCCTGAGCAGGCCTGCTGTCGACGTCAGTGGAGCGCCGCGTGACCGGATCGACCGGTCGCACCGCGACCAAAGGGACACGAGCGCGTGTCCCCGGCGCTGCGCCGGACACGATCCTCTGGGCGACTCTTGCGGTCGCTTTCGCGACGGTGCTCGGTCTCGAGTCGGTTCGCGTCTTCGTCTCCGACAGCGTCTTCCTCATCGACCAGAGCCGGCGGACCATTCTGCTGGTGCTGATGCTGGGGGTATTCGCCAGCCCGCTCCTCGCGCCGGTCGTCAGTGCCCTGACCAGTGGGCGGTTGCTGCCGGTCGCCACTGGGATGCTGGTCGCCGCAAGAGCGCTGCTCCAGTTCGTGGAATGGCCGCTGGCCCGTGTGCTCCTCGGCGCAGCCGGCTTCGTCGCCTTCGGCTGGCTCCTCATCCCGCTGCTCCGCTGGCGAGCGCGAGCTGGACTCGGGATCGTGCTCGGGTGCGGGCTCGACCTCGCGGTCAGGACGGTACGCGACACCGTCGATCTTCCCTGGCTTCCCGGGATCGGTAGTCACCTCGTCACGGTCGTGCTGCTGGCTGGGCTGCTCGCCACCTTGGTCTTCGCTCTCGCCGACCGTGGGCCGCTCGAGCCGCGCGGCGCGCTCGGGTTTCTCGCGCTCGGCCCAGCCTTCGGGCTGGCTCACCTCGTGGTGACGAACCCTGGCTTTGCCACCGTGCACACGGATCGCTCGCTCGCCCTCGCGACCCTCGTTCTGACGATCGGCCTCGCGATCGGCATCGTCGCGTTTCCGCTGGCGACGCGACAGTGGATCGGCTGGGCTGTGACGACGCTCGCCGGTGCGCTCGGGCTCTGGCTCTCCTGGCGGGAGGGATGGCTCGGCACCATCGGGCTGCTCGCGTCGGTGGCCAGCTGGACGGTCTTCACGTTGACCGCAGCGATCGGCGGACGCGTGTTGCGGAATCCGACGAGTACCGGGCGAGCAGCGCTCGCGCTCGCACTCGGCCAGATCGTGCAGGTCGTTTTGCTTTTCCGGTATTACACTGCGACCGGTGATCGGGCCGCGCTGCTCGGTCTCTGGGGAATCCTGGCACTCGTCGTCGCACTCGATTGGCCGCGCACGCTCGCGCCCGGTACCGTGGCGCTGCTCCCGCATCTGGCCATCGGCGTCCTGCTCCCCCTCGCGGGAGCGATCCTCTGGCAAGCCGTCGAGACACGCAGTCGCTCGGCGCTGCCCACCGCGGTCGGAAGCGAGATCGTCGTCATGACGTATAACATCCAGTCCGGCTACGATAGCCAGGACCGCTGGAATCTCGAAGCGACCGCGCGGGCGATCGAGGCGGTCCAGCCGGATGTTGTCCTGCTGCAGGAGGTCAGCCGTGGTTGGCTGGTCACCTCGAGTGCCGACCAGCTCACCTGGCTCGCCCGCCGGCTCGGCATGCAGGCGAGCTGGGGTGCGGCCAGCGCGGACGGTCTGTGGGGGAACGCGATCCTGACGCGCGGACGACCGCTGGAAGTCGGGACGACGCGTTTCCGCACGACGCGCAACCTCCGCCGGGGTGCGGTCGCGGTGCGGCTGGCGACACCGCAGGGATCGGTATGGCTTGCCAGCACGCACCTGGATGACCCGCGCAGCGCGACCGACGTCCGGCTGGCGCAGATCGAGGAACTCCTGGCCTTCCTCCAGCCGCGGCGACCACTCGTACTGGGCGGCGACTTCAACGCCGATCCAGGAAGTCCGGAGTACCAGCGGCTGGTCGAGGCAGGCTTGATCGACGCCGCCAGCACGATCGGCGCGACCGGCCCGACTTCGGCCGACCGGCGGCGCATTGATTACATCTTCGTGACCGGGGAATTCGCGGTCAGCGGGGGCCGAGTCCCGAGCGTCACCGCCTCCGACCACCGGCCGGTCGTGGTGCAGCTGGTGGTGCGATGACGGGAGCTGTGCCGAGGCGGCACAGCTCATCGGCAGGACCGTTAGTGCCGTAGCCCTAGGGCACACCTCCGAGCAGGCTTCTTCGCCAGGTCGCTGGTGGACGACCGCGTTGTGCCGGCATGGGGGGACGCTGCGTTCCTGATCCCGGATGCGCCCGCTCGCCCGAGGTGGCATGGAGCACAAAAGAACGCTGCACGACATGAGCATCGAGCTGGTGCAGTCGGGCGGAGAGCGTGAGAACATCGAATCCGGAGGCAGAGCCTGCTGGATACGGACGACGAAGACGGCAGCTCGGGCCTGGCCGTCGGCCGACGACTCGACGCTGCGGAGACGATGGTTCGGCACTCGAGCGGTGTGATACACTCAAGATGCGAGCAGATATCCTCTCACCTTACGACAGCAACATCCGCGAGGGGAGTGTGCGCTGCGGCGGGTTGGCGCCCCAAGCCGGGTCGTTGTGTCGCTTCGCGAGGGAGGGAAACGATGCCTCCGAAGGTCGTCTTCGAGGTCGACTTGACCAAGCCGTGGCCAGAGCAGCCGGTACCGGGACACAATCGCTGGCATCCGGACATTCCACCGGTCGCCTCCGTGAAACCTGGTGAAGTCTTCCGTGTCGAATGCCAGGAGTGGACCGACGGGCAGATCCGGAACGACGATTCGGCGAACGATATCCGCGACGTCGATCTCACGCGCAACCACGTGCTCAGCGGCCCGATCGAAATCGAAGGAGCCGAACCCGGTGACCTGCTGATCGTCGACATCCTCGACCTCGGTCCCTTCCCACATGGCACCAAGACCCCGCACAACTCCCCGACGACCGAATGGGGTTATACGGGGATCTTCGCGAAGGTCAATGGTGGAGGCTTCCTGACTGACTATTTCCCGGATGCATACAAGGCGGTCTGGGACCTGCACGGCACGATGTGCACCTCGCGTCACGTGCCAGGTGTCCGCTTCGTCGGCATCGCTCACCCTGGATTGATCGGCTGTGCCCCATCGCACGAGCTGCTCCGCGAATGGAATCGCCGGGAAGCGGAACTGATCGCCACTGATCCCAATCGGGTACCACCGCTCGCCCTGCCACCGCTCGAGAAGAATGCAGTGCTCGGCACACTGAAGGGGCCGGAGTTCGAGCGGGCAGCGCGGGAAGCAGCACGGACCATCCCACCGCGCGAGCACGGCGGGAACTGCGACATCAAGAACCTCACCCGTGGGTCACGCTGCTACTTCCCGGTCTATGTCCCGGGTGCCAAACTCTCCATGGGTGACCTGCACTTCTCACAGGGCGACGGAGAAATTACGTTCTGCGGCGCCATCGAGATGGCTGGGTACATCGACCTCCACGTCGATCTCATCAAAGGAGGGGTCGAAAAGTACGGCATCACCAACCCGATCTTCCGGGCCAGCCCATACGAGCCGCGCTACACAAACTACCTCGTTTTCGAGGGAATCTCGGTCGACGAGAAGACGGGCAAGCAGCTGTACCTGGACGCCACAGTCGCCATGCGCCGTGCCTGTCTCAATGCGATCGAGTATCTCAAGAAGTTCGGGTATACGGCTGAGCAAGCCTATATCATCCTCGGCGCAGCACCGATCGAGGTGCGCATCAGCGGAATCGTGGATATTCCGAACGCCTGTGTGACACTCTACCTTCCCACCGAAATCTTCGAGCGGAATATCCTCCCGGAGGAGCCACCGACTGCTCCAACGTCTGGCCAGGTCGCACGAGCCGGCTGAGCGAAGGAGCTGCGGGGGGCGGTGCAGTGCACCCGCTGTACCGTCCCCCATCGTGAGGGGGAAACGCCATGATCGGGCTCGTTCTCCTCTGGGTCGGTGCGGTACTCGTCCTGAACGGGTTGTGGCTGGCCGGCCGCATCGGGGATCGGGAGATCGCTGTCATCAACGTGTTCACCGGAACAGTCGGATTCATCGCCGCGATCGTGACCGCGGTGAGGAATCCGGACGACATCAGCGCGGTTTCGTTCGGCGCCTTCGTCTTGCTGTTCGCTTTTACCTATCTGTGGGTTGCCATCAATCGCTTCTTGCAGACAGACGGCCGGGGACTCGGTTGGTACTCGCTGTTCGTGGCGATCACAGCGGTACCGGTCGGAATCGAGACGCTCCTACGAGCACAGACGACGTGGGGTCTGTGGCTAGCTGTCGACTGGCTTGCCTGGGCACTCCTCTGGTTCTGTTACTTCCTACTGCTCGTGCCGCGCCGTATCCCGCTCTCATTCGTCGCCTGGCTCACCGTTCTGGAAGGCATCCTCACAGCCTGGCTACCCGGCTATCTGATTCTCATGGGACATCTCCGGCCAGTTGTCGCTTGAGGCCTCGGGAGGATCGGAGCGATGCCGTTGTATCTGTATTCCTGCTCGCAGGACGGTCTGTTCGAAGTCCGGCGCCCTCTCGCCGAAGCTGCCTCTCCACTGGCGTGCCCATGGTGCGGTCAGCCCGCCCAGCGCGTCTTCACCCCACCCAACGTCCCGCGTACCCCGAAGTGGATCGCTGAGAGCCTGGCACGCGAGGAGCGCTCCCGCCACGAACCGCGTGTCGTGACGCGCGAGGAGATCGGTCTCCCCTCTCCCGATCCCGAGCCGAAGCCACGCTGGCACCGGGCGCACGGTCGTCCGTGGATGATCGGACACTGAACGGAGGCTCGGCGGCTACCGTCCCGGAACGGTGCCGGTTGTGCTCCACGCTTCCGAAACCCGCACCGTTCCGGTGACAGCGGAAGCGATGCGAGTACCAGGTTACCCCGCGCGTCGATGACTGAAGCGAACGAGCGATGCACGCTGCGCTCAGCGGAGCCGGATCGCCGCCTGTCGCAGGGCGGCGGCCGGGAGACCTCGCCCGCTGGACAGGCTTCCCGCCACCTCGCTCTCTGTCCAGACGAAGAGATCGACCGGTACCGGCACGGACTCGAAGGCCCGGAGGCAGCACATCCGCGCCTGCTCGCGGTCAGCATCGTCAGCGATGACGACGAGGATATCGGCGTCGCTGCGGGGCGTCGGTATGCCATGCGCGAACGAGCCGAAGAGATAGATCGCGCGCACCCCTGAGCATTGCGCCGCCTGCGCGGCTGCCAGCTGGATGGAGGCCAAGACGCGTTCACGGTCGAGGAAACGCACGCTCGCAGAACTCGACGATGGCTCGTGCATCGGCGATCGCCTCCACTGCATCGCGTTCGGTGTAGTACTCACCGGGCAGGCCAGCCGGGCATCCGTTGGGATACCGAGCAAGAATGTGATGCCGATCCAGGCGTCGTGCGGCATCGAGGAGTGCCGGTGGCACGTCGAGCCGTTCCTGCAATCCCTCGAGCAAGCGGAGCACACTCTGTCCCCAGCCCTCGCCACCCAGCCCCAGGAGAAGCCCTTTCACCGCCTTTTCGGCCGCCTGTTGCGTTGCGAACGCGGCCCACTCGAAATGCCCTCCTCGCGCCGCATGCTCCGCGTGAGCCAGATCGCGTCGTGCTTGCCCCAACCAGGCCAGTCCGCGGTTCACTCTCGATGGCTCCTCAGTCGACGGCCAGCTCGTGTTCCGAACGGATCCTGGCGACGAGGCTAACACAACCTGCGGCACCGGCACCTGGCAACCGGTGGGCTTGGGAGCACACCGCGCCGGCGAGTACACTAGCGGCGGATCGGGAAAGGCGGTCAGACCATGGGGATCGTCCAGCGTCTCCGGAACCACATCGGTTTAGTCCCGAACCCAGTCAGTCGCACGACGCGCGAGGCGCATGCCCGCGTTCGCGGCGCCGACGTGAGCATCAGCGTCTGCCCGTACTGCGCGGTCGGTTGCTCGCAGCTCGTCTACACCAAGGACGGGCGGATCGTCGATATCGAAGGGAACTACGAGAGCCCGATCAACGGCGGCACGCTCTGTCCGAAGGGTGCGGCGACCTGGCAGCTGATCCACAGTCCGTTGCGCGAACTCCGCGTCAAGTATCGGGCCCCCTACAGCGACCACTGGGAGGAACGGCCGCTCGAGTGGGCGATGGAGCGGATCGCGCAGCTGGTCAAAAAGACGCGTGATGCCACCTTCGTCCATCGTGACGAGCAGGGGTTGGTCGTCAACCGGACGCTGGGAATCGCGCATCTGGGTGGGGCGACGCTCGACAACGAGGAGAACTATCTCATCAAGAAGCTGTTCACCGGTGGACTCGGCATCGTCGCCGTCGAAAACCAGGCACGCATATGACACTCCAGTACGGTGCCCGGTCTGGGCGCCCGACTCGGTAGAGGTGGAGCAACGACGACGCTGGCGAGCCTAGCCGACAGCGACTGCATCGTCATCATGGGCTCGAACATGGCCGAGAACCACCCGGTCGGCTTCCGCTTCGTCGTGAAAGCGCGCGAGCGTGGCGCGACGGTCATCCACATCGATCCGCGCTTCTCGCGCACCTCAGCGCTGGCCGATCTCTTCGTCCCGATCCGCCCGGGAAGCGACCTCGTCTTCCTCGGCGCGCTGGTGAACTACGTCCTGAACTCGGAGCGCTGGAACAGCGATCCCTTCTTCCGCGAGTACGTCCTCCACTACACCAATGCCAGCGTCATCGTCTCGCCGGAGTTCCGCGACACCGAAGAGCTGGCGGGCGTGTTCAGTGGCTACGACCCGCAGCAGCACCGCTACGACCCGGCGAGCTGGCAGTACGCCGGCCAGCGGCGGCCGCTCGAAGGCGAGCGCTGGCCCTGCCGACCGTCCATCGAGCCGGAGCGCGACCCGACACTCGAGCACCCCAACTGTGCCTTCCAGCTCGTCAAGCGCCACTTTGCTCGCTACACACCCGAGCTCGTCGAGCAGGTGTGCGGTGTTCCTCGCGAGCTGTTCCTGCGCGTCGCCGAGACGATCCTGGCCAACTCGGGACGCGACCGCACGACCGCTTTCTGCTACGCGGTCGCCTGGACACAGCACACGATCGGCACGCAGATCATCTCCTGCTGCGCGCTGCTCCAGCTCCTGCTCGGTAATATCGGTCGGCCCGGCGGTGGTATCCTCGCGCTGCGCGGTCACGCCACGATCCAGGGCTCGACCGATATCCCGACGCTCTTCGACCTTCTGCCGGGCTACCTCAAGATGCCGCGGGCGATTCCCGAGCACGCCACACTCGCCGAGTACTTCGCGAGCGAACGCCCAGCGACTGGGCTCTGGTACGACATGCCGAAATTCATGGTGTCGCTCCTCAAGGCATGGTACGGCGATGCCGCGACGCCGGAAAACGACTTCGGGTACGCCTTCCTCCCCAAGATCGGCGGCGACTATTCGTTCCAGTCCATCCTCACCATGATGAAGGACGGCATCATCAAAGGCCTCTTCGTCATGGGCATGAACCCTGCTGTCGGTGGGCAGAACGCCCGGCTCGCCCGGCAGGCGCTGGCGAACCTCGACTGGCTGGTCGTCCGCGACGTCCACGAGATCGAGACCGCCTCGTTCTGGTACGACGCACCGGAAGTGCGCAGTGGTGAGATCCGTCCACAGGATATCAAGACCGAAGTCTTCTTCCTGCCGGCCGCGATCGCAGCCGAGAAGGACGGCACGTTCACCAATACCCACCGGCTCGTCCAGTGGCACGACAAGGCGGTCGAGCCCCCTGGCGATGCTCGCTCCGAAGCGCACTTCGTCTACCACCTCGGGCGACGTCTGAAGGAACTCTACGCCGGTGACGACTCACCGGCCGGCCAGCAGATCCAGGCCCTGACCTGGGACTACCCGACGGTCGGGCCGCACGAGGAACCGGATCTGATGGCTGTCGCCAAGGAGATCAGCGGGTACCGTGTGGCCGATGGTCGACCGGTGGCTGGGTTCCACGAGCTGGCTGACGACGGCTCGACAGCCTGCGGCTGCTGGATCTACTCCGGCATCGTGACGCCCGAAGGCGAGCACCGTGCCAAACGGCGGCGCGGCGACGACCGGGCCAGCCTCGACTGGGGCTTCGCCTGGCCAGCCAACCGGCGCATCCTCTACAACCGTGCCTCGGCTGACCCGCAGGGTCGCCCCTGGAGCGAGCGCAAGAAGTGGATCTGGTGGGATCCGGAGCAGGGGCGCTGGGTCGGTTACGACGTCCCCGACTTCCCAGCGACGAAGCCGCCTGACTACCAGCCACCACCGGGAGCGCGTGGGTTGGACGCGCATCCGGGAACAGCCCCCTTCATCATGATGCTCGACGGCCTGGGCTGGCTCTTCGTCCCGGTCGGTCTCCTCGATGGACCCCTCCCGACGCACTACGAGCCGTGGGAGACGCCGGTGACCAACCTGCTCTATCCGTCGCAGCCACGCAATCCTGTCGCTCCGGCTTTCCTCCGGGCTGACAATCCGTATCACGAGATCGGCGACCCACGCTACCCGTACGTGATCACCACCTACCGGTTGACCGAGCATCATACCGCCGGCGGCATGAGTCGCTGGGTACCCTGGTTGGCGGAACTGCAGCCAGCTGGCTTCGTCGAGATCAGCCCGGAGCTGGCCCGTGAGCTGGGCATCGCCAACGGAGACTGGGTGGTGGTCGAGACCGCTCGTGGCGCGGCCGAGGCACGCGCCCTGGTCACCGAACGCGTCCAGCCGCTCACGATCGCCGGGCGGACGGTCCATGTTATCGGGATGCCTTGGCACTTCGGCTTCGGTGGGCTGGCGACCGGCGGTATCGCCAACGAGCTGGCCGCTCTCGTCGAAGATCCCAACTCGCTCATCCACGAAGCGAAATCGTTCACCTGCACCATCCGCAAGGGACGGTTGCGAGAGGGGGCTGGAGCGTGAGCAGCGCAGCGCTCGTCGGACGAACGCGGGCGCGTCCTGGCGCGTTCGGGTTCCTCACCGATACGACGCTCTGCATCGGCTGCAAGGCCTGCGAGGTCGCCTGCAAGCAGTGGAACCAGCTCCCGATGGACGAGTTCGGCTTTACCGGGATGAGCTACGACAACACCGGCGACCTCGGCGCGACCACCTGGCGGCACGTCGCCTTTATCGAGCGGATCAGTGACCAGGAAGGCCGACGACCGACTAGCCTCAAGCCGTTCCAGAGCAACTGGCTGATGCTGAGCGACGTCTGCAAGCACTGCGTCAACGCCGGGTGCATGGAAGCCTGTCCCACGGGAGCGATCATCCGCACGGAGTTCGACACGGTCGTCATCCAGCCCGATATCTGCAATGGCTGCGGGTACTGCGTCCCAGCCTGCCCCTTCGGGGTTCCAGCCCTGAGTCCCTACGACGGGAAGGCGCACAAGTGCACGTTGTGCTACGACCGGCTGAAGGATGGCCTCGAACCGGCCTGCGCCAAGGCCTGCCCGACCGATGCGATCCAGTTCGGTCCGGTTCACGCGCTGATGGACCGCGCGAAGGCGCGTGTCGCCGAACTCCAGGCTCAGGGCGTGGAGGCTCGCATCTACGGCGACGAGGCGCTCGGCGGCACAGGTGGGATCGGCGGGCTCAATGCCTTCTTCATTCTGACAGCCCCACCGGAGGTCTATAACCTCCCGGCCAAGCCGGAACTCCCGCAGCGACGGGTCCTCCCGGCTTTCCTGACCAGCGCCCTGGCAGCGCTCGCGCTCGGCCTGGCTGCGCTCCTCTCGTTCCGACAAGGAAGGAAGGCAGAGCATGGCTGAGGTCCGCACCTGGCGGCATCGCCGTGCGCCTGGCGAGCCGGTCAGTGCCGAGACGCGCGAGAGCTACTACGGTCTACCGGTGATCCACGGGCCGCACTGGCGCTGGCCGATCGTCTTCTACTTCGTACTGGGTGGCCTGGCTGGCGGCAGCGCTGTCCTCGCTGCTGTGGCTCGACTGGTCGGTGGACACTGGGCCCGCCCGGTGGTCCGGGCCGGGCGGTATCTCGCGTTCCTGGCTGTCCTTCCCGGTCCGCTGCTCCTGATCGTCGACCTCGGCCGGCCGGAGCGGTTCCATCACATGTTGCGGGTGGTCAAGCTCCGCTCGCCGATGTCGCTGGGCGTGTGGGGACTCATCGGCTTCAGCCTGAGCGCGTTCGCCAATGCACTGCGTCAGGCTGCCGAAGACGGCTTACTCGGTCGCCGCAACCGGCTGGTCAGGGTGGTCCGCTATCTTCCCGATCGCGGCCTGGCAGCCGCGAGCGCGCTCCCGGCCTTCTTCCTGGCCGGGTACACTGGCGTGCTGCTCGGGGCAACCGCGGTTCCGCTCTGGGCGCGGAACGCGCTCCTGCTCGGGCCGCTCTTCCTCTGTTCGGCGCTCTCCAGCACAGCTGCCGCACTCTCCCTGCTGCTCGGTGGTCAGAGCCGGGACACGCGCGCCCAGCAGGCACTCGAGCGCGTGGAACGTGTTGCGCTGGCTGGCGAACTCGTCCTGCTGGAGACGATCCAACGGCGGAGCGGCTCGGTCATCGGTCGGCCCCTCCGCGAAGGGCTGGAAGGGCGAGCCTACACCGGAGCACGCGTTGGTGCTCACTGCGCTCTGGTGCTCCATGTTCTGGCTCGCCTGCTGCCGCGACGCTGCCGCACGCCGGTCGCGGTTGCTGCCAGTTTGGTTGCGCTCACTGGCGCGTTCCTGCTGCGCGCTGCGATGGTCTTCGGCGGGCGACGCTCGGCCGACGATCCGGCAGCGACGTTCGCGATCACTCGCGGAGACCACTGAAGATCCGCTGCCGTACCGGTTGCCTGCTCGAACGGTTGACATGTGCGGCGCCGGGCCGTGCCCTGCCAGGCGACCCACCGCGCACTTGACAGAGTGTCGTCCTATGCTGATACTCGGTCTCACGAGTGGCCGCGGTCGGAAAGGAGTCGATCATGCTCGTCCGCGTGTCCCTGTTCATCGCGCTCGTGGCCGGCCTCGTCTGGCTCGTCCCCTTCGACGCGCTCGCGGACGCTGGCGGAGACGAGCGGCGGGCTCGCGCTGTTCCTGCTTCGACGCGCCTCCCTGCCGGTCTATTCCCGCCGCGCCGCCTGCCACCAGCGACCGTGCCGGAGCACGAGCAGCGTGCGAAGGAGGCGACACTTCCCGAGCACTGCACGTTGTCGAAAGGATTCTGGAAGAACCACCCGCTGCTCTGGCCGGCGCCGTACGCGCCGGATCGGCCCTTTTTCTCGAGCGGTCTGACCTGGTACGAGACGTTGTGGACACCGCCGCGCGGTGAGAACGCCTACTTCGTGCTCGCGCACCAGTACATGGCAGCCCAGCTCAACCTCGCGCGCGGCGTGGAAGCTCCCGCCGAGGTGTCGCAGGCGCTCGCCGAGGCGGAGGCCTGGCTCGCCGGGGCCATGCCGTATCCAGTACGGCATGATCCTGTTGCACTGGAACTCGCGGCGACCCTGGAGCGGTTCAACGACGGCGAGATCGGTCCCGGTGCGTGTCCCTGATCGGTCTCCGCACCGAGCGTGGAACGACGCAGCCGAAACCCTGCCAGCCTGACGGGCGTGACGCCTCGATCAGCAGGGCAGCCGGCTTCCGGCGCGCACCGGGCTCGCCGAGGCCGGTCGTGTGCGGTGCCTGCCGAGCCGAGCGCGCCAGCGTACGCCCCGGTGTCGCTCGACCTGGGAATCCGAGCGTGCTCGCTCAACTCACCGGATTTTCCAGCACCAGTTCCCCGACCCGGATGACGACACGGTCACCCGGTCGTAGCGAGAAGGCGTCCGGTGGGACGATGCCGGTGCCGGTCATCAGGACGCCTCCGAACGGGAAGGACAGCTCCTTGCCGAGCCAGCTGACCAGTTCCTCCGGACGGCGCTTCATCTGGTCGGTCGTCGTCTCCCCCGCGAACACGACCGACGAGCCCCGCCGTATCTCCAGCGCGATCCGGATCCCACGGAGGTCCTCCGGACGCTCGACGATGACGATACCCGGACCGAGCGCACCGGCACCGTTGTAGATCTTCGCCTGTGGGAGGTAGAGCGGATTCTCCCCTTCGATATCGCGCGAGGAGACGTCGTTGCCGACCGTGTACCCGACGATCTCGAGCGTCCGCGTGAACACGACAGCGAGCTCCGGTTCAGGGACGTTCCAGCCACTGTCCCGCCGCACGCGCACCGGCTCGCCCGGCCCGGCCATCCGCCAGCCCTGCCCCTTGAAAAAGAGTTCCGGTCGCTCGGCCTCGTAGACGCGCCAGTAGATGTCCTTCACCTGTGCCTCAGCCATCCGTGCATCGCGACTGCGCAGGTAGGTGACCCCAGCTGCCCAAACCTCTTGTTCCGGCTCGATCGGCGCGAGGAGCGGCCCGCTCGCGTTGCCCGAGCGGGGCAGCTGGGCGAGGACGTTGCGCGCGGCGTCGGCCGGCAGCTCGAGGAGCCAGCTCAGCCGGAACCCTTCCGGGAGCCACTGTCCATCACAGGCCCAGCGCGGCCCACTCACTGTGTGGTGACGCGTGAGGTACACGTGCCCTCCTTTCGGAACGATTCTCCGGACGTTCGCGCTTCCTGTCGAGAGCGAACCTGATGGTTCGGGAACGGTGCACCCCAGGAGCAGTACAGCAGTCGATAACCGACAAAGCTGCCCGCTGTGCTATACCAGAACCCGGCGACCGAGCGCCGGAGGCCCGATGGACAGGCAGGAGCTGACAGACCCAGCCGTTCGACTGTTCCGTCTCGTCGTGCTGGACATCGACGGGACGTTGCTCGATCCGACCGACGTGGTCCGTCCCGCCGTGCGCGAGGCAATCCAAGCCTGCCGAGAACTGGGAGTCGAAGTCGCCCTGGCCACCGGGCGCCGCCTGCGCACGACCCGTCCCATCGTCGGCGAACTCGGCATCCAGCTCCCGCTGGTCCTGTACAACGGCGCGCTCGTCTGGGACACCGAGCACGAGGTCCCGCTCGCCGAGCGTCCGCTCGATCGTGCTGCGCTCGCTCGTACCTTGCACGAGGCCGAGCGCGAAGGGCTCGGTGCGCTCGCGTTGCGTGGTCCAGGGAGCGGCGAACGCATGGTGTTGGTAACGGATCCACTACCGCGCCTGCCGGAGTTCGAGCAACAGCTCTTGCCGCGCAGCGGCGACGTCGACCAGCTCCCGGTTTCGGAGGTCCTCGCGCTCCAGGACGTGTTGACCGTCGATCTCTTCGGTCCGGAACGGGCGCTCCGGCATGCGACGGCCCGGCTGGCCCGGGCAGGCTACGCCATCTATCACCACGGGCCGTTCGAGTGGCTGCCAGCGCTGCCGCGCTGGGTGGCCAACGTCCATGCACCCGGAGTGAGCAAAGCGAGTGGTGTCGAGGTCCTGGCACGTCGGCTGGGGCTGACGCTCGCTGACGTGCTCGCCGTGGGGGACGGCGAGAACGACCTACCGCTGCTCCGCGCTGCCGGACTCGGTGTCGCGATGGGAAACGCGCCGGAGCACGTCCGCGCTCAGGCCGATGCCGTCGTCCGGGGGCACGACGAGGACGGCGTCGTCGAGGCACTCGAGCGGTTCGTGCTCGAGCCGTGGCGGCGAGTCCAGGCGGTCGCCTGACGGCCGCTGCGAGCGACTGGCAACGCACGGAAGGGAAGGGATACGGTGCAGGTCGGGGGCCGGTCACTGCGTATCGCGCTGGCGTGCGTGCTCGCGCTCGCGAGCCTCGCGGTCAGCCCACCTCGTTCCAGCGAGGCGGCGCGGGATCCGGCGAACTTCCGTGAGTTCTTCGGGATCGTCGGCCGGGACCCCTGGTACGAATTCAACACCGATCCCGAGCGCTACCCGGTGCACATCAACCGTACCTTCCTCGAGACGATGATGGCCGAAATGGCCCGGATGGGGGCTCGCTGGGTCCGGATCGAGTTCCACGCCGAGTACGACCAACCTGCCGGTCCAGGCTGGATCGATTGGGCCAAGCACGACTGGTACCTCTTCGACCTCGCGCCGCGCTACGACATGAAAGTCCTGGCCGTGCTCGGCTCCGGTATCCTCGCCGACCTTGATGCCAGCTACGCGTTCTCGCACATCAACGATCCACCGGACCGTGACGGGCGCAACCGGTACACCCGTGCCTTCGTCGAGCGAACTGCCGAAATCGTTGGCCGGTACGGAACGGCGCTGGCTGCGATCGAGCTCTTGAACGAACCGAACGCGAACGAGCTCCTGTGGGAAGAAACGAACCAGCAGGTGCACGCTGTTCGACCGGACATCTACGGCCGGCTGGCCGTCGATGTCTACGAGACGGTCGAGCGGCACAGCCCCGCGACGCAGGTCGTCGCTGGCAGCATCCTCTTCGACCGCCAGGAAGACGGCGATCGGCACCTCGCCTGGCTGCGGGCCGTCTACGAGAGTCCCGCTGTCCGGGACTACCGCGCACGGACGGGCCGATATCCGTGGGACGCCCTGTCGATCCATCCCTATTTTCTTCCCGACGCCGCGAGCGTGCTCGCCGCCGTCCGCGAACTCCGGGCTGTGCAGCTGGAGTACGGCGACACGACTCCCATCTGGGTCACGGAAGTCGGGATGCCCGCTGAACCAGCAGCGTGGTCACCGGCTGGCGTGCTCGACCCGACACCAGCCGAACTCGCTCAGGCGGAGTTTCTCCGTCAGGTCTACACGCTCCTCTGGGAGCAGGCACCGGAGGTCGAGCGCGTCTTCTGGTTCAAGTTCGAGGACTTCGGCACCAGCCATGGGTACGCCAACTGGGGGCTCGTCCGCTTGCTCGATTCCGGTATGGTCTACGGTCGGGAGGCCGTCCCCTGGCCGCGCAAGCCAGCTTTTCTGGTCTACCAGAGTCTGGCCCGACCAGACGCCTTGCCGACGAGCCGCGTCGCACCGCCGGACGATCCGAGCGTGCGCTATTTTCCGGAGACCGGACACACCCTGAGTGGGCCGTTCCGCCGCTACTGGGAAGAAAACGGCGGACTGGCTGCCTTCGGCTACCCGCTCACCGAACCATTTTGGAGCGGCGGGCGTCTCGTCCAGTTCTTCGAGCGTGCCCGCTTCGAGTACTGGCCGGAGTTCCGCGGTACTCCGAACGAGGTGCAACTCGCTCATCTCGGACGCTGGGCACTGGGGAACCGGAGCTTCACTCCGCAACCACCACCGGAGAAGCCCGCTCCCGACGAGCGCTCTTTCCCGGAGACCGGCTTCGTCGTCCGCGGCGCATTTCTGCGATACTGGGAGCAGAACGGTGGACTGGCCCGTTTCGGGTTGCCGATCAGTCCGGAGTTCCGCGAAGTGAACCCGAGCGATGGGAAGGAATACACGGTCCAATACTTCGAGCGGGCGCGTTTCGAACTCCATCCCGAAGCCGCCGGGACGCCGTACGAAGTCCAGCTCGGCCTCCTCGGCGCGCAGGCGCTGCAGACGCTCGGTTGGTATCGCTAGGTGAACGGGAGGGCCAGATGAGCCAGCCACGAACACCGATCGGCATGGAGATCGTTCCCGCTCCACCGGGCAGTGGGCTCTTGCCCTATAGACTTCCCGATCCCGCTCGCGAACCGCTCCTCCCGGCACCGCGTGCGCTGCGGATCGAGGCGATCCAGCACGTGGCGATCCGTGTCGCTGACCTCCGCACCGCTGAGTCGTTCTACCGGGAATTCTTCGGGATGGAAGTCGTCTGGCGCGTGCGGCATGCTGGTGAGCGGTGGGAGTATCTTCCCGCCGATTTCGACTGGGACGCCGGGATCCGTACTGGCATCTATCCGCAGTACGTGTTGCTCCGGAACGGGCCGCTCGCCCTGCTGCTCCAGTTCGCGGGGCGTGGAACGGTCTTCGTCGAGCCGAGGCTCGTCCACCTGAGCCTCCGCGTCGCGCCCGAAACGCTGGCTGAACTGCGCGCGGAAGTCCTCGTCCGCGAATATCCGGTGGCGCAGAGCGACGAGCACGCGTTCGTGTTCCGCGACCCGTTCGGGATCACCTGGCACCTGACCGACTTGCCTGGCAGTGAGCCGCCTGACGGCTGAACGAGCGGTGCGAAGGGACAGCGGAGCATGCTTCACCCGTATCAGGAACTGATCGACCTCCTGGCCGAGACACCGCGGCGGTTAACCAGCATGCTCGCAAGCGTGGATGCCAGCTCACCGGCGGGGGCAGAGCACCTGACGCGGGTCGTTGCCCACCTCGCGGCGGTCGAGGCGCTGATGCGCGAGCGCATCCTGCGGATGATCGCCCAGGACACGCCCTACTTTCGGGCTGTCGATCTCGCCGCCGTAGCCGAAGCGGTGCCGACGCTCGCTGAGGCGTTGCAGCGCTTGGGTCAGGAGCGCGGCGAGACGCTGACGACGCTGATGACGCTCTCGCTCAAGGACTGGGAGCGCCCGGCGATCCACGAGACGCTCGGCGAGGTCACGGTCGAGGATCTCGTCGAAGAGCTGGTCGAACACGATCGCAGGCACCTCGAGCAGATCGAGCGACTCCTCGCTGGTCAGGAGACTCCCTGGCCACCTGAGCCGAGCTGACCATCCGGTGCCGCTGCCTCGACGAGCGCCAGCACCTCGTCGAGCCGGTCATTGGCCGTCACTGCTCGCACGACCGTCTCGTCGAGACGTTCCTCCCACGGAGCCAGCGCTGCTGAAAGGTCTTCAGCCCTTTCCACAGCGATCGCTGTCGCGCGCGCCGGGACACCCATCCGCTGGAAGTGCTCACGGTAACCCGGGAACCGCTCGTACCGGGCTGCTTCGTCTTCCAAGCGAGGGAGCGCTGCTTGCCCGAGTGCGACACGGACGTAGGCATAGCGCTGCGGCAGCGATCGTCCAGCTGCCACCGCTCCCGCCCGGACCCACTCCGTGGAGCGATCGACGAATTCCGGCGTCAGCCAGTTGAACAGGACGGCATCGGCGACTTCCCCCGCGAGCCGGCACATGCGGGGACCGAGCGCCGCGACGACCAGTTCGCACGAGAGTACCGCCCGGAGCACCTGCGCCCCCTGACGGACGCGTTCGAGCGCGCCGCTTCCGGCCCCCGAACCGATCCCCAAGCGCAGTCGCTCGATCGGCAAGTCGAGTTCCCGGACACGTTCGGCGATCCGCTCCGGCGTCCAGCGAGAGAGCGGTAAGACCCCCACGCCGAGCGCGATGCGGCTGGTCACCGCAGCTGCAGCAGCGAGCGCAGCCAACCCGTCACCGTCCGGCGTGTCGTTGACCCAAAAAGTGCGATAGCCCAGTGCCTCGCAGGCGCTCGCCGCAGCACGGATCACCTCGTGTGGCACTGCCGCTGCCAGCCCGAACCCTCGTGCTCCCATCCGATCCTCCCCTTCTCGCTCCCGAGAGCCCACGTGTTCATTGTTGCAGAGACGATCTCCACATCGTTTCCGGTAAATGGAACGACCGTGCCCACCGAGTGTCATGCTGTGCGATACAATGATGGGTTCGTCTGGCGACGATGGCGTCGAGCCAGAACGAGTAAGGTTGGCAGACGATGGAAAAGGGACAGCGAACCGAACCGATGCGGATCGTCATCGCCGGTGGCGGTTTCGCTGGCGTCACGACTGCTCACGCGCTGCGTACGGTCGCGCGCTCCGGTGACGTCGAAGTCGCCATCATCTCGCGAGAGAACGCGTTCGTCTTCTACCCGCTCATGCCGGAGGTGATCTCCGGTGCGCTGCGGGTCGAGACCATCCTCACCTCGATCCGGCATGTGGTGCCACACGCTCGCCTGTACGTCGGGGAGCTGACGGCGATCGACCTGGAGCGGCGTACGGTGACGATCCGGCATGGGCTCTACCAGCATCATCAGGAACCGCTGGAACTCTCCTACGATCATCTCGTCCTCGCGCTCGGTGGCGTCCCGGCGACCTTCGGCATTCCCGGCCTCGACGATTATGCGTTCGACGTGCAGCGACTGGGGAATGCGTTCGCGCTGCGGAACCATCTGATCGACCTTTTGGAACAGGCCGATATCGAGTCCGATCCGGACGAACAACAGCGGCTCCTGACCGTCGTGGTGATCGGCGGTGGGCCGACTGGCGTGGAGGTCGCGGCTGAGATCCGCAGCCTCTTCACGCACGCGCTCCCCTTCTACCGCAATATCCGGCCCGGCACTGAGCGCGTCGTCCTGGTCGAGGCGCTGCCCCGTCTCCTGACCGGCTTCCCCGACGCGGCGGCCGACCGCGCTGCGAGCGAACTCCGTCGCCGGGGGATCGACATCTTGCTCGGCAAGAAGGTCGTCCGCGTCGATCCCGCCGCGGTGACGCTCGAGGACGGCACGGTGCTCGAGTCGCGCACGATCGTCAGCGCGATCGGTGTCGAGCCGAATCCGATCGTTCGATCGTTCGGTCTCCCGCTCGATGCGCGGGGGCGCATCGTCGTCGACGAGTACTTACGCGTGGCTGGATTCCCCAACGTCTGGGCGATCGGCGACAACGCCGCGGTGACCGATCCGGCAACGGGTCGGCCGTACGCACCGACCGCCCAGCACGCGGTTCGCCAGGCCAAGCTCCTGGCCAAGAACCTCGTGGCCAGTCTCAGCGGTCGCCCGCTGGAGCCGATGCGCTACCGGACGCGTGGCATGATGGTCACCCTCGGTGACCAGAGCGCGGTCGCCTGGCTGGGGCGCGTCACGCTGACCGGCTTTGTGGCCTGGTGGCTGTGGCGGACCTACGCGCTCCTGCAGATCCCGCGGTGGGACCGGCGGATTCGGCTCGCGATGGAATGGACGCTCGACCTGCTCTTCCCGCCCGAACTGGTGCAACTCAAGGTCGGCCAGCCGGCGCCGGCGACCCGTCGACTGGTCGAAGCAGCCCTCCGCCGGCTGCGCGAGGCACCGGCACCGGTCGAATCGCCCACCTCGCCGGCCGTCGGTTCAGGAGCGCGCCGCGAGTGAACGCAGCGCGGCCACTGCCGCGTCGACATCGGGAAGGGCGCGTAATGGCGCCCGATCCCGGTGGACGATCGTCCCGTCGCGGTCGACGATGACGAACGCCCGGGCTGGCACCTCACGGTAGCCTGCCAGCTCGTCCAGCTTCACGTCATAGGCTGCGATGACCTCGCGACTCCAGTCGCTGAGGAAGGGAAAATCGACCCCGAGTTCGCGGGCCCAGGCGGCTTGCGCGAAGTGGCTGTCGCAGCTGATCGCATAGACCTCGGCGCCGAGCGCACGGATTTCCTCGATCCTGCCCCACAACTGGGACAGTTCGTTCGCTCAGCCACCGGTGAAGGCGAAATGGAAGAACGCGAGGAGCGCGATCCGCTCGGAGAGGATCTCGCTCAGCGCCAGCGGTTGCCCCAGTGTGCTCGGCAACCGGAACTCCGGTGCTCGTTCACCGACTTGTCCTGCCATGCCACATCCTTCCTGCTCGACGCACTTTCCGCTCGCCGTTCCGATGGTACGATACCCGAAGCGAGGGACGCGAGTGCTGGAGGGAGCGCGAGAAGCCGTGCAGCTGTTCAATTCGCTCACTGGAAAAATCGAGCCGTTCGCACCGGCCGACGGGCGAACGGTACGACTCTATGTCTGCGGTGTCACCCCCTACGACACCACACATATGGGTCATGCCATGACGTATCTCGTGTTCGACGTCTTCAACCGGATCTGCCAGTTCCATGGCTGGCGCGTCAAGTACGTCCAGAACATCACCGACATCGATGACGATATCCTGCGCAAGGCGCGTGAGGTCGGCGAGCCGTGGGATCGGCTCGGTGATCGCTACATCCGCCAGTTCCAGGAGGACCTCAACGCGCTCAACGTCCTTTTCCCGTCCGTCTTCCCCCGCGCGACCGAAGAGATTCCGCTCATGATCGAGATCATCCAGCGGCTCATCGAACGCGGCGCAGCCTACGTACGGGACGGGAACGTCTACTTCCGCGTCGCCAGCGATCCGGATTACGGGCAGCTCTGTCGCTGTAGTCGCGACGAGATGATTCGGCTCTCGGCCGAGCGGGGCGCCGATCCGCAGGATCCGCGGAAGGAAGACCCGCTCGATTTCGTTCTGTGGCAGGCTGCTCAGCCCGGCGAACCGACCTGGGACAGTCCCTGGGGGCCTGGACGTCCTGGCTGGCACATCGAATGCAGTGCCATGGCCATCAAGTACCTCGGCTCGCAGATCGACGTGCACGGCGGTGGCTACGACCTCATCTATCCGCACCACGAAAGCGAGATCGCGCAGTCGGAGAGCTTCACCGGTACGGCCCCCTTCGCCCGGTTCTGGGTGCATGTCGCGATGGTCGAATACCAGGGAGCCAAGATGTCGAAATCGCTCGGCAACCTCGTGCTCGTCCGCGACACGCTGCGCCACCACTCCGGCGATGCGATCCGCCTCTACCTCCTCAGCCACCATTACCGCACACCGTTCGCCTACGAGGACGATGGGCCAGCACGCTTCGAGCCGCTCGTCCGTCGGCTGCGCGAGGCGGTCAACGCGACCGGCGGGCAGGCGACACCGCTGGATCTCGAGCCTCTCCGTGATGCCGTGGTGACTGCGCTGTCCGACGACCTCGATACACCGCGCGCGATCGAACTCCTGGCCGAGGCAGGCGAACGGCTGCTGACTGCGGCACGCGAGGGACGGGACATCGAACGCGCGCGTGAGCAGCTCCGCGAGATGGGCGGGCTCCTCGGCCTCACCGTGACACGGTGACGTCGCGCCAGAGGATGCACGGCACGGCAGACCGAGAACGACAGGGTTCTCTCCAGTCGCAGAGACTCGACTCGGGCTGACCGCTGGCGACTGGAGGGAGACGAAGCGATGACCCAGACAATGCGCGAAATCGCCTACGACCTGGCGTTCCTGCGTGCGACCTACTTCGATGCGAGCAACCTCGCCAGCGATCACGAAGCAGCGTTCTTCATTCCCTCGTACGATCTCTGGCGAAGCTACGAATTTTTTCACCTGTGGTTCACTGCGTTCATCGCCGAGTACATGCCGGAAGACCACCCAGTTCGGCAACGCCTCTGGAGCGACCCGTACAACCTCGCACGTGTGAACGCCCGTGCCTACATCCCAGCTGACGATGACCACGAAGGCTGGCAAGCGCTCCGCGATGCGATCGGCGACCTCTACATCGTCCGTTTCCGGTACTGGTTCCCCGGGCTCGCTGAGCATCCGCTGGCACGGACACTCGCCGAGGAGTTCGGCATCGTGCGCTGGCTCGACCTGGCACTCGAGGACCCTGGATCGCCGACCGGCTTCTCGATGGTCGTCCTGGATCCCTTCGGCGGGAACTGGACACGCCGCTGTCTCGACCGGTACACCTTTCCCGTTCCACTCGACATTACGGCTGAGGAATGCCAGGCCAGCCTGCGCTGGATCGAAACGCTCCTGGAACATGCCAATGCAGCGGCCGAAGAAATCGAAACGATCGACCAGACCGTCCAAGTCGCACTCGCCGACAGTGGTTTCGATCTTGCCCAACTTGTCGGCACGTGGGCATACCGGAAGCGATGGTTCGACGCCGCGATCCTCGAGTTACCAGAACGGATTCGCGTGTTCCGCGAGTTGCTCCGCTATTCCCTGACCGCGGTGGAGCAACTCGAAGCCGAGCGATCACCCGAGGAACTCGAGATCCGCGACCTCGTCACTGCTTTCCGGCGTTTCTGGACCATCTGGTTTTCCTGGTTCCCGGCCACTGTGGCCGAGGCCCGTGGGGTGCCGCTCGATCGTTTTCCACCAGCACCCGAAGACACCACTGGCTGGTCGATCGTCGCCGAGATGCTCGGTGAGCTTCCGCTCGTGCGCTTCGGTTACTGGTTCGCAGACGTTGCCGATGAGACGTGGGAGCGGCTACTGGCTCGCGAACTCGGGATCGCCGAACGGCTGACCGCGGTTCTGGCCCAGCGTGGCGAACCGATCCTGACTGATCCTGATGAACCAGCACTCCTCGCCCGGACGTGGCGTTTCACCCCGAGCGGCCTGCCACCGGTCACAGCGGACGAGGCGCGCCGGATCTTCGAGTGGCTCGAACGCCTACGCGAGCGGATCGAGGCAGTACTGACCATGATCACTCTCGGCAAATGAAGCGGACGAGTGCACGCCGCAGCTTGACAGCCCGTCCAGGTTGCGGCAGGCTGGAGTCGGGACACGAGCGAGGAGGGTAGCCATGGGCGAGATTCTCCCGATCAGTGCTGGGGTCGTCGTGGGCCTCATCTGCTGGCGGATCGCGTCGGTTCGCCTGCGCACGGTCGCGCTGGTGGTTCTGAGCGTCCTCTTCGGTGCGCTGGCGAGTCTCTTGAACGGTGAGCTGGCGCTGAGCTGGGGATTCCTCCTGATCGACATCCCGCTCGTCTTCCTCGTCGCCGTCGGCACGAGTCTGATGCTCGCGCGATTCGTCACGGCTCGAGCAGCCCAGCGTCGCTGAGCGAACGGGCCGCCTTTGGGCGGCTCGTTCGTTTCGGGCAGCGGCCTAGGAAGGACGATCGATGGAGGACGAACGTCGCTGGCATTGGTGGCAGCGCGGCGTCATCTACCATATCTATCCCCGCTCGTTCGCCGACAGTAACCACGACGGTATCGGAGACCTCGAAGGCATCCGGCAAAGGCTCGACTACCTCGTCTGGCTCGGCGTGGACGCCATCTGGCTCTCGCCGATCTTCCCCTCACCGATGGCTGACTTCGGCTACGATATCAGCGACTACTACGATGTCGATCCCATCTTCGGCACGTTGGCCGATCTGGACCGTCTGATCGCCGATGCCCATGCGCGTGGACTGAAAGTGATCCTCGATTTCGTTCCCAACCACACCTCCGACCAGCACCCGTGGTTCCGCGAGTCGCGGAGCGCCCGAGACCACCCGCGTCGCAACTGGTATATCTGGGCCGACCCGGCACCGGACGGTGGACCGCCCAACAACTGGCGCAGTGTCTTCGGCGGGAGCGCCTGGGAATTCGATCCGGCGACCGGGCAATACTACCTGCACACCTTCCTCAAGGAGCAGCCTGACCTCAACTGGCGCAATCCGGAAGTCCGCGCGGCGATGTTCGATGTCCTGCGGTTCTGGTTCGAGCGTGGGGTCGACGGTTTCCGGATCGACGCGCTCCGCTTCCTGATCAAAGACGAACATTTGCGGAACAATCCGCCCAACCCGGATTACACACCCGACCAGCCACCGTTCAACGAATTGATTCCTGCCTACAGCGCCGATCAGTACGAGCTCCACGAGATCCTGGCTGCGATGCGCCATGTCACCGATGCCTTCGGGGAGCGGGTGTTGATCGGCGAAATGTACATCCCGATCAGCCGCCTCGTCACGTACTACGGCTGCCGTCATGAGCGAGAGCTGCACTTTCCGTTCAACTTCCAGCTCCTGCTGATCCCTTGGACTGCCCGCCATGTCGCTGCCACGATCGACACCTACGAGGGGTTACTCGGTCCCGACGATTGGCCGAACTGGGTCCTGAGTAACCACGACCACCCGCGCGTTGCGACCCGCGTCGGCGAGGCACAAGCGCGTGTGGCTGCGATGCTGCTCCTCACGCTGCGCGGGACACCGACGATCTACTACGGCGACGAGATCGGTCTAGCCGACGTGCCGATTCCCCCGGAGCGCCGGCAGGATCCGCTCGAGCGCACCATCGGCCCCGGAGCCGGCCGCGACCCCTGCCGTACCCCGATGCCGTGGGATGCGGGGCCCTACGCCGGATTTTCGACCGTCGAACCGTGGTTGCCCCTGAATGCCGATTACGAGACCCGCAATGTCGCAGCGCAGCGCGAAGACCCGCGCTCGATGCTGCGTCTCTATCGGGAGCTGCTCCTGCTCCGTCGTGCCGAGCCAGCGCTCGCGATCGGCGACTACCAGCCGCTCGGCGTGACGACCGATGTACTGGCCTACGAGCGCTCGGCTGGAGGCAGGCGACTCGCCATCGTCCTCAACTTCAGCGGTCATGAGCAGGGTTTTCGCCCGTCGCGCGAGCCGCTGGAGGGTCGCATCCTGCTCTCGACGCACCTCGACCGGGACGGCGAGCCGGTGCGCGGCTCGCTCCTCTTGCGGCCCAACGAGGGTTGTATCGTCGCCCTCGACACATTGCCGATCCGGTAACGATCGTGATCCCAGCGCGTGCCCGGCGATCCGGTCGCGTCGCACCGCCAGCCGAGCCGGAATGCCTCAGTCTCTCCGCTCTCGTGCGACCCGTCGACACAGCGACTCGTGCATGGCGGGAAGGCTACCGTCTCCAAAATCGGCGCACATACCCGTGCGGTCGGACAGCTTTCGGCCCGCATGATACGTCGAGTATCCCGCGAACGCGTTCGCTCACCGGTCCGAGTCATTGACAACACCGTCCGAGTTCCTCCATCATCGCCGGGCTGACGGCAGGTGCCGTGAAGGGGTAGCAGCCCAGGCGTGTTCGACGTCGTCAGTTGCGGGGAACTCCTGATCGACTTCGTCGCGCTCCGGCGCGGTGTGCGGCTGGTCGACGCTCCGGCCTTCCGCCGGGCCGCCGGTGGCGCACCGGCCAACGTGGCCGTCGGCGTCGTCCGACTCGGCCGGCGAGCGGCTTTCCTCGGTCAGGTCGGTGACGACGACTTCGGCCACTACCTGGCAGAAACGCTCGCGCGAGCCGGCGTCGATGTGCGAGGGCTGCGTTTCTCGCCGGACGCACGCACAGCGCTCGCCTTCGTGAGCCTGCGCGCGGACGGTGAACGCGATTTTCTCTTCTACCGGCACCCGAGCGCCGACATGCTCTGGCGGCCGGAAGACGTCGACCGTGGAGTCGCCAGTGCGACGCGGATCTTCCACTTCGGATCGATCTCGCTCATCGAGGAACCAGCCCGCTCAGCGACGCTCGTAGCCATGGAGATTGCCCGCGAGCATGGAGCACGGCTTTCCTATGACCCGAACCTGCGTCTCGCATTGTGGCCCTCGCCTGAAGCCGCACGAGCGGGTATGCTCCGTGGGCTCGAGCACGCCGAGATCGTCAAGCTGAGCCGCGAGGAACTCGCTTTCCTCACCGGGTCGAGCGACCCGGCCGCCGCACGCCAGCTGTGGCACGAGCGCTTGCAGCTGCTCGTCGTGACGCTGGGTGCAGCCGGTTGCGCGTATCTCACGCCGCAGGAGGAGGGAGAAGTACCCGGCTTCACTGTTCCAGTCGTCGATACAACCGGCGCCGGCGACGGGTTCGTGGCCGGACTCCTCGTCGGACTGCTCGAGCAGGGCTTCGACTGGTCGAAACGCGCGGTCGAACAGGCACTCCGGCTCGCCAATGCCGTCGGTGCGCTCGTCTGCACCCGGCGGGGAGCGATTCCGGCTCTCCCCACTCGCCGCCAGGTGCAGCGACTCTTGACGATGTCGGGCGACGTGTCGCGTCACGAGTGAGGAGCGTGGGATGGATCGAGAACGGGTACGCGAGCTGGATCGGATCGTCCTCGGCGAGATCTGGACATCCGACGAGGCGTGGCGGAATCTCGTTTACCTCTGCGATGACCTCGGCCATCGCTTCGCCGGGTCGGAGCGAGAACGGCGTGCAGCCGAGTTCCTCGCTGACCGGATGCGCGCCTACGGACTCGAGAACATCCGGCTCGAACGGTTCCCGATGGCGACCTGGGAGCGTGGCCCGTGCCACCTCGCTGTCGTAGAGCCGCTCGAGCGGGAACTCCCGGCGATCGCCATGCCCTACTGCCCGACCGCACGGATCGAAGCTGACGTGATCGACGTCGGTGAGGGCGAACAACCGGACTTCGAGCGCCTGGCGAGCGAGATACCCGGCAAGATCGTGCTCACCGACGCGGAAACGAACCGTCCAGGCGAGCGCAAGAGTCACCGGACCGACAAGTTCAACTGGGCCGTCCAGCGGGGTGCGGTAGCCGTCCTGTTCGTCAACCGCAATCCGGGACAACTCCATATCACTGGTTCGCTGACTGGGCGCAATCCGAACGGGACGCGCGCCGCCGACCGCGAGGCACCGATTCCTGGTATCGGCTTGAGCTACGAGACCGGTCAGTTCCTCCGGCGTCTCGCCGAGCGAGGCCGATTACGACTCCGCCTCGCGACCGAGAACCGGACGCTCGACGCTGAGTCGGCGAACGTGATCGGCGAGATCCCCGGACGAACGCGACCGGAGGAGATCGTGCTCGTCGGCGGGCACTACGACAGCCACGATATCGCGCAAGGGGCTGGCGACGACGGTGCTGGCACGGTGGTCGGTCTCGAGGTGGGGCGCGCGCTCGCCCAGCTCCGCGGCCGACTCGCTCGCACCGTCCGCATCATCTGCTTCGGCGCCGAGGAACTCGGGCTGCTCGGCGCCTATCACCATGCAGCGCAGGCCGCTGCGCGTGGGGAACGCATCCGCTTCGTGCTGAACCTGGACGGGGCAGGCCGCGGCACGGGCGGGCAGGAGCAACTCGTTCTCTCGGGACTTCCCGAGCTCGTGCCGTATTTCCAGGCTCTCGGCCGCGAGCTTCCCTACGACTTCGCGATCCGCGACGAGTTGAACGCACACTCCGACCATTTTCCGTTCGCCTTGCGCGGGATCCCCAACGCCACCTTGAGCAGCCGCGATGCCACTGCTGGGATGATCGGACGGGGCTGGGGCCACACCGAGGCCGATACGCTGGACAAGGTGACACTGCGCAGCATCCAGCTGGCTGCCGCCCTGGCCGCCCGTCTCGTGATCCGGCTCAGCGAGGACTTGAACTTCCCTGGGCGACAACGTACGCCGGAAGAAGTGCGCCAGCAACTGGCGGATGCTGGTCTCCTGGAGCGGGTGCGGGCGACGGAAGGCTCGGTCATCTGACGAGCCCAGCGGGTACCGGGAGTGCGACCGGATCGCTCCCGGTACCCGCTCCCTGACTGCCGCGCCAGCGAGTCCGTCGAGCGAATCGCTGTTCCCCTCACGCCTCGTAGACGGTTTTGCCACCGATCACCGTCCGCAGCACACGCAGCTCGGCCAGCTCCTCTGGATCGGCCGTGCGCGGGTCGCGCTCGAGGACGACGAAGTCGGCCAGCATGCCGGGCCGGAGCATGCCCTTGCGATGCTCTTCGAAGGTCGCGTAGGCCCCATTGACCGTGTAGAGCGGCAAGGCTTCCTCGACAGTGATCGCTTCCTCCAGCGCGTAGGAACGCCCGCTCGCCGTCCGCTCGAGCACCGCAGCCTGGATGCAACGGAGCGGCTGGTAGGCTGAAACCGGACAGTCGGTCGAAAACACGAGCCGGATGCCCGCATCGAGCAGGCTCCGGAACGGATAGGTCAGCTGGATCCGCTCCAGACCGAGATGCCGGATGAAGCCATCGCCGTACTCGGCGATGAAGATCGGCTGGCTCACGACGAGGACACCGAGCCGGGCGATCCGGTCGATGAGGTCGGGCCGCAACACCCCGCAGTGCTCGATCCGGTGCCGGTGATCCGGCCGCGGCAGGCGAGCGAGAGCCCGCTCGTAGGCGTCGAGCACCATCTCGATCGCGCGGTCACCGATCGCATGGGTCGCGACCTGAAAACCGGCGGCATGGGCCTGCCAGACGAGCTCGTCCAGCTCTTCCTGCGTCCAGATCGTGATGCCGTAGTTGTCCGGGCGGGGATCGTTCAGGAACGGACGACTCACGGCAGCCGTACGGCCGATGAGACTGCCGTCAGCGAAGAGCTTCACCGGGCCGATGCGGAGACGGTCGTCGCCGAACCCTTGTTTGATCCCGAGCCCGAGGAGATGCGGCAAAAGCTGGTGCCGGATCATCATCGAGGTACGGAGCTTCAGGACACCGCGTTCGACCGCTCGCTGGTAGGCCTCGACCTGGAGCGGATGGTCGGAACCGGCATCCTGGCTCGATGTGATTCCGGCGGCGACATAGGCGTCGTTGCAGCGGCGCAACGCTTCTACCATGTCGTCGAGCGTCGGGGCAGGGATGACCCGTTCGACGAGCTCCATCGCATTCTCCTGCAGGAGCCCGGTCGGCTCGCCGTGCTCGTCGCGGACGATGTGCCCGCCGGGAGGGTCGGGTGTCTCCCGTGTCACACCAGCGAGCTGGAGCGCGAGCGAATTGGCGACCAGCATGTGCCCCGAGCTGTGCGTGAGGACGAGCGGGTGCACGGTACTGGCCCGGTCGAGGTCGGAGCGGGTAGGATGGCGGTGCTCAGCGAGGACGTTATCGTCGTAGCCGCGCCCGCGGATCCAGTGACCAGGTTCGGTTTGGCTCGCTCGCTCGGCGAAACGCTGGACGATCTCCTCGATCGACCGCACCGCCGGGTACCGGCAGTTGATCTGGCCGAGTACGATGCCGAAGTTGATCATGTGGTTGTGCGCCTCGTTGAACCCGGGCAAGCAGGTCGCGCCGGCGAGGTCGAGTCGCCGATAGCCGCGCGGCAGCGCTGCCTCCACGTCGGTGATCGAGCCGGTGGCGACGATCCGCTCGTCGATCACGCCGAACGCTTCGACGGTCGGCTGCGCGGGATCCATGGTCAAGATCGTTCCGTTCGTGACCATGTAGACGTCCATCGTGCGTCCTTTCCGCACGTGCGAACCGGAGAGCTGCTCTGTCGCGGCACAGTAGCGGAATTGCGTCGAGCCGGCAAGCGGCGCACCGCACGCTTGCCCACCGACCCCTGGGAGCATCGCGACGCACATCTTGAGCCGGGTTGCTCCGCAACGGAGGGGCAAGCAGCACGCTTCTGCCGCTCCGCTCCCGTACATTGACATCGATCGATGTATCGCGTACGCTCGTGCGAGGAGGCGAGCGATGGAGAACCAGTGTTGCCCGATCGCACCGACCAGCGTCGCCACCCCGTCCATGCCGATCAGCCGTCTCACTTCCCTGGCTCGTGCACTGGCTGACGAGACGCGCCTCAGGCTCCTCGTGCTCCTGACCCACTACGCGGAACCACTCTGCGTCTGCCACCTGGTCGAGCAGGTTCCGGTCGGGCAACCGACAGTCTCGCACCACCTTCGGATCCTCCGCGAGGCAGGGCTCGTCACCGTCGAGCGGCGCGGAACCTGGGCGTACTACGCAGCGACACCGCTGGCTCAGAACGTGCTCCGTCAGCTCAGTCACCTGCTGGCCGATCCGGCCACTGTGCCGTGAAGCGCGTCCCGAGACGGAGGGCAATAGAATCATCGCGCTGACATCGATAGACATCGATTCATGGATGAACTGAAACGAGCAGGACACCCGAGGATGCGTCGAGCTGCTGCGCGAGAGGAGTCGGGGCGAACGAATCGCGAGAAGGAAAGGAGACTCGTGATGCCTCACCGCGACGAGCTTCCCGTGATCGTCATCGGAGCCGGGCCGATCGGTCTCGTCGCCGCTGCCCATCTGGCCGCTCGGGGGTTACCCTTCCTGGTCTTCGAGAGCGGAGACACGGTCGGCGCCGCAGTGCGTCGCTGGAGCCACGTGCGGATGTTCTCTCCCTGGCGCTACAACGTCGATCCGATCGCCGCCGAGCTTCTGGCTAGCCAGGGTTGGGTCGCCCCCGATCCGGAGCGCTACCCGACCGGTGCGGAACTCCTGGTCGACTGGCTGGAACCGCTGGCAGCACACCCGTCGATCGCGCCGTTCCTGCGTCTCGGTCACCGCGTCACCGCTGTCGCTCGGCAGGGTCGCGACAAGCTTTCTGGTCACGACCGGGCAGGGCGCCCCTTCGTGGTCCGTGTCTCGACCCCTCTCGGCGAGCACGAGTTCCTCGCTCGCGCCGTGATCGATGCCTCCGGTGCCGTACCGAATCCGCTGGGTGCTTCCGGCTTTCCCGCGCTCGGGGAACGTACCTGCGCACATTGGATTTCGTACGGCATGCCGGATGTCCTCGGTCGCGAGCGCGAGCACTATGCGGGCCAACGGACACTCGTCGTCGGCGCTGGGCACTCCGCTTTCGGCGTCTTGCTCGATCTCGTGGCGCTCGCTGAACAGGTGCCCGCGACCGAGATCCACTGGGCTGTGCGCCGGCGTTCCCTCACTGGACGGTTGGGGAGCCTCGATGACGAATTGCCGGAGCGTGGTCGCCTCGGCCGGCGCGTCGCGGAACTCCTGGCTCACGGAGCCATCACGCTGCATACCGGTGTCCTGGTCGATCGTGTCGCAGTCGACGAGGCAGGAATCACCGTGTACAGCGGCGAGCGTGCTCTTCCGCCGGTCGATCGCATCGTGTGCGCGACCGGCTATCGTCCCGATCTCGCGCCATTCCGCGAACTGCGGCTGGCTCTCGACCCGGTCGTCGAAGCACCAGTTGCGCTGGCACCCCACATCGACCCGCGCTACCACAGCTGCGGGACGGTTCCCCCGCATGGTGTCGAGGAACTCGCCCACCCACAGGAACCGGACTTTTTCATCGTCGGGCTGAAGAGTTACGGGCGAGCTCCGACGTTCTTGTTGCGGACTGGCTACGAGCAGGTGCGCTCGATCGTCGCTGCTCTCGCCGGTGATTGGGAAGCAGCACGTCGCGTCGAGCTGGAGCTACCCGCGACCGGTGTCTGTGGCGGCGCGGACGAACTGTGCTGCAACCAGCCAGTAGACACGCCAGGTACCCGAGTTGGCACGGTGCGCCTGAACCGTTCGCGCAGCGTGCTGTCGTGTGGCGGAACGAGCACAGCTGACGAGAGCTCCTACTGCTGATCAGGCCACTTCGCTCGCCATCCGCCGGCCCTCCTCGTGGAGCAACCAGCGGGCGAGCAGGATGAGGATCACGATGACATAGAGCGTGCCACCGCCGATCCACATCAAGAGGCCGGCGACTTGCTGGTCGACGAGCGGTGTGAAGCCCCACGGCATCGCCACGTACCGGTACGGCTCGTACAGCACCTCGTCGGCAAGAGTGAGGATCGCACCGATGATCGTGCTCACGACCGCGGTGATGAAGACCATGAGGCTCGCCCACAGCCCGCTCACGCGGTGATGCCGCGGGACCGGATCGATGATCGGCCACCAGAAGAGAAGCGCTGTCCCGAAGAAGCTGAGGTGCTGGAGATCGTGCACCCACTGCTGCCACACCGCTTGCGCGTAGAGGGCCGGAAAGTGCCAGACGACCAGAGCCATATTCGCCAGGGCCGTCGCAACGAGCGGCGCGGTAAGCACGCGCAGGAGCTGGCGCGTCCAGCGCGGCCGGAGGACGAGCCGCGTGAGCGTGCCGGCTCGCTGCGGCGGCAGGGCCCGCAGCATCACCTGAACTGGACGTCCGAGCAGGATGAGCGGCGCAGTGATCTGGATGAGTACCAGATGCTGCGCCATATGCATCGTCAGGAGTTCGTCGTTCCAGGTGTCCAGTGGTCCAGCCAGTGCGATGAGCGCACTCAGCATGCCGGCATAAAAGAAGACCGGCCAACTCGACGGAACCATGCGCCCGAGTTGTCGCAAGCGCCACAGTGCGAGCGTGTAGGTGAGCACCGGGACGAAGACCAGCAGGAGCGCTGGGGGGTAGAGCGTGATCCCGAAGACACTCGGGCAGGTCGGACAAACGTGGAGAACTGGCAGGAGCATCGCGACACCTCGCGCGGATCCGGACTCGTTTTCCTCGTCAAGCGTAGCACTCCGCGGCCGCACCCTCCCCTATCGGCCCGCGCCGGGCGTATACTCGAGCGCTGGTTGCGAGCGGGGCAGCTGCCGCCGCTCGACGGGGTGGGAGATGGAGGCGAGCGAACCGAGCTCGTCAGTCCGTAACGGGACGAGCATTCCGGGTACGCACCCAGGTGACCGGTATATCCGCCGTGTCGCTTCCAGCGACCTTCCGATTCGGGAGATCGCTCCTGGGCGTTTCGTCGCGGAGCTGGCTGAACCCGAAGGCGCGCTCGGGAAAGCATGGTATCGCGTCCGCCGCGCCCTGATCGGGCGTCCATTGCGGACAGCCGAGGCAGCGCACGAGCGGATCGGCAAAGCCAAGGCACTCGCCGTCTTTTCCTCCGACGCACTTTCCTCGACCGCGTATGCGACCGAGGAGATCCTGCGGATCCTCATTCAGGCTGGTAGTGCCGCTTATGCCTTCGTCCTGCCGATCGGTCTGGCGATCGTCGTCCTGCTCGCGATCGTCGTCTTCTCCTACCGGCAGACGATCCGTGCCTATCCGCACGGTGGCGGCACCTACATCGTGACGAAAGACAATCTCGGCGTCGGGCCGGCACTGGTCGCTGCCGCGGCACTCCTCAGCGACTACGTCCTCACGGTCGCGGTGAGCATCTCGGCCGGTGTGGCGGCGATCACCTCGGCGTTTCCCGCACTCTATCCAGTTCGGGTCGAGCTCGCTGTCGCAGCGATCGTCCTGCTGACGATCGCCAACCTGCGCGGCGTGCGGGAGAGCGCGACGCTCTTCATGCTACCGACCTATGCGTTCATCGTGAGCCTCGGCGCGCTGATCCTTCTCGGTCTCGCTTCCCTCGCTGGCTTCGGGCCCCAGCCGCATCCTGTCCGTTACGAAGCACCACCCCCGACGAGCCCGCTTACCGTGTTCCTGATCTTGCGCGCTTTCGCGTCCGGCAGTACTGCCCTGACCGGGGTCGAGGCGATCGCCGACGGCGTGCCGGCCTTCAAGGAACCCCAAGCCGAAAACGCCCGGACGACGCTCCTGGCGATGGGGCTCATCCTCGGATCGCTCTTCACCGGGATCACGCTCCTGAGCTACCACTTCCACCTCGTTCCGAGCGAGCGAGAGACGATCGTCTCCCAGCTCGCCCGGACGCTCGTCGACGGTTCACCGTTCTACTACGTGATTCAAGCCGCGACCGCACTTATCCTGTTCCTGGCAGCCAATACCGCTTTCGCCGACTTTCCGCGACTCGCGTACTTCTTGGCGCGCGATCGCTTCCTGCCGCGCCAGTTCCGCTTCCAGGGCGACCGCCTCGCTTTCTCCACCGGAATCCTCACGCTGGGCATCCTGACCAGCTTGCTCGTCATCGCCCGGCACGCCAGCGTGTCAGCGCTCATCCCGCTCTATGCGGTCGGCGTCTTCACTGCCTTCACGCTCTCGCAAGCGAGCATGGTCGTCCACTGGTGGCGGCATGCGGCGGGCGAGATCCGCCGGGTTCCCTGGCACAGCCTGGTGATCAACGGCTTCGGCGCACTCGTGACCGGCATCGTGACCGGTGTGATCGTCGTCACCAAGTTCACGCATGGTGCCTGGATGGTCATCGTCTTCATTCCCTTGCTGATCGGCATGATGCTGGCCGTGCACCGTCACTATGTCTCGGTCGCCGAGCAACTGCGTGTCGACCTTGAGGAAGCGCGTCGTCGTCTGCGACTCGTCCCCCGCCGCAGCGTCGCCGTTGTCCCGGTCCCTTCGCTCAACCGCGCCTCGCTCACCGCGTTGACCTACGCGCGCTCGATCGCCGACGATGTCGTTGCTGTCCATGTCGCGACCGAGCCGGAATCCGGCGAGGCGTTGCAGCAGCGCTGGCGCGAGGCCGGACTGACCATTCCGCTGGTCATCGTCGATTCACCGTACCGGGAACTGCTCGGCCCGCTCGTCGCGGTCATCGAGAAGATCCACCGCGAGAAGGGCGCGCCGCTGATCACGGTCGTCATCCCGGAGTTCGTCACCGCGCACTGGTGGGAGCGCCTGCTCCACACCCAGACGGCCTGGCGCCTGCGCCGAGCGCTGGTGCAGATCCCCGACCTCGCGATCACGATGGTGCCGTACCACCTGCGGGAGTAGCCGCTCAAGGCCGCCTGACCAGCACGGGTACGGGCGCGTGAGCCAGCACCTGTTCGGCTGTCGAGCCCATCACCACGTCGCGGAGTCCGCTCCAGCCGTGCGTCACCATCGCGATCAGGTCCACCGCACGCTGCTGGGCCACCTCGACGATGCGCCGTTCCGGATGCCCGTCGGTCACGATCGTCTCGACCACGTAGCCGGCACTGGCCAGTCGGGTTGCCACCTGCTCGAGATAGGCCTGCGGGTCGTCACCGGGAACCTCGGCCTCGATCCGCCGCGCTCGTGCTTCGCGCACGTGCAAGAGGACGATCTGCCAGCCGGTCGTGCCGAGCAGCGGGAGCGCGTCGAGCACCGACTCGGCGACCCGTGAGCCGTCCAGCGGGACGAGCACCCGATCGAGCACCGGCTCCGTCTCCGGTGGCGAAAGGTGCGACGGGACGACGAACGTGGGCGCGACACCGCTGACGATCACGTGCGCGGTGACCGAGCCGAGCACCAGACGACGCCAACCGGCTCGCCCGTGTGCCGCCATGACGACCAGTGGATCGGGCTGCGCTCGCGCCAGGTCACAGAGGATGGTCGCCGGGTCACCTTCCTCGACGACGATGCGCACGGCTGAGGCCTCAGGCAGCGTCTGCGCCACGCCTTCCAGGTACTCCCGACACTCGCGTCGCCAGTCCTCGAGCAATGCCCGCAGGAGTTCTTGCTCCCGCAGCGACCGCAACCCGACTGGTACTTCGAGGACGGAGACGAGAATGAGCGCGGCACCGGTACGGCGTACCAGCGCGCGGGCCCAAGGAAGAACGAGTTCGCTCACCCCGTGCGGCTGGGGTTTCGTCCTGTCGTACTCCAGGGGAACAATGAGCGTCGGCACCGCTCCACCCTTCCGCTACCGCGATTCTCGTGTCGACTGCACCTCGGTTGCCGGTTGCGCTGCGCGCCGCTCGGCGAGGAGCAGCGACACCACGATGCTGATCGCCAGCGTCGCGATGACGATGCCGAGCGAGAGCGCCGTCGGAATCTTGTAGAAGTCCTGGATCAGCATCTTGACACCGATGTAGCTCAAGATGAACGCGAGCCCGTAGCGCAGGTAGGCCAGCCGCCGGACGAGGCCAGCCAGCAGGAAATACATCGAGCGCAAGCCGAGGATCGCGAAGACGTTCGAGGAGAAGACGATGAACGGATCGCGGGTCACCGCGAAGATCGCCGGGATCGAGTCGATCGCGAACATGAGGTCAGTGATCTCGACCAGGACGAGCACGACGATGAGCGGCGTCGCGTAGCGCTTGCCGTCGATGCGGACGAAGAACCGTTGCTCGAAGTAGCGCGGGACGATGGGTGCGAAACGGGAGACGATCCGGATGGCGATATTGTTCTCGACGTCGACTTCGCGTTCCTCCTTTTCCAGGAGCATGCGGATACCGGTGAAGACGAGGAAGGCACCGAAGAGGTAGAGGATCCAGTGGAACTGGCTGATCAGCCAGGCACCACCGAGGATCATGATGCCGCGCATGATCAAGGCACCGAGAATGCCGTAGTAGAGCACCCGGTGCTGATACTGTGCCGGGACAGCGAACGCCGTGAAGATGAGGACGAAGACGAACATGTTGTCAGCGGAGAGCGAGAGCTCGATGAGGTAGCCCGTGAAGTACTGCAGCCCAGCTTCGGCCCCTTCGATGTACCAGAGGAACGCGCCGAACAGTAGCGAAAGGCTCACCCAGAAGGCGACCCAGAGCCCGGCCTCCTTCATCTCGACCACATGTGCCTTCCGGTGGAAGACACCGAGGTCGAGCGCGAGGAGCGCGAGAATCAGCGCGATGAAGATGCCCCAACCCCAAAGCGGCACTTCGACCATCGGACTCGCTACCTCCCTGCGTTCGTCCGTCCGGCTCGCCTCGAACGAATGCAGAGAGGCGAGCCAGACGGACCGATCCGACCCGTCGTGGTCTCGCCTCTCTGCACGTCCGACCGAGGGATCGACCCTGTGTTGACGACCGGACGAACCAGCGAAACCGCTGGGAGGCTACTCCCCACGCACCCAGCGAGTGTACCGCACTATCGCACCCCGGGCAAGCGTGCCTTCGAAAGGCTCGCTCGACCATTCCGCACCTGACCGCGCGCTCGCCGGCATGGTAGAGTACCAGCCGGACGCAGCGTCCGGCATCCTGCCCTTTCCCACGCACAGGCAGATTGCCTATCGCCCCGGATGCCGACGCGAACACGTGCACGAGCTTGCACCGATCGAGGAGCCGGCTGTGGAGTTCTGTCTCGACCTCTCGCATCACCGCTGGGCGCGGGCACGCGATCCCCGCCAGGCTGCCGCGTGGACGCTGGAGACGATCGCTGCAGCCGATCGCGCTGGACTGCACTCGGTCTGGCTGAGCGAGGATCCGGACGGCTGGGATGCCATCGCCGTCGCCGCAGCCGCCACAGGACTCACGGAACGCATCCGCCTTGGCACCGGCGTGACCAGTCCCTTTCTCCGCCATCCAGTTCAGATCGCCATGGCGATCGCGACGCTCGACCGGTTATCCGCTGGCCGCGCCTTTCTCGGGCTCGGCCGCGGGCAGCCGGAGTTCTACACGTACGGTCTCGGCATACCGGTACGCCGGCCGCTCGCCGCCGTCCGCGAGACGATCCAGTTGCTCCGCCAGTGGTGGCGACCGCCACACCGGGCCACAGCCGCGAGCGGGCATTTCCCGGTGCACGACTGGCCGCTCAGCGTCACACCGCTCCAGGAGCAGGTTCCCATCTATCTCGCCGCTCTCGGCCCGAAGGCGCGCCAGCTGGCTGCCGAACTGGCCGACGGGATCCTGATCGCTGATTTCGCCAGCGAGCTATTTCTCGCGGAAATCCTCCCCGCCCTCCGCGCACAGGTCGCTGCGGCCGGCCGCGATCCGGCTCGGTTCGCCGTCTTCGCCCGCACCAACCTCGTGTTGACCGACGACCCGGAGCCGGCCCTCGAAGAGCGCAAACTGCCGTTCGCGCTCCTGGCGACATTGCCCGGCATGAGCCAGCAGGTCATCGTCCCTGGGTTCGATGTCGAACGACTCGTCGCGGAACTGCGCCAGATCCTGCGGATCGAGGAGCAGCTCCGGGCTGGCCGACCGTGGCACGACATCCGGCGCGCGGCTGACCCGGATCGGATCCGTCAACTGGTCCCCACGGAACTCATCGCGCAGCTCTGCCTCATCGGACCAGCGCGCGAGCTGCGCGAGCGACTGGCACGCTTGGCCGCGCTCGGCATCACGCACGTGTTCGTCCGTGCACTGCCCGAACCCGATCCTGCCGCGTACCGCACGCTCGTCGAGACACTGGTCAGCGCTCCAGCGTCGCCGGAGTCGTGAATCCACCGGCAACCGCTTGCCCTGCCCGGTCGCCGAGATGTGGCACGACGCGGTCCTCGCCGAGCATCGTGAGCGGGAGACGGCCATCCACCCCGATGGCCAGCGGGGCAGCCTGCTCGAGCAGCACCTGGCGATAGACCGCTTCGTAGGCGTCAGCCATCGCGACACTGGAGAAATGCTGCTCCACATGGCGCCGGCACGCCGCCCGGTCGAGCTGTTCGACCCGGCGCACTGCCTCGACCATCTCGTCCAGCGTCCGCGTGCGGCAGATGAAGCCGGTGACACCGTCCACGACGATCTCTTCCACGGCACCACCGGGGAACGCCACGACCGGCGTTCCGCAGGCCATCGCCTCAGCGAGGACTAATCCGAACGGCTCCGGCCAGTCGATCGGGAAGAGCAACGCCAGCGCACCACCCAAGAGTTCGGCCTTCTGTTGCTCGTTGACTTCACCCAGATACTCGACCCCTGGCGTGTCGAGCAAGGGCAGGAAGTGCTCCTCGGCCCATTCGCGATCCGCTGGGTCGATCTTCGCCCCGATCTTCAGCGGCAGCCCGACTCGACGGGCGACCTCGATCGCCCAATCGGGACGCTTCTCGGGTGAAACCCGGCCGACGAAGGCGAGGTACGGCGGGTCATCCGGTTCCGGGCGGAACGGGAAATGTTCGAGCCGTACCCCGTTGTAGACCGTGCCGACCCAGCGCAGCGGCAGGTCAGCGACCGGTTGCCGCTGGCTCCAGCTGATGCTGATCAGGTGCTGGTCGGTGAATCGACTCAGTACCCGGCGCGTCTCCGGCAAGTCCAGCCGGCCATGGAGCGTGGTGACCGTCGGCGTCGCCACTCCACGCGCAAAGGGGAAGGTGAGGTAATCGACGTGCGAGTGGATGATGTCGAACTCGTCGGCCCGGGAGTACACCTCCTCGAGCATCGCCACGTGGAGCGCGATCGGATCCTTGGTGCCGAGGAGACGCAGCCCCCCTTCAGCCATCGGCACCAAGCGCGCGCTGGTCTGCGAATCGGCGGTCGCGAAGAGCGTCACGTCGTGCCCGCGCCGGACCAGCTCCTCGACGAGCGCGTACACGACACGTTCCGTCCCACCGTACAGCTTGGGCGGTACCGCTTCGAAGAGCGGCGCGATCTGCGCGATCCGCATGCCTCTTCCCTCCGTCCCTGACCCGATCGAAAGCAGTGTTGCGCGGAAGAGGGATCGGTACCCAACGCTCGTGGGCCGACCCAAGGGAACATAATGCATTGAGCCTGTTCGTGTCAAGAGGTGCCAACGACTTGACGCAGCCATTCTCGTGTGGGGACGGGCTAGAATGCGGCAAAAGGGGGAGAAGGCCGATGGGTGAGAGTACGCTCGTTTCGCTCGCCTGCTCGCAGTGCTGCCAGCGGCTCGAAGCCGATGCGCTGTGGAACACCTGCCCAGCCTGCGGCGGTGTGCTCCTCGCCCAGTACGACCTCGACCGCGCCCGACGCTCCTTTCGTCCCGAGGCACTGCGCGATCGCCCCTGGAACCTCTGGCGCTACGCCGAACTCCTCCCGGTACGGGATCCTCTCTACCGGCTCACGCTCGGTGAAGGTGGAACGCCGCTCTTGGCCGGGCCCCGCCTGGGCCGCCTGCTCGGTCTCCCGAAGCTCTGGCTCAAGGACGAGGGGCGTAACCCGACCGGAAGCTTCAAATCCCGCGGCCTGGCAGTAGCCGTGAGCCGGGCACGGGAACTCGGTGCCCGCGCTGTCGCGCTGCCCTCGGCTGGCAACGCTGCTGCCGCGCTGAGCGCCTACGCCGCACGGGCCGGCATCCCGGCCTACGTCTTCCTGCCGGCCGATACCCCACCGACGATCGTCCGCGAGTGCCTCGCCTACGGTGCGCACGTCTTCCGCGTCCGTGGTCTCATCACCGATTGCGGCCGCATCGTCCGCCGCCTCGCCCCGCTGCGCGGCTGGGCAGACCTCTCGACGCTGCGCGAGCCGTACCGGGCTGAAGGCAAGAAGACGATGGGGATCGAGCTCGCCGAGCAACTCGGTTGGCGCCTGCCCGACGTCATCGTCTATCCGACCGGTGGGGGAACCGGTATCGTGGGCATGTGGAAAGCGTTCGCAGAACTCGAGGCGCTCGGCCTCGTCGGTACCGAGCGTCCTCGCTTCGTCCTCGTCCAGCCGGAGGGATGCGCGCCACTCGTCCGCGCGTTCCAGTCGGGCGCGGAGCGAGCAGAACCGTGGGAAGGAGCGACGACGGTCGCGCCGGGCTTGCGCGTCCCGGCGACGATCGGCGATGCGCTCGTGCTCGACGCGGTGCGCCGGAGCGGCGGCACAGCAGTCGCCGTGAGCGATCGGGAGATCCTGGACGGGATGCAGCTCCTCGCTCGGACCGAGGGACTGCTCGTTTCACCGGAAGCGGGCGCGACCGTCGCCGCAGTCCGGCGCCTGCGTGAAGCGGGCTGGCTCTCCGGAGACGAAGAAGTCGTGCTGTTCCTCACCGGCAGCGGGCTCAAGCACCCGGAGCTCCTCCCCACCGATGACCAGGTGCCTGTCCTCGATCCGGACGATCCGCGATCGCTGGAACGCGTGGCCGCGAACGAAGCCGAGCACCCAGCAACGTAGCACGATCTCCCTCGTTTCAGCGCAACGGCTGGCATTGTGGACAGAAGGTGCTGCTCCGCCCGGCGATCCGCACCCGTGCGAGCGCGGCACCGCAGCGCGGGCACGGCGTGCCTGGCTCCTTGCCGTACACCTGGAGCCGGAACTGGTAGGATCCCGCCCGTCCGGTTCCGTCCCGGTAGTCGCGGATCGTCGTCCCCGCGCTGGCGATCGCCTCCTTCAGCACCGTACGCAGTGCAGCGAGCAGTCGCTCGATTTCGTCCGGTCGCAGCGTCGTGCAGCGGCGTTCCGGATGGATACCCGCGCGGAACAGGGCTTCGTCTGCGTAGATGTTCCCGATCCCGGCGATGAGCGTTTGATCGAGCAGCGCCGCTTTTACCGGACTCCGCCGCACGTGCAGGCGTTCCCACAGCTCCGCTGCCGTGAGCGCCGGGTCGAGCGGTTCCGGGCCGAGCCGGGCCGAGAGCGCTGCCCAGCCAGCCGAGTCGAGCAGGCCGATCCGGCCGAAGCGTCGCACGTCGTGGTAGCGGAGGAGGAACCGGCCGCGCCGGTCGACGAGCGCTGGTGGCAGCTGTCCTTCCGCTCGCAAGACCAGCGCCAGGTGGCAGTGCGCACCCGCTGGTGCAGCCGGATGGCTCAGGCGCAGCTCGCCCGTCATGCCGAGGTGGATGAGGAGCCGGTCTGCGCTGTCCAGGCAGAGCGCCAGGTATTTGCCGCGCCGTTCCAGCGTCTCGATGCGCCGCCGCCGGATACGTTGCGCGAAGACCGGCCAGGGATCGAGCAGAATATCGTCGGGGTGCGCGCCCCGAAGGGCAGCGACGACCGTCGCGCCGGCGAGCACCGGGGCGAGCGTGCGTCGCACGGTTTCGACTTCCGGGAGTTCCGGCATGTCGACCTCACGGAACGAGGAGGGAAGGGATGACCGACTTCTGTATCTTCTGCGAGATCGTCGCGGGCCGCCAGCCAGCCCGCATCGTCTACCAGGACGAGACCGTGACCGTTTTCTGGGACATCCACCCGCAAGCCCGTATCCACCTCCTGATCGTCCCCAACCAGCATATCCGCTCGCTCGCTGAAGCGGAAAACGTCGATCCGGCTCTGCTCGGTCGCTGTCTGCAAGTGGCCGCGAAAGTCGCTCGCGAGCAGGGGATCGCTGAGAGCGGCTACCGCGTCGTCACCAACGTCGGGCCGCACGCTGGCCAGAGCGTCTTCCACCTGCACTTCCACCTCCTCGGTGGCAACCCGTTGCGGCTCCCGCTCGGTTGAGTGCCTGCGCGAACCCGGACATCGCAGGGCAACGATTCGGCCGCCGTGCCGGGTGTCCCAGCACGGCGGCCAGTTCGTCCCACTCGAGCGCTTACGGCCGGGACAGAATCGGGCGCGGCACGATCGGGCTGGCCCCCGCTTCGACCAGCTCGCGTGCCAGCGCTGGCAGATCCCCTTCGAGTACCTGGCGGACACGCTCGAGGATCTCGTCGATCTCAGCCGCGAGCAGACGATAGACCTCCTCCTCGCCCGCCGTCGGCCGGTCGTCCGCGCTATCGACGAAACTCTGCAGGATCGCCAGGCGGGCAGGAGCCCGCGGCGGGAACTGCCGCGGGTCGTCCATCCGCGGTTCGAGCAACTCGTCGATCAGCGAGCCGAGCCGGTCGATCATGCCGCGCACCCGCTCGCGGAGCGCCTCGCTGGCTCCGGAGGCCTCGAGGCGCTGCTGCCATTCGACGAGCTGGTGGCGCGCATCGCGCAGACGGTTGATCGCGTCGTGTGCTTCCGACACCTTATCGCGGATCCGCAGGAGGAGATCGTATTGCCGCTGGAGATCCTCCTGGGTCACCGAAAGACGTGGATCGCGCCGGACCTCGAGCGGCTGCGTCCAGCTCCGGTCACCGACCGTGAGCCGAACCTGGTAGGTGCCGGGCACGACGCGTGGCCCCACGAGATACCCCTCGTATGGCTTGTCGCCGATGACGCGTCGAGCCCCTTCAACGCGCAAATCCCAGACGAAGCGATGGAATCCCGGCGTCTTCTCGAGCCGCGGTGGCAGGGACGGCTTCTTCTCCTCCGGGATATCCGGGTACGGGTCGGCCGGCTTCTCGCTCGAGGAGCGCCGGAGCTCGTGTCCTTCGGCATCGAGGATGCTCAGCGTCACCTCGGCCGGTTCCCCAGCGAGGTAATAGGTGATGATCGCCCCGTCCGGCGGATTCTGCCCGGCATCGAGCGGCACCACGTCGCGCACCCCGGTCGGCCGTTCGGTCACCCAGGCAGCGTAGACGATCGGCCCGGCCCAGCGGTAGCTGACCGCGTTCGGCACCTCGCTGCCGAAACCGGGGTACGTCTTGAACCGCACCGTCGGCCGCGGGGCGAAGAGGTACGCCGGGCCGTCCAGGGCCACAGGATCGAACTGGCGGAGCGGCGTCAGGTCATCGAGGATCCAGAAGCTCCGGCCATGTGTCGCCACGACCAGGTCATCGTCCTTCACGACCAGGTCGTAGACCGGACACACCGGGAGGTTCCCCTGCCAGCGGTGCCAGTGCTGGCCGTCGTCGAACGAGATCCAGAGCCCGGTCTCGGTGCCGAGGTAGAGGAGGCCCGGCTTGACGGGATCGACCCGGAGCACGCGGCAGATCGCCTCTTCCGGCAGATCGCCCCGCAGCGACACCCACGTCTTGCCGCCGTCGCTCGTCTTGAAGAGATAGGGCGCTGGGTCGTCGAGCCGGTACCGATGGGCAGCCAGGTAGACGGTTTCGGGGTCGTGGGGCGAAACCTCGAGCGACGCGACCGTGGCCCACTCGGGAAGCCCTGGTGGTGTCACGTTCTCCCAGGTCGCTCCTCCGTCCCGAGAAACGTGCACGAGACCGTCATCGCTGCCGGCCCAGAAGACACCCGGCTGATGCGGCGATTCGACGAAGGCGAAGATGGTGCAATAGACTTCGGCACCCGTATTGTCGCGCGTGATCGGCCCACCCGATGGCTTGAGCTTCTCCGGATCGTTCCGCGTGAGGTCGGGACTGATCACCTCCCAGGTGTAGCCGAGGTCGCGCGAGCGATGGACGACCTGCGAGCAGACGTAGAGCGTATTCGGATCGTGCGGAGAAAAGAGAATCGGGAAGGTCCACTGGAAGCGGTAGCGCAACGACTCGGCCCCCTCGGCCATCGAGGTCTCGTACGGCCAGACGGTGATGTTGCGCTGCTCGCCGGTCCGGCGGTTGTAGCGGATGAGCCGGCCGTTGCCTTCGCCGCTGCCGATCGCACCACCGATCACGATGTCCGGGTCGTCCGGCTTGACGGCGATATGCCCGCTCTCGCCACCACCCGGCTCCTCCCATTCGCTGGTCGTGATCGCTCCGTTGACCGAGCGACTGGGTACGGCGATCGCGGTATTGTCCTGCTGTGAGCCGTAGACCCAGTAGGGGAAGCGGTTGTCGACCGTGACGTGGTAGAGCTGCGCCGTCGGCTGATTGAACTGGGTCGACCAGGTGCGACCACCGTCGAAGCTGACGCAGGCGCCGCCGTCGTTCCCGTTGATCATCCGCAGCGGGTTCTTGGGATCGATCCAGTGGTCGTGGTGGTCGCCGTGCGGCGTCGGTACTTCGCTGAACGTCTTCCCGCCGTCGATCGACTTCCAGAGCTTGAGGTCGAGGACCCAGAGCGTATCCGGATCGACCGGATCGGCGCAGAGGTGGTGGAAATACCAGGCACGCCAGCGCAGGTCGCCCTTCTCGCTCACCCGCTGCCAGGTCTCGCCGTAGTCCTCGGAACGGAAGAGGGCACCGTCCTCCGCCTCGACGAGCGCCCAGAGCCGTCCCGGTTTGGCCGAGACAGCCAGCCCGACCCGCCCGATGATCCCTTTCGGGAGGCCCGGCTTGCGGGTCAGCTCCTCCCACGTCTCGCCGCCATCGGTCGAGCGGAAGATCCCGGAACCCGGGCCACCGCTCTCGAGCTTCCAGGGCCAGCGCCGTGCCTGCCAGAGCGCCGCGTACAGGATGCGCGGATTGTGCGGATCCATGACGAGATCGATCGCGCCGGTGTGCTCGTCCCGGTAGAGGACGCGCTCCCAGGTCCGGCCGCCATCGCGGCTGCGGAAGACCCCACGCTCCTGGTTAGGACCGAATGCGTGCCCGAGCGCCGCCACGTAGACCAGGTCGGGATCGTGCGGATGCACGCGGATCTTCGCGATGTGCCGCGTATCGCGCAGCCCCACGTTGACCCAGGTGCGGCCGCTGTCGGTCGACTTGTAGACCCCGTCGCCGTGCGAGACGTTCCCGCGAATGCAGGCTTCGCCCGTTCCCACGTAGAGGACATTGGGGTCGGACGGTGCGATGGCGATCGCACCGACGGCAGCCGTCTGGAAAAACCCGTCCGAGACGTTCCACCACGTCGTCCCCCCGTCCTCGGTCTTCCAAACGCCTCCGGCGCAGGCGCCGAAGTAGAAGACCATCGGATCGTCCGGATGTCCGGCGACCGCGACGACCCGCCCGCCCCGGTGCGGGCCGATGCAGCGGAAGCGCAAGGCACTGGTCAACCCAGCCACTAGATCGTTCGCCATCCTGACCGTCCCTCCTCCCAGCCGCGACTTCCGTGCCGACCTCTTCGACGACACTGCAGTGTCGCACAGCCCACGGCACAGGGGAAGAAGCTGAAGGGGAGGTTCGCCTCGAGCAGGAAATCGGTATAGTCCGGAGCGAAGCAGCGTGTCGCACCGGGCGGCCGCTTAGGCATGGCGCGGCATAGCGAGGCGACTCCAGCACCTGTATACTTCAGGCAACCGATCCGTCAGTAAGGTCGAGCACCGTGGAGCCGCTCTGGTTGCCGCCAGGTCCGTGGAATGCCGGCTGGGCGCTTGCCTGGCATACCGAGGTCTCGGACCGAGGAGAACGCCGTCGCACGCCGATCGGAGAACGTCTCTATCGTCTGAAATACCAGTTTGACCGTTCCGAGATCGAGTCGCTCGCTCATGGACTGGCGGACGTTCTCGCTACACGGATCGTGAGGCCGTCGCTGCAGGCGATCATCCCGGTGCCACCTTCGAACACTGAGCGCCCGTTCCAACCGGTTCTCGAGCTGGCGCACCGCCTCGCCGAACTCACCCAAATTCCTCTCGTGGCGGACTACCTGGTGAAAGCGAAACCAACTCCGATGCTGAAGAATATCGAGAGTGCGAGAGGACGACGGCAGGAACTCGAGGGGGCCTTCCTGGTTCGTGACCCGCAGCGTCTCGCTGGTGCCTGGGTCCTGCTGTTCGATGACCTGTACCAGACGGGCGCAACCCTGGAAGTCGCGACCACGGTGCTCAAGGAGCAGGGTTACGTGTCGAGAGTGTATGCTTTGGTGGTCACGCGTACGCGCACTCGATCGTGGGATTAGCCGAGCGGTGAGCGAGAAAGAACGACTGCAACCGAAACTGCTGACGGAGTGTGATCCGTCCTGGCCATTCAGCGATTGGCCATTCCGGGACTGGCCGTTCTCTCCTGTCTCCAAGCGTAGCAGCGGTGATCCTCAGAACGGTCCTGCGCAAGCGCAACGCTGCCTTTGGCTCATGGGGCCAGCAGACCTTTTGCATCCTGACATCCCGAAGGTCGCGATCATCGGGACTCGTCACCCCGAACCTGATATCGAGGAGCACATCCGCCAGTTGGCTCGAAAGATCGCCGAACACGGGCACGTCATCGTGTCCGGATTCGCTCCCGGCATCGACCGCGCAGCGTTCGAAGGAGCCTTGGAAGCCGAAAACGGGCGTACGATCGCTGTCTTGGCCGAGGGGCTGGATGGGCAGCGACTGCCACGCCGGCTCCGTGACGTCGAACGAGATCCGAGACAACGGGATCGCGTCCTGATCGTCAGCCCGTTTCCACCGTCCACTCCCTGGTCGGGCAAGAACGCGATGCTCCGGAATTTGCTCATCGTGGCCCTCGCCAGCGTCGTCATCGTCGGGCAGGCCGGTCCGGAAGAGACACCACGCGAGACGGCAGGGCGACCACGCAAGAGCGGGACATGGCATGCGGTCAGGAAGGCGAACGAAATTCACCGTCGGGTCCTGGTGCCGGCAACCGCTCTCCCGGTCGATCACAACCAGGAATTGGTCCGTCAACGACTGGCCGCAGCGTGGGCAGAGGATGTCTCGGAACTCGAGCGGCTCGTCAGGGCGAGCGACGGCGTCTCATCCCGAACGGCGGACAGCGAGCTGTCCTGCGCGATCGCGTTCGACGGGCCAGCACTGGTGGAGGAGTCTTCCTTGGCCCGCCAACCCACGACGCAGCTGGCTGGAGAGACCGGGCAAAGCAGCGCGAGTGCGCGGAAGGGGCCTCCATACCAGCAAGCATCCCTGCCCGGCCTGCGCGAGCGACAGACGATACCGGAGTGAAAAGTCGGTCGACGTCGGTGCCTCCACCTTTCTCCGGCGGTAGCTCGGAACGTGTCCGCACAGGCCATCGCTCTTGATGCGATCGGCGTGAGCCAAACTGCCTCTCGCGACAGCGCTCCTTGACGATGGCCCGGCTGCTCGGTACACTGACCGCCAGTGTCGTTCGACTCTGGTAGTCGTTGTGTCTGGGCCAGGAAGCGAGCGATGTCGCGGAATTTCCGCTTCGTCAAGCACCGACCGCTACCGGTTCCCCCGTGCCCGGCGATGGTCAGGGTCTTCGCCTTCTGGCCGCGTATCTGCGAGTGTCCCCGCTCCGCCTGATCCGCTGATTCCCTGAGCGATTCCAGGTACGAACGGATCCGGTGTCCTTCGTGGGCCCCGTGCGCCTCCCGACGCGCACGGAGCAGGCGTCGGACGGTATCGAGACGGGAAACGAGGAGGAGTGTCGGATGCGGTGGACACGACGCACGTTCCTACAGGCAGGTGCGGCAGCAGCCCTCACCGGTCTCCTGGCCGCCTGCGGCCAAGAACGAGCCACGACCCCCACATCGAATGCAGCGGGGAGCGGTGCAGCGACCCCGGCGAGCAACCGCTCCAAACTCGATGTCCTCCGCCTGGACTATGCCTACTACAACCCGGTCAGCCTCGTCTTGAAGCAACAAGGTTGGGTCGAACAGGAGTTCGCGGCAGACGGCACCAAGGTCGAGTGGGTACTCAGCCTCGGCAGCAACAAGGCCAACGAGTTCACCGCGAGCGGTACCGTGCACTTCGGCTCGACCGCCGGGAGCGCAGCGCTGCTCGCCCGTGCCAACGGCGTGCCGATCAAGACGATCTGGATCTACGCACAACCGGAATGGACGGCACTCGTCACGCGCAAGGAGAGCCCCATCGCCTCACCAGCCGACCTCCGCGGCAAGAAGGTCGCCGCGACGCGCGGCACTGACCCTTGGTTCTTCCTGTTGCGCGCGCTCGACAGCGTCGGCCTTTCCTCGAACGACGTCACGATCGTGCAGCTCCAGCATCCCGATGGCGAGCAAGCACTACTCCGCGGAGAGGTCGATGCCTGGGCCGGACTCGATCCCCATATGGCCCACGCCGAGCTGACCGCCGGTGCGAAGCTCTTCTTCCGCCGCCGCGAATGGAACACCTACGGCACGCTCAACGCGCTCGAATCGTTCATCGCCGAGCACCCGGATGTCGTCGAGCGTGTCCTCGCCCTCTACGAGCGTGGGCGCCAGTGGGCGCTGCAACATCCTGACGAACTCGCCCAGATTCTGAGCGAGGCCGCCAAGCTCGACCTCGAGATCGCGCGCAAGGTGCTCAGCGAGCGCGTCGCTTTCCCTGACCCGGTACCGGGCGAGGCGCTGCACAGCACGCTGAGCGAGATCGTCCCCTTGATCAACAAGGAGCATCTCGTCCAGGCGGGAGGTGATCCGCAGCAGGCCCTCGAAGCGCTGATCGAGCCGTCCTTCGCACAACGAGCACTCACGCGAGCGAACGGAGGACAGTGATGGCGGTACGCTGGCTCTCGACACCCACCGAGTCGACAGAGTCGAGTCTCCCGACACGCCGCAGAGCGGGGTGGTTCGGTGCGCTGGCACGCTGGACAGTCCCCTGGTTCGTACCCACGCTGATCGTGCTGGTCTGGTGGGGAGTCGTCGCCGCTGGCTGGATCGCCCCCTATCAGCTCCCGCCGCCGCTCACCGTCCTGCAGACGCTGCGCGACATGATCGAGCGTGGCGAACTGGTCACCCACCTCCTCGCCACGCTCGAGCGGCTGGCCTGGGGCTACCTGCTCGGTGCTGTCCCGGGGATCGTACTGGGTGCGGTGACTGGCCTGGTTCCCTGGTTGCGTCGCGCGCTCGATCCGACCGTCCAGGGCTTGCGCGCGATCCCCTCGCTCGCCTGGGTACCGCTGTTCCTTCTCTGGTTCGGCATCGGCGAGCAGGCGCGCATCCTCCTCATCGCCCTCGGTGTCTTTTTGCCCGTCTACTTCAACGTGCTCGCGGCCGTGGGCGGCATCGACTGGCGCCTCATGGAGTTCGCCCGCGTCTACCGGCTGGGACGCTGGCGGACGTTCCGCTTCGTCGTCATCCCCGGCGCCTTGCCCGGTGTCCTCACCGGCCTGCGTGCCGGCTTGAGCCTGGGCTGGATGTTCGTCGTCGCCGCGGAACTGATCGCCGCGAGCAGCGGGCTGGGCTTCCTCCTGGTCGAGGGCCAGTCGACGATGCGACCGGACCGCGTCCTCGTTGCACTCATCCTGTTCGGCGTGCTCGGCAAGCTCTCCGATTCGCTGCTCGCTCGACTGGAGCGTACCGTACTCGCCTGGCGCGAGACGATCGCCAGCGTTCAGGACGGGGAGGGAACAGCATGAGCGGCGCACGCGTTCGCCTGGAAGCGGTCTCGATCGACCTCGGTGGCCACACCGTCCTGACCGACGTCTCCCTCGACATCCCGGCTGGCTCGTTCGTCGCCGTCGTCGGCCCGAGCGGGGTCGGGAAAACGACGCTGCTCCGCGCCCTCGCCGGCACGGTTGCGGCGCCGGCCGGCCGGATCCGGATCGAGCGTCCCGGCGACGGCTCGACCCCGCAGATCGCCTTCGTCTTCCAGGAGCCGCGCTTGCTCCCGTGGCTCCGCACCTGGGAGAACGTCGCGCTGGTCGCGCCAGGAGTCTCGGCGATCGAGCGCCGCCAGCGTGCCGAGGCTGCACTCGCCGCTGTCCACTTACCAGAACGGGCTTTCGCTGCCTGGCCACGCCAGCTCTCGGGCGGGATGGCCCAGCGGGTCGCGCTGGCCCGGGCGCTGGTCACCGAGCCGGATCTACTGCTCCTCGACGAGCCGTTCAGTGCCGTCGACGCACTGACCCGCTTGCGCCTGCAGGACTACCTCCTGGAGCTGTGGGAGCGGTTCGGCTTCACGGCCATGCTCGTCACCCACGACGTCGAGGAGGCCGTCTACCTGGCCGACCGGGTCGTGCTGCTGGGCGGCAAGCCAGCGACGGTGCGCGAGCAGTTCGCTATCGAGCTGCCGCGGCCGCGCGACCGTGGCGATGCCCGGCTGGCCGCGCTGCGGGCGCGGATTCTCGCGGCGCTCGATGCCCAGCTCACCGACCAGACGGCGCTGACGCGCGCCTGACCTGCTCGTGACCCAGGAGAACGGGCCGCCGCGCTCCGGCACGCTGGCGGCCCGTTCGCTCGCCCTCACCGCCGGAAGGGGAACGGCTCGCGCAGCCGGATGCGATGGAACTCCTCGGCGTACTGCAGGCCGTGGCGGACGCCCCGCTCCAGCGCCGCCTGGCGCAACCACCGCTCCAGTAGGTGGAACCGGTCGCCGAACTGGCTGCGGTGCGCCTGCAGCGCCGCGAGCTTGCGCTCGAGCGTCGTCGAGATATCGACCGCATGGTTCAGCACCGGCGCGTTGATGACCCAGACCTCCTGCACGTGGTGCGGCTGCAGCCCTTCCGCCAGGAGCTCCGGGAAGTCCCAGGCGTTGCCGGCAGCCGGGTAGATCGCCGCCAGCGCTGCTTGCCCGACCGCCAGATGGTCGGGGTGGTAGCGGCCGACCTGGTAGGCCGGTACCCAGTTGCGCTCGGGCGAGGGGATTACCACGATCTGCGGGCGGTACCGCCGGATCACCCGCACCAGATCGCGCCGCAGTTTGAGCGTCGGTTCGACGCGACCGTCCGGATAGTCGAGGAACTCGACGCCGCGCAGTCCCAGGATGCGGGCTGCCTCGTGCTGCTCCGCCTTGCGCAGCTCGCTGATGCGCCGGCGCGCCTCGGGGCTCACGTCCGTGGCGTCGTCCGGCCCGCCGCCGCCCCCCTCGGTCACGACGACGAGCCAGACCGCCCAGCCCTCCTCGACCCAGCGGGCGACCGTCCCGCCGCACCCGATCTCCATGTCGTCCGGATGAGCGACGATCACGAGTGCACGTTTCTCGTCGGTCATCGAGCCGTCTCCTTCCGTTGCCCGATCGCGTTGCGGCAGCGCGCCGCGCTCTTCCGGCACCGGTCACTCTAGCACGCTCATCCTTGCTGCGCTCGCTGCCGACACCTAGAGTTGGGACGGGCAGCCGGATCGGGCTCGGAGGAGGACAGTCGATGCGCTCGCTCGGTACACTGTTCGCCATCGTCCTGCTCATCGCGACGTTCCCTGCTTCGCTCGCTCGAGCGAGCGAAGACCACGTCTACCTCCCGGTGACGCACCGGGTTACCGCAGGAACGGACGCCAGCGATCGCTTCTCGGCGCTCGACGCCGAGCGGTCGCAGTACTTCCGTATCTTCCCGCCGGACGAACGCGAGCGCGTCACTCCGACCGACGCCTACCCGGCCGCCGCGATCGCACTCCTCGCCGGCCGGTTCCCGGACGGAACGCAGTACACCTGCTCCGGCGCCCTGATCGCGCCGGCCGTCGTGCTGACCGCCGCACACTGCCTCTACAGCGCCGAGTTCGGCGGCTGGTTCGACCGGCTGCGGGTCGCTCCCGGCGCCGATCGTGCCGGTGACAGCGTCCGCACGCCGTTCGGCGTCGCCGAGGCGACCGACGGCGTTGTCCCGCGCGGCTGGACCGAACGGGACGAGGACGTCCGCTTCGACTTCGGCCTCGTCCAGCTCGACCAGCCACTCGGCGAGCAGACCGGTACCTTGCCGCTGGCACCGCTCGACGAGCGCACCTTCCAGGACACGACCTTCACCTACCTAGCCTTCGGCTATCCCGGTGACAAGCCGTTCGGTACCCAGTGGCGGGCACCCGGTAAAGGGCTCGCGCTCGTCACGCCGGAAGTCCTACGCCTGCAGGCCGATCTCTTCCAGGGGATGAGCGGCGGGCCGCTCGTCACGCTCCAGGGCTCCGGCATCTTCGGCGTCATCAGCGCCGAAAGCCCCTTCAGCAACTTCGCCCGCCGCGTCGACACGAACGTGGTCCAGTTCGCCCAGTCGTTCTGCCAGGAACTCGGCTGCCAGGTCGCCGTGCTCTCCCCCGCGCCGTCCCCACCTGGTGCGCCGGCCCCCGAGACGCCGCAGCAACCGCCGGCGCTGCCGTCGCCCGAGCAGCCGCTCGCCTTCACCGACGTCCAGCCCGCTCGCTGGTCGACGGTCCTCCCCGGGCAGGTCCGCATCAGCGCGACCGTCGCCGCGCAGGAGCCGCTCGATGAGGTCGTCCTCCAGGTCGCCGGGCAAGAGGCGCGGAGCACCGGGCCGACGGTGGTGCTCGATGCCTGGCTCGACCCCGGCCGCTACACGGTGACCGCCCTGGCGCGTGACCGCACGGGCAGGGAGCTCCGCACCATGTGGGACATCGTCGTCAGCTGGGACCTCGCTGATGGCGTCTGGTTCGACAGCCAGGGGCGACCGAAAGCGGAGACGATCAACGCGACCGCTCGCGCGCTCGTCGAAGCCTTCCGCTGGCACCTGTACGGCATGAGCTGGGACGGCCGGGACCACCGTGGCGACATGCCGACCCATGCCGACCGCGTCCTGCCCGGCGAGCCGGTGCCGGTACTCGTCACCGAAAACGGCTTCGACCGGGCCGCGACGGAGGCGACGCTGCGCGCCCTGGTGGAAGCCTTCCGCTGGCACCTCTGGGGCATCAGCTGGGACGGCGCGCCGCACCCCGAAGTCCCGACGCACGGTGCGCAGCTGCTGCCGCCCGAACCGGTCGGACCGTGGTTCACGCCGGACGGCCAGCCGATCCCCGAGGCGATCACCGCGACGCTCCGCTCGCTCGAGGAGGCCTTCCGCTGGCACCTCTACGGCGCCTCGTGGGACGGTCGCTCACACGGCGACATGCCGACCCACGCGGTGCGCGACTGACCGCCCTCACTGGCCGCCAGCGAGCGGGATGATCGCCCCGTTGAGCGCTGCCGCCTCGGGCGAGCAGAGGAACCAGAGGAGCGCCGCGACCTGCTCGCGCGGCACCCATTTGGAATGGTCCGCCTTCGGCATCGCCTCCCGGTTCGCTGGCGTATCGATCGTCGCCGGCGCGATGCAGTTGACCGTCACCCCGGTGCCGCGCGCCTCGCGCGCCACCGCCAGCGTCAGGGTCATCACCGCCTGCTTGACCGCCGCGTAGGCGACCGACCCCGCGCCGGGGTCGAGCGCTGCCCGCGCGCCGACGGTCACCACCCGCCCGGTGCCGCGCTCGAGGAGGCGCGGGAGCGCCGCGCGCAGCACGTTGGCGGTCGGCCAGAGGTTCATGGCCAGGAGTTCGTCCCAGAGCGCGCGGTCAGTTTCCGCGATCCGGCCCGCCCGGTAGCCACCGGCCAGGCACAGCACCCAGTCGAGCTTCCCCCAGCGCTCGATCGCGCCAGCGACCGCCCGCTCGGCCTCCTCCGCGACAGCGAGGTCGAGCTGCGCCCCGGCGACCGCCTCGGCGAGCGGGCCGAGCGAGGCACGCAGCGCCTCCCAGTGCGCCGCCGTGCGATAGGGGACGAACACGCGCGCGCCCCGCTCGGCGAAGAAGCGCACCACGACCGAACCGACTTGACCAGTTCCCCCGGTGACCAGCGCGACCGGTGCCTCGCTCGTCATCGCTTCCCCCTCTCGGCGACCCGGCTCGACAGCGTGAGTGTAGCGGCCGGAAAGCGCCGTGTCCCGCTGCAGCGCCGAGCCGGGAAACGTGCCACCGACCGTCGACGGGCGTTCAGACCCGCGAGCGCAGGCGCTGGACGAGCCAGACCACGCCGGCCAGCGCCGCCACGAGCGGCGCCAGGGCCAGTACGGCCAGGCTCACCGCGAGGAGCGAGCTGCCGGACCAGCGCGCCAGCAGCACCTGCACCACCAGCCCCAGGAGGACGATCGCCAGGACGAGCACGAGCCCGCTCCGCCGCCTCGGCCGCTCGGTGGCGGGTGAGACAGCCGGTTTCTCGTGCTGCGTTCGCCTGGCTCGCCGGGACATCGCACCACCTCGCGGCTCAGCCCGACCCGCTGGGCGCGCGGGCGGCCAGGTAGGCTGCCAGCTTCTCGCGTGCCCGGGCCAGGCGCTCCAGCGACCGCTCGCGTCCGAGCACCCGCAGCGTCTCGAAGAGCCCTGGCGAGACCGTCCGGCCCGTCACCGCCACGCGGATCGGCATGAACAGCTGCCCAGTCTTCAACCCCAACTCCTCAGCGAGCGCCCGCAAGCGTCGCTCGAGGTCCGCTTCGTCAGCGAAGTCGGCCTGCTCCAGCACCGCCAGCGTCCGCTCGAGCGCCCCGAGCACCGTCTCCGGCTCCAATTTGCGCTGGAGCAGGAGCTCCGGATCGTAGTCCTCGACGTCGGTGAAGAAGAAGCGCGTGAGTTCCGGAACCTCGCTCAAGAGCTTGGCGCGGTCCTTGACCAGCGCCACCACCTCGCGCACGTAGGCGAAGGCGGGACTCGCCGGGTCTTCCGCCTCGGGGCCGACCAAACCTGCCTCGCGCAGGAAGGGCACACAGCGCTGCGCGAAGTCGTCGAGCGTGAGGATGTGATTGATATAGTACTGGTTCATCCACAAGAGCTTCTCGAAGTTGAAGCGAGCCGGGTGCGGGTTCACCTCTTCCAGCCGGAAGAGCTGGAGCAACTCCTCGCGGGAGAAGATCTCCCGCTCGGCATCGTAGGCCCAGCCGAGCAGGGCCAGGTAGTTGATCATCGCCTCGGGCAAATAGCCGAGCCGCTTGAACTCCAGCACACCGGTCGCGCCGTGCCGCTTGGAGAGCTTCCCTTTCCCGTCCGGACTCAGGATGAGCGGCAAGTGACAGAGCACCGGCATCTCCCAGCCGAAGGCGCGATAGAGCTGAGCATGGAGCGGTGCCGAGGGGATCCACTCCTCGGCCCGCAGGATGTGCGAGATCTCCATGTAGTGATCGTCGACGACGTTCGCCAGATGGTAGGTCGGGAACCCGTCCGACTTGAGCAGGACGAGGTCCTGCAGCAACCGGTTCTCGTAGGTGATCTCGCCGCGCAGGAGGTCGACGATCGTCGTCTCCCCCTCGAGCGGCATCTTGAAGCGGATGACCGCCGGCTCGCCGCGTGCCAGGCGCGCTTCCACCTCCTCCGGCGGCAGGTACCGGCAGTGCCGGTCGTAGCCGGGTGGTTCGCCGCGCGCCCGCTGCTCCTGGCGCACCCGCTCGAGCCGCTCCGGCGTGCAGAAGCAGTAGTAGGCGTAGCCGTGCTCGACCAGCCAGCGGGCATGCTCCTGGTAGAGCGGCAGGCGCTGGCTCTGGACGTACGGCCCGTAGGGCCCACCGATGTCGGGGCCCTCGTCCCACTCCAGACCGAGCCACTTCAATCCCTCGATGATCCCTTCGATGCTCTGTCCGACCAGCCGGGCCTGGTCCGTGTCCTCGATGCGCAGGATGAAGGCACCGCCGTGCTGCCGCGCGAAGAGCCAGTTGAAGAGCGCCGTCCGCGCCCCACCCACGTGCAGGTCACCGGTCGGGCTCGGTGCGAAGCGGACACGCACACGTTTTTGGGCCATCGGTCTCACCCTCGCTTTCCGGAGCGGCCTCGCCGCACCGGAAGCAAGTATGCAACGCTGATACGGGACGAGCGGGAACGCGTGAGGGAGCAGGATCGCCAGTGAAAAGCGAACGACGAGCCGGAATCCTCTTCGATCTCGACGGCGTGCTCATCGACAGCGAGCACGCCCACTACGAAGCGACCCGCCTTGCCTTCCGTGCGCGCCAGCTCCCTGACCTCAGCGAGGAGCTGTACCGCACGCTCATGCTGGGCCGCCCCGACCGCGAGGCGATCGCGGCCGGACTCGCCGCCTTGGGACTCCCCGCGCAGGAACTCGCGCCGCTCCTCGCCGCCAAGGCCCGCTTCTACCGCGAGCTCCTGCGCGCCGGTGCCGTCGAGCTGCTCGAGGATGGCCTGGCCACGCTCGAGGCCGCACTCCGCCTCGGCTACCCGGTCGCGGTCGTCACCGGTGCGCTGGCCGACGAAGCCGAGTGGGCGCTCCGGGCAGCTGGCGTGCGCGAGCGCGTCCCGGTGCTCGTCAGCGCGGAGGACGTCAGCCGCGGCAAGCCCGACCCCGAGCCGTATCTCCTCGGCTGCGCGCGCCTGGGGACGGTGCCGGAGCAGAGCGTCGCCGTCGAGGACTCACCGGCCGGCGTGGCGGCCGGCCGGGCGGCCGGGCTGCGTGTCCTGGCCGTCGCCCGGCGCTGCTTCCCCGAGCTCGCCCGCGCCGACCGGGTGGTCGAGCGGCTCAGCTGGGACGACGTGGCCGCGCTCCTGGCTCAGGAGCCCTGAGCGAGGAGCCCGGCGATCTTCCGGGCCAGCTCCACGTCCCGTTCCGTGATCCCCCCGGCCTCGTGCGTCGTCAGCGCCAGCTGCACGCGGTTGTAGCGGATCGTGATGTCCGGGTGGTGCCGCTGCTCTTCGGCCAGTTCCGCCACCCGGTTCACGAACGCCATCGCTTCGCGGAAGTTCTTGAACCGGAACTCCCGCACGAGAGCATCGCCCTGCCGCTGCCAGCCCGGCAGCTCTTCGAGCGCCCGCGCGATCGCCGCATCGTCGAGCTTCGCCATACGCCCTCCCGTCCCGGTTCCCGTCCGGCAGGACGATTGTAGCGCAGGCGCCGGCGCCCAGGAAACCAGTTCACACGGATTCACACTACTCTCGCACTGTCCTCTTCCAGAGTGTGTCCTGTTCGCGACAGTTCGCCGACCGATTCATCGGCTCGGGCGCGAGCGCACGCGCTCGTACACGCTCGCGCGCACGAGCAGGCTCTGTGCGCGCATGCCCTTTTTGACATTCCGGGCACCGCCGCGTATACTCCGCCGCCGTGCGTGCGGCCCGTCGCACGCACCTGCCGATCGCGTGAAACGATCGGCAGAACATGGCCAGTACAGGGAGGGAAGGGATGCGAGCGCTGCCGATACGGCTGCTCGTAATAGGGATTTTCGTGTCGCTCCAGGTCGCCGCCCCGCGGGCCGGCGCGACGGCTGCCGGTTTCGATCCGACCACCGCGCAGCCGGCCGTCGCTGCGCTCTGGATGGCGCTCGATGGCGGCGTCCACTATCAGGGCGCTGAGCACTCGTGGCTCCTCGGCCCGGCGATCCGGGCGGTCGCCACCGAACCCTACCAGGAAGCCCCCGGCGGTTCCCGCACCGTCTACTACTTCGACAAGGCCCGCGTCGAGGTCGCCGATCCGGCGACCACCGACCCGCAGCGCGGGCTGACGCTCGGGCTCCTCGTCCGCGACATGGTGCTCGGCGTCGTCCAGGTCGGCGACGACCGGTTCGTACCGGTCGCGCCAGCCGAGATCCCGCTGGCCGGCGACCTCGAAAGCAACCCGGAAGCGCCGACCTACGCCTCGCTGCGCACCCTGGCGACGGTCGGCGAGCAGGCGGCGGCACGCCGCGCCCCGGCCCGCCTCGGCCAGCCGGTCAACGCGCTCCTCACCCGCGCGGGGAACGTCCTGCCCGACGCGGTCAGCGCGAGCCCGGTGCGCATCGCGCACTACGACACCGCGAGCGGGCACAATGTCCCCGACGTCTTCTGGCAGTGGCTGCTCGCGCAACCGCTGCCCTGGCTCGAACTCACCGGCTTCCCGATCAGCGAGCCGTACTGGATCCGCACCCGCGTCGAGGGCCAGGAACGGCTCGTGCTGGTGCAGGCCTTCGAGCGGCGCCTCCTGACCTACGACCCGCAGAACCCGGAGGACTGGCGCGTCGAATGGGGGAACGCCGGCCTCCACTACCGCGTCTGGCGCGGGCTCGACGCGCCGCTGGCGCCGGAGGACCTGGCGCTGGCCAGCGGCACCCCCTCCGGCGAGGTGCTGGTGCGGGCGGCGCGTGCCAACGGCCTCGACCCCTACCTCGTCGTCGCCCTGGCCGCGGTGACCAGTCGCTTCGACCCGCTGGCCGAGACCCCCACCGCCCGCGGGCTCCTGCTCGTCCCGGCGAGCGCGCTGGCCGGCGAGCCCTACCCGCTCGACCCCACGCGTAACGCCCAGCGTGGCGCGGGCTACCTGGCCGCGCTCGTCGCCGAGCGGGGAACCGAGGCCGGGCTGGCCGCCTACCTGGCCGCCGCCGGTAGCGCCGCCTCGGTCGATGCCGTGCTGCAGGCGGCCGAAGAGCTCCGCCAGCGCTATCCGGCTGGCTCCTCGCCGCTCGGGCGCCCGCTCGCCGAGATCGGTCGCGGGCATGCCGCCTACTACGATCCCAGCTACAGCGTCGCCTGGTGGGAGCGGACGCTCGCCGCCTACGCGAGCTGGGGCAAGGCCGTGCCCGGGGCCGCGCCCGACCCGGACGGGTACTACTGCGTGCACCCGGACTTCCGTCCCGGCGAGCGGCTCCTCCTCGTCGCCAACGGGGTCGCGCTCTGGTGTACCATCGGGGACACCGTCGCAGCCGGTCACGTGGCCAGCTGGCGCAGCCGGTGGGTGGTCGAGCTCTCCTGGCCGACCTTCGTCGCGCTGGGGCTCGACCGGGACAACGACGTGACCGTCTGGGCGCCGGTGCGTTGACGAGGAGGTCGCGATGGTGCACCCGCTGGAACAGCTGCTCGCCTTCAACTGGTGGGCCAACCGTGCCGTGGTCGAGCACTGCCGCGCCGTCGATCCGGCGCTGCTCGACGCACCGCCGCCGCCCGGCGTGTACGGCACGGTGCGGGCCACGCTCGCCCACCTCGCCTCGGCCGAGGCCGCCTACGTGGCCCGGCTGCGCGGCGAGGAGCCGGAGCGGCTGCCGCCCGATGCCGACCTCGACCGGATCGCCGCCGCGCTCGACCGCACCGGTCCGGCGCTGATCGAGCTGGCGCAGCAGGTGCCGCCCGACCGGGTGCTCGCCTTCCACTCGCCCACGCTCGGCGACGTCTCGGTGCCGGCCTGGGTCGTCTTCTGCCAGCTCGTCGTGCACGGCTGCGACCACCGGTCGCAGCTGGCCACGCTCTTCACGCAGCTGGGGGCACCGCTGCCGCCGCTCGACGTCTGGCAGTTCGCCGGCGTCCGCCGCTGAGGCACCGCCCGCGCGGCCGGCCACCCCGCCCCGCCGGGGCGCGGCGTGCCGCGCGTGGGCCGCACCCGGCAATCGTCGCGCGTCGTCATCCCCCAGCGCCGCCGCGCCGGCACGTGGACGAGGTTTGCCGGCCCCCTCGGGCCGGTCGGGTCAGGCACGCCCGACCCCGACAAGGGAACGGCGGTGGTCGATCGCGGGGCGGTGGGCGGTGCGCGTGCCACCGCCCCGAACCCGTCCCACCCTGTCGGGGCGAGGCGTGCCTCGCCCGTCCGCGCCGCCAGGTGCGGCAATGGGCGTACGATTTGCCGGCCCTCCGGGCCGGACGGGTCACGCACGCGTGACCCCTACAGGGGGCGGCGGTGGGCGATGGGTGCGGGTGGCCGATCGGGAGGCGACCGTGGGTCGTCGCCCACACCGGGTAGGGGCGACGCGTGCGTCGCCCGGTGGAACACCCCTCACCCCCGGCGCTGACGCGCCACCCCCTCTCCCACGATCGCGTGGGAGAGGGGGGCGAACACCCCTCACCCCCGGCTCGCTGACGCTCGCCACCCCCTCTCCCGCACCGCGCGGGAGAGGGGGGCGGGGGAGGGGCTCACACGGGCCAGGCACGCCTGACCCCGACAGGGGGTGGCGCTGGGTGGGCGATGTCCGCTTTCGGGCCCCTCGCGGTGTGTCCTCTTTGTGGAGAGACGACGCGAGAGGAGGCGACGGATGACCGACCCGGTGATCCCCGAACCGGCGCTCGACACGGCTGCGCCGAGCGAAGCGGAGGCGACCGAGCAGGCGGGCGACCCCATCCCCACCGCTTCCACAGCCCCGGAGGGGCTGGCGAGCGAAGCGCCCCCGCAGCCGCCCGCGACGACGGTGCCGCTCGACGCGCTGCGGGCGCTCGTGCTGCGCGCCTACCCCGAGGCGCTGCCCGAGCTGGTGAGCGGCGAGACGCTCGAGGCGCTCCTCGCGAGTGCCGAGCAGGCAGTGGCGCTGCGAGCGCGCCTCCTGGCCGAGGCGCAGCGGGCCTTGCCACCGATCAGCGCCGGTGCGCCGCGCGGCCTGGCCGAGCGCGAGAGCCACCTGCTCTCGCCGTTCGAGAAGATCGCCCGGGCGCTCGGGCGCGAGCGGAGCTGAGCCGTGGAGGTCGAGCTGGCTGGCATCCCGCTGGTCGTCCTCCCCGGCAGCTACCGGCGGGAGAGCGACAGTCGCCGTCCGGCCGGGAGCGTCCGCGTGGGGGTGCGGAGCTTCGCCGCGGGCGGGCAGGCGCGCGAGCGCCTGGCTGACCGCTCCTGGCGCTCGTTCGGTGCGCTGCCGGTCTGGGACGGGCTGGGGCTCCGGGCCGGGCCTGCCCTGCGCCCGGTGGTCGCGCCGGCCAACTGGCCGCCGGGTAGCCTGGCCTGGAGCGGTGTCCTCACGCCTGAGGTGCACCTCGTCGCTGGCAACCGGCAGTGGCGGCTGGCCGGGACAGCCGGCGGCGCCTTCGCTGGGCTGAGCGAGGTGCGCACGCTGGCTGCAGCGGTGCTCGACGCTTGCCAGCTGGGGACGCGGCTCCTGCTGGCCCACGGCACCGCCGCGCCGGTCTCGAGCGTCGACCTGGCCTCCGGCTCCTACACGACCAGCTTCTACCAGAACACGGCCAGGCTCGTCGCCACCGACGGCCAGGCCGGGTATCTGGTGCCGACCGCGACCGGTCAGGACGACCGGCTGCTGCGCTACACTGCAGCGACGAGCTCGACGACGCTCCAGCTCGACGCGCCGGTGCGGCGCCTAGCCAGCCACGCCGGGTTCGTCTGGGCGCTCACCCGCACGGCCCTCTGGCGGGTGAAGGGGACGACGGCCGAGCTCCTGTTCACCCACCCGCCGCTCCTGGCGGACGACGACGGCGCCTTCCTGTTCGGTCACGGGACAGCGCTCTACACCTGGCTGGCCGGTCGGGTGCACCGCTGCGACACGACCGGCACGGTGCGCGGCTGGACGCCGGTCGGCCCGGGCGGGCTAGCGACGCGCGGGGCGGCGAGCGCGGGCGGCTTGCTCTGGGTGGTGGTGCAGGAAGCGACGAGCGGTCGCTGGCAGCTCTGGGCGACGCCCGGCCGCCTGGCCACGCTCCAGGGGCTAGCGCTCGACTGGGAACGTGCCGAGCCCTGGTACCTGATCGAGGAGTGGAGCGACGCGGGTGCCGGCTGGCCGGTCGCGGCCGGTGGGCGACATCCCGACCTCGACCTGCTGCTCCTTCCGGCGAGCGGCAGCAGCCTCCTCGCCGTGCAGGCGCAGCCGCGCCCCGGCTTTCCCGGCTTGCGCGCGAGCTTCCAGGTGACGAGCGGACTCCTCACCGCTCAGCCGTTCGGCACCGTTCCCTGGCTGGGCGTGGGGGCCGCGCTGGCCTGGCTGGCGGGCGGCGGCGCGCCGGTGACCGTCCAGCTGGGCTGGAGCAGCGATGCCGGTGCCAGCTGGAGCTGGGGCGCCGCGCGCAGCCTGGGCGGGACAGCGAGCGGGTTCGCGGTGGTCGAGGAGCGCTTCGCCGAGCCGATCGTCGCTGCCGCGCTCGCGGTGCAGGTGGCGGTGAGCGGCGTGACGAGCTGGTCGCCGGCGGTCGTCGGCCTCTGGGGAGAGGGCACCGGGATGTCCGGCGGAAGCAGCGGGGCGAGCGAGACGGTCTGGCAGCCGCGCCGCCGCTGGAGGCTGGCGGCGCAGCTCGGGCCGCTCCTGCCGCGGGCCGACGGCGCGACCGACCCGCGTGACCCGACCGCGCTGGCGGGTCTCCTCTGGGACGCCTGGCGGAGCGGGACGCCGCTCACCTTCCGCGACGTCGATGCTGCGCCGGGCACGACGCGACTGGTGCAGCTGGTCGGGCTGGAGGAGCGGCTGGGCGGCGTGGCGCCGGGTGAGGCGCGGCGGCTCGACCTGGAGCTGGTCGAGGTGGGGTGAGCCGCGTGAGCGCCCGGCCCTTTCTCCCACGGCGTGCGGGAGAGGGGGTGTCCGTTGCTCGATGTAGGGTCACGCGTGCGTGACCCTCGGGAGCCCCCCTCACCCCCCCTCTCCCGCGCGGTGCGGGAGAGGGGGTGCCGCGGCAGCGGCGGGGGTAAGGGGTGGTCGACCGGGCGATGCACGCGTCCCCCTACACAGCGTGGTCGGTTGCCGACGGTCGCCTACCGATCGGCCACCGCCACCTCGACGGTTACGTCCGTTGCGGTAGGGGTTAGGGGGTGCGCGACCGGCCCGGTAGGGCCGGGAGATGGGGCCGCTGGACGAACACCGAGGGGCGGCGGAGGCCGCCCCTCGGTGCCAGGTCTGGCGAAAGCCAGGAACCTCAGTTGATCGGGGAACCCGATCCCTGAGTCACTTGGATGTACACATCGTTGGCGGTTCCGTCCTGGTTCGCATCCCAGTAGACGCGGAAGATACCCGCTTCCGGCGTGTTTGTTGCACCAGCATCGCACTGCCAGTAGACGTCGGCCTGTGCGGTGCCAGCATTGCTCCCGACGGTCGCCGTCGTCGCACTGCGCTGGTCATTGGCCGGAGCCGGGCAGGCGAAGGAGCCCGATGTGTGGCTCACGTTCGAGAAGACGTACTTGTCCGTCGCTCCAGCAGCGGTATTCTCGCTGCGCAGGAGCAACGGTACGCCGTTGATCCCTGTGCTGCCGCGCAGCACACGGGCGACCAGACGCCCGTCAGCAGCCTGGCTCGTGGTCGTGTTGCCGCGCACCTGGGCATTGCCCGGCGTGCCGTCGTCCTGGAGCGTCAGCGTGAGCTTTGTGAACAACACGCGGACTTCGGCGAGCTTCTGGAGCCCCGGATAGTTTCCAGCCCAGCATTCAATACGCAGCACATCACCGTCGTCTGCGTTTGCTGCCGTTAATGTCGCAGTCGCGCTCATATCACCGAAGGCATCGGCTGAGCCATTGAGATAACTGCTGTTCGATGCGAGAGCGGTTGCGCCGGTCACCGTAAGAATATCTGAAGTAGATCCGGTATTGATCTCCTCATACTCGACGATCGACATCGCTGAGCCGACTGCAAGGCCGGAGTCGCAGGTGATCCGCCAGTTCGTCGGAATCGTCCCGGACACGAGGGCATTCGACGCATCGCGGATCGGCACGACGTAGGCCTCGCCAAAGCCGGAGACGGTCAGCTTGGGCCCGATCACCGGATTCCCGCTGCCGTCCGTGATCCGCAGGACTGCCGGTGGCGGCGGTGGCGTCGGCGTGGGTGTCGGCGTCGGCGTGGCTGTCGGAGTCGGTGTCGCTGTCGGTGTGGGTGTCGGCGTCGCCGTCGGTGTGGGCGTCGGCGTCGACGTCGGCAGCGGTGTCGGTGTCGGCGTCGGCGACGGAGCGGTCAGCATGGCCAGGATCTCGCGGCCCAGGTGGCCCTGCAGCACGTCGAAGCGTTCCGGAATCTCGCCCGGGTGCCACTCGAAGCGGGCCCGCTCGAACCACTGCGTCACCACGCCGTCATGCCCCTCGTGACCCAGCTCGGGCGCGAAGTACTCCTCGGTCAAGGGGTAGCCGAACATGAGGAGTCCACCGTAAGTCTCCCAGTACTGGCGGAAGCCGCCGCAGAGGTTGTGCTGCGTCTCCGGGAAGTAGATGCAGCCCGGCTTGGGTGTCGCGGGCGCGATCGCCCAGTCCGGTGGCGCCTTCGGCATCCGGTGCCCGGCACCGACCCACTGCTGGGCGAGCGTCGGCACGACCGCGCCGATCGCCAGCGCCAGGGCGACCAGCAGCGCGGCCCAGCGCAGCGGCACCGGTCGCCCGGTGTGCCGCCAGAGCGCACGCGGGGTCGCTCGCTTCACTGCACGCAACGGTCGTAGGGGACTCATCCGTCACCTCCTCGGTGTCCCAGCAGCACGGTCCTGCACTCGCCCTCCGCGACCGTGCTGCCGCCTGCATCTCCGCCCTATATAGCGGTTCGCGGGAGGGCTGTCAAGCTCGCGTACGGTCATACCTCCTTCCTAGTTCGTACGGGACGACCGTCCTGGCCAGCCGGACACCGGCAGCCGATCCGGTATCCACATGGTTAAACGAACGACCCCAGTGCGCGGTTGCAAGAGCGGGTACCCCGGTGACAGCCCACGTCGCGGCCACCGCACGACGGCGCGGTCTTTTGGGGGACGGTTGCCCGACGATGCCGCACCTGCGCCCGATCGAGAACGGGCGTCCCTGGCGCGGTCACGCGTGCGTGGCCCTTGTCGAGCCCCCTCGTCCCCCGGCCCCTGCCCGCGACCCCGCGCCGTCCCCGTAGGGGTCAGGCGGGCCTGACCCTTGGGAGCACCCCTCACCCCCAACCCCCTCTCCCACGAGATCGTGGGAGAGGGGGCGGCGAGCGTCAGCGAGCCGGGGGTGAGGGGTGTTCGACCCCTCTCCCGCCGGGTGCGAGAGAAGGGGTGGCGAGCGGAGCGAGCCGGGGGTGAGGGGAGGTCGACCGGTCGCGGACACTGGGACGGCCGGTTTCCGCGCCATTCGGCGCGGCTGGGCGCGGCACGCGTCGCCCCTACAGGACGTGACGCGTGTGGGGCGGTGGCCTGCTCATCGTCTGCCGGTGCCCATGGACCACCGCGGATGGGTGTAGGGGTCACGCGTGCGTGACCCGTCCGGCCCGTCAGGGCCGGGAACCCACCCCGTTCCCGCGCAACGCTACGGGGACGGGCGCAGCACGCGCTGGAGCCTCCCTCACCCCCCGGCCCCCTCTCCCGCGGCGTGCGGGAGAGGGGGTGCCGCGCGAGCGGCGGGGGTGAGGGGTGTCCCACGGGCGAGGCACGCCTCGCCCCTACACAGGAAAACGTGGACAGGGGCGGCGAGCGGAGCGAGCCGGGGGTGAGGGGTGTCCGTCACGCAAAACGTGGGCCTAGTGCCGAGCGCCAGCGAAACGGGGTGCGGGGTGTCCCGCCGCGACGTACGCCGCGCCCCTACCCGAACGAAAGGAGAGACCGGACGATGCCCGACGAACTCCTGGTGACCGGCGTCTTGCCGCGGATCGACGCTGACCGGTTCGCTGCCTTCCTGGCCGCGACCGGGTCGCCGGCCGCCGGCGAAGCGCACGCCTGCTGGGCAGCGGTAGCCGCCGAGGGGGTCGATCCCCTTTTCGCCCTGGCGGTCTTCTGGCACGAATCGCGCTGCGGCACCGCCGGTGTCGTCGCGGCCAACGACTTGCGCAACCCGGGCGCCACCCGCACCAGCCGCACCGGTGTGGGCGAGCCCGTCCCGGTGCCTGGTCGCGGCCAGTTCTGGCGCTACCCCACCTGGACGGACGGCTTCCGCGACCTGGCCCGCCGCCTGACCGACCCGGCCTACGTCTACTGGCGCCAGGGGGCGGCTACCGTCGAGCGGATCCTGCCGCTCTGGGCACCGGCCAGCGACGGGAACGATCCGGCGTCCTACGTCGCCGCCGTGCGCGCGTTCGTGGCCCAGCACGCGGTCGACCCGGTGCCGGGTGTGCCGCTCAGGGTCGCGCTCCTGCCGCCCGGTGCGCCCAACCGGCCCGGCTACCCGCTGCGCGTCGAGTGGGTCACCGTGCACGAGACGGCCAACGAGAACGCAGGAGCCGACGCCGAGGCGCACCGGCGCTTCGTCCACGCCGGTGGTGGGCCGGAGGGGGTGAGCTTCCACTTCGTCGTCGACGACCGCGAAGCGGAGCAACTCCTGCCGACCACCGAGAACGGCTGGCACGCTGGCGACGGGGCCGCCGGGCCGGGCAACCGCACCAGCCTGGCGGTCGAGCTCTGCGTCAACCGCGACGGGGACTGGTCGCGCACCCAGGAGCACGGGGCGCGCCTGGTCGCGGCGATCTGTCGTGCCTTCTCCCTCTCGCCCGACCGGGTGGTGCCCCACCAGCACTGGAGCGGCAAGCAGTGCCCGCGGCGCCTGCTGGCGAGCGGGTTCGAGCACTTCCGGCAACGGGTCGGCGAGCTCGCCGCCGGGGACGGGCGCTTCTTCCCCGAGACCGGACAGTGGGTGCGCGGCGACTTCCGGGCCTACTGGGAGCAGCGCGGTGGGCTGGAGCTCTTCGGCTACCCGCTCACCGGCGAGCGGCGCGAGCGGTGCGAGGACGGGCACGAGCACTGGGTGCAGTGGTTCGAGCGCGCCTGCTTCGAGCGGCACGAGGAGCTGCCGCCCGGCCGCCAGGTGCTGCTGCGCCGGTTGGGCGCGCTGGCGCTGGCCCGGGAGGGAGGCGGATGAGCGAGACACGACGGAGCCGCGGGCGCGAGCGAGCGGTGCATCCGGAGCCGCCCGCGGAGGCGAGCGTCCCGCCGGAGCGGGCAGCGCTGGCCGAGCGGATCCTGGCGCTGCGGCGGGCCGAGGTACCGGTCGGGGACCTGGCACGCGAGATCGAGGCGCTGCGGCAGGTGCTCGGCGAGGTGCTGCTGGCCGAGCCCGACCCGCGCCGGCTAGTCAGCGCGGTGGCCCGGCTGGTCGAGGTCGAGGTGCGAGCGTTGCGCGCCCAGCGCCTGCTGGCCGGGACGAAGGGGGACGACCTGGCGGAGACGCTGGCGCAGCTGCTGGTCGAGCTGGGCCTCGGTGGCCCCGACGAGGCGGGGTGAGGGGGCTCCACCCTCACCCCCCGATCCCCTCTCCCGCCGCGCGGGAGCGGGGGTGGCGAGCGGCGCGAGCCGGGGGTGCGGGGTATCCCACGGGCGAGGCACGCCTCGCCCCGACAGGAACAACCTGGACAGGGGTGCCGCGATAGCGGTGGGGGTGAGGGGTGCCTGGGCGGGAGCGCACCGTGGACGGTCGCCCGCGCATCGCCCACCGTTCCCTCAGCGACCACCGCCGTCCCGGTAGAGGTCAGGCGTGCCTGACCCGCATGAGCCCCCTCACCCCCCGGCCCCCCTCTCCCGCCCGGTGCGGGAGAGGGGGTGGCGAGCGCCAGCGAGTCGGGGGTGAGGGGGTGTTGGAACCGGCGCTGTGACGCCACGGTTCGATTGCCGCGCCATTTGGCGCGGCCGGGGG